>Ga0302303_10000016_pt1 | contig 254854 bp, 189 predicted proteins | sample III_Palsa_E2_1_FD_194542 | JGI IMG/M metagenome (GOLD analysis project Ga0302303, IMG submission 194542) | Peat permafrost microbial communities from Stordalen Mire near Abisko, Sweden - III_Palsa_E2_1 | ecosystem: Environmental > Terrestrial > Soil > Palsa > Peat permafrost | place: Sweden... | reverse complement strand
CAACAGTACAAATATCTGCAGCTGATGTGAACAAATTGCGCCAACAAACTGGTGCAGGCATGATGGATTGCAAAAAAGCTTTAACTGAAACCAATGGCGATTTTGAAGCTGCTATTGATTTTTTAAGGAAAAAAGGCGCTAAAGTTGCTGCCAGCCGTCAGGACAGGGAGTCAAACGAAGGTGTTGTTATCGCACGTACATCTGCAGATGGCAAACGTGGTGTGATCATCGAGCTTAACTGCGAAACTGATTTCGTGGCTAAAAATGCTGAATTTATTGCTTTTGCTAACGCGATTGCAAATGAAGCGGTACAAAACAACCCAGCTTCTATCGAAGCATTAAGCCAGTTACAAATTGATACCGAAACCAACCGTGGTACCATTGCTGAAGCAATTATCAGCCGTACAGGTACAATCGGCGAAAAGATCGGTGTATCTAAATACGAAGTTATCGAAGGCGAAAAAGTTGTTGCTTACATCCATGGTAACTACCGTTTAGGTGTATTAGTTGCACTTAGCGCTAACGCAGCCGGTGTTGATGAAGCAGGTAAAGATGTTGCGATGCAAATTGCAGCTATGAACCCTGTTGCTTTAGATAAGGACGGCGTTGATGCTACAGTTATCGAGCGTGAATTAGAGATCGCTAAAGATCAGATCCGCGCTGAAGGCAAACCTGAAGAAATGGTTGAAAAAATCGCTGCAGGTAAGCTTAACAAATTCTATAAAGACTCAACTTTACTAAACCAGGAGTTTGTAAAGGATCCATCTAAAAACGTTGCCCAGTTTTTAAGCACCGTTGATAAGGGACTAACAGTAACCGCCTTTAAGCGGGTAGCTTTAGGAGCTTAAATATATTATCCCCCTCGTTTATTAACGAGGGGGATTTTTTTTGCAATATTGTTTTTTAAAATTGTCATTGCGAGGAACGAAGCAATCGCACGGAGACAGGCCATGTGCAAAGTCCGCGATTGCTTCGTTCATCGCAATGACATAAAGAAAAGATATGACCACTGCTCTCCACAACCTCCAGCTCATCTCCGATGGTGTGATTACCAGCGGCAAAGCTATTTTAATTGATGGCGACAAGATCATCGATGTTATTGATGATTCTGCTATCCCACAAGATTTTAATAAAATTGATCTGAATGGTGCAAATGTTGCACCGGGATTGATCGATCTGCAAATTTATGGTAGCGGTGGTAAGCTTTTTGGCGGTAAACCCGAAGTATCAGCATTGGAAAGGATGGAGGATGATTTGCTTAGTCAGGGCACGGTAGGCTTCTTTGCCTGTATTGCTACCAATAGCGATGATATAGTGGAGCAAGGGATCGCGGCAGCCAAAGTTTACCGCGAAACAGCAAAAGGTAACTTCTTAGGTTTACACCTGGAAGGTCCGTTTTTAAATCCAATCAAAAAAGGCGCGCATCCCGAGAAATACATCAAAAAAGGTACGATGGAACTTGTTCGCCGCTGGATTGAAAGTGCCGACGGTACGATCAAAATGATGACCATTGCCCCGGAACTACAAGATCAGGAGGTGGTTGATTATCTGAATAATCATGGCGTAATTTTATCATCCGGCCATAGTAACGCTACTTATCTGCAGGGCAAAACATTTCTAAATAATCCGGTAAAAGCGGTAACGCATTTATTTAATGCCATGCCACCCATGCATCACCGCGAACCTGGATATATACCCGCCATCTTCGAAGAAAAACCATACACCAGTATTGTAAATGATGGTGTGCATGTTGATTTTACAATGGTCCGTTTAGCTAAACGCGAGTTAGGTAATAAGCTGTTTTTTATTACTGATGCCGTTACTGCAGCCACAGAAGGGGCATACCAGCACCAATTTTCAGGCGACCGTTATACCATGCCCGATGGAACTTTATCAGGGTCATGTTTAACTATGCTTAAAGCTGTGCAAAATGGTGTAGAGCATGTTGGCATAACCTTGGCAGAGGCTATCAACATGGCTTCATTATACCCGGCCCAATTAGCGTCGTTGCCAACAAAAGGAAAAATAGCAGCTGGCTATGATGCTGATCTGGTTGTTTTTAACGAAGTCTTTGAAGTGCAGGGAACTGTGTTTAAAGGTGATTACTTAACAAAGTAGATATATAATTTTAACAATAGATTTATTTCTATAATTTTGACAAACTCTCCTCATGCGATATAAAAGAATCCTACTAAAACTTAGCGGTGAATCCCTTATGGGCGACAGGCAATACGGTATTGATAACAACCAGGTATTGCAATATGCAAAAGATATAAAAAGCGTTTTTGATGAAGGTATCGAAATTGCTGTTGTTGTGGGAGGCGGTAATATCTTCAGGGGCCTAAGCGCCGAAAAATCAGGTATGGAACGTGCCCAGGCTGATTACATGGGTATGCTAGCCACCGTTATCAATTGTATGGCTTTACAAAATGCATTAGAAAGCGTTGGTGTGGAAACCCGCCTGCAGTCTGCTATTAAAATGGAGCAAATATGTGAGCCTTACATCCGTCGCCGTGCTATGCACCACCTCGAAGAGAACAAGATCGTAATTTTTGGTGCTGGTACAGGTAACCCATATTTTACTACCGATACCGCCGCTTCCCTGCGCGCTATCGAAATAAAAGCCGACGTGGTATTGAAAGGCACCCGTGTTGATGGTATCTATACCGCCGACCCCGAGAAAGATCCTTCCGCTACGCGTTATGATGAAATTTCTTTCCAGGAAGTGTACGATAAAGGATTAAATGTAATGGATATGACCGCTATTACCCTTTGTCAGGAAAACAACCTGCCTATCATCGTTTTTGATATGAACAAGGAAGGTAATTTTATGAAAATAGCTAAAGGCGAACCTATTGGTACTTTAGTAAAATAGATAATAACATACCGCCGCTATAAAAGCATTTTTTAACCTCGGTCTAAAGACCGGGGTTTTTTAAATAAATAGCTTTCATTCTGCCAAAAAACCACATCCGGGTTAATTACGTAAAATAATTAACAAACAACCCGTATGAAATCGCTTTGCATCACCCTTTTTGTATTGTTTGGCATGTCGGCAGGCTTGCCAAATAAGCCTGTTGAAAAACTGGATGTTAAACGTTTCGCTGGTAAATGGTATTCATTATACTCTATACCAACCATGTTTGATAAAGGCACGCGCGAAACCACAACTACTTACACACTAAATAGCAACGGTTATTACAATGTACTTACCTGTGCAAAAAAAGGTACCGATGATGAAATTCACACCTACAATTCCAAACTATTCCCGCAAAAGAATGGCGAACTAAAAGCCCAATTTGTTTGGCCTTTTAAAATAGATTATTGGGTGATAGACCTCGCCGATGATTACTCCTATATGGTAGTAGGCAATCCTGATCATAAGTTTCTGTTCATCATGAGCCGTAAGCCATCAATGGATAAAAAGCTGCATGGTGAATTGGTAGAAAAATGTAAGGAAATGGGCTACCCGGTCGATGAATTGACTGCGCAGCGGTAAATGTTATTTCTTAGGATTTTCCGTCCCTGAAGGGTCTCTCGAAGAGTACCCTGCGAACCTCTCAAAACAATTTTCTATTTATCCGCTTTGTAGAGTTGAGATTAGATAACCCTAAAATCATACTTTTTACTATTTTTGTCAAAAATCTATATCGATGAGCGAACTCATTAAAAAACAGGTGACTGAAACAAAGGCTTTAATGGACAAAGCCATTGACCATTGCGAAAACGAATTGCAAAAAATACGTGCCGGTAAAGCAAGCCCTGCTATGCTGGATGATGTTTATGTTGATTATTACGGAACCTCGACGCCATTAAGTCAGATCGGTAACGTAAACACGCCTGATGCACGTACCATTGTGGTACAGCCGTGGGAAAAGAATATGCTAGGCCCTATCGAAAAAGCGATAATGGAAGCCAATCTGGGTTTAAACCCTCAGAACGACGGTGTAATTATCCGTTTAAATGTTCCGCCTTTAACAGAGGAACGTCGTCGTGATTTAGTAAAAAGAGCTAAGGGCGAGGCAGAAACAGGAAAGATCGCTATTCGTAACTTGCGTAAGGATGCGAACGAAAAAATTAGAAAACTAAAAACAGAAGGTGTATCAGAAGATGAAATGAAGGTAGGCGAAGCCGAGATTCAAAAGCTTACTGATGCCTATATTATTAAGGTTGAGCAGCATTCTGAAGCTAAGGAAAAAGATATTATGACGGTGTAAATACCAACTTAATGTCAAATTAAAGGGAATGAGCTACTTAGCCATTCCCTTTTTTTATTTTTGCATCAAGCATGAAAATACTCTTATCATATCTTAAAAAACATCGCTGGATAGTAGCTTCCGCATTGTTATTTGCAGCGATTAACATCGGTTTTTCTTTACTTGATCCATATATTTCCGGTCGAATTTTCGACACAGTGATCAACCAGCATAATAAACTCGATTACCATGTGTATCTTTTTAGGGCGCTTAAACTGGTAGGTTTAGCTATTGGCGTTGCGATGGTATCGCGTATAGCAAAAAACTTTCAGGATTATTTTACCAATATCATCACCCAAAAAACAGGTGCAGAAATGTATGCTGATGGCTTAAAGCGTTCGCTTGAATTACCTTACCAGGTTTTTGAAGATCAGCGCAGCGGCGAAACTTTGGGTATCCTGCAAAAAGTACGTTTAGATTGCGAAGCATTTATTACTTCGTTTATCGGGGTGCTTTTTGTGAGTATTACAGGTATGACGTTTGTTATCGTGTACTCGCTGTTCGTGAGTTACAAAGTAACATTGGTATATGTTGCCGCTATTCCAATTATCACATTTGTGAGCGTTGCGCTTAGCCGTAGGATCAAAAAGATTCAACGCAGTATTCTTTCTGAAACAACCGCTTTGGCGGGTTCAACAACCGAATCATTAAGAAATATCGAGTTAGTGAAGAGCTTGGGTTTGGTTAAACAGGAGATCAATCGCCTAAACAATACCACCTATAAAATATTAGGCCTCGAGCTTAAAAAGGTGAAGTACGTGCGCAGCATGAGCTTTGTGCAGGGTACAACCGTGAACTTTGTAAGAAGCACAATGGTGGTGGTATTATTGTTGCTGATCTTCGGGCAAACGATCACGCCCGGTCAATATATCAGCTTATTATTCTACTCTTTCTTTTTGTTTAACCCCTTACAGGAACTTGGTAATGTAATTGTTGCCTGGCGCGAGGCAGAGGTTTCTTTAGGTAATTTCGAAAAGATCTTGAATACCCCGGTTGATGAAAAACCTGAAAAACCTGTTCTGTTAGAAACCGTTAATAAGCTGGCTTTTGATAACGTAAGCTTTAAACACCTAACCGCCAATCGCAACGCGCTTAACCACATCAGCTTTGAAACTAATATTGGTGAAACCATCGCTTTTGTTGGTCCATCAGGCTCGGGTAAAACTACCTTGGTGAAATTGCTGGTAGGTCTATATCAGCCGTTAGAAGGCGATATCTTATACAATAACGTATTAAGCAAGGATATTGATCTTGACCAATTGCGTGAAAAGATTGGTTTCGTAACACAGGATACCCAACTATTCTCGGGAACTATACGCGAAAACTTATTATTTGTACGCCCCAATGCTACCGATGCTGAATGTATGCAAGCTTTAGAAAAAGCTGCTTGTCAAACGCTGCTAGCTCGTGCCGACCGTGGTTTAGATACCGTAATAGGTGAGGGTGGTGTAAAAGTATCTGGTGGCGAAAAACAACGTCTATCCATAGCCCGTGCTTTGCTGCGCAGGCCTGATATTTTAGTGTTTGATGAGGCTACTTCTTCGCTCGATTCATTAACCGAGGAAGAGATTACCGAAACCATTAAGGATGTATCTGTATTCGGCGATCATATTACAATACTGATAGCACATCGCTTATCAACCATTATGCATGCCGACAGAGTTTATGTACTGGAAAAAGGCAACATCATCGAATCCGGCAAACATGCCGACCTGCTAGCCCAAAAAGGCCTTTACTACGCCATGTGGAGGCAACAGATAGGTGAGAAGGATGTTGTAGAAGCGTAAATAAAGAATATCTTTCGAATCCGTGCTTGTCATTCTGAGCATAGCGAAGAATCTGTAAAGTAGTTTACACCGTACAGATTCTTCGCTATGCTCAGAATGACAATTTTATTTTACAAGGAAATGTCATGCTGAACTTGTTTCAGCACCCCACAGGATAAGTCTAAAATGCGTAAATCACTTAGCATAAGAGATGCCGAAATAAATTCGGCATGATGATCTATTAATCTGCCGTCTCAGTTCCGCCCTTTGTTGGTGTTGTCACCAACAAAGAATAACTAATCTGCCGTCTCAGTTCTGTTAATATCCTCTAGTCCCAGCGGTATCAAATTCTTAGTTTTGAAGTAAGTAACAGTCACCACTGTTAACGTAACACATCCGCCGAAGATTACCGCAGGAATTAAGCCCAAAATACTTGCAGCAGTACCTGATTCAAAATCACCAAGCTCATTTGACGATCCAATAAACATGGAATTTACTGCCGATACCCTACCCCGCATCTGGTCGGGGGTAAGCAATTGCATAATGGTACCACGAATAATCACACTTACGCTATCAAATGCACCTTCGATAAACAGGAAGAATAGTGATAGGTAAAAATTACGCGAAAGCCCAAAGCAAATAATAGATGCGCCAAAGCCGGTAACAGCAATCAATAAATTACGCCAAGGCCTGTTCATAGGTGAAAACCGCGACATGGCCAGCATGGTCAATACTGCCCCCGCCGAACCTACCGCACGCATAATTCCCAATCCTTCGGGGCCTACTTTTAGTATCACGTTGGCAAAGGCAGGCAATAAAGCCACCACGCCGCCAAAGAATACCGAGAATAGATCCAGACTCATGGCCCCCAGCATCATCTTGTTTTTAAAAACAAAGTTTATTCCCTCGCCAAGGCTGGTCCAAATATTTTCTTTTGGTTTGAACACGGCGGGGTATTGCTTCAGGAAATACACTAATATTAACGCTATCACTATAAAAAGCAGGATAACATAAAACGTTGCCGTAATACCGGCAAAGCCATAAATTAAACCACCCGCTGCCGGGCCCAATATGGATGCTATTTGCCAGCTTGAGCTACTCCAGGTACTGCCGTTAGGGTAAAGTTCTTTGGGGATGCTATGGGCGTAAATAGTAAATGTTGCCGGGCCAAAAAAAGCTCGGGCCACACCATTGCAAAATATCATGCTGTATATAATGGGTACTATCCAGCCCGCATGTATGTATGCTCCCATGCTTTTAAGCGTAACAGTAAACATCACTGCCGAGGATAAAAATACGCCGGTATATATCCACAAAAGCATTTTTCTTTTTTCAGATTTATCAGCGATGTAACCACCATATAAAGCGATTCCTACTGCCGGGATTGCCTCACTGAGGCCAAGCATGCCTAAGGCAAATACACTTTTGGTTAACTGGTAAATATAAAAACCGATAACAACGGTTTGCATTTGGTAAGCGAAGGTAAAAAAGAAGCGCATGCCAATGTATGCGCGAAAATCCTTGTATCGTAAGGCTGCAAATGAATCTTTTTTGGGTTGACTGACTGGGTCGGGCACTATATTGTTTGGGTTGATGTGTCGTAAAATTACTATTTATACAGCAATTTCTAGTGGTTGAATAGATATTATCACCGTAAAATTACATTTAGGATATTTTATCCCAGCTTAAACCCTGCTCTTTTGATTGCAGCGAATGATGCAAAATCTGATGCTCCGGATTTACCAGCTGCGGGTCAGCTTCAAAAATACCTTCCACAATTTTACGCACTTGTATTAATAATTGCTGGTCGGTTGCCAGGTTTGCCATTTTTAAATCAAGTACACCACTTTGCTCGGTGCCCTCAATATTGCCAGGGCCACGTAATTCGAGGTCTATCTCTGCAATCTCGAAGCCATTGTTAGTTTTAACCATTGTATTGAGCCTTTTGCGGCCATCGTGGCTCAGTTTATGGTTACTCATGAGTATACAGTAGGATTGTTCGGCACCGCGCCCTACACGGCCTCTAAGTTGGTGTAGCTGCGACAGGCCGAAGCGTTCGGCGTTCTCGATGATCATTACCGAAGCGTTAGGTACATTAACACCCACCTCAATCACTGTGGTAGCCACCATAATGTGGGTTTCGCCTTTAATAAAACGCTTCATCTCGTAATCTTTGTCAGCGGCCTTCAATTTGCCATGAACAATACTAAGCTGATAATCAGGCACCGGAAACTCATGGCTCATTGTATTAATACCATCTTCCAGGTTTTTCAGGTCGAGTTTCTCGCTCTCTTTTATCAACGGGTACACTACATAGATCTGCCTGCCCAGGGCTATCTCCTGTTTCATAAAACCGAACATCCGCAAGCGCTGGTTCTCATAAAAATGAACAGTTTTTATAGGCTTACGCCCTGCCGGTAATTCATCAATTACCGATATATCCAAATCGCCATATAAAGTCATGGCTAAGGTGCGGGGGATAGGTGTGGCTGTCATCACTAAAATATGTGGTGGAATAACATTCTTCCGCCACAGTTTGGCGCGTTGTTCCACGCCAAAGCGGTGCTGTTCATCAATTACAACAAGCCCCAGATTTTTATATTGAACTTTATCTTCGATGAGCGCATGTGTGCCGATCAGTATTTTTAACTCACCGCTTTCTAGCCGCTGATGTAAAACCTTTCTGGCCTTTTGTGGGGTTGAGCCGGTAAGCAGGGCCACTTCAACAAAATCATCGCCTACCAAATCTTTTATGGTTTGGTAATGTTGATTAGCCAATATCTCCGTCGGTGCCATAATACAGGTTTGGAAACCGTTATCAATGGCTATCAACATGCTCATTAACGCTACTACGGTTTTGCCGCTGCCTACATCGCCCTGCAAAAGGCGGTTCATTTGTACGCCGCGCTGGGTATCCTGGCGAATCTCTTTTAAAACCCGTTTCTGCGCGTTAGTTAGCGGGAAGGGGAGCTTATGCTCATAAAAATCGTTAAATATAGTACCAACCGTGCCAAATATATTACCCTTAAACTTTAAGGTACGATGCATCTTGCTTTTCAGCATCCGCAGTTGCAATAAAAATAACTCTTCAAATTTTAAGCGGTGCTGCGCTTCATTCAATGCGGCAGCATCCGCCGGGAAGTGGATATTGCGATATGCGGTAGCTTTATCGACTAACCGGTATTTATTGATGATGTATTGCGGCAGATTTTCATGAATATCCTTAGCGCATTGATCCAGCAGTGTAGCGACCAGTTTTTGCAAGCCTTTGCTATCCAGCATAAACTGCTTTAGCTTTTCGGTAGAGCTGTAAGCTGGTTGTAGAGTTAAGTTGCCATTTCTAGCTGGGTTAGCCGGCGAGTAGAGTTCCATTTCCGGATGCGCCATTTGGGCCTTGCCATTAAAAAAGCCGGGTTTACCAAATATCACATAAGCCTTGCCGGGTATCAGCGTTTTCTCCATCCACTTAATCCCCTGGAACCATACCAACTCCATCACGCCGGTATCGTCCTGCGCCTGGATCACCAATCGCTTGGTACGCTTATCGCCTAAAAGTTCTTTACTGGTGATGCGGGCAATAACCTGTACGTAGGGCAATTCGGGTTCAATTTCGCGTATTTTATAAAACCGGGTACGGTCAATATACTTATAAGGAAAATGCCTGAGCAGGTCCTCAAAAGTAGCCAACCCTAATTCTTTTTTCAAAACACCCGCACGGGAAAGGCCTACGCCTTTTAAATACTCAATGGGTGTTTGAAAAGGGTTCAATAAAAAATAGTTTGGCTGTGGTGGTTAAATTAAATATCAGGATTTTAACGCGGTAACGGAAATCTCCACATTTACATTTTTAGGTAAACCTGCAACTGCCACAGTTTCACGTGCCGGGAATTTATCGGTAAAGTACGAGCCGTAAACCTCATTCACTTGCGCAAAATTCTGCATATCGGTTAAAAAGATAGTGGTTTTAACAATATGCCCGAAACCGATACCTGCCTCAGTTAATATCGCCTTGATGTTTTCCATCACCTTGGTTGTTTCGGTTTTTATATCATCCAAAACCAACTCACCGGTAGCAGCGTCAATAGCCACCTGGCCTGATACAAAAATAAAATCACCGGCAATAATAGCCTGGTTGTATGGGCCTATGGGGGCAGGGGCATTAACGGTATTAATTACGGTTTTCATGTATGTGTAGTAAATTTATGATGTAAGATAGATGGTAATTATTAGTACGATGACTAATGCTTTAATATAAACATATCGATAAGTTTCCAGATGATGCCCAGCACAAAAACAGTAATAGCGATGGCATTAATAGTGTGCATCACTTTAAGGTTAAAGCTGGTTGGCCGGTTAGGATCTTTCTTTCTGAAAAAGTACATATACAAATATAAGCAGAAGCAAAAAGATTTATGCAAATAAAAATGCGCTCATTGTCAAATGTAGCGCAACAAAAAAGCCTTCCGAAACTCGGAAGGCTTTTTTCAATATATTATTTTATCTAATAATTATTGGTGGAATTCAACACGACGGTTAGCCACGCGGCCTTCTTCAGTTGAATTGTCAGCTATTGGGTGAGTTTCACCGTAAGCTTTGATTTTTAAATGTTTAGCTTCAACACCTGAGTTAACCAAGTAAGTTTTTACTGATTCAGCACGGTCTTTAGATAGACGCATGTTGTGAGCAGCAGTACCTTCAGATGAAGCGTAACCAGCTAAAGTGATAGTTTTGCCAGAAGCACGTAGATCAGCTGAAGAAGCATCTAACGCTGGGTAAGATGAAGTTCTTAATACTGAGCTATCAAATTCAAACTGGATGTTAGAGAAAGGAGATGCTTTAACTGAATCCATTTTAACTGTATCCTTAGGGAATACAATAACGCAACCAGAACCATCAACTACGCTTCCTGCTGGAGTGTTAGGGCATTTGTCGAATTGATCAGATACACCGTCACCGTCAGAATCTTTCTTCAAGTCAGCAACTGCAGTTTCAACGTTAGTTACACGACCTTTTAAAGCTTCAACTTCCTGGCGTAATGCTGCATCATATAATTCATCATACATCATTGCAACTGGGTTAGCCCAAGCTAAAGCTGGTTTTGATTTGTTACCTAAAGTGAACTCTAAACCTGCGTAACCGTAAGCATAGTGATCTTTTTGTGGATAACCTGAGTTAGTTCCGTCAAAGTTGTTAGCATCAATAAAGTTCTCAGTGTAACCTAAGTTTAATGCAACAACATTAGAAAGGCGGAAATTAACACCTGCACCTGCATCAAGTACTAAGTTGCTGATGTAATGTTTGCTTCCGTCAGCATTGTCAAAATCAATTGCTGTTCCGTTAGCAAGTGTACCTGTTGGGCGGTACTGAGCTAAACCTGCACCACCTTTTAAGTAAAAGTTTACTGTTCTTTGGCGATGTAAGTAGTCCATATCAATGCTTGCAAAGTTATAGCTACCGTTTAAAGTTTCTTGGTAGAAATTGGTTTTGTAGGCACCTGGGTTGTTGCTACCATTGTTACCTTTAACCTGGCCACCTGTCAAATCTAATTGAGTTGACCATGATTGAGCCCATTGTTGTTTTAACGAAAGGCCGAAACCGTAATCAATAACTGCTTTTGAAAAACCGTTATTGCGGCTACCAGTTAAAAGTGCATCACCAGTAACACCACCGTTAATACCAATGCTAAATGTTCTGTACTGTTTTGCCCCGCCAAATACCTTGGCAGAAGACACGTCAGAAGATGTCTTAGTTGTATCTGTAGTTGTAGTCTGCGCGCTAGCGATTCCTACAGCCATCAAACTTACAACCGACAATGCTACTGTTTTCTTTAATGTAGAATAGTTCATAGTTTTAAGATTAAACAATTTTAATTGTGATTTTTTTTCAAAATTAGTAATTATGTTTGAAACGATTACCAAATTTTGTTCCAAAAATCATATTACTTATACAAATAAAGTAAAAAGATTGTTTAAATAAAGTTGATAAATACACTTAATATGAAATATCTACCTGTAAATCAGCGGCTTTTTCTCTATAATAGAAAAAATTTCGTTTCAAGATTAAAACCCTCATCCATAGCTATTTTCAATGCAAATGATGAATTTCCACGTAGTGGGGATCAAACTTTTGTATTTAAACAGAATGCGGACTTTTTTTATCTTACAGGTATCGATCAGGAACAAAGCATATTAATTTTATTTCCTGATTGTCCTAATACACTATACAAAGAAGTACTGTTTTTAAGACAAACCAGTGAACATATTGCTGTTTGGGAAGGACATAAGTATACTAAAGAGGAAGCAAAACAGGCTTCAGGGATTGAAAGTGTATTTTGGCTGAGTGAATTTGACGCTATTTTACATAGTATTATCAATTACGCGGAGAACATTTACATCAATACAAACGAAAACGATCGTTTTAGCTTTGACGTGCCATATCGCGACCTTCGCATGTTGGATAAATTGCGTGCGCAATATCCATTACATCATTATCAGCGATCGGCTCCAATCATGCGTGATCTGCGGGTAGTGAAATCTGAAATTGAGATCGAGCTGACCAAAAAGGCTTGCGCTATCACTCGTGATGCATTTATCCGCACGCTTAAATTTGTAAAACCCGGCGTTGCCGAATATGAAATTGAGGCTGAAATAACGCATGAGTTTTTAAGGCAACGTGCAACCGGACATGCATACTCGCCGATAATAGCATCCGGAAGAAATGCCATAGTACTGCATTATATTGACAATAACCAGGTTTGTAAGGATGGTGATGTGATCCTATTCGATTTTGGCGCCGAGTACGCCAACTACAATGCCGACATGAGCCGCTCAGTACCTGTAAACGGCCGTTTTACGAAACGCCAGCGCCAGGTTTATGATGCGGTGTTAAGGGTTATGCGCGAAGCGACTAAGTTAATTGTAGCCGGTGCCGTATGGAATGATTACCATGATGAAGTTGGTAAAATAATGACCAGTGAACTAATCGGCTTGGGCTTATTGGATAAACACGATGTTGAAAAACAAGACCCTAAAATGCCTGCGTACAAAAGGTACTTTATGCATGGTACATCGCATCATTTAGGGTTAGATGTGCATGATTTTGCCAGCAGATACAAACCTTTTGAAGTTGGAAATATTTTAACCTGCGAACCGGGTATCTACATACCACAAGAAAACTTAGGCATTAGGCTGGAGAATAATATATTAATTACCAAAGACGGAAATGTCGACCTGATGGCTAATATTCCAATTAATGGCGATGAAATTGAATCAATAATGAATTCGTAAGTTCTAAGTTCCCCTCCCTGGGGGGGGGCGAAGGAGATGCGCAATAGCAGGTGTGAGTTTCTACGCTATGCTAATAATATTCATCCAAAAATTTATATAGGTTAAATTCAGGATCAACTAAAGCTTTGGCAATATCTTGCTGAAGCTTTTTTTTGTCGATAGTAGCCATTCTCTTTTGCTGAATCAACTTGTAGGCTTTATCAGCAAGTAACATTTCCTTGCGATGATGTTTTTTATGCGTTGCAGAGATAATAAACTCGATAATCGCGCCAACCCCATCCGCCTGTGATGCTACACTCTTAAAAACAGGAACCTGATCAGTTAGTTTTTTAAGATTATTGGCAAAGGCATCTGCGCCATCCCGATCAGCTTTGTTAACAATAAAGGCATCGGCAATCTCCATCAGGCCCGATTTAATATTTTGTATCTCGTCGCCACTCTCGGGCACTAACACAACCAGGGTAACATCGGCAAGGCCGGCAATCTCCACTTCGCTTTGGCCTACGCCAACTGTCTCCACAAAAATATAATCAAAACCGGCGGCACGCAGTACATCGGTCATCTCAATGGTTTTTGCGGATAATCCACCCAATGATCCGCGAGTAGCCAGCGAACGTATATAAACTTTCGGGTTATTAAAATAAGCCGACATCCGTATTCTGTCGCCTAATAAAGATCCAAAGTTAAAAGGGGAAGTGGGATCGATAGCTAAAACAGCTATTTTATTATTTTGGGCGATAAGATCACCAATAAGTGCATTAACCAGGGTGCTTTTACCTGCTCCCGGAGGCCCTGTTATACCTATAATAGGTGTGGACTTAGTAAGATGCAGACTTTTTAAAAGCTCATCGGCGCCACGCAGCCCATTCTCAACAATGGTTAAAGCCCTCGCAACCGATTTAAAGTTATCGCTGTTTAAAGATAATAAAATATCGGGAGCGGTTTTTGATGCCATTGCAGTGCAAATGAAAATAAATTACCACAAGATATTTAATTATTTGCCCGAAAATTATTTGTTTAGATAAAAAAGCGAATATTTACAGGATCAATACATATCAATATAGTGTCAAAACCATCCATACTGCTCACCTTCGATTCCATGAAATATCCAAACTCTGGTTTTTTCTCCTTCGGGAAAAGCCTGGGCGATGCGATATTGACTCAAAATAAGGCACGTTACAAGCTGTATTATTATGTACATAAAAGGTCGACTTACTTATTTAACCGAAAAGTAAGCCTGGTATACCTGTCAAAACTTCACAAACTATTTTTCCCTGAGCCGAAACGATTTGAGCTGATACATTTTACCGACCAGTATTGCAGGTTAAAGCCGCAAAAGGTAAAAGGCAAGAAAATATTAACCATACACGATATTAACCCGGTACACGAGCAAAGCAAATCGCCCCAGAAAATAGAAAAACACCTTAATAAATTAAGAGGTTATATAAATGCTTGCGATAAGGTTGTAACCATATCGAATTTTGTAGCTAAGGATATTTTAAAATATTTCCCGGAAGCCGAAGGTAAAGTGAGCGTGATATATAATGGTGCGGATCAATTACAGGTTACTGAAGGCCATACCCCAAAATATCAACCTAAAAAAGCATTTTTATATACTATAGGTTTTATAGCCCCTAAAAAGAATTTCCATGTATTGCCGCCCTTATTGGTAGGTAACGATTACGAATTGATTATAGCGGGCATAGAAACACCGTATAAAAATGTGATAATGGAGGAAGCGCAAAAGTTTGGCGTTGCTGACAGGGTGAAAATCACCGGTACTATAACAGAGGATGATAAAGCCTGGTATTATAAAAACTGCGAAGCTTTTGTTTTCCCATCCATAGCCGAAGGTTTTGGTTTACCGGTTATTGAGGCGATGCATTTTGGTAAGCCGGTTTTTTTATCAACCCATACATCGCTACCCGAAATTGGCGGCGATGCCGCTTTTTACTTTGATAGTTTTGAACCGGAAGTCATGCAAAGCGCTTTTGCGAAAGGCATGGAAGCGTTTAAAACTAATGATATGCAGCAAAAAATTATAGCCCATGCCATGCAGTTTGATTGGGAAGAAACCGCTCGCCAATACCTGAAATTATACGACGAATGCCTCGGTTTATAATGACAATTTAATTATAGCGTTAATTAGCTAATTACTTTAGATTTGCATTCTTTTATTTAATTATTTGATGAAGACATATTTCAGGCTACTCTCTTTTGCAAAACCCATCGAGAAGTACGCCATACCATACATTATATTTACCCTGCTTTATGTAGTTTTCAGCACAACGGTGTTTACCTTGTTAACACCGCTTATGAATACGCTTTTTTCTGCAGATAGTAATGCAACTCATGTTGTACACGCTATGCCAAAAAGCACTTTAGATGTTACCGGTTGGTTTAACTATTACATGGACTACTTTATACGTACGCATGGTGCCTGGGGCGCATTGCAGTTTGTATGTATAACGCTGATAGTAACTATATTTTTAGGTAACTTTTTCAGATACCTATCTGCCCGTACTATGGAAAATCTGCGGGTACATACACTGTTAAATCTGCGTCGCAGGGTTTTTAATAATGTTATGGATATGCACCTGGGTTTTTTTAATAACGAACGTAAGGGCGATATCATATCAAAAATAGCCTCAGATGTACAGGTGGTACAATACTCGGTTACCGGCACATTGCAGGTAATATTTAAGGAGCCAATCACCCTGATCGCATTTATGGTAATGCTGTTTATTTATTCGGCTAAGCTTACCTTTTATTCATTAATGGTGGTGCCTGTTTCGGCTTTCATCATCTCCAAAATAGTTAAGAAGCTTAAATCACAAGCGATAGCGGCGCAGCAAACTTATGGTAACATGATCAGTTATCTTGACGAGGCGCTATCGGGCGTAAGGATCATAAAAGCGTTTAATGCCACCAATTTCATCAAAAATCGCTTTGATAATGAGAACGTAAAATATTCAAAGATAATGCGTTCAATGGCCAGGCGACAGCAATCTGCTTCGCCGGTCTCCGAGGCACTATCAGTAACCATGATCTCCTGTATAGTGTTATATGGTGGTTATCTTATCCTCAACCATAAATCAGATCTTAACGCTGGGCAGTTTATTGCCTACATAGCTATATTCTCACAAGTAATGCGCCCGGCAAAAGCTATTTCCGATTCCTTTAGCGGCATACACTCAGGCATAGCGGCAGGCGAACGCGTGTTAGCACTTTTAGACGAAAAACCATCTATTGTAGATGTTCCTAATGCTAAACCTATCGGCGAGTTTAAAGAAGAGATCCGATTTGAAGATGTTTGTTTTGCCTATGGCGATAGAAAAGTTTTACAAAACATTAATATAACCGTTCCCAAAGGTAAAACCATTGCATTGGTTGGCCCGTCGGGTGGGGGTAAATCTACTTTGATTGACCTGATACCTCGTTTCATCGTGCCACAATCTGGGCAGGTATTAATTGATGGAGTTGATATAGCCACCGTTACTGTTGATTCGGTAAGAGGTTTACTGGGTATAGTAAACCAGGAATCGATATTATTTAACGATTCTATTTTCGGTAATATAGCTTTCGGTAAAACCGATGCTACTATGGAACAGGTAATAGCAGCAGCCAAAATAGCCAATGCCCATAACTTCATCATCGAAACAGAAAAAGGCTACGAAACCAATATCGGTGATCGCGGTACCAAGCTGTCAGGTGGCCAAAAGCAGCGTATTTGTATAGCCCGGGCCGTGCTGGCTAATCCGCCGATTATGTTGTTGGATGAGGCAACCTCGGCACTGGATACCGAATCAGAAAAATTAGTGCAGGATGCCTTAAACAACCTGATGAAAAACCGTACCTCGTTAATTATTGCGCACCGTTTAAGCACCATCCAAAACGCGGATTTGATTCTGGTATTGGAGAGTGGTCAAGTTGTGCAGCAGGGTACTCACCAGGAATTGTTAAACCAGGATGGTTTGTACAAAAGACTCATCAATATGCAAACCTTTAACGGGGACTAATATAATCAATAGCTTTTTTGTATTTCTCGATAGTAACCGGCCAGCTATAATTATCGGCAACATATTTCTTGGCATTTTCGCTTAAAATGGTGGTGTTAAAATCAGGGTTGAGGATAGTATTTAATGAGTTTTTGAAGCTATCATAATTATTAAATAAAAATCCGGCATTACTGTTATTAATGTGATCCTTCAATACCTCACATTGCTCATTGGCTATAACCGGCACGCCATAAGCCATGCTCTCTAATGTTACCAACGACAAGCTTTCATATAACGATGGGATAACTAAAGCCTTAGCTTTTAAAAGCAACGAGGTTTTAATATCATCAGCCACAAAGCCGGTTAATATAATATCAGGGTTGGCGGGGGTATCCATAAATAGCTCGCCAACAACAACCAGCTTTAAATTGCTATCCGAAGTTTTTTTATAGGCCGAAAAATAATCAAACAGTATACCGCAACCTTTTGATGGATCAACGCGGCCTATGTATATCAAAAACGGATCTCCGGGTTTTACTATATCATCAATACTTTGCGGTGCTATCTCTTTCGGTGGATCGATCCCCACACCAACAATTTCTGAAAATATAGCTTCGTTATGAAATTGCTGATTCACAAAATGTTGCTCGCTTAAAGTGTTATAAAGTATAGCCGCTGGCTTTTTAAAAAATTCCTTAAATATATTCAGATAAATAGGTGGTTCATCGTGTGCTGTTGGTACCAAAATTGATTTCTGCGGAGCCACGTCCATCCCAAATACCGTAGGGTAATATAAATAGGTGAAAAAAATCAGGGCGTCGTATTTGGCGTGATTTTCTGTAAGATAATTGATAAGAGCTGGTACATTAGGTCCCTGGCACTTTATCCACTCTTCTTCTTTTTTGGGGATAGAATCAATGGGTTGCAATTTTTCAAAGGCATTTAACAAACCAAACAGGCGTAAGGCTTTTTGATATAATCTTCGTTTACCAATTAGCTGCCGGCTTAACGAGTTGAATGTCTTCCAGTTTCTTGATTCCTCTACTGCAAACCTGCGTACGGTTATGCCATTTACAATACTAATACCTTCGGCATACTCATTCTTCCACGATAAATAGTCTTTGGCGCATGAGGTAAGCACCTCCACATCATAAATATCTTTTAATTTTTCAGTTATAATGCGACAGTGATATTCGGCGCCGCCGTTAACTTCCAAACCGTAACGCTGTACAATAAAGGCTGTTTTTTTTCTCAAAATTTATCTGGTCGTTGTACTTGTTGCTTATGTAGCAATAGTATCGTAAAAATTGTTTTGTAATACCTGTTTGTTAATATCCTTAATATGTATCAGGCAATAATCTTCGTTTTTTGATGGTAGGTAAAAATGCTTTTTATAACCGATCACTTCTTCGTGTACGGCATTTTTCCATTTTATTACCCCATTTAATTTAAATATCCTGAATTGATAATCCGGGAAGTTTACACGGTTGTTCTCGTCAATATTCCACTTCCATTGGTTTATATGCTCGGTGGTTAGCCCATTCACAATATTTATTCTCGGCACCAAAAAACAGTCGCGCTTACTTTTTTGCCTTAGTATCTTTTTAATCTGCCTCACTAAAGTCTCCTTCGGTATCTCATCCGCATCAATCTGAAACAAATAATCGCCTTTGGCATGTGCTATAAGCTTGTTTTTAAACGTAGCAAAATCATTGTTCAGCTTAGCCTCAACAACAACCAACTTGTCCTTGTAATTATCAATTACTTCGGTAGTACGGGCATCCTTATTAGTTACATCCTGCAAAATAATAATCTCATCGTCCTCATCAATAATGGGGATCAGCATAGTAAGTAATTTACTCAGTTCAACCGCTTCGTTACAAACGGTAATGCCGTATGATATTCTTATTTTTTTTCGTGTAAAAAACATTATTGTGGGGTATTAATCAGTTGCTTTTCGTGAGTTGCGGGTTTAAGTATCCGGATGGTAAAAATGCTGAATTTAAATTTAAACCTGTCTTTTTTAAATAATTTTTCAAAAAAAGTGACAGGCGCGTTTATTTGTTTGGTAATGATTTCATTAATATGCTGAAGCTTATTGAATGCTTTTTCGTTAACATCATTTCCATCCAGCGTTATTAAAACATCATTATTTTTAGGCGCATTTAAGGGTTTGATCCTGTTTTTTAGATTGATCTTGGTGTTTGACTGTTCTTTGTTGATATAATCCGAAGCATCAACATCAATATATATTACCGAGCACCATGGCTCTAGTTTTGCAAGCAAATTTTCATTGCCGTTTTGTACCACCAGGCCAATATCATATTTGTTTTTTATGGGCGATGAGTTTTTAAATCCCCATTTCCGCACAAAGTTTTTATTGGAGTTTGCTTCAATTTGTGCCGTTCTGTTTTGATACTCTTCCGAAAAACGTGAGGTTTTACTCACAAAGTGATAGCAAATAGCATCAAGCAGGGTAAACGTTTTTAAGCCTGATAATCGTAACCTTAAAATCAAGTCATCATCCTCACAAAACATCGGGTTATACAAAGGGTCGAGGCCGCCAATAGTTAACAGCACCTGCCTGTTGGCGCATAAAAAAAATGAGGTGCCGGCATCCGGAATAATAACATCTTTATTTTCCCGCTGTATCTCCAGCGCGAATTGATATAAGTCGTTTTTATCCAATGTTTCAACATCAGCGCCAAAATCCCTGACAATTTTTCCCGGTCGCTCATCGCCCGAAAATATGGGAGGTTCAATGGTGGTGTAATAAATTACTAGTTGTTCGGCAACGTGCTTTTCCAGGTTTTCGATAAATCCCGGCGTAAGCACAATATCATTATGTGCAAAGGCCACATATTCGCGGGTTGCCAGTTGTGTGCATTTATTAAACGTATCCGAGAAGGTTTTGTCTTCGGTAGAAATGTAATAAATAAGATTCTTATCCTGTAATGAATTTAGCCATTCGTGTGTGCCATCAGTACTGTTGTAGCTTGTAAATACAATTTCAACATCGGGGTATAATTCACGTGTGGTATAATAAAAGTTCTTGCTGTATTCCAGGTTATTTTTTAACCCAACCAATAAAGAGATGTTGTTTTTTATTGAATTCATTGGCTGTTTAACTAAATTGAGCCGTATTTTTATTGTGAATAAGCTCTAATTGTAAATCTTTCGATGCAAAGATAAGTACTTGTTTACGTAAGCCCTATTTTAGCAGGTATTATACAATGGAAAAAAAAGTAGCCGTAATAATACCCTTTTATAGGGAAGAATTATTACACAACGAAAGTGTATCACTACATCAATGTTTTAAAATTTTAGGTAACCATACTATCATAGCCATAAAGCCCGAGAGGCTGGTTTTACCTGAAACTATTACTCAATACCCTTTTTCTAAGATTACCTCTTTTAATAATAGTTTTTTTGCTAATGTACAAGGCTACAATAGGCTAATGCTTTCTGCTGAATTTTATGATAAGTTTATTGACTACAAGTACGTTTTACTATACCAGTTAGATGCATTTGTTTTTAAAGATGAGTTGCTTTATTGGTGTAACCAGGATTTTGATTATATAGGCGCACCTTGGATGCGAAAAAAACAATACCCGAATATAATTATAGCCACACTGTCAAAAGGATTACAATATTTTGCTAAACGTTATGATATTAAAAAACACGGATTGCCCAGCAAAAAGCAATTTGACGATAGTGTAGGAAATGGTGGATTTTCGTTGAGGCATGTGCCTCTGTTTTATAAAATATGTGTAGAGCAACGCGAGAAAATAATTGAATATAATAAGCATACCACGCACCATTTTAATGAAGATGCTTTTTGGGGAATTGAGGTGAATCGTAAAAAAAGAGTATTAAACATACCTGATTATGCAACAGCCCTGAAATTTGCTTTTGAGATGGCACCCGGGCGGGCTTATAAGATTAATAATAATCAGCTGCCATTTGGCTGCCATGCATGGGACAAGCATATTGATTTTTGGAAGGATATATTTAAGCAACAAGGGTACACTATATAGCTATCACCGTTTTATATGGAAAATTTGCCGCTGGTTTCAATAGCTTTATGTACTTATAATGGTGAAAAATATCTATCCCAACAGATAGATACTTTGCTGGCTCAAACCTATCATAATTTAGAGATTATTGCCGTAGATGATTGCTCAAGTGATAACACACATAATATCCTTTTAAATTATGCTAAAAAATATCCTGGTTTTACTGTTTACAGGAATGAAATAAATGTAGGTTTCCTGAGAAATTTTGAAACTGCTTTAGAATACTGTAAAGGCGAATATATTTCGTTTTGTGACCAGGATGATTTATGGCATCCGAATAAAGTAGAACTAACTGTTGCCGCTATTAAGGATAGTCAATTTGTTTATCACGATTCGGAATTTATTGATGATGATAATAATTTGATGGGTAAAAAAATGTCTGACATCTTTAAATTTTATCGTGGAGACAGGCCTGAACCTCTTTTGTTAGACAACTGTGTGTCGGGCCATGCAATGCTTGTCAGGCGCGATCTCATAAAACATGCCTTGCCTTTTAAAAAAGGTTTTTATCATGATTGGTGGTTAGCTTACGTAGCTACCAATGTTGGAAAGATAGATTTTATACCGGATTGCTTGGTGCAGTATAGACAGCATAAGGGTAGCAATACAGATTTGCTGGATCTAAGCAAAGGTGAAAAAAGAAAACTTGGGGCTGCATCAATAACAAAAAAGTTGTTAAACGAAAAACGATGGCTTGAACATTGTTTAAGTTATCAGGAAAACAAAAATCCGGAATTTGTTAAAACGCTTTATCAACTATATATTGGAAGATTTAATTCTTTTACTGCCATAAGCTTTTATCTTTTCTTAAAAAAGCATGCAGATGTACTTTTCTTTTTTCAAAATTGGAAAAAGAAGGCGCTATATAAATATATATGGGGGTATAAAGCCAAGAATTATTGGTATTCCTATGTTAGGCCTAATAAGGATAAGATATTAAAACTTGAAGATTAATATATCAGCGCCGGTGATCACCCGGAAAAATATGTTTTAAACACATAATATTTCAACTTCCAGTAAAGCCTTGATTTTTTATAAAATTTATTCTTTAGTACAGCGTAAGCAATGCCGGATGGGAATTTTAACGCGACCAGCCTTTTTATAAATTCTTTAAAAGTCACCTTTTCCATATAAACACACTCGGCGGCTGTAAAAGCCCCAACATTTATAGGCAAATAATCTTTCCATTTGTTATGTAATATTAAGGTATCCTCCATCCATTCACGGCTATATTTTCCTTCAGAAAGGTGATTAATTAATATTTCATAAGTAACGGCTACTTTATAACGCGACCCAACGGCTATTGAATAGTCAATGTCGTAAGCGTGAAATCCTTTGAACGTGTCTTCGTCAAACTTAAATTCAGTTGCAACTTTACTTGTTGTAGCCAACCATACACCATCAACACATGCTACACGTTCAAGTAAGCTGTTTTTAGGATTTCTATAGTCATGATAAGTTTCTTTTTTTGAGTACTTGTAGCTTTGAATAATATTGCAAAAAGTGTTTTTTATACCTAATCCTTCCCAGGTTGATGGCGTAAATGGTTTATAACTGCCTCCAACAACGCCCAGCAAACCAATATCTATGTTATTGTCAAAAATATTTTTTAGAATCGGGCCCCAGTTATTAGTTTTTATAATAATATCCTCATGCATAAAGCAAAGTATATTATACCTGGCTTGTTGTATGCCGCTGTTATAAATTTCGCAAATGCCTTTGCTGGCATCGCTGTTATTGATTGCTATTATCTCAAAGGGTACGCCAATAGTGATCTCAATATTTTCGGTAACCTGTTGTAATTGGTTGGGATCAGCCGAAGCGATTATTATGGAGATCATTTAATTTAAAGGCAGATTTACGCTTGCAAATATAACAATCAATAAAAATAATGGATAGTGCCACACAAGGCATAAAAAATGGAGATTAGAGATCGGGTTATAAAATAGAGGCTATCATGAAACACCAATCCAACAACACCAGCCTTTAAATATAAAACCCTACCCTCTAATCTCCATTAAAGATTAGCAGATCAGGATTTAAAGCTCTTATCACACAATACCCAAACCAAGCCTTATAATCCTAATCACTAATCTGAAATCTTGTTTAGTCAAATTTAATACCTAAGCCAATTTGAAATACCTGGTTGCGGTAATCAGGCACGTATGAATCTCCGTAACCGTCACCCTGGTTAAAGTCTATAGTATAACGTGCACGTAACTCAACATTTTGGTTAAGGTCAAAACTTACGCCAATCACACCATCAAGAAAAGTATTGTTGCCATTATTATTGTTCTGATGATCCTGCTCAGTAATGGTGAAGCCACTGCTATAGGTGTTAGTAGTATTGGTTAAGAACGATAATTGTGGGCCAATCAGGAAATTAAATCCTGGCGCTAAATGAAACTTAGCTAACAATGGCACGTCAATAAAATCTTCCCGAGAGGTAAAATGTCCGTCAGGTGTGCTCGCACTGTATCCCTTTTGTGAGTACAAAACTTCCGGCTCGAAGGATAGTGGATAAATCAATGGTACATCAAGAAATAAACCAGCGTTAAAACCTGCAATTGTACCCGTGCTAACTTGATTATCATAACCAGCTACAGTATTGGCAAGGTTTAAACCACCTGTAATACCAACTCTTACCCGATTAAAGTCGTCGTGATTGTCTTCTTCTCTTCTGTGGTGCCTAACTACCACCCTGCGTGGGCCATAATAATATTCCTGCGCGCTAACCGAACCTGCAAACATGAGGCCCATTGCTAATAGTAAAAGAACTTTTTTCATTTCGTAAATAGTTTTAATATAACACATAGAGTAATTATTAAACCAAAGGTTTATTTTACTTTGTATTTTTTTTACAAGGTGAAACTAAAAGCATGCCATACAATTTAAGTTTTACCTACATTTGACCTATGGCCACTATCTGGAGAAGCTTTATTTACAGCTTATTGTTAACCTTAAATTTTATTACCATTCGCGCATTCGCGCAAAAAGAAAGCTATATACAATCATTAAATAAGCAAAACCATTGGGTCGACTCGGTATTTAAAAAACTTAACCGGAGGCAAAAAGTGGCGCAGTTATTTTTTGTGCGGGCGCATACTAACCTGGGGTTGTCTTATGAAGATTCGGTGGCTAATGTCATAAAAAATGAGCAGGTTGGCGGTTTAGTGTTTTTTCAGGGAGGACCGGTGCGGCAGGCGCAGTTGATCAATCGTTATCAGAAAATATCAAGGGTGCCATTAATCATAGCCCAGGATGGAGAATGGGGTTTGGGCATGCGCCTGGATTCAACTATCTCATATCCTTATCAAATGACGCTCGGCGCGATAAAGGATAATACCCTGATCTATAAAATGGGGCAAATGGTGGCTTACGATTTTAAGCGCATGGGCATGCAAATGAATTTCGGGCCCGATATGGATATTAACAATAATCCGGATAACCCCGTGATTGGTTACCGCTCCTTTGGTGATAATAAATATAATGTGGCCGCTAAGGGCATAGCTTACTTTACCGGTATGCAAAGCGAAGGCTTACTCACTACGGCAAAGCATTTTCCCGGCCACGGTGATACCAATGTAGATTCGCACTTTGATCTGCCGTTATTACCTTTCAGCAGGGAGCGTTTAGACACTTTAGAAGAGTATCCCTTCCGCGAAGCGATAAAAGCAGGCATCAGCGGCATTATGATAGCCCATATGGATATTCCTTCGTTAGATAGCACCAAACATCTACCATCAACATTATCCCGAAAAATAGTAACAGGAATTTTAAAGGATTCGCTGGGTTTTAAAGGGTTGGTAGTTTCTGACGCAATGGAAATGAGGGGCGTTGTGAAATATTTCCCTAATGGAGATGCGGATGTTCGCGCATTTTTAGCCGGGAATGACGTTTTAGAATTATCACCAAACTCAAATTTAGCCATCAAAAAAATCAGGAAAGCAATTCGCAATGATCAGATCTCTGAGGAAGAATTTGATACTAAAGTTAAAAAGATACTGGCGGCAAAATATTGGGCTGGCCTAAATAATTACCACGAAACGCCAATAAACAATTTGGTGGCCGAGTTAAACCGCCCGGCAGCAAAAGAGCTTGTAAGCCAGTTAAGCGATGCCGCTATTACGCTTTTAAAAGGTAATGCTGCCTCGTTGCAACTTAACCCAATTATTAAAACCGCGATAATAAGCATAGGGAGCATGCAACCAACCGTATTTCAGCAGGATCTGACGCACTGGTACGTGAACAGTCGGATTTTCATGATCAGTAAAAATGAATCGGCCAGCGATGTGAAGAATCTTTTAGCCGTATTAAAAAATTACGGGCAGGTTTATATCAGTATTCACGATACCCGTATTCGCCCGCAAAGTAAACTGGATTATAATGTATATGTTAAACAACTCATCACCGAGCTTGCCTCACGCAGGAACACGGTAATAAGCGTTTTTGCGAATGCATATGCTATTGCAGGTTTACCGGGTATTGAAAAAGCAGGCGCATTAATTGTCGCCTATCAAAACAGCGACTACCTGCAACATTCAGCAGTTAAGGTTATTACACAACGTTTAAAACCAAGTGGCAAACTGTCAGTTAGTATAAATGAGTATTTTAGAAACGGTGCAGGCATAAGCTTATAAAATCATGGACAAAAAAATCAAGGTAATAGTAACCGGTGCCACAGGCATGGTAGGCGAAGGCGTAATGCACGAATGCTTACTTAACCCGCAGGTTGAGCAGGTATTGATCGTAAACCGGAAACCATCCGGCTTTACTCACCCAAAGCTTAAAGAAATTATACATGCTGATTTTTTTGATCTGTCGCCCATTGCCGATCAGCTTTGGGAATATGATGCTTGTTACTTTTGCCTCGGCGTTTCCTCCGTTGGGATGAAAGAGCCTGAATATTATAAGCTAACTTACACGCTCACCATGAACTTCGCCCAAACCTTGGTTACGCAAAATACCAATATGGAATTCTGCTACATATCAGGTGCAAGTACCGACAGCAGCGAAAAAGGCGGTTCTATGTGGGCTCGGGTAAAAGGAAAAACAGAAAATGATTTAATGAAGCTGCCTTTTAAATCGGTCTACAATTTTAGGCCTGGAGGTATGTTGCCAACAAAAGGGTTAAAAAACACTTTGCCTTACTATAAGTACTTTATATGGTTATTCCCGATTATGCGTAAATTCTTCCCAAAAACGGTTTGTACCCTTGCCGAAGTAGGCCAGGCCATGATCAATAGCACATTGATTGGTTATGATAAGCATGTTTTAGAGGTGTTGGATATTGTAAAGCTGGCTCATGAGGGTGAGGTGAAAAATTGATGGAATTATAGTAAATTTGAATGTACAGACAGAAAAAATTGCATTAGCAAAACGCCTTCTGGAAACAGATGATGAAGCTGTATTAAATCAAATTAAGCAAATATTTGAAAGTCAGGAGAAAGATTTTTGGAATGATTTGCCTGAACAAGTAAAAGAAGGTATTAGCCGTGCCCAAAAGCAAGCGGCAGCGGGAAAATTAGCCTCTCATGATGAGGTTATGAAAAAATATACCCGGTATTTATGAGTTTAGCTGTTTTTTGGACAGACGAGGCTAACGACACTTTTGATAGCATAGTTTTACTAATTGAAACAAAATGGACAGACAAAGAGGCTGCCGATTTTGTAAACCATGCTAACAAGGTAATAACACTTATCTCCGACTAACCTTATATGTACAAGTCTTCAATAACTAACAATATAAGGCAAGCTGTTATAACTAAACAAACCTCTATGTTTTATGAAGTTCATCACGAATTCATAACTATTTTATTCTTTTGGGATAACAGGCAAGAGCCAATATTCTAATATTCTTATAAAGGCTATACTTTTATTCTTTTACTAAAAAGATATATATTGTACTTGCCTATCTTTATTTACAACTATGCAATCATCCGCCAATAAATACAACGAGAAATTTCAGGAAGCTTTAACCAACCTTAATCCAGAGCAATTGGCTGCGGTTAATAGAATGGATGGGCCGGTGTTGGTGGTTGCTGGGCCAGGAACAGGAAAAACACAGATATTGGCGGCACGCATAGGTAAAATATTAACCGATACCGATGCCCTGCCGAACGAAATACTTTGCTTGACCTATACCGATGCGGGTGCAATTGCCATGCGTAAGCGGTTGTTTGATTTTATTGGGCCTGATGCATATCGGGTTAACATTTACACATTCCATGCTTTTTGTAACGAGATCATTCAGGAAAACCTGGAGTATTTTGGCAAGCTGAATCTGGAACCGTTGTCGGAATTGGATGGCGCTATGCTGTTCCGTGAGTTGGTAGATGAGTTCCCGAACGAGCATTTATTAAAGCGTTTTACAGGGGATGTTTATTTTGATGCGCCAAGATTAAAACGTTTGTTCTCCACCATGAAAAGTGAAGGTTGGAGCGAAGAATCCATCGGGGCAGCAGTAAAAGAATATTTAGACGATCTGCCTAACCGGGAAGAATTCATCTACAAAAGAGCCAATGCCAAAGCGGGTATACAAATAGGCGATCCGAAGCAAAAGGATATTGATAAAGTTGCCGAAGCCATGCAAAAGCTGATGGCCGCTGTAGGCGAATATAAAAACTATTCGGCTAAAATGGCCACCAATAACTGGTATGATTATGACGACATGATCATCTGGGTACTCAAAGCTTTTCGCGAGAATGAAGAGATTTTGCGCAAATACCAGGAGCGTTATCAATATATTTTGGTGGATGAGTTTCAGGATACCAGCGGTTCACAAAATGAGTTGTTGAAATTCTTGCTGAACTACTGGGAAACCCCCAATGTTTTTGTTGTGGGCGATGATGACCAGTCGATATTCAAATTTCAGGGTGCTAACATGAAAAACATCCTTGATTTTGCGAACGATTATGTGAGTACCTTACACACCGTAGTGCTTAAACACAATTACCGTTCAAATCAGCAGATTCTTGATATTTCCAAAGCGCTTATTAATAACAATAACGAGCGTTTAACCAGTCAGCTTGCGCTGGATAAAGATTTAAGAGCATCGCATCCTCGTTTCGGTGAGCTAACTGTTCAGCCCACCATTCGCGAATATGAAAACCCCGGCAAAGAGGTAGTGGACGTTGCCATGCAGATTAAAAAACTGATTGAAAAAGGCACACCGCCAAATGAAATCGCGGTGATATACCGCAATCACAGTCAGGTTGAAGAATTACTGCAATATTTAGATGTTGAGAAGATAGCCGTTAATACCAAACGTAAAATTGACATACTGGAACAGCCTTTCGGCGAAAAGATCATCACGATTCTGCGCTACCTCGCTATGGAAATGGATTCGTCCTACAGCGGTGATGAATTGCTGTTCGAGATCATGCATTATGATTTTTTCGGCATAGCGCCTATTGAAGTGGCTAAGGCAAGCATCGCGGTAGCAAAAGAAAACTATGCGACCGCGTCTAATAATCAGCCTAAAACATCATTACGCAGGTACGTAAGCGAAATGCGAACACCAACACAACCGGGCTTATTTGATACCGTGCAGAATGTGGAAATGAAATTCCTCATCAACAATATTGACTTTTTATTGAAAGAATCAGTTAGCGTTACGCTGCAACAGTTCTTCCAGCAGGTGATCGGTAAAATGGGTATCCTGCGTTACATCATGCATCAACAAGATAAAGGTACGTACATGCAAATGTTGACTAGCTTTTTTGATTTCCTGAAAGATGAAAGCCGCAAAAATCCTGAGATAAAGCTAAGCGACCTGATATTGACCATCGATCTGATGAAAAAGAATAATATCCGTTTGAGCTTAAATCAAATGATATTTTCAGAAAAAGGTATCAACTTTTTAACCGCCCACGGCTCAAAAGGCTTGGAATACGAGCATGTGTTCTTCATCGGTTGTGATAAAAAAACGTGGGACAGCAAAGGCCGGAATACCGGCTTTAGTTATCCGGATACCCTAACGCAAACCAAAGGCGATGACATTGCCCAAAAAGAAGAATCGCGCAGGTTGTTTTATGTAGCGCTTACCCGTGCTAAACAATGCCTGATGATTTCCTACGCCAGCACCGATAAAAATGGCAAGGATCAGGAATCATCACAATTTGTGGGGGAGATTTTGGCAGATACGCATTTACAGGTACAACATCCACAGATTAGCGAAGAGGATATGATCGGCTTTTACGCCACCCAGTTTAATGTGGATGATAAGCCAAAAGTTGAATTGCTGGATACCAACTATATCAATCAACTCCTGCAAAATTATACCCTTTCGGTAACACATCTGAATAATTATCTGGATTGCCCATTGCGGTTTTATTTCCAGTGTTTAATCCGGGTGCCATCGGGTAAAAGTCCATCGGCTACGTTTGGACAGGCGGTGCATTGGGCGCTTAACCGTACATTTAAAAAGCTGAAGGAGTGGGGCGATGAATTCCCGCCTACTGAGGAGTTTATGAAGGAATTCCGCTGGTATATGTACCGCAACCGGGATTCATTTACTAAAGAAGAATTCAAATTGCGTCTTGCCTACGGCGAAAAAATAATGCCAGCCTACTACGAGCAAAATATTACGCATTGGAACAAAGTTGCTGTAACCGAACGTGCTATTAAAAATATTGAAATACAAGGTGTGCCGATTAAAGGTAACCTGGATAAAATAGAGTTTGAAGGCAAGAATGTAACCGTTATCGACTATAAAACTGGTAAACTTAAAAATGCCAAAGATAAACTGGTAGGTCCGACAAATGATCAGCCCAACGGTGGCGATTATTGGCGCCAGGCTGTTTTCTACAAAATACTAATAGACCACGACCGCACAAACGATTGGCAGGTGGTGGGTACAGTGTTTGATTTTGTGGAACCGATAAAAGATAACGAGTACCACAAAGAAAAAATATTTATCACTGCCGAAGACACCGAAACAGTTACAGAACAGATCACCTCAGTATACAAAAAAATAATGGCGCATGATTTTAATATTGGCTGCGGTAAAAAGGAATGCGACTGGTGCCATTTTGTAAAAAGTAATTTTAATCAGGTAGAGGGTGTAATGGAGGAAGAGGAAGCCGAATAATACTTTTAATTAGGATTGCATTCTTTGGTGAAGTTTAATAAATTAGTACTGAATTACTTAAACTAATCACATGGCATTTGGCTTTACTCCTAAATTTGAACAGGACCTTGAATTAAATGGACTTGACCCTAAGCATTACCTGGCTATTGCACTGGAGACAGTAAAAAGCCTCGGTTGGGGTGTAAGCTATACAAGCAAAAGTGGTTTTATAGCGATTATTGGTGGCGGGATGTTTAAAAGCATGGAAACCTTCCAGGTATCCACACATGATAATAGGGTTTATATCGTCAGTAAAAATGCTAAAGGTGGCATGTTTGACTGGGGGAGAAATAAGAAGCATGTTAATGAATTTATAGATGCTTTTATAAATGTTCAGGCCAATTTATCAGAACAACAATTAGATGATAAGCTGGCGGAATTAACACCTGTATTTGAATCTGCAGACGAGGATAGATTAGCTTTGCCACCTGCAAACTTTAATGATAACATAAAAAGCTTTTTTGAAATCTTTGTTCCCCGAAAGGGCTTTTTCGTTACCCCGTTAATTATTGATGCCAATCTTCTGGTATTTATATTGATGGTGACCTCGGGCGTAAGCTTTTTTGAGCCTACAACCTTAGACCTGCTACATTGGGGCGCAAATTTGCGTGTTATGACTTTGGAAGGCCAATGGTGGCGATTAATTACCAATACCTTTTTACATATTGGCATATTTCATATCCTATTTAATATGTATGCACTGTTATACATAGGGTTGATATTAGAACCTTATATCGGAAGGGCCAGATTTGCAGCAGCCTATTTGTTTACTGGTGTAATTGCAAGTTTAGCAAGTATTTATTGGCATCCTCAAACGGTAAGCGCAGGCGCGTCAGGTGCAATATTTGGGATGTATGGCGTTTTCTTGGCTATGCTAACCACAAATATTATTGATAAGTCGGCACGCAAGCCATTACTAATGAGTATTGGTGTTTTTGTGGCTTATAACCTGATGAATGGGATGAAGGAGGGCATTGATAACGCGGCACATATTGGTGGGTTGGTAAGTGGTTTAGCAATTGGGTATAGTTTTTACCCGAGTTTAAAGCAACCATCACAACCAAAATTGAAATATATAACTATCTCACTGCTCCTCATCGCAACGTTAAGCACATCATTTGTTATTTATCAAAATATCCCTAAGGATACAATTAAGTATGACGCTTATATTAAAGATTTTGCAGCAAATGAAACGGCAGCGCTTTCCGTATTTTCATTACCCAAAGACTCACCGGACTATGTTTTAGCTATAGCATTAAAAAATGATGGGCTACGTAATTGGAATAAAAATTTACTTGTACTCGATTCAATTAATAAGCTTGACCTTCCGTTAGAATATACACTAAGAGTACACGCGTTAAGGAATTATTGTAACTATAGGGTTAAAGTATACAATTACATTTTAGATAATTTGAACGAACATACTTATGCTCACCATGATTCAATCGTATATTATAATCAAAAGATTAAAGCCATAATTGATAGTTTGAAGGGTGGGTCTAATTAAAAGAGAGATGAAATAATGCTGTTATGACATTGCTGTTACCACTTTAAACTGACTGATGCAAAACGTATCATTCTTTCCCACTTCTGTATAAATCTGTCCCTGTAATTGCTCATAGTTTTGTATCAACATTAAAAAACAAAGCAATGGCAAAAACAATTTTTATTACAGGAGCATCCCGTGGATTCGGGAAAATATGGGCAGAAGCATTTTTAAAACGTGGCGACAAGGTTGCGGCAACTGCAAGAAATTTAGAGACACTAAATGATTTGGTAGCTACCTATGGCGATGCCATATTACCTATACAATTAGATGTAAATGACCGTGCAGCAGGGTTTGCCGCAGTTAAAAAAGCGAAAGAAACATTCGGCAGTATTGATGTATTGATCAACAATGCAGGTTTTGGCTTATTCGGTGCGATCGAGGAAACAACCGAACAACAGGCCCGGGAACAAATCGAAACAAATGTGTTTGGTTTGTTATGGATAACACAGGCGGTGCTGCCTATTATGCGCGAGCAAGGCCATGGCCATATTATCCAGGTATCAAGCGTGTTGGGTGTGGCTACTTTACCAGTATTGGGTATTTACAATGCATCAAAATTTGCGGTAGAGGGGTTAAGTGAAACTTTAGCAAGTGAAGTAAAGGATTTTGGTATTAAAGTTTCCCTGATAGAGCCTAATGGTTTTTCAACCGATTGGGCAGGTGCGTCATCATCACAAACAGAACCAATTGAAGCTTATGCAGGTGTTAAAGCAGCTTTCCAGGCGGGGCTTACCGATGACGCATTCGGTGATCCTGAAGCAACAACCCCGGCAGTTTTAAAATTGATTGATAGCGAAAATCCTCCGCTTAGGTTGTTTTTAGGCAAGGTTGCTTATCCATGGGTAAAACAACTATATGCAAGCCGTTTAGCTGAGTGGGAAGAATGGAGCGAAGTAGCAACAGCCGCTCACGGTCACTAATTGAATTTCTATTTTATCGTGACAAACCTACGCCGATTTCGGTGTAGGTTTGTTTGATTTATATCATCATGAAACACTTCACCAGCATTGCCGAACTACATAAATACAACGGTTTCCCACCGCCTGAGCACCCGCTGATCAGCCTTTTCCAATGCAACAAGACCTGTAATATCGGAGATCGGGAGTTTACTTCTGACTTTTATATGATCGGTTCTAAAAAATTGAAATCGGGCGTGGTTTTATACGGCCGCACTAAGTACGATCATGATAATGGCTCAATGTCGTTTTATAAACCGAGGCAAGTGGTTGAATTTAGGAATCTGGAGTTTGAAGAAGATGGCTTCCTGATTTTTATTCACGAAGATTTCTTAAACGGACACGTACTGCATAACGAGATAAAAAAGTATGGTTTCTTTGATTACGAAGCCAACGAAGCACTGCATTTATCGCCAAGGGAAGAAGAAATAGTGTGGGACTTATTTCACAAAATACAAACGGAATACAACAGCAACCCCGACGAATACAGTCGCGATATTATGTTAACTCATATCGATTCTATATTAAAATATTCGCAGCGTTTTTATAACAGGCAGTTTATTAACCGCACCGAGTTATTGGGCAAAACGGTTTCTAAATTCAACAAACTACTGGCTACCTATTTTTCAAACGGTAGTTTAGCCAAAGGTTTGCCTACGGTGAATTATATGGCCGAGCAGCTTAACCTCTCATCACGGTATTTGAGTGACCTGCTAAAAAAGGAAACTGGCAAAACTGCACTTGAGTTAATCCACATTTATTTAATATCAGAAGCAAAAAACCTGCTGATGGTAGCCGATCAAAGTGTATCAGAAATAGCGTATACGTTGGGTTTTGAGAATTTACCTTACTTTTCAAGGCTCTTTAAAAAAGAAGTAGGCATTAGTCCGAATCAGTTTAAAAAACAGGTTTTTAATTAGTGATCTGATGATGGTATCACTACTTTCTTTGTCTTATCGCGTTTAGCAACAAATAATAACAGCGGTAGTACAATCGCGAAGAATGAACCGATCAGGAAAAAGCCATCCAAATAACTGGAAAACGAAGATTGTTTAACCACCACCAACTCAATTAGCTGCATGGCTTTTTGCTTGGCATCCAGCAAACCAAAACCCTTTTGCTGAAACAGTTGAGTATAGCTACTGATACGCGTAACCGAAATCGGATTATCGGAAGTGATATGCGTAATCAGATCCATCCGGTGTGAGGCAATACGCCGGGCAACATAGGTATTGATGATGGAGATTCCGAATGAGCCACCCAACTGCCGCATCATATTATTTAACGCTGTGCCCTGCGGCATATCCTTTGCTTCCAGCGATGAAACAGCGAGTGTGCCTAACGGCACAGTTAACAAGGCCATGCCTATCGCCCTAAAAATTAAATTCAAAGTAATATCTGCTGCCGGTGTTTGCAGGTTAATCCTCGACATTGACCAGTTAAAATAGATAAAACACAAAAAGCCCAATAAAACTATTAATGCGGGTGATACACCCTTTTGCAGGAACTTACCTGTAATAATAAGCGCCAAAACCGCCACGATAGATCCGGGTAATAATAGCAAGCCAGATTGCATGGGTGTAAAGCCCAGTAAACGTTGCGCCACAACAGGTGTTAGGTAAATAGAGGTATACATCCCCATCCCGGTAATAAAAGTGAGTACAGCGGCAATGCTTAATGATCTGAACCTTAAAATATGCAGATTGACCACCGGGTTTTTAGTATGCAGTTCCCATATAATAAAAGCGGTAAGCGATAGCGTTGCCAGTACGGTTAAAAAAGTGATGTAACCCGCCGCAAACCAATCATCAGTTTGACCGCGCTCAAGTACTACCTGTAAGGAGCCGATGCCGACAATTAATAACATAATACCCAACCAATCTATCTCCCTGATCTTTTGTTTGATCGGTTCGTACAAAAAGAACATACAGGAAACCGCCGCGGCTATGCCGATAGGTACGTTAATATAAAATATCCATGGCCAGGAATAATTTTCGGTAATATAACCACCTAAAGTTGGGCCAATTGTTGGGCCGATAAAAATCCCTATACCAAACAAAGCGCTTGCGGTTGCCTGTTTTTCCTTCGGGAATAATTCATAAACTACCGTTGCCGATACCGATAATAATGCACCGCCACCTAATCCTTGTAGAAACCGGAATGCCACTAACTCCCAAATACCTGTAGCGTTACCACACATAAATGAGCAAACAGTAAACAATATAATTGAACCGATATAATAATTACGCCGCCCCAGATTATTAGCTAAAAAGCTAGTCATTGGGATGATGATCACATTGGCTATGGCATAAGAGGTGATCACCCACGATGTATCTTCCAAAGTTGCACCCAAATTACCGCTCATGTAATTAAGGGCTACGTTTACTATAGAAGTATCAATCAGCTCCATAATTGCGGCGGCAATTACGGTGATAAGGAGGATTTGTCTTTTTATCGGGCTCATATATATTATACCAATCGGTATATTTAAAAATGTGATTTTGTATAGATTTTTCTATTCGGCTCTCAAATATACCAATTGGTATATTTTAACAAAGGATAATGGATGTCAAATGACGCAGCAATGGCAATGAACTCTGTTTATTCTCTAAAAAACAGATTCACTAGGTAGCATGTGCTTCCTCGATTTAGCTTTTTTGTAATAATGTGGTGATAATGTAAAAATCGGATTAAATTTAGCCCGCTGTTACGCATTTATAAGATACATTATAATATAATTGCACCTTATATAACTGACACGTATTACCCTGTATTAATTTAATAAGGTATTTCCCTTAAATGCTACATTGATGAAAAAAACACTCATTATTATTTTCGCCTGTTTACCGTTATTCACTTTCGCGCAAGCTGTTAAACAAGCTGACCTGGTTGAATATATAAACCCGTTGATGGGTACGGCATCTAAGCCCATCATGTCAAACGGTAATACCTATCCTGCTGTGGCTGTTCCCTGGGGGATGAATTTTTGGACAGCCCAAACCGGTAAAATGGGAAGCGGTTGGCAATACACCTATGATGCGGATAAAATACGCGGCTTTAAACAAACGCATCAGCCATCGCCATGGATGAATGATTACGGCATGTTCTCTGTATTTCCTGAAACCGGGAAAGTGATCATCGACGAAAATAAACGCGCCAGCTGGTTCTCGCACAAAGCTGAGACCGCCAAACAATATTATTATAGCGTTTACTTAGCTGATTATAATGTTACCACCGAAATTACACCAACCGAACGGACGGCAAATTTCAGGTTTACATTTCCTAAAAGTGATAGCTCGCATATTTTGATCGATGCTTTTGATAAAGGATCGTACGTAAAGATCATCCCTGAAAAACACGAAATAATAGGCTATAGCACTAAGAATAGCGATGCTGTACCGGCAAATTTTAAAGATTATTTTGTTATTTATATCGATAAAGATTTTACTGCTACTACCTGGCATGATACTGTAACAAACAAAAACTCATTAGAGTATAAAGGTAATCATGCGGGTGCCATCATCAGCTTTAAGACTATAGATGGCGAAAAGGTACATATGCGTGTGGCTTCGTCCTTCATCAGCATTGAGCAAGCCGAGCTGAATTTAAAACGCGAACAAGGAACCGATAGCTTTGATGCTACCGAACAAAAAGCAAAAGCCATCTGGAATAAAACTCTTAACCATGTACAGGTTGAGGGTGGCACTATCGATCAGATGCGCACTTTTTACTCCTGTTTGTACCGGATGCTTTTCTTTCCGAACCGTATGTATGAGGTTGATGCCAAAGGGCAGATAGTACATTACAGCGTTTATAATGGCAAAATTATGCCGGGTTACTTGTTTGCAGGTACCGGTTTTTGGGATACCTTCAGGGCTTTATATCCGTTCCTGAATATGGTTTACCCGTCCATCGTTAAAGAAATGCAAATGGGCCTGGTTAATGATTATAAAGAGGGTGGATGGCTGCCGGAATGGTCGAGCCCCGGCTATGCCGATTGTATGGTGGGTAACAATTCCGCATCAATAGTGGCAGAATCATATGTGAAAGGCTTACGCGGATATGATATTGAAACCTTGTACAAAGCGCTAATACATGGCGCCAATAACACAGGGCCAAATGCTACCGGCCGTATCGGGGTGGATTATTATAACACATTGGGTTATGTACCTTATGATGTAAATATTCATGAAAATGCTGCCCGCACGTTAGAATATGCTTATGACGATTTCTCAATCTACACATTAGGTAAAGCGCTTGGCAAACCGGCATCAGAGATTGACATTTACAAAAAACGGGCTATGAACTACAAAAATCTGTTCGACCCTAGCACAAGGTTAATGCGCGGTAAAAATAAAGATGGTTCATTTGAAACACCTTTTAACCCGTTTAAATGGGGCGATGCCTTTACCGAAGGTAACAGCTGGCATTATACCTGGGGCGTTTTTCAGGATGTACAAGGCTTAATTGGCTTAATGGGCGGAAAGCAAAATTTTGTTGCCAAGCTTGATTCGGTATTTACCCTGCCACCAATATTTGACGATAGCTATTACGGGTACACCATACATGAAATACGCGAAATGCAGGTAGCTGATATGGGACAATACGCGCATGGGAACCAACCCATTCAACACATGATTTACCTATACGGCTATGCAGGCGAACCATGGAAAACCCAATACTGGGCCCGCGAAACCATGAACCGGATGTATAGGGCAACACCTGATGGTTATTGCGGTGATGAAGATAACGGCCAAACATCGGCATGGTATGTATTTTCGGCGATTGGTTTTTACCCGGTATGCCCGGTTAGCGGGCAGTATGTGTTAGGTGCGCCACTGTTTAAAAAGATCACCATTAATTTGGAAGATGGTAAAAAGCTTATCATCAACTCGCCAAAAAACAGCGCCGATAACAAATACGTTAATACCATGACCTATAATGGCAAACCGTATGACTTAAACTGGGTTAGTCACCTGGCTTTAATGCAGGGAGCGGTCATCAATATGGATATGTCCGCTATACCTAATAAGGCCCGTGGCATCAAGGCTTCGGATGTACCTTATTCGTTGTCAAATGATAAATAGATAGAATATATAAAATCATTATAACCAAAAAAGCTTGCTGATTCAGCAAGCTTTTTTGGTTATAATATATTACAAGTTAATTATAAGCATGATTTATCTCTGCTGGAGCTAACTGTATCGCAGATGTTCTGCTTGCTTCCCCAGCCGGTGCTTCTTTATCAATATCAAGTCGTACAACCGGGCCATCAGCAGCAAGCTCACTGCCAGCTACTTTTGACTTAAATATAGGCCAAAGCAATTGCGCATACCATTGGTCGCCTTCGTAATGAGAGATACCATAAGCTTTTGGATATTGGCGTGAAATTAATGCAGTACCAAAAGTAATATCCCACAAGAAAAACATATTGCCAAAGTTGCCTTTGTAATAGCCTACGCCATCATCAGTAGTTGCTGCATGATGTGCGTGGTGTGTTGCCGGGGTTGATATTAAACGCTCCAGTACCCAGGCAATAGGATGTAAAACTTTGTATTTGTAGAAAGGTTTATCCCACGGGATACTAGAGTGTGCAAGCGTAGTAATAGTTGATTTAATAACCCTTACCGCGATAACAGGTATACCCAAACCAAGGTAAACTAATGCCGCTGTTAAATATATCTGCGAGAAAAAGAGCGTATAAATAAGATTCTGACGGCTTGCCATTGCCATACCCATGTAACTAGCAGAATGATGGGTACGGTGAAAACGCCATAACCACGGAATTTCGTGATGCAGGCGGTGGTACCAGTATTGGGTTAAATCGTCGGCAACAGCAATAATAGCGAAACCCCATAAGAACGGTACCCAGCTAAATACATTTTTAAATCCGGGTAGGGCAAATGGTAAAAAGTGCAGTGCATAATAAGCGAATGCAGGTTGTAGAACTAATCGCGGCAATGCAAAGCAGGTAATATCTACCCATCTTTCGTTTTTGGGCCATTTCTTTTTATACAACCCGAATGAAAATTCGAGTACCCCGATAAAGAATACCAGGAATGGAAATCCAAAACCATTCAAGTTATCCACTATTTTTTTGATGAACTCAATCGTTGCTTCCATTGTTCAAATTAGTTTTGTTGGTTAATGGTTTTGTGTTAGCTGCTTTTTGGGTTTTCTTTTCCCATGGTCTTTGGCCGGTTATAGTAAATGTTAAAAACATTAATGCAATCGGCAGCAGATAGATAAATAGGCTCAAAGCCACGTTTCTTATTATCCGCTCTTTGGTAGCTTGTTCAATTTTCATGGTTTATTAGTTTTATTAGTTTTTGAAATTTGTTGCTGTGGTTTTGGATCACCGCCTAACGCTTTTTGTGTGACCCACAAGCCACCTGCGATAATGATAAAAGGCACCAGGGTGATAATAATACCAACCAGGATTTTTTTACCTAAAATGGATACATCTGATAGTGTCATATATAAATTAGTTTTAATGGTTTATGATTTAGTTATAGCCGGGATTTTGTTTCAGTTTTGCATTCTGTTGTATTTCCACCAATGGAATTGGGAATAAGGTGTTTTTTGAAGTAGCTGCAGATTTTGCAGAAATTTTATGCAAGGCATCAACCAAAACTGTACCGCCCTGGCGCACCAGGTCAAACCAGCGGTGGCCTTCCTGTATAAACTCTTTTCTTCTTTCCAAAAAGATCGAATCCCTGAAAGCAGATTGGTTTAACCCAGACGTTAAGTTGGCTATTTGGGCACGTGTTCGTACCTGGTTTATCGCGTTATAAGCATCGCTTGTTGGCCCTCCGTTTATTTCATTTATGGCTTCTGCTTTCATCAGCAATACATCCGCATAACGCAAAACGGGATAGTTAACACCGCTAAGTGATTGTGAGGATAAAGGCGACAAGCTATAATCAACAAACTTGTTAAAGTATGGCGTGTAGGCATTGTTAAATACTACATTTTGCCCTGTAGCGGCATTATAAACGGTATTGTAAAAAGTAACAGATCTGCGGGTGTCTTTGGCACTAAATAGGTTATATAAGCTAGTGTCTACAGGTATATCAATAGGGAAAGTGCCGGTATTGAATGAAGTGAAACTTTCACTTAGGTATTGTGTGCTGTTTGCTTCGCCTAAATTGGTTTCAAACTGTACCGAGAAAATGTGTTCAACACCATTCTTGGTTGCTTTCTGAAAAGCATCATAATAATTAGGGAACAGCGCATACCCATAGCCACCGTTTATAACCAAGTTAAGCTGGGTAAGGGCATCCGGCCAATCCTGTTGTGTTAAGTATACTTTAGCTAATAAAGTGTGCGCGGCACCTGAGGTTGCACGGCCTAAATCGGTAGAACTATATGATTTTGGCAGATTGGTAGCATCTTCTAAATCGGCAATAATCTGCGAATAAACCTGAGCAGAAGGCGTGCGTGCAATCAGTAAATTATCAATATCGGTACTGTTAGGGTTGTGTAATACTAAAGGCACATCGCCATACAGGCGTACAAGATCAAAATATAGTAAGGCCCTGATAAATTTAGACTCTCTCACCAAACGCGCACGTAAAGTAGTGTCCATTTGTATCGTCGGAACATTATCTATAGCGATATTGGCGCGGTTAATGCCATAATATAACTGCTGCCAAACCTTTTGTATGCGACTGTTTGACGATATATAGGTTTCAGTACCCAATGCTCTTACATCGGGGTTGGTATTGCTGGGGCTATATAGCTGGTTATCGCTGGCATTTTCTACTAACAGATTTAATTGCCTGCCGTATAGTGGGAAGTCACCTGCAGGGTCGCTGTTTAATGTGCTGTAAACAGCATTTACAGCCGATGTAGCATCAGATGTAGTTTGGTAAAACTGAGAGGATACGATAACTGATTTTGGGTCCTCCGATAACTTATTGCAGGATGTTAGCCCAACGACTGCACCTGCCAGTAATAATATAATTTTATATGATGATATATTTTTCATTTTGTTGTGTTATGGATTTAATTAAAAAGTGACGTCAACGCCCGCTAAAAATGTGCGTACAGCAGGGTAGGTGCCATAGTCAATTCCCTGTTTGGTATTATCGTTGTCGTAAAAGTTTACTTCCGGATCTAGTCCGCTGTATTTAGTTATGGTTAACAGGTTTTGGCCCGATACATAGATCCTTAATTTCTTTGCTCCAATTTTTGAAGCAAGGTTGTTGGTAAACGTGTAGCCTAATGATGCATTTTTAAGTTTTAAATATGATCCGTTTTCTACATAGCGGTCAGTTACCTGTGGCACCGGCGAGTCCGTAGCGCGTGCAACTGTACCATTTGGATTTGTTGGGCTCCATCTGTTTAATAAAGTTGCCGATGCATTTTGGGTAAGTGTTGGCCGCTCTAAAGTTTGCTGCAACAGGTTGAATATTTTATTGCCGTATGACCCCTGGAAGAACACTGAAAGATCAAACTGGTTGTAACTAAACGTGTTGGTAATGCTACCTGTAAACTTAGGCTGGGCGCTGCCAAGGCTGTGTTTATCGGCTGTGGTAATTACCCCGTCATGGTTATAATCAACATATTTGGTATCACCTACTTTTTGTGGTACGCCATTTAAAAGTGGTACGCCTTTAGCAATATCAGCAGCGGTTAACAATCCCTGGGTTGAGTATCCCCAAAATGTACCAACTGGTAAACCGACCTGCACAATTACCGGCGATACCTGCCCTGTTGGCGCTACAGGAAAATAACTGCTAACACCTGGACCCAGGCTTAATACCTTGTTACGGTTTTCGGCAAACTCTATATTAGTCTTCCATGAAAAATGATCCGTTTTTACGTTGTCGGTATTAATCCCTAACTCAATACCTTTATTTTCAACACTACCCACGTTTTCTAACTCACTTGCATAGCCTGAGTATAATGGCAATGGTACGTTAAGTAAAAGATCGCTGGTTTTTTTATAATAAGCGTCGAACGTAAGGTTAACCCGGTTATTAAACAAACCAAGATCAAGGCCGGCATCATATTGTGTAGTAGTTTCCCATTTAAGGTTAGGGTTATCTATTTGTACTGGTGATATACCCGTTACCAGCTTACTGCCAAAATAATAATTGGTTGGCGCTAATGCGGCTAATGAGCTATATGGTGGAACCTCTGAGTTGCCTGTTTGCCCTGCACTTACCCTTAGTTTTAAACTGCTGATGTCCTGTGCCAGTGGTTTAAAAAAGTCGTTCTTATCAATGTTCCATGAAAAGCCTGCTGATGGGAAATAGCCCCATTTATTATTGGCCCCTAACTTAGATGAGCCATCCGCGCGTGCAGAAACAGTTAGGTTATAAATATGCAGATAAGAATAATTCACCCTTGCCAAATAAGAATCCAATGCTTGGCTGGCAAAGCTTGATGTTGGCAAATTAGCCACACCTGCATAAGAAAGATTATTGTAAGAGGTTAAATCATTCGGGAATTTTTGGGCAGATGCTGTTGATGATGAAAAACGAGTGTATTGAGTGGTATAACCCGCCAATATGTTTAAAAAGTTGGTGTTGTTAAAGGCATGATCATAAGTAAGCGTGTTCTCATTCAACCAGCTTAACTCATTACCATTTCCTATCGATGCGTATCCTTGGTCGGCATATCCACCAGATGTATTCGATGGCGCGTAATAATCCTGAACAGTATTTAGTATATCAACTCCGGCGGTTACTTTTAAAGTAAGGTCGGGTAGTATCTTATATTCACCTGCAACATTTCCTAATACACGTGTTAAGGTGGTGGTGTTAGTTGTTGCGGTTATATCCTGTAACGGATTAGTTGGTGTGGCAATATAGGGGCTATTAGTATAATAACTACCATCTGGATTTGTTATTGGCGATGTTGGTGGGGTTAGCAATAAGGTTGCAAACGCGTTGCTAAAGTTAATGCTGTTGTATGCACTACCTACAAGCTTGTTTTCTATCGATTGGCTGCCGAATACATTGGTTGATATTTTAAACTTATCGGTTACGTTTTTTTCATAATTAACGCGTGCAGAATACCTTTTGAACCCGGTATTTAAAATAGTACCCTGTTGATCGAAATAATTACCTGATATCAGGTAACGGGATTTTTCATCACCACCGGATATGGATAGCTCTCCATTATACTCAGGCGCATTCCTAAGCGCAGCATTTTGCCAGTTTGAACCCGTTCCTAAAGCTGCTAATTGTGCAGAGGTATAAGTTGGCGCAACACCATCGCTTAAGTTTATATCATTTACTAATGATCCCCATTGTGTGGCATTTAACAGATCAAGTTTTTTAGCGATGGTCTGATCGCCAAAATAACTGCTGAAGTTAACATTGTTGGTGCCTTTCTTTCCTTTTTTAGTGGTGATGATAACCACACCATTGGCACCATGTGAACCATAAATAGCAGTTGCCGAAGCATCTTTTAATACTTCGATGGATTCAATATCACTCGGATTGATGGTAGATAACGCGTTTACACTGGTACCGTTTGAGCCTACGTTCGCATAGTCGTTATCATTATAAATAATAAAACCATCAATCACATAAAGCGGTGCATTACCAAAAGATATAGAGTTACCGCCGCGCACCCTGATGGTGGCGCTACTGCCCGGTTGACCGGAATTTTGTGTAACTGCTACGCCAGATACTGCACCCTGTAGCAAATTATCAAATGAGGCGGCAGGCTGATTTAAGATATTTTTGGGGACAGACCCGATAGCGCCTGTTAAATCACTTTTTTTCTGTGTACCGTAACCAACTACAACTACATCATTCAGTTGGGCAATATTTTCGGCAAGTTGTATGTTAACCGGGCTACCATCGGCAACAACTTCTTTTGTTTTATAACCAATAAAGCTTACTACTAAAGTGTAAGGTAACTTTTGGCCGGTAACAAATATAAAGTGGCCATTTGAACCTGTAGTTACCTCATGGGTTACGTTTTTTATACGCAGGGTAACACCGGCTATGGGTTGTTTGCTAACACTGTCAACAACGGTACCTTCAATCCTGGAGTTAATAACGGGCACATCTTTTTGCGCAAAGGCAGAGAAAGGTATAATTAAGAATAAAAGGGCTTTTAGAAACTTATTTAGTATGTGTTTTGCATGGATATATATTTCCATATATTTAAATGTTTTATGTTAATGATTCAATTCGTTCGTAAAACTTTGATGATCAGTGTGTGATTCGCAGTCGTTGCTGATCCATCATGTAATTGACCGGCAAGGCTTCCTTGCCGGTTTGTTTTTTATAGGTAGAGATTTAAAGGGCCATTTGTATTTTTTTTAATTGTAAGGGATATAAACCGCACATGACATTGCCTATGCAACTCGCACTCATGTAACAATCAATAAATTTCAAGGTGAAGGTTGATTGTTTTAACAACAACAACACGCACAACACATTCGCTGTACCGGGGCGGTACTTAAAGCGGTTAATGTATTCATGTGAAAATGTAAAAAAGCTTTCATTGCGTTTGTTCTACGCAGCAAATATATAAAATAATTTATATATCCTACTAAATATGTAGATTTTATAGAATATTTAATATATTAAATTAAAATCGAGTGTAAAATCAAGCTACAACAAAAGCCAACCGTGATTGCGGGATTGCCACGCTATCGCTCGCAATCACGATTTAAAAAAGCAACTTCTTTAAAAATGAAACAATCTATTAATAATTGTTTTATATACAATTATAATTTATACTTTTACGTTGCAAGCCAATTGTAATATGAAATCAAAATTATACCTGTTATCACTATTGTTGATATTCGCCTGTATTAAATCGCAGGCCCAAACAAATGTTAGCGTAAACTTTCCTGCCGATTCAGGATCAGTTAAAATAAGTAAATACATCTATAGCCATTTTGCCGAGCATTTAGGCAGGGGAATATATGATGGTTTTTACGTTGGTGATACCTCTAAAATACCCAATACCCACGGTGTTAGGAATGATGTTATAGCGGCATTAAAAAAAATGAAGATCCCGGCCCTTAGATGGCCCGGTGGGTGTTTTGCTGACACTTATCATTGGAAAGACGGCGTTGGGCCTAAAGATAAAAGACCTTCCATCGTGAACCGCTGGTGGGGCGGTACCGTTGAAGATAATAGCTTTGGCACCAACGAATTTTTAAATATGTGCGAGCTGCTGGGTGCCGATCCTTACATCTCGGGCAATGTAGGCAGCGGTACTGTACAGGAACTGTCTGACTGGGTTTCTTATGTAAGTTCTGATAATAAAAATCCGATGTCTGACCTGCGCCGTGCCAATGGGCGCGATAAACCATGGAACGTAAAATTCTGGGGTATAGGCAACGAGGCCTGGGGCTGCGGTGGTAATATGGCGCCTGATTATTATGCAAATGAATTCAGGAAATACTCCACCTTTATGCCCGGCTCTGATAATACCACCAAAATTTACCGGATTGCTTCCGGTGCTAGTGCTGATGATTATAACTGGACGGAAACCCTGTTGAAGCAAATCCCGCCAAGCTTGATAGAAGGGCTTGCGCTGCATTATTATGCGGTTATTGATTGGGACCACAAAAGCTCGGCAACAAAATTTAATGAGCAGCAATATTTCACCACCATGAAACGCGCATTGTTTATGGATAGCCTGATCACCAAACATTCCCGTATTATGGATAAGTACGATCCGAAGAAAAAAATAGGTTTGGTAGTAGATGAATGGGGTGGTTGGTACGATGTAGAGCCGGGCACTAATCCGGGTTTTCTGTTTCAGCAAAACAGCATGCGCGATGCCATGCTCGCTGGTGTAACCCTAAACATATTTAACAACCATTGTGATCGGGTACGTATGGCTAACCTGGCACAGTGCATTAATGTGCTGCAAGCGGTTATCCTCACCAGTGGCAATAAATTAATACTTACACCAACTTATTACGTAATGGAAATGTACAATGTGCATCAGGATGCTACCTTGTTGCCGATAACCATTAACAGCGATGATTACGTGTTAGGCAATGAAAAATTGTCTGCTATTTCAGCCTCTGCATCAAAAGATAAAAATGGCGTGGTACATATATCACTGGTAAATATTGATCCTGACCATGTGCATAAAATAAAGCTTAACCTCAACGGTAAAAAATTTGCTGCCGTTACCGGAAGGATACTTGCATCAGCCAAAGTGCAGGATTATAATTCCTTCGATAATCCCGAAAAAATAAAAACAGTAACCTTTAACGGAGCGGCTTTAAAAGGCGATGACCTAAATGTTAGCTTGCCAGGTGCATCGGTAGTAGTACTTACGTTAAATTGATAGTTATTATCTGATTTTAGCTAATTTCGATCATTTATAAAAAGATGAAACTGATCAGATATGTAATGTTATTGGTTATGCTGTTTATTGTGCAAATAACGATGGCGCAGACCGATAACACCTGGAATGGCAAAAAATGCGCAGTTGTATTAACCTATGATGATGCGATTAATGTTGATTTAGACAATGTTATCCCAGCGCTTGATTCGTTGGGTTTGAAAGCGACATTCTACCTGATCGGTTCATCACCGGTGGTAAATTTAAGAGTGAACGAATGGCGGGCAGCAGCAATGCATGGGCACGAATTGGGTAATCATTCTCTTTTTCACCCATGCGATGGTAGCTTGCCCGGACGTGGGTTTGTAACCGCGGATAATGATCTAAGCAAATACACCGTAACCCGGGCCGTGAATGAAATCAGGGTAAATAATACCTTGCTGAAAGCTATAGATGGTAAGGACCTGAGAACATTCGCTTATCCATGTGGTGACCTGACCGTAGGGGGACAATATTTTTATGACCAACTGGCAAATGAGTTTGCCGGCGCGCGTGGCGTAATGCCAGGATTACAAACGATAGATGAGATAAACCTCACGAATATTGAGTGCTACGGCATCAATGGGCAATCTGCCGATTATATGATTGATCTGGTAAAAAAGACCATGCAAACACATACACTGCTTGTTTTTCTTTTTCATGGCGTTGGCGGTGGGCATAGTATAAATGTTTCCCTTAGCGCCCACAGTGCGCTCCTGCATTATCTGGATCAAAACAAGAGAAACATATGGATAGCGCCTATGGTACAGGTAGCATCATACATAAAAAGCCATCAAACCGTCGCCTCGGGCAAAACAAAATAAATATTTTTGGTATTATATTATTAGTTACTAATAAAGCATAAAATACTTATATTAGTATATACCAATTATAACATACTATGACTACGCTCGAGAAAATAAAATTTTGGGGTGATCATCATAATCCCAAATGGCTGGTGTTTTTTAGAATTGCACTTGGCCTGGCCTTGGTTTGGAAAGGCATCGCGTTTATACTAAATTTAAATATATTGGCCGATTTTCTACACGATACCGGCTTAACGGATAGTATAAGTGCTTCAGTATCTATCTCAGTATTAGCGGATCTGATTATCGCGCTGCACCTGATCGGAGGGATATGTATTGCTTTCGGTTTGCGTACCCGTTTATTCTGTTTACTTAACTTACCTGTGCTGCTGGGAGCTGTGTTTTTTATTAGCTTAAAACAAAGCGTTTTAAAACCTTACTCCGAAATATGGTTATCCATAATAGTGCTTATAGCAATCGTTGGATTTCTAATTGAAGGCAACGGGCAAATCGCGGTTGAACACGAGGCACGGGAAACAATCACCTAGATTACCGTCTTAAACCCGGTAATTTCCACCCATTTTGCAAGGTCTTTTTCGCAAGAATAAGGCCTTTTTTATGCCTCTAAATTTTCAACCCTGCTATACTGTACCACGGTACAAGTGAAACAGGTGGTACACTTGGTACACTTTTCGCCCCAAAAACGCCCAAAATAACCTTGAAAAGGCAGTTTTTAGATTCGTTTTAGAGCGATTTTTGACTTAAAAAGCTTCAATTTAGGCTTGAAAACGATTAAAAAGTGCTGTTTTTTGATTGTTTTTCGCCAATTTTTGATAAAAAAATACGTGTTTTTATAGCTTTTGGATTGCGTTTTGGCACAGATTGAAACAGCAGTACATGTCATTTTTATTGGTTTAAGAGTTAGCGCAGCACTCTTAAATCAAATTGTAAAATGAAGGACTCCGTCCGGGTAAAGACCGCGATAGCTATTGCACCGTAAAGCTTTTCGTTTCGTACGCCAGACGGAGTCTTTGCTTTTCATAGCAGATTTAAGAGCGCTGCGCTAACTCTTAAACCAGTGGGAGATTGAAACAGTTTGAATATGGTAAATGCATAGGTTTTAAATGTGTTAAACTAATCTCTCATCAACCATTTTGCCTATGGTCGGTGTTTTCACCGCACCATCGTTTGATTAGCGTAACACAGCAAGTTATTTAGCTATTCCGCAGTGGTGCGGTGAAAACACCGACCACAGGCTGAAAATAAAATGATATAGCTTGAAATATGAGAGTTAATAATATAAAATATATATTTGATTCTACAACCTAAACAAGTTTCTGTAATACACCAAATTTCGATCTTGTTTAATTATCATTACAGTTACTAAATATTTATACAAGATGGGAGAATTATCAAAAAAGATTGGTGAATTTGGCGAACAAGTTGTTGATGACTTTTTAAAAGAGATTGGTTGGGGACAAGCTCAAAAAGGCATTCAATTAGCAAATCTATTCAAAGACAAATATGAAAAGCTTACTTATGGCATCGATTTTTTGGTGTCTTATGAATGTCCGCTGATCGATAACTCTATCAAAAACATTCTTATTTCGGTTAAATATCATAAAGAAAAATACCCGGATAGTTATAAGACATTAGCTAAAGCGCATCTAATCGAGCTGTCTGAAATGATGCATTCATTTGATTTTTCAGAGGACAAGTCAAGTGCCAACCAAATGCTCAATGGCAATATTGTTGAGGATATTGGTGTATTGATATGGCTGTGTCATAAAGATGCAACTACAGATCTACGTGAAGAGCTAAAGAATATTCGATTAGACCTTCCTTATGACCGTACAAAAATTATATTATTAGATAATATTCAGGTCGATTTTCTGCTAACCTCTATTTTCTTTATAAAAAACGTTTTCAATAATCAAGGCTTTGAGTTTTACTACCCAAATACAGGTCAAAACATAAATCCGTTAACAAAAGCCAATTCTGGCGTTTTATTACCGATAGAATTTATTTCCAGTCCTATACTTCCATTTAAGACAACTGAAAATAATATTATTACGTTGTCTATTGTAACTTCTGAATCTTTTAACAAAAATAACTTGCGTCGAATAATCGGACTTGCACAAGAACTGTCAACCAATTTACCCAATCAAATTTTACTTGCATTTCCTGACTATGATGAATTGGAGCATCTGAATGATTTTAATATTGTGAAAAGTGAATTTTCAAATAATAATTTCACAGGGAAAATCTACATAGCCAATTATAATAACAGCCGATTTAGAATACGATGAAAAAGAACTTAAAATCTATTGACAAAATACTCCCTTTTGGTGAAGCCATTAGAGGTTTTCTAAATCAATCATTTCTAACCGAAACAGATATTAAGCTGTTCTTAAGAAATAGAGGTGTATTTTTATATGACTACTCAAAAAACAATTCAGTGCCATTTATTACCTCCACTTTAATAAGCCCAGGAGAATTTGACTCATTAAAGGAATCACAAGGCACACGAGAAGATAATCCCAAAAGAACGAATGAGATATTTCAATGGGAAGGTGATAAAACATTAAAGGAAGCTATTAATGAAAGTAAGGGCCAGATTCTTAGCGCTTTAATTCCGAATAATTGTAATTTTAGATTGTTGAGTACACCGATTGTTCATTTTGATTCTTCCAATGATAATGAGGCTAAAATTATTTTAGAGATAGAAAGAGATGATTTGAATAAAAGTTGGTATGAGTCAAAAAGCTCTTTCAAGGCAGAGGTTTTTTTGAATTTAGATACAACAAAGAAGCAATTGCGACTAACTAAAACTCACACATCTGAAGAAACAAAACAGGTGCTTTCCATCCTTAGTAAGAATCTGAAGAGCTCTTTTAGCGACAAAGGATATATTGATAAATCAAAAAAAGCCGAAAATATAATTTTCAAAGATTTCACTCACGAGAATCGTTTTTATTTTTTGTTTAGTCTTGCTAATAAGTTAAATAACAATGTCTTAAAGGTCGAATATAAAGATATAAGCGACATTGAATTTAAGCCAGACCCGAACATTCAATTACCTGATGAATTAAAATGGATGAATGACAAATCTAAGGTGATTTTAAAGGGTAAATCTATTCAAAATACAGATTTCTTGTTGAAAACGGATAATTATCAACTACTAATTCTTTGGAGTGTTGAAGCATTATATAGATTTGATATAGGTGGAATTCAGGGAACATTTACATTGCAAATAGGATTTCCTGATTATTCAAGAAGTGATCATGAAGAAGCAGAGTTAACTATTGTTCCAAACAAGTGCTACATTTTTGACAGGTCGCATGTGATGAAGAAAAGTGAAATTACTAAGCGTCTACTTGATGAAATTGACAAAATCAAATTTGATATTTATGACAGATATAAAAATTCATAGATATACTGTTTCTTTTAACGATTGACAGTTTTTTGTTTGCTTGGAGTGAATAGGATTCTCTTAGTCCCCGCAGGGTCTTCTGAAAGAGACCCTGCGGGGACAATAATTCAGCTTATGGTCGGTCTTTCCCTTCTTTACTTATCGGATGTTTTGCCCATGGCATATTCTATACCACCCAAAATATGTTTCAGGTAAAGCGGATCGGTGTATGATTCATCGGTATGGCCCAATTCAGTATAAAAAGCCCGGCCGCCATCATAATTATGATACCAGGCCATGGGGTGATTATCACCCATTTTAGCAGGGCCGGCATCATAACTTCTTTCATCAATTTTAATCAGCACATGCAAGTCGTTTGCCATCCACTTAAAATTGTACCACTCATCTTTTCGTTTCCAGTGCCGGGGCAAATGCCTGGTAGCCATATTGGTCGAATCTACCACATCCAACACGGCCTCCTGCTGAGATGGATGGGCACTAAAATATGCGCCGGATAGGTTGCCGTACCACTGCCAGTCGTAACAACAATCGGTAGCGGCGTGAATGCCCACATAGCCGCCACCGTGTTCAATGTATTGCATCAACGCATTTTTTTCGTCTTCTGTAAACAACGCGGAGGCTTTACCGGTGGTGCTTAAAAAAATAATAGCGGCATACTGTTTTAAGTTAGCCAGTGTGAATTTTGAGGCATCCGATGTGGTATCAACGCCAAACTGATTTTCAACACCCAATTTTTGTATGGCAACATTGCCTGCGGCGATACTTTGATGATGATAACCCGCGGTTTTGCTGAATACCAATACTTTTAACTGCTTATGCAGATCAAGCCGCCCGGAATGAGCGTCAAAATTGATCGCGCGTGAATGATGGAATGTTGACACCCTAATAGGCCACGCATATAACAGGCCACTCCATGTCAGCATAAGCGCAAGTAGTATCGGCCTTAAGTTTTTCTTTTTCATTAATTGATTCTGGTTATAAACGGTAAGCCGTCGGTTACTGATTTTACGCAAATCAATAAAAGACGATTAAAATTTCATTAACACTTGATTAACGTCAGCGTTGCTATTTGTGAAAAATTAACAATATTGATTGATGATTTCTCACTAACTTTAAAAATAACCAATTCTTAGCTAAGAAAAATGCAATGCTATAAACAAATATAACCTGTAAGCGTTTTTCACAATAGTAAGATGCTCCGTTAAGCTGTTTTTGTGTTTGCACGCACTGGAAGTTACACCATAATTAACCTAAATGAAGCTTTATGAACAATTTTAAGCGCATCGGTATAGCCATTGCCGGGGTTGTACTACAAATTGCACTCGGTTCGGTATATGCATGGAGCGTGTTCCGGGTACCGCTGGCCAAACAATTTCACTGGACAAACACACAAGTTACTTTAACCTTTACCATTGCCATAATGGCTTTGGGCTTCGCCTCGTTTTTTGGCGGATTATGGCTTAAAAAGGTCGGCCCGCGGGTTGTTGCCATAACGGGTGGTTTCCTTTATGGGGCCGGTGTATTCTTAGCCAGCTTTTCCGGTCACGGATTGTGGTGGCTTTATATAAGCTATGGGGTAATCGGCGGTATAGGACTGGGTTTTTCATACATTATTCCTATTTCAGTATTGGTAAAATGGTTCCCTGATAAACGCGGACTGATGACCGGAATTGCCGTTGGCGGCTTTGGCATTGGTGCACTAATTACTGCGCCCGTTGCAACACGCCTTATTCAAAGTGTGGGTGTTTTACACACATTTGCCTACCTGGGTATAGCCTACATGATTGCAGCTGTAGCAGCCGCGTACTTTATGCAAAACCCACCCGACGGATGGGTGCCTGCCGGCTGGGATAAAGGGGCTATCCAAAAAGCGCAAAAAACCACTGCGGACTTTACGCTGAAGCAGTCCTTAAAAACCTGGCAATGGTGGGGCTTATGGCTATTGCTTTTCCTTAACACTACTGCTGGTATTTCCATCATTTCGCAGGAAGCACCAATGTTTCAGGAGTTTGCTAAAGTAAACGCTATTGTAGCCGCCGGTATGGTGGGAATAGTGAGCATAGGGAATGCGCTTGGACGTGTTTTCTGGGCATGGACATCGGATTTTTTAGGCCGTAAGGGAACTTTTGCCACAATGTTTATTGTGCAGATCTTACTATTCTGGCTGTTGCCTAATTTTCATACAACCACAAGCATTACCGTATTGGTATTTCTGATATTGATGTGCTATGGCGGTGGTTTCGGAACCATGCCTGCCTTCGCTGCCGATTACTTTGGCTCGGCGAATGTTGGCTCAATTTATGGTTTAATATTAACCGCATGGGGCTTTGCAAGTGCATTCGGGCCATTGCTTATCGCCAATTTAAGGCAGTCGAGCGGTTCATTTGCGGGCGGCCTGCATATTATTGCCATACTAATGGCCGTATCAGTAATATTGCCGCTGCTGCTCAAAAAGCCTTCAGCACCAGCCACTCATTAAAATATAGCCTAGCTGCCCGATGTTACGTATGACAACCGGGTAGCTAATTTTTTTTCGTTTAACTTATGGTCGGTATTTCACTTCAATACTTTTTATTTTTCTTCCCGTCCGTTTAAGCTGGCGCAAGCGTGCCGGATGTGCTGCCTTCTAACTATTTTTCACCCTCTTTCCGGCTTGCCGGAGAGAGGGTCGAACAGCGCAGCGCATTCGGGGTGAGTCAGTTGTACACCTAAAAACTATACAAATTATCACCCCCATTGGCTTAAAAACTTACCAAAAGGCTCTTTATATTGTTCGCCCACCGGGATATTTATGGTGTCGATTTGGACGGTGTTCCGGGTAATGGATTTAATTTTATCAAGCGAAACTATAAATGAACGGTGTATACGCATAAAGCGTTTCGCGGGTAATTTTTCCTCTAATGCTTTAAGGCTGGTAAGGGAAAGTATTGGCTTTTCGCTGCTTGTTAACCAAACCTTTACATAGTCCTTTAACGATTCTATATAAATAATATCATTCAGCGCTATACGCACCAGGTGATATTCAACCTTTAAAAATAAGTACTCATTTTCAACTGTATTATTTTCCGCTGTTAGTTTGCTGTCGGGGCGGTTAACCAATTCATAATAGGCCAGCGCTTTGTTGGCTGCCCGCGAAAATTCTTCGTAATTAAACGGCTTTAACAGATAATCCAAAGCATCAACTTTATAACCTTCCAAAGCAAACTGGTTATAAGCGGTGGTAAATATTACACGTGGCTTATCGCTATTGCTGTGGTCCAGTATACGGGCCAGCTCAATGCCGTTTAAATCCGGCATTTGAATATCTAAAAATATCAAATCAATTTTTTGCAGATGCAGATCCTTCAAAGCAGCTATTGAGCTTGAATATTTACCAACCAGGTTTAAAAATGGTGTTTGCTCAATAAACGAGCAAACCAGGCCAAGGGCCAGCGGTTCATCATCTATGGCTATGCAATTCAATATCATTACAGATGGAGCGTTAAGTGAATAATATATTCGTTAGTTTCAGTGGAGGTATTGATCAGCAACTCGTGCTTGCCCGGGTAAAGGATTTCCAACCTGCGACGGGTATTCTCAAGGCCGATGCCTCCATATTCATCAATCGGGATATTTGGGTTCTTAATTATAGTATTTTTCACCTTCAGTTTTAGTTGGTTGTGGTACTGGGTAATCTCAATATCTATTTCACTAGGTTCATTTACGCTGGTGCCGTGTTTAAAGGCGTTCTCAACAAAAGGTAAAAAAATCATGGGCGCAACAGGTATATCAACCAGGTTTTCAGGTTGTACAAATTTAATTGTTACCATGTCGGTAAGCCGTAATTGCATCAGGTTTATAAAATCCTTAATAAAGTTAATCTCCTGGCTTAATAGCGTATGCGATTGCTGGGCTTCATATAATAAATAGCGCATCATGCGCGATAGCTGGTGAATAGCCTCGCGGGAAGTTTCAGCATCAACATAAGTAAGCGCGTAAATATTATTAAGGGTATTAAAAAAGAAATGCGGATTGATCTGCGCTTTTAAAAAGGAAAGTTCCGATGAGATCTTCTCCTGTTGCAGCAATAAGTTCGATTGCTTATCGGCCTGCCATTTTTGTATGGCGGTTATACTGGTACCAATGCCCAAAACCAGGGCAATAATGATGAAATCTACCAGATCAAAACGGGAATGCTCATCAGGCCGGTGATGCCCCTGGTGCCTGAAGGCCGCCTGCATTAACCTCGGAAGATCAAGCCATTGATCTGAATACTTATTAACGACTAAAAAGGCAGTTATAGTCAGCACAATGAAAAAGAAATAATAGCCCGTGCGATTTTTAAGTAAGAAATTGGGCATCAGGATGCCTGAATTAATATAATATGCACCTGCCAGCAGGCATAGGGCAATTACTTGCTTTATCCACAATTGATAGGGTACAGGAATATCGCCTGTTAAAGGCTGGTAAAAAAATATAGCCAACCCGAATACGCCCCATACCAGCACATGGATAATAATGGCGATAAGCCGGCTATTGTTTTTTTGAATGATCATGGGGACAATAGTACAAATGATTGTGACTTACAGCAATTAAAACCGATAAGGACTTATTCTTCACCGATAAAGGCAAAAAACTAATCTATAAAGCGTCGCTGCTCATAAATATAAAACTTTAAAAGTATACAAAGTGTGCTCCGTCTATGTTTTAGTGGTGCCCGTCTATTTGATTCTTTGCCTTAAAAACAAACAGGCTTTTTTGCAGCATGAAGATCAGATACTTTTTATTTGCCCTGCTGCTATTAGCTTTAACACAAGCTGATGCGCAAACCGGCCGGTTGATTAAGGGTACAGTAACCGATTCAACTAAACTTCCGGTTATTGGCGCTACGGTTAAATTATTAACCGGTACGGATAGCCTGGTGACCACTACTGATGCTAATGGCGCTTTCGCTTTCGCAGCGATAAAAGCAAGCCAAATCAGCTTGGTAGTAACCTCAATCGGTTATGATCCTATCCGTCGCCGCATTATGCTTGATAATGCCACCACGCCGGTTTATTTAAAGCCGATCGTACTTAATATTTCCAACAATACATTAAATACGGTAAACATCACTGCCATTAATCCGGTAAAAATTAAGGAAGATACCGTGGAGTTTAACGCCGCCGCCTACCCGGTAAGGGATGGCGCCATGGTTGAGGATGTAATTAAAAAACTACCCGGTGCCGATGTGGATAAGGATGGCAACGTAACCTTCCAGGGTAAAACAGTAAGCAAAGTAAGGGTAAATGGTAAGGACTTTTTTGGGGGCGATATCAAAACAGCTACGCAGAATTTACCTGCCAATGCGGTATCAAGCATACAAATGGTAAACGATTACGGCGACCAGGCAAACATCACCGGCATCAAATCCGGCGAACCTGAAACGGTGCTAAACATCAACGTAAAACCCAGCTTGAACAATGGTTACTTTGGCCAGGTGAGCGGCGGAGATGGCCGGGACGCGATACCGCAGATTGACGGTACAAAAGACGACAACCGCTACATAGGCCAGGCAAACTTGTTTAGCTTCAGCGGGGATAGACAGATAGCGGTTTTGAGTAATTTTAATAATACCAACACCAGCCTGTTCAATTTCGGTCCTCCGGGAAGCCAGACACCTACTAACGGAATTACTACCGCGCAGTCTATCGGCCTTAATTACCGCGATTCCTGGGGTAAAAAAATTACTGTTTATGGTAGCTATAGCTACTCCAATAATTCGGTGAACCAGCTAACATCTACCATACAAAATAACATCTCGGTAACCGACCCTACTACTAATACCTCCAGCAGTACCGAGCACGATTCGAAAAAGAATCACCGTTTTACTTTCAACATGGAGTACAAACCCGATACTCTTAACTATATAAAAATAAGCCCGTCTTTCTCCTACGCGGGAGTTAATACCATAGCCAGCGGCTCAAATATGCTGGCGAATGATACGGCTACATTATCCAACTACAACTATAAAACTTTAAGTAATTCATCAGCCCCCAATTATGGTATAAATGTATTGTATAACCACCGCTTTAATAGCCACGGCAGAAACTTTAGCGTTGATGTAGGTGCAGGCAGGTCGACAAGCGAAGCCTATGATAATCCGGTTTATACCTATATCAATACCGCCGCGACCGCGCCTTTAGATCAGTTTATTAATACCAACAGCCATACTGATACCATCGGGACATCGGTTTCTTATATCGAACCTTTAGGCAAATATTCTTACTTTGAGGCAAACTATAAATATCACCGTGCCTATACCACTGCCGATAAGGAAACCGATACCCTTACTGATGCCGGTATTCAAAATAATTATCCCCTGTTAAGTAACGATTATAATTTTACGCTTACCACTAACCGGTTTGGATTAAACTACCGTTACATTCAAAAAAAGTTTAACTATGTGGTAGGTTTGGTTGCACAGCCAACATTATTGCAGGGTTATTCGCCTACCACCGGTTTGCTAACCAGTAACAGTACATTTAATTTTACGCCTGACGCGCATTTTGTTTACAATTTCTCACGCTCGCAAACCTTAAGCGCTAACTATACCGGTACCAGCAATGCCCCAACCTATAGCGAGCTGCAACCCGTAACCGATTTTTCAAATGCGTCATATCCTATTACCGGTAACCCATATTTAAAACCGGAGTTTAACAATACCTTCTCGCTGCGTTACAATAAGTTTAATTTTGAGAGCGGTAATGTGTTTTTCAGCAATCTGTCTTTTACCCAAACTGATAACAAGATCGTATCCAACACCATTACTTACCCGGCTAATTACACGCCCGATACAAAGTTATCCAACACCGTAGCAACACAATATTTAAATGCCGCGGGTTATTATTCAGCATCAGGCTTTTATGTGTTTGCCAAACCTTTTGATAACCGTAAGTATAACTTATTCTTCATCGGTAACATTGCCTACAATAACAATATCTCCTACATCAGCAGTGTTGATCCTACAACGTTTGACGAAACAACTGAAAAAAATATCGCTAAAAACCTGGTATATACCCAGGGTGTGCGCTTCCGGATTGATATTACCGATGTGATTGATGCGGAACCAAATACCAGTTACAGCATCAATTCCTCTAAAAATTCACTGAATCAACCGGGTATCAATGACAATTTCAGAACCTGGAGCCTTGGCCTTACCGGCAAAAACTATTTTTGGAAAGACTGGACATTTAGCTATGATTATACTAAAACATTATACTACGGGTACCAGGGCTCAACCAACCCCAACATCCTGAATACTTACATAGAGCGGAGGTTCCTGAAAAGCAAGTTAGCCTCATTCCGTCTATCAGCGTTCGATCTTTTCAACCAGAATACAGGTTACACCAGCACACAGAGCGGTAACTATATTACCCAAACCAACGTGAACAGGTTAGGGCGCTATTACCTGCTGACATTTACGCTTCGTTTACAAAAAAATGCCGGTAAAGGTCAGGGCGATCACGGTCCGGGTGGCCCCGGTGGCGGCCCTCCGCCAGGAGGTGGGCCTGGTGGTCCATCGGCTGATTAGATATTTTTCACCCTCTTTCCGGCTTGCCGGAGAGAGGGTCGAACAGCGCAGCGCATTCGGGGTGAGTCAACTGTACGTTTGGAAGGCCTGCGTTTAACTTATACCAAAAGCAGCCTATTCATCACATTTATTAGCCCTTTCGTCACATTTTTATAAACCGTATTGTCGGATATACTAATCTTGTTAAACAAAACAAAGATTATGAAAATCAGGTGGAGAAAACACGAGTTTATTATCGTCTCGATATTAATATTCCTGGGCATGATTGGCGATGTGCTGAATGTAAAGCATTTCACCGCGCCATTCCTGGTGGATACGGGGCTAAAAGGGTTCGCGCTGCATCATCTCAGCTTTAGCTATTCCCAAAATATTCTGCTGCCGAAATTAAGTGTACTGTTAGTATTTTATATAGCATTCCTTTGGTTTAATGGTATAACTGTACCAGTTTTTTTAAGGTCTAACAAAAGAAAAATATTTACCTATCTGGTTCTTATATTGCAAGGTGTTTTATTAAGCTACCTACTGGCTATCGGCGTAAATGTAGCCAGTTATTACGCGCACCCGTCTTATTTTAATTATGGGGGATTTAGCCTGTTCGCGATCTTCGGATATAATGAGTTCCCTTTGACTGATCTCTTTCTGGGCTTTAATCACGCGTTGATTATGGTAGCATTTTATGGCGCTTATTTAAGCATAAGAGAATACATCATTTATAAAATCGAGCATTCAAAAACCGAGAAACCATTCCAAACATTGGTGGCTAACCAGATTAGTTTACTGTTTGTAATTTACATCGCTTTGCCTGCGGTGAGCTTAACGTTTAACCTCATCAGTAATAATTTTATATACACTATTTACTTTGTTTTTGTAAGCCCAACCATATTAGTTTACTTAACCTTAACTTACTGGGTATTCCCGGCAGGAAGAGATAAGTTATTCGATTTTTCGCTTATCCTGCGTTTGCTGCTAGTTACCTTTTTATTCACTTTCCTTTATCCGGTTTTTGGCGCGCTTACGCATGTTGGGGCAGATGGCGGTTTGTGGTTAATGTCATGGGCGGTGCAACTATTAGTAGTATCGCCGCTTGCCTGGTTGCTCTTCCAACAAAATAAAGACAAAATATTACAGCTAAAGGGCATGGAACATCGATTGGTTAAATCAACTGCTGATCTGCAATTTCTGCGCTCTCAAATTAACCCTCATTTTTTGTTTAACGCATTGAATACCTTATACGGCACAGCATTAATCGAGGGTTCCGAAAAAACAGCCGAGGGTATACAAAAGCTCGGCGATATGATGCGCTTTATGCTGCAGGAAAACACCATGGATTTTATCGGCATGGATAAAGAAATTGAGTATCTTAGAAATTACATTGCGCTGCAAAGATTACGTACCCAAACATCAACGGAAATTAGCATTGAGGATGATTTGAGCGACGAGTGTTACCGTAACCGCATAGCTCCAATGTTATTGATCCCATTTGTGGAAAATGCATTTAAACATGGTGTTAGTTTAACCCAAAGATCATGGATAAAAATTAAGCTGGTTTGTGATGAACAGTACGTTAACTTTGAAGTACGTAACAGTGTGCATCCATCGGCGGATAATGATCCTGAAAAAAATAAATCAGGTATCGGCTTACAAAATGTTAAGGAAAGACTGTTGCTGGTTTATCCCGGCAGGCACAGCCTGGTATATGGTGTGAATGAAAACGAGTTTGTTGCAACGTTATCCGTTCAGGTTAAATAAACGATAGAATGCTTAAAGCGATAGCCATAGATGATGAACCAATTGCGCTGGAAGTGATAAAAAGCTTAGCGGCCCACGTAGGTTTTATACAGCTGGAAGCCTGTTTCACCAATTCGTTTAAAGCGATGGAGCATATGCAGCATCATCAAACTGATCTTATCTTCCTGGATATTAAAATGCCAAATATTTCAGGGATCGAGTTTCTAAAATCCATTAAAGATCCAACCATGGTAATATTCACTACCGCTTATAGCGAGCATGCGGTACATAGTTTTGAGGTAGATGCCATTGACTATTTATTGAAACCCTTTTCGCTACCGAGATTTCTGAAGGCTTGCAATAAGGCGCATGAACATCATGAATTGAGGGCGAATAATGATCTATCAACGGCAGGGCGCTCCATTTTCATCAAAAGCGGTTACGAACAGGTGCGGGTTGAACTTACCGACATCCTGTATGCAGAAAGCGTGGGCAATTACGTGCAGTTTAATTTAGCGACAAACACGGTAGTCTCCAGGCTTACCATGGCGGAGGCTGCGGATATGTTGCCTGAAAAAGATTTTATCAGGATCCACCGTTCAGTAATAGTTGCCGCGAAACATATCACCAAGACTGATAAACGAACGGTTTGGATCGGAAAAACCGAGTTGCCCGTTGGGGCGGCATATCAGAATGATCTGGAGCGATTCATTACAAAAAATAAAAGAATCTAAAATAAAGCTATCTCATCTCAGGCCCCGGGGATGTCTAACAACCAATTCACTAATTCTTAATTAACAATCATCATGAAAAGAAATATCTTACTCATTAGCTTGCTGTGCCTTTCACTTTGGGTTAAGGGCCAGTCGGGATTGCAGCCGATGATTTTTGGCCGCATCGATACCGTGTATTCTCAAATACTTAAGGAAAAAAGACCAGTATGGATCTATACCCCTAATTTCGATACGGTTTATTTCACTAAGCCTAAGTTCCCGGTACTTTATGTACTCGATGGGGATGGACACTTTGCTTCATTGGTTACTATGATACAGCAGTTAAGCCAGGTTAATGGCAACATGCTTGTTCCACAGATGATTATTGTCGGCATCCCCAACATCCGCGGCCAGCGCACTAAAGATCTTACACCGATAAAAGGCGCAGAAGACACCACGTCCGGGGGAGGCGAAAACTTTACCGCGTTTATAGAGAAAGAATTGATACCCTACGTAGATCAGCATTATGCTACAGCGCCTTACCGAACCTTTATGGGGCATTCGCTGGGTGGCTTGTTAGTAATAAATACCTTGCTAAAACATACTGATTTATTCAATAGCTATGTAGCGATGGAGCCAAGTATGTCTTTTGATGGGGGCGTTCTTTTAAATCAGACGGGCGATATCCTGAAAAGAAAGGACTTTAAAGGCAAATCGCTATTCCTGGCTATTGCCAATACCATGTATGGAGGTCTGGACACCGCGCAAGTCAGGTCAGATACCGGGGTGCTTACCCGTCATATCCGTTCGATACTAAAACTGAAAGATAAATTGCAGGCTTATCCATCCAACAATTTAAAATGGAGTTGCAAATATTATGCTGATGATGACCATGCCTCTGTACCATTTATAGCGGCTTATGATGCATTGCGGTTTATTTTTCGCGATAATAAATTTCCTTCAAACCAGCCGCAATATCAATATTATGACACTACCATAAAGCCGGCTGAAGTACGAAAGCTAATAGATGTCCATTGTGTATTGATGACGAAAGAAATGGGATACACCATAAAGCCCGATGAATGGAACATCAACAGGTTTGGATACCAGTTTTTGCAGCAAAAGGACTTTGACCGGGCAAAAATGTTTTTCCAGATGAATATTGATTACTACCCGCAAAACTTTAATTGCTATGATAGTATGGGCGATTATTATCTGGGTATAAACGATAAGGCAACCGCAATTCGTTATTTTGAAAAAGCTTTATCACTCAAATACAGGCAGGATATAAAAGAGAAACTGGAAAAGTTGAAGAAAGAACAACAATAACACAATTTGAAGTGGTTCGATCGCATTATTTCAATTTAAGTTTCATTCCTTCATGAGTAGGGCTGAAGCCTATGGATTGATAAAACCGGATCGCATCACTTCTTTTCTTGTCGGTTGTAAGCTGAACTAAATCACAATCTTGTTCTTTTGCACGGTTAATAATGTATTGAAAAACTTGTGTGCCGATACCCCGGCCACGGTATTTGGAATCCGTTCTTACCGCCTCAACCTGGGCTCTAAGGCCGCCACTATGATTCAGGTACTGGATAAAAGTCAGGTGAAATGTTGCCACTTTTTCGCCGTTTAATTCAACTATAGTCAACTCCTGGTTAGGGTCGCTATCAATCCGTTTAAAAGCATGTAAATTTTTTTCAGACAGCATGCCCTGTATATTTTCACGCTTCGCACCAAGCACATCATCGGCAAGCATTCTTATAATGTCATGAAGATCGTCTTGAGTAGCCAGTCTGAATTTAAGTTCTGAGTTCATTGGTTATTTATGGAAACTATTTTAACGACATATGATTTTATAAAGAGTTGGCTATACTCTGTCCAGTTATTTTTCCCGAAAACAAGCATCCTCCCAGGAATGTTCCTTCTAATGCTCGATAGCCATGCATACCACCGCCCCCAAATCCCGCTGCCTCACCCGCTGCAAATAAACCCTCAATTACTTGTCCTTCCGCATTTAGCACACGTCCTTGTAAGTCCGTTTCTATCCCGCCAAGCGTTTTACGGGTAAGAATACGCAGCCTTACCGCTATCAGCGGCCCCGCTGAAGGATCGAGTAGTTTATGTACAGGAGCGGTGCGTATCAGTTTGTCTCCCCAATATGTTCTTGCGCCGCGAATAGCCGTAATCTGTAAATCCTTGCTAAATGTATTTTCTGTTTCCCTGTCCCGTGCTGTAACTTCCTGGCAGACGGCCTCAAAATCAAGAAGTGGTTTTGCCGTAATTGCGTTCATCCCATCTACCAGGTCTTTCAGGTTATCTTTTACAATAAAATCTTCGCCATACTGTTTGAATGCCTCAACAGGAGCAGTCGCTTTGCTCCCGACTGCCCTCCCTAGTACCATGCGCCAATCCTTACCGGTAAGGTCGGGGTTTTGTTCTGAACCGGATAGGGCGAATTCTTTACGAATAATCTTTTGGTTTAAAATAAACCAAGTGTAATCATACCCGGTATGCATGATATGATCAAGTGTTCCCAGCGTATCAAAACCCGGGAATAGTGGTACAGGCAGCCGCCTGCCTGCTGCATCGAGCCATAAAGATGAAGGGCCCGGCAAAATTCGGATGCCATGGTTTTTCCATATAGGGTTCCAGTTTTTTATCCCTTCGGTATAATGCCACATCCGGTCAGGATTAATCACGTTACCCCCAGCATCTTTTACAATACCTATCATACGCCCATCCACATGCTCAGGAACCCCTGAAAGCATATTATCTGGAGCCTTTCCTAAACGTTCCGGCCAGTTTTTTTTGACCAATTCATGGTTAGCGCCAATACCGCCTGAAGTTACCACTACCATCGGAGCGTTAATTGTAAAATCGCCTATAACACTATCGTTGCTTTTCTCCCCTCGCTGTACATTACTTGCCGCTAAAACCTCACCGCTAACCCCCTTTGCAGATCCATTTATTATTATCAATTCTTTAACCCTGTGCCTGAATTTTAACTGCACCAAGCCTGCCGAAGATGCTGCCTTTATCCTGTCTGTAAAAGGTTGTAAAATACCTGGCCCGGTACCCCAGGTAATATGAAAGCGAGGTACGGAATTTCCGTGCCCAATAGCGCCATAACCGCCACGTTCGGCCCACCCAACTACGGGAAAGAATTTGATGCCCAGCTGTTTTAGCCATGTGTATTTTTCACCTGCTGCCCATGCCACATATGCTTCTGCCCATTTTCTGGGCCAATGATCTTCTTGCCTGTCAAACTGTGCGGTGCCCATCCAATCTTGCAGGGCAAGTTCATAACTATCCTTGATGCCCATTCGCCTTTGCAAGGGCGAATCGACCAGGAATAAGCCACCTAATGACCAGAATGCCTGGCCTCCCAGATTTTGCTCCGGCTCCTGGTCGAGGATTACAACGCGCAAGCCTTTATTGATTAATTCATTTGCCGCGACAAGACCCGCAAGGCCAGCCCCTATAATGACAACATCAGCATCTATAATCATGGGAATAAATTTAGTTATATAGTGCGGTGAAAGCACCGATCATTGGGTGAAATAATGACCGGTAATAATTTTTTTTGGAAATTTGTGTTTGGCAGGTCTGAATTAAACCGAAAATTTGAAAATATCAAAAAAACATTCCACTATTTTGCCAAGCTGTTGTTATGCGCTGCTTTTATTCATTTATTACCAATTTCTTCTGCCAGTCCAATAAGGAGTCCTTCGGTTCCCCGAATGTAGCATAGTCGATACGAGTTCTCATACTGAACCACTTCTCCAACGAGTTGAGCACCATGCTTGGTTAGTCTGGATACCATTTCGTCGATGTCTTCAACGGCGAACATGACACGTAGATAACCGAGGGCGTTCACAGGCGCAGTTCGGTGATCTGATATAGTAGGAGGTTTGATGAATTTCGAAAGCTCGAGTCGACTGTGGCCATCTGGAGTAGCCATCATAGCGATCTCTACGTACTGAGAACCAAGTCCGGTAACATGACCAGCCCATTCTCCTTCTATAGTCGCTCGCCCTTCAAGCTTCAAACCTATTTCTGAGAAAAACGAAATAGCGTCATCAAGTGATTCTACAACGATGCCGACATTGTCCATTCTTAGTAATTTGTTCTTTGTCATTGTTTTAGTCTTTATTAATAGTTCCTCCTTACTTTTTCGCCTCTATCAAAACCTCCGTATTTAAACGAACATATTCGGGAACTTTAGCTGTCTGCGCTGCCGCGGTGCCTTCCTGCGCGGCCTTTATGGCGGCAGCTTTATCGCCAAGTCGTAATTCCACCCTTGCCAGCCATAATTTAACAACCATCGGCGGGAAACCCGGTGCTGTTTGCAGGGCCTGTGCCCATGGTAAAGCTTTATTCATATCCTTATTATTGTTCCAGTAATAAATAATGGCGTCATAATAAGGTTTTTTGTCGGTTTGCATGGCCGAGTCTATCCTGGCCATCACTTTTGCATCAATATCTGTTGTAAGGTGCATGGTAAGCGCGGTATGCTCCCACAAAAGGTTTAAATCGGCACTGGTTGGGAACACATTGGTGAACTGCAAAGTAAGGGTTTCCACGTTCTCCTGTATTTTCACAGCTTTCACTGTAAAACGCAGGTAATCATCAGCAACGTTATAATCATAAGCACCCCACTGTTTAGCGGTTTTGTTCAGGATGATGGTCCACTCATTCTCACCAGGAATAGTAAACAGTCCATAAGTGCCTGCGGCAACTTTATGCCCTTCCAACGTTACATCATCGGTAAAAGTGATGGTGGTGGCTGCATTTGCGCCGGTACGCCATACCGCGTTGTAAGGCTCGGTATAGCCAAATATTTTACGGCCCTTTACATTAGGGCGCGAATAAGTTAAGGTAATTTTACCCAGACCGAAATCCTGTATAATGGTTTGGGTTGAGCTTGGTGCAGGTGTAAGCTGGGCAAAGCTATTATAGCTGAATAGCAGGTATGCTATCATAAATAGCAGCAATAGGTTCTTTTTCATCTTGAAAAGGTTTTGTGATTTTAAATAAAATTACGGTTTTACTAATTTAAAAATGCCTCGTCACAAAACAAATAATTCCGCCCACGCATAACCCCGCTCACAAGACTCTGCCCCCCCCACAAATATTCATGGCATCTCCAAGATAAATCGCCTTTAAGAATTTTAAGCACTTTGTAAGATGGCTTTAATCTCCAAAAATGTAAAATGCAGGCCCTGTGCGATACCTTTCCCTAGAATAGGGAAAGGAGGAGGATAGGGTAAAATATGCGACCGGCTTTAAAAACGACTTCCCCATGCCATCTACCTAAAAGCAAATAAATACTCCTAAAAGGAGTAAATAGCCCCATTCAGGCATCATTAGGAACATTTGTTATTTTTGTGCGTAGAAACTGTCGGCATGAAAAAAACATTGGTAATCATATGGCTAATAGTGTTACTTGGCGCAATCGGGGCATTATTTTGGTATAACGAACTTCAATATCAATTACCTACTCCCGTACCGCAAAATTACAAGGCGGTAAATCCCGGTGAGCTAATTAAATTAAGTGCCAAACTAAAAACAGATGGCACTAAGCCACTGTTTTTGCATTTTTTTAATCCAGTGTGTCCATGTTCAAGGTTTAATATAAAAATGTTTAAATCGTTGGTTGCCCAATACGGTCAAAAAGTAAATTTCGTAATTGTAGTTATCAGCGATAGAACTTATACTGCAAAGGAAATTCAGGATAAATTTGATCTGGATATCCCCGTAACATTTGATCAATCCATAGCGCTTGCATGCGGGGTATACTCCACTCCGCAGGTGGCCCTTATTGATAATAAAGGAAAGCTATATTACCGTGGTAATTACAACATCAGCCGTTATTGTACCGACGAAAAAACAAATTACGCTCAGCAGGCAATCAACGGCTTGCTTGATAATAACAAAAAACTGTTTTTTAGTAAACTGGCGCTCACTTCATATGGTTGCCGGTTAGCAAACTGTAAATATTAAGTGCCTATATAATTCAATATACTTTGCAAGCAACACTAACACAAAACCTTATATTTCAGTCTGAAGTTAAGGAACGTTCTGATAAGCTCATAAACTATTTCCTGGCTTTTTATTTTTTGGTAGGCCTGGGCCTGGCATCTTTTTACGATACCTGGCTAATTGCTGTTGGCGTAGGTGGTATTTGCGTATTGGCTTATTATTCTACTAAGCTATTATTGCCTGCATCGTCGCTGTATCAGTATGTATTGAGCGCCGTATTGGGAATATTTATGGCCCAGTTTATTTACCAGATGCACGGCATGTTCGAAATGCACTTTTTTGCATTTATCAGCAGCGCCATACTTATTACTTATCAAAAATGGAAACTGCAATTACCTTTGCTTATTGTAGTGGTTATACATCATGCTACATTTAGTTATTTGCAGGATATAGGTGTCGGCGGTATTTATTTTACGCAGTTGAATTACTTCGATCTGCAAACATTTATCATACATGTTTTACTAACGGGGGTAATCATGTTTACCTGCGGCTTATGGTCATACCAGCTCCGGAAATATAGCGAACAGCAGGTTGTACAAACCATGAAAATGGCCGAATTACAGCAAGAGGCAATGCTGTCCTTAGAGCGCAAGCGGAACCAGGAACTGCTGGAACATTCCAACCAGCAATTACTATCATCAAACCAGGAGCTGCTGGAGGCCAGGCAAGCCGCCGAACAGGCCAACCAGGAAAAAAGCATCTTTCTGGCCACCATGAGCCACGAAATCCGCACACCCATGAACGGCGTTATCGGTATGTCGTCGCTCCTTAACGAAACTGCTTTGAATGATGAGCAGCGCATGTTTACCGATACCATCATTAACTGTGGCGAAACATTGATCCACGTGATTAATAACATACTCGATTTCTCCAAAATAGAATCAGGAAATCTGGAGTTGGAGAACGACGACTTTAGCCTGCGCCAATCTATCGAGGATGTATTGGATATGTTCGCGGTTAAAGCCGCGCAGCTAAAGCTGGACCTGGTTTACGAAATTGCTGAAGGTGTACCGCCAAACATCATGGGCGACCCTTTACGGCTTAAGCAGGTGCTGATAAACCTGCTGAGCAATGCTATTAAATTTACTGAAAAGGGCGAAATCGGTATAAAGGTAGACATCCATAAAATTGGTGTAGATGGAAACATGACATTGCGTTTTGATGTTTGGGACACTGGTATCGGCATACCGGAGGATAAATTGCACCGACTTTTCAAAGCATTCTCGCAGGTCGATTCTTCCACTACACGTAAATACGGCGGTACAGGCCTGGGCCTTGCCATCTGCGAAAAATTGGTACACCTGATGAATGGCGAAATTGATGTGGAAAGTAAAGATGGCGAAGGATCGTCTTTCTACTTCACCATTAATACCATGGCTGGTATAAATAATATCGTTGCGGCAAATAATTGTAATATAGACGATCTGAAAGGCAAAAAAATATTGGTGGTGGATGATAACCAAACCAACCTTGCTATTTTAAAACGCCAGTTCGAAAACTGGAACCTCCACCCAATACTTACCACCTCCGGCGCCGAAGCACTCGTGGCCTTACAAAAAGATAAACAAGTAGACCTGGTAATTACCGATATGGAAATGCCGGTAATGGATGGCACCATGCTGGCTAAACTAATCAAGGAAAGTTATCCGCAATTGCCAATTATCTTGCTCAGTTCCATCGGCGAAGAGTTTAAAAGCGATGAGCGCAAGCTGTTTATCTCTATCATGAACAAACCGATAAAACAGCAAGTACTAAGCAAGCAGGTATTTACAGCTTTAAGAAACAGATCGGCGAAACAGGAGGAGGTGACCGTAAAGAGCAAGCTCTCGGCAGATTTTTGTGATCAATACCCTTTCAATATTCTAATTGCCGAAGACAACGAGGTAAACCAGCATGTTATAAAACACATCCTCAACAAAATGGGTTACCAGCCGCATATAGTTAACAACGGTAAAGAAGCGGTTAAAGTGATGCAGGAAGGGTTGCATAGCCTGATACTAATGGATATGCAAATGCCGATAATTGATGGCCTTGAGGCAACAAGAATGATCAGGGCGATAAATATAAAGCAGCCCGTAATTATAGCCCTTACCGCAAACGCTATGGATACCGACCAGCAACTATGCCTCCAAGCCGGTATGGATGATTACATATCCAAACCCGTAAAACTGGACGAGCTGATGAACAAACTAAGCAAGTGGCATACCATTAGTTTGAAACCGCTTTATGAATAGTTTAATAGGGCGTTTCCCGCCGGTAGAAGCGGGCCGGGCTAAATATTCATACGCCTGCAGGTCTTGAGCGTGGTGCCGGTATCCGTTCCTATATGATATATGTGTAAGCAACAAGAAGTGAACAAGTTTTTTACAAACGTTATGTAGAACAGTAAATTTTTATTACATTTATCCTAACTCCATTATGGAGTATCCTACTTCAGCCTTATCATAATGTTTGAACTTTTTAGAAAACTAGGTTTAGATCTTAAAACTGCGATCTATACATCTTTAGCCATACCTATTTTACTTGTTATAAAAAAAATACTTTTTAAGCATGTAAAAGAATGGGTCGAATTCTTATCTGAAGGCTGTATGTTTTTAATTGGTAAATATATTAAACACTCACTTGCCGCTACATTCAGTATGAAACGATATTGCAAGATGCAACTAGGTAACGAAAGTATAAAATATTTACATATACCTTCCAGTCTCGATATTAACCTAGATATCGATAAAGTTTTTGTAAATATGACAATTAGTTACATTGATGAGCAAGAGAGAAACTTTACTCACAGAGACTTTCTATCGATTGGTAATAGAATTAAAGTAATGGGAGATCCAGGTGCTGGAAAGTCATCATTAATAAAGAAAGTTTTTAGAGACTGTTGCCAATCAGGAATAAAAAAGCCAGCAAAAACCAAGTTGCCGGTTTTTATCGAACTTAAAACAATTATTCCCCCTACTAAAAGAAGTATAGACTTAGGAAAATGGCTCTATGAGCACATCAAAAATGAGTTGTCGAAAAGCAACGTCTATAAAATGAATGAATGTTTTGAAAATTACTCTTTAACGAGAGGTGTGATGATTTTATTTGATGGGTTAGATGAAGTTTCATCTGCCAATTATATTATTACCTCTAAATGTATAAATGAATTTAGCAAATATTTAAATACTCTGAGTTCACAAAATGTGATTATCCTTACAATGAGAACTCAATTTTACCAACAAATTAAGGATGACTTTAATGTCAATTTTCGTCATGCGACCTTTCTAAAACCGTTCACACCTTCAGACGTTTATGAGTTTCTTACAAGATGGCATTTTCATAAGGATTCAGAAAGAAATATTTCTAGAATATATAAAGATTTAACGGATAGACCCACTTTAAGGGAAATGTGTAGTAATCCGCTTGTTCTTTCTATGTATGTTGCAGAAGACCAATTATCAAAAGGGAATATTTCTCCTGAATCAAGAACTCAATTCTATAAAAAGGTTACTGAAGAACTTATAATTAACAGAAGGTTAATGCAAAAGTCTTCGCTTACTACATCACTATCATACTCGTCATTAAAAGAACAACGAGAGCAAATTCTTGGAAAAATAGCGTATAATCATTTGATAAATATCACTGAACCAAGAAATAATTTAAAATGGAAAAATGCGATATCAATCATTAAGCAGATTTTAAAATGTGATAATGAAAAAGCTGCAACATTTTTTTATGAAATATCAAAAGAAACTGGTTTAATCACAGAAGAAAGGCACAAAGAATCTTTTCGCTTTATACATTTAACATTTTGCGAATTTTTAGCTGCCTTTGAGGTTGCTCAAGGAATTGAAGATGGCTGGAATGAACTAATTTCATACCACAAGAAGTTTGCTGTTAGCAATGAAGGAAAATCACGACTCATTGAGGTAATTCCCTTTACTGCTGCATTACTTCCAAGGGTTAAACGAGATCAAGCTTTAAGAGATATTAAAAGTTTAGATGATATTACCTTAATGTCTAGATGTTTTCTGGAAACAAAATATTACGGGCATGAAAATTGGGCAGATTACGTTAAAATATCTAAACAAAACCTTTTAGAAAGTTTTGGAAAAAAGTTCAATGAAAGATGGTTGCAAGATCTGCATCTTTTTAATGTAGTAGTAAGAGATGCTAATCTATCTTCTGAACATATTGGTTCAGTACAGAATATCGATCTTAATCTTTTTTACGAGCAATTATTAGATAAAGATAAAACTAGTTTGAGTGAAATTTTAATTGCATTTGCAAGTCAAGACGCTGCAGCAGCTTTTAGACTTTGTGAAATTAGTAACATTAATTTAGTTGGAGAATTTCCAAATTTGATTATTCAAAATTGTGATCAAGTACCCTTTTTAGGTCTAATAAAGGATAAAATACTCGAAAATTCGGTGGATAGCAATGCCTGGTTAGGTGTGCTTGTTGAATCTGCATTACGGAAAAAGTTAGTAAGCCATCTGTTAAATAATATGCCCTCAAATGAGGATTTAGCGCTTAAGATTGATAATGGTAAATATAGAATTTGGTATTATAAAGGCCATGTTAAAAAAACCTTTTTTACCGAATGTCTAACATTAGCTTCGCTAAATCCAAAACAACCTTTTCTAGAATGTACTAATTTAGTGATGGAATTAAAGTCACCTTTTGAAAATCGATATAAATTTCAATTCGTCACATATCTAATGTTAGTTTTAACACCTATTGTATTCCTTGTTTTAAAAATTTCCTTTACGGATAAACAATTTTTTTTAAAGGAATTAAGTTTTAGACATATTTTTAGTGCTTTGTTAATTTCAATATGTTATATTTTTATGTTTATTGGAATGTCTACAAGATCAGGATATAAAATAATGTATAACAACGCACTCAATTTAACTTCTATAAGTCTTATTAACAAGAAATACTTGATTCTTAATGTTTTTATGAATTTTGGATTATTTACGCGCATACCGAAAAAAAACCGAAACATATTGTACAAATTAGCAGAAATCCGAGGGGCATTATAAAAAACTAACATGTCTACTCCCTTTGCAGGCGCACGCGTGCCGTGTGTGTATTGGTGTCCTCGCAGGGGCCGTCTCGAAGAGGACCCTGCGTTCAAATCCTACAACTCTGTATAGCATAGAGATTGCTTCGTTCCTCGCAATGACACTCGGAGAGAAACCCGTGTAAAGCAAGCACAACCCCACCGTTAACCGCCCCAACCGGCATCGTCTGGTTCGGCAACCACACCAGAAGTAGTAGCACTAACCTTAAAAGAAGCAGGCTCAGCCGGGAGTTTATTCACAGTTGTTTGTTTTTAATGGTGTTCATGAGATCGCTGCGCTAAGTTTCTTTGGTTACTTTTCTTTTGCGGAAAAAGAAAAGTGACGCTTAGCGCAGCGATACCAGAGAAAAGTAACCGTATTACTCTGCACCGTTTGGGATTGCCACACTACCGCCCGCAATGACGCTATAAGAAGCACAACACCCTCCCGTCCAAAAACCATCACACTAAAAACTTATTATAAAATTGAACTTTCAATATATTTTGAAAGTTTAATTTTAATTACTTCCTTTGTACATGGAATTACCTGAAGCAAAACAAAAATTCATCGAGGCCTGGGGAAAGCTGGGGTCGGAGTGGGGCGTTAACCGCACCATGGCGCAGGTACATGCTTTGCTGTTGATAAGCCCGGATGCGCTCACTACCGAAGACATCATGGAGTCGTTAAGTATTTCAAGAGGCAACGCCAACATGACTCTCCGCGAATTAATGAGCTGGGGACTGGTAGAAAAACAACTTAAAGCAGGCGAACGTAAGGAATATTTTTTCGCAGACAAAGATACCTGGAACATTGCCCGCCAGGTAGCTAAGGAACGCCGTAAACGCGAGCTTGACCCCATCATCAAAATACTGGACGAGCTAACCAAAGTGGAAGGTGATAAAAAAGACCCGGCGTATCAAACGTTCAACAAGTCGGTAACCGACATTAATAAACTGGCAAAAAATGTAGATAAAACTTTAGAGACCATGTTAAAGGCCGACGAAAGCTGGTTTTGGGGTTCTATTTTAAAAATCTTTAAGTAGATTTTTTTTATGATTTAAACTTTCAATTATTACTGAAATTTCAATTTTATGAATACGCTTAAAAACTACCTGATCCTTTACGATGCCGAGTGCCCCATGTGCAGCATCTACACCAAAGCTTTTGTAAATACCGGACTGATTGAACAAAACGGCAGGGCATCATACCAGGAAACACCGGAAGCCGCTTGTCCACTGGTCGATAGGCAACGGGCTGTTAACGAGATTGCCCTCGTAAACCAAACAACCGGCGAAGTAAGCTATGGCATCCAAAGTTTATTTAAAGTATTCGCTGTGGCTGTTCCTTTCCTTAAACCGATATTTGAGTATAAACCATTTTTATGGCTGATGAGCAAAGTATACGCGTTTATCTCTTACAACCGCAGGGTAATTATACCCGCCGCCAGCGAGCAGTATGCTTATCAGCCAACCTTTAAACTAAATTATCGCATAGCCTACCTGCTGTTTACCTGGGCGCTTACCGCTTACATCCTCACCGCTTATGTGCATTTGATGTATGGCCTGCTACCTGTTGGCACAAGCTACCGCGAGTATCTGGTTTGTGGCGGTCAAATATTTTTTCAGGGTGTCATCGTAACCATCATCGCCAAAACAAAAAAATGGGCTTACCTGGGCAATATGATGACCATCTCTTTTGCCGGGGCGCTGCTATTGTTGCCGGGTTTGGTTATCGCCGCCTGTGTTAGCCTGCCGCCGCTGTTTTATGTAGGTTACTTTATGGGTGTTGCAGGTTTAATGTTTTTGGAACACATCCGCAGAACAAAACTGCTGCAACTGGGCTGGACTTTAACCATTAGCTGGGCCTGCTATCGTTTACTGGTCCTTTTACTTATCTTTTTAAACAGGTAATCATGAAATATCAAAAAATCATCCTCGCAGGTGGCAACGGCTATGTTGGTACCGTGCTGGCTAATTATTATAGGGATTTAGTGAAAGAAATTATCATCCTCGCCCGCACTCCAAAAGATCAGGATGGCAATATAAAAACGCTTGTTTGGGACGGCAAAACACAAGGCGCGTGGGTTAAGGAATTGCCCGGTGCCGATATGCTCATCAACCTTTGCGGCAAAAACGTTAATTGCCGCTATACCGAAAAAAATAAAGCAGCAATTATTGCTTCGCGCGTGTTGCCTACCACAGTTTTGGGCGAGGTCATCGCCGGGCTAACAAATCCGCCTGCCTTATGGATCAACGTTACCTCAGCCACCATCTATCGCCATGCGGAAGATCGTCCGCAGGACGAAGAAACCGGCGAAATTGGTACCGGCTTTTCTATCGACGTTTGCCGCAAGTGGGAAGAAACTTTTTTTAATATCGATACCCCTAAAACCCGCAAAATCGCCTTGCGTATGAGCATCGTGATGGGCGCTGCCGATGGTGCGTTCCCGCGCCTGCTTAACTTGGTAAAATTTGGCCTCGGCGGCATGCAAGGTAATGGACAGCAATACGTATCATGGGTGCATGAGCAGGATACTGCCCGCTGCACCGAGTGGCTGTTTGATCATCCCGAAATGGATGGCGTGATCAACTGCACAGCGCCAACGCCGATAAAAAATAAAGTGTTCATGAGCTATATCCGCCAGGCATGCCATATGCCGTTTGGATTACCCGCCCCGGAATGGCTGCTGAAAATAGGCGCCATAGTTATTGGTACCGAAACAGAGTTGATCCTAAAAAGCAGATGGGTTTTACCCAAACGGTTAACCGACAGCGGGTTTGTTTTCGCATTTCCGGAAGCAAAGGCCGCTATTGGAAATATCCTGAAAAAAACTAATTAACCAAAGCCGAGCAAAGTTCAATACAATAATGGTGTGCGATTCCTGCCTTGGGGCGAGGAAAATTTTTATGAAAAGCGCGAGGTGTCATGCACTCGAAGCATAAGCATAATGGCCTTTACGCCTATACTTCGAGTACCAGCATGACACCCTTTTTTAATCTTCCAAACACCTATGATGTCTTCACCGCACCAGCTTTAATTAAACTTCCACTAATTCATCTGCCTGTACTCGCTCGGTGATTTTCCTGTTTTGGATTTGAATATTTTTGTAAAGTGCGAAGGGTGTTCAAAGCCAAGCCCATAAGCTATCTCGCTGATTGAATTATTTGTACCCCACAATAATGACTTTGCTTTATCTATTAATTCCAGGTGGATATGTTCCTGTGTGGTTTTGCCTGTAAACTTGCTTAAAAGATCGGATAAATAGTTAGGCGATAGGTTGAGCCGCGAAGCAAAATATTTAACATTTGGCAAGCCAGTTTCAATCAGGGTGCTTTGCGAAAAATAGTCTTTCAAAAGCGTTTCAAACTGTTGCAGCACATCTGAATTCACTTTTGCACGGGTGTAAAATTGCCTGTCGTAAAAGCGGCTGCAGTAGTTAAGCAGCAGCTCAATATTACTAACGATGAGGCCTTGCGAGTGCTTGTCTATATTTTGGGAGTATTCCCTTTCAATCTTCGCCACACAATCTTTAATGATTATTTTCTCCTCTTCCGAAATATGCAGGGCTTCGTTAACCTCATAATTGAAAAACGTATACTGATGTATCTTTTTACCCAAATCGGTGCCATGTATCAAATCGGGATGAATAAACAATGCCCAGCCCTCCTCAACAACAACATCTAACCCGGGCGCTATAACTTGTTCAGGCGCGGTAAATAATAGGGAGCCTTCACTAAAATCGTAATATCCTTTGCCATATTTTAACAAACCCTCAAATTTTTTGCAGGAGATGGTATAAAAGCCAAAGCGATATAAAACATCCTCCTTCGGTCGTTTCTGATAAAAGTCGGCATGGTCTATTACGCTTACCAGTGGGTGTTTTGGCGGAACATATTTTACCAGCTTATGCAAATCGCTGATAGACTGAAGATCGATATATTTATCCGGCATGTTTTTTCCTTTGTTATAAAGTTACCAATAAAATCAAAGGCTGCCCAAATTTCGGGCAGCCTTTGGTTTTTAGATCCCCATTTGGGCAACCATCATTTTTTTGAAATCCACATCAGTCATTTGCTGCCTGGCTTCTATCAAGTGAGCGGCATCATGCCCTACAGGGTAGCGTAATTTTTCAGTACCATCTGTCGCGGCTTCATAAATGGCTTCAGCTACTTCACCAATATTCTCCGACATTGGCCAATTATTCAACATGCCGATAAATTTATCAAACGAGGTTTTATAATCATCTAAACCATCAGCTTGTAAAAGCGTCAATGACCGGCCCGAGAATTCTGTTTTATAACCACCTGGTTCAACTATTTTTAAATTGATTCCCAATGGGTTTAACTCATATTGTAATGATTCCGTCAAACCCTCTACCGCGAATTTAGTGGCATGATAAAGGGAAGAGAACGGAAACGTAATCCTCCCGCCAACAGAAGAAACATTAATAATAATGCCCGATTTTTGTTGACGCATACCCGGCAATACCGCTTTTGTCACTTCTATCAACCCGAAAAAATTAACTTCAAACTGCTTTCTGATTTCTTTTTCCGGGGCGGCTTCTAATGCACCCAGTGCGCCATAACCCGCGTTATTTACCAATACATCAATTTTGCCAAATTTCCCGATGCCTGCGGCCACAGCGTTTTGTATACTTTGCTTATCTGTCACATCTAATTTGGTGATAAAAACATTGTTCAGGGTAGATAGTTCGGTTTCTTTCTCAGGAGAACGCATGGTAGCAATTACGTTCCAATCTTTGTTGTGAAATAATTTAGCTGCCACTTTTCCAAATCCGGACGAAGCACCTGTTATTAATACTGTTTTTTTCATTGCTTTATATTTTAATTTCTAAAGCAAAAGTCAGATAAAGGGCCCGGCCCGACTTATATTTTTCAACTGGTCTCTTATACATTTCAAGGATGAGAACAAACAACCAAATATAAATGGAGTAATAGTTGTATTAATAAGTTAAAAAAATGTCTACTAAACTTGTAGAGTATTTAAAAGTTCTTACATTTGTACCATGATTACTACCCCAAAAAAATGTTATTGTTGCCTTTAAGCCATTCCTCGCTTATACAACTTCATTTTTTTAAAGCCCATGAACTTTCGATTTAACTTCCTCCTTCTTATTGTACTGATTACTTGCCTTTTTGCCCGAACGGCTTTAGCACAATCGCCTGTTTATTTAACGGCGGTTAATGATCAGCATCGGCATACCACTAGCGTTATCGGAGCGGAAATAAAGTTAAATACGGCATTAAGCAAGGCAGAGCAAAAAAAAGAGCTTATTGATTATCTAAAGGAGGTGGAGACTGATGATGTCAACTATAATCCGGCAAGAATTAAACGGCTGTATTATTTAGCCAATTTATTAACCCGACTGAGGCTTTACCCGCTGGCAATGAAATGCTTTTTTAAAACGATGCGTCCAGAGATCGACAGTATAGGTACAACTGATCTGCCTATTACCTCAAATGATGATTCGTTGCTTGTAAAACAAGAAAAACTGCTTGGTGCCGATACGGATAAAGAAATCAACAGCAAGCCCATCAGCAATGAAAGAATCAGTGCAACATTTGATGATGGTAAAACCGCTATCGCCTATGCGCTGGTTTTTCATGTTAAACAGCCTGTTCGCGGCAAACCAAAAATTTTCAAACTGGCTAATACAGGTCACACTTTTATTACCCTGATTAAATATAATTCCGACTCTACCTATGCGGCCATTTCCTATGGATTCTACCCTAAAAAGGACAACCCGCTTTCGGCCACGCCCCTTATACCTTCAACGTCTTCAACATTTAAAGATGACTCAGAACATGCCTGGGATGAGGTTTTGGGCAAATTTATTTCCAAACGCCGTTTTAATAAAATATTGGCACTCACCCGGCAATATCACAACATCGCTTATCACCTTAGTAAAAATAACTGCACCGATTTTGGTTTAAAAGCGGCAGCGCTGGCTGGGCTCAAGGTTTGGGATACCAAAGGCAGCTGGCCGTTGGGGAGTGGTAATAATCCCGGCGTCACCGGCCAAAGCCTGCTCGAAGGCAAGTTTGATAATACCGATACAGGCGACAGACAAAATTTATTGATCACTAACAGGAATTAGGTATCTATCCGTTTAGCTTAAGAGTATAATTAATAATAGAACATATGGAAAATTATAATAATTTAAAGGAGTTGATAGCTTTAGCGGATAAAGATGCGGTTGCGTTTTTTGAAAAAGGCAATAGTACGGCCGGAATCCGTTTACGCCGTACACTGCAACAGGTTAAAATTTCGGCAACAGCTGTGCGCCAGGAGATATCAGAAAAGAAGAAGAGGAAGTAATGGATAGCGATTTTTTTGACACCCTTTTTGAAAAATACTGGCAACAGGTATACACTTCTGCATTTAAACGTGTGGTCAATGCCGACACGGCTACTGAAGTAACACAGGAAGCATTTTTTCAGTTATGGTTAAATAAAGATCAGGCGAACAAGGAAAATATCTTAGACTTTCTATTGGCCGCTGTACACGATGAAATATTTAAACTAATAGAGAAAGAGTGCCTTGATATCGTTAATCCACCTTGGAAAATATTTGAGCATATGGAGCTTCCCGGAGTTAATTAATATGGAAATTTTAAATAGACTAATAGTAACAGATATGTTTGTTGGAAAAAACGACTTATTAAACAATATTTTTCTTGCTGTATATCAGTGTCTTGTAGAGGGAAGTGAATAATAATTACAAATATTCTATTAAATCGATAGATTTAATAGAATATTTTATATATTTGCATCAGGTAATTGAAAATTTTTATTTGACTGACCTCATAATAATTGTCTTCTCATCTAGGTTTATAATTGGTTGTAAAGAGTTCCTGCCCATCAGGAGCTCTTTCTTTTTTTATGCTGAATTTGTTCAGTTAAACGTTGTCCGTCGGCTCTCCAAAAATATAAAATGTAGCCTTATGCGATACCTTTTTCTACTATAAGGAAAGGAGGAGGATAGGATAGAAGTTTAATTCTTTTCAATATTCTATAATTCCTATATATTTTATAGAATATAAAAAGAAATTATATATTTGCGATGTAAAACAAACGCAATGAAAGCATTTTTACATCACCCCATTTCTTTTGTATGCGGCGCTCAGCAGAACTGCTGCACCTGTTGTTGTTAATTAAACGACACGATTCCCCACTGACCTTTAACGAATTGGTATCTTAAAGTATTAGGCAATCCTAATACCGTTGAGCCGGTAATATTAAAACCCTAATTATACTTATGAAATTATAACAAGCAAAAAAACAAACCGGCAAGGAAGCCTTGCCGGTCAATTACATGATGGATCAGCAACGACTGCGAATCACACACTGATCATCAAAGTTTTACGAACGAATTGAATCATTAACATAAAACGCTCAAATATATATGGAAATATATATCCCTACTAAACGGTTTCTTTCCGGGATTATTGGCACCCTGTTATTTTCAGCCATACCTATTACAGTCTTCACCCAAACAGAAGTCCCGCCTATCAACCCTATACTCAGGGGAGTTGTCACCGCCAGTAATAGAACTAATCATTAATTAAATAAAAATCCATGATCAAATACCTTGAAACTTTAGCACATGGGATAAACACCTGGGGGTTCCCGGCTTTAATCCTGCTGCTCGGCGTAATAGAATTTTCGCTGGGCCTTTATGAAAAAAAGTGGACAAAAAACGAGAGTCTGCTTAATATTTTCAGCTTTGTTTTCCCTCCCATTATCTTATATCCGGTTATAGCGTACCTGGGCCTTAAATTTTTACCGGGAGTAATACCGCAGTATAAAAATATATTCGCGTGGGTGCCTTTTATATGGGGCTTTATTACTATAGCTATTGCTGATGATCTTACACAATACTGGTATCACAGGTTACATCATCAGATACCATTTTTATGGCGCTTTCATCGCACGCATCATTCAGCACCATACATGGGTATGGCAATGGCCAGCAGGCAAAATATCATTTATACCTTCTTTTTTTCGCAGATCTACCTTACCACCATTTTAATATATCTTGGGTTAGGCTACCCTGCGTTATTTGTTAGCGCTATAAAAATACTCATCACCACTTTTGCTCACTCAAAAATTAAGTGGGATAAACCTTTTTATAAATATAAAATACTGCACCCGGCAGCATGGGTGCTGGAAAGGCTCATATCAACCCCGGCAACGCATCACGCCCATCACTCAAGTTCAACAGATGATGGTGTGGGTTATTACAAAGGCAACTTTGGTAATATGTTTTTTCTGTGGGATGTGATTTTCGGCACCGCGCATATATCAAGGCAATACCCTGAAGCATATGGCATTTCGCATTACGAAGGCGACGAATGGTATGCGCAGCTATTCTGGCCCATATTCAAATCCAGCAGGGAAGGTAGCGAATTGTTTAAAAGCGGCCCCGCAGTACGCGAAGATATACCCGTAAAACAATCATCGACAGATGACTATAAGATCAAGCCGATAAAATCACAACGATTGATCTATTCACTTACCAAAGAATCTCTTTCAAAACAAAATAGATAAACTTTTACTATACGAAAAATGAAAAAAACAATTGTCGCATTCCTGCTAATTACGGGATCCGTATCGCAGTTAGCCAGGGCTCAAAACATCACGCAGCAACAGCAGCCCTTTAAAGGTGTTATTGGCAGAACCTTGGCTGAATCCAAAGAATCCTGGACAGACCAGATCAAAGCGCCAAAAGGCGCGCCTAACGTAGTTTGGATAATTCTTGACGATGTGGGCTTTGGTGCATCAAGCACATTTGGCGGGGTAATAAACACGCCCACATTTGATAGCCTGGCAAATAATGGCTTGCGTTACACCAACTTTCATACCGCCGCTATATGCGCCCCAACCAGGGCCGCTTTGCTTACAGGCCGTAACCATCATTACGTGCATATGGGTGGCTTTGCGCATACTGTCATGTCAGCCGGATTTCCGGGCTGGGACGGCCGCATACCATCAGACAAAGGAACCGTTGCGGAGATTTTGCGCGAAAACGGCTACAACACGTTTGCCGTTGGCAAGTATGGTTTAACGCCCGACGAAGACGCTACCGATGCCGGTCCGTTTGACCGCTGGCCAAGTGGTAAAGGCTTTGATCACTTCTTCGGTTTCCTGGGTTCACAAACCGACCAGTATAAACCTGATCTGGTAGAAGACAATGCCCATGTTAAGCCTGACGGCAGACACTTAAATGAGCAAATAACCGACAAAGCAATCTTTTATATAACGCGTCAGCATCAGGTAGCGCCAAACAAGCCGTTCTTCCTGTACTATGCGCCGGGAGCAACTCATGCCCCGCACCAGGTAGCAACAGAATGGAGCGACCTATATAAAGGTAAATTTGATGGTGGCTGGGACGTGTTCAGAGAGCAAGTTTTTGAAAGACAGAAAAAACTAGGTATTATTCCGGCTAACGCGGTATTGCCTGCCCGTAATCCCGACATAAAAGCATGGAATACTTTAAGCCCTGATGAAAAGAAACTTTATTCCCGCTTTATGGAAGTTTACGCGGGTTATTTAACCTATACCGATCATGAAGTTGGGCGTTTAATTGATTACCTAAAACAAAGCGGCCAGTTAGATAACACGCTGGTATTTGTGATCATTGGCGATAATGGAGCAAGTAAAGAAGGTACACTTAACGGAGATATTGACCGCCCGCTTTTTGGCAAGTCACTTAACGAGCAGGAAAATATCCAGCATAATTTAGATCGCATAGGCGAAATAGGTACTCCGGAAGCCACACAAGGTAACTACCCATTAGGTTGGGCACAAGCCGCGAACACCCCCTTTAAATACTGGAAACAGGATGCAAATGCCGAAGGTGGTACACGCAATCCGCTGATTGTTTTTTATCCGAAGGGGATTAAAGATAAAGGCGGCATCCGTACGCAATATGGGCACGTTAACGATGTATTGCCTACAACTTTAGAGTACCTGGGTATTACACCGCCGGAATATATCAGGGGCATTAAACAGGATACTTTGCAGGGCACATCGCTGGTTTATTCTTTTGATCATCCTGACGCGCCTTCGCGTCATCGTGTACAGTACTATTATATTTTCGGATCAAGATCTATTTATAAAGATGGCTGGAAAGCCGAGGTTTACCACCACCCAAATACAATTGATGAAGGAAATAATATAAGTGGCGCAGCAACAAAACCTTCAAGCGGTTTTGACAATGAAGTTTGGGAACTATATGACCTGAAAACCGATTTTAATGAGCGTATCGATCTTGCGAAAAAATACCCTGAAAAACTAAAAGAATTACAGGCATTATTTGATGAACAGGCCAAAATAAACAACATTTATCCTTTTATAGATTGGGATGATGTGCTTAAACAAAGAATCCATAGAAAGGTGGGTGTTGCCCCATCATTCAACATTGGTACACCTCCCGCTGTTACATCGCCAAAAACAAATGATTAATATTTAAGATAGATTATAATTATAATGCTGCCAGTCTTTATTTTTATAGGCTGGCAGCATTTAATTTTCAAAATTAAGAAGCTGTTTAAAAACATAAACAAATTGTCATTGCGAGCAGGGATTCACGGAGCTTGTGCGGCGAAGCAAACTCGTCGCGTTCATCTGCATGCGACGAGTTTGCTTCGTCGTTCCTCCTCGCAATGACATGTTTTTTTAAACAGTTTCTAAGAACTATCAAAAATTGAATATTGATTTCAATATCGACCAATAAAAATAAAATGATGGTGATTAAAAAAACCTTAATATTTAGTTTTTTCCTTAGCGGGATACTATGGTCTGCATGTAATCATAAGCAACAGTCCGTTACTACCGTGAGTAAGCCTGCGGTTACGCTTAAGAAAGCCATTTGCTGTGAGTCGGGCATCCCTAAACGTTTTGCATCTCTGGAGACGCATCAAGTTAATGTGCCCGATTTAAATCACGATAACGCCTCTCATAAAGGAATGATCTGGATAAAAACAGGAACTTTTTTAATGGGAGCAGATAACAAACAAGCCGCGCCCGACGAATACCCAAAGCATAAAGTTACCGTTGATGGTTTTTGGATGGATGCTACGGAGGTTACTAATGCCCAGTTTGCCCAGTTTGTGAAGGCAACTGGCTATGTAACCACCGCCGAGCATAAGCCGGATTGGAACGAGCTGAAGAAGCAACTACCTCCCGGAACGCCAAAACCCGATGACAGCCTGTTGGTAGCAGCCTCATTGGTTTTTGACCCGCCTAAACATGCTGTTGATTTAAATGATTACAGCCAATGGTGGGCCTGGAAAAAAGGCGCTAACTGGCGTCATCCACAAGGGCCACGCAGCAGTATTAAGGGGAAAGATAATTACCCGGTTGTGCAAATTTCGTGGTATGATGCGGTTGCCTACTCTAAATGGGCAGGCAAGCGTTTACCTACCGAAGCAGAGTGGGAGTGGGCAGCACGTGGCGGCCTGCAAAATAATATATACCCGTGGGGAAATGAAGCCATTGATAAGGGCAAACCCAAAGCAAATACATGGGAAGGGCATTTCCCGGATCAGAATACGCTTCGCGATAAATTTTATGGATTAGCACCGGTAGCCTCATTCCCTGCAAATGGTTATGGACTATACGATATGGCCGGCAATGTATGGGAATGGTGCGCCGATAACTATGATAGTAACTACTACAATACCATAGCGAATAATCCGGGTATAAAAGACCCGCAAGGTCCGGCTAAAAGTTATGATCCGGATGAACCTTATGCAAAAAAACGGGTGATACGAGGCGGATCATTTTTATGCAACAATAGCTATTGCTCAGGTTTTAGAGTTGCCCGGCGAATGAAAAGCTCCGAAGATAGTAGCCTGGAACATTTAGGATTTAGATGTGTGGCGAATTAAACGTGATTAATTCATAGATTTATTGCAGAAAATAAGCTTCAGGTATGACCAAATTAGCCCAGGCATTTAAAGCGTTTGATAATTATAACCAGAAAGATCCCCATATATTTATATGGGACGGTCTTTCTTATCCACAGGAATACTTTTTAGCGCTAAAACTGTACGAGTGGCTGCTGAAACTAGATCCGAATGCGGATGAAGAGTTGTTATTAGCATCGCGCAGCCAGCATATTGGTAGATGGGAGATTCCGCGTGACACTTACCCCGATGGGAGGGAAGCCTATTTAAAATGGCGCAAAGATCTTGCATTGTTTCATGCCGAAAAAGCATCATCAATTATGAAGGAAGTTGGATATGATGATGAGCAAATTGCCCGTGTAAGGCAAATTATATTGAAACAAAAGCTAAAGGTTGATGCCGATGTACAAACGATAGAAAATGCGCTCTGCTTAGTGTTTCTTGAATTTCAATATGAAGATTTCTACCCCAAACATTCGCCCGAAAAAGTAGTAAACATATTGAGGAAATCGTTACTAAAAATGGATAGCCATGGCCATCAATTTGCACTCGGTTTAAATTTTTCAGAACAGGGGCTGGCTTATATCAATGAGGCCCTAAATAATATCAAACAAAACAAATAATTAAAAACTATTTCGTCAACCACCGCTTCATTGCGAGCGAAGCGTGGCAATCCCAAGCTATGCAGAGCCGCTCTGTAATTAGGGGATTGCCACGCTTCGCTCGCAATGACGCTTGGTTTTTGTGTTTATCTAAAACAACTTTTACGCCTTTTGTAGATTATCCTACATTCCACAAAATAAAAAAGCAAGCCCAGTGCGATACCTTTCCCTGGTATAGGGGAAGAAGGAGGATAGGGTCAACAAAGCGATTACCCTACATTCACTACTACAGCTTTCTTTTGATAAACCCCTTTATAACTATACACAGTATAACTGCAAATAAGCTGCGCTGAATATTTAGCTATAAAACAGGCAATAATTATCGGTATAAAAAGTACAAAGCCCCCTGTAACTAAGCTACAGGTTAGAAAAACAGATGTTAAAGGCCCATGTATGGCCGCGCTCAAGGCACCGGCAGCCCCCACCAACGCGAAGTTTAAAACAATAAGCTGGGTATTGAAAAAGTGATTTAACATTACAGCAAATAGCATTCCCAATATCGCGCCTACAACGATACTTGGCGCAAATACACCGCCATCTCCGCCTGCTCCTAATGTGAGCGAAGCTACCAGCGGTTTTAGTATAACCAATGCGGCTAACAACAGCGCAAGGCCTATGGTGAACGTTTGATGATGGATTTGATTTAATAATTCAGGTATGGCACTATAGCTATCCCCATATAATTGTGGAAAGCACATGATGGATAGTCCCACCAAAATAGCGCCCGCGTTTACTCTTATAAAGTTGTTGTTGATCTTTCCAAACCGGTCTTTAAGAAAAATTACTGTTTTAGTAAAATAAACAGACACAAAACCTGCTGCTATACTTAGTACAATTAAGTACGGAACTGCGTGAAAGCTCCAATCGGTTGCCGTATAATTAAATAATTTATTAGACTCAAACAGAAACATAAAGCCCCAGGCCACTAAAGCCGAACAGGCGCAGCTAATGAAGATAGTTTTGGTAAGTTTTTTAGCGATTACTTCAATAGCAAACAAAAAACCCGCCAGCGGACTGCCAAATAAAGTAGCGACTCCGGCAGCAACACCTGCGCAAATCAGTTCAGTTTTGTAAATATTTGCAATGGCTTTCTTGTTGTGGGCTACTGAGCCAATAGCAGCAGTTGCTACAACTGTTGATACTTCTACGCCGGTAGATCCGCCAAAAATAACGGTTAAAAATCCGTTAAAATAATGCGAGGGAATCTTGTAAGCGGGTAATTCATCGCGTCGGTTCTCTATCGTTTGGTATATTTCTTTAATACCCTTATTTGCCTTACCCTTGAATAAATACTTTCTTAAAAAATAGATTGCGGTAATGCCTACAGTAGGAAGCAGGATAAACAGTAATGGCGTATGGCTGACTTTATGAAAGACTTCATCTTCATAAAATCCGGTTATTTTCTTTAATGAATCGGCAAGAAGCACGGAAAGAAAAGCAACAATGATGGATACAATAATTAACTTAAAATAGTGAAAGCGAATGATGGCTTTTCTCATGACATTTAATAATTGCCGCAAAACTAATATAATTGCGAGCTATTACAATCAAAATAATGTAATAAATATTGCATGTGCAATGTTTTGTTGTATTTTGTTGGCTATAATTGTATTATTGTATGTTGCTCGCAATTTTATATCAATACGAAATGATAAAAAAACAACACCTGTGCGATTTGAATACATGTTTCCTGTGTACCAGCTGTTTAAGCGACTGGAAACCCGCTATTGAATCGAATAAACAGAATATCCAGTTTAAAAAAGGACAGCAAGTATTTAAAGAAGGGGACCCTGTAACGGGTATTTACTTTGTATATGAAGGAAATATTAAAGCGCATAAGAGATGGGATAGTGAAAAGGAACTGATTGTTAGGTTTGCGAAAAAAGGAGATATTCTGGGGCATCTTGGTCTGGAAGGTGATAGGATTTATCCGGTAACGGCTACGGCGATGGAGGCGGCAACTGTTTGTTATCTGCCGATGGAATTTTTCGAGTCTTCGCTAAAAATAAATAATGGCTTCGCGATAAAACTCATGCGATTTTTTGCCAGCGAATTACAAAAATCAGAGAAAAGGATGCGCAATTTGGTGCATATGCCGGTTAAAGCACGTGTAGCGCAGGCGATCATCAGCCTGAAAAATCAATTCGGTATCAATGCCGAAGGTTTTATAGATATTGAACTGGCAAGGCAAGATCTGGCCTCATTTTCGGGAGCAGCTTATGAATCGCTGTTCCGAACCATAAATGATTTTGTTGCTGAAAATATCATCGCGGTTGCCGGAAAGAGTATGACCATTAAAAATGAGGACGCGCTTTTGCAGTTGATTGCCAAAAGCGAATATTAATGACGATTGCCGTGCCGGCCAATGAACGCAATAAGTGCTGCCTTCAAGGCAATTTATTAGCTTTTCCCAGCTAAATTCGTTATATTTAAGCTTATCAGTTCTAGGATATAAATGCTCTTTAACACCCTCACTACCCATATTTTAACCGTTATTTTTATTGCTACAGTTTTCCGTTCAGCCTTTGGTTTTGGCGAATCACTGATAGCTGTCCCCTTGCTTGCACTCTGGATTCCATTGGATGTTTCTGTGCCTTTATCCGTTCTGGTATCCATAACCATTGCCGGGATTGTAGTAATCCAGGATTGGGATAAAATACATCTTAAAAGTGCCGGGGGACTCATTGGGTTTACGTTGATTGGCATACCTATAGGATTGCTGTTACTGGTAAAAACGGATGAGCGGGTTGTAAAGGCGGCTCTTGGTGTTGTTGTCAGCCTGTTCTCCCTGTATCTTTTAACAGGCAAGCAGCTTAAGGAACTAAAAAAGGACAGCCTTCCATGGCTTTTTGGCTGCGGATTACTTTCCGGGATTTTGGGTGGGGCTTACGGAATAAATGGTCCTCCGTTGGTAGTTTATGGTGCTAAAAGGCGATGGTCGGCCCAGCATTTTCGAGCTACCGTGCAAGGATATTTCCTTATAGCCAGCGCCGTTGGTATGCTCGGCTACTGGCTAACAGGTTTATTGGTTACTGCTGTATTCCATTACTATTTATTAAGTCTGCCGGTAATGGTTCCGGCAGTTTTTATCGGCAGATTAATTAATAACCGCCTCAACAGCGAAAGCTTTTTTAAATATGTTTACGTTGTTCTGTTAGGGATTGGGTTATTTCTACTCATTAAATCTATTGTAGGCTAATGATGCTTCTTTGCCTGTAATAGAATTCGTTGCCTGTTTCTATTTTTCCTTTTGAACGCAGCTACAGCGATCATAAAATCCAATGATAATATATCATAATATCCTGACAATCTTTCATCACAAAGCCGCTTGAGATTATAATAGTTTTGGAATATCATCCTATGCGATGCCTTTTCGCAGGTGGGTGATTATAGGATATTGATTTTTTCTATAGTCCAATTTAACCAGTTTTTATAATACAGATGAGTAATAAAGCAACCCTAGGCGTAATTATTGGCAATCGCGATTTCTTTCCTGACCGTTTGGTTTCAGAGTCACGTGCAGACCTTATTGAATTGTTCGGCAAATTGAACATCAAACCCGTGATGCTTACCGAAACGGATTCCAAGCTTGGCGGAGTTGAAACATTTAAAGATGCCCAAAAATGCGCTGACCTTTTCCGCAAACATCAGGACGAGATCACCGGTATTTTAGTATTGCTGCCAAACTTTGGCGATGAAAAAGGTGTTGCCGAAACCATCAAATTATCAGGCTTAAACGTACCGGTATTAATACAGGCCTATCCTGATGAACTAAGCAAACTCGATGTTGCCCGTCGCCGCGATTCATGGTGTGGTAAAATATCGGTTTGTAATAATTTGTATCAGTACGGTATAAAATATACACTTACAAATAACCACGTGATACATCCGTCAGCACCGGAATTTACTGCCGATCTGCTGGATTTTGTGGCTGTTTGCCGTGTTGTTAAAGGTTTGCGTAAAGTGCGAATCGGCGCAGTAGGTGCCAGGCCGGGAGCATTTAATACTGTCCGCTATAGCGAAAAAATATTACAGCGCAACGGCATATCGGTAACAACGGTCGACCTATCCGAGATATTAGGAAACGCCAACAAGCTAACAAAAGATCATGCCGAGGTAAAAGCGCATCTCGATAAAATAATGGCTTACACACCCATCGGTAAAACGCCTGATGAGGCCTTGATACAAATTGCTAAGCTCGATGTAGTGCTCAACCATTTTATGGAAGAAAACGCGCTTGATGCCACAGCCATACAATGCTGGACATCGCTGCAAAAAAACTATGGCTGTAACGTATGCACCAGCATGAGCATGATGAGCGAAAACATGTTGCCAAGCGCCTGTGAAGTTGATGTTACGGGCACACTCACCATGTATGCCATGCAGTTAGCATCAGGATCGCCGAGCGCGCTGGTTGACTGGAATAACAACTATGCCGATGATGAGAATAAATGCGTATTGTTCCATTGTGGTAACTGGGCAAAATCATTCCTGCCTGATATAGAGATCAGTACCGCGCCAATTTTGGGGACAAGCGTGGGCGAAGAAAATACCTATGGCGCTTTATCCGGCAGGACACCTGCATCACCATTAACATTCGGCAGGATAAGCACCGATGATCCAAAGGGTATCATCAAAGCTTATTTTGGTGAAGGCGCATTAACCGATGATGCATTAAACACCTTCGGCAACCGGGCTGTAGCGCAGATACCGGATCTGCAAGGCTTAATGCAATACGTTTGTCGCAATGGTTTTGAGCATCATGTGGTGATGAACGCGTCAAAAACAGCCGGTATTTTAAAAGAAGCTTTAGGTAACTACATGGGTTGGGAAATTTATAACCACGGATAAATTATGGTGATGACTGATAAGCAATTGGCGGAGCGATCAATAACCTATCGTAAAAAGATACTCAAATACATTGTGGGCGCTAAAGCCGGGCATACCGGCGGAAGCTTATCATGTATTGATATTTTAAATGTGCTATATAATGAGGTGCTAAATGTTGGTCCGCAAAACTTTACCTCGCCGGATAGGGACAGATATATCCAAAGCAAGGGCCATTGTGTAGAGGCATTATATGTTGTTTTGGCCGATAAGGGTTTCTTCCCTGAAAGCGATCTGGAAACATTATGTAAATATAAATCGCATTACATAGGCCATCCCACCAAAAAAGTACACGGTGTTGAGCAAAATACCGGGGCGCTTGGTCATGGTTTACCTATTGCCGCCGGAACTGCCCTGGCAGCCAAAATGGACAAAAAGAATTACCGGGTTTTTACCCTTTTAGGTGATGGCGAATTACCCGAAGGCTCAAATTGGGAGGCCGCGCTAACGGCCGCGCATTATAAGCTGGATAATTTATGCGCCATTATAGATAATAACAAATTACAAATAACCGGCACAAACGCCGAGGTATGTAATACCGACCCGATAGATGCCAAATTTGAAAGCTTTGGCTGGGCAGTGCAGCATGTTGATGGTAATGATGTAAATGCATTGAAAGAGGTTTTGTGTTCCATGCCTTTTGAAAAAGGAAAGCCAAGCCTGGTTATTGCCCATACTATAAAAGGCAAAGGGGTAAGCTTTATGGAGAATAGTGTTAAATGGCATCACGGTGTGCCCGATAAAGACCAATATGAAACAGCCATAGCCGAACTGGATATGGAAATGGCGAACGTTTAAAATAGAATTGACTTGGGAGCAGTAATTGAAAATAATACAATAAACGGCAAGCCTAACCAGGATGTGTTTTCGGCTACACTATTGGAACTGGCTGATAAAGACAGGAATATAGTGGTAGTCACCAGCGATTCCCGTGGTTCGGGTAAACTGGTAGCTTTTGGACAACAATTGCCCGGGCAGTTAGTAGAAATTGGCATTGCCGAACAAAACCTGGTTGGTGTAGCCGCGGGCCTGGCATCTGCCGGAAAAAGAACATTCGCGGTATCTCCTGCCTGCTTTTTAACAGCAAGGGCCCTGGAGCAAATCAAAAATGATGTATGTTATTCTGATAATCCTGTACGGTTGATCGGGATTAGCGCGGGAGTAAGTTACGGGGCACTGGGTTCAACACACCACAGTCTGCACGATTTTGCCGTACTGCGTGCTATCAACAACATTACGATAGTAGCGCCTGCTGATAATTTTGAAACTACTGAAGCAGTAAAACTTGCCGTAAAATTGAATAAACCTTTATACCTGCGCTTTGGAAAAAAAGCCATGCCTTTGTTGACCGATGATAAGCTGAATGGCTTTGAATTTGGTAAAGGAAGGGTAATTAGAAAAGGTAGTGATGTAACTATTATAGCAACAGGCGAAACCGTTTATCCCGCTTTACAAAGTGCCGAAAAACTAATACAGCAGGGCATCAACACAACCGTGGTTAGCATGCATACCATCAAACCATTAGATAAGGAATTAATACTACAATTAGCGAAAGATACCGGCGCGATACTAACAGTTGAAGAGCACAGCGTAAATGGTGGTTTAGGCGAAGCCTGCGCATCGTTGTTATTGCAAAGCAAATACAATAAGCCATTTAAAATAATGGGGATACCCGATGAGTACACGGTTACCGGCTCACAAACAGAAATATTTGATCATTACGGCTTATCTGCGGATGGGATCGCTCAGGCCGTTTTAAACTTATTGCAAACCTGATGTAACCCGTAAGTAACCAATTAAAACCTAATGATGAAGTACTTCAAAATATTACTGTTGGTGATGCTTGCTTTTGCGTCCTGCCAAAACCGGTCGGGCTCGACAAAGCAAAAAAAGATAGCCATTATCGTGTCTACCTTAAACAATCCCTGGTTTGTTTTTTTGGCGCAAACGGCAGCTGCACGAGCTAAAACATTAGGTTATGAGTCTAAAATATTCGATTCACAAAATAATACCGCTTTAGAGACCGACCATTTTGAAAATGCTATCGCGGATGGCTATAACGCTATTTTATTCAATCCAACAGATGCCAATGGATCTGTAGTTAATGTTCAAAAGGCAAAAAAAGCAGGCGTCCCTGTTTTTTGTATGGATAGGGAAGTTAATTCGCCCGATGCTACCTCGCAGATTTTTTCCGATAGCTATTCAGGCTGTGTATCTCTGGCTAAAGATTTTGTACAAACGCTTAATAAAAAAGGCAATTACGTTGAATTGTTAGGCCTTGTTGCCGATAATAATACCTGGGCACGCTCCAAAGGTTTTCATAGCCTGGTTGATTATTATCCCGGCCTGAAAATGGTAGCCCAGCAAAGCGCGGATTTTGATAGAAATAAAGGCTTGGAAGTAATGGAATCAATATTACAGGCGCATCCCAATATTGATGCTGTTTTTGCTGGTAACGATGCTATGGCCATGGGCGCTTACCAGGCTTTAGTTGCCGCTGGCAAAGCCGACCACGTTAAAGTATTTGGTTTTGATGGTGCCGAAGATGCGATACAGGCAATAAAAGATAAAAAGGTATCAGCTACCGCCATGCAATTTCCCAAAGTAATAGCGCAAACCGCAGCCGATGATGCCGATGCATACTTTAAAGGGAAGCGCGATTTCCCTAAAAAACTACCCGTAGCGGTTGAATTGGTTACTTATGATAATGTTAACGATTATATAGCCTACGGAAAAAAATAGCCATGATGAAAAAAGCGATAAAATACATATTGGCTATCATTTTGGTATTATTCATAGCCTCCAACTCCATCTACTTTAAAAAGCTAAGTGATGTTAAGGCATATGCGGCAAAGCAATTTGATGCTGCAAAATATGCCCGCAATTACTTAACTACCCAGCTAATACCGGCTGCGGATAAAGCACCACAGGCAGATGAACTATTAGCCCTATTAAAAAGCAGCCCAGATACCGCATTTAAAACTTATTCGCACGGGTTGGATATTGGCAACATCCGTTTTTTTATGGTACAAGGGCAGGGCACCGTTACAGCTGTGGATGAAAATGATATATATATCCTGACCAAGAATAAGCAAGCCCTTAAAATTGCCATAGAATATGTTTTTGGCAATGCTTTACGCGATGCACCGGGATTGATCAATATAAACGATTTTACCAATACCATGGACCTTAACAACATCGCTGCCGAGGTAGATAAGATAGTTAGAGCAGAAGTATTGCCACCCATCAAAAGCAAAGTAAAAACAGGCGATAAACTAACTTTTGCAGGCGCTTTCGAACTAAACCAGGAACATATTAACCTGGATAAGATTGAGGTTATCCCGGTTGTACTAAAGATTGATAAATAGGATGTTAGCGGGGCACCATATCATCAAAAAATTTTCGGGCGTTACCGCGCTTGATGATATTAACCTGGAGCTACCCGCCGGAAAAGTAACCGCTATTATTGGCGAGAATGGCGCGGGCAAATCTACACTGATGAAAATTCTGTCGGGTGTGTATGATGATTATGAAGGCGATGTGATCTATAAGGGTAACAAGGTCCGGTTTAAAAATCCACGGGAAGCACAAAATGCGGGTATCGCCATCATCCATCAGGAATTAAATTTGGTGCCTTATTTAAGTATAACCGAGAATTTATTTTTAGGCCGGGAATTAAAAAACTCCGTTGGCTTTTTGGATAAAAAGGCTATGCGTTTAAAAGCAGAAACACTGCTGCAAAAATTAAAACTATCTGAACCTGCTGATACGATTATTGCTGATTTGAAAGTGGGCCAGCAACAAGTTGTTGAGATAGCTAAGGCCTTGCTTTATGATGCCGAGGTGATTATTATGGATGAGCCTACATCCGCCATCAGTGAGAGTGAGGTGGAAATATTGTATAGTATAATTACCGATCTGCGGAAAGAGAATAAAGCGGTAGTTTATATATCGCATAAGCTGAATGAGCTATTTAAAATAGCCGACAATTATATTGTGCTGCGCGATGGCCGGACAATTGAAAGCGGCGAGATGAAAGGCATGACCCATGATGACATCATCCATAAAATGGTAGGCCGTAATATCGACATCATCCGCAATAGCAATATTGCTAAAGAAAAAAATGTATTGCTTAAAGTGCATAATCTCTGCCTGGGCAAAGTCGGAAACGCACAAAAGAACATCCTCAACAACATTTGTTTTGAATTGTACAAAGGCGAGATATTAGGCATATTTGGCCTGATGGGGGCTGGCCGGACCGAATTGATGGAAGTATTGCTTGGTTTACATCCTGGGCTTACTAAAGCAACCATCACACTTGATAAAGACATCGTAAGGTTTACATCGGCAAAGGATGCTATTAAAGCAGGCATGGCGCTGGTTCCCGAAGACCGGAAAAAGGATGGTCTGATTTTAGGCCTCGATATAAAAACCAATATCAGCCTGAGTTCGATAGATCAACATGCATCTACAGGCCTGATAGATCATGGAGCCGAACTTACAAAAGCGCATCATTACATCAAAGCGCTGAGAATTAAAACTACGTCTGAAAAACAAACGGTTAAAAACCTGAGTGGCGGCAATCAACAAAAAGTAGTTATAGCTAAATGCCTTGCTACCAAGCCCAAAGTTTTAATGTTGGATGAACCTACCCGTGGTATTGATATTAATGCCAAAAACGAGATCTATAAACTCATAAGTGAACTGGCGGCATCTGGTCTGGGTATTATCATGGTGTCATCAGAATTACCCGAAATACTGGCTATATCCGACAGGATATTGGTAATGGCTGAAGGATGCATGACCGGGGAATTTGAAGCTGCGAATGCTACCGAAGATAATTTATTAAAAGCAGCTATCCCGCAAACCATCTAAAAAACTGGATATGATACTATCACAATACCGTTCGCATTTGGTTAAATTTCAGTCACTCATTGCGCTGGTGCTGCTCTGCATAGGCATAGGTTTACTGTCGGATAAGTTTTTTACTGTTGATAACGGTTGGAACGTTATGCGCCAAATATCCGTTAATATTTGCATTTCTGTTGGGATGACACTGGTTGTATTAACCGGCGGTATAGATTTATCTGTCGGCTCAGTTTTGGCAATAGGTGGCGCGATTGCCGCGGGCTTGCTCAAATTTGGTATCGAGATCCCATCCGGTAATTTATATATCGGTTTCACACTTTTAGGCTCTATACTTGGCGGACTGGCTATTGGCTCACTATTGGGTTTATTTAACGGTTGGACGATCACAAAATTTAAAGTACCGCCCTTTGTGGCTACGCTGGCTATGCTCACCATCGCCCGTGGATTCACCATGCTGTATACCAAAGGTTTCCCAATATCAAACCTTGGTGACAGCTTTGCCTACATTGGCACGGGTTGGTTTATAGGTATCCCTGTTCCGGTTTGGATCTCGGCGATTGTTATTGTTGTTGCGATTATCATCACCCAAAAAACAGCATTGGGGAGATACATTTACGCTATTGGCGGTAATGAACATGCTTCCAAACTGTCAGGTATCAATATCAGCAAAGTAAAAATAATAGTATATGGCATTGCAGGTATGTTGGCCGCTATTGGTGGTATAATAGTAACCTCAAGGCTCGATTCGGCACAGCCCAACGCGGGTATGAGTTATGAATTAGATGCTATAGCCGCAGTGGTTATTGGTGGTACATCGCTTTCGGGTGGGCGCGGTACCATTATGGGTACGGTGCTTGGCGCGCTAATTATCGGTGTACTAAACAATGGTTTGGTGTTATTGAATGTATCACCATTCTGGCAGCAGGTGGTTAAGGGCGGGGTGATATTGTTAGCGGTTATTATTGACAAGGCTAACTCGAAAAACGATTAAAAACATGGGGAAGCAGTATATATTGGCGATAGATCAGGGCACCAGTAGTACCAAAACTATTGTTTTTGATGATAAAGGAAACGTTATTGCAAAAGCTACCGAACCGCTCAAAACTTTTTATAACGATGGCGGATTTGTAGAACAAGACCCTGAAGAAATTTACATCAATGTGCTTGCCTCGGTTACCAATTGTTTAACCGAATTTAAACAAGCAGGCGGCGACATTACCGATATAAAAACCTGCGGCATATCAAACCAGCGCGAAACTTTTGTACTATGGGATGAGAATGGGAAACCATTATATAACGCTGTAGTATGGCAATGCAAACGATCCATAAGTATATGCAAAGAATTAGAGGAGCGTGGGCTTGCAGCCGAAATCAACAGCAAAACTGGCCTCATTATCGATCCTTATTTTTCCGGCACGAAATTGATATGGTTATACGAAAACGAGCCGTTAGTTAAAAATGCTATTGACCAAGGCAAGGCGTATTTTGGCACTATTGATACATGGCTATTGTATAAACTAACCAATGGCACGCAATATTTAACCGACTATACCAATGCCTCCCGTACGTTGTTTTTTAATTTGCATACCCTTACCTGGGATAAGGAATTACTGCAAAAATTCAAGCTTTCAAACATCAACCTGCCGCAGCTAAAGCCATCATCAAGTAATTTTGGCGCATCAGATATTGGCGGGCTTTTCCCTCATTCAATAGTTATTGGCAGCATGATAGGCGACTCGCATGCCGCTGCTTTTGGCGAAGGTTGTTTTGATTCAGGCACAGCAAAGGCTACGCTCGGTACAGGTTGTTCTATACTGATGAATATCGGCAACAAGCCCAAAGTATCCGGTAACGGCATGATCACCACCATTTGCTGGAGTATGGAGGGGAGGGTTGATTATGCTTTGGAAGGTGTTATCGTATCATGCGGTGCAACCATTGAGTGGTTAAAGAACGAACTGGGTTTATTTAAGGATAGCAAACAAACCGAAGCGATGGCAACCAGCGTTGCCGATAATAACGGTGTTTACCTGATTCCTGCCTTTAGCGGCCTGGGCGCACCGCACTGGGATATGAGCCGCAAAGCCGAAATTAAAGGCCTAACATTTAATTGCAATAAAAACCACATAGTACGGGCTGCGCTCGAATCGATCCCGTACCAGGTTAAGGATGTGATTGTGGCCATGGAACAAGATACCGGTATACCCTTGCAGCAACTAATGGTTAATGGTGGTATTACCTCCAATCATTTTGTATTGCAATTTATGGCAGATCTGCTTGATCGTTACCTTATAAACCGGGGGATTGCTGATGTATCTGCCCTTGGTGCTGCCTACCTTGCAGGGTTACAGGCCGGAATATTTAAAGACCTCAATCATTTAAAACAGCTAACCGGCAACCCATTTTCTTTTTCACCAGTTAGGCAAAAAGATAACGTGTTGGCATGGTACGAGGGTTGGAAGATCGCTTTAGCGCACTAATAGCACTTGCTGCTATATTAAACTTTTCCTGATCTTATATCCACTCATACCAAAGTACAATACCACTATAAAACATACTAAAGGTATGATGTAGCCGATTTGTATCTGGTCGCCATTTAGGTCGATAACCGTTGCCATGATATAGGGAATTATTGCCCCGCCAACTATCGACATGATGAGCCATGATGAACCGGATTTGGTATCATCGCCAATGCCATCAATACCCAACGCGAATATAGTAGGGAACATAATCGACATAAAAAATCCTATCGCACCTAAACAATAAACAACATAAGCCCCTTTACCCAAAATGGCAATGGCGCAAAGTAAAACCGCGATCACAGAATAAATAGATAACAGTTTATATGATTTGATAAATTGCAAAAAGAAAGTGCCGATAAATCGTCCTCCCATAAAAAGGAATCCATAGATAGCCAAATAATAACCAGCCGTTTTTTCGTCGAATCCCGCGCCTTGTTTAGCCATGCGGATAAAAAAGCTGGTTACACAAACCTGTGCGCCAACATAAAAAAACTGGGCCACTACAGCCATCGACAAATGCCGGTGCCGTAAAGCGCCAAATAAACTTCCACTCGCGCTGGGCTCTTTACTCACATTTTTAACTTCCGGAAGTTTTGCAAAGAAAAATAGCACCGCTATTATTGCCAGCGTACCAGCCAATACACCATAAGGTAGCTTAACTGATGAAGCTTCATGCAGCAAATAAGCCGCCCGCGATGCATCTGGCATAGCCTTTAATTGGGCAGGGGTATATTCCTTACCTGATAATATGAAGATAGCACCAACCAGCGGGCCAACAAATGCTGCCAACCCATTAAAAGCCGCTGCCAGGTTTAAGCGGGTTGTCGCCCCGGCAGGGTCGCCAAGTATGGCGGAGTAGGGGTTTGCCGCGGTTTCCAGAATAGCTATGCCACAGCCTATAATAAATAATGCACCCAAGAAACCCACATAGGTCATCATATTTGCTGCCGGTATAAATAGCGCGGCACCAATAGTTGCCAATAATAAACCAATAATAATACTGTTTTTATAACCGAATTTTTTAAGCAGCATCCCCGCGGGAATAGCCATCAGGAAATAAGCCAGGAAAATGGCGGTATCAATCAGTGTGGATTGCCGGTTATTTAACTGACAAGCCTTTTTTAAATGTGGTATCAGTATCCCGTCAAGATTCTGCACCATTCCCCATAAAAAGAAGAGCGTACATATCAATATAAAAGGCAGCAGTAAAGTTTTGCCTTTTAACGAGCTTTCGGGTATTGCTTGGGTTGGTTCACGTACTATTTGCATGATGTTTTGTTACGCTTGTTTTTTAACAAGTAATAGGTGGTCGCATACCTGCACTACTTCGCCGTGCTGGTTTATAATTTCCACATGTTCAGTAACGTTGCCGTATTCAGGTTTCTTCGCATCTTCTTTTGCCGAAATGGTGATCTCGGAATGAATGGTATCACCAATAAAAACCGGTTTTATAAAACGCAATTTGTCATAGCCTTTCGACATTGCTTCAGGATTTATCTCTGATGCCGTTAACCCAATACCGATACTAAATATCATGGTGCCATGCGCTATGCGTTGTTTAAATGGCTGCGTTTTGCACCACTCTGCATCCATGTGGTGTGGGAAGAAATCGCCGGTATGGCCGGCGTGCACTACGAAATCAGTTTCAGTAATGGTACGGCCAAAGGTTACACGCTTATCGCCAACGGTATAATCCTCAAAGAATGTCGATTTAAAATACATGGTATTATAATTGTTTATCAATAAATCTGTCTGCTACAACTACACCGCCGGTGTCGCTGGAGATATAGGCACTCTCAACCACTGCCATGGTTTTTATCACGTCCTCAACGTTGGTTGGTAAAATATTAGTCTCGCCGTTCTTGTAGCGCATCAGGCTTGCCATGGTGCCAATAAAAGCATCAGGAAACCAGGAGCCTTCCAGCTTAACTTCCGTCCACTCCGGTGCTTTACCTTCTTCAATAATGCAGTACTCAAACTTGTCCGGTACGCCATGCGGGTAGTCCATCAGTAAACCCATGCGGGCCTTAATAGCGCCTTTGGTGCCTTCCCATTTAATAAAACTTTCCTGGTTATGCGGCCCGAAGGAATGATCATGGTTAGTATTGATAACCGCATGCATGGTATCGCCGTAATCAAATAAAATAGTTGAGCGGGAGGAAGACAACGTTTTAGCCGGATGTTTCAATGTTTTAGCCATCACGCTGCGCGGATCACCTAAAAACGACCGCATTAAATCGATGTAATGAATGCTGTGGTATTGTATCTCCAACCGAGGATGGATCATCACATGCGGAAATAATTCCCAGGGTGTTTCCAACGTAACCCTAACTTCCATGTCATATAACTCGCCAATTAGCCCCTGCTCAATTAAATAGCGCGCGGCGCTAACAAATGGTGCAAAACGTAGCTGGCAATTAATAGCAGCTGCCAGCTTTTTACGGCGACAAACCTCCAATATCTCTTTGCTTTGCCAAAAGTAATCGCCCATAGGTTTTTGAATAAGCACACCCGCACCGTCAGGCAATTTGTTCAAGGTTTCTACAAATTGTTCGGGCATAATGGTTATATCATAAACCGTATCAGGAGCCGAGTTGGCAACAGCTTCTTCAACCGAATCAAACACATTAGGAATATCAAATTGCGCGGCCAGTTTTTCGGCCCGGGCGCGGGTTCGGTTGGTTATACCTGTCACCTTGAAACCTGCCTTTTTATAAGCAGGCAAATGAGCATCGCCAACAATGCCGCCTGCCCCAATAATTACAATAGGTGGTGCATTTTTGGGCAATATGGGTTTATAAGGTATCTGCATAATTTAGTGATGTTTTATCAATAGCATTTATTTTTTGCTGGCCTGCTTCAAGAAGATTATCAATAGGATTATTGGTATTAATAGCCTGCAACACAATCTCGTCAATTATTTTAGCTATCTGCGACCAGTTTGCTTTTTGTGGTAACGATCGTGCATTTTGATGCAGTTTTTCCAACTTATAATAGTAAGGGATAATGGCATTAATACCGCCATCTCTCCATGTTGAAATACGACAACCAATGCCGCCTTCCAAGGTTAATAATTTATCATTCCGTCGGTTTGTAGCAAAACGTATAAAATCATAAGCCACCTGTTTATGCCTGCTGCCCGAGCCAATAGTATATAACCAATACACGTTCAATGAAGCTGATTCGTTCCCGGCAGTGCATGGTATCGGGGCAATATCAACCATGCCTTTTACTTTAGAGTCATCGATCACCTCGCACATTGACGCGAAACCGAACCAGTTCACCATCATGGCTGCCTCGCCATGGGCAAAAGCCATCCCTGTTTGTACCGATTCGTACTGCATGGAATTTGGATGGATCATAGTATTATCACGTAAGGTATCCCGGTAAAAAGCAAGCCCTTCAGCAGCAGCTTTTGTGTTGATTATTACCTCATTGTTTTCGTTTGTCAGTTCACCACCGCGCGTCCATAACTGCAAGCAAAAATCAAATACGGTATTATGCCCGTCAGGTAAACCGGCAAATACAGTCCCGTAAAGATTATCTTCGGGCCGGGTAAAAAACTGCGCAACATTTCTAAAATCATCCCAGGTTTGTGGCACCTGCAAAGTTTTGCCAAACCTGTCGAAATATCTTTGCTGTGCATTGCTATCATCAAACAGATCTTTACGATAGATTAAACATTCCGGCCCATCATGAAAAGGCAATCCCGCTATTGAATCCCCAAATTGCTGCATCGACAACAATGATTTGCTCCATCCATCAAGGAAATCATCCGGCGGATTATGATTAATGTAAGGCTGCAAATCCTCGAGCGCTCCGCTTGTCCAGGCTTCAAAAAGCCAATCAGTAACTACATGTGCAATATCCCAATTGCCATTTTTTAAACCTTGTTTGGCAATTATAGCTTCATGCAGGTCATCCAGATCCATAGGCACCATTTCGGCCTTTAGTTTGCAGCCGGTTTCGGCGCAATAGCTATCCCACAGCTTTTGTAATGCCGTTTCAAACGGGCCGAATTTGCGAACGGCTATCCTGAAAGAATTATTACTTGCCATGTTGCCGGTTTATTAATTGGGATATTATATTTTCATTATCCTCACCAAGTTTTGGCGAGCCTTTTGATGATTTAAATACCTCGCCGTCAATACGGATGGGAGAGCGGATGGTTTGATATTTAAATCCATCGCTCATGCCTACCTCCTGCAACATATCCAGCACTTTAAATCCTTCTTGTTGCATCAACTGGTCCCATGCCAATACCTCAGCACACCAAATATCAGCCGCCTGCAAAATGCCTAACCATTGCTCATTGGTGCTTTTTAATAAATGCGCTGCAAGTATAGCTTTGATCTCATCACGTTTATTAAATGCTTCTGCACCATCAGCATAACCCAGCAACGCATCGCAGCCAAGCAAAGCACCCAGTTGGGGTATAGAACCCATTGCTAGCGCGATATAGCCGTTATCGGTTTTATATATCCCATAAGGCGCACCCAAATACGCATGGGCATTATTATGTTCTGACCGCTCGGGTAACTTACCGTCATAATAATATGTGGTGATCGCTTCAAATTGGAAGTCAATCGCCGATTCGAGCATGCTTACTTGTACCAAAGCGCCCTCGCCGCTAATGGTACGACGGAACAAACAAGCTAAAATTCCTTGTGCCAGATGATTGCCGGCCAACATATCGACAATTGATAAGCCCATCGGAACCGGTGAACCGGCATTACCTGTTAACCAGGTTAATCCTGATAATGATTGTAATAGCAGGTCCTGGCCCGGTTTATCTTTCCATGGACCCTCTTCTCCATAGCCTGAAATTTCGCCATAAATAACAGATGGATTTATTTGTTTTACACGCTCATAATCAAATCCCAAACGTTCCATCACTCCCGGCCTGAAATTATGCATCACCACATCGGCCTGCTTTACTAAAGCCCAGATTTGTTCTTTATCAACCTCGCTTTTAATATCAGCAGCAAAGCTTTCTTTATTACGATTGATGGCGTGAAATACAGATGATTCGCCATTCATGATCACATTCGAAGTATACAAATGGCGGCAAATATCACCCGTGCCTGGTTTCTCAATCTTAATTACCTGCGCACCCAAATCGGCCAACTTTAAACTTGCCGATGGTCCTGAAAGAAACTGACTGAAATCAACAACTAAGTAATCTTCAAGTGGCCTCATAACAGGTTAAATTGATGGTTGATCAGCTCTGTTTGTGCGCCCGGTTTAGGTGCAGCTATATCGCTATAAAGTTTATCGTTATTAATGCGGATGGGGCAGCGGGTGGTAGTCAGGCTTCCGCCATCAGGCAGTTTAACTTCTTGCTGCATGCCTAAAACCCGGTAACCCTCGTGCTGTAAAGTTTGCTCATAAGTAAAAACTTCCGAGCACCAAATACCTTCGGCTTCCAGTTTACTTAGCCATTCGCCGGTAGTTTTATCTTTTAGTTTTTCAGCTAACAAGGCCATTATCTCGTCCCGTTGTTCAAACCACTGGGTTTTATGGGTATATTGTTTCTGCAGATCACAACCTATCGCATTTCCAATATGGTGCAGGTCGCCCATGGCCAATGCCAGGTAATTATCTTTTGTTTTATAGATGCCATAAGGCGCGCTTAAATAAGCATGGCCATTACCCTTTACGTTGCTGCGCTGCGGTAATCTGCCGCCATCATTTAAATAGGTGGTCAATACTTCAAATTGTAAGTCGAGCACTGATTCGATAAGACTCACCTCAACCAATGCACCGGTATTTGTTTTGACCCGTTTAATTAACGCTGCCAGCAAGCCTTGTACAAAATGCGCCCCGCAGATCATATCGGCAGTAGCCAAACCAAATGGTACCGGGCCAGAATCAGCAGTATCTGATAAATAAGTCAACCCCGATAACGATTGAATCAACAAATCCTGACCAGGGCGGGAAGCCCACGGACCTTTGCTTCCATACCCGGTAACCACGCCGTAAATAATGCGTGGGTTTATTGCTTGTACTGATGCGTAATCCAAACCAATTTTCTCCATTACACCCGGGCGAAAATTATGAGTAACGATATCAGCTCTCCGAATCAATTTTTTGATGCGTTCCAGATCCGCCGGGTTTTTCAGATCGGCAGCATAACTTTCTTTATTACGGTTGATTGTATGGAAAACCAAACTATCGCCATCAATAAATATATTGCGGATGGCAATTTGTCGTCCGGATTCACCCTTAACCGGTCGCTCAATTTTAATGACACGAGCTCCCAGATCGGCTAAGCGTAAACCCGCTGTTGGGGCAGCCATAAACTGCGCAAACTCAAGTACCAGCAAACCTTCCAGTGGTTTCATAAGGCTTGTATTTTTAGCTTTGATTGCTGATAAAGGTCATTTAATTGCGATAGAATATTCTTCTCACCGCCGCCTTGCATCAGGTAATTACGAACCACATCACCGGCATGATCCTGGAAAAACATATGGCCAAAGTAACGGGGCCTTAAATAGGCACGTTGCAACGCCGGTAAAGTATTATGGAAATAATTGTGTGTTTTCTGATTGTTTTCTTCATCAGTCCAGGCTGATAAATGTCCTGGTTGGCCGCCATTATCGGTATATAATCCGCGCTGACAATAATCAGAAGCTACATAGGCTGCATACCGCATGGCAATATCCACATTTTTGCAATTTGACGAAACTGCCAAGCCTGTACCACCCAATGAACTGCGGAGATTGGTTTTACCATCAAGGGTTATCATATCATGGAAATGCAATAGCTTGCGGGCATAGCCATTGCGCGAATAGTTGGAATAACCGTAGCCAAAAGGACAATAAGCTATTTCATCGTCCAAAGTCATGGCTTCATAGGTTTGTATAGGATTGCGATCAAAACAAGTCGGGTTGATATACGAAGCCAGCTCACGATACATTTGCAAAGCCTTTATCCCGATTGTTTCACTAATTACTTCATCGTGCTGCTGACAGGGATCTTCACCCAGGGAACAACAAAAAGTATAAAAAGTCATTAATGAATCAATTGGAATAGCGGGGAAAGCAACCAATCCTTTTTTAGCTAACCGAAGCAGGTCATCATAAGTTTTCGGTAATGCAAGGCCATGTTTTTCAAATAAGTCTGGTCGACTTGCTGCAACGGGGGTAGCGGCATCAATAGCCAGCGCCCATTGTCGGCCGTTGTAATTATAGCTTTCGTAAGAATGACCAACTGTATTTGCCGCCTGATCGGCCAGGAATTCTTTTGGTAAATATTCATCAAACGGAAGGATACTTTTAGTTTTCGCGGCAAATCCAGCCCATGGGTGGTCAATCACTAAAAGATCATAGCGTTCTGCCAATTGTAGGATAGACAGATCGGCAAATTGCTGTAGCGAGCGTTTCTCCCAGGTAATGGTTACCGAAGGGTTTAACTCCGAAAAGCGTTGCGCGGTAGCGGTCATTGGCACAAAGCCACGGCTGTGATTCCAGGTTATCCCCTTTAAAAAAGTATTTTCGGCCATATGTGATTATTATTCATCTCTGTTAAACAGTATGCACAACTTGCATGGATGTTATCTGCTATAACCCATGCAGGCATGGATTTAATTGGTTAGCGATAAATAGCAAATTTATTCGGAAAGCAGGTTGATGCCCTGTATAATCTGTGCAAGGCATTGTACGATGTTACCATAGAAGCCAGAATGCTAAACCAACCTGTTCATTATAGTAATAATTTATTGCAGGTTAGTATTGAAAGCTGGAATACGTGAAACAAAAAGAGGTTGAATAGAAAGATACAGCCTCTTTTTGAGAATTTTAATGTGATGTATTTGAGGTTAATACACTAACAGGATGCTTTTGAAGCATTTTTAAAAGCTAACCCTTGTGGATTCCCTTTTTATTAGATTGGATTTCAATATAATAGTTTCATTAGGCTCATACCATCGCTTATTAAATATTTTAAATAAAATACCTGCCGCTTCTACACCTATCTCAAAAGCGGGCTGGTTAATTGTGGTAAGCGACGGATTTAGCAGTTCGGCGTGAGCAAGGTTTGAGAAACTAATGAGTTTTAAATCATTAGGTATATTTAATTGCAGTTCCTTGCAGGCATAATAACAAGGCATGGCAAGCTCTTCTATAGAGGATAATATACCATCGGGTTTCTGTTCAGTGATAAGCTTTTTGATAAGCGAGTAGTTTTCATCACCGTTCGCGCCACTTTCCATAATTAATTCTTTATCATCCGGGAACGCATTGTCTTTTAAAGCGTCAAGATAACCCCGTAGCCGATTTTTACCGGTTGATAAGGTGTTAAGAGCCAATAAGTAGCCTATTTTTTTACACCCATTTTCAATAAGGTGTTGTACAGCATTATAGGCACTCTCATAATCGTCGGTAATAATTTTTACCCCTTCAATGTCATCATGTACCCTGTCAAAGAAAATCACTGGTAGTTGGCTGCTTATTTTTTTAAGGTGTTCTTTATCAACGTTTTCACAGGCGAGAGATATTAAAATACCATCAACGCGCCCGCTTAAAAGGCGCATCAGAAAAGAAGTTTCAATTTCGCTGCTCTCGTGTGTTTGGTAAATCAACACATGATAATCCCGCTCACGTGCTACTTCTTCAATACCGTTAATGGCAAGTGAAAAAAAGTTATTGGCAATTTCAGGTACTATTACCGCAATTGTTTTACTTTTTTGCTTGCGCAGACTGCTGGCAAATGGATTGGGTTCATAGTTTAGCTTTTTGGCCATTTCATGCACCCGGATCTTGGTTTCACGGCTAATCTCGTGACTATCGCGGAGAGCTCTCGAAACTGTTGCCGCTGATAGATTCAGTTCAAAGGCAAGCTTTTTTATATTAACTGCTCCCATTTTTATAAGTATTATACATTGGTTTATTAGTGTGTAATATACTATTATTCCGTAAACGTTTACGTAAATAAATACTGCCAAATTGATAAAAGCGATTTCTAAAATTTTCACTTTTAGATAATCTTGTAATTTGAATGTCACAAAAAGGCGAGCTTTAAGCGGCATTTATTTAACCAGACAACTTGTACTCAAGTAAACCTTTGCTACCAATTTTAATAATAATTCATTTATAAGTGTTTTTTAAACATTTATGAGTGCTGAACTAATGTACTATGCTTAGCTTATAATATTAAGCTACAAAAAGTCACCAATTAAATAAACCAATATGATAACAATTAGACAAAAACTATTTATGGCAAGATATCTGTTTGGTATCCTGTTATTGTTCTTTTGCTTTAGTAATGCCGGTGCGCAAACCGGCGTTGTTAAAGGAACCGTAAAGGACACCAAAGGGAACCCGTTGGCAGGTGTAACTGTACAGTTAAAGGGTAGTAACAAAGCAACTTCAACATCAGTTGAAGGGAGTTTTTCTATTAGTGCCAATAATGGAAATGTATTACTGTTCCGCTTTGTTGGCTTTCAGCCACTTGATGTAACTGTAGGCGACGGAAGCCACATTAATGTAACGCTTACCGAAAGCCATACAACATTGAATGACGTAGTGGTGGTAGGTTATGGCACCAGCAGCCGCCAAACACTCACGAGTTCTATTTCCACCATTAAACAGTCAGATATGAACCAAGGTTCTATATCCGATGTGGGGCAACTGCTCCAAGGTAAAGTTCCCGGTCTTAACATTACTGCCAGTGGAGATCCGAATGGTACAGCAGCTGTAATTTTACGTGGGGCCTCAACCGTAAACAGCCCAGGCTCACCGTATTATGTGATTGATGGTATTCCCGGCGCCGACATATCGGCTGTAGCGCCTAATGACATTGTTTCGATAGATGTATTAAAAGATGCTGCAGCCACGGCAATTTACGGTAATAAAGCATCAAGCGGCGTTATCATGGTTACTACCCGCCGAGGCAAAAAGGGCCAGTCACAGATAACTTACAGTGGCTACGAAGGCATGGAAAAAGTTAGCAGTACGCTTAACCTTATGAATTCAAGTCAACTAAATGCATACTTAAAAGCAAATAATGCTGTCGCTACTCCAGGCGAGAACCTGGGTGCAAATACAAACTGGATGGATGCTATTGAGCGCTCTACAGCTTATTCGCAAAACCATAACCTGTCACTTACCGGCGGTGGGGAGCATAGCACGTATGCTGCCAGCTTGAATTACTTTAATAAAGAAGGTATTTTGTCCGCCAGCTCTCTACAGCGCGTTATCGGTCGCCTGAACATTGACCAATATGCATTGAATGACAAATTGAAATTCAGTATTAACCTATCCAACTCTTACAGCACTTCAAACAATGAGCCACTTGAAAACATTGTGTTGCTGCAGGCTGCAAAACACTTGCCTATGTCGCCTGTAAAAAATGCCGATGGTAGTTATTTTGAGGACCTTTCAGTTCCAAATCTTTTTAACCCAGTTGCAATGGTTGCCAACTCGCAAGACAAGTCAAACTATAACGTATTACTTGGCGCTTTCGATACCGAACTTAAATTGCCATTCGGTTTAAAATACAATATCAATCTGGATTATGAGAAAACCACCTGGAACGATGGTACATACTACAGTAGTTACTTCAACCAATATCCAACATCGGGTTTTTACAGCAATCCTAATCCCGGTATAGGTATATCGCACTCACTTATTACTTTTGGCACAAATGGCCTTGCCGATAGGCAAACCTATGCCAATACCACCAAAACCATTGAGTCTTTCCTGACTTGGGACAAGTCATTTGGCAAGAATAACATCAATGCCGTACTGGGATACTCTTATCAACAATATATATATGGCGATGGTTTTCAAACATCAACAACAAATTTTCCGACTGACAATACCGGATTTGAAAACCTGAGCTTAGCTAATCCTTATGCCGTGTCAGGCTACCGCATTAATCAAGGCAGCGACTTTACTTACGGTACTATTCTGAATATATCCGACTTCCTGCGCGTAAATTACAATTATGATCAGAAGTATCTTTTTCAAGGATCGATCAGGCGTGATGGCAGCTCGGTTTTTGGCGCCAATAACTATTGGGGCTACTTCCCGTCAGTTGGTTTGGGTTGGGTTATCTCGAAAGAAGATTTCATGAACGATCAGTCGGTATTTAATAATCTGAAGTTACGCGCAAGCTATGGTGTAACAGGTAATTCATCGGGCATTGGCGCTTATACCGCTAAGCTTGTTTATGGCACCAGTGGTACATTTTATGACAATGGTATTCAAACAGCAGCTTACGGGCCAATACAAGGTTCAAATCCTGACTTAAAATGGGAACGTACTGCAACAGCAGATGCCGGTGTGGATTTTAGTATATTGAAAGGAAAGCTTTCCGGTGATATTGATGTGTATAATAAAAATACCACCGATATGTTGTTCCAATACTCTGTTTCGCAAGCGCTGGTGCCAGGTGGTTCTATCTGGACAAATGGCGGTAGTATCAACAACAAAGGTATCGAATTAGGCCTGTCAGCTAACCCGGTTAGTTCGGCGGTATTTAGCTGGACAACCTCCTTGTCTGCCAGCTATAATAAGAATAAAATTACCAGTTTAAAGAGCCCTTATGGCAATAGCGACTCCATCCGATATTCAGACCCTGAAGGAGCCGGACAAACTGGTGCAACATTGCAAATACTAAAGGTAGGCCAGCCACTTGGCGAATTCTTTGCTTATAAATACGCTGGTAAAGATGCTAATGGCAATTCTTTATTTTATAAGAAAGGTGGCGGTACTACTACCACCCCAACTATAGGTACAGATTATTTCTATCTGGGTAGTCCACAGCCTAAAGTAATATTAGGCTGGAGCAACACCTTTAGGTATAAAAACCTTGATCTGAACATATTCTTGAGGGGTACATTCGGTAACAAGATATTTGATGCTACCCGTGCCGACCTATCATATACTACCGGCGCAACTGAATATAACCTGCTCGAATCAGCCGCAAACGACAAAATGACTGATACCAAGAATTCTTATTACTCTGATCGGTATGTCGAAAATGGTTCTTATGTAAAACTGGATAATGCCACATTGGGCTACAATTTCAAAATGCCTTTCAGCGGCGTTAGTAACATCCGGGTATATTTTACCGGCAACAACCTACTAACTGTTACTGGTTATAAGGGTATTGACCCGGAAATAAACCAGGGCGGTATATCACCAGGTATTGATTATAATAACTTTTATCCTAAAACGCGTACACTGCTTGTGGGCGCTGTTATCTCTTTACAATAATGTTAAATACAATGATTAAGAACATGAAAAAGATATTTTTTGGAATAACAGGCATTTTATCTATCTGCCTGATAATTTCCTCCTGCCACAAAATTGACGTGCCGGTAACTTCGGAGCTTACCCCGTCTGTATTTCCAATAACCCAGGCACAATTTGAGGAAGCCTCGGGCCCGGTTTACATTGCTGTGAGAAATGACTACTCCGGATCTTACTTTTTTTGCGAAGATGCTTCTACAGACGAAGCCGTGCTACCAACATTCGGCGGTAATTGGCTTGATGGTAATAAGTATGTTGAATTGCATCGCCACACCTGGACACAGGATAACGCCTGGGTAAATTCATTATGGACTTACTGCGAAAACATCATAGGCGTTAGCAATCAAACCTTATCCATATTTAATTCTGCCCCAACTGGCAGTGCTAAAAACACGGGTATAGCCGAAATAAAAACCATGCGTGCTTTTGCTTACTTCATGCTGATGGACAATTATGGTAATGTTCCGTTAGATACGCTTTATGGCAATACCGTGTTACATACTAATACGCCCCGCACGCAAGTATTTACATGGATAGAAAGCCAGTTAAAGGCGGCAATTCCATATTTACCAACCGCAACAGGTACTACAACATATGGTAAACCGACTCAATGGTTCGCCTACTCCCTGCTTGCAAAAATGTATCTTAATGCACAGGTTTACACGGGGACAAGCCGCAATGATGACTGCATTGCCGCCTGCGATCAGGTGATAAGTTCAGGGTCTTTCGGGCTTGAACCGATGGCAACCTATTTGCAACAATTTTATCCTACTAATGGGCCGAGCATGAAGGAATTCATTTTCGCAATACCTTATGATGCATCGGTAACAAGCGGCTATATGTTCTATGCAAGATATGACCTAAACCGTAACCTGGGTATAAAGTACTCATATTCCGGTTCAACGGCAGGTTCTTATGTCGACCCTGTATTGAACCAAAGTACTGGTAACGGTTTGGTAAATAATCAACCAAGCGGGCCGCGAATGACAACAGCTTCCTATTATGCCCATTTTGACGACCCCAATGATATACGTAATAAACAATGGTTAACAGGCCCGCAGTATTGGGCTGATGGTACGCCCATAATGGTCTATACAACCAATTTAGGATATAACCAGTTTTATACCGGTAGTAACCCATCCGGTAGTTATACTTATGCGCTTAACATAACCCCGTTGATAGATAATGGGTCACGCAACGGGACAACATCATTTGACCTGGGTAACGACGAAATTGCCTGGAACATAGGTATTCGTAACATCAAGTTTTTCCCTGACTATACCAATACGATCAGCAGGAACCAGAACAATGACATACCAGTTTTCCGTTACTCCGATATCATACTAATGAAAGCTGAAGCGATTTTAAGAGGAGGCACAGCAACTTTAGGTGCCACAGCGCTGTCATTGATCAACCAGATAAAAGCCGTTCGTACCACTACACCGGCATTAGCCAGCGTAACGCTTAACGATATCTATAACGAACGTTGCAAAGAGTTCGCCTGGGAATCATGGCACCGTAATGACATGATTAGATTCGGTCATTACGAAGATAGCTGGGGCCTGGGTAAAACAAATACAGACACTTATCGTGAAATTTTCCCGATCCCTACTACAGGCTTTCAATCAAACCCTAAACTGGTGCAAAACACAGGTTATTAATAGAATATAAAGTTTGATATGTGTTGATAATAGAATGTGGGCTACAACCCACATTCTATTATTTTTTAATGATATTTAATAGCGTAATACCAATCATATTTCTACCCTATTTTATATCCTCTGTTTATGAAAAAAAATAATTACTATCTTAAATTCAGTATTAGTGTTTTGCTTGCAATTGTTGTAGGTAATACTAAGGTATTGGCGCAACTTAACATTCCTGCATCTTATGCGCTCATTAAAAGGGTAATCCCCCAAAGATATTCATCATTTATGGTTGAACCACTTACAGCTGGCGATAAAGATGATTTTGAAATTGAAAGCAAACACAATAAAATTATATTAAGAGGTAATAACGGTGTCGCGGTAGCCTCGGCACTGTATAACTATCTTACTCAATATTGCCATTGCCAGGTAACCTGGAATGGTACTAATCTAAACTTACCTAAAGTGTTGCCGGTTGTTCCGCATAAAATTCATAAAGCAACCCCGTATAATTACCGCTATTACCTTAATTATTGCACTTTTAACTACAGCATGAGTTGGTGGGGGTGGGATAGGTGGCAAAAGGAAATTGACTGGATGGCTTTGCACGGCATCAACATGCCACTGGCACTTACCGGGCAGGAATATACCTGGTACGAAGTTTATAAAAGCATGGGTTTTTCTGATGCTGATTTGAAGGACTTTTTTTGTGGCCCCGCTTATTTTTCATGGTTCTGGATGGGTAACCTGGACGGCTGGGGTGGTCCGTTACCATTAAGTTGGATGCAAAGTCACCGCGATTTACAGCAAAAGATACTGCGGAGCGAACGCGAGTTGGGTATGACACCAATTCTACAATCCTTCACCGGGCATGTACCGCCATCATTCCAAAAACATTTTCCGGCATCAAAACTTAAAAAAATTAACTGGAACAACGGCTTTGCCGATACTTATATATTAGATACCAAAGATTCGCTTTTTGCCGAAATAGGCCGCAGGTTTATTGAAACACAAACCAGGCTTTACGGAACAGATCATTTATATTCTGCTGATACATTTAATGAAAACGAACCGCCAACCAATGATACGAGCTACCTTTCGGCTTTAAGTGCACGGGTGTACCAGGCCATGAGCAATGCGGACCCAAAAGCAACATGGGTAATGCAGGGATGGTTGTTTTACAATGATAGGAAATTTTGGAAGGCCCCCCAGATTAAGGCTTTGCTGGACGCTGTATCCAATGAGCACATGATAATTCTTGATCTGGCTGCCGAGATTGAACCGGTTTGGAAACGTACCGATGCCTTTTACGGCAAACCCTGGATATGGAATATGCTGCACAACTTTGGAGGTAACATTGTACTTTTTGGCCGTATGAACGAAGTAGCCAATGGTCCGGCAACAGCGTTGAAAGATCCAAAATCAAAGCAAATGGAGGGGATAGGCCTTACAATGGAAGCTATTGAACAAAACCCAGTGCTTTATGAGCTCATGACCAGCAATACCTGGCAGGATGAACCCATTAATCTTGATGAATGGTTAAAACAGTACCAAGTAAACCGATATGGCCATATTAATAAATACACACAACAAGCCTGGAAGGTACTACGCAATACCGTTTATAACGGCGGAAACATTATAAGAGACGGGGCGGAATCTATTATTACCGGTAGGCCAACGCTTGATTCCAATACCGTTTGGACACATACAACTCTCAACTATAAACCCCAATATTTTTTGCCCGCCTGGGATGCGATGATGAAAGCTATCTCAAGCTGTAGTAATAGCGATGGCTTCCGTTATGACCTGGTGGATGTAACCCGGCAGGCACTGGCCAACTACGCACTGCCATTGCAAATCAAGTGGGTAAATGCTTATCGCCAAAAAAATAGAGCTGATTTTGAAAAATATAGTCGGGAATATCTGCAACTCATTAGCGATATGGATGCGTTGTTAGCAACACGTAAGGATTTTTTATTGGGCCCATGGCTGGCTGATGCCCGTAAACAAGGTAATACCATAACCGAAAAGGATTTGTATGAACGCAATGCACGTGATCTGATTACCCTTTGGGGTAATGCCAATAGTCCGCTGCATGAGTACTCGTGCAGGCAATGGAGTGGGCTGCTTAATGATTTCTATAAAGTTAGATGGGAGAAGTTTTTCGCTTTGTTGGATGATGCGCTACGACAGGGGAAGGATGCTGATATAACAGGTTTTGATAAATCAATAAGCCAATGGGAATGGCAATGGGTAAACAGCCATAAAAATTACCCGGTGCAAGCCAGTGGCAACAGTGTAAGCCAGGCCAATGCTATTTATAATAAATATCGTAAGGTGATAGGTGCTGTTTATAAATAATGAATGAAATATTAAAAAAATGACAACACCCTCACCTATACAACCAATTAAACGGCTGATCTCTCTCGATGCCCTTCGTGGGTTTGATATGTTCTGGATAATGAGTGGCGAGCAGATCGTCCATACGCTGGCAAAGGTTACGCAATGGCCGGTGCTTTTATGGTTTTCGGGGCAGCTGCACCATACGGTATGGAATGGTATCACTTTTTATGATATGATCTTTCCATTATTCCTGTTCATCGCCGGTGTATCTATGCCTTACTCCATGGGCAATAAAATTGCAAAAGCTGGTGTCCAATCAGCCAATCAACTGTCGGCAAAAACTAAGCGGGGCATTTATCTTTCCATGTTACGGCGCACATTGATATTAATACTGCTGGGTATGGTGGTAAATGGGGCGCTTAAATTTAACGGATATGAAAATACACGTTTTGCCAGCGTATTGGGTCGTATAGGTCTGGCTTGGTTTTTTGCCGGCCTCATCTACCTTAATTTCAATCTGCGCGGACAAATAATATGGTTTGTAGGGATTTTGATCGGATATTGGGCGGCTATGCTATTTATCCCAGTGCCCGGATATGGGGCTGGCGTATTAACTATGCAGGGCTCGCTCGAATCATATATGGACAGGTTGTTGCTGCCCGGCAGGCTGCATGATAAAATACACGACCCTGAAGGCATACTCTCTACCATACCCGCTATCGGCACAACATTGCTTGGTGTATTTACTGGTAACTTTTTAAAATGGCAATCGCCCCGTTGGCCTATGTATAAAAAAGGGTTGTTGCTTTTTGGTGCAGGTTTAGTGTTGATAGCCTTAGGTTTGTTATGGAATGCGGAATTTCCTATTAATAAACGCTTATGGTCAAGCTCATTCGTGTCATATGTGGGCGGCTGGAGCCTGATCTTGTTATCAATATTTTACCTGGTTATTGATGTAGCAGGTGCCAAAAAGTGGGCCATCCCTTTTGTGTGGATAGGCACTAATTCTATATTGATCTATCTGTGTTCAGAAGGCCTGGTTGATTTCGAGCATACTGCCGACTATCTGCTAGGCGGACTTGTTCACTTAACCCCGCTGGCATGGCAAGCCGTATGGACAGCAGTAAGTGTTACCCTGATACAACTCCTGTTTTTATACATGTTGTATCGCAATAAATTGTTTTTAAAAGTTTAACCAATTATATCATTCTATTTACATGAAATATTCTTTCAAAATAGTATTTGCCGTTTTGTTATCCGGTTTTATCAGCGTAACGGTATCGGCACAAATAAAAACTTATAATATCAGGCATTATGGCGCCATTGCCGATGGTAAAACTAATAACACAACAGCTATCCAAAAAGCGATCGATAAAGCATCAGCCAACGGCGGTGGGCGGGTTTTAGTTCCTGCCGGGAAGTTTGTTACTGGGGTGCTTAATCTTCAATCAAATGTCGAACTGCATCTTGATAAAAACGCATTCCTGCTGGGAAGCACGCTACGTATCGATTATGGTGCAGGCAAAGCTTCGGCGCTAATTGTATCTAACCATCAGCACCATATTGCCATAACCGGGTACGGTACTATTGACGGACAAGGTCATGAGCTGTTGAAAGATATTTATCGCCGCTTAAATGCTGGTACTTTGCAGGATACCGAATGGCGTAAACCTAATCCCTGGCACCAGATGCGGCCAACAGAAGATAACCGCCCTAAACTTATTGAATTTAAAAACTGTGACGATATACACATTAAAAACGTAACCATTAAAAATGGTTTATGCTGGACACAGAATTATAAAAGCTGCTCAAACCTGGTGATTGACAGCATAAAGGTGGAAAATGTTACCTACTGGAATAATGACGGGATAGATATTGTTGATTGTAAAAATGTAAAGTTGACCAACAGTTTTTTTAACGCTGCCGATGATGGTATCTGCCTTAAATCAGAAGACCCTAATGGTGCCTGCGAAAATGTTTACGTGGCAAATTGCAGAGTACGATCAAGCGCGAGCGCGGTGAAATTGGGTACCGGCTCATTGGGTGGGTTTAAAAAGATTACCATCAAGCACATTAGTGTTTATGATACTTACCGTTCGGCTATAGCTATTGAAACGGTTGACGGCGGAGTACTTGAGGATGTTGATATACGCGACATCGTGGCTAAAAATACCGGCAATGCAATTGTAATAAGGCTAGGCCATCGTAACAAAAAAGGAGATGCCGGTGTACTGCGCAGGGTATATATTGGTAATGTAAAAGTTGATGTTCCTGCTGGTAAACCCGATGCTGGTTACGCTATGGAAGGGCCTATAGTTTCGGCGCCGCATAATGTTTTTCCATCATCTATTACAGGGATCCCCGGTAGCAGGGTAGAGGATGTTACGCTTGAAAATATCACCATCAATTATGCAGGAGGGGCAAAAAAAGAGGTAGCTGATTTCGGCATAGATAGTCTTGAAAATGTACCTGAAAGAATACCTAACTACCCTGAATTCTCGATGTTTGGCGAATTACCTGCCTGGGGCTTTTACATCAGACATGCCGATGGTATTAAAATTAAAAACATGGTACTAACCTGTAAGGGAACTGATTATCGCCCCGCTTTTATTGCCGATGATGTAAAAGGGCTCAGCTTAAATGCGCTAAACATCCCGCAGGTAAAAACTAAACCGGCGGTATTACTCAACAAAGTAAGCGGTTTGGTTTTAAAAGATATTAAGATACCTGGCAGCGCCAAACAAAATATACAGGTGCAATAGCCTGTGAATTAACCTTTGTTACGTAAACGATTACGTAAATAAAAAGCCGCGATAAATAATATATCGCTGTAAATTTTATCAACTTTAAATTATCCAATTAAAAAACCTTACTGTAAATGAACCATCTTTCGGGCTACGACTATACTGTTTTCTTCATTTACTTTATTGTAGTTACCAGTTATGGGTATTGGGTGTATCGTAATAAAAGATCGACACATAGCAAAACAAAAGATTACTTTTTGGCCGAAGGTTCGCTCACCTGGTGGGCTATCGGGGCATCCATCATCGCGTCCAATATTTCAGCCGAACATTTTATCGGCATGTCGGGCTCTGGCTTTGCAATGGGTTTGGCCATAGCCAGCTATGAATGGATGGCCGCGGCCACGCTTATTATCGTGGCCATATTCTTTCTACCTATCTACATTAAAAATCATATTTATACCATGCCGCAGTTTCTTGCAAACAGGTATAATGACACGGTTAGTACTGTTCTGGCTGTTTTTTGGCTCTTGGTATATGTGTTTGTGAACCTTACTTCCATTTATTTTTTGGGCGCGGCCGCCATAGAAACCATTACCGGTATATCATTCAGCACGTGTATTGTAGCGTTGGGTATATTTTCCATCGTTATTACGCTTGGTGGTATGAAAGTAATTGGTTATACCGATGTGATACAGGTTTTTGTTTTAATTATGGGCGGCCTGGTTACCTGTTATCTTTCATTGCATTTAATAGCAGATAAACTTGGCGTAAAAACCGTATTTGAAGCCCTGCCGTTATTAAAAAAGAACGCTGGCGATCATTTCCATATGATCTTTCCTCCCGGGCATAAATATTATAACGACTTGCCGGGAATAGCTGTTTTGGCCGGTGGGATGTGGATCAATAACCTTAACTATTGGGGCTGTAACCAGTATATTATACAACGCGCGTTGGGTGCCGATTTGAAAACCGGCCGTAACGGATTAATGTTTGCTGCCTTTTTAAAATTACTGGTGCCTGTTATTGTGGTAATACCGGGGATTGCCGTTTATGTATTATACAATCATGGATTTTATCACCCTGAGATGACGGATACGGCAGGCACCCTGAAGCCTGACCACGCTTACCCGGTTTTGATGAACCTGCTGCCAACCGGCTTAAAAGGATTAGCATTCGCGGCACTTACGGCTGCCATAGTCGCTTCGTTAGCGGGTAAGTGCAATAGTATAGCCACTATCTTTACGCTTGATATTTATAAGAAATATTTAAACAAAGGAGCATCAGAGCAACGCATGGTAAATGTGGGCAGGTGGGTTGTTATTGCAGCATCGCTTATTGCTATAGTTATAGCACCTGCCTTACGCAGTTTTGATCAGGTTTACCAGTTTATACAGGAGTATGTAGGTTTTATATCACCGGGAATACTGGCCATATTTTTACTTGGCTTTTTTTGGAAACGAACAACTTCGCGGGCAGCGCTTGCCGGGGCTGTGTTAACTATTCCGCTTTCCATGTTGTTTAAGTTCTTACCGCAGCTTACTAATGGGTACATCGCCGCTATCCCGTTTTTAAACCGCATGACCTGGGTTTTCTTCATTGTAAGTGCTTTGATGGTGATTATTACAATAGCTGATAGTAGCAGCAAACAAAATAAGCAAATACTGCAAATTGATAGTAAAATGTTTAAGGTAACGCCGGCTTTTACTATCTCAGCAGTGATTATCTGCGGTGTTCTGGCGGCATTGTATACAGTTTTTTGGTAAAATAATAACGATTAATAAAAAATAGTATTCATTAAATAAGAAGAAAGTTATGGCAAAACTAACAAAAGAGGAAATGTCGCCTTTACATAACCTTGACGATTGGGACGAGGATGTACTCAAAAGATACCCGGAGGCCGGACAGCCAGCCAAAGAAAAAGGCGGATTCAGAAACTACGACAGCCCAGAAATAGACGGAGTGCGTGAATTTTACCGGCTTAATCATAAATATCAAACTTATGATAATGTTTTAGCCAAAAAGGCTAACTTTTTGAAGTTTGACAAGAAGGAAATGCCCTGGTGGTCGGCAATGGAGTATCTTAATACATTGATAGATGATTCGGACCCTGACTTGCAGCTTGATCAGTTACAACATTTGCTGCAAACCGCCGAAGCCATACGTGCCGACGGGCATCCGGATTGGTTTGTGCTTACCGGTTTTATACATGACCTGGGTAAAGTGCTTTGCCTGTTTGGCGAGCCGCAATGGAATGTTGTGGGTGATTCTTACCCGGTAGGATGTAAATTTTCGGATAAAATAGTTTATCCCGAGTTTTTTGCGGATAACCCTGATGCGCATGATGAGCGCTACAATACGAAATATGGTGTTTACTCTCATCACTGCGGAATGGACAATGTGCATATATCATGGGGACATGATGAATATTTGTATCACTTAACAAAAGATTACTTGCCCGAACCAGCCTTGTACATGATCCGCTATCATTCGTTTTACTCACAGCACCGTGAGCATGCCTATGATCATTTGCTTAGCGCGCATGACCATGAAATGTTTAAATGGGTAGATAAGTTTAATCCGTATGACCTGTATTCAAAAAGCCCGGTACAGCCGGTTGTTTCTGAGCTAAAGCCTTATTATGAGGATCTGATTGCTAAATACCTCCCGGCAACTGTTAAATTATAAATCTTATTCAACGCCGGTTCTTAATAAACGGCGTTGAATAAAAATATCATCTAAAAATCAATCTTAACCCCAATTAATAAGCATGTTAAATGCGCGTGTATTTTTTTTAATACTGTTATCTATAACATGCACAGGGGTATTTGCACAGGGGCCATCCTTGGTTAAATATGTTAATCCGTTGTCCGGAACGGCAAACAGTACTACACCATCAGCCTTAAAACTAGGCTCGGCGCAGGAAAACTTTGCTAATACAATACCATCAGTATGTACCCCCTTTGCCATGACGCAATGGACGCCACAAACGCAAACATCAGAATCAAAATGCACCCCGCCATACTATTATAAGGATGACTTTTTTAGTGGATTCAGAGGCTCGCATTGGATAAGCGGTTCATGTATGCAGGATTATGGTAGCGTAACCATAATGCCAATAACCGGCAATTTGAAAACAGTAAACTATACTGCAAAATTTAATCATAAGGATGAGCAATCAACCCCTTATGTGTACCGTATTAAACTGTCATCATATAAAATACATGCGGCTATTACCGCCACACCGCGTTGCAGTATGATGGAGTTTACAGCCGATACGGCGGATAGCCTGTATCTTTTAATTACACCCAATAGCGATTTTGGAGAGGGATATATTAAAGTAGATGCTAAAAAAGGAGAGATATATGGTTATAACCCTGTACATCGTATTTACCAGGGTTGGGGCAAACCCGCGGGTTTTAGCGGCTATTTTGTAATTAAAATAAATAAAGAAATTGCCAGTAAAGGCACATTTACCGGCGACAATATTTTTATAAAAGACAGCATAAGCGCGCAAAAAAACATAGGCGCGTTTATAGGTTTTAAAATGCAAAAAGGCGAAAAGCTGCGTGTAAAGGTAGGCACTTCTTTTAGTAGCCTGCAGGGTGCTCGTAAAAATCTTGATGCGGAGTTACCGGGCTGGGATTTTGATAATACCGTAGCGCAATGCAGACAAATATGGGAGCAGGCTTTAAAACAAATTACAGTTGTTACTGCAAACCAAACCGATAAGCGTGTATTTTATACCTCATTTTATCATGCCATGCAGCATCCCCGTTTGTATAATGATGTTGATGGTGTTTATCCCCGGTTTGCAAATATTAACCGATTAGAAAAGATCGACAATGGCAATTATTACGATGATTTTTCATTATGGGATATTTACCGTGCGCAGATACCGCTTCTGGAAATTCTTCGCCCCCGGCTGGTTAATGATCTTGTGCAGTCGTTAATATTAAAGGGGGAGCAGGGGGGCTGGCTACCAATTTTTCCGTGCTGGAATAACTATACCTGCGAGATGATCGGCGATCATACAACATCTATCATTACCTCAGCTTATTTAAAAGGGATTAGTACTGCTAATGCTCCCGAGGCTTATCGTTTAATGCGAAGGAATGCATTTGATTTACCTGAAAAACAGGATTACAAAGATGGGAAAGGCAGGCGGGCCTTAATATCATATATAAAATATGGTTATATACCATTGGAAGATAGTGTTAAGAATGCTTTTCATAAAATGGAGCAGGTAAGCCGTACATTGGAATATGCTTATGATGATTATGCCTTATCGAAACTATCGAAAAAATTAGGCTTTGATGCAGATTATAAAACACTGATTAAAAGAGCAAAAAATTACAAGAATGTATTTGATCCGGTTGCTGGTTTTGTAAAAGGGCGAACGCAAAATGGCGATTGGACTAAAACTTTTGATCCCGATGTACGGCAAACTTATATCACCGAAGGAACGCCCCGGCAATATACTTTTTATGTGCCGCAAGATGTGCCCGGCCTTGCCCGGTTAATGGGAGGGCGTAAAATACTCGAAGCCGCACTTGACAGTATTTTTATTAAAAATGAGTATTGGCATGGTAATGAGCCAGGGCATCAGATACCATTTATGTATAATTATACCGGCAGTTGCTGGAAAACGCAAAAACAGGTAAGAACTATTTTAGCTACCGAATACAGCGACGGCCCCGGCGGACTTGGTGGTAATGACGATGCGGGGCAAATGTCGGCCTGGTATATGTTTGCGGCAATGGGGTTCTATCCGCTCAACCCAATATCTGGTGAATATTTGTTATGCTCGCCTATATTTAAACAAGTATCAATTAATCTGCCGGGAGGCAAAACTTTACTGATCCGCACGCATAAAAAATCAATAAGCGCTATATACATTAATACGGTTAAATGGAATGGACGCATGTATGCAAAAAATTATATTAATTATAAAAGCCTGGTAAAAGGCGGCACGCTTGATATATACTTACAGGATACCCCCTGCAAAAGCTGGGCCTCAAAAACCGAGGATCAACCTAATGGACTGTAATCTAATATTAAATAAATTGTAGTGGCTATTCGGTGCCTGATCTTAATAATGTTGTTTAGAATGTTTCAAGCATCTGTAAAGTATTTTCCCGAAAATTTGAACCGTAGTTTATCAATGTAATAGCATTAAACGGGGACTAGGCAGCACTTAATAATATTATGTCCTAAAACATAAATAGTTAAAGCAAAGAGGTGCTAACTTTTGGTAGTTAGCGCCTTTTTGCTTTAACTTCTTCAATTCTGGTTAAATATTTTAACACACATTAGAATCTCTTAATGTCTACTGCAATAATATTAAGTCGAACTATCTTTGAAGACCTGTTTTTTAGAACATATAAGCTGTGATGTACAGCTTATGATCATTTAAACATCTACTTATGAAATATTTGTACCAACTAAAAAAAGTAAAATTAATATTTCTGATTCCCCTGTTTATAATAATTACTGCAAATCGAGGATTAGCGCAATTAATTTACCAACCCTATTCCTATCAGTTTTATCAAAAACTTGATGCCGCGGAATATTCCCCGACAACAAGTTTACATACATCCCTTAAACCCTATCTTATTGCTGATTCAGGTATTGTTAGACAGATGTATGATTCATTGATGATGTCAAATGTAGATAACACCGGAAAAAGCTGGATACATAAGGTATTATTCAGCGGACATTTAGCTGAGGTAAGAAATAAGAATTATACATTCTCCATCGATTATTTACCAGATCTTCAGGCTGGTCGTGAGTTTGAGGGTAAGCAAACAACCTATTTAAATACACGCGGATACCAAATATCGGCTACAATTGGTTCAAATTTCTTCTTTTACACCAGTGGGTATGAAAATCAGGGTAAGTTTGCTAATTACGAGGCTAATTATATCAGCAAGACCGACATGATACCCGGTGAGGCTTATGACCGAAGTTTTCTTGGTTATAATGATTGGTCGTATGCAACCACCTTAATGGGTTATAAGCCCACAAAAGCAGTCACTATTGTTTTGGGTGAAGATAAAACCTTTATTGGTGATGGTTACAGGTCGGTGTTATTGTCGGATTATGCTGCCAATTATCCATTACTGAGGCTAACTGCTGATTTGAGGCCAAATGTACAGTATATGGCGATGTGGGCCTATATGGAAGATCCAAGTGCCGTTCAGTTCAATTCTTTTACAAATAACAGGCGAAAATGGGGCGCATTCCATTATATCGACTGGAATATAAATAAAAGGGCATCAATTGGTTTTTTTAATGCATTGATAGCAGAGGAAGCCAATGACCAGGGAAAACTGCACGGTTTTGATGTAAATTATATTGATCCGCTATATTTTTCTTCTTCTTTAGGGCCGTCCGGTGCCGGTACTATTCCTGATCATACTTTGGTCGGATTTAATGGCAAGTACAAAATTTTTAATAAAACTACCATTTATGGTCAATTGCTTTTTGATCAATCATTGTCGCCGGTTAATAACAGTGGTGGTAAAGCCTGGCAATTAGGTTTTAAAGGTTCCGATCTATTTAAGGTTAAGAGCTTAAACTATTTATTTGAATATAATACGGCTGCCCCTTACACCTATGCCAATCGAAACCCTATTGTTAATTATACGGAATTGGATGAGCCATTGGGTGATCCATTAGGCGCTAACTTTAAAGAACTATTGGGTATCGTCAATTATTCTATTGGCAGGTTTGATTTACAAGGTGAGATAGACTATGCCAAGACCGGTCTTAATATCGGCAGCATCAATTATGGACAAGATATAACCCTGGCTGATAACATAAATCTTCCTACTGTTACTACCGGAACCACCGGACAGGGCTTAGCCACGACTATAAAGTATGCAGAGGGTACGGTTGCATATCTGCTGAACCCCAAATATAACTTTCGCTTAGAAGTTGGCGCCCTCCTTCGCCAGGAAACAAATAGCGAAACCAGTTTAAAAACGGCTATGATAACTATTGGCTTGAGGAGTAGTTTTAGAGATCTGTATCACGATTTTTAAGCTATCTATATTATTAACAAGAATAAACACCGGCATCATGAAATACCTTTACCAGCTAAAAAAATATAGATTTTTCTTTACCATAATACTATTAAGCTTTCTTGCTAATACCAGTGCTGTAGCGCAAATGGAATATCAACCCTATTCTTTCCAGTTTTATCAAAAACTTAATTCAACGCTATATTCAACAAGCACAGATATACATACCTCGTTAAAACCATACATTATAACTGATTCATTGTTAAAACATAAATATGATTCGTTAATGAATTATGGGTCAGACAGCGAACACCATAGTTGGGGCTACAGAAAACTATTTAATGAGCATATGATAGATGTTAAGAGCCCTGGTTCCACATTTTATGCTGATCTATTACCCGATTTTGGGATAGGCCGGGATTTTTCGAATAAACAAACAACCAGTACAACATCTTTGGGTTTACAAGTTGGGGGAACCGTTGGCAATAAATTTTATTATAATATAAGCGGTTATCAAAGCAGTGCTATTTTTCCTGAGTATATGTCCACTTATATAAACCAGGTAGGCATTATCCTCGGACAGGCATACGCCAAAACTTATACTACTAACGGGTACGACTGGTCATATATCACTGCCACCGTATCCTATACCGTTAATGATTATTTTAATATTACCGCGGGGCGTGATAAAACGTTTATTGGAGATGGATACCGGTCGATGTTATTGTCTGATTTTGCATCGCCATATCCATTTTTCAGACTTACTGGGACTTTGGGAAACGTAACCTATATGGCTATGTGGAGCTATATGGATGATCCGGCTTCTACCTCCCAATATGGTATAAACAGGCATAAATTCGGGGTTTTTCATTATCTTGACTGGAACGTAAATAACAGGATTTCTTTAGGTTTTTTTGAAAATATCACCGGCTTTTTCACAGATGATAATGGGGTAAAACGTCCTTTTGATTTTAATTACATAAACCCTATAATCTTCATGAAACCTGTTAATAATTCGAGTGATGATCCTGATAAATCATTGCTTGGGTTTACCGGTAAATATAAGATCAGCAACGGAGTAACCGCTTACGGGCAATTTGCGTTAGATGAGTTTCACTCCAAAGATTTTTTCTCTAATGATGGTGCTGTCGATAATAAATACGGCTGGCAATTGGGGCTCAGGGGGACCGATCTGTTCGCAATTCATAGCTTGAATTTTCTATTAGAGTATAATACAGCAAAGCCTTATACCTATTCTGCGCGCTCGGCAATTGAAAATTATTCAGAGAACGGCGAACCATTGGCACATCCCTGGGGCGCTAATTTCCGGGAACTTGTAGGTTTACTAAATTATACGTATAAGAGATTTGATTTCAGTACCGAGGTCGATCTCGGCAGATATGGGTTAGATATGAATGGGTTAAACTATGGTGGGGATATCTTCCAGATTTACACCGATCCGGCGCGGCCTTATGGGAATTATACAGGCCAGGGCTTAACTACCAATATGGTTTACCTTGAAGGAAAAGTAGCTTATGTAATTAATCCAAAATATAATATGAGGCTTGAGCTTGGCGGAATATTCAGGACAGAACAAAATAGCGAATTTCATGATAAAACAACTATGATAACTATTGGTTTACGCAGCTCGTTCCGTGATTTATATACTGATATTACCAGTTTTAAAACGCATTAACTAATTTAGTATAGCCTCACAAGTACCAAGAGAACCGCATTTATAAGCGGGTTTCTTGGTATTTGTAAGACTACTTCTTCAAATGCGGTTTTAGATTCATAAAGGTTAGTCGCACAATTCATTAACAGTTACAACCGCAAGTTGCATGTCGGCATTATATTACAACAATTTTATTATAGTGAAACGCCTCTTTTCCAGGGTATAAAATCATCCTGACCTAATTGGGCTGCTTTGGTTTCTAATTCACCACTTGCCACTTTTATAATAAAATTCAGGATTCGTTCACCTGCTTGTCGAATTGTTTCTTTGCCTTCAATAATAGTCCCGCAATTAATATCTATAATGTCGGGCATACGTTCAAATAACGCTGTATTTGAAGAAAGCTTAATAACCGGAGTTATAGGGTTACCCGTAGGTGTACCTAAACCGGTTGTAAATAAAACAATATTAGCGCCTGATCCTACTTCGGCCGTCGTGCTTTCTACATCACTGCCTGGTGTGCACAATAAATTTAATCCTTTAGCTGTTACTTTCTCAGGATAATCAAGAACTGCAGTTATTGGGGATGTGCCCCCTTTTTTTGCGGCTCCGGCAGATTTAATTGCATCGGTAATGAGGCCATCTTTGATATTACCTGGTGATGGGTTGGCATAAAAGCCGGAGCCATCGCTCTCTGCCTTTTTATTATAAGTTATCATCAGGTCCATAAAACGATTTGCAGTTTGGTCATCAGCACAACGATTACTTAGTTCCTGTTCAACACCACAAAGCTCAGGAAACTCCGACAGGATCACCGAGCCATCTAAAGCAACCAACATATCAGAAACATAACCCAAGGCGGGATTAGCAGAAATACCTGAAAACCCATCAGAGCCGCCGCATTCTAATCCAATACAAAGTTTTGATAGTGGTGCAGGTTGTCGGCTAGTGTTGTTGGCTTCAATTAACCCTGCAAAGGTTTGTTTTAGCGCCTGTTGTAATAAATTATACTCCGTGCCCAGCTTTTGCTGTTCCAGTATCACAAGGGGTTTGTTGAAGGCAGGGTCGCGTTTGGTTATTTCAGCTTGTAAAATACTCACCTGTGCATGCTGGCATCCCAAACTAAGCACTGTGGCTCCTGCCACATTAGGGTGAGTAATATATCCGGCTAATAACCCACATAAGGCCTCGGAATCCAGGCGCGTACCTCCACAGCCCAAGGTATGATTCAGGAATTTAATCCCGTCGATGTTTTTAAATAAGCGTTTGCCGGCAGGGTTTTCTTTTGAATCCTGTAGGTCTGTATTTAAAATTGCTTCGGCTGTTTGCCCCGTGCTATAAAGATTGATGAGCTGATCAACTTCATTTTCATAGCTGGCGGCTTTTTTATATCCCAGCTTTTTAGTTAAAGCTTCCTTAAGCACATCGATATTGCGGTTTTCACAGAATACCAATGGGATAACTAACCAATAATTTGCTGTACCTACCGAACCGTCAGCCCTATGAAAACCATTAAAAGTTTTTCCGGTAAAATCGGTAATAATAGGTTTGTTCCATTCCAATTCACGTTTGCCTAATGCAAAGTCACTTGTAGCATGTTGTAAATTGTTTACAGATAATAAACCTCCCTGCGGGATAAACTGGGTTGCCTTACCAACTAATATGCCATACATATAAACTTCAGCACCGGGTTGCAATGGTTCTAATGCAAATTTGTGCTTTGCTTGTATGTCTTCAGCAATTATAAAGTTTAAATGCTTTAAGTTTATTTCTGTACCTGTTTTCAACTGCTGAAAAGCAACAGCTACATTATCATCAGGATGTATTTTTAAAAAAATGTCTGTATTTTCTTTAATCATTTCTTTTGCAGTTTTAATATTTTTCCATTAAGCCCCATTTTTTTTACCTTATTTCGGGCCATACATTTTGTGATATTAGTGGATTAGGTGGTAAGTCTAGGATCATCTTTTAGATCAAGGGTTTAATAGAAGTTTTGATGTTATTAATGTCTTAATTCAGATTTGTAGAGGGATAAGTAGCGGATGATTGGTTTACAAATTAAGTATTTGTTTAATACTTAAAGTTTTATGCTATTGTCAAACTATTAAGTGATTTTGCATAAACTTTCATAAGTTCTGCCGCCAATGTTTCAGTCTATGGCTCACCTCATTTCGCAAAAAAAACTTTTTCTTCTAAAAAGGATGTTCTAATTCTTCATAGGGAAACTTTCGAACTTTATTAGCAGATTTGGGTTAGTTGGGCACTTAAGAATAAAAATATAAACTGATTGTAACCAATTTAAGCAGGGTTTACCTGAAGTTATACACCTAAAAAATTATCACGACAATGCGGATTTTACGCAAATAAATCTACCTTTGGTATTATCCTATTCTATTCCATTATTGACAGAGTTGAGATTCAAGAAAGATGTCAAAATATAATAAATACGTTTGATGAGAAATATATATGACCAGATACATGAGCTTGAGGGTATACCCAGGCTAACCAAACACGAACAGTTTGTACAGGGCATTATCAATGCGGTTGATAATAGAGTTGTTGCGGTGGGCGATCTGCTGCCGTCAGTGAACAAGTTAATGAATGAGTTGGGTTTTGCTAGGGAAACTATCATGAAGGGTTACAAGGAGCTTATCAAGCGTGGTATTGTAGAATCCCGTAACCGCATGGGCTTTTTCATTGCCAGCGCAGATACAGGGCAGAGCCTGCGCGTAGCCCTATTGCTTTATGCATTTGACACTTTCCAGGAAACATTCTATAAAACATTTAAGAAAAATCTTGAACCCGGAGTGCTTCTTGATGTATTTTTCCATCATAACAATATCGACATCCTTGATACCATTATTGGCAACATACGCGGCAAGTATGGTATGTATGTAGTGGCCCCCATCCCTAATCCGCGTACCAGGGATATTCTTAAAAGTATTCCCCAGAATAAATTCCTGATGATCGATCGTTTTGAGCAGATGGACGGCGACTTCTCTTACGTTACACAAGAGTTTGAACAAGCGACTTACAGAGCTTTCTGCGAATTAAAAGACGTAATAAAGCACTATGATGAGTTTGTTTTTTATTACCGCCCATCTACAGATACACCAATTGAAATTTTGCGATCTTTTAAAAGATTTATTAAAGAATACGATATAAAGGGAACAATACAAACTGAATATACAGCGGGAGCGATAACCAAAGGAAAGGTATACTTTACGATCAATAATACAGAGTTGTGGGCAATGCTGAAAGACTGTATTGATAAAAACCTCGATCTGGGTACCGACGTAGGCATTCTGTCGCACAATGATGATATGGTGAAAGAGATTATTTGCGGTGGTATTACCACTTATTCTACGGATTTTAGATTAATGGCTGAAGAAGCGGCCGCGTTTGTGATGTCAGGCAAAGCAATCAAAAAAATCATTCCCACAACGCTAATTAGTCGAAAATCATTATAACGGCAATAAGTAGGGTGTATATCTGTATTCTAATCAATATTATTAATACCGCTTAGTTTATCATGCTACTTAGTTTTATCATCTGCACCGGGTTTGTAGCCTTGATTTCCTGGCTCAAAACAAGGCGGACACAGTTAAAAACGGTAAATGATTATTTTTTGAGCAATCGCAGCCTTGGTTTTGTGCTGGTTGGTTCCTCTATTTTTTTGACCAACCTGAGTGGAAACTTGCTCATCGGCGAAAACGAGTCGGTGTATATCAATAACATGTCTGTTATGGCCTGGGGGATGACATCTATCCTGGCAATGCTTGTTGTTTCGGAATTTCTGCTACCGGTTTATCTGCGCATAGGTGCCATCACCACCCCCGATTTTTTAGAGCACCGTTTTGATGCAGTTACCAAGAGGATAGTATCTATTGTTTTTCTGGCCAGTTATGCAATCAACCTTATTCCCACCATTTTATATGGCGGCGCCCTGGCCATGAATGGCATATTCCATGTCAGCGAGCGCACAGGGTGGGATTCAACCACTACTTGCTGCATGCTTATTGTGATTATTGGGATTTCTGGTAGTTTATACTCTATTCTTGGCGGCTTGCGGGCCATGAGCATTTCTGATACCTTATTAGGCTTGGGTATGATGACTGGGTGCCTGCTCATATCTTATTATGGGTTTAAATATCTCGGTCATGGCAATTTACTAAGTGGGGTGAAGGTTATATTACATCAAAAAAAAGAACATCTCAACGCCATCGGCTCAGCTACAGATGCGATACCCTTCGGCACAATTTTTACCGGCATGCTGCTCATGAACCTGTACTATTGGGGCATGGAGCAGTTTATAGTCCAGCAGGCACTCGCATCCAAAAACCTGAAAGAGTGTCAGAAAGGTATAGCGCTGGCCTGCGTGGGCAAATTACTCTCTCCGTTAATTTTGAATTTGCCGGGACTAATTGCCGTGCACATGTACCCTCATCTTAATAATACCCGGGAGGTATTCCCGAGGCTAATTTCAGATATTCTGCCCGGTGTTTTCCAGGGTTTTATGGCATCTATCGTTTTAGGGGCAGTTTTCAGCACTTTTAATGCCGGCCTCAACAGTTCAGGAACATTATTTATCATGAACATTTACAAGCCCTGGTTTGATAAAGCAGGCAAGCAGAAAAGCGATGAGCAATTGGTGCGGGGTAGTAAGATCTTCCAGGTGTTGCTCACGCTGATGGGATGTTGTATAGCGCCGTTCATTATCTTGTTTAAAGGCGGCTTTTATACTTATATCCAGATGCTGTCCGGCTTTTTTAGCGTGCCCATTTTTTCTGTTTTGCTTGTGGGTTTTCTGACCCGAAAAGTGCCGCCCGTGGCTGCAAAAATAGGGCTAGCCTTTTTTATATTGACCTATGCCAGCGTTATCTTGATATTTCATCCGCCAATGCATTACCTGCATGTACTTGCTATCCTGTTTGTAGTCACCGTTGGTATAATGTTGTTGATAGGGCGACTGTTCCCGCTCAAGGTGCCTTATCAGCCAGAAAAACATCCGGTAGTAAATATTCAGCCCTGGCGTTACCGGCATTGGGTAAGTGCACTACTCCTTATCCTGATGGTGCTCGCCTTTGTCCTGTTCTCGTCGGTAGGCATTGCTGGTGGATAGTACATGCACTTCACAATTGGTACTATATTAGCAATCATTAACGAATAACCCTAGCGATAGTTTTCCATCTGTACTATTCTATACCTTATTTAAAAATTCATTTCCAAGTTTGTTAATTTTCCCCTAAAACAGGGTTAGCGGTAGGGTCGTCAAGGGGATTTTTTAAATAAAACATGTATTAAGCAAAGTGTATCGTAAATTATTTTGCTTTCTAAATTATATGATTAATAACGATTTAGCTAATAATAAATTGGTTTATTGTAACGAATTTAACAAGAACGCGTTGCTATCGAAATACCAAGGATCTAATATTTAAATAGCCTGCATTATGAAAAATGTAACGAAAAACTTGCAGAAGTCATTTTATATTTTCACTTTTGAATTATAGTATAGTATAGAATAGATATACAATTGTACTAGTATACCAATTATTAACCAGTTGCTTAAAGATTAGTGTTTTCCATTTATATAATGTGCTACTAGTAGCGCATGGTGCAAATGGATGTTTATATGTAGCCATAGCCAATTGTTTGCTGCGAAGTAAATAGAGGATTATGGGGCTGGTAACAGGATAGGCAAGTAAACAACCAATTTTAAACAATATAAATCCTCTCACATGAACCAAAAAAACAAACCACCGGAAGGTAAGACCTAAGGCCACGATGCTTAAAGTAGCTTTAATTCATTCTACAATATCTTTTACTATTCCATATTAAACGAAACCAACTTAACTTAAATTATGAAAATTTTTACTCATTCCATTTTAAAGGATAGCGATATGAGGCAAGCTTTTTCCGGCGGTTGCCTCAAAAGGCGGCTTATTACCGGTAAATACAAGCTTGCTTTGTTTCTGCTGATTCTTTTACCATTATTCTCGCTGAACGCCCATGCGCAAACCAGTACAGTCAGCGGTACGGTATCTGATAACACCGGCACATTGCCGGGAGTTATTGTTACAGTTAAAGGCACAACCACGGGAGTAACCTCGGACATTAAAGGAAACTACACGCTTAAGGCGCCCGGAAATGCTGTGCTTGAATTTAAAATGATCGGTTATCAAACAAAAACGATCGACATCAATAATCAGCAAACTATTAACGTTAAGCTGGAAACAGACAACAAATCACTTGATGAAGTGGTGGTGGTTGGTTACGGTTCCCAGAAGAAGATTAATCTTACAGGATCAGTTTCGACTATATCCGGAGATGAGATGACTCAAAGACCGGTGGTAAACGTGACTACTATGCTGGAAGGCCTTGCACCGGGTGTGGCGGTAAACCAAGGCAGCGGCGAACCGGGAAATGAAAATGCTTCAATTTTAATCCGTGGTGTAGGCACATTTAGCGGTGCCGGTACCTCTCCGTTAGTTTTAATCGATGACGTGCCCGGCAATTTAAATGATGTTAACCCCAGCGATATCGAAAGCGTATCTATCCTGAAGGACGCTTCTTCAGCTGCAATATATGGCTCAAGGGCTGCTAATGGCGTTATCCTGGTTACTACCAAAAAGGGAAAGGCGGGAAAAATGAAGATTGAATATGATGTGAATTACGGTATAGCAAAAGCAACAAAACTTTTCCAGGTGGTGACCAATTCTGTACAGTATATGGAGATGTACAATCAGGCACGGATCAATTCCGGTTTACCGGATACCTCCCAGATGTATAGCCAGGCAGATATCAACGCTTATGCAACTCATCCCAATAGTTCTTTATATCCCAACACCAATTGGCTGAATTATATTTTCAGGACGGCGCCCACTCAAACCCATAATCTTACCTTTAGCGGGGGTAACGATAAGACTACCTATGACGTCAATCTGGGTTACTCCGATGAGCAGGGTATTATGAGAGGGTTTGACTACCAAAAGTATAATATTCGAACTAATATCCAGTCCAAGATTAATGACCATATTACATTTGGTTCAAACATCCTGTTAAAATCAGGGGTTAGGGATGGCACTTCTAATGGATCAGAGGATATGTTCTTGTCCGCATTATCTCAGGCGCCCACTTATGGCCCTTATACAACCGATGGTAGCGGGCATTATACCTTTAAAACTTATCCGTTTGAGTACAATAATAAAAATCCTGTAGCGGTATTGAACAGCGGACTTTATAACGATGTCAATGATTATGTAACAGACATTCAGGGTTGGTTAAATGTAAATTTCACCAAAGATCTCTCTTGGTACACCAAAGCGGCGTTCGACGGTACGTTTACTCATTATAAAACTTTTGGGGAAAATATTCAGGAGTATTATTACACCACTGATCAGCCCGGAGAATTATTCGATGTAAACCAGGGACTGGAATCTCAGGATTTCACTACATTTTATAATAATATATTTAGTTACTTAAAATACCAGCATTCTTTTGGTAATCACAACCTGATGATTCAAGGTGGATGGAGCCTGGAACAAAATACAGACGAAAACCTACAGGCTTCGCGACTAAACTATGTAGATAATAGCTTACAGGAGATTAATGCCGGCAGCACATCGGTCGAATCGAACGGAGGAGACAGCGACCAATGGGCATTGGAATCCTGGTTCGGCCGCGTGGACTACAATTATAAAGAACGTTATTTGCTGGAAAGCAATATCCGTGTTGACGGTAGCTCAAAATTCGCTCCAGGCCATCAATGGGGAACCTTTCCATCCGCTTCTGCCGGTTGGAGAGTTACAGAAGAACCATTCGTAAAAGATCTTAATTTAAACTGGCTCAATAATCTTAAAATTAGGGGATCATGGGGGCAAGTTGGTAACCAAAACATCAATGGAAGTAACTACCCATATCAAGCTGTGTTAGGTTTAACCGGAGCCTACTCATTTGATAATCAAAACCTGACTACTGGGGTTGCGCAGACACAGTTAAATAACTTACTGTTGCAATGGGAAACAACAACTATGACCGATATCGGCGCGGATATTGATTTATTCAATCATTTCAATGTTACATTCGATTGGTACAACAGGGTAACATCAAATATTTTGCGTCAGTCACAAATCACAGCTGTAGTTGGCCTAAGCGCACCGTATGTTAATGACGGAACCGTTGATAATAAGGGCGTTGAGCTTGCTATGAACTATGCCAATTCAGTAAAAGGAGGAACCTTCGGGGGACTTTCTTACGGTTTTGGGCTAAATCTGGATCATAACACTAATAAACTCGTTAAATACGGTGCGCCTGATATTTACGGTAATACAATCAATGAGCAGGGTTATCCCATCGGTTCTTATTATATGTTGAAAGTCGCCGGTATTTTTCAGAACGCTGCCGAAGTTAGCAGTTCACCGAAACAATACAGCGATAACACGCAGCCGGGCGATCTGAAATATGTTGATGCGAACGGAGACGGGGTAATTAATGACAATGACAGGGTAATTATACCAGGGGTTGTTCCAAAGTTGAATTATTCCTTTAATATTAATACCGGTTGGAAAGGTTTTGATTTGCGTATATTCTTCCAGGGAGTGTATGGCGTAAAATATTTTGTAGACAGCTGGGGTACGATCCCGTTTGTTCAGGGCGCGGTTCCGACGACTAACTGGCTTAACGCCTGGACGCCAACAAACCCATCCACCACAATGCCTCGCATCTACTGGGGTTCTGATGCGCCTCAGTCAATTACCAGGCCTTCAACATTTTTCTTACAGGATGGTTCGTACCTGAGGTTAAAAAGCCTGGTTTTCGGGTACACACTGCCTGCGAGTATGACGAAGCATATTGGACTTGACCGTGTAAGGGTATACTTTTCAGGGGATAACCTGTTTACAGACACCAAATACCCGGGCCTTGACCCTGAACGCGGTGGTAGTGGGGATTACTTGACGTATCCTCAAAACAAAGTGTATTCCTTCGGTCTCAATGTTACTTTTTAATAGTTATAATCATGAACACAAAAAAATATATTCTATTATTTGCAGCGATCTTATTGATATTTGATTCCTGCAAAAAAGATCCGCTGAACCTCAATCCGCCTGATCAGATCGCTACAACGACATTTTTTAAACAAAAAAGTGATTTTGATGAGGCCCTTGCCGCTGTTTATGGTTCAATGCAAACAGAAGAGTTTTCTTACGGTATGGGTTTCCGGGATTGCCTGACGGATGATGCATACAATCAGTTTAACTCAGGAAGCGTAACCAGTATTGACCAGGGTGATCTGAGCCCAACAATCGGGGGCTATCAACAAGCAATTTATGATGACGCTTATACCAGCATTGCACGTGTAAATAATTTTCTGACGCAGTTGGCCGCTTATAACGGAGCAGACGTTACAGATGCTATCAGGAAACAATATATGGGTGAGGTAATGTTTGTGCGGGCATTTATGTACTATCAGATGTACACCATTTATGGCGATGTGCCGCTGGTTACCAAACCGCTTACACTTGCCACAGAGAACCAACCGAAAGTGCCCGCTGCGCAAATACTGGCACAAATTGAAAGTGACCTGAATTATGGTATAAATAATTTAAGTACCCAACCTTATATCAGCAACTACGGCCATGCTTGCGCATCATCAGCACAAGCATTGCTTGCCAGAGTGTTAATTTTCGCTGCCTATCAGGGAACCGGAGTAGTTGATCCTACTATTATGACACAGGTAAGGGACTTATGCAAAGCCGTTGTTCCGCAGTATTCTTTAGACCCTACTTATATCAATGTGTTCAGGGATGCTACACAAGCGAGCAGCAAGGAAGTGATCTTTACAATAAATTTCCTGGCACCTAATAACACCGCGCCATGGGATTTATATTACGGGAATTACGATGCCTGTGCGCCTTATGAAAATATGGTTGAGGACTATGAGTGTACAGATGGTTTACCGTGGGGAACCTCACCATTAACAGACAAAGTGAACATATTTAACAATCGTGATCCACGTTTATCTGTTAGTATTTTTAAAGGGTTTGTTGACTGGGGAAATGGAAATACTTATGTTCCTGCCAATCCTGTCCCTACCGGCTATGGAACAAAAAAATTCCTTGAGCCTAAAAATATACCGTACAGTTTCTCAACACTTAGTCAGCAGGATGCTGTTATATTACGCGAGGCAGAAGTTATGTTGATGTATGCTGAGGCGGAAAATGAGCTAAACGGGCCGGATGCTACTGTATATCAGCTGACCACAGCTATCCGCGCCAGGTCTGGTATGCCAGCGTATCCGGCAGGTCTTTCACAAGATCAAATGCGTCAGCGCATTCGTCATGAGCGCAGGATCGAACTGGCATTTGAAGGACTTCGTCATTTTGATCTTGTTCGTTGGCATATAGCCGGACCGACGTTAAACGGACTGAATACGGGGGTAATTACTTTTAATTGGCAAGACAAATTTTATCAATGGCCATTGCCGCAAACAGAAATTGATAAAAGCGATGGAGTGTTGGTGCAAAACCCTAATTATAAATAAATTGGTTTAATTGATTATATAATGAGTGTAATAAGGTTCATTAATTTGGACCTTATTCATTTATTATAATGGTTTTTAGATTTATCTTCTATGAAAAAAACGATAGTGTGTTTGTTTGGTTTATTGATGTTTTTTAATGCCGCTATCGCACAACAATCATCCCCTCTAAAGTCAGATTACTGGAAAGGTTTTGACCGGGTTAATTTTTTAATTGATACTCATCCGGCTTACGTGGTTAAGCCCGCAAAGGCGCTTCCCGGAAACCCATGGGTCTGGCGTGCCTCCTTTCCTGACTGGCATACAGACATCGATAGCATATTGCTTCGGAAAGGTTTTTATGTGGCATATGTTAGTTTTGATAATCAATATGGTAGCCCCGCAGCGATGCAGGTTTGGGCCAAATTTTATAACCTGCTGACGGATTCACTAAAGTTGTCATCCCGCCCTGCTTTAGAGGCGGTAAGCCGTGGCAATCTCTACGCCTTTGGCTGGGCCAAGCGTAATCCGGATAAGGTGAGCTGCATCTACACTGAAACACCTATATACGATATAAAAAGTTGGCCAGGCGGTAAGGGAAAAGGTATAGGCGACCTCGGGTGCTGGAAACAGTTTAAGGAAGTTTATCATTTAACTGAAGAGCAGGCTATGGCTTATAAGGATAACCCGGTGGATAACCTGGAAGGATTGGCTGCTTTTAAAGTACCCGTATTAAATGTTATAGGCCTGAACGATAAAATAGCCCCAAGGGAAGAGAATACAGATATATTTGTTCAACGCTACACTGCGCTTGGCGGCCCGGCTGCAATCTATCCTGTTGCTGATGGTCCTCAGGAATTACAGGGGCACCATTTTCCGATCAGGCGCCCCGACTATTTTGCTGATTTCATTTTTTGCAACAGCTACCCGGTGAAAAAGATATTGCCCTATATTGATTATATCAATACCAGAGGTGGGATCGCTAATTTTTATAAAACGGTACTTAAAAACAAAAAAGCGACCGTTGCTTTCCTGGGGGGATCCATCACCTTTAACCCCGGATGGCGTCAAATGATTTGTGCTTATCTGCAGGAGCGTTTCCCTGATACACATTTTCACTTTATTGCAGCAGGTATTCCTTCACTAGGTAGCATTGCTCATTCTTTTCGCCTGCAAAGGGATGTATTAGATTCCGGCAAGGTGGACCTAATGTTTGTTGAGGCCGCGGTAAATGACCGGGGCAGCGGTGTTGACAGCGCTACACAAATGCATTCCTTAGAAGGAATTGTACGGCATGCACGGAAAAGCAATCCGTCGATGGACATGATCTTTATGGAGTTTGCCGATACTTATAAAAATAACGACTATGACAAGAATGTGGTGCCGGGCGAAGTTTTCCGGCATGAGGCTGTAGCTATCCGCTATAACTTACCTTCTATTAACCTGGCAAAAGAGGTGCACGACAAGATTCGAAATGGGGAATTTGACTGGAATAATGATTTCAAAGATATTCATCCTGCACCCCTGGGGGAAGAATTATATTTTGAGAATATCAAAAAGTTTCTTGAGCTGAGCTTTAATCGTGTCCCTGCCGACCTGAAAATAACAGACCATGCCCTGACTAAGCCCACTAGCAAATACAGCTTTGAGGATGGGCACTATGATGACGTAACTCATGCCCAACATGATGCCAACTGGACTTATAACAGCAACTGGGCACCCTCCAACCATGAATCCACGCGAGATGGGTTTGTAAATGTACCGATGCTGACAACAGAAACGATAGGGGCAACCCTTAAACTCCCATTTACGGGCAATGCTGTCGGCATTGCCGTCGTATCTGGCGATGATACGGGCATCATTTCTTACTCGATTGATAATGACGCGCCGCAAAGGCTTGATCTATACACCGAGTTCAGCAATTGGCTGTATTTGCCATATTACCAATTGCTGGGTAAAGATTTAAAAAATGGTAAGCACATCCTGACAATTAAAATAGAAAAGGACAAAAATCCAAACAGTAAGGGGAATGCTTGTCGGATCGTACATTTCCTTGTTAACGGTTAATCATCAACAGTAAAATTCACCTGCAAAACTGATATAACAACATGTTCCGAGCCTTATATAAAGCTTTTTTTATTACGATAATGGCCCAAACCGTTTTTGCCCAGGAGCCAGCCAGAAAACTAACCGCTTACGTTAATCCGTTTATCGGGACCGGCGCAGTGGCATCCAGTTTATCGGGTAATAATTTTCCAGGGGCAACCGTTCCATTCGGCATGGTGCAACTTAGTCCGGATACCCGAGATGCGCCGGATTGGAGCGTGGCTTCGGGTTATGATTATAATGACCATACTATAGTCGGGTTTAGCCATACCCATTTGAGCGGTACCGGCGCTGCCGAGTTATTCGACGTATTATTTATGCCAACCATCGGCGAAATAAAAACACGTGCCGGCAAGCCGGAACAAGTAGGGAGCGGTTATGGGTCAAGGTTTTCTCATGATCAGGAAATAGCAAGACCGGGCTATTACCAGGTAAAACTCCAGGATTATAACATTAATGCGGAACTTACGGCTACTGAACACGCGGGGTTCCACCGGTATACATTTCCTAAAAATAGCCATGCCCATGTGGTAATTGATCTTAACCACTCACTTAAAAAGCCGGACTGGGGGTGCCATATTATTAACTCGCAGTTTAAAATGGTCAATCAAAATGTATTGGAAGGCTATAGATTAATAACTGGCTGGGCGAAATTGCGGAAGGTGTATTTTTATATAGAGTTTTCGAAACCAATAACAGGTAACCTGTTTGTTGACGGAGAAACAAAATATTTTGATCAAAGGCTTATTAATGGGACAGACCTCAGGGCGGTACTTAATTTTAGCACGGATGATTCCACCCCGTTACTTGCTAAAATTGGGCTTTCTGCTGTTAGTATGGAGAATGCAAAACTAAACCTTGATCAAGAAATACCTGATTGGGATTTTGACAAAGTAGTATCTGAAGCAGATGCTAAGTTGGAGAAAGAATTACAGAAGGTAAAGGTTGAAGGTACTGATGTTAAGAAGCAAATTTTTTATACTTGCCTTTATCATGCCTTGTTACAACCTAATAACCTTGCTGATGTAAACGGTGATTATATGGCTGCTGATTACACAACTAAAAGGGCCGAAGATAAAGTACATTATTCCACGTTTTCGTTATGGGATAGTTACCGTGCGGCCAATCCGCTTTATACCTTGGTAGAACCTGAGCATGATGGGCAGTTTGTGAATAGCATGCTACGCCAATACAAGACTTATGGTTATTTGCCGATCTGGCAACTATGGGGACAGGAGAACTATTGCATGATAGGAAATCATTCAATCCCTGTGATTGTAGATGCGGTATTTAAAGGCTTGCCGGGTTTTGATGTAAATGAAGCGTACGAAGCGGTAAAGAACTCTTCTATGGCCGACCATCCTAACTCCCCGTTTACCATATGGGAGAAGTATCATTACATGCCTGAAAATTTACAATCACAGTCAGTATCCATCACTTTGGAAATGGCTTATGATGACTGGTGTGTAGCTCAGTTCGCAAAAAAATTGGGTAAGGATTCAGATTACGAACATTTTATGGCCCGGTCTCAATACTACAAAAATCTTTATGATGTTAAAACGGGCTTTTTCAGGGCAAAAGATGATGCGGGTAAATGGATAGAACCTTTTGACCCGGTTAAATATGGATCCAACGGGGGAAACCCTTATACAGAAGGTAACGCATGGCAGTATTTATGGTATGTGCCTCAAAATATCCCTAACTTTATAGCATTAACGGGAGGGGATAAATCGTTTGTAAATAAGTTGGATACTTTCTTTAACTTAAAAACGGGATCAGAAGAAGTTAACGGAAATGCATCTGGTTTTATTGGGCAATATGCCCATGGCAATGAGCCCAGCCATCACGTAACCTATCTTTATGATTATGCTGGTGAGCCCTGGAAAACACAGTATTATGCCTCTAAAGTGATGAATGAATTTTATAATGTTTCATCATCAGGATATGCTGGTAATGAAGATTGTGGTCAAATGTCGGCATGGTATATTTTCAGTGCAATGGGTTTCTATCCGGTAAATCCGGCCAGCGGCGTTTACGCTATCGGATCACCTCAGTTTAATGATGTGGTGATTCAATTATCGGATAATAAAATATTCAGAATTAAAACGAAAGGCGTGTCTGCTCAAAATATTTACATACAATCTGCTACGCTTAACGGCAACCCTTATTCACATGCTTATATCACACAAAAGGATTTAATAAAAGGGGGTACTTTAGTATTTTTTATGGGGCCGAAGCCAAATAAAAAATGGGGCGTAGAGCGGGAAGACAGACCTGGTAATAATGGATTTTAATTGCATATAACAATATAACAAATGCGCTTGGCTATATAACAGAGCCTCGTATTAAACTTTAAATAAATGATTAACCAACGAATTTTTAAGATTTTTATCGGGTTTACATTATTCTTTAATTACTGCTGCGCCCAGCAAAAGCCATTGCGCTTATGGTATGACAAACCAGCGACTCACTGGGAGGAAACACTGCCGCTAGGTAACGGCAGGCTTGGTATGATGCCTGATGGCGGGATAGATCAGGAGAATATAGTGCTCAATGATATAACATTATGGTCTGGAGCACCGCAGGATGCCAATAACTATAATGCTTACAAAGTTTTACCGCAAATAAGAAAGCTACTTGTTGAAGGCAAAAATGACGAAGCGCAAGATTTGATTAACAAGGATTTTGTGTGTACCGGCAAAGGCGGAGGCTCTGTGCCATTCGGTTGTTACCAGGTGCTTGGCAATCTCAGTATAAAATATAAATACAATGGCGCTGATAGTATCGGCAGCCAGTTTAATAATTATAAGCGCGAACTATCATTAAACAACGCTATTGCCAAAACCACCTTTAAAGTAAATGGCATTATTTATACAAGGGAATATTTTACCAGTTTTAATAACGATATCAGCATTATAAGGCTTACTGCCGATAAAGCGGGACAACTAAATTGCAGCATTAGCATTAGTCGCCCGGAGCGGAGCAATGTAACCATATCTGGCGGCGAATTGCAATTAAGCGGCCAATTGGATAATGGTATTGATGGCAAAGGAATGCAATATATAGCGCGTGTAAAGGCCAAATTGCAAGGGGGGGCTATGAGCCTTGCAAATAACACGCTGACTATCAAAAATGCTACTGAAGCTATAATATATGTATCAGCCGGAACAGATTTTAGGGGTGTAGCTTTCAAAAAAAATACTGAGGCTATACTCAATGCTGCTATAAATACACCTTATACCATCGAGAAGCAAAAGCATGTCAGCAATTATCAAAAGCTTTTTAACAGGGTGAATATCAATTTGGGTGACGCCAATAATATTAAAGAAACAACGGATAAAAGGTTAATCTCTTTTCATAAAGATCCGGCATCAGATAATGGCCTACCCGTTTTATTTTACCAGTTTGGGCGATACTTGAGCATTAGCAGCACAAGGGTAGGATTACTGCCACCAAACCTGCAGGGTTTATGGGCAAACCAAATTCAAACGCCATGGAACGGCGACTATCACCTGGATATTAACGTGCAAATGAATCATTGGCCGTTGGAAGTATCAAACCTGTCGGAACTTAATTTGCCATTAGTAGAGCTGGTGCGCGAAATGATCCCGCATGGCGAAAAAACAGCAAAAGCTTATTATAATGCCGATGGCTGGGTAGCGCACGTAATAACCAATCCCTGGCATTTTACCGAACCTGGGGAAAGTGCATCGTGGGGGGTAACTAAGGCCGGTTCAGGTTGGCTATGTAATAATATCTGGGAGCATTATACTTTTACTAACGATAAGAAATACCTGGCTAGCATTTACCCCATATTACGTGGCTCTGCATTATTTTATAACAGTATATTAGTTAAAGATCCTAAAACCGGCTGGCAGGTAACCTCGCCATCATCATCACCTGAAAATTCGTTTTATCTGCCAAATGGTAAAACTGCCAGTATTTGTATGGGTGCAACTATTGATAACCAGATCATCAGGGAGCTATTTAATAATGTGATAACCGCCTCGAAAATATTGGGCAAGGATGAAGCTTTCAGGGCACAGCTAAGCGCTAAACTAAAGGAACTGCCGCCTCCGGGCGTTATATCTAAAGATGGCCGTATACAGGAATGGCTGGAAGATTATAAGGAAACTGACCCACAACATCGCCATGTTTCGCATCTGTATGGTTTGTTCCCGGCATCATTAATAACGCCTGACGCTACACCTGAACTTGCTGAAGCCGCAAAAAAAACGCTTAACGTTCGTGGAGATGATGGCCCAAGCTGGTCTATAGCCTACAAAATATTGTGGTGGGCAAGATTGCACGATGGTGACCGCGCTTTTAAGCTCTACTGCCAATTAATGAGACCTACTTTGCGTAACGATGTTAATTATGGTTCAGGAGGAGGTATTTACCCTAACCTGCTCTCAGCAGGGCCACCATTTCAGATCGATGGCAACTTTGGTGCAACAGCGGGCATTGCCGAAATGCTGATACAAAGCCATGCCGGTTATATCGAACTGATACCAGCAATACCAAATGAGTGGAAAGCAGCAGGAGAAGTGACTGGCTTAAGGGCACGCGGTAATTTTACGTTAAGCTTTAGATGGAAAAATGGTAAGGTCACCAATTATCATATCACCAATCCTGACGGAAAAAAAGTTCTGATAAAGGTGAATGGGGTGTTGAAAGCTGTAAGGTCAGAGAAAGCATAAATATTAGTAACATTTATAACATAATAAAATTTGAAAAACAGTAGTATATTTTACAGAGGTTGCCTTACAGTTCTTTGTATAACAGGTTTATTGGGGACAGGAAGCGCCTATGCCCAAACGGTCACTATACCAGTTGAAACAGCCGAAACAGCTATCGTATTACAGGTGGCGCCAAATAAAGATGTGAACACAATTTATTTAGGAAAGAAGTTAAGCAATCCGGAGGAATACGGCGGTATCCCAGGCGTATACCAACAGGGAAACAATTATTCGGGGATGTACAATTCCGCGTATACACCGGCAGGATCGAGGAACCTGTTGGAACCGGCTATAGCGGTAACGCATGCCGATGGCAATAATTCGCTCGATCTGAAATATGTAAACCACTCGGTTACCCGGATAAGCGATGATGTATCGTTATTGTCAATACAGCTAAAAGACCCTGTGTACGATTTTGAAGTTACGCTATATTATAAATCGTATTATAAAGAAGACGTTATCGAACAATGGAGTGTTATTGAGCATCATGAAAAGGGCAATGTAGTACTGCAAAAATTTGCTTCGGCCAATATTAACCTGAATGCGGGCAGTTACTGGTTAAGGCAATATCATGGCGACTGGGCTAAAGAAATGCGCCCCGAAGAAACTGAGTTAACGCATGGCATCAAAACACTGGATTCCAAATTAGGAACCAGGGCAGATCTTTTTATGCCTTCGGTATTTATGGTTTCATTGAACCATCCTGCAACCGAAGATGAAGGCAGTGTCCTGTTTGGTTCGTTGGAGTGGAGCGGCAATTTTAAGACAGATCTGGAAATAGACCCGCAGGACAACCTGAGGATCATTTCAGGCATAAACAATTATGCATCACCTTATCAGCTTGCCGCTGGCCAGCCATTTGAGACACCGGCTTTTGTGTATACATTTTCGGTTGAGGGCAAAGGCAAAGCCAGCCGTAATCTGCAATCATGGGCGCGAAATTATAAACTGGTGGACGGAAAGGGAAACAGGCTGACCTTACTCAACAACTGGGAATCTACCTATTTTGATTTTAATGAGAACAAACTCAGCGAGCTGCTAAAGGATACGAAAAAACTCGGTGTAGATTTGTTTTTGCTTGATGATGGCTGGTTCGGGAACAAATATCCGCGTAACAGCGACCACGCAGGCTTAGGCGACTGGCAGGAGAACCGTAAAAAACTGCCAAACGGCATCGCCGAGATTGCCAGGGAAGCTCAAAGTGATGGTGTAAAGTTTGGCGTTTGGATAGAGCCCGAAATGGTTAACCCTAAAAGTGATCTGTATGCCAAACACCCGGATTGGGTGATTAAACAGCCGAAAAGGGAAGAGTATTATTTACGTAATCAGTTGGTGTTGGACCTGAGTAATGCACAGGTACAGGATTTTGTATATCATGTAATAGATTCTTTATTTATTAAAGACCCGGCGCTGGCCTATATCAAATGGGATTGTAATTCGGTGATCTATAATGCTTATTCCGTCCATCTTCATCAAAACCAATCCCAGTTTTATGTAGAGTATGTAAGGGGGCTATATAAAGTGCTGCAAAGGATTAGGGCAAAGTATCCGGATGTGCCAATGATGTTATGCTCAGGCGGTGGTGGCCGGGTAGACTATGGTGCATTGCAATATTTTACTGAATTTTGGCCGAGTGATAATACTGATCCGGTTGAGCGGATATTTATGCAATGGGAATATTCCTATTTTTACCCTGCTATAGCAAGCGCAAACCACGTAACCGATTGGGGAAAACAGCCACTTAAATTTCGTGTGGATGTAGCCATGATGGGTAAACTGGGTTTTGACATTGTTATTGATAAACTAAGCGGTAATGATCTGAAATTTTGCCAAAATGCAGTTTCTACCTACAATGATATTAAGCCTATCATCTGGCAGGGCAACCAATACCGCTTATCAGACCCACGTACGGAAAGTGTAGCTTCGCTGATGTATGTAAACGCTGATAGGTCATCAGCGGTTATGCTAAATTACCTGGTCAATTACCGGTATGACGAAGGAAGTAAACGACCTATCCGGTTGAAGGGACTGGACAGCGCTAAAAAATATAAAATAACTGAGATTAACCTTTATCCCACATCTACATCTGTAATAAATAGTACAAGTGTTTATTCCGGTGATTTTTTGAGCACGGTCGGGTTTAATCCTGTTGTTAATTCAGACAGAACCAGTGTGGTGCTTAAAATTGATGCGGTAAAGGAGTAAAAAGTTCAGTCAATATTAAAATAGCTTACTATGTTTTTAAAACGATTTTTCCCAACCATGACTATCTGCGTATTTGCAACGCAGGTGTTTGCAGGTATCGGCCATAAACAGTCTGCATCTGTGCCATCATCGGGCATCGTCAGTATCGGGTATGGTAGCCATGAGGTTATCCGCTATTCGCTGCAAACCGGCACACTGGCAGTGTACCATCAGGGCAAACCGGTAATGTATAACATAGAGGCTATAGTAAAGGCGAACAACAAAACATACTCCTCAAAAGATTATACCGAACGTAAATGTAGCTCATGGGACATCTCAGATGGTTTCGGAAAAGGTAAGAAGTATATGATCACGATGCGTAGTCCTGGTTTGCCGGTGATGACGCAGGTATTTTATACTTATGCTGGTCGTAATTATTTCCTTACCAGTGTGTGGCTTGCTGGTAAAAAATTGTCCAGTAATTATATGGCACCGCTACATGGTGATTTTACGCCGCTCACTGGCGATGTGCGCTCGCTTTTTGTGCCTTTTGATAATGATACTTTTATCAGCTACGAGTCCCGCGTGTTTCAGTCGTCAGCCGGAATTGCCAGCGCCGAGGTGGGAACCGTTTTTAGTAATGGGCAACGTAATGGTTTTGTATGGGGATCGGTGGAGCATGGGGTTTGGAAAACAGGGGTGAGGACGCAAGCTGGAAAGGCTGGCGGACAAATCACCGTATGGGGTGGCTATACCGATGAGAAGGTTAACCGCGATCCGATTGAACATGGCAAAATATTGGGTGATGTGATCAAATCCCCCAAAGTATTTGCCGGTTATTTTTCGGATTGGCGCAACGGTATGGAAGATTATGGTAAGGCAAACCGCATTGCCGACCCTCCTTATGTGCACAACTGGACAAAGGCTACACCTGTAGGCTGGAACAGTTGGGGGGTAATGCAGGACAAGCTGACCTATGACAAAGCTGTTAAGGTGGTTGATTTTTTTGCCGACAGCCTGAAGGGTTTCCGATTGGGCGGTACCGCTTTTGTCGATCTGGACTCGTATTGGGATCATATGGTAAAAGGACACGATTATAGTCAGTTGAAGCAATTTGCCAATTATTGTAAAGCAAAAGGTTTGCAACCTGGGGTTTACTGGGCGCCTTTTACCGATTGGGGCGATAAAGGAGCACCAGGTAGAAAAGTGGAAGGCAGCGATTATACTTACGGTGAATTATGGACAAAAGTGAACGATGGCTATCATGATCTTGATGGTGCGCGCGCCCTTGATCCTACTCACCCCGGCACGTTGCGACGGATCGATTATTTCACCCGCATATTTAAAGACTGCGGATTTAAGATGATCAAGATCGACTTTTTAGGCCATGCCGCTATTGAAGCCAATCATTTTTATGATCCTACGGTAACCACCGGGATGCAGGCATACCGTAAGGGTATGGAATACCTTGTTAATAAATTAGGGAACGATATGTTGATCTATGCCGCTATATCGCCAAGTATGGCTACCGGGCGGTACGTAAATAGCCGTCGTATTGCATGCGATGCCTTTAAAACCATTGAACATACACGATATACCCTAAACAGTGTTACCTATGGCTGGTGGCAAACCTGGCTGTATAACTATATAGATGCCGACCATGTGGTGCTTGACCACCAAAGCGATGGTGAAAACCGGGCGCGGTTTCTGTCATCTATCATAACCGGAACTTTTATAACTGGTGATGATTTTTCTGAGTATGGTCAATGGTCGGTTAAAGCCATGCAATGGTATCAGGATCCGGCCTTTCTGGCAATCGTAAAAAATGGCAAAGCTTTTATGCCGCTGGATGGTAATATCGAAAAAGGGGCTTCCAATGGATTTTATCGAAAGGTAGGTAACACGCTTTACCTGGCACTTTTTAATTACGATCAAATCCCACTGAATCTTAAGGTAGATTTTAACCGCATAGGTCTATCTCCCAATCGCTCTTATGAGGTAACTAACCTCTTTACTCAAAAAAGCACAAAATATTCACAAGCTGTCAATGAACATTTAGGCGGGGCGGACGCTGTTCTGCTAAAGATTACTACAGCACACTAAAGCTGTTCACGAATGTTGTTTTAACTGATTAACATATTCAGTTAGAGTCTAATTTTATTTTTTTAATCTTAAATAAACCTTATGATGATGCGAATGGAAAATTTAAGGAGGTGGGGTTTACAATTGCCCGATCTTTTGATTTGAATAATGCAATTAGTGCGAAGGTTGGTTTTCCTATTTTTCTACCAGGGTAACATTAACGCCCTTATCTTCCAATAGCTTAATTGTGGATGGCGCTATACCGTTATCGGTTATAATATGTTGAATTTGTTCCAATCCGCATATTTTGCCGAGTCCGCGTTTGCCAAATTTTGAACTATCCGCCAGTACAACCGTAATTTGTGCCGCATCTATCATTTTCTGATTCAGGCGGGCCTCCATCAGGCTCGTAGTAGTAAGGCCCATTTCCAGGTCAATCCCATCTACCCCTAAAAAAAGCATGCTGCATGATACATCTGCCAGAATCTGCTCGGCATAAGGGCCCATAACCGATGATGAGTTTTGCCTTAACTGGCCGCCAAGCTGCAAGACATCTACATGCAGGTGACTGGATAATTCGAGTGCAACGTTCAGTGCCGAGGTAATTACCGTAAGGTGTTTCTCCGGGTTGATTGACCTTGCTAATGCCAGCATGGTGGTTCCCGATGCAATAATAATAGAATCGTTATGCCCGATCATTTTTGCAGCCGCCTTGGCTATAAGGTGTTTTTCATCGGCATGAAGCTGCTCTTTTTCGGCAACAGGTTTATCGTTTATATATGGGTTGGTTTTTGAGCCCCCGCCATGGGTGCGGAACAACAGGTTTTTATCTTCCAGCAATTTCAGGTCCTTACGAATGGTTACGTGCGAAACGTTCATTTCTTTGCTAAGGTCCTGCACATTAACAAAACCTGCATCCTGTAATTTTTTTAAAATATACTGATGTCTTTCGGTAATACTTTTCATGTGCTGCTGTAAAACGTGTTGTTGTTAATCCAAAAATACGAATAAGCCCAGTCTTTTCGACATATTTTTTTAAATAGATAAAAAAACGAAACTAAAAAAATGTTTCATATTATTATTTATTTGTTATGAAAGGTTTGTTTTAATTAAAATAATGAAACAAAATAGATTTTTTTATAAATTTTTAACAAAAATAGCTTTCTTTATATTTCGATATTGTTTCTTTATCTTTCGTTTTATAGATTTGATTAGTCAAAACGAAATGATTGTTTCGTTTCGACTAAATATTTGAAAAAGATCATGATAGCAATCGAAAGAAATAAAATAGTAGCTGCAATAGGCGATGCAGATAAAGTGTGGGATGTAATTGTTATTGGCGGTGGTGCCACCGGGCTAGGTACCGCGGTTGATGCTGCATCGCGCGGGTACCATACCCTTTTATTAGAACAGGCCGATTTTGCCAAAGGCACCTCAAGCCGTAGCACCAAGCTGGTACATGGCGGGGTGCGTTACCTTGCACAAGGCGATATTGCGCTGGTTAGAGAAGCCTTATATGAAAGAGGCTTGTTGCTTAAGAATGCGGCGCACCTGGTAAAAAACGAGTCGTTTATTATCCCTAATTATGAATGGTGGGGCGGTGCTTTTTATACCATAGGCTTAACCATATATGATCTGTTGGCTGGAAAACTGGGTTTTGGCCGTGCCAAACATATCTCAAAAAAACAGGTGATCAGCAAGTTGGCTACTATCCAGCAAAAAAGTTTATATGGTGGGGTAGTTTACCACGATGGCCAGTTTGATGATGCCCGCCTTGCTGTAAACCTTGCCCAAACAGCTTTAGAGCAGGGGGCAACGGTACTTAACTATTTTAAGGTGGTTAACCTTCTTAAAAACAGTAATGGTAAAATTAGTGGCGTTACTACAACTGATATAGAGACCGGAATTAGCTATACGCTAAAAGGCAAAACCATTATTAATGCCACAGGGGTTTTTGTTGATGAAATTTTAAACATGGACAAGCCCGAAAGAAAGCCAATGGTGAGGCCAAGCCAGGGTGTGCACATAGTGCTTAATAGGTCTTTTATGCCTGGTGAAGATGCATTGATGATCCCTAAAACAGATGATGGCCGTGTGCTTTTCGCTGTTCCATGGCATGATAAGCTGGTGGTTGGTACTACCGATACCCCTATTGATGAACACAGCCTTGAACCAAAGGCATTGCCCGAAGAAATAGATTTTATTATGCGTACTGCTGCCAAATATTTAACTAAGGCACCTACCCGAAAAGATGTGTTGAGTGTATTTGCAGGTTTGCGCCCGCTGGCGGCTCCTGAAGACGGGTCATCAAAAACCAAAGAAATTTCCCGCAGCCATAAACTGATTGTTTCTGATTCAGGGCTGATCACTATAACCGGGGGTAAATGGACAACCTACCGCCGCATGGGCGAGGATACTGTTGATAAAGCTATTGAAGTTGGTGGCTTAACCCCTTATCCAAATAAAACTAAAACATTGCAGATACATGGCAGTAAAACAGACGTTGACCGTAACGACCATTTATATGTTTACGGCAGCGACGAAGCGGCGCTACTTGCCTTAAGAAATGAAAACCCCGAATGGAAGGAAAAACTGCACCCACGCATGCCATACATAAAAGCCGAAGTAATATGGGGCGTAAGATATGAAATGGCCCGTAAGGTAGAAGATATTTTAGCCAGAAGGGTACGTGCCCTGTTTTTAGATGCACGTGCTGCAATTGATATGGCGCCGGTAGTGGCTGGCCTGATGGCTATCGAACTGCATAAAGACGAAGCCTGGAAAGAAGAGCAGGTAAGCACCTTTATAAAAATGGCTCAAACCTATTTGTTAGAGCCATACCAACCAACAACCTGAACTAAACCTATTATATATTAAACCACGAATAAACGTTAAAATTATGGAAGAGTACATTTTAGCCCTCGATCAAGGCACCACAAGTAGCCGGGCCATTATTTTTGATCACGATGGAAAAATAAGATCTGTTGTGCAAAAGGAGTTTAAACAGATTTTTCCGCAATCCGGATGGGTTGAGCATGACCCGAACGAGATCTGGTCGACCCAGGCTGGGGTAGCCGCGGAAGCAACCGTTAAGATGGGAATTAACGGTACCAACATAAAAGCGATAGGCATCACCAATCAGCGCGAAACGACAATAGTTTGGGACAGAAATACCGGCGAGCCGGTTTATAATGCCATTGTTTGGCAGGACAGGCGCACCGCCGCTTTCTGCGATCAGTTAAAAAAAGATGGAAAAGAGGCTATGGTACGTTCCAAAACGGGGTTGGTAATTGATTCCTATTTTTCGGGAACAAAAATAAAGTGGATACTGGATAATGTAGAAGGCGCGCGCGATAGAGCAAATGCAGGTGAACTGGCCTTTGGAACCGTAGATAGCTGGCTGGTATGGAAATTTACCAGGGGCGCGGTACACGTTACCGATGTGACCAATGCGAGCCGTACCATGCTTTTCAACATCCGTACACAACAATGGGATGATGAATTACTGGCTATGCTTGATGTTCCAAAAAGCATGCTGCCTGAAGTAAAGCAATCGAGCGAAATTTACGGCGAAACAGCCACTACTATATTTGCCTCAAAAATACCAATAGCGGGTATAGCCGGCGATCAGTCTGCCGCGCTTTTTGGCCAAATGTGCATTGAAAAAGCCATGGTTAAAAATACCTACGGCACAGGTTGTTTTATGTTGATGAACATAGGTGATGAGTTTATTGAATCAAAAAATAACCTGCTAACTACTATTGCCTGGAAAATTAACGGAAAGATTCAGTATGCTTTTGAGGGAAGCATATTTATAGGCGGCGCTGTTGTACAATGGTTACGCGATGGTTTGGGTATTATCAAATCGTCATCAGAAGTTGAAGCTTTGGCCTTAAGCGTGCCGGATACACAGGGCGTATATTTTGTACCGGCTTTTGCTGGTTTGGGTGCCCCTTATTGGAAACCGGATGTACGGGGAACTATTGTAGGTTTAAGCAGGGGGACCACATCGGGCCATATTGCCCGTGCGGCAACAGAATCCATCGCTTACCAAACCATGGATGTTTTAAAAGCGATGGAAGCCGATGCGGGGATGGAGATAAAAGAGTTGAGGGTTGACGGCGGTGCAACAGCAAATGACCTGTTGATGCAATTTCAATCAAACTTGCTTAACTGTAAGGTAATAAGGCCTGTTATAGTTGAAACTACGGCTCTGGGCGCGGCTTACCTTGCGGGGCTGGCGGTTGGATACTGGAAAAATGTTGAGGAGATTCAGCAGCTTTGGAAATCAGAAAAGGAATTTATTCCCAAAGAAGATCTGCCAAACATTAAAAAGGGAATCCTTGGATGGAAAAAAGCCATCCACGCTGCACAATCCTGGTGTGATGAAATCCCGGAAGAAGAATTGGTTTAGTGTTCAACTTTTAATTTTATTGAGATGTCTCCATTTATTGCAGAATTAATTGGCACTATGCTAATGATACTCTTAGGCGATGGCGTAGTAGCCAACGTAGTTTTGAAGGATACCAAAGGAAGTAACAGTGGCTGGATAGTTATTACCACCGCCTGGGGTTTGGCAGTTTTTGTTGGGGTTACGGTTGCCGGCCCTTATAGCGGTGCGCATTTAAACCCGGCCATAACCATAGGCTTGGCCATTGCAGGCAAATTTGCCTGGGCACAAGTATTGCCATATATAATTGCTCAGTTTTTAGGTGCTTTTATGGGCGCATTTTTAGTGTGGATAATGTATTATGATCATTTTAAACGCACTAATGACCCTGCTTCTATTTTGGCTGTTTTTTGTACCGGCCCGGCGGTTCGTAATTATATATCAAATATATCCAGCGAAATCATTGGCGCCTTTGTGCTCATATTTACTGTTTTTTATATTACGGGGGCCGAGATAATACCAACTAAAACCCCCATTGGGCTGGGTTCAGTTGGGGCGTTACCGGTAGCTTTATTGGTATGGGTAATAGGGTTATCATTAGGTGGCACAACCGGCTATGCTATTAACCCCGCGCGCGATTTGGGTCCGCGCATTATACATGCCCTTTTACCAATGAAAAATAAAGGCGGTAGTGACTGGTCCTATTCCTGGATACCTATTATAGGGCCACTTATTGGTGTATCCATAGCCGCTATGCTCTATCTCCAAATCCATGGATAAATAAATAAAAAACATCATGAAAAATATAAGTAAAGTTGGCCTATTGGCTATACTTGGGCTATGCCTTTGTCTTGATGGCTGGGCCCAGGATACTACAGCACGAAAAAAAGACACATTAAACGTTAAAAAGTATAACCCTTTTGATATTAATTTACAGGTACGTAACTTGTATATATGGCGTGGTTTCAGGGTTTCAAACAGCCCAATTGCCGATGCCGATTTCCATTACAGCACCCGCGACGGCAACTTTGCTGTTGGCCTTTGGGGCGGCGAAAGCTTTGACGGTGTGTACCGGGAGTTTGATTATTATGTAAGCTATAAAACATCCGGTTTTAACTTTTCGGTTTGGGATATTAATAATTTCACCAATTACCCCAATGCCAATTTGTTTAATTATAACCCGGCAAGCACTTCGCATTTTATTGATGTAACTGCAGGTTACCAGTTCGGCAATTCGTTCCCATTAAGTATTAACTGGAGCACTATTGTGCAGGGGCGTGACACCTACACCAAAAGCGATGGCCAACTAGCCAATGCCTATTCCAATTATGTGGTGCTTGATTACCGTATCTGGAAGGAAGGTACTTCCGATCTGCATATTTTTGCCGGCGGTGGTTTTGCTTTTGGCCGTGACGAGAATTTTTATGGTTCAAAGCCTAATATTGTAAATACCGGGCTAACGCTTAATAAAGATTTAAGAATATTTAGCTACCATTTACCGCTCGCGGCTACAGCAATGGTTAGCCCCGAACATAAATATGGAGCAGTGCAACTCGTGTTCAATGTGTTTTAGCCACGGAAACTTTAGCTAAGTATCGAGTTTTTCTTATGAAATCGGTATAAGATATTGATAATCAATTGTGAGCTAATTGATGATTAATATTAGGTTGTGGTAAAAATAAAAGAGTGCTAGATATAAAGTATCTAGCGCTCTTTGCTGCAAAAGCGCTGATCCCGGAATTTAAACAGGTAGGGTTTCATCTAAAAAATCACATAAAATAGAATTACTTTTACCTTGAGGTATGGCATCAGTATCTGTCAGGGCAAAATAAAATCGGGAAGCTGTGGTGCCTGCAGTTTGAAAATATTTAAACCGTGATAACGCTATTTTATTCTTATTTAGATTTTGCGAATCATTATCGCTTGATGGAAAAATATGTGCCTATTCTTTCATCGTCTGAACAGAGCCGGATATCGAAATTCCATAATTGGAATGATGCCCAGGCTACGCTTCTTGGAAAAATATTGATAAATAAAGTAATTGAAGATTTAGGTATAGATAAGGAAGATAGCCAAATTATCTATAATGATTATGGCAAACCCTTTTTTCAAAAATCCCAATTTCATTTTAATATATCTCATTCTGGAAATGTGGTAGTTTGTGCTTTTAGCGATGAGGAAATTGGAGTCGATATTGAAGAAATTCGAGAGATTGATTTCGACCTGTTTGAAAGTTGTTTTACTTTACAAGAATGGCATAACATTCAAAGTTCCCGCGATAAATATTTAAATTTTTACGACCTCTGGACTAAAAAAGAAGCTGCCATAAAATTAGTGGGAAAAGGCTTGTCATTATCTCCTGATTCATTCAATGTTTCTAAAAATCATACAGCCATAGAAGATAAAATAGCGCATTTTATAAAAATAGACCTAAATCCAAATTATCTCTGTCATTTAGCAACACATGCAATTTCCACTAATGCAAAAGATATTAAAAAGATTTTTGTAAATGATTTTTTATGAATGTTATATTTATTTGGCTCGCTAATAAACTTAATACATATGTTTACGTTAATTAGGCAATTGACTGAACGATCAGCATGAGCAAAATATTTACAATAACTACGGGATTAGAGAACATGGGCGCCTTGCGTACAGGCGGCCAGGGCTCAGTATATAAAGGAAGGCGAATAGGGCCAATAATTACTGCTGTTAAAATATTACCCACCCCGATCCATAGCGAAAGCATGGAAGATAAAAACTACCGGAACTTTATAAATGAGGTAGAAAAGCTGAAAAAGGTAAATGAAGTTCCAAACCCTAATGTAGTTAAGATACTCAATTCAGGTATTACAGAGAGCGGTTCATTCCCTTTCATCGAGATGGAATTTATTGAAGGCCCAGACCTGGAAGAATTGCTGAAAGCGCCAAATGAAAAAATATTCACCATTAAGGAAACCATTAAGCTGGCCGACCAGCTGGCCTGCGCCTTGTCGCACTGCCATAAAGTAGGTGTAAAACATGGCGATATTAAAAGCAACAATGTAAAGTTCAATATCCATTCAGGGAATTATGTATTGCTCGACTTTGGGTTGTCAGTAATGTCAGATGAGCAAAGGCGGAGCAGCATGCGGCATGCGGGGGCGATAGAATTCATGGCGCCGGAGCAAAACGAGGGCAAGATGCTTTTCGGAACAGATATCTACAGTTACGGCATTATACTTTACGAATTGCTGGCGGGGCAGGTGCCGTTCCCGCTGGGTGACAACGGGGAAACAGCGAGGAATACGGTAATGCTCGCGCACATGGAGTCACCTGTGCCGGATTTGCTGAAACTGCGTAGGGAAAACCTGCCGAAGGGCTGGCCAATCGCACAGCAGGAAAGAGAGATGCAGGTGCCGGGGTGGTTGCTGACCTTAATTGGCAGGTGCCTGGAAAAACAGCCTGAGGGGCGCTATAGTGACGGAAGAGAACTACATGAAGCTATAGCACAAAGCAGCGTAGCTGAAATAAAAATAGAGATAGCTAAGGAAATCAAGGCGGAAATTCCATTGGCGCAATCCAATGCCGGCGATGGGAAAATGATAATTTCCTCTCTTGCTTTTGCAGTATTGGTTATCATGCTCTTGTTTTCTTTGGCTTATAACACTTACACTTTGTTGAGTAAAAACAGGCCTGTAGAAAAAGCTATACCACATACTGTGCCCGATTCTATTGCCAAGCCCGACAGTAGCCCACCTATAGTTCCGGAAAAAGAAAACACCGATTATCAAAACAAACGAAAACAGGCAGATTCTACTACACAAAGTACGATTCAGGGTGTTATACGATCGGAGCAAAATAAAGCGGGAAATACAGACAGCACCAATATGGATACAACAAATAATAATCAGAACTAATGGCCCAAAAACCTTCTATCTGGCAGCGTATCGGTATCCATGACTGGTTTTTAACCAGTGAAAATACCGGTAAAAATAAAAAGCAGCTTATGCTTAGCCCGGATGATGTTTATAATTATATTATCGACAAGTTTACCGATAGCATTCGCCAATTATCATTCGCGGGGCGCATCGTATTTTACCATGAATACATCATCAGCCTTAATGCTGAAGATTATAAGGAGTTCATCAATAACAAAACAGGCATCCTGGGGCTGGTCGTAGATGAAAGCGTAAAAAGATTTTACGAGTTATTAAAGCAATATCGCGAAGCGGGCAAAACAGTCGAACCTTCAAGCTCTAAATGGGTATTTCGCCTGGTATCGCATCCTGATTATGCAAGGGGCGATATAGGGTTTATTGGCAAGCTATTACCCGGTAGCAACAAAAAAGAAGAAAACCTGCGGGTAACTTTTATACCCCGGCAAACGGGCATAGCACAAACATTTGATATTAGTGAGGATATACTCAAGGGCTTTAATTATTACAGTGAGGGGTATTATGAAATCCCTTATTTAGCGGACTTGTCATACGACGAAAAAGATGCGGTAAAGAAAAAGGAAAAATACCTGGCAAGGCTGGAAATCATCCTTCCTGAAAAACAATTAGCCGGTAAAAAAGTAGAGTTCCTGATGAATGATGAGGAAATTATAGTTTCGGGCGGGGATGAGGAAAGAGAAGAACCATACATCTTCCGGATTCCTTCGGAGTGGGTAAACACTCCGCACCTTTTGATCCGTTTTAATAAAGCGGATAGCAAATTTTACATGGCATCTGTAGGTGAACAAACCATTTTGAATGAAGAAAATGTACCCAGGAGCGATGTTAATTCACCCGCATGGCAGGAACTGCCTGTAAACTCTAAAATATTGTTGAACGGTATTGTTGGTATCAATATTTTCAAATCATAAATATGTCACAAGTATTATCCATAGGATTATTAATTGTTAGCATAGCATTGCTGGTTTCACATTTTTACGACATCAAAAAATCACGTGAGATAAATGAATGAGCAATTTTTCGGATTATCCGACACCGGCAAGCAACGTGAAAACAACGAGGACCTCTTTATCGCGCAACAGGTTCACGGCGGTAAATTTATACTGGCTTCGGTTATTGATGGTGTAGGCGGTTATGCCGGAGGCGAAATAGCAGCCGAACAGGCACAAGCAGCTGTGATTGAGTGCGCCGGGAAACCTTTTAAAGAAGCAATCCCCATGCTTGTCGAATGCTTTCATTTAGCCAATGAACGTGTTATTGCTGAAAAGAAACGCAGTAATAAATACCAGGAAATGAGCTGCGTTGCTACCGTTGCATTGGCTGATATATCGGCTAACTTGTTTTACTACGCGCATGTGGGCGATACCCGGCTATATTTATTCCGCGATGGTTCATTAGTAAAAATATCCCACGATCAGTCGTTCGTTGGTTTTCTGGAAGAATCCGGCCGTTTAACTGAACAAGCCGCGATGGAACATCCCCGCAGAAACGAAATTAACAAGGCCCTGGGATTTGAAGAAAACTTAAATCAGCATGCTGATTATATAGAAACCGGCCAATCGCCTTTCCTGCCGGGTGACATGTTGCTTTTATGTAGCGATGGCTTGTCGGACATGTTGAATAGTACTGAAATTGTTTCCATTTTAAGCCGGACCGGTTCTTTAAAAGAAAAAACCAGGTTGCTTATTGACATGGCCAATGAAAAAGGAGGCCGGGATAATGTTACTGTAGTATTGGTGCAAAATGATAAAGCACCACAACAGTATGCGGCAAATAAAGTTACGGAAAGTGCTACTAAATCGCAACCGGCAGTGCAACAGTCCGAACAACCTGTGGTAGGTATACCTGTTCATCGGAAAAAAAATAATACTACCGCTATCATTTTGGGTATCCTGGCATTGATATTCCTGGCTACCAGCATTTATTTGTATAGGTTGCCACCGGTTGTTAAGGCGATCATTCCTGCTAAAAAAATCCTCGGCAATGAAGAAATTAAATTGCAGCAGGCGATAAATAATGCAAAAGGGCAATCCATTATACTTACAGATACCGCTTTTGCCGGCCCGGTTATTATTAACCAGGCTATCAGGATTGATAACGACTCATTATTACTTAAAGCAAAAGGGAATATTATACTGCAATGCGATACTGGTTATAATGGTCCTGCTATTATCTTATCTTCAAAATGCAGGCACATTGTGCTGGATAGTTTATCATTCAGCGGTTTTACTACCGCGATTGATGTAACAGGAAACGTATTGTTGCTTAAAAACGTGCGGTTCAATAATTGCAAATCAGCAATCCGCCAATCCTTTACACTGGCAGATAAAAAATATTTTGGCGGCCAGCTACCTGTATTGATGTTAAAGGCTGATTCATTACCTGTTAAAACCAAATAGATCGATGGCACAGGCAAACACCACATCAGTTTCACGAAAAAAGGAGCGTTTGTTTCTCTTGCTTGTGAGTGTGCTTTTGGGGCTGTTATTCCTGCGTTTATACCAGATCAGCCAGCAAAGCTTTGCCGATGTAGATAAACGCCTGCAGGATGGTACAATGGTTAACCTGAATGCAAAGGACGCTGCGGGCAACTTTAAACAATTGCTGCAAAAAGGTTTTTACTTTGACGACCCCAAGGACATAGAACTTATCGGGAACGTAGTCGCCAAACAAATAACAGGTACCGCGTTTGATAACATTGGCGATTTAAATAAATCAAGGTATAATATTGATGCTGATGAGGCCTTTGCTGCCGGTGGTCAATCGTTTAAAGACAGGGTTTTGGTATCCCGCGCCTTATTGGGTTATACCGGTAACGATTCTTCACGATTTTTACAGGAGAAAAATAATCCTCCGCAATTGCCGGAGCAAACTGATATAGGTTTAAGCGGTTACAGCATAAAGGGTGAAGTGTTCGATAAAAGATCGCCTGTCGGAGGTGTATTGATACGCTTGCAAATGGTTATTCCGCAGGATAGTACATTCACCGATGAGGAAACTGATCAAACCAAAATAAAAACAATAAGGGGTAAGGGCTACCAGCTAACTTATGTTGCCGATGCGCAGGGACAAAGCCACCTGCAAACTATCATCGCGTATGCCCGCACAGGTTCAAATGGCGAATATGCGTTTCACAATCTGCCGGCGGATAAAGCATTTATTATACTGCCGCTTCAGCCCGGTTACCAGTTTGGCCGGTCAATGGGTACCGAAAGTTTGGATAAAGACCAGTCTTTTAATTTCAACCGTTCACCACATACTATCAGGCTGTTGTCAACCAAAGATTTCAATATCCTTAAAAAGGAAAAAGCGCTTATCGTTCGCACACCGTCCGAATTTAATTTTTGGTATGTAATTATAGTTTTGAGTTTTTTCCTGTGTTTTTTTATCATGCACGGCTTATTAAGCTTGAAGTTCCCTGCCACCGACCAGGTTATACTACCATTAATAATGATACTTACCGGTATTTCTTTTTTAATGCTGCTTAGCATACAGGACCCTTTACGTGACCGGTTTTTTGCAAAAGATTCACTTATATATTTAGCGCTTGGGTTTGTAGTCATGATTGCATTGTTGTACTGCAATATCAGGCGGTTTAATGCTGATTCAGGTATTTATAGGTTGTTCATATTCAAGAATAACCCCAAAGCAGCAAACGGCTGGCCATGGATAATCGTTGCAATGGCTTTATTGATGCTAACTATTCTTTTTGGCTCAGGCCCTGAAGGCAGTGGTGTAAAAGTGAATCTGTTCGGCGTCCAACCCAGCGAAATAGTTAAATACCTCGTTATTATTTTCCTGGCAGGTTTCTTTGCCATCAATGAAAAATTCATCAGTGAATACGCCACCTGGCGAAAACGATGGTCGTTTTTTTCATTTGCATTAATAGCTATAGGTGCAACACTTTTTCTATTCCTCATACTGGGCGATATGGGGCCTGCCATTATTATTTGTTTCACTTTCATTATTCTCTTTTCCTTTTCGCGTGGCGATTTTATTTCAATGGCAATGGCGGTGGTGTTTTATGTGCTGCTTACCTGGCTATTTAAAAATGTTTGGTTATCTACCTTAATTACGGCTATTATGCTGGTTGTAGTTATGCTGTTTAAAGGCCGGCGATTAAGTGAATCTGCTATTATGGCACTGATCATCATATCCGGGTTTTTAACTATCGATAAGATACCGCACCTGGATAAGCTTATTCCCGGTCCTGTAGAACGTTTGTCGGACCGTAAAGCGATATGGGAAGATGCCTGGAATAACGAAGTTTACGGCGGCGACCAGGTAGCCAACGGTTTATGGGCGATGTCGGGCGGAGGGATCACCGGGCAGGGCGTAGGCCGGGGCTTTGCAAAAACCATTCCGGAGGCACACACGGATATGATATTGCCTGCCATTGGCGAAGAGTTTGGTTGGACGGGCATAGTTGCTATATTTTTATTATTCCTGCTATACCTGCACCGATCCATAATTATTGGCCGGCGAACCGGTGCGCCTTTTCTCTTTTATTTATGTTCAGGTGTAGGCATTTGTACATTCATCCAGTTTTTATTGATAGCGGGCGGCTCTACCGGGGCCTTACCATTATCGGGAGTAGCATTACCATTTGAAAGCTATGGCGGCTCTTCCCTGGTTGCTAATTTTTTAGCCGCCGGATTTTTATTGTCGGCATCAAGGGTTAAAGGAACACCTGTACAAATGTCATTTATTACCAAACAACAGGACCGTAACCTAGTACCGGCTTTAATGTCCGCATGTATAGGCATTGTATTGCTGGTAGTTAATATATCAAGTTACTTGTTTGAAAGTAATAAATGGATAGTGAAGCCAGCTTTGGTAGCCGATAAAAGTGGCGCCCGTATGTTTAGTTATAATCCGCGCATCGCTATACTAATGAATAAACTGCAGGCCGGCACCCTTTATGACAGGTCGGGACGCATACTGGCGACGAGCGATCCTTCACTGATCAGGAAACAGCAAAATTTATTAAACGCCGCCGGGGCTGGTCAATATGACCTGGATTCGGCTATGCATAAACGGCTTACGCGATATTACCCATTTGATGCGCAAATGTTCTTCTGGACTGGTGATGCCAATACAGGTGTTTTCAATGGCAGCATAAACGGCTATTTTGCCGAATATGAACATGCCGCTGAATTGCGTGGTTTTCAAATGCCGGTAACTAATTATAATGTGCAGGCCAGTCATTATCAGGAAGACCGCTTTTTGCCCCGGGGGGTAAAGGAGATGTCGGTTCAAAAGCGGGATTACAGTGCGCTGGCACCCTTGCTAATTGCAGGTATTAACAGTGATGAAGTAGCGCAATTCAAAAAACGCAACCGTGATGTGCAATTGTCAGTGGATGCTGAACTGCAGACCGATATACAGCAAACTATGGCTGCGGATACATCACTTTCGGATAATCGTGTATCCGTTGTAGTGATGGAAGCTGTAACCGGTGATGTGCTGGCCTCTGCGGTTTATCCCTTACCGCCAATACATAATTACGACCAGCTGACCATGCCTGTCACTGAACAAAATAAGCTGTCGCAATGGATGACGACCAGCGATCTGGGCTTTACTTATGCCACACAACCAGGTTCAACCGCTAAGGTACTTACCGCCATGGCATCATTTAATAAACTTGGTATGGCTGCAGATGACGTTAAGTTTAATGTAAGCATGGCTGAGCGTATCCGGACAAAAGGTGTGGAACCGGATGAAACAGGGCTAATTACCCTTGAGCGCGCAATCGCCAAATCCAACAACGTTTACTTTATTAAGTTAGCTAACCAGGAACACCTGCAAGAACAGATGGGCGACCTCTATTTAAAAACGGGAATGTTCCTGCATGGGGTTGGTGGTTATTTTTATGCGAAAGCGCCTGATAATGAACAACAGGAAGAAAAATGGAGAGACTTATGGCGCAAAACAGAATTTAACACCAAACCAAAGTATGATCCCGATAACATCCACCGCACCCGCGCTAAAGGTATATCGGGCATGGCATGGGGACAGGGAGCACTAATTGCTACACCTGCCGCGGTTGCAAGGCTGGTATCGGGTGTTGCCAATAATGGGGTATTGATAGCTAACCGGTTCGTGTTAAAAGTGAACGGTATTCCGCAACCTGTGAAATCCGGTATAAAACTGGCTAATGATCCGCAGTATGCGGCCACTATTACTAAATACATGATTGAGCAGAGTGCCCCTAAAGCTGAAATTTTAGGCATAAGTGTTGCTGGAAAAACAGGTACGCCCGAACGGATCTGGAAACAGCAAAGCATAAATGATGGCTGGTATGTATTTTTTGCGCCTATGGCAAACGGTACGGGTAATTTAGTGGTTTGTATACGGATTGAAGCCACCAGAGGATCGTCAGACGCGGTGCACCTTGCCGGGCGAGATATTATACCATTATTGTTAAAAAAGGGTTATATAAAAAGTATTGTAGATAATTGATTTACCATGTTTGATCTATTTAAGAAGAATGAAAATAAAGGCCCGCAAGATGTGAAAAGCCTGCGCGACGCGTTGCTTCGTTTTATAAAAGCTGAACTGCAAAAAGCAGAAGGAGGGGAGGGTAGCCACATTAAAGGAGTGAACCTCTTCATCACAGCCAATGGTAATGAGAAACATATTTACGAGGCCGCGATTTATGCCGCTGAACCGGATAAGTTTAAACAGGAAATTCAAAAGATAGCGGATGATTATGCCCTTGACCTGCCGGCAAACTGGGTATTGGAAGTCAGCTTTGATGAACCGATCCCAACTGAGGCTTTAAAATCAAAAGAATTGGATGCTGCTTTATTTATTCGCACAAAAGAGCATACGCTGCTCAAAACAGGGAGCGCTTATATTGCTGTATTGAGCGGGGAGGCGGAGCAGACGGGCTACCAAATTACTTCCGATGCCGGTAAGATCAATATTGGCAGGGAGAGAAGGGCACAGGTAGCCGGTGGCTTTTTTCGTACCAATTACATTGCTTTCCCCGGCGATAGTGCTAATCCCAGCAATAAATTTATCAGCAGGCAGCACGCGCATATTGAATGGAATAATGACGAGGGATATTTTATGCTTTACGCTGATGAGGGAGGGGTGCCACCGGGTAATAAAATTAAGGTTAAAACATTAAAGGGTGATAACCTCATCAAACTGCACTCGACTGAAATAGGCCATTGTTTGGCCGACGGAGACCAAATTATCTTAGGCGATTCAGCCGTACTGGAGTTTAGCTATAAAACATAAAATACGGACAAGAGCGTAAGGCTAATATCTGATTTATTATAATTAAGCTGGCCTGACCGGACTGCCCGCCCAATCTGTTCCCGGTGCCAGTCGCTCGCCTTTCATTACCAGTGATAGCGCGCTTATTTTGGTATCATCGCCAATCTCGCTATCATACAGAATTATGCTTCCGGCTCCTATACTGCTGCGCTCGCCTATTTTCACCGGACCAACTTTCATTACCCTGTCTTCAAACAAATGGGTTTGGGGGCCACAATCAATATTAAGCGCGGTATCATCACCAATAGAAACCATGTCGAACTCGGTCATGTCGGTAGTATTCATCCAAACCCTTTTACCAGTTTTTACGCCCAGCAACCGCAACAGCAGTGGCAGCCAGGGTGTTCCCTTCAGAAAGTCTAACAAGAAGGGTACTGATAACGCCTCGTAGGTTGATGTGATGGCTTCGCTGCGCCATACTTTCCAGGTCCACATGGGGTGCTGCTCAGGCTTGTATCGCCTTATAAAAACCCATTTTAATATTACCGTTAGTAGGAATGCCGGTATACCCATATAAAACAAATAGTAAAAGGGAAAATACAGCATAATCTTCCACAAAGGTTCTTGTGTAACCAGGTCGTGCCCATAAGCGATAAACAAAATGGAAGAACAGATAATGGCACTTTCGGGCAAAATGATACGGATAAATTCAACAATTCCCCTGGCCAGTTTACGCATTCGGCTGGGCCTTATGGTAAGCTCTGGTGGATAGGGGTTACTTTCCTGCCTGCGCGGGAGTGAGATAGCAGGCGAACCAAACCAGTCGCGGGCGGTAGCATCAGTCATTTGCTGCTCACTGGGCGGTGTTGATAAAACACCTATCAGCATATTATCGTGCAAATGATACCCCTGCGGAATGAGGGCGCTATTACCTACAAAACTGCAGTTATCAATAGTAGTTTTATCAAGTATCAATTGTTGCCCGCGTATATCGGCCTCTCCTAATGTAACTGCGTCGGCCACAAAGGCGCCATCGCCAATTTCCAGTAGAGGATGAGTAACACTGCTGGCAGTAGAGATCTCGGTATCCTTACCGATTTTTGCACCCAGCGCCCTAAAAAAACGGGAAACATATACGGTAGCATAAATAGGATGTAAAACAATAAGGTTTAACGATAAAAGCTGATCGGCAAACCATTTTCGCACATAAAACGCGCTGTAAATAGCATATTTTCCTGGTTTAATCCCGCGTTGTAAAATGCGGGTAATTATAATAGTTTCGGCGGCAAACAGTAAAATATATAACAACGCAAGGCCGGGCGCATTTACCATATAGCTAAAATCATAATCTCCGGCGGCGTCATCCAGTTTGTTTATAGCAATAATGGTTGGTAGTAACGGTAACAAGATAATGAGCGGAAAAACCATGACAGACAAAAGGAATACCGCCTTGTATTTTTTGCGGGTGGATGCCGATACCGGTAGTGGTTGCGGCAGATCTTCCAAAGCTTTTTTCTCTTTCAACTGGGCAGGGCTACCATACCACACTTCGCCGGGGGCAATGGTTTTGCCTGATGGTAAACAACTTAGGTCCTGTAATTCGCCCCAATCATCAATTACACTATCCCCTGATAAGATGGCACTGCTGCCCACATAAGCATGATTGCCTATGGTGATGGAGCGAAGTTTTAACAGGCCATCTTCTACAAAGGCATTGTCAAGCGTGATTTTTGAACTGAGGCTGGCATCACTGCCAATGGTTATCAGATCTTCGGCACCAAAACTAAAATCACTGATTTGGGCATCGGGTGCTATCTTCATCCCTAATAAACGCAGGTAATTCGGATAAAGAGGCGTGCCGTTTAAAAACTGTGTTGGTACCAGGCGCTGCATGGTTTTTACCAACCACCACCTGAAATAATAAGTCCCCCATAAAGGATAATCACCAGCCTTCATTTTACCTATCACCAACCATTTGCTGGCAATGCAAATAATCGTAAACAGGGGAGGGATAAGGGCAAACAGCAATAAAGAGGTAAGGATGGAATAAGGGATGCTCCCTGTTTCTTCATTAACATAATAATAGCCTAGATAGGGGATAAATATCTGGAAGGCAAAAAGCCCGTAAACCACAAGCAGCGATAATGTTTGGGCCAGCCAGCAGCAAATGTATCGCCATAGCGGCGGTTTTTGAAAGCTGTCGGTCTTGGTTTTTTGTGTTTGCGGTTCGTTAGCCCATTCAACTATCAGCTTACTTAATGGCCGGTGTATATAAAGGTCTTTTAAAGATACGTTGGGTAAACCAGCATCGCGCCTTAATTTTGATACAAAGCCTGCCGCCAACAGGGAATGACCACCCAGATGATCAAAAAAATCCATCGACGGGTCGATCTGTTTATAAGGGAATATATCCTGTAAAACAGCCAGTATCCTATCCTGGGCCGGAGCATCCATATCTATAGTTTGCTGATCGGGATTGGCAGGTTCAGCTATTAATAGTTCCGGAACAGGCAAGGCTTTACGGTTTATTTTGCCGCTTGGCATACGCGGCATTTCAGGCAAGGCGGTTATAAGGGCCGGTACCATATATGCCGGTACGTGCCTGCCCAGTTCAAGCCTGGCCAGGCGTACATCAAAACATACATTTTCTTCCATTACCACGTAGCCAACTAAATGCTCCTGCCCGGTGGTATCTTTTTTAACAGTAACAGCGGCTGATCTCACGCCGGGGAATGTATTCAACAGGCTTTCGATCTCGCCCAACTCAATACGATAACCGCGCAATTTGATCTGGTCGTCCAATCGCCCCTGTAAAAAAATATTCCCGTCCTGATCCATCGTAGCCGAATCACCGGTCCGGTAAACCCTGTCGCCGGGCAAACTGGCTAATGCGGTGGGTTTGAGCACAAATTTTTCCGAGGTTAGCTGCGGCAGCCGCACATATCCTGATGATAATCCCGGCCCGGTAATAACCAATTCGCCGGCCTGATTAATGGGTAGTGGGTTCATACTTTGATCAACAACAGCCAAATTATAATTAGGCAGAGGATGCCCTATTACAATGTCGTCACCGAGGCCCAATCGGGCGATGGCGGCCGTAACTGTAGTTTCGGTAGGGCCGTAGCTGTTATAAAACTGTATGCCATGTTGAGCCCATTTGGCTAAAACCTGTGGGGTGCAGGCCTCGCCACCCGCATTAACCAATCTGAGCGAAGGGATGCTATTTTCCATTACGGCCAGTAAGCTTGGTACCGCGTGTAAAATAGTTATGTTTTCCTTTTTTAGTATGTCGCTTAACTCATCAATTACTTTTGACGTGGTATTATCAGCCACCCATAAACTAGCCCCGGCAAAGTAGCTTATCCAGGTTTCCTCGCACCACATATCAAACGATACGGAAAAGCCCTGGTATACTTTATCTTCGGGTAATATGCTAAATATAGATTGTTCGGCCCTTACCAGGTGGCAAATTTGCCGGTGGCTTATGGGGATGCCTTTTGGTTTGCCTGTACTGCCTGAGGTGTACAATACATATGCACAATCGCCAGGTTCGGGGCCCAAAGGAAGTGTAAAGTGTTGCTCATCAGTAAAAGGATCCGCCAACACGTGGCTTTGTGCCGCTGTATAATGTGGTACCTGTAAAACGATACACCGGGCATTAAGCGGCTCCATACTGAAACATGCCGCAGCTCCTACTTCGTCCAAAATCACTTCCACTCTTTCGGCTGGGGTCTCACGGTCAATAGGTACATAGGCGGCACCGGCCTTCAAAATACCCAATATAGCTGCGTGCAATTCAAAACCGCGTGGCCACCATATGCCAACACTATCGCTACGACCTATACCATTGTTTACTAAATAAGCGGCTATTTCATCACTCCAGCGGTCGAGGGCATCGTAGGATAATAACTCGTTATGAAAAACCAATGCGGTTTTATCTGCATAATGTTGTGCCGATGCTGAAAATAAATCAACCAAGGTTTCCTCCCTGATCAAATCAGGCCGATCAGCTCCAATAGCAATACTTAAATTAGTCATAAACAATAATTACTCCGTTTTTCTGATGAGATGTTCATCTGATAAGACGTTCATCGGGTTGCAAGGTTTATTATCTTATCCGGATTATAATGTAAAGCTTTTATTACCTGAGTTATAATTTATATTATTTGCCCCTATTTGCGATCTTCAGAAAACCTTTAATACTTCGTGTGTTAAAAGTGATAAATTTAGTTGGGAATGATCTATAAAGTTGCTATTGTTTGTTAGAAACTGTTTATAACGATGTGATAGTATTGACATTTTTACTAAATGATCTGTACCAAAAATCCTGGAATGTAGGGCGTATCATCACTATTTAAGCAGTTAGAATGTACCACAATTGTAATTCAATCCTAAATCAGACTCACAAGGCAAGCTACTGGTCCGCCATTAAAGAGCTGCTTGCTAACCCACGTTAGAAAAAATAAAGTAGTATATTGCCAATATATAGCAATACGGTTCCCTGCTGAACCTTAAACCAGTATTCGTGTTGTTATTGTTAATAAGCTAAAAACCTTATCATGGAATCTTATACTAACTCAACTACGCCAATCAAAGCTCATGACCTCGCTATGGTCGCTTTTAATTCTAATCCGCTAGTACGGGCCCGAAACGCGGTCTATAATATAGACAGTACAATGCAAACTAATTATGATAGTTTAAAAGCGCAGCTAATTTTGCAACTTAGCCCTGTACTCGTTGTTCAAAGTGATGGTTCGGGTGGCATTTTTACGCTCGTTTATCAGGGAAGAAGTGAAACGGTAAGCCCCGTTTCGCCAATTTTTCAGCTGATGAAATCGGTTAGCCACACGCCGCTTGGCATTTACGTGATTATTGCGCCTTATCTTGCTCAGCCAGAAGCTGCGGAATGGGTAAAGCCGCTTATGGAATTCCATACTGTGTTGGAAGCCGCACTTGCTAATTTGCCAGGTGCCGGATTACCGGAAAAGGCACTGATATCCTGTACCAAAGTTATTAAAGGAGGTTTGGATTTTATTGATCGGGCGGTGGCAACAAAAACATTTACCATTGATCAGTTTGAAAATTTCACCAGCCAGGTAGCATCGGCTATCGCCACTAATATGAATTTCGCCGCGGAGGCACAGATCGCCGGTGTTGAAGCCTTACTTAAAAGATGGCGTGAAGAGTTGGGTCCCAAACAATGGAAGAATTTGTATTCTATTATCCTAGCGATATGGACGACTGAAGTGAAGAATCAAAACTGGCTGATCGTTAAGCAAATGATGGATCAGGATAACGTAGATTCGCAACTTATCACGATCTCTATGGCTTCGTTTGCAGAGGACACCGTTGCCGTGGCTCTTGATAACCTGGCACGGATAATTCAGGACAATGTTGCCGCAGCTATGATTTTCCCAACTAATGCTGTGATCGCGGATGCCTTAAAAGGCCCCGAGGACCTTTTGGCAGGTTCTATTGAAAAAATATTGGGTTGCCCGCATGCCAGAAAATCAGTGTAATAAAATCTAAGATTATGACATCCTGGGGATACACTAAAATTGAGCGGTTTGACATGCACAGTATCTCAAAAACAAAAGCTATAAAAGCACCTGTTTTTCCATCAAAAACAAGCTAAAAATGAATAAAATACAGTGTTTTTTATTCATTTTTTGGCCTAAAAAGGGCTTTTTACAGCCAAAAATTAGCTTAAAAATGATCTAAAAACTGCTTTTTTAAAGTCATTTCGGCCATTTTTGAGGTGAAAAGTGTACCAAATGTACCACCTGTTTCACTTGACTCGTGATACAGTGCGGGCAGAAAAGCATTAAAAATATCAAATAGGGAGATAAGTGAAATATACCTCCCTAATTTGAACCGATCAATCCGCCGTTAATGCAACAGGAGCCAGTTGCCTGGGCGTACCGTCAGGACCTACCGCGATTATATTATCGAATATCACGCGTGAACCGGGTTTTATGTTTTCTAATGAGGCATGCATTTCTGAATTTAAGCTATTGCCCGATGTTACCTGTACGGATGCTGTTTCGCGAGGATTGGCGACGATCATACTGAACCGGGTAATCCTGAACTTGGCATCAAAATCAAAATTATCCAGCGAGGCGAAAATGGCATCCTGCGCTTTTAATGCCACTGTAGGCACATTACCACCGGTTCTTCCCGAGAATTTAGCAATAGGATCGGGTATTCGTTTAGCACGGAACTGGGTGCGGCTCAATAATTCGGTATGGCCCTTATTTATTTCTGCTGATACCAATACAGTAACCATTCCGGGATTATTTACCTTAACCATATACTTGCCGTTGCTTCCGTTTAATGAACCTGCTGATATACTTATCCTGATGTCCCTTGATGGAACACCCGGAACGGATACCGACACAGGGTTATCAACCCCGATATAAAAAACGTTCATTTTATCAGGCGATACCACTGCCGACGGACGTGACACAATATACTGCTGCTCGGGCGTTGTATAGGTTTTAATGGTGCCATCGGTTTGCCGGATTTTTATCGTCCCTGTCCAGTTAAAAATCCCCTCGCGTGATGTAGATACATTATAAACGCCCCGCCCATCCGCAACATTTATTGGGGTGCCACCAACTTCAATATCAGGTTTTGATCTTGAATCATAAGCAGTCAAAAACACCTGTGCGGTGTAAGGCTGGCCTTGTATTAAATATGAAGTAGGGGCTACCGCAACAGCCTCGAACTTATCGAGATTAACAACAGCCTGGTCCATTTTGCCCAATATCTTTTTTACCACTTCGGCTTCGGCATTTTTATTATCTGCCTGTATGCGCGATAGTATAGTAAATTCCGCCGTTAATGGTACTCCTTCGCCAAAGTTCAAGTCTTCCCAGTTGCGTGAATCGACCCCTTTTTTAGGCGGATCATCGGCGTTAAGCGTAAATGAGACACTGCGACTGTCGTTAGGGCCAAGTACGTTCAATAATTGCTCCCGGGTATCATTTATCTTTTGTTTAAGTGCATATGCCCTTTTTTTATTGATCATTACATCAAAACCAATATCGAGATTATCACGCTGTTTTAAATCGCCGGTTTTGCTGTCATAACCATCACTCTGGTTTACCAGTTCGGTTTTTATGCCTTTTATAAAATCGTCCAGATCCTGGGTTATTCTTTGAGCTTGTTTCGCCTTTTCATAAATAGGCTTTGCCCGCTCTGGCGATTCTTTAAGTCTTGTTTGCTCAAAGGCTTTAAATTGCTGCTGTATTGAATTATCAACGTTGCCTGCGGAGGCAGTAAGACTATCGTTAATTGTTTTAAACGCGTCTAATATTGTTTCAGAGATATTCAGGGCCAGCATAGCCAATAGAATCAGGTACATGAAATTTATCATTTTTTGCCTGGTAGTTTCTTTTCCTGCAGCTGCCATTTTTTTAATTATTAAAATGTGAATACTAAATTTTGCCTATAACATTCCCCTCCTGCCTAAGCAGGTGGGTTGTTATGGTAGTTCTATCGTGTGATTAGCAGCCGTTATATGCGTGGCTGCGTCATGGCTGAAAGCATGTTGGCATAGAAAACATTCAGTGATGAAATATTTTTTGCCAGCTTATTCACCTCATCCTTAAACAGCCTGCTGTCATCGGCAGATTCATTCAGATTCCTGAGTGTATCATTTAACCCGATATAGAAGTGGTTGATCTGTTTCAGACTGGTATCAGCTCCTTTTAATTCTACCTCATAAAGTGAATTTAACTGAGATAAATTGGATGTTAATCGTGCAACCTGCTGATGGTAGGCTTCCCCGTCGGACTTGTTATCAGCCATACCAGCCAGTCCCGTTGTGGCGCGCTCGAATGCTGCACCTAATACATCAAACTTTGAAGATGCCTGCTGCAGTTTATTTGAAAATTCGTCAGTGTCTAATGATATATCGGTAATAGTGTTAATGCTACCGATTTTGTCGGCAAACTTTTTCAGTCCCTCGCCAAGGCTATTAAGCGCCTCCGGACTAACATTCGCATCGTGCAATAACTTATCCAGTGCTTCAACATTACCTCTTGCCGGAGCGGCATGATGATGAACACCGGGCAAACCGTCGTAATCCACTGCCAGCTCAGGATAAACCTTTTCCCATGCAGGATCTTGAGGTGGCGGGAAAAATCCCAGTGTAAAGAATAGTATAGCTTCCACGCAAAGGCCTAAACCTATCATATAGGTACCGGCTACGCCTCCCCAGTGATTGATTTTAAACATGGCCCCTAATATTACTATGCTGGCTCCCCAAGAGATTGCTACATGCAGCCAGTTGAATTTTTTTGTACTTTTCATGATATTATTTTTTAAATGTTCTTAGATTAAAATTTAATATAAATGGTTCCGGCAGTGTTTAAACCGGGCAAAAAGCCTGCTTTATCTGCATTAGCCGGGATGGTTGAGGTTGGGGCCGTTAATGGTATATAATAACCCATATCCAGCCGTAGCCCTAAACTGTTCGTTAGGTGTATATTACCCAACCCAGTACCTATATAAGGCCGGAACTTGGCAAGATAGATAGTATAGTCAGCCAGTGGGTTCGGCTTTTGGCGGAATACTGAATTATTAAAATAATCAGCTACCCCGGCAGATAAAAACCACTTGCTTGCAAACCATGTACTACCACCATATTCAGGTTGCCAGTCAACTATGGCATATACAGAATTTCTATTGAAGGTGACATCCCTGCTTTTATATTGCCAGTTGCCAAACATGCTGGTAAAACCAACCCTTGCGTTAAATGCATTGGCAAAACTGTAACTTCCCTGTAATCCCAATCCTTGTGTGCCTAACTGCGCACCTATGGATGATGAGGGAAATGCACTGTATTCAGGCAGCACTTGCGCGCTTGCCTTACCGCAGATGAATAGAATTATTGACATTAGGAGCATCCAAAGGAATTCTCTAATTAGTTTTACTGGCTTTATCATGGCTATCCTCCTTTTTAATGTCTGATGGTTGCACCAGATCTTTGTTATTAACTCCTTTTGGGCTTTGCCAAATGGTTTTCTTTAAATCAGCTATTTTCTGTTCTAACCTTAATGCTTCGGGGCTGCCCGGGTCAAGTTGTTCAGTTTGCGTACCACCGGGTGAAAATTCTTTTACCAGGTAAGCGGTGAATTTGTGCTGCATAAACACGTCATCCATAGTTACATCAAACACATTCTTATCTGGGTCGCTCAAATCCTGCTTAATAAGCGCGTAGCGCAACTGCGGGAAATATATCCAGAAGGCGGGGGTTGTGGACATATTATCCGGCAAATCAACCGACGCAGAAATGGTCATCATGGGCGCTATAGCAATTATGCGCGTATCAACACGGCCGCGTTGCTTATCGAAAAACACATCTTCCTCTATCCTGAACTTTTTAACCTTGTCAGGATTAAATTCATTCAGTACCATTTTTGATGATATCTGGTTACCGTCGTTGTCAAACTTTGGTACTAATACAGAGTCTGCAAAACGTTGCTCACCTTGCCTTACGGTTAGTTTGGTTTTAAAGTCATCCTTTTGGTAAGGGGTTAACTTACCATCGTCCAAACCTTTCATAATGGTTTCCATTAATGATTTACCGGGTATGGTAAGTATTGCATTAGCCGTATCATTCAGGTCAATCACCCGCCATATCCTTGCGTACAGCCTGATGTTTGCCTGGGTGGTTTTAGGGTACGGAAATGGCCTTACTTCTCCCGGATCTAACTTTTGCAGGTAACTGTCATAAGCTGGCAATGTATCGGTAAGTGTACTATCCTTTGCAATTGTTTGGGCAATAGAAGCCTCCGAGCCTATCCACATTAGCAGTGGAATGGCTATAATTATTTTTAATATGTTCATGATTTTATTTTTTAGCGATGTACTTTCTTGTTTTAACCTGTTCACCTGTGAGTTCAAAGGCTGCCATCACGCAGCGGAAGCCGATATAGGAATGCGCCGCGTCCTGGTCTTCAAAACTGCGGGTATCGGTATTCAGCATGTCGCCATTATCTTTCCACGATCCGCCGCGGACTACCTTACGCCTCATCAACGGTGCGTCTTTATCAGTAGCATCGTAAAGCAAGGCAGGATTAAGGTCATTCACCAGTTCTGATGCCGACGGGCTAAAGGCATCGAGTGTCCACTCAGACACATTACCTGCCATGTTATAAATACCAAAGGCATTGGGTGTGTAAGATGTAACCGGTAATGTAAATGTAGAGCCATCACTCGAATACATGCCTTCACCCTGTTTGTAATTAATTGAGAGTTGCTCCTTGCCTGTGGCTTTATCAATAGTGGTTAACACAGTTCGGGATACACTATCTTCAGGGTTTAATTTAGCTTCGGCAGCATATTGCCACTGTGCCTCCGTTGGCAGACTAAAGCTGGGTTTGAAATTCTTCAGATTCGGGTTGTTTTTTATCATCAGCATTAACTGGGTACCGCGCCAATCAGCATAAGCGCGGGCCTGTTTCCAGGTTACCCCAACAACTGGATTGTACTCATAAATCTTGTTGGTGAAATAATTAGCATCCATTACCGTCATCTGCGCATTTGGAAAATCCGCAGACCATACTGATTCATGTGGGTAGATGCCTACTGAATCGGCAACGTATTCGCTATTCTTTATGCCGTCCATCCGCACATAATAAAACCGGTAAACTAATAACGCAGGGTTAGGTACACGGGCGCCGTTAACCATAGTCATCATGGGTGCAAGTTTTTCTTTTATATCCTGCGGGGCTTTCTTCCACAGCGGCGATATTTTGTTCACTTTGCTCCAGTCAATAAGCCTGATTTCCTTATTATCCGCGCCAACAGTTGCCCCTGTTGCGGGCAGATAGAAAGAATCGTCGTGCAAATAATCGGTAATAGCTACTGAATCGGCAACCCAGTTTACAAACGCCTGATATTGTTTGTTGTTAACCTCGGTTTTATCTATAAAAAACGCACTTACACTAACCCTTCGTTGCTCGGACTTATCATCATTCAGCATTTTGTACAAAAAGGTACCTGAGGGTATATATACCATCCCTTCGGGTGGAATAAGCTTCTTTGTAGATACCGCTCTTGTTTTAGGGGTGTTGTAGAGACTGGTTTTGCAGGAGGCTACCAATAATAGTAGTAGTCCTGTCATTTTGATTAATGATTTCATATGACTCCTTGTTTACTTGTTTATTAATAAGTCGATATAAATTCATAATCATTTATTTTTTACGGTTGAAATATTGAGTCAAATATGATCGTCAAATTAATGTACTACATTCATTTATCGCTAAATGAGCAGAATTTATCGACAAACGATTGATTATAAGTACAAGGTTTAATTTATAGAGACAGATAATGTGCAGCCGGATAAACCGATAGAATATAACTCACCAGCTAAATTCCGCTAAGCCAATATCACTATTATCCGTTCGTCTATACATAGGCGTTATTCGCCGATTTATTTTTGTTAGCCCACGGCTACGTACTGATTTTTACCGACGCTTTTAATAGACGGCTATTGTAAGGCCTGTTGTTGTTCTGTTTTCATGAATGAGATGAGCACCTGCTACTATATCTGCAACTTATTCAGTTTCTGACATGTATGGTTACAGAACAGGTGACAAGACAAGTAAGGATCTATTATTGTAAAATATGCAAAGCAAAGTCTATTTTTGATTACTTAACCAATATGATACGTTCAAAATTCATTGCTTTTTTTATTCATGCTGTAGGATGGGTAATTTTCCTGGGTTTCCCGCTGCTATTTATGAATAAAACCCAGGAGAGCATACATAACAGCTATTTTATATTGCTTTCACCATTTTACTGGCTGTTTTGCTTTACTTACATATTCATGTTTTATTTAAATGCATGGTACCTGGTACCGAAGTTAGTATTTAGAAAGAAATATGTTAGCTACGGTTTTATCGTATTACTGTTGTCTGGCTGTGTATATTTTTTGCAACCTTTTGATAATTTACTTGGACATAATCTACTGAAAAACCCGAAATATAATGCTGCTCAATCTGCACCGCTATTGGTTGATAGTTCGATCCCGAATGCAGGTATGAATTCATCAGAAGCAAAGAATCTTCCATTTGGCCCCTTGCCGAATCAGAATTTGCGTATGGAAGATCCGAGGGATAAGCCTACTAATCAGATCATTTTTATACACCAGTCAGGGAATATTGATATGGTAGGTTTATTTATATTTATTTTAGTAATAGGCTTGAGCATTGCGGTAAGTACCGTACAAAAGTGGCAGCTTACGGAGCAAATGGTCGCCCAAACACAAGCAGAGAAAGCGCATGCTGAATTATCATTTTTAAAAGCGCAGATTAACCCGCATTTCTTATTTAATACTTTAAATAATATTTACGCGCTATCAGTTACAGATAACAAGAACACTTCTGAAAGTATTATGAAGCTTTCGAATATTATGCGGTATGTTACCGATGAAGTAAGCGAGGATGTTGTGCTGTTGCAAAGCGAGATAGATTGCATCAAGGATTATATCGACCTCCAAAAGCTGCGATTGGGTAAGAAAACTAAGCTCGATTTTGTATGTACTGGTGAAATTGTGAACCAAAAAATCGCTCCCTTATTATTAATGACCTTTATTGAAAATGTCTTTAAATATGGTATAAGCAAACATAATAGTGCAGTAATCAGTATTAGGATAACGGCAGATGAACAAAAAATAAGTTTTTTTTGCCAGAACAGTATTTTTGAAAAGCCACAAAACGATAAAAGGAAAGGCATTGGAATTAACAATACCAAACAAAGATTGGAGCACATGTATCCGGGAAAATATAACCTGGATATAGATACAAGCAACAACTTGTTTACAGTCAAATTAGAGATTTTCGGTTAAATAAAACAGAAGTATGCAATTAAAATGTATCGCTATTGATGATGAGCCGTTAGCGCTTGAGGTAATTAAAAAACATGTGAATGATTTCCCTGAATTAAAATTGCTACAAACTTTTGATGACGCTATTTCGGGTGCAGAGTTTTTGAAAAAAACGCTGGTTGATTTGCTTTTTATAGATATTGATATGCCCGATATCTCGGGTATTGATCTTGTTCGGACATTGCAAAACAAACCAATGGTAATATTTACGACCGCCTATAAAAATTATGCTTATGAGGGTTTCGAGCTCGAGGCAATAGATTATCTGTTAAAGCCAATTGATCTTAAGCGATTTACCGTGGCAGTTCAAAAGGCTTTGGATTATGCTAAATACAAAACCCAGGATAAAGATGAAGAAGGTGAATCGATATACGTGCACTCTGAATATCGAATGCTTAAAATAAATTTAAAAGATGTTGAATACATTGAAAGCATGCAGGATTATATCAAAATTCACCTGGTGGGCCTGGAAAAGCCCATATTAACACTTATGCCTATGAAAGCTGTGCTCGAAAAATTGCCCGCAACGCAATTCGCCCGGATTCATCGCAGCTATGCTGTAGCGATAAAGAGAGTAAAATCAATCTATAATCGTAAAGTTAAAATAGGCGTTGTAGAGCTTCCTGTTGGTAATAGCTATGCAGATTTCATAAAAGAATGGTCAAAATAGATCGGGTTTTTGTTGTTTGTCGGTAGATATGTCCTGTTCAGCGACAATTGCTTTTTTGTAAAATTTTAATATGCCAATTTTATATAAAGCATTTAAAACTATTGGATTATGGAACTAATGAGCAAACCAAAAAAGATCCTGGTATTGGATAACGGGGGACGGATGTTGCCAGTTGTTGATGAAATTTTAACTTACAGCGATTTCGATATACATATTATATACGACGCTGGAGCCATCTGTGAAAAAGCCAAATCAATTCAACCTGATCTGATCATACTGGATTACTTATTGCTGAACAATGAGTGCGAATTGATATGCCACGACCTAAAACAGGAGGCTATGGTAAAAGATATACCTGTAATTATTGTGACCGGTTATAGAACTAAAAAATTAAAATCAGATATTTACCACTGCGACGCATTGTTTTTAAAGCCGATAGATATGGAAGTGCTGGCATCACGTATTGACTATTTAATAGCCTCCTGATATACCTAAAATCGCTACATTTATATCGTTATTTACCATCTTTTCGTATAATGAAGATCAAAAAGAATATTGCTACCAGCGAGAACGGGTTTGTTTTTAACCCGGCTACCGGCGATTCGTTTTCCGGCAATGCAATGGCATCAGTCATATTGCTTGCCATGAAGAACGGCGTTAACACAACGGAGATAAAAGCAGATATTTTAAAAAAATACGATGTTAGTGTAGCGCAGCTTGATCGGGATTGGGAGGATTGGGTAATTCAGTTAAAAGAGGCTAATCTGTTGGAATTAGAATTGAATCATGGCAACTAAATACGCCGGCTTATGTATTGGTGTAACGGGCCTCAATGCTAATGACAATCCTGGTCCCGGAATAGCAGTGATTAGGGCGCTAAAAGACGGATTGGGTGATGGTATCAGGATTATAGGTTTCGCTTATGAATCATTAGAACCTGGTATATACATGCAGGGATTGGTCGACAAAACTTATCAGCTACCTTATCCCACCGCGGGAACCGGCGCACTCCTGGAAAGGTTAACTTACATTAATAACCAGGAGAATCTAACAGTAATCATCCCAAACTTTGATGCCGAGCTGCATAACTTCATAATAATAGCTCCATCGTTATTAAAAATCGGTATCCGCACGTTTCTTCCTTCGCTGGCACAATTACAGGTTAGGGATAAAGCGAATCTTTTTGAATTTGGCAATAACAACGGACTTCAGGTGCCACCGCATTGTAAACTGTTTTCAGCTGCTGATTTACCACATGCTACTGAGGAATTAGGCTTTCCATTGGTTATAAAAGGCAAGTTTTATGATGCATATATCGCAGTCAATATGGATTCCGCTCTGAAGGCATTTAAACAATTGGAAGCGGCCTGGGGATACCCTGTGATAGCGCAAAAATATATCAAAGGAACTGAAATAAATGTTGCCGGATTAGGTAACGGAAACGGTAGTAACCTTAGTATTGTGCCTATGCGCAAACTTTATATTACCGAAAAAGGGAAAGCCTGGGCCGGTGTTACTATTGAAGATGAGGCATTGGTTGAACTGGCAGATCAATTTGCAAAAGTAACCGAGTGGAGAGGCGCTTATGAGCTGGAGATCATAAGGGATGCAGAGGATCAACTTTTTATAATAGAAATTAATCCCCGCTTCCCCGCATGGATATATCTGGCAGCGGCCGCGGGCCAAAATCAGCCGGCCACGTTGATTAAAATGAGTATGGGTGAAATCGTTGCCCCATTTAACAGTTACGAGACGGGCAAATTGTTTATCCGGCACTCCTGGGATCAGGTGATTGATATTGCGGAGTTTCAAAAAATGTCTGCCTTCGGCGAATTATAATTAGACTTAATCATGGAAAAACTTCCTTACGAAAGGCCCTATATAAAAAAACTCACCCCTGGTGTCATGAATAAATTTGGCAGCCACAGTGGTGCACAGCCTTTTAAATATATTGATGGTATACAGGTAACTAACCTTATCGAGGCTTATGGATCGCCACTTTTTGTGGTGTCAGAGAGCCAGATACGTCGTAACTATCGCTCAGCTTATCGTGCTTTTAGCACCCGCTATCCCAAAGTGCAATTTGCCTGGAGTTATAAAACCAATTACCTTAATGCTGTTTGCCAGATATTTCACAGTGAAGGCAGCTGGGCTGAGGTCGTTTCAGGTTTCGAATACCGTAAGGCATTGGGCAACGGCGTAGTTGGTAACAAGATTATATTTAACGGCCCGAGCAAGTCAAAAGAAGATCTGATGCTTGCAATAGAAAATGATTCGCTAATCCATATTGATCATTTAGAGGAATTAAATCTTTTAATTGCCCTGAGTGAGAATTTAACGGATAAACCTCGTGTAGCTATCAGGGTGAATATGGATACCGGCATATTTCCGGCATGGGACAGGTTTGGTTTTAATTACGAAAACGGCGAAGCATGGAATGCGCTTACTAAGGTGGTTAGTTCAGGCAAATTGCAATTGACGGGTCTTCATTGCCACATCGGTACTTATATACAATCAACATCCGCATTCGGTATTGCGGCTACTAAATTAGCCGATCTGGCTTTGCGTTGTAAGACTATACTAAATCAAACCATAGAATATCTCGATCTCGGCGGTGGCTTTCCTTCGATGAATACCTTAAAAGGCGCGTATTTACCCGGTACAGACACCTTACCATCAATAGATGACTTTGCCGAAGAAATATGCAATAAACTGATTAATTCGGATTTTGCGCCTAATGAATTACCATTGCTGATACTGGAAAGTGGGCGGGCGCTGATTGACGATGCAGGATATTTATTGGGCACAGTATTAGCCAATAAACGTTTGGCAGATGGCAAACGGGCGACTGTTGTAGATTTTGGGGTCAATATACTCTTTACTTCGTTTTGGTATGATCATCAAATAAGTCCTGCACAGGATTTCTTGCCGCATACTGAAAATATGGCGATTTATGGCCCGCTATGCATGAATATAGACGTGATCAGGGAAAACATAAATCTGCCTTTATTAAATCCTGGTGACCATTTGGTGGTACATAAAGTGGGTGCTTACAACATGACGCAATGGATGCAGTTCATAACCCTTAGACCTGCAGTTGTACTAATTGATGAGCGACAAAACATCCATTTAATAAAAGCCGCCGAAACATTGGATTACATTGAGGAAAATGAAAATGTCCCCGGGCATTTAAAAGCAAAATAGATGAAAAGCAGGTTTTCATTTTTTATTAAGACCATACTTAATAGTTACGCCATACTGTTCTTTTCACAAAACAGCACATTGGGCGGAATTTTGCTTTTGGTATCCTTTATAAACCCCCTTGCCGGAATGAGTGGGTTATGCTGCGTTGTGTTCACTGCTGTATTGATCAAGACGTCGGGCTACCAGCGTGAGCATATTCAAACGGGTATTTACAGCTTTAATAATTTACTCCTCGGCCTCGCCTTTGGTACATTTTACCAATTTAACATTTACTATGTAATTTGGCTGATATTTACTGCCTTATTATTGCTCATGATAACGGTTGTTCTCGCCGAAAGGCTTGGCAAATTAGGGCTGCCTATTTTATCCATACCGTTTATCCTGTGTTTTTGGATTTTGTTATTGAGCGCTGACAGTTTGTTTAAAATCGGGCTTGTATCCAAAAGTAGCGTTGTTATGCAAGAGGTTTACGGGGCGACCGCAAATTTGTCTTACCTGCATAATTATCTATCATTCAACCTTCCCGGTTTGCTTTGCTTGTTTTTTCGTTCGTTAAGCGCTATGTTATTTCAGGATAATATTATAGCTGGCGCATGCATTGCTGTTGGCTTGCTGGTTCATTCCCGTATCGCCTTTAGTTTAGCCGTACTTGGTTTCTTAGTCGCTTATGGTTGTAACGCCGACATGCATATTTATCCGGATGGTATCAGCTATTACCATTTGGGCGCTAACTTTATGATGGCCACTATCGCTATTGGTAGTTTTTTTACCATTCCTTCAATGCGGTCTTATTTATGGGCAATCGCTTGTATCCCGGTAGTATTTATCCTGATAAATGCTTTTTCGGTTATATTGGCGGCTTATAATTTGCCAATATTTTCTTTACCGTTTTGTGTGATAAGCTTCACGCTGCTTTATTTCCTGTTACTCCGGAAAGATGCAACCCATTTGCAATTAGTTAAGCTGCAGCATTATTCGCCGGAACGAAATTTATATCAGTTCATCAACCAACAAAACCGGTTAAATAATCTACAATATTTTAGGCTTAGGCTACCTTTTATGGGTAGTTGGACAGTTTCACAGGGGTACGATGGCAATATCACTCATATTAACGATTGGGGTAAAGCGCTTGATTTTGTGATTGAAGATGAGGATAAAAAAACCTTTAAATTCCCCGGCACATTGCCTGAACACTTTTATTCCTTTAATAAACCCGTTTTATCCTGCGGCGATGGTGTTGTGGCCAATGTTGTTGATAATGTGGAAGACAATGCTATAGGCGTTGAAAACCTGCTGGAGAATTGGGGAAATACCGTAGTAATTAAACACCTTGACGGCTTATATAGCAAAGTATCACATCTTAAAAAACAATCAATTAAAGTAAAGATAGGCGATACCGTTAAACAAGGAGAACTGATTGGGCTATGCGGTAATTCCGGCCGCTCTCCTGAGCCGCATTTGCATTTTCAGCTCCAGATTACGCCGTATATCGATGCAAAAACACTGAGTTATCCTTTTGCATATTACGTTAACAAAAAGAACGAACAAGAAAGAATTGCAAGTTTTATGATTCCTAAACAAGGCGACGTTGTAAATCCTGTTGCAATTGTTAACTCTACTGCAAAGGCATTTGATTTTCAGCCAGGCTATACTGCCACACTTGTTGGTGAGCCAGGCGTTAACGAGCAATTAGAGGTTTTCAGGGACGAGTTTGGTCAAACCTATTTTTACAGTATAACAAGCGGAGCAACAGCCTATTTTATAAACGATGGGACACAGTTTTACTTTACCAGCTTTTATGGCAGCCATCAATCTTTATTATTTCTTTTTTACCTGGCTGCGTATAAAATTACATTTACCGATAATGACCATGTTGTTGTGCACGATGTATTTCCTTTACATCTATTAAATAATAAACCATTGCTTTGGTTGCAGGACTTTGTTTCGCCTTTTTTCAGATTTATCAGTTTAAGGTATAGCGCCGTAAATTCTCCCTCTAAAAGCGGGGCTATCCAGTCAACACAAGTAAAACAACTATTTGGCAAACAAAAGATATTAATGGAGGCGACTATCAGCCTGGTAAATGATAATATTCAGGGGTATTATATCTCGGTAAACGGTAACCACAAAAATATTGAATGGGTAAAATCAAATACGTATTAACTATCGTTTTTATTTTATTAGCGGGCGGTGTAAAGGCACAGGTTAGCACCATGCAGGTGGTGGATAGTACTTCGACCGGCCTCTATAACAGTGGCGACTGGAAGGAATTAATCGTGTTTGGAAATCAATCTATCAAAAACGGCATTGATTTTCCGGGCCTAAGATTAAAGATTGCCTACGCCTATATGATGAGCGGTAATTTTAAGCTGGCGCTGAAGAACTATGACGATATTCTTGCTAATGACGGCTATAACCCAACCGCCCGTTTTTACGCATATTTATGTAACAGCTATTTAAATAATAACCTTGCAGCATCTTACAATGCCGGATATATGCAAAACAAAAATGGTTTAAGACCTTTTGCCTTTATAGATGCAGGTACCGAATTTAGCACGAAATTAAATAATGACATCAACCGGGGAGATGCGTCCTATTCGCGAATTTCATTGAGTAACCGCTTGTCATGGCGCTGGCAGCTGGAGCAATCGTTAGTTTACTACAACCAAACTATTTTCAGGTTAAGCGATAATGATAATTCGATAGACGCGAGAGACCAGCAAAAAGAATACTATGCTAAATTAAGTTATGCCGCAAGCGCCCATTTTAGTATCTTAGGTGCTTATCATTACGTTAATACTAGCTTTGAAACCTCTGTCGGCAATAGTAATTTGGGTTTTGTAGGAGCGCGGTTTACAGCCCCATATTTTGATCTGCAAGTAGACATGAACTTTGGAAGTCTTGATGAAAAGCCGGTAGAACAATATGATGGCAAATTTACCTTCTATCCGATGGGAAACTTTAATTTCTATACAATTAGCCGTGCATCCGACCAGCATTTAAACGCATCCGACCATATAATATTGAGCCAGGCTATAGGCTTTAAACTTATTAAAAACACATGGCTCGAATCTGCTGTTACAATTGGCAACCAGGATGATTATTTAGATGCCGATGGATTGTATATTTACAACGCGATTGACAAAACAACTTTTAAATGCGGAGAGACTTTATTTTACCAGTTAAGCAAGCACATGCAATTGCAATTAGATTATGTTTATGAAAAAAAGGATGATACCTACCAGTCTTTAAACTATGAACAAAATTCTATTACTTTAGGTTTAATATGGAAGTTTTAAAAAAGGTTCTTTCGATTTGCTTTTTTAGTTTATGGGCAGCCGGCACATTTGCACAAAGCAATGGAGTATTACAGAAGGCTTTTCATAACAGCTATACCGACGAGCTGAATAAAAACTATACTGCTGCCATCAATGATATATCTGCTTATTACAGCAATAATAACTATGAGATAAATATCCGGCTTGGCTGGCTATATTACCTCAACCAAAATTACAATGCGTCTCAAAGCTACTATCAAAAAGCGGTTAATATTAAACCGGGATCAATCGAAGCCAAATTTGGTTATGTAAAACCCCTGTCGTTCCTTCAAAACTGGGATAAAGTTTTGCAGCAATATATTGATATATTAAAGATCGACCCGCAAAACACGCAGGCCTGTTATTGGGCTGGTGTTATTTATTATAACCGTAAACAGTTTGATGTATCAACCAAATATTTTAAGGTTGTAGCAACGCTATATCCGTATGATTATGATGGTAATCACATGCTTGCCTGGTCGTTATTGATGGCGGGTAACAAGACTGAAGCTATTGGTTATTTTGAAAAAGCGCTCATCATAAAGCCCGCCGATGCCTCAAGTACAGATGGGCTTACCAGGTGCAGGTAAATGCCTCAAATTTACTTAGTCGGTAAATAATATCCATTCATCGACAAATAGTTCTTCCCTGCAGATTTCGATCATACATTTAATTCATACAAAGGCATAGTGCCTTGGCTTTAAATTTATGAATCAAAATTTACAAAAATGAAAACCAAAGTTATTTACCCCTCGCTAATTTTGCTGAGCATTTTTAGTGTCGTGTCTTCATGTAAAAAAGACGTAAAGACCTCTTCATCTTCAACAACCACTTCCTCTTTAACAACTGCCACGCTCACAGCTGACGGAGCAATAGCGCTGGCCTCGGTTGACAGTGCTGGTGTTAAAGACAGCATCTACATGGTTAATTGTTTCCCGCCGAATGGTAACAAACCAGATTCAGTAGCATTTAGTGCTTTACCGGCTGCTATATCTACCTATTTAACTGCAAATTATGCCGGATACACTTTTACAAAAGCTTACAAAGTTGATAGTGCCAAAGTGGTTGTGAGCTATGTAGTGGTTATTAAGTACAATGGTTTGTTTGTAGGTCTGAAATTCACCTCGACAGGTACTTTTGTTAGTGTATTAGAACAAAAGGATGGTGCCAACATGGGTGGTGGCGGCAAAGGCTGGCATCCCGGTGGGCCTTTTTGTGACCGTGGCGGTGTACAACATGACACCATTGCGATTGCATCGGTACCGGCGGCTGTGTTAACATATTTTACCACAACTTATCCCACCGATACTTTGCTGCACGCTTATAAAACGCCTGATACAACGTATATCTTAATCAGTAAAGATACTGTCTTATACGCAACTAATATTTCTGCAAGCGGAAGTTTGATAAAACGCATTAAAATAGAGCCGCATGGTGGCAGAAATACAGAAATAACTGCTGCAAAACTGTTGTCTGCGATTACTACTTATTTAACTGCGACCTACCCTGGATATGTATTTGACAAAGCTTACGTTGAAAGCAACCAAACAGGAATAACCGGATACCATGTGTTTATTACGGTTAACAGTACTAATTACGGAGTAGCTTTTGATGCAACCGGCGCATTTGTTAAAGCGGTTACCATACATTAACAATTAGTTTTTTTCATAATGCTGATTACCCGGTTCCATATAGATGGGCCGGGTTTTTTGCTTAAATATTAGCGGTACATCCATTTTAGGCAATGATTATCTTCAGATTAACCAGCAAGTCCGGCTTTTGAAAACAATACAAACAGGGCTATCATAACAGCAATTAACATAGCATTTACCCAATGGCGTCCCCGCCAGGGAGTGAGGTAACTATTAATTACTTTTACCGGGCGTTTAACAGGTTTCATTGGAGCAAATTTGCCAATAATCAGCATTAATGCCGTGGTAGCAATAAACAAGAGTGCCAAGATATGAAGAAAATTTATACCCGTATGAAATACAAATTGGGTTAGCAAATATCCGGAGGCGCAAAATATGATCCCACATTTTGCAGCTATTGGAGGCACCTTTTTGGTGATAAAGCCAACAAACATTACCGTAAAAATAGGAATGCTGAACGTTGCGTTAGCTTTTTGTAAATAAGTATAAAAGTTGCTGCTGGTAAAAATGATCATCGGGGCTAATAATATCGCGATCAATGCAGCTACTGTTTCAAATTTTCTTGATGCAAGTAACAAGGTGTCATCATTAAAGCTTTTTCTATGCTTTGTCAGATATGGTTTATATATGTTTAAAATGAAAAGCGTGCCAGAACTATTTAGGGCTTTAGAGAAGGAAGTTATAGCCGCCCCGAATACTATTGCCGCAATAAATCCACAAATGGCTGGCGGCGTAAGATCCCTTACTAATTTAGGGAATACCTGGATGGTTTGCGGCATATGCTCATAAGCATGTACTGCTATAATGCCAGGGAGCATAAAAAGAAAAGGGCCTGCCAGTTTTCCGCAACAGGTTAACGCGATGCCTTTTTGGCTCATCTCGAGATTTTTTGCAGAGAGCGCCTGTTGGACAATAACCTGCTCTGTTCCCCAATAAAATAAATTAACTAGTAACATTCCCGTAAAAATGCCCGAAAAGGGTACGGCATCCGTAGCACTGCCAATAGCGTTTAAATGCTCTTTATGCGTAGTCAATAATTGATGCCATCCGGAACTCCAATCACCATGCCCAATATAGCGCAGACCAAAATAAGTGAGGAAAACGCCTCCTACAAATAAGCAAACACCTAACAAAATATCAGATACGGCAATGATCTTAAGTCCACCCAATACGGAATAAGTGCCCCCTGCTATGCCCATAAAAACCACCATGATAACTATTCCACCGAAATAAGAGCAATGGAAAACATCAGAAATCCGAAACATGCCATTAAGCGCGACTGCGCCGGTATAAAGGATGATGGGCAAAAGGTTTACCATATAACCAATCAGGAAGATGGCGCTCACTAACATTTTTGTTCCGTTATCGAAACGGGTTTTTAAAAAATCTGGGGTCGTGTTAATTCCTCCACGCAGATAAACCGGCATAATAAACTCCGAAACGATGACCATAGCAAATACCGAGCTCACACCCCAGGCCATCGTAGTCATATTATTAACATAAGCAGCCTCGCTGCCACCCAAAAATTCAGCGGCATTTACATTGGTGAAGAATAAGGCGCAGCCAACAGCTGCAAAGCTTAATTTTCTGTTGGCAAAAAACAGGCCCGCAACGTTTTTTATTTTGCTTCTTTTGGAAGTTAAGAGTGATACAGCAATAATGGCAATGATTACCGCCAGGAAACTAATTAAAGTTATGCCATTCATTTTTTAAAGCGAATCCCGGCGTTTTAATACGGTAGGAATTACTTCCTGTACTTGTTCACGCGCAATTATGGCCTGGCCAACCCGTTTCCCCATTTGTACAAAATCTGTCGAGTAAGTTGTTATACCGCCACCGATCAATTCTTTAATTACTTCGTCATTGTGGGATAAAATGCCGATATCTCTTCCCGGTTTCAGCTTTTTTACTTTACAATCCTTCAATATTTCCCAAATTTCCGCATTGTTCAAGGAAAAATAAACTTTCCCCTGTTCTACCGATCCTGGAATGTATTCGGGAAGCATTCTTGCATTAATATCAAAATCTTTAACAAACTTTTTAAACGCCCTTATAATTTCCAATGGATTAAGTGACCCCGGTAAATGAAAGAAGATCATTTCGTCATATAGCTTGATTTTTTCTGCCAGAGCCGAAAAGGCTTCATAGGAAGCGTTCTCAAATTCCTGTGTTACATAGTTGAATTCCTCGCTTAGGGGCTCAAAACGATCAAACATAATGAACTTATTGCGTGGCAAAGGATCCAGTAATTGCTTGGTTTTGGGATGGGGGATCGGAGATACTACGTACATCCCATATTTCCCCTTAACCATATCCATAATACTTTCAAATATCGTAATATTGCCATGGTGAAAGAATACATCTATCTGAACATTAGCGCCCAATTCATCCCTGAAACTACGATAAAACTGTTCTTGGAAAGAATCCATAAGATACATCACTAAGGCAACCTTAAGTGTCTGATCGGTATTTTCGTTTGCTACATAAAAGCCCAAACGGTTTTTTGATTGAACAATTCCCCGGCTGATCAGATCTTTATAACCTTTCATTATGGTTGCCCTGGCGAAGCTTAACTTCTTAACCATTGTATTTACCGAGGGAAGCGCTTCACCTTTAGAAACGATACTTTCATTAATAGCGTTTATTATGCCATTAACAAACTGATCGTGTTTAGAGAAGGACGGCATTTGTTCCAGTTCCAGTATTTTTTCATAGATGGTTACCATATGCGATTGTGTAGATTATGGGTTTTCAAAATGTTAACCGCAAAAAGCTGTTTGGTCGTAGTCATATTTATTATCTTGGTAATAATGTTAGGTGTAAATATAGCCTGTTCTATTCTGTTTACAATAAAAAGCGTTAATAATTTCACTTAACTAATTAACGCTAAACGGTCAAATTAATTAATATTAATTTAGAGTATACCTTGCTGTCGTAATTGTTTATGATCTTCTGTCAGCGCTAACGTAGGCGACAAAAAAGACAACTTTTTTCGTAAATAATTTGATATAACAGAAAATATATTTTTCTTTACGGAATTAAGAATAGACCAGAATAGCATAATAATTATTGAAGAATATTTCCCCACATCTACGACTGTGGCATTCTTTGGCTTGTTTTGACTGCGGTCTTTATTCTTCTCAAAATAATTATGATAAAGCAATATATATTGGTGATTTTTCTTTTTTTTTCGTCTAACTTATTTGCGCAGCAATATCGCTGGAATTTGACTGCAGGTGGGGGAATAGAGTGGAGTATAGGTAAACATACAGCAAAGCATTTGGATCATGTGGAAATGAGTGGAAGGCAGGTTTCGGTGATTGTTACTTACGGTATTGATAGTCTTCGTCATGCTGTCATTCATAAAAGTGTGATATTTCCGATGCTGCGGATCATTCCAAATGATACCAGGGGGAATCTTCAGCGAGATTTTAAACAACCCATCATGCAGGTTATGATCAACGGCCGGGCGGTTACTGAATCACCGGTAGCATTTTCTTTCAATGGTATCCTACATATGGTATCAACGGCCGGTGAGGGTATAACAATTGAACATAATATATTCCCTTCTTTTGATAAGGCAGCCGTTATTGAACAATGTATCATCAGTAATAAGGGTAAGCAGCCCGTTGATATTTCTGTGCCTAAGTGGGATCACAAAGATACCACTGATGCCACTAAAGGTGTTTATGGCGCTTATGCGTTGGAAAACAAGTTATATGGTGCAGGTAAAGCCAAATTGTTACCCGGAGGCAAGTACACTTATTCGGTTATTGTATCCGGCTACAAGGTATGTGAACAACCTTATTACTACTCTGCAAATTATGAGTACCTCAAAAGAATGGATTTTTTGAAAGAACTTAACCATGAACTGGTTTTAAAAACGCCGGATGACACGTTAAACGCGATGTTTAACTTTTCGAAAATAAGGGCGAGTGAAAGTATTTATGACACTAAAAACGGTTTAATGCACAGCCCCGGTGGTGGATCCTATTATGCTGCTATATGGGCAAATGATGAGGCCGAGTATGTTAACCCATTTTTTCCTTTTTTGGGTAACGGTGCCGGTAATGAATCGGCAATGAACGCTTTTAGGTTGTTTGCAGGTTATATGAATAAAGATTTTAAACCGATACCAAGTTCAATAATTGCTGAAGGAAATGGTTTTTGGGCAGGTGCAGGAGATAGAGGAGACCAGGCTATGATTGCATACGGCGCATCGAGATTTGCGCTGGCTTATGGCGATGTGTCCGAAGCAGAAAAATTGTGGCCGCTTATCAATTGGTGCTTTGAATATCTGGAAAAAAAGAAAACTCCGGACGGTGTAATCGCTTCGGATGCAGACGAATTGGAAGGGAGGTTCCCTGCCGGCAAGGTAAATCTCTCTACTAATGTTCTTACCTATGGCGCGATGATCAGCGCTTCGCATTTGGCTGCAGCATTAGGCAAGAATGAAGTAGCACTGGATCTAAAACAGCGCGCTACTAAACTGAAGGTAGCGATTGGCAAATACTTTGGTGGCAATGTTCAGGGTTTTAATACGTACAAGTATTACGAAGGCAATACCAAGTTAAGATCCTGGATTGGACTACCATTGGTGATGGGGATATTTGACAGAAAGCAGGAAACCCTTAAGGCATTATATTCACAATTCTTATGGACAAAGGACGGTATGCTTACAGAATCAGGATCGACCACTTATTGGGACCGTGCGCTGCTTTACGCACTAAGGGGATCATTTTACGCGGGTGCTACAGATAGCACATTGAAATATTTAAAATATTACTCAGGGAAAAGGCTTTTAGGGGAACACGTTCCTTATGCTATTGAAGCCTGGCCTGAAGGAGATCAACGACAGCTTTCAGCCGAAAGCGGGCTTTATTGCAGATGTATTACAGAAGGTTTATTTGGCTTACAGCCAACCGGCTTCAATTCATTTTCAATATCACCTTATCTTCCAAAAGGATGGAATGAGATGGAGCTTGAGCATGTGAAAGCTTTCAATAGCGATTTTACAATTCGGGTTTTAAGAGATGAAAAAGGTGGTAAAAAGATTATTATTAAAGAATCAACCGGTAAAATAAAAACATATTCCTTTAATAATAAAATACCCGTGGATATTACACTATAATTATATGATTAATAGAGCAACAATGAGAAAGGCTATTTTAATGCTGGTTTTAATTATTTCCTGCGCGCTGGTTCATGCACAGAACAATAATTTACAGTTTAAATCTGCTGACACTGCTTTACAAACCGCTTTTCAGCGGGCAAAAGACATGGCTTTACATTATAAAGGAAAGTCGGACGATCCCGTAGGCCCCTGGTATGAATCGGCATTGCCACCGCGTTTTGCTTTTTGTATGCGTGATGTTTCGCACCAGAGTTTGGGCGCAGAGGTGCTTGGTCTCGATAAAGAAAACAAAAATATGCTTACTCGTTTTGTAGAAAATATATCTGCAAATAAAGACTGGTGTACGTACTGGGAAATCAACCACTTCGGCAAACCCGCGCCTGAAGATTACAGGGATGATAAACATTTTTGGTTCAATTTGGATGCGAATTTTGACGTATTGAATGCCTGTTTGAATTTGTATTTATGGACTGGCGATCAAGAGTATATTAAAGGAACTACCTTTAAGAATTTTTATGAAAAAACCGCCAATGAGTATATAAAGACATGGGTATTAGAGCCGGATTCTTTGCTCACAAGGCCTGCACATCCTAACGTTACCTTTCCTTACAACCCCGCTGATGCGATGCAGCGATGTCGTGGCCTTCCTTCTTATTCAGAAGGGGTTCCAAATATTAAAATGGGTTCCGATTTGATTGCCGCCATTTATAGGGGTTTGCTTTCTTATGCTGAGATCTTGAAAATTAACGGAGAAAACGCGAAGGCATTGGCAATTTCAAAAAAAGCGGAAAAATACAGGGAGGCGCTTGACTCCAAGTGGTGGGATAAAAATGATCAACTTTATTATACATATTTAAATAGCAACAATGAGTTTGGTAAAACAGAAGGTGAAACTTTCTTGCTCTGGTTTGATGCAATAACGGATTCGGTAAGGAAGCAGAAAACAATTCAGCATTTGCTTAGTAAAAATTGGAACGTGGAGAACCTTTCCTATTTCCCATATATCCTATATGTTAACGGATACCCAGACAAGGCATATGCCTATATGCTAAAATTAACTGACCCAAAAACGGATAGGAGAGAGTATCCGGAAGTTTCCTTTGGGGTAATAAAAGGGTTTACTGAGGGTTTGATGGGTCTCTCTGCCGATGCACGATATAATAAACTAACTACTCTGTATCGCAATACAGCTGATGTTAGTTCTACCCTTACGTCCGTACCTGTGCTCAATACGATTATTGATCTGACGCATGAAGATAGAAAAACCTCGACCATCACAAATGTTGGCAATGTCACTATTCAATGGCAACCTAAATTTGCCGGTAATTATACTTCAATATTTATTGACAGGAAGGGTTTTAAGGCCATGCACGAAAGGGATTGGCTGGGTACCGAGTTTTCTTATGCCGATGTAAGTTTGAAAGCTGGACAAAAAATAACAGCTTTGGTAAAATAAATAACCGGTTGGTATTAGTTTAAAGAGTTAAGAAAAGGACTTGAATATTACAAAAATGAAGGGGTATTATATAATTGTCACATATGTAGTCCTGTTTCTTTTGTCGCCTGTTCTATCTGTTGGCCAATCTAGCCATGCCGACTATCTGTCTATAAATCATCGTAAACATTCTCCTGAAAATATCACCTATTATATTGACCCTAACAAAGGGGCAGATAAAAATTCTGGTTTAAGTATAAAACAGGCATGGAAGACTTTTAATCATATCAATCAAATTATTTTATCAGTTGGAGATAAGATAAAGATCTTATCTCCAGGAGCATTCCGTGAGTCATTATTTGCTATTGCGGAAGGAACGGCGCATGCACCTGTTGTTATACAATTTGCACCCGGTAATTATAATTTTTACCCGGATCATTTTTATAAAAAACTACTGTCGATTTCTAATACCAATGATACCCCCGATGAGCCAAAAGCCATCGCAATTTATTTAGCTAATTGCCGCTTTTTAAATGTAAACGCTACCGGTGCAAATATTATCCTGCATGGAAAGGCTATAGAAACCTGCGTCTATCAATCTGAAAATGTTGCCTTACATGGTATCAGTTATAATTATAACAGGCCAACAGTTTCCGAAATGAAAGTGGTAGATGTACAGCGAGGATTCGCCGATGTTATGGTGCATCCGGATTCCTGGTATACGGTAAAGGATAGTTTATTAACGTGGCGGGGTGAAGGATGGTCTTACCGCCCGGATAGTTACTGGCAAGTATATGATGCTGATTATGTTTATCGTAAAGACATCCCGTTTAATAACATTTGTTGTGTTGTTTTGGGAAAGAATAAGCTCCGGTTCTATTTTAAAAATAACCCGGGTTTTACCACCGGTTTAATCTATCAAAACCGCAATGTCCTTCGAGATTGCGCAGGTATATTATTTGCCTATAGCAAGAATATCACCATTGACCATGTTCGTATTTATTTCATGCATGGAATGGGGGTAGTTAGCCAGTATTGTAAAAATATTAAGGTGAGCCACCTTAGTGTAAAGCCTGATGAAAAATCCGGGCGTACCTGTGCGGCCTGGGCTGATATCCTTCACTTCTCAGGATGTAGTGGCCTGATTGAAATAAAAAACAGCTATTTATCTGCGGCAAATGATGACGCGATCAACATTCACGGGACTTTTCTAAAAGTTGTTGATAATCCAAATTTTAACCGAATAACTGTTCGCTTTATGCAGGGGCAGACCTTTGGTTTTAAAGCATTCATGAAAGGGGACAGCATCAGTTTTATTGATCCTTTAACACTGCAGCCTTTTGCTACAAATAAAATTACATCAGTTCAAATGCTTGATGATAAAAATATTGCATTGACACTTGAGCACAGTGTTCCTCAGCATAGTTTAAATACAGTAGTTGAAAATATCACCCGTACACCCAAAGTATGGATACATAATGATACCATTACCCGAATACCAACACGTGGTATACTAATCACTACCCGGCGGAGGTCTGTTATTAAAGATAATATTGTAAACCATACTTATATGAGTGGTGTGCTGATTTCGGACGATGCGGCAAGCTGGTATGAATCCGGAGAAGTTACAGACCTTAAAATTGATAACAATACATTTTGGGATTGTGGTGAACCGGTTATCAATATCCACCCTGAAAATACGCAACCGGGCACAGTCCATAAAAATATAAGGATTTTAAATAATGCCTTTTATTTAAAGGATAGAATAGCGCTAAGTGCAAAAAGCACCAACAATATCAACTTTACTGCAAACAAAATCTTCATAAATAAAAACTATAGCATCGATAGCTGCATAAGTTTTTCAGATTGTTCAGGCATTTCTACAGGAAATAATAAGACCATCCTTGCGGATACCTTAAACCGCTCCAAATAAATTTCGCATAACTGGTAATGCCAATAAAAGGAACATGTTGAAATATGTTTCTATTCAGTTAGCTCGCTGTGAAATTTAATACCCACTTTTTGGCAATATATTATTGTGTTGTAAGACACCCATTTATGTGCAGTTGGCGAGCAAGTTGTAAAAATATTTAACATTTTTTTCATCTGCAGGAAAAGCATTTTAACTAATAGCTTATGGTGCCCCGCTGTAAACAGCTTTTTTATTTTTTTCATCAATGAAATTTGGATGTATCGATAATGTTACTACTTTTACAATTGAAAACAGACCAGAATAGAATAACCTAATTTAAGCCAATCAATTATGAAAAGAAAAGTACCACCAAAACTGGGCTTGTTACTGCTTTGCTGCTTTTTGCTGCTTTGTAAATCACAAGCTTTTTCTCAAGTGTCCAGAAGCATTAGTGGACATATCACCGATGCTGCCGGACAAGCATTGCCCGGAGTAAGCGTATTACTCCAGGGAACCTCACAAGGAACTACGACAGATCAGGACGGATTTTATAAGATCAGCGCTTCCAACGGTGCAACGCTTGTGTTTTCCTATATGGGTTATGAGCGCAAGACTTTAGAGGTAACGAGTACCTCAAATGGCGATGCTATATTGACGGTAGATAAAAAATCCGGCTCGCTTGGGGAAGTTGTGGTTATCGGTTACGGCACCCGGCAAAAAGCTAATGTAACCGGTGCAGTAAGTTCCATTAAGGGTGATGAACTGGAAAAATCGCCTGTGGCTAACTTATCAAATGCGATAGCGGGTGCAGTACCCGGGCTAATTGTAAATACGAACAGCGGTGAACCAGGTGCCGATGATGCCTCTATCCTGATCAGAGGGGCGGGTACGTTAGGTGGTGGTTCAAATACGGCCCCACTAATTGTAGTGGATGGGGTTCCAGACCGTAGCTTCAGTCGCCTGGATCCGGGTGATATTGAGTCTTTTACTGTGTTAAAGGATGCGTCCGCGGCTATTTATGGCGCACGTGCCGCCAACGGCGTTATTTTAATTACCACCAAAAGGGGTAAAGCCGGAAAGCCCGTTTTGTCCTTTACTACAAATTATGCGCTTAGTCAACCTACCAGAGTACCTCAGATGCTGAGCTCATGGCAGTATGCGCAATCGGTTAATGAATACGATAATTTAATAGGGCAGCAACCACAATATTCTGCACAGGATATTCAGGAATACAAAGACGGCTCAGATCCCCTTGGTCACCCCAATACAGATTGGTGGAGCGCGCTTATGAAAAACTTAACGCCTCAAACTAATAACGTATTATCATTAAGCGGCGGGACTGATAAGATTAAATACTTCATATCCGGACAGGATCTCCACCAAAACAGCATGTACAAAAGTGGAACCGATTATTATAACAATGACAATGGCAGGGTTAACCTTGATATCCAGGCAACTAATAACTTTAAAATTGGCGTTGATGTATTGTACCGTGATGAATACAAAAATGGCGAGGCTCCAGGATATGATGCCAGTGGGATTTTTGACCAGCTTTGGAATGCTTATCCATATTTAGTGCCAACCTATCCAAATGGGAAGGTGGGTGTTGGTATAGGCGGAGGGCCGGGAAATAGCATGGTTTACGTATTAAACGGTGACCTTGGCTACACTCATAATAATTATGATTTCCTGCAAACCAAAACGTCGTTTAGCTGGGCGTTGCCTAAGATCACGTCGGGCCTGCATCTCGACGGCTACTTTGCCTATGATGATAATTGGGATCAATTTAAAGGCTATAATGCCATACCGCCGCCAGCCTACAGTTACAACACTACAACACAACAGTATGACGAATATACTTCCACAGTACCTGGAAGCCTTACTTTAGAAAATACGCAACAGGTTAATAAACTGGTTCACTTGCAACTAGGTTATGATCATAAGTTCGGAAAAAGTTCGATAAGCGCGTTTGTGGCTTATGAGCAGGAACAACAAACTTATACTGAACTGGATGCTTACCGGACCGGTTTTTTGAGCAACGAGATAACCGAACTGTCTGCAGGCAGTTCGGAAGGTGAAACAAATAATTCAGTAACTACGCAGTTCGCTCGTCAGGATTATATCAGCAGGATCTCCTATAATTATGATGACCGTTATATCATAGATTATAATATGCGTTATGATGGTTCCTCGAATTTTCCTTCCGGGAAACGTTTCGGTTTCTTTCCGTCAGTATCGGCAGCGTGGAGAATTTCGCAGGAAAGTTTCTGGGATCCAAATTCAATCGTTGACAATCTAAAACTTCGTACTTCTTACGGACTGACTGGTAATGATGTGGTTGCATCACCCTTTCAGTATCTGCAAACCTATGCTTTAGGTACCGGCCAAGGGAATGGTTATTATTATGGGCCCGGTGCTACCCAGCAGGCTGGTTTAACACCTGGCGCAACACCAAACCTGAATATTACATGGGAAAGATCTAAAATGCTCAATATCGGTGTAGATGCGGAATTATGGCATTCCCTAACTGCTACGGTAGATGTATTTCACGAGATACGTTACGATATTCTTGTGCCACCAACACTATCAACTCCTGATTATACCGGTATCAGTCTGCCTGATGAGAACCTGGGTAGGGTACAGAACCAGGGTATCGAAATTGACCTGGGCTACCGCAATAAAATTGGAAATTTTAGCTACCACATAAACGGTAACATGACCTACGCGGTTAATAAAGTACTGTATGAAGATGAACCATCTAACGTGCCAAGCTATCAACAGAAAACCGGGTACCCGGTTGATTCATGGTTGCTTTACAAAGCAGATGGCCTTTATCAAACACAAGCTCAGGTAAATGCCAGTCCGCATCCAAATGGATCTGGCCCGGGTGATATTAAGTACGTTGATGTGAACGGAGACGGCCAAATCAATGCACTGGATGAGGTAAGGACAACATTGTCGCCAACCCCGCAGATCATGTTCGGCACAACGCTTGGTGGTAGCTGGAAAAACTGGGATTTTACCATTTTTTTCCAGGGACAGGCACGTGCCGAAGTTTTGGTACAGCCTAGCGGCCTAAATATGGCGGAACAATTCTTTACCGGACGCTGGTTACAACCGGGCGACGATACTTACCCGCGCACGTTTAACGGGCCTACCAGTTCAACTTATGGTTCAAATACGTATGCATCAACATTTTGGCTTAAAAACGATGCCTATGTGCGGTTGAAGAACCTTGAAGTAGGTTATACTTTTGATAGCGCACTGTTAAAGAACATCAGTGTGCAATCCTTAAGGATATACGTTAGTGGAAATAACCTGCTCACATTTGATTCGCTCGGGCCCTCATTCGATCCTGAAGCCGCTTCTTCTAACAACGTGATAAACGGACGTTATTACCCGCAGCAGAGAATCTTCAATCTTGGAGCAAATATTAAATTTTAATAAAAAAGATCATGAAAAAATTATATATGTTATTTGGAGTGGTGCTGGTACTACTTGCAGATCTTTCATGTAAAAAGGTATTGGACCTTACGCCACAGAGTAGTTATAGCACGACTACGGTTTGGACAGATCCAAACCTGATACAGTTATATGTAAACGAAATCTATAAAGAATCAGTTTACGCTTTTAAGGATGGCGGTTTCGGCTGGGGCTCGCAAACTGATGAGCTGTACAGTAATTTCAACTGGTGCAGTGAAAATGAGTATGTGCAGGGATTGGCTACGCCTGATAATCAAAGCAGTTCTTTTCCTTTGAACTATAGTTCAACCTTGAATGACTGGACCACGTTGTACAGTACGATCTCGAAGGAAAATATTTTCTTTCAAAATATAACGCAGGCTGATACGATAGGCTATGGGCCGCAGCTTACTAATTTAAAAGGCGAGGTTCATTTCTTAAGGGCGCTCTGCTATTTTGAATTACTAAAGCGCTTTGGTGGTGTACCGTTGATCACTAAAGTCTTTACGGTTGATGACAAAAGCTTTAATGAATCAAGGGCGACATGGGACGCAACCAGAGATTTTATTCTCGCCGATATCACTGCTGCCGCGGCTGTTCTTCCAAAAACTTATACTAACAGTGCCGATGAAGGAAAAGCTACTTTAGGTGCTGCGCTGGCTTTGAAATCACGCCTGCTATTATACGCAGCCAGCCCCGAATACAATACGGCAAATGACATGACCCAGTGGCAGTCGGCCGCAGATGCCGCTAAAGCTGTAATGGACTTAGGTGTGTATTCGCTATACGGTAATGCAAGCACTTACAATCATATTTTTATTGATTTCTTTAATCCTGAAGTTATTTTCTCAAGGGTGTACAATGGCACAAATTATGAAGATCGTTACAATACGCTATACCGTGATTTAAGCCCTAATGGATATAATGGCTATTCGGCTTATAATGTATTGGAGCAGATGGTTGAAGATTTTGATATGAAGGATGGCACAGCATTTAGTTGGAGCAATCCTGCTGAAGCTGCAAATCCATATGCTAATAGAGACCCACGGTTTACTGTTGATGTGCTGTATAATGGCGCTCCGTTCCAGGGACGTAACGCGCAATTTTATGAAGGTGGTTTAGATTCAAAAGAAAGCACCTTATCGCCCTGGAATGCTTCAAAAACCGGATATACAATACACAAAATGGTTGATGATACCTACAACTTTAACATCCAGCCTTATAGCTCTTGTCAATGGGTGGCGTTCCGCTATAGTGAAATACTTTTAAATTATGCCGAAGCTGAAGCGGAACTGGGTAATACAGCAACCGCGTTAACCTATGTCAATATGATTAGGGAACGTGTTGGTATGCCCGATGTAACTTCAGCCGGACAAACTGACCTGATCAATAAAATCCGTCATGAAAGAAGAATCGAATTATGTTTTGAAGGGCATCGTTTCTTTGATCTCCGGAGGTGGGGTATCGCACAAAGCGGTAATGGAAACGGCCTTGGAATAATTATTACCCCAACATCACCCGCAAATACTTCTTTTACTTATAAGGTCGACACTATGCAGGTTAGAACATGGCAGCAAGGCTTCTATCTATATCCTATACCACGTAAAGAATTGGAGGATGATGCGGCATTAAAACAGAATCCGGGTTATAATTAATAGCATATTTATAGTAATTTCAATAGATCAGTGAAGCAGTCACAACTGCTCATTGATCTTTTTTTAACAATAATTTAGCGCAAAATTATATATCAATTAATATTAGTCAAAATAACAATAAGGCTAAAATACAGCTATAATTTACCAAATTTCAAGAATAGTACGCTATTGACTTGTTGTAAATTTAAGCCCTAAAACTAACACTATAATTTGTTTTGTTTTTAAAATCTGTATTTGCATTATGAAACGAGGTTTGTACATTATTATACTTTTTGGCTTATTACCTTTTAAGCTATTTGCGCAAAAAATTGTAATTGGAACAGGAGCATTTGCCATTGTATACCAGCCGGATGCAGACGGGCATTTACAGCAAATCTACCTGGGCAAAAAATTATCAGATACTGCCGAATACCGGAATATCAATGCATCGCTTAACCCGGCGTATGCTACTGGCGGATCTACTTATCTAAATGAACCAGCCTTAGAAGTAAAACATGCCGATGGTAATATGTCGTTAGACCTGGTTTACCTAAGTTGCGATATTAAACAGGAAAGCCAGGATATCATATTAACCAACATCAGGTTGAAAGATCCTGCTTATCCATTTTATGTTACCCTGCATTACAGGGCCTATCAAAAACAAAATATTATTGAAACGTGGACAAGCATTAATCACACTGAAAAAGCAGATGTAGTACTTAACCGGTATGCGTCGGCATTTATCAATATCTCCTCACCACAAAATTATCTTACTCATTTTTATGGCGAGTATAATTATGAAATGCAAATGCATAAGTTTCAACTTCCTCCCGGAATATTCAGCATACAATCAAAACTGGGGGTAAGAACGGCCTGTAATTATAACCCCTCATTTTTGGTATCACCCAATGACGACGTTACCGAAAACTGGGGAGAAGTTTTTGCGGGAACACTTGCTTACAGCGGCAACTTCGATATTCAGTTTGAATCATTAAAACTAAATGTTGACATGGGTAATTCATTAAAGATCATCCCGGGCATTAACGCCTATGCATCATCATATCCGTTAAAGCCGAAAGAGGATTTTGAAACACCACATTTTATATTCACCTATACAACCAACGGAGAAGGACAGGTAAGCCGTAATTTTCATAACTGGGCTATTAATTATGGTATATGGAACGGGCATCAAAAACGGCAAACATTGCTGAACAACTGGGAGGCTACGTATTTTAACTTTAATCAGGATACATTGGTGAATTTATTCGACGGAGCTAAAAAACTGGGCGTCGATATGTTTTTGCTGGATGATGGTTGGTTTGCCAACAAATACCCGCGTGATAATTCACGGGCTGGATTGGGCGATTGGGATGCGAATAGAAAAAAACTACCTGATGGCATAGGTTATCTGGTGAAGGAAGCTACAGCAAAAGGACTTAATTTTGGTATTTGGATAGAACCCGAAATGGTTAACCCTAAAAGTGAGTTGTATGAAAAATATCCTGATTGGGTATTGAAAGCGCCGAACCGGCCAGAGCATCTTTACCGCACACAATTGGTACTCGATCTTACTAATCCTGCCGTTCAGGACTTTGTATTCGGGGTTATTGATAAGCTGATGAAGGAATCACCTGGTATATCTTACATGAAGTGGGATTGCAACCGTTCGATGGATAATGTGTATAGCCCTTATATGGGGAAAAATCAGGATGCGATGTATGTGCGCTATACTCAAGGCTTTTATAAAGTACTTGATCGCGTGCGTGCAAAATATCCAAATCTGGATATGATGCTATGCGCGAGTGGCGGCGGCCGGGTAGAATATGGCGCGTTAAAGTATTTCAATGAATTTTGGCCTAGCGACAACACGTATCCGATGGACAGGATAAAGATAGAATGGGGCTATTCTTATTTTTACCCTGCATTGGCTATCTGCGCGCATGTTACCGCTGCCGGAAGCGAATCGCTAAAATACAAACTGGATGTGGCTATGTCGTGTAAGCTGGGGTTCGATATTATGGTCAAAAAGATGAGTGAGCCTGATATTGACCTAAGTCATACAGTAACAGATAATTATAAACGCTTGCAAAACGTGATTAACTATGGTGATTTGTACCGGTTGGTATCGCCCTACAAAACAAATTTCGCCGCATTAATGTACGTAGACAGCACAAAAAATAAGGCTGTAGTTTTTGTTTATAATCTCGAAAGCCTTGAAGCGGATACCTATCCTGAGCTAAAAATGAATGGGCTTGACCCCAATAAAAAGTATAAGGTTACTGAAATAAATTTGGATACCGGAGACAAGGCAACATGTCCAGAAAACGGTCAGATATTTAGCGGAGAAGCGTTAATGGAACAGGGGGTGAAATGGTATCTGAAACGAGCAAAGACGAGTTCGGTATTGGAACTGGAAGAAATTTAAGAGGCAATTCTTAAATAAACTAGTGTGGACCTGCCTTACCGGTAGTGAATAAGTTGCAATCCGTTTGCTCAAACATAGCCTGCTATTCTGTTTTCAAGCTTTTAATCGGGTTTGCCAAAGCGGCTTTTATGGATTGGAAACTTACCGTTAATAGTGTGATCAGCATGGTCATAATAGCTGTACTAATAAATATCCACCAGGAAACATCAGTATGATAATGATATTTGTTCAGCCAGTTATTCATAAAGTAATAAGCCACAGGCGAAGCTATAATTATTGAAATAGAAACCAGTACGGCAAAATCTTTAGATAGCAATTGCCACAGGGCGAACACCGAAGCGCCAAGTACCTTGCGCACGCCTATTTCTTTAACGCGCTGTTCGGCCATGAATGATGCCATGCCAAACAGTCCGAGACAGGTGATAAATATAGCCAGGGCGGCAAAAACAGTAGCCAGCTTACCCAGGCGTTCCTCATCATTGAATTCTTTAGCATATTCCTGATCAACAAAGTGGTATTCAAAGGGCTGTTCTGGATCCTCGGTTTTTAACACAGAAGCGATGTTGTTAATAGCTTTTCCGGGGCTCATTTTCGGGCTGATCTTTAGCAGTAAACAGCCTCCCGGGTCTTTCGCCAAAAAATAAACCATAGGTTGCACCTGTTCATAAGGCGAACGGTTAATGATGTCTTTAGTTACGCCTATGATCCTAAATTTCCCCCCAAAAAAGGTTATGTAGTTTTCTGTCGGTTTTTTCATGGTCATAAAATCAGCTGCTGCCTGGTTGATGATCACCGCTGCTGAATCGGAAAGGAATGGCCGTGAAAAATCACGGCCTGCACTAAATTCCCAACCAATGGTTTTGCCATAATCGTATGAAATATCCTCCTGACCGAAATTGACATCCAGGTTAGGATCTTCTCCAGGCCATCCGACGCCGCTGGTAGTACCTGCAACGCTGTTAGGCGGAGCATCTGCTTCGGCCATTTCAGTTATTGTGCCGTTACTTGCAAGGATCTGTTTTATCGCATCAAAATGTTGGTGGAGTTCAATGGTTCGGACGGGTATTGTAACCAATCTGTCCTGGCTGTAGCCTACAGGGCGGTCTTTGGCAAAAAGGATCTGCCGGATAACTACGATGGTACCGATGATTAGCACAATAGAAACTGTAAACTGAAGTACCACCAATACTTTACGCGGGGCTGAAGCCAGCCGCCCAACCCGGAACGCCCCCTTCAATACCTTCACAGGCTTAAATGACGATAGGTAAAGTGCCGGATAACTTCCGGTAATAATAGAGGTGATGAAACTGAGGCCAATGCTGACGAGCCAAAACGCCGGGCTGTTCCACGGAATAACTATTTGTTTACCGGCCAGCTGATTGAAGGCCGGTAAACTTAACTTTACCAGTAGTAATGAGGCCAAAAATGCCAGAAATACGCAAAGTAACGATTCACCGTAAAACTGTTGTATCAATTGACTGCGGGATGAACCTATTGCCTTGCGAATGCCTACCTCGCGCGCGCGTTTCTCAGACCGGGCGGTACTTAAGTTCATGAAGTTAATACAGGCAAGCAGCAGTACAAACACACCTACAATACCAAAAAGCCACACATATTGTATTTTGCCGCCGATGTTTTTTCCGTCGTTAAACTCGCTGTACAAATGCCATTTACTCATTGGTTGCAAGAACAGCGCCGGTTTCGCTCTGGCTGAAACCGGTTTCAAATGCCGCAGCATTTCATCCCTGATTTTTAAAGAAACTTTGTCAAGGTCGGCATTATCGGCCAATTGAACATATAAGTTAACAATTCCTGGCCCCCACGGCTCTCTCATTCCGCTCAAGCCTGCCTCATAGTGGCCCCATGAACCAATAAAAGCCATGCCGGCAAGCGTGGTATTTCCGGGCAGATTCGCATAAACGCCGGCTATTTTTAGGTTATCTAAGCCGTTCCACCTCAATTTTAACTTCAATACTTTACCCATGGGGTCCTCATTGCCGAAAAATGCCTTCGCTGTAGCCGCAGATATTAATATCGACGATGGATCCTTTATAGCATCGCCTCTGCCTTTGAGCATATTTAGTGTAAACATGTCCGGGCCGCCGGATTCCATAAAGGCACCTTGCTCGTTCAGTTTTTTGTCGTTCAAAGCCAGTATATAATCCCGCGGTATTGTCGACATTGCTACAGACTTAAAATCGCTGCCATAGTTTTTGCGTAACTCGGCTGCCAAAGGCCACGGTACATGGAACCAGGTTTTCACTTCGCCATTAATGGTTGCATTTCCTATTACCTGGGCTATACTGTGATAATTATTGTGATACTTATCAAATGATACTTCATCCCAAATCCAAAAGCTGATCAGCATTACCACTGCCATGCCTACTGCAAGACCACCGATATTAATAAGCGACAATACTTTGTTCTTAATAAGGTTGCGCCATGCAATTGTTAAGTAATTCCTGAGCATGTGATCTTGATTAATATAATAATTTGTTAAACTGCTCCCTAAAAACTTCCTTGAGGGAAGCATAGAGATATAAATTTACGGTTATTACTCCGCTTTCAAACTTCTAACCGGGCTGGTAAGCACAGCTTTTATAGCCTGGAAACTTATAAATATTAGTAGAACTGAAGGTTTGTTCTTTAAGAAAAAACGGAAGTCAGTTTTAAAATAGCTTTTGAACATGACACTTAGCTTTTACAGAAGTCAAAATAATGTTTTTACTTACTAATATTATGCCGTGTGATCAATGTTTTGATAGTGAGATATTTGTGTGAAATTGCATTAGCCAAAACCGTTCGGTTTTGATACAGCTATTGTCCGTTAATGAAATGGAAACATAATTCCGCCGGGCTAAGCATCTATGCTTAGCTGTATTAAGTTCGGAGTGCCTACACTTAGTTATGCTTTTGTGTTATTATCGCGGCGTTCTATATCCTAATTCCGCACCTCCGCTAACTGGTAAAATGGTTCCTGTGATGAAACGCGCCTTATCTGAAAGAAGAAAAACACAGGCATCAGCAATCACATCACCCTCGGGGCAATAACCTAGTGGGTGTATATCATTCAAATATTTTTCTATAGATACGGGGTCTGGTTGCTCCTCTTTCCATTTGCGTAACATTGGAGTCCATACGCCCGCAGGTAAGACCGCATTAACCCGTATTTTATAAGAAGCATAATCCAGAGCCATGGATTTGGTTAAGGCATTCATTGCGCCTTTTGTAGCGGTATAGGCGGCATGATTTTCCTGCCCGATCTCGCCCACAAGGCTGCTGGTATTTAAAATGCATCCTTTTGACTTCTTAAGTTCTTCAAAGCCAAAACGGGTAGTAAACAGTACACTTTTTAAGTTTACATCCATCAAGCGTTGCCATTCTATATCACTTGTTTCATGCAGCGGTTTGGATGGCGTAGCGATACCTGCGTTGTTATGTATTGCATCAATTTTTCCATATTTTTCTATTGTTTGGCCAATAGCTTTTTCTACATCTGATGAATTGGATACATCGCATGTAATGCCATGATGTTTCTGTCCTAACTGTGCTGCCACTTCTTCAGCCGATATATTGGATGATGCGGTAGCTGCAATAATTACATTTGCACCTTCCGCGGCATAAGCTTTTGCACATGCCAGCCCAATTCCCATTGAGCCTCCGGTTAAGAAAATAACCTTGTCAGATAATATTTGCATATACTGTTTTTTCTATGATCGTTTTAATAAGGCCTTTAATCAGTATGGAAAACCTCTTCCATATCTGTCCATATCTTCTTTTTAGCGGTGGCTTCAGGTAATGGTTGCTGGCAAGGGGCAGTTTCTTTCCACCAACGTTGGGTAATTGTATCATCCGCCATTTTTTTCATATCAGCTGCAAGGTCAGTTCCCACATATTCAAAATAGCTAAACAGATAATAATTGTTCTGTATTTTTTGCAGGTAGATGGAGTAGTTCTGAATATTACACTCCTTTATTTTTTTCAATACACCAGGCCAGGCATTGGCATGTAGTTTTTTATAATAAGCTAGTTTCTCCGGCTTTAACCCAGTTATTGAACCAAATCGCATTATATGCAATGGTTTATCGTTTTGTTTACATGAGGCAAATAAGATGCTTGCCAGTAATATAACAGTAATATATTTTTTCATTGTATTATCTGAATAAATAATACAATACACCTATTACCAGCAACAACAGGGCCGACAATACTTTATAATTGCCAATACCTTTCCACGCCACACCATGCAGCGGCTCCCAGGGCGATTTCCAATAGAGCTGCGAACTTTCTGCATTGTGGTGTACCGGGTAACGGTATGAAAAAAAGATCTGTATCATTACGCATACGCAAAACAGATAAAAAGCCATCATCATAAAAGGAATGTGGCCAATGATAGTATCGGGATATAATTTACCGATAGCAAATGCTACGACTCCCAATATGGAGCCAATCCATAATGTAAGCTTTGCAGACATGGCCGATGCCCCTTTCCAAAATATACCGAGGAGAAAAACGCAGGTGATAGGTGGTGAAATATGAGCGATAATGTCATTAATTCCACTAAATATGCTTTCATATCTATTTAATAAAGGCAATAAAGTGAGGGAGAATACCAAAGCAATACCTGCTGATATTTTCCCGGCTAATACTAATTGTTTGTCAGAAGCATGAGGCCGGTATCGTTGGTACATATCGTAACTTACCATAGTTGCAATAGAATTTAATGCCCCTGAAACCTGGCTCATTAGCCCGGATAAAAGAGCCGCAACCAAAACACCAATTAACCCTGATGGTAAAAGTTGTGTGATCATCAAGGTATAAACACCCTTTGAATTTACCTCCCCTTTATCATTCAAGCCTAAACTACTAATATTCAAATGGCCGGATTGTGCCAAAGTGTAAGCAAATAAACCAGGAAGGACAAAAATGAACACCGGTAAAATTTTAATAAAACCGCAAAACAAAGGCCCCACCCTGGCATTATTTTCATCTTTGGCTCCAAGTACACGCTGCACAATAGTTTGATCGGCACACCAGTACCAGATACCCAGAATAGGGTAGCCTAAAAACACGGCATACCAAGGCATTCCACTGCTATCGCCATGCGGGCGCAGCATGGAAAGCTTATTTGTTTCATGGTGGCTTTTTAAGACATTAACCATGGGTTGCCAGCCACCCATTCTGTGAAATGCGGCATAGGTTATGATTATTGCACCTGCAAGCAACACTACTGTTTGAATAGACTCTGTGACAACTACCGCTTTCAACCCACCAACAATGGTATATATTGCCGTTATGACGCAAATTACAATCACACTAACATACATATTAAGGCCAAATAAGGTTTTCAATACAATACCTCCCGCCAACATGGAAAAAGCGATATGAATAATAACAGCAGAAACAACAGATACTATGGCCAGCCAGTCGCGGCTTGAGCGGTCATAACGTTTTTCCAAAAAGTCAGGCAGCGTGGCGACGCCAGATTTGATATAAAATGGAACGAAGAATAAGGCGAGAAGAATAAGCGTAAAGGCTGCCATCCATTCAAAATTACCGTTAAGCAGCCCGCTGTCAAACCCGCTTTGTGCAAGGCTGACCAGGTGTACTGTAGAAATGTTAGTAGCAAAAAGTGCCAGGCCGATAGCAGGCCATTTTAAAGTTTTCCCAGCCAAAAAATATTCACCGGCAGCATTTGCTTTGCTTTTACGGCGATGACGAATGCCTGCCCACAACCCTATAGCCAAAATACCCAGGATATATATAATGCTAATACTTAAGTCTAGGGATTTTAACATGCTGTTCTATTTTTTTGTTTATTTCAATTAAGGGTGGACTTATTTCGTGGTGATTTTAAAATCGCAGCTGCTTCCAGGCTCCAATGGCGTTTTATAAACCCCATTCTCTATTTTAACCGGATGTAAAAAATGCTTTTGTAAATGTGGGATATGCTCCAAAAATAAAGCTTCGTGTCCCATAGAGATATGATTAAACAAAACCAGATGCTGGTGCAACTGGCCCATATCGCCCACGTGGGGGACTACAGGTATATTGTATTTACGACAAAGCAGGCTAATGGTAATAAACTCGCTTACGCCTCCAACCCTCACTGCATCTACCTGTATAAACCCAGCTGATGCCGTTTGTAGATAGTTTTTGAAGACAATACGGTTAGGAACGTGCTCACCCAGTGCTAGTTTTGTTGGTGCGATGGTATCAGCCAGCGTTTTATGTGCCAGCACATCATCAGGATGCGTAGGTTCTTCGATCCAATATGGATCCATGCTTTGTAACTCCCGGCATATTTTAAGCGCCTGGGGAAGAGTCCACTGCTGGTTTGCATCCAGCATCACCTTTATATTATCACCGGCTTCTTCACGTACAATATGCGAACGGCGGATATCTCTTTCCTGGTCTACACTGCCTACTTTCAGCTTCATGGCGGTAAAGCCTTCTGCGACTGCCTTTCGACAATTTTCACGTACATTTTCGTCAGTATAATTAAACCATCCTACAGAAGTATCGTAGCCAGGATAACCCGAATTTATAATTTGCTGACGATGCACCTTACCTGCCTGATTATCTTTTAATAATTGCAAGGCTTGTGCATGTGCAAGCTCGTCTTCGAGATAGGATAAATCGAGTGTATTAACGATTTCTTCAGGTGACAGATCAGTTAGCAATTTCCAGAGCGGTACACCTCTCTTTTTAGCCCAAAGGTCATAACAGGCATTTGTAACTGAAGCAAGCGCCAAATGAACTACGCCTTTATGCGGCCCAAGCCAACGGAACTGCTGTTCATTAGAAAGTTGATTGAACATTGCTCCAAAATTCGACATGAGTTCTTCAATGTCTTTTCCTTTCAGTTGCTCAGCATAAAATTGTGCCGCCTTACATACCAGATCATTCCCTTCGCCTAGTGTAAAGGCAAAACCTGTCCCTATAAGGCCGCTGTCGTCAATCAAATTGGTTACAGCGTAAGAATATACCGGATCTCTATGAATTGCATCGCTTCCGGCTCCTTTGGCAAGCTCAAATCGCCTATCGCTTATTTGGATCTTTTGAATCATTTGTTAGCTTATTATTTATAGTTATATAGTTAAGAAACCACAGGTATAATTTCTGCATTTGTAGCTAATTCCAGTACAATTACTGAATCATTGCTATCGGGAAGCTGTTCCGGTAATTGAAGTGTAACGGCTCCGCCGACATCCTGGGTGTAATTTATTTTGTCTCCTTTGAGCAAATAAGCTTGCTTAACCTTTACATTGGGCAATACAGGCAGCCTTAAAGCATTAGTCTTTTTTTCAAAAATATGCACATAAAGCTTATTCCCTTTACGGGTTGCCGCAAAAAAATCATTTGGCTTAAACGGTCCGCCTTTGGTTCCATATATGCTTTCTCCGTATACTTTCAGCCATTCACCCATTTCTTTCAGTCTTTCCACCTGGCGTGCTTCTATACGTCCATCAGGCATAGGCCCTACATTGAAAAGTAGGTTTCCATTTCCCCCAGCTGTTTTAACTAAAGTTTGTATACATTCCTTTAGCGTTTTCATTTTATCATTTGGTTTCCATGCCCATTGATTGCAGATGGTCATACAAGTTTCCCATGGAGTATTCATGTTAAGCTCACCAATTCTTTGTTCAGGAGTGGCAAAGTCGCCAATCATTTCCGAAGTTAATTTTAGGTGCTCGTCATTTGCTCCAAGCCTGTTGTTGATAATAAGATTCGGATCTAATTTTTTTAAAAACGTATAAATACCTGCTGCATACTCGTTTTTCCAGGGGCTTTCCCAGTTACCATCAAACCATAGCATATGAGGATGATAATTGGTTACCAATTCCTGCAATTCTTTTTTCATGGTAATTACAAATTTATCCATATTGGCATTTGGGTCTGCCTTTGCACCGGATATATGAATAGGATAATCAGGATCATGCCAGTCCAGTACCGTAAAATAAATGCAAAACTTAATGTCATACTTTTTGCAGGCACTGGCAAGCTCACCTACAATGTCTTTTTTATAAGGAGAGTTCATGATATTGTAATCTGAAACCATTGTTGGCCACAAACAAAATCCATCATGATGCTTGGCTGTAATGGTAAGGTATTTCATGCCTGCATCTTTGGCGGTTTTTACCCACGCATCTGCGTTGAATAAAACAGGATTGAATTCTTTATAAAGATTATCATATTCTTCAGTTGGTACGCTGACACCCCTGCTCCAGCCTATTTCCGTACCGCGTAATGTCACAGGCCCCCAATGGATAAACATGCCAAATCGTTGATCCATAAAATTATCCATCACAGCTTTGGATGTTCTGATTGCGGGATCTATTGATGAAGATTGTGCTTTTGATTTACACAGCGGTAGTAACAGGAGCCAAATGCAAAAGAAATATTTCATAATTCAGGTTTATTAAGATAAACTAAATTAGAGCCTTATGGGATAACTCACAATGAATTATGTTTCTATTTTAATGGATTATCCTATTGCCTTTTATTAAATTTATAATATGAAGAAAATAAAGGTCAGAGATGGTTTTGAAGGACAAAAGCTAATCAGCTTACCTAATGCGATTTATAAAAATATGAGATCTGATAATGCGATTTTAAATCAGATCTTTGTTACTCATATAGGTTATTTCCCTAAAGCATCCTACCATTTTCGGGAACGCCGGAAGGGTTGTGATGATAATATATTTATTTATTGCCTGCAAGGAAAAGGATGGTATATAGTTGATAAAAAAAGATATGAAGTAGAACCTAACCAGTTTTTTCAATTACCTGCCACCATCAAATATCTCAAATATGGCGCCGATGAAGAACAGCCATGGACCATATTTTGGGTACATTATAGCGGGAAGGATATGGAGTCCTTTAATAGGCTATTAAATATTTCGATTAATGACGGGCCTAAGAATATTCCTTATAATGAAAAAGGACTTCTTATTTGGGAAGAAATGTATAGTTCTTTGGAGTTGGGATATAGTAGGGATAATTTAAACAATGCCAATATGTGTTTATATTATTTTTTGTCGACCTTCTTATATCCGAACAAACATTTCTCAATTACTGATGATAAAGACATGATCAGGGAAACGATTGCATTTATGCGTGAACAACTTGAAGGCAGGTTCACTGTAAAAGATTTCGCGGTGCGTTATCAATTATCGGCATCTCATTTCTCTGGTTTATTTCGGCGATCAACAGGCATGTCTCCAATGGAATACTTCATTCAGCTCAAGATCCAAAAATCCTGTCAGCTTCTTTTTAATGCCAGTATTAAAATTAAAGATGTAGCTAAAAACATTGGCTATGATGATCCATATTATTTTTCCCGCCTTTTTAAAAAAATGATGGGGATGTCTCCCGAACGATACCGGGGAGTAAAACATTGAACCCTTTTTAATTTCAGCCCAAATCTTTTCTTCACTGGCTTTTATCATTTGAATAGGGGGGATTTTGGTCATGTTGTCACCTTTAATAAATGAAACCTCGAACCTAATTCGCGAACATGACTTATTACCACGTTTTTTAATTTCACATCTTAACAAGTGTCTGAAAAGTTCCGTTGGTTCCTTAAACCCCCAATTCAGGTGGCGGAGCGATACGCCAATTGTCGCTATTTATTGGAACACGAATACCAGGCCAGGTGCTGTAAGTGCCTTGACCTGAGGTATAACTTTTAGAGAGAAACTGAGCGCAACAACGACCAATGAGCCTGCATACAGTTTTTATAATTCTCCAATCCCACTGACATCATTTAATTAATTGACTGAACGTTCAATTAATTTAATAATTATAACCTAATATATAATTAACAAGATATCAGGATATTGCTCCCGTTATACACAAGAGCAAATGCAATCAGCATGTTTAAACATCCCAGTGATAAGTGCAATTACCTTTCTAAATGGGCTACTACAAAACTATAATATCCTGATTTCAGTAATTAACCGGATCCATTAACATTAAATCAACAAAAATGATAAACAGAAACTAGAATACAGGCTGGTTCTCAAAAAAAAACCGGGTAGTGAGTCGAAGCACATCCCGGCAATAATTTGAGCAAACCGTTCCCAATAATTTCGGGATAAATAATTTGGAATAATTGAAATAGAATCCTAACTCAAATCTTACAAATGTAATGAATTTTACTATTTTTTTTAAAGCGGTACCCAATGTGCCGTTTAATCTACAACTGGTCCTTGCCCACCTGAGGAAAGTTGTCAGCCGTAACCCCATATTTTTTAAAAGTGTAATTATGCGGGTAAATATAACAGCGTTGATAACTGCGATTACTTTAATGCAAGCTAGTGCTGCTGTGCATACTCACAAAACTTCTTTAGTTGGAAGAAGCGTTACAATAACTTCAAATAATTCATTTACTATAAATGGTAAGGTTTCAGATGAAAAAAACCAGCCTTTGCCAGGGGTTTCGGTCAAAATTAAAGGTACTGCGAAAGGTACTGCGACCGACGTATCGGGAAATTATACCATCAAGGCAGACAATGGTGATGTTCTGGTTTTCTCATTTATTGGTTTTGTTTCTCAGGAAATAACGATAGGCCAGACGGCAAACTATAATATCCAACTGAAGGATGACCCTAAAGCATTAACTGAGGTTGTGGTAACTGCACTGAATATAAAAAAGGAAAAAAAATCACTTACCTATGCATTACAAGTAGTGGATGGGGAAACACTGGAAAAAGTGAAGACGCCTACCGCAATAGGTGGTTTGGTAGGTCAGGTGGCTGGTTTGGATATACAAACCACCTCAAGTTTTTTTGAAAACCCGGGCATTTTACTACGGGGACAAACGCCGCTTATTGTTATAGACGGTATCCCTGATCCTACTGCGGATCCATATAAAATAAATGCAGACGACATTGAAAGCATTACCGTGCTAAAAGGGGCGGCCGGAGCAGCACTTTACGGTTCTATCGGTATAAACGGTGCGATTTTATACACTACGAAAAGAGGCAAAAAAGGAGTGACAGATGTAGAATTGAACTCTTCTACTATGTTTCAAACAAGCTTCTTAGCAGCACCTAAAGTACAAACTCAATATGGGGCTGGTAATAATGGGGTATATTCTTACGAAGATGGTAGTGGAGATGGATTAGAAGGTGGAGGTTGGATCTGGGGGCCTGCTCTTAACCAAAAAGACCCCAGTACAGCCAGCGGCTATTTAGAACTGCCACAGTTTAACAGTCCCTATAACCCGAATGTAACGTATACTTATGATTTGGGAAACGGGACAACGGCCACCAGCCACTACAAGCCTCTTCCATGGATATCAAGAGGTGCGAATAATGTCGATAATTTTTTCCAAACAGGTGTTATGTCAAACACGAGTGTTGCGGTAACTACTAGCGGAGAAAACGGTTCTTTTAGAATATCGGCCGCAAACAACTATCAAAAGGGGGTTGAACCCAATACGAGTTTAAATAATTCGTCATTCTCTATTGCCGGCAATTACAACCTTAGCCCTAAACTAACCATTGATGGGAGGATAAATTACAACAGACAATTTAGTGACAACATTCCATCAACCGGCTATAGCCAGGGTAGTTTACTTTACAACGTTGCATTGTGGTTGGGGGCCGATGTTGATATACGGGACCTTAAAAATTATTGGGTACCCGGCGAGGTGGGCCTGCAACAATCTTATTATAACCTGTCTTATTACAACAACCCTTATTTTCTTGCCTATCAGCAGCTAAACGGTTATCACTCGGATAAAACATTTGGTAACTTATCGCTCAATTATCAATTTTCTAAGGAGCTATCGCTTAAACTACGTTCAGGGTTTAATGCAAATTCTGTTAATGAGGACGAAGATTATCCATACAGCCTAATAGGCGGTAACCCTGATGGTAATTTCTCAACCTCTGATGCTACTCATTTTGATATTACTACCGATCTGATCTTAAGCTACAAGCATAAGTTCAGCGATAATTTTAACCTATCGGCACTTGCCGGCGCTTCCAGCTTTTTTGTTGAAGATAAAGGCTTAAGCGCCTCAACTGATGGGCTTAGCATCCCAGGTCAGTATTATCTGAGTAATTCCATAAATCCAATAACAGGATCAAACTACTTACAACAAAGACAGATAAACAGTTTATATGCTGATCTTGACCTGGAGTTTTATCACTTTATTTATGTTTCCGGTACTGCACGAAGAGACCAGACATCTACATTGCCCCTTGCAAATAATGCCTTTATTTACCCATCAGTGGGTGTTTCGGCCGTATTGTCTGAAGCATTTAAACTACCGGACGTTATCTCATTTTTAAAGGTGCGCTCTACCTGGGCACAGGTAAATAGTGGTGCAATCAGCCCTGCTAATCCTTACAATCCTTATGCAAGCATCAACACATACAATAATGCCAATAAGTTTAACGGTGTATCGTCACTTAGCTATCCAAGTAGCTATGATACCCCTAATCTTATACCCAATACGGTGCAGTCATGGGAGTCTGGGTTAGCATTAGGCCTGTTCAAAAACAGATTAAACGCAGATGTTACCTATTTTAGAAATCTGGAATCTAACAACTTTCAAAACATTACACCTTCCCAGGCAAGCGGATACTCCAGTCTGCTTGTAAATGCCAACGAATTTTTAAATAAAGGATTGGAATTTGTACTAAACGGTACCCCCATAAAAACAAGTAATTTTTCATGGACATCGGGTTTTAACTTCAGCAATAACCATACGTGGATCAAAAAAGTAACCTATGATACTTATGGCCCCGGATACTATAGCCAATACCTTAAAGTTGGAGACAGACTAGATAAACTTTATGTAAGTGAAGGTCAGTTTTCGGCCGATGGTAAACTTATTGTAGGTGCGAATGGCTATCCATTAAGTGCTCTTTATTCAACGCCTATAGGAAATACCGATCCTAGTTGGATATACGGATGGCAAAATACTTTCAATTATAAAAATATTTCACTAAGCATATCGCTCGATGGCCGTTTAGGAGGCCTGCAATACTCTACGGTTAATGAAAAAATGGCATGGGGTGGCACCGCGCTTAGTACTGTAAATCAATATAGGGTCGCTGCCAATGCTGGGAAAAGCACTTTTATAGCTCCGGGAGAAGTCGTTGTTTCGGGTAACGCCACGTATGACAGCCATGGAAATTTACTTACCGACACCAGGAAGTACGCGCCTAACACCACTCCGGTAAATTATATTTCTTATATGGAGTCGACAGGTGGTAACCCATACCAAAACAATTACTTCTACTACAGTGGTACATATTTGAAATTGCGCACACTATCACTTACTTACACCTTCTCGAAAAAGATGCTAAGTAAGCAAAAGGCATTCAAATCAGCCTCTGTATCATTAGTCGGTAATAATTTACTGCTGTTCTCTAAATTGCCAAATGCTGACCCTGACCCCGGTGCCGATAGCTATGAAACGCCTTCTACACGCAGTATAGGTTTTAATTTCAATCTTAAATTTTAACATCAATTGTCAGTTACCTCAATCATTCATTTTTAAATCTATTAATATGAAAAATAATTATTGGTTACTAATTTTCCTGCTGTTTGGGTGCTTTTTCTCATCTTGCAAAAAATTTAGTTACTACCAAATAAACCCTAACCTGCCTACCCAGGCCGATCCCTCGCTTCTGTTACCAAATGTAGAGCAGATATTCTTTTCGACCATATCAGTCGAGAATGAGTTCAGTTGCCGTTATCTGGTAAATACTATAGGAGCAGATAATTCACAGTATTACGGCTGGTCGAGAGGGACTTTCAATTACAGCAACTTAAGCCAGGTTATAAAAATGGAGCAGGAAGCTGCGCGTGTAAATAAGCCTAATTATAAATACCTGGGTAAGTTTTTCAGTTCATACTTTATTGTAGGTACTACCCAGATGTTTGGAGATGTACCTTATTCGCAAGCCGAATTATCCCTTATAAATAATGATTTCAGCGCGGCTGCTTCGCATCCTGCATATGATAAACAGGAAGCCATTTATTTGCAAGTATTGAACGATTTAAAACTTGCCAGCGATTCGCTTTCTGATGCCGGAGGATTAATTAACAATGATCTTATATATGGCGGCAGCATCACACAATGGAAAAAAGCGATTAACTCCTATTATTTAAGAGTATTAATGAGCCTTTCGTTACATGCCAATGATGCTACCCTAAATATCGCGCAGCGGTTTAGTGATGTTGTATCCAATCCAACAAAATATCCATTGTTTGCATCTAATGCCGACAATGCACAATTGCAGTACTACGATATTGCCGGGAGCAGATATCCTTATTTTAATGATAGCAACGCCAAAATATACTATCTGATGGATAACTCATTTGTACAATTGCTTAAGGGACTGCAGGATCCCCGGCTTTTTGTATATGCGGCACCCGAAGCCAGTGCGGCCGGGCTTGCTCCAACAAATTTTAATGCTTACGCCGGTTTACAAGGTAGTGCAGTAATTAGTGTTAACCAGCAACAACAGTCATTAGGGAACGGTTCTCAGTTCAACACACGTTACTACTTTGAACCCGCTAACGAACCAAGCGTACTAATGGGTTATGCCGAACTACAGTTTTTGCTGTCCGAAGCGGTAATAAGAGGCTGGATAACCGGAAATGCAAACAGCTATTATATAGCAGGGATAACGGCCGCGATGCAATTCTCTGATTATAATTTTCCTGCGGCACAGGGAGTTCCTTACACAGGCCAGTTATATTCTGGTAATGATATTCAGACTTATTTAAGCCAACCGGCAATCCCGTTAAAAACCGGAACCGAAATACAACAGATAATTACGCAAAAATACATCAGCATGTTTATGAACACCGGTTTACAGCCGTTTTTCGAAAACCTGCGTACCGGCTTCCCTGTTTTTGAAGTAGCAGGAGCGGGGATAATAAACCAGGTGAATGGTGTAAATGCTGTTCCTAAAAGATGGATGTACCCAATTGATGAAATTGGCAATAACGCAACCAATGTAAATAATGCCATTAAGAGCCAATATCCGGGTGGAGATAATATTAACGGTGTGATGTGGTTGCTTCAACAATAATGATAAGCATACCCCGGCGATTCACTTGCGGGGTATGTAATTCTATCCAACCGACAAAAGTTATTTAAATTTAAATTATGGATTCAAGAAGAGATTTTATAAAGAAAGCAGCATTGTTGACTGGTGCGGTAGGCTTATCTGAATTTTTACCAGCATCTATTCAACGGGCTTTAGCCATCGATCCTGTTTTGGGAAGCACGTATATGGACGCAGAGCATATCGTTATCCTCATGCAGGAAAACCGCTCATTTGACCATTGTTTTGGCACACTTAAAGGTGTAAGAGGATTTAATGACCCAAGGGCAATCGATCTGCCAAACGAAAACAAGGTGTGGCTACAATCCAATGCAGCCGGAGAAACTTATGCGCCGTTCCGTCTGGATATTAAGGATACGAAGTCTACCTGGATGAGCTCACTGCCACATTCAAGACATAGCCAGGTTAATGCCCGAAATGATGGTAATTTAGATAAATGGTTAGACAGCAAAAGATCAGGTTATAAAGAATTTGAAAACTTACCGCTGACCATGGGGTATTACAACCGTGAAGATATTCCATTTTATTATGCACTTGCAGATGCTTTTACGGTATGTGATCAGCATTTCTGCTCTTCCTTAACAGGAACGAATCCTAACCGGCTTTATTTTTGGACAGGCACGGTTCAGGAAAAACAAGGGGATGGATACAGGGCATTACTCGAAAATGGAGAATCTGAATTTATGGATTTGAAAATGTCTTCATATGCTGAACGACTACAGGATATGGGGGTAGACTGGAAAGTATATCAAAATGAATTAAGTAACGACGTTAATTTTTATGTAGGGCTAAATGATGATGAAGATGAATGGCTCGGAAATTTTTCTGATAACCCTTTATCCTATTTAGCCAATTACAATGTGCGTTTGCATAAAACCAATATTAACCATTTGAGTTCGGTTGAATCAAGTTTAATCGATGAAATAGCGGCTTTGGAAAAGGAGCTTCAGCATAATTCGGATGATAAATTACAAAAGAAGTTGGATGTAAAAAAAGCTGCACTTTCTTTAGTGAAACAGGACAAAGAGAATTTTACTGCCGAAAAGTTCGATTTATTAACTGAAAAAGAAAAAGAACTTCATAAAAGAGCATTTGTTACCAATGTTAATGATCCTGAATATCGCAAATTAACGCCTTTGAGTTATGACGATAACGGAACACCGAGAACTATGGATGTGCCTAAAGGCGATATATTTCACCAGTTTCGCGAAGATGTAAAAACAGGGAAGTTGCCAACAGTATCCTGGCTGGTAGCTCCAGAAAAGTTTTCTGATCATCCGGGTGCACCGTGGTATGGCGCCTGGTATGTATCCGAGGCGATGGATATTCTAACACAAGATCCGGAGGTGTGGAAAAAGACAATTTTCATTTTAACCTATGATGAAAATGATGGCTATTTTGACCATATACCGCCTTTTGTTCCGCCTGACCCTAATAAAGAACGATCAGGCAAAATCTCAAAAGGCGTGGATGCAGAGATCGAGTATGTGTCCAAAAACGACAAATTATATGATCATGCGCCTGGCCCTATTGGTTTGGGTTACCGGGTGCCGATGGTAATAGCCTCGCCCTGGAGCAAAGGAGGTTGGGTGAATTCCGAAGTATTTGACCATACCTCAACCTTGCAATTTTTGGAGGATTTTTTAAGAAAGAAAACCGGGAAAACAATAATAGAATCTAATATCAGTGATTGGAGAAGGGCTGTAACCGGTAATTTAACATCTGCCTTTAGACCTTATAAAGGAGAAAAAAATCCTACCCCTGAATTTCTACGTAAAAATGAAGTGCTGGAAAGCATTTATAATGCGCAATTTAAAAAGCTCCCAGATAATTATAAATTGCTTACTGCCGAAGAAATAGCACATATAAACCAATTTCCGCGAAAGTCGCCTTATATGCCACAACAGGAAAAAGGGATTAAACCATCGTGTGCTTTGCATTACCAGTTATATGTGGATGGAAAAATAAGTGCGGATAAAAAATCATTTGCATTGTTATTCGCTGCCAGTAACGAAATATTTGGTAAGGCGGCAATTGGTTCACCATTTATCGTTTATGCTTCGGAAAAACCTTCTGATGAAAAAAAGGAGGGGCACGCAACAAACGAAAGAGATATCCGGAATTATGCTGTGGTTGCAGGTGATTCTTTAGCCGATATATGGCAACTCGATGAGTTTAAAGAGAATAACTATCGTTTACAAGTTTATGGGCCCAATGGATTTTTCAGGGAATTCAAAGGCAATTTGGCTGATCCGGATATTGATGTTGCTTTCGAATACCACCGAAGTATTGCGGATAGAAAAAAACTTACGGGTAATGTGGAACTAAAGCTCCATAATTTAACCAAAAATTTGCATGTTGTTGAAGTAACTGATCATGCTTACAATGCTAATAATTATAAAAGGTTAGTAAAGCCCGGCGATAAACATGTCGAAATACTAAACCTTGTTAATAGTCATGGATGGTATGATTTCAGCGTTAAAATAAGCGGAAATCACACGTTTGAAAAAAGATATGCAGGCAGAGTAGAAACCGGTAAACCGAGCTATAGTGACCCTCAAATGTCGGGTGCTTAGTTACACTTATAAAAAGGTGAGGCCGTACAGAGTGGGGCCTCATCTTTTAAACTATTTCAGGATCTGGGTTGAAGGATACATATAAGAGTTAATTTGGACAATTTTGATTTCTTCAAGAATCTGACACTTCCCGGATTGGAAACTGCCCAATTGAGTTAGTGGTAAATCCAATTCCAAATTTATTTGACGGTCATAAGTCAATTTGACTTATGATATTTATTATTTAAAATTAAAAAAACCTTTTGAGCATTTAGCTCATCACAATATCAACATGGGTAGAAAAAGCCTTAAAGACGCACGACAACTTGAAATTGTAGAAATATTTTACAAGGTAGCCAGAGAAGAAGGGTATGAAAATACATCAATAGCGAAAATAGCAAAGGTAATGGAAGTTAACCCCAGCCTTATACTTCATTATTTTACAACTAAAGAAGATCTTACTTACGCCTTGATAGATTATATTCTTGAACGATATCTACTGATCTTTACAATAGAAAATAAAGAAAAAATTGTTCTTTCGGACTTGATCAATACAATTGAAACCCTTTTTTCCAAAAAGTGGAATTTATTATTTGACGATGGTTTATTTTATACCTTTTATGCTTTGGCATTTAGGGAAGAAATAATAAGAGAAAAATATAAAACTATCCTGGATTCACTCCGGCTGGCACTTGCATGCATGATAGAACAATGTCATACCTGCAATCTGATAAATGTGCCGGATTACCAAACTGCTTCTGACTTAATTTTTGTCCTGGTTGATGGTACTTATTTCTATCTTTCTCTGGAAAAAGACAAAGAAGTATATGATCAAAGGTTAGATTATTATAAAGTTAAAGCCTATCAAATTTTAGGACTAGATCCGTCAACCTTTTCTAATATCTCTGTTGTTTCTTATTTGACGACCTAAAGCATATACGCCTATAAACATCCATAGCAGGTTAGCAACAACATTGGGCAAATCATTACTATAAACAGCGGTTATTACTAAACAAAGGCCCCCTATTATATTAAACAATTGGAATACGCGGCGCTCCGCCGCTATAACTTTCATACTTAATAACAAATAGCCCATTGTGCATAAAACCACGCCAAGCCAGCCAATAATAATTAATATCATTACGTATAGAGAGTGTAAACAATTATAAATATAAATTGTGATATTTAGGTGGGTATACAGCTGAAGATGACCATCGTTCCGGGTAACATGGAAATGTTTTCAACTGATATTTACCTGCCGTATGAACGATGTGTTTAGTTATCCTTAAGTCTGAAACGTATTTATACCAAAATAACCTGTCAATTGTTAAGGCCATGTAAAGGCATAATTAAATAAACCGAACATTCAGTAAATTTACTTTTACAATACTTTAATGGGTTTTTTAAGCTAATTTTAAGCAATTTATGGGTAGAAAAAGTTTAAAAGAAGATCAGCAGAAGAAGATCATCGAAGCATTTTACAAGATCGCAATCAATGAAGGAATTGAAAATACTTCTTTTGGAAAAGTGGCAAAAGAATTAGAGATGCACCCCAGTCTCGTGGTCCACTATTTCTCCAATAAGGAAGAATTACTGCTTGGTTTGATTGACTTTATTATTACCAGTTATAAACAAATCTATCAGCCGGAAAGCGCTGACACCAATTCATTGGAAAGACTCACAGAAGTGTTGAATAACATATTTTCAAAAAAATGGAATTGTTATATCGATGATAGTATCTTTTATAACTGCTTTGCTCTTATTTTTAGAAATCCGCTTATCAAATCCAGCTTCAGGGAAATGCATTTGTTACTCCGGGAGTGGCTCAAAACTTTGATCCAGGAGTGCGTGGATCAAAAATTAATTCAGTGTGATGACCCTGCGCATGCTGCGGATTTAATCTTTGTCATATCAGATGGCGCCTACTATTTTCTGAGTATGATCGATAATCCAATCGAATATGATCGTCACTCAGAAAATTACCGGGAGGAAGCTTTCAAAATTCTGGGGCTTAATTCGCATCCAACCAGCTAGTTGTTTCTGAAAAAAAATCCTGTTGATGCAGAACGAATGGAAACTTGCTTTTATAATCCACCATTTTTAAGGTCACTATTTTTTACCTTAACTTCATGAGCCTTTGTTGAACTTCTTTTGCCAAAAAAGTATGCTATCCTAAATTGAAAGGTTTGAAGATTAATCTTATTATCAAGATTTTGCACAAAATTTGGACCTTGAGTATAGCTTTTGTAGACACCCCCTAAACGAAAAGGATCATCTGTTGAAAATGCAATTAATAGTTTTCTATTAAGAAAATATTTGCTTATTCCAATATTGTTTGACAGCGATCCCGGATCTTTACCTTGTAAGTTAATTTGCTGCGAAATATAATTGATTGAGACACTTAAACTCATATTATTTTTGAATGAATAAGAATCCCGAAAAGTTCCATAATAATTCCAACCAGAATTAGAGGTGTGTGTATCATTAATAAAATAATCTTCAGCGCCAAAGCTTATGTTGAAATTATCTTTCTTAAAAGGTATGGTAGAAAAATACACATCACCACTGAACGAATGTGCCTGGTTTACATTTTCATATGTAGATAACAATGTAATATCTGATAAGGAAGATGTATATGATGAGATTGCATTGTTATTATGCATATAGCTAATTGAGCCGTCAATGTAACTTTTGCCAATTGTTTTGGAATAATCTAATTGTAATTGATCTATCGTTTCAGGGTTTAATTGCGGGTTACCTGAACTTACATCTCTCGGATCTAATGGGTTGGAATAGGGATTTAAGTAAAAAATTCCCGGTCGCTGGATTCGCTCTGAATAAGACAATTTTAGTTGTTCGTTATTGGTAAAGTTGTAAAGTAAATTAGCATTCGGAAAAAGATTTGAATAGTTGGGTTGCGATGTAGCATTGCTTCCATTCAGCAAAAATGAATTTAAGGATGTGGCCTCTTCTCTTAGACCAAGTTGCGCATCAAGTTTTCCTATGGAGAAATTATATACTCCATATAGTGCAAATATACTTTGCTTATATTGAAATGTATTTAATAGGTTATTCTTTATCGAATCTGTGCCATTCGAATAGTTGCTCGTATTATCTCTTACTATAAGTTTAGTCCCGATTTCCAATTTAGATTTATTTCGAAATTTCTTATTGTAATCGATTTGATAGGTGGTTTCTTTAAAAATTTCAGAATCAAAATTATTACTCATCGTAAATTGATCACCTGGAAAAAAAGTTTGATCCTGAACAAGGTTATCTTTAATTTTCAATTCATTAAATAGAATAGCAAAATTTATTGAACTGTTCGTATTCTTGAATATGTGATTGTAATTAATTTCTCCATATCCTCCTGATCGTTTCACAAGATCATATGAGGACAAATTATAATTTCCCGTAGAATCTAAGGGGTTTGTATCAGCAAATTTCGCTTGAAATGTTTTATGAAAAACATATTGATATATATTAACAGCTCCCCCAATTTTATTTAAAGTATCAATGTCATAATCGATTCCAATATTGCCAAATTGAAATTTTTGGCGATTATTAATAGTTCCGTCTTGAGTTTGCAGACCTGAAGTTCGTTCAATCGTATTTGTCGTAGTACCGCTGTTAGTTAAATTATTGAACGAATAATTTAAGTTAACACTTAATTTAGATTCTTTAATGCCGAGATTAAATAATCCGTTATACCTGTCATATATCCCCCCCCCGGCACTTATAATGCCCTCATAACCATCTAATTTTTTCTTTTTAGTTATAACGTTGATAATGGTGTAACCTTCGGCATCATATTTAGCTGATGGATTTGTAATAATTTCAATACTGCTTATGCTATTAGCTGGCAACCCTTTTATTACATCCTGAGAAACTGGCCTGTCATTAAGATAGATTTTGACGTTTGGTTTCCCTCTTACAAATAATTGGTCATTTTGCCCTGTACTTACCAAAGGTGTTTTTTGCAATACATCAGCAATAGTAATAGAATTTTGGATGGTGGCAATATCAGGATTGAAAACTAATCTATCTATCTTATTTTCAATGACGGGCTTAGTACCCTGAACAACAACCTCTTTCAAATTTCGCGATATTGTCTCCAGCTTAATCACACCTATATTTAGTAAGGTAGGTCTCAATTCAATAACTTTATCTTTGTATCCGATGGTCTTAATAAGTAAAAATTGGCTATTCTCGGATGATGACGTAATTGAGAAAAAACCTTTTTCATTCGAAAATGTCGAGCTGATTGTCTCCTTAGATCCTATTTTATGAAGTTCTATTTTAGAATACGATATAGCGATGCTACTGCTTGAATCAATTACTATTCCTTGAATAACGGATGAAGTATCACGTTGTTGAGAATAGCAGGATATAGAGAAGATTAAAAAAGCTATAACACTTAAAGATCGATAGAACATAGGCGTAGATATTAAATTAGTTTATTGAGGCAATGGAGAAATCCACTTTCTATTGAGTAGTATAATTAATGAGCTCAGTAATGAAAAAGAAAAATTAAATATGATATGTTGTGAGTAGCTTAAAAAACTAAAAATGAAGCCACAGCCACACGGCTTGTTAAACTTGAAGTTTACTACTAAAAAAAGTAAATAAAATCCAAATAGACTTAATAAAAAGCTTGACAACAAAAAACCATACATGTTATACTTATCAATAATCAAAAAAATCAGTATTGCGCTTTCAAATGTGATTGTAAGGATTGCAATTAAGCCCATATAGGAAGGAGGAATTAAAGGCGATAAAAAAAGTTGTTGCTTAAATGCAGCATAATCAAACAACTTGTTAAATAATGTAATCGCGAAAATAAATATTAAGATATATCTTATTATTTGTATGAATCTGTTCATTAGATAAATTTTATTTGATAGCAGACTAATTTATTTTTATATAGAATATAAAGGTTGTTTTTAAAAAAACATATTTTACCCGGATTAGTTGAATCAATCTGCGGCAATAGAAAACTACCTCGATATGTTCCGTTCTTCAAATCGTATCTATCAACATAATAGCCAAAAAGATTTGCTGAAATTTTCTGCTGTGTATTACTTAAAATATATAAAAAAGATTGGTCAGTAGTCGCACTAAAATTGGCTAAATTGACATCGCCACTATATGTGGCCCATCCTAAATCAGAGATCTTAACCGTTGGAAGCGGTAAATCATCAATCGTATGCACCTTGTATCGAATTGAACCTAACGAATCAAGTGATATTATTGAATTATAATAATAATTTATATAAAAAGCTCCGTGTCTGTTTGGAATAAAAAAACCATCATAAATCAGTCCATTATAGTCAGCCACGGGAATTATCCCTGATAAATCTTTTGTGATATTCTGCTTTAAATCGATTAATTTAAATATACTGAAATGTTTTTCTTTATCCCATCGGCCAAGGGTTTCAATAATTACTTTGTTATGAGAGAAAAAGAATGCACGCAAAATTTTATTTTTTAGCTTAATTTGCCTTTTAAGCTTATTTTGATAATTAAAAGATTTGACGAGCAGATTTTTAGAATCAATTATGTCTACAGTGTCATTCGACGCATAAAAATTAATAATATGTTGGCTTTTGACAGCTGTATCAACTTTATTTATTTGAGAGTCGACTTTATTTGCATTAGAATCATATATAACTACCTCGTTATTAGGTAAAGCTAAAACAAACAAATTATTACCGTCAGTTTGAATTTGCTCTGGTTTGAATTTAAGCTCTTTCTGAAATAATAATTTAATATTGACAGGAACATTAATTCTGTGACTTGTTTCAAATAGCTTAAAATTATTTTTAACTATTTGGTTTAGAAATACTATTGAGAGAAAAGAGATTAAATAAAGTAGACAAAGTATAACCAACAGATTTTTTCTGTTAAAACGGAATTTCATATAATATATGCAGTTAAAAAATAAGAGAATGCCTTACAGCATTCTCTTAATAAGATGTGAATTACTCTGGTTGTAAACGCAAACTTTATTGGTCTAAACCTTTGTAGTAAATTGTTCCGTCAGTTGTTTGCGCACAATCTTGTCCAGAGCCTGGGCAAGTAGGTGCTGGAGCTGCACTTGCTTTTGAGTGTAATGCTGATGCTAAACCAGCTAAGATCGCCATTGCAATAATTAGTCTTTTAAATTTCATGATAGTTGTTTTTAATAATTAGTTTTACTTTGGTTGAAGATTCTCTTTTAACTTAATTGTGCGGATCATATTCACTCAGGTTAGTTCCCACCTTTATATAATATTATTCCGTCAGGAGTTTCTACGCATTCGTAGGTAGCACCGGCAGGACATGGCCCGCCTCCGCTTACAGGTTCACTGGCCTTTGTGCGCAATGCAAATCCTAACCCGGTTAAAATAATCACTATGACACAGAATTTTTTAAAGGTCATAATTTTCGGTTTTTAAGAGAAAAATATTATTGATCTAAACCTTTATAATAAACAGTGCCATCTGGGCCTGTAGCACATGTTTGGCCCGAACCTGGGCAAGTAGGTGCTGGCGCTGCACTTGCTTTTGAGTGTAAGGTTGAAAATAATCCTGCTACAAGAGCCGCTGCAATAAGAAAATGTTTTGCTTTCATGTTTTTAGTTTTTTATTAAAAATTTAGTTAATTAACCAATTGTAATGTTTTTACTAATTCGAGGAAAGTTTTTTACACCAATCTCATTTTTGTACATACAAATTAATATTTACATGCGCTTTACTTTAAATATTGTTTAAGTTGTGATTGAATTTCAGCGCTTTAACCTTCGGTTTTGATTCTGAATAGGAATAATACAGAAGCGCTATATCACCGAGTAATTCCGGTAAAACAAAAGGTAAATATTAGTGATTAATTCCAAAATGAGGCTGCGACTGAACAATTAAATATAAAGTTTTACGACCATTGTAAAAGTTTCGGGAGGATTTTCTATTATCGCGAAATATAAATAACAAAAAAGTATTCCAACAAATCGTGGCTGCTATAGCTGGTATATTAAATGGAACCATAAGCACAATAGAAGCAAATGCTATCACTAAAACAGCGAGTAAACAGATAAAACTGCAAAATAAAGCTCTAAAGGAATTTAAGCGTTGTTCAAAAATTGCCGCTTCCAGAAATGAGAAACTCGTTGTTATAAAAAAATGAGCTTTAAATGTGTATGGTATTCTTTTAAGTAAGGCGAATTTCTATTTCGAAAGCCAGTCCATGCCAAATTAGAGATTTAATTTAGATGGGTTAAAATATGTTGTCATTTATAAAGCTGAAGAATTTGAATTTTAGCTAAAATTTGCAGAGAGAGCAATTTTGTTTTTACTTGGATACATATCCAGGTTGGGATTTTACCTATTTCATCCTATTAATCAAAAACTGCCGTTCTCTTGTATGAAAACGACATTTTTAGTAGCCCAGAAGACAGATTCTTTGAACATTTAATGGAGTTTTTGGATGCAGTAGAGTCGATTTTAGATAATTGATTTTTTTGTGGTTCGAGCCCACTATCAGGATGAAAATACATTTATAAGTGCTTATCTTTAATAGTTCAAATAAGCAGTTGGTGTGTAATTATCGAACTCTGTGTTCTGAAAATAATGTGCAACATAAATTGTACTGGCCGGTCTAATCAACAGTGAGCAACCTAAAGGATGAACAATTTAGCGACCAACGCCTGGTAACAGCTGTGTTAAACGGCGACCGTTATGCTTTTGGTTCGATCATTAAAAAAACGGAGGGATTGGTTGCGCAAATGACCTTTAAGATGATCAGCAGCCCGGGTGACCGTAAAGACATTGCACAGGATGTTTACCTGAAGGCCTTCAAAAATCTTCATGGCTTTAAGTTTCAATCCAAATTATCTACCTGGATCGGTCAGATCGCTTATAATACCTGCCTCCATTATCTGGAGAAAAAGAAGCTGATGCTAATCGACAATTTTGGGGAAGACGGCGAAATTCCAGAAAACAACCTTAACAAAGATGTGAGGAATGACACTGAAGAAAAGCTGTTTAGCAAGGAACTGGCCGATATGCTTCACATGGAGATCGAACAGCTTAAACCACTTTACAAAACACTTATTTCCCTATACCACCAGGAAGAACTAAGCTATGCAGAGATCGCCGAGATTACCTCTCTACCGGAAGGCACAGTTAAAAATTATATCTTCAGGGCAAGAAAAACACTAAAGGAAAACATCTTATTAAAACATAAAAGGAACGAGTTATGATAACAGCACATCTTATCGATGCGGAGATACAGCTTTATGTAGCTGAACCGGAAATGACCAGTGATCAACTGAAAACACATATCCAAGACTGCGCAAACTGCCAGACAAACATCGCCAACTACCAGTTGCTTTTTAACGGCATTCAAGACCAGGCAAAACCCTTGTTTGATTTTGATCTTACAAGCCTCGTGCTGGAACAATTGCCGGAGCCGAAGCGTGCATTTCCCTGGACCGGAATACTGGTATCGGTGTTTTCTGTTTTGTTGATTTGCCTTTCAGCGATATTCTTCTGGTCGATCATGGGCGCGGTTATCAGGAGCGCGCCTCTGTTGCTAATTGCTACGGCATTGACCGCAGCGGTCGTTATCTTATTTTTCCAGGCCCTTGAAATTGTTAAAAACTATCAAAAGCAGATACATGCACTCTTAAACGCAAATACATTGCAACTATAACTCAGGTAACCGGTCTCATCAGGTATAAAAGCAAATCAAAAAACATGAAAAAGATATATATAACCCTTCTGCTATTCTCAGCCGCTTTCGGTGCACATGCGCAGAGCAATACTAATTTAATGAGTGACAGGGCTACCTTCGAGGAATTTGTCCGCGACATTGTTATCCTGCTGATGATCTTTATGGTAACCAGTTTTATTCTAACGATGATCAGGCTTTTCCTGGATAACAGTCTTAAGAAGAAAATCGTAGAAATGGGTACGCCGGAGACGATAGTATCACAGTTAATGGCAACTGGTAAAAATGAGATCAGGAACAGCCTAAAGTGGTTTTGTGCACTTTGCGGGATTGCCGCCGGGCTCGGAATCATCGGCTTTTATCAGCTGACAGATATTTATGCGCTGATGGTCATTGCATTCTGTTTAGCTGCAGGCTTCCTTTGTCACTTTCTCCTGATTAGTCGCCTAAATAAATAACACTTACGGACTTCTATTAAAAAAATAAAAGCCTTGATGGGCATGGGAATGCTATGCCTTTTTCATAACTATTAACACGTCAAAAATGAAGAAATTAATCCCGGTAATTATTGCCGCCCTGCTATTACTATGCGTTTGTTTTACCTTTTTTCTTCAAAATAAACGCAAGGGTGAAACGGTTCTTTCCATTAAAGACACGAACCCCAGTTATACTTTTAAAGCCTCCTTTTACTCCGGAGCAATGCCGGAAGTAACCGGATATATGGACAGTTGCACTGACATACTCAAAAAGGAAAATGCCAGTTTCCATATTAAGATCGCAGATGGGGATTTAACTATTACGGCAGATAAACAAGATAATTCTGTTATCGTTATATCTCACATCAGAAAGATGTGCCAGGGCATCAGTGATATTCTTATCCAGAATTAACTCGCCCATTTTATTACTTAAATCGGTCCAGTCACAATTTAATTAAAACACTTTTATGAAATTACTTATCATGGCATTTTTTGCCACATGGCTTTGCTTTGCCCCAGATTTTTTAAATGCCCAAACAATCAACGGTAAAATATCCGGAAAAGTTGCAGATGAAAATGGCCGCCCTGTTGAAGGCGCCACGATATCCCTTATCCGGTTGAGAGATTCAATACCTGTAAAATATGAACTGACACTTGTAGACGGGAGTTTTAACATAGGTATAAGCAGTAGCGACACGTTTTTCATAAAAGTCACAACTATTGGCAAGCTGCCTTATCAAAGCCGGGATATAGCAGTTGATGTGCAGCATCTGCTGATCAGTTTAGAGCCGATCACCTTAAAAATCGCTACTAAAACTTTAAAGGAATTGGTAGTCACATCCAAAAAAGCTTTCTTGGAGCAAAAGATCGACCGCACGGTCGTCAATGTAGATGCACTGATCAGCAATGCAGGCACCACTGCGCTGGAGGTGCTGGAAAAGTCGCCGGGTGTTGCCATAGACCAAGCCGGACAGATCAGTTTTCATGGCAAATCCGGCGTAGCGATCTATGTAGATGATAAACCGACTTATCTTTCTGGTAGCGACTTGGAAAATTACCTGCGCTCGATGCCCTCATCAACCTTATCGCAGATCGAACTGATGACGAATCCGCCCGCTAAATACGACGCAGCCGGAACCGCCGGTATCATCAATATCAAAACAAAAAAAACGAAAGTGAAAGGATTTAACCTGGGAATTAGCCTTGGTTTGCGTCAAAGCCGGTACTCGGCTACCAATAACAGCATGGATTTTAATTACAGAAAAGACAAGATAAATGTGTTTGGCACTTTTGCTTACACATTCAGCAATGGCTTTAACGATGTAGACATCAACCGCAGCTACTTTTATAATGCGGGACAGCCATCAGGCGCATTTGCCCAGAATTCTTATATCCGTACCAAGAGCGGCGGATACAATGCAAAGTTGGGTATTGACCTTTATTCATCTGAAAATACTACCATTGGCGTGCTGTTCAACGGCATCATTCGTTCGCCGGATCAATTCAATAACAGCAAAGGTCAATTGTTTGATGCGGCGGGCCGGCCCGATACTTCCATCCTATCAAAAAACACGGAACAGGGCAAGTTTAAAAATGGCAGCGCTAATTTAAATTACAAGCATACCTTTAAAAAAGATGGACCGGAAATAACTGCCAACCTGGATTATCTGGCTTTTGCGACGGACAATAACCAAACTTTTTTAAACCAAAGCTATGCAACAACAGGTTCGGTCTCTTTGGACCAGCTTAATGGCAACCTTCCTGCCGCCATTCATATCTATTCAGCCAAGGCAGACTACAGTCAGCCATTAGTTGGTGGCTGGAAGCTGGAATCCGGCGTTAAGAGTAGCTATACCAACACCGATAACCAGGCCAATTATTTCGATATTGTAAACGGGAGTGCAATTACGGACGATGATAAGACCAATCATTTCTTATATAAAGAAGCCATCAACGCTGGTTACATCAATTTAAATAAGGATTTTAGAAGACTAAGCATACAGGCCGGTCTCCGTCTGGAAAACACAGATTCGCACGGTCATCAGTTGGGCAATGCCCAAAAGCCGGACTCTGCTTTTAACCGAAATTACACGGGTTTGTTCCCAACCACTTATCTCCTTTATAAATTGGATACACTGGGCGATCATCAGCTAAAAATGACCTATGGACGCCGTATTGAGCGGCCGTACTATCAGGACTTAAACCCATTTATTTCTCCGCTGGATAAATATACATTCTATATCGGAAACCCTTACCTGCGGCCTTCGTATTCGGGGGACCTTGAGTTAGGTTATATTTATAAAGACAGGATTTCGTTAACCATGACCTACACTGATATCCGCGACCGGTCAACGGAAACCATAGAGATCCTTAACGGCTATTATTATGACCGTCCGGGGAATATTGGCAGCACGAAATTGTATGATTTGAACGCAGATGCAAGTTTCGATCCGGCAAATTGGTTTAACCTTGAATTGAGCGGAGACGCATGGCAGATTAGCCAGGCCAGCGATTTTTACACCGGTACATTAAACAGCCATAGCACCAGTTTCTCGGGGCAGGCAGTACTGCAGTTCAAGCTCAATAAAGGATGGACTTTACAAACCGATGGTAAATATCAAAGTAAACAGACCGATGCTCAGTTTACATTAGCCGCTAAGGGTCGCCTGAATTTAGGCGCTTCCAAAACACTGTCGCCACGCGCTACATTAAAGCTGAGTATCAATGACCTTTTAAATACGAACATTAACCAGGGAGTTATAAACAATCTGTATCAAACAAATGCCAGCTTTCGCACGCTGAAAGACTCACGTGCCGCACTGCTTACCTTAAGCATGCGCTTTGGAAACGCTGAGAAAGATCAGCGCAAACATAATCAAACAGGTGCAGGTGAAGAAAGCGACCGGGTAAAAGAATAATCTCGTCAACCTTTATATATTCTCTTAGTTTGAAGAAAAGCAGTCGGTTACTGATAAGTATATATCTAATGGAACATTTCATTTAGGACACGTATCTGATCTACTAAATGGTTCGAATTTTGCCCAGTCAGGGGAACCAAAACATTAAGCGCAGTATTTTACGGGTAATAGAGCTGTAAAGGGAAACAAGGTACTTTTTTCTGATGTGGAAAATATTAACAAAATCTTCGTTAAAACATCGAATACCTTTTTGGGGCTTACATTAAGGTTGTAATTTTTTGATAGTCAAAAAGTTAACTGCATACAAAAGGAAACAAACAATCGTGTTTGTTCCTTTAGTAGCCAGAAGACAAATTCTTTGAACATTTAATGGAATTTTTAGAGGTAATTGAACCAATAATAGAAGCCATTGATAATCAATCCAAAAATCAGAAATGAGGATATAAACGAGGCCCCCCAGAAACATATCCAATTCCTTTATATTACATTTTCATCCCAGCCATTGATTTATCAGAACCATTTTTAAATATAGCTTCGCTGTTCAATAAATAAACACCACTGGTTACAACAATGTCGCCGTTATTTAATCCGGAAAGGATAGGTACATAATTTGAGTTGCCTGCGCCAGGTTGAATCATTTTAGGTGAAAAGCTTCCATCTGAATTTTTCACCCATACGCTGCTTCCTTGAGCATCCGTTAATACGGCGGAGGCAGGCACTGCCAGTGAACGGGCATGACCGTTAGCTATAGAAATATAAGCCTGCATTCCCGGCCTTATCAATCCCTGCGGATTGGGAATACTTATTCTGATTAAATCGACTTTGGAAGCATCCGACAATTCAGGATTAATAAATGCTACTTTACCAGTAATAGGCTGCCCTCCTAAATCTGGAAAGGAAACATTTACCGGATCGTTTTCCTTATAATTGCTGGTCTCGCTGGCATAAATTTGAGCCTGTACCCATAAATTATTTAACGCCTGTGTTTTAAGTATGGCCATACCCTCGGTTACATAATCGCCCTCGTGGACCGCAATGTCGCTAACCGTCCCATTAACCTTGCTTAATATTGTTGTGGTTGCAGCTACTTTTCCTGATGCAGCCAGGTTCTTTATTTGCGATGGAGACAAACCCCATAGCTGTAATTTATTTTCGGCGGCGTTGATCAGTTGCTGATAATCTACATCGGGATTATGCAACTGTTTTTGCTGCTGTTTCGCTAACAAATATTCCTTCTCCGCTTCCTGTAGGTCTTCGCTATAAATGGAATAGACTGGCTGGCCGGCTGATATTTTTTCGCCAATAGTTCTTACATATAATTGCTGTATTCTTCCGGCTATTCTTGCGCTAAGTTCTTCTGAAGTATTTTCGTCGGCGGTTACCGTTCCAGTCAAGGTTTTATCGCTGCCTGTATTTTCATCGCGTACAGTATCCGTTTGGATGCCGCCTAACTGGAGTTGGGTTGCAGTAAGGGTAATGCGGCCCGTCATTTTATCGTCCATGCCGGTAAGCTCTACCTTAATTAGCTTCATACCGCATATCGGGCAATTGCCATCATGATCTTCGTGTACCTGCGGGTGCATGGAGCAGGTGTAGTAAGATTTGTTCTGTGTTTTATTTACGGCTACTGTTTGTGGCTTTTGTTTGCAGGCTGCAAACCCCAGTAGAAACAGCAGAACCAATGTTTTTATCTTATTCATTACCTTTTGTTTTAGTGAAGCTTTCGCTGTCTGTTAAATATTGTGGGTTGGATGCAACGCTATCCGTAGCAGCTAATCCTTTTGTAATCAATATCTCGTTGCCACTTGTAATTCCTGTGCTTACCTGTTTGGCCTGGAATACCGGGCCATTCTTTAACCAAACGATTTGTGTCCTGCCTAAATTGACTAACGCGGTCCTTGGTATCCATAAGCCATTGGTATTCCCGGTTTGTATCTCTGCTTTAACCAGGCTGTTTACTTTCAGTTCATGATCCATGTTATCGATGTACACGCGGATACTTGTTGTCTTATCACCTTCCCTTAAAACAGGCTCGATAAAATCGACCTTTGCATTTAGCGTTTTGCCTGGTACATCCGGCAAAGTAATTTTAACGGGCTGGTTTAATTTTATTGTCGCAATTAAAGATTGGTCTATTTTAATTATGGCCCAAAGCATGTGTGGGTTGACTACATTAAACAAATTCTGCCCTTTCTCAACGTACATACCCTCTTTGATAGATAACGGTAGGTTATTGGCATAATCTGATGGAATCTCTGTATCTGAAGCGCCCGCCATTTGACTGTGTGGCATATCGTGCACATGCCCTTCATAAGCACTATACACCGGCAGGCTGTAAAATGCTTTGCCGGTTTGAATTATCTGGCTTACCTGTTCATCGGTCATGCCCAGCAATAAGAGCTTTTGTTTTGCGGCATTGATTAAACCTGTTTCCGCAGGTGAATTTTTTATCAGGTAGATCAAATCCTGCTGCGCGGTAACCATATCCGAACTGTAAATATCAAAAATACGTTGCCCCTGATGAATCTCCTGGAAAGCATATTTGATATAGAGTTTTTCAATCCGCCCTGAATATCGGGATGCAATATTGTTAAACATACGTGCATCAAAATCCAGATAGCCTTGCGCGGAAATGGTGGTGGCTACCCTCCTTTGTTCGGGCGTAATAGCGGCTACCGTAGAGATTACCGTAGAATTGATTGGCTCTAAAACTGTATTTAAACTGATACCAGAGCTCTCGCTGGCCTGGCCCGATTTCTTTACCAAAGTCATACCGCAGATCGGGCAGCTACCCGGATGGTCCTCCAGTATTTGCGGGTGCATAGGGCAGGTATATTTGGCATCACTTTTTGCCTGTACTGTTGCTGGCTGCTTTTTCTTATCGGAACAAGCAGTGAGTAACAAGGTACTTAGCAGGATGCTGGTCAATATTATTTTAATTGCTTTCATTCTCTTTTTCATAAGTAACCTGTAAGGTTAAAAGCTGTTGTAAATTATCTAAGTACGCCATACGGGCCGTTTGCAGATCTTTGATACCGTCCAGCACTGATGGCAGATCGCCGGTATTCTGATCGTAGGCCAGTAAAGCAGTTTTATAGCCGTTTTGTAGCGCGGGAATAATATTTTGCTGATAATTTTTCAACTGCCTTTTTTTGCTGCCGATGTCTGTGCTTAACCCCGCTAACTGTCCGGCAGCCTGGTTAACCATATCCAACTTTTTCTGTTGCAGTTCTTCCACCTCATACTGAATGCCTTTCAAGTTTGCCTTGTATTCCTTAGATGCCCAGGGAACGATCGGTATAGTAATGGAGGCCATTAATATATATTGATTAGGATAACCCCCATAACTGAGCATATGAGCCGCCTGTATGCCAAAGTCAGGCTTTCTCTTGCTGTACTCCACTTGCGCATTTAATTGCTGCAATTCAATATTACGGCTGATGCCCTTAATATCGCTGCGGGAGTTAGCAAGTGTTGAAGTATCAGTTATCATAGTTTCATAGCCCTTCACCACATAATTTGTATCTACGGTAAAGGCTGTTTGCTTATCCCGGTTCATCAACGTATTGAGCATGATATTCTTTTGGCTGATCTCGTTGTTCAGTTGCTCACGCGTATTATCCAGTTCATACAAATCTGCTTTGGCCTTATAGATGTTTGGCAGCTTTTCCTTTCCGTAAGTAAGCCGGATATTGGCATCTTTCAGCATGTATTCCAGCAAGCTTTGTGTTTGCTGTAATAAAGCCAGTTTCTTTTCCAGTACTACTCGTTCATAATAATATTGCTTTGCCTGGGCCATTAATTGGTTTTTCAGATAATTCTTATCTTCAGCAGTTACTTTGGACATTCCTTTCATGTAATCTTGCTTTGCCTTTAGCTTTGCCGGATTAGTGAACATCTGTTCCGCCTGGATCATAAATGAACCTGTATTTGGATTAAGCTGGTAAGGTGTTTGGTATTGCCCGGCGCTAATGGTTGGTGCATCTAAACTTTTAGCGCCAACAGCATAGGCATCCTCAGCGCCCATTTTTGCAGCATAAGCCTGTAAAGAAGGATTAGTTGAAACCCGGGATAAAACGCTGTCGAGTGGTAAACGTTCCTGTGCTTTGACCGATATACCGGCAAAGCAAATGAGTATAACATATATAAATTGATGTATCTTTTTCATTTCATTATTCCTTTACATCCAATACTTCCAGTTTGCCATATTTCTTCAGTTCATATTCCTTTACCATCAAAAAGATGAGTGGAGTAACCAGTAAAATATGCGTGGAGGAAGTTAATACCCCGCCGATCATCGGCAGCACAATAGGCAGCATGACATCGCTGCCCGTACCGGTTGCCCAAAGCACCGGCACCAAACCAAACAACGCAACACAAACCGTCATGAGTTTAGGGCGCAATCGTTTTACTGCGCCATTCATTACATAAACCCGCAGATCTTCTTTAGTAATCGTTTCCTTTGAATTGCCTTTTAAAGCAACCAATTGCTGCATGGCATCATTCAGATAGATCACCATTACAATACCTGTCTCCACTGCTATGCCAAATAAGGCGATAAAGCCAACAGCTACCGCGACCGATAAATGCACCCCAAAGAAATACACCATATAGGCACCGCCAATTAAAGCAAACGGAATGGAGATCAGGCTGAAAAATGCTTCACGAATAGAATGGAATGCAAAATACAGGCAAATGAATATGATGATAAGTACAATAGGCAGTATTAGTTTTAAGGTTCTTTCCGCCCTTATAAGGTTCTCATACTGGCCGCTCCATTCCACATAATAACCTTTTGGGAGTGTTTTGATCATGCTGCTGATCCTGTCTTGTGCATCCTTTACCGTACTGCCCAAATCACGGTCACGAACATTAAATAATACAGTGCCTCTTAATAAAGCGTTTTCCGATTGAATCATAGCCGGGCCATCACTGATCTTTATATCAGCTACAGATGATAGTGGAACAGGCCCGTAAGACGGGGTTTGCACTAAAGTCCGTTTGATAGCGTCCAAATTACTACGGTAATCCTGCGCAAACCGAACATTAACACTGAACCGTTGCCTGCCTTCAATAGTGGTGGTTAGATCCATACCGCCCAAAGCGCTTTCCACTACTTCATTCACATCATCTACGCTTAAACCATATCTGCCAATAGCGTCTTTGTTTACCTGTATATCCACGTATTTACCTCCTGTAATCGGGTCAACGTACAAATCTTTTATACCGTTTACACCCTGTAAAGCCTGTTTCATTTGATTGGATAAAGCATTGATGGTATCCAGGTTCTGCCCGTAAACCTTTAATCCGACATCGGTACGGATACCTGTAGAAAGCATATTGATACGGTTGATGATCGGTTGTGTCCAGCCGTTCACCACGCCGGGTATTTGTAGTTTGGCATTAAGCTCATTGATAATATCTTCTTTTTTAATGCCTTTGCGCCATTCGTCTTTGGGTTTTAACAGGATGATAGTTTCCGTCATGCTGATGGGTGAATTGTCGGTAGCGGTATTGGCGCGCCCTGCCTTTCCCAAAACATTAGCTACTTCGGGTATGCTTTTGATGATTTTGTCCTGCACCTGCAACAGTTGTTTGGCTTCGGCATTGGAAACGTCCGGCTGGGTGACCGGCATAAACAGGATAGTACCCTCGTCTAGCGGCGGCATAAATTCGCTGCCCAAACTCAATAATAACGGTATGCTGATGAGCAAGGCCACAATATTGATAATTAGCGTTGTTTTGCGCCAGGTAACACACCAGTTCAATATTGGTCGGTAAACCTTTTCTAAACCACGGGTTAAAGGGTTGCGTTCATCCGACCTCAATTTCCCTTTCAGAAAAAAAGAGATCAGCACAGGCGCCAGCGTTACTGCAAGAATCGCATCAATAGCCAGTATAAATGTTTTTGTCCATGCCAGCGGGCCGAACAATTTGCCTTCCTGACCTTCCAGTAAAAATACCGGGAGGAAAGAAGCGACAATAATAAGCGTCGAAAAGAACACGCCACGGCCAACCTGCTTACAGGATGCTTCTATAATTTTTATTCGTTCTGCTGTGGTCATGATTTTTCCTTTTGTTGTGCGATGGATAAATTCCTGTGCGAGTTTTCTACCATGACAATCCCGTTATCTACAATTACCCCGATGGCCAAAGCGATACCCGTTAGCGACATAATATTTGAACTGATACCAAAAGCGTTGAGCAGGATAAAACTTGCCGCTATGGTGATTGGTATTTGTATAATGATGCTTAATGCGCTACGCCAGCTAAACAGGAAAAGGATAACGATAATCGATACGGTGATCATTTCTTCGATAAGTGTATGTTTGACGGAATTGACCGCATTTTCAATAAGCGCACTACGGTCATAAGCGATCTTGAAATTCACCCCAGGCGGCAATCCTTTTTGAATATCGGTCATTTTGTCTTTCACCGCGTGGATCACTTTGTCGGCATTCTCGCCGTACCGCATCACAACAATACCGCCGACCGCCTCACCTTCACCGTTCTCATCAAATATGCCCAGGCGTTCATCACCACCCATTTGAACAGTGGCTATATCTTTTATGGTTACGGGTATAGAGTTAATTACACCGATAGGGATATTCTCCACATCTTTTATGCTTTTGATATAACCCAGGCCACGTACAATATATCCTGTACCGTTCATCTCGAACTTTCGTCCGCCCACATCATTGTTATTGCTTTTAACTGCTTTGAGTACCTGCGATAAGGGGATATTATAATAATTAAGTTTATGCGGGTCGATACTAACCTGGTATTGTTTTTCAAAGCCACCAAATGAGGCTACTTCGCTCACACCGGGCACGGTTTGCAGCCCCAGCTTTACATACCAATCCTGTAAGGCCCGTTGTTCACCAAGGTCCATTCCTTTTGCATCGAGGGTGTACCATAAGATATGGCCGACACCGGTACCATCCGGTCCCAGCGTTGACGTAACCCCTTGTGGTAATAACCGCTGCGCATAATTTAGCCTTTCGAGTACCCGGCTTCTTGCCCAATAGACATCTACATTATCCTCAAAAACAATATAGACAAAGCTCATCCCGAACATGGATGTTGCCCGGATGGCTTTTACTTTGGGGATGCCCTGCAAATTACTTACCAACGGATAAGTTACCTGGTCTTCCATAATTTGTGGGCTGCGCCCTTGCCATTCGGTAAATACGATTACCTGGTTATCGGACAAATCGGGAATGGCATCAATAGGATTTTCCTTTACCGCGTACGCACCCCAGCCGAAGAGAGCTACTGCTATAAGCAAAACGATATACCTGTTTTTTAAGGACAGGGTAATAAGTTGATTGATCATCTTAATGATTTTAATTCAGCCCCGCTTTACACGGGGCTGGAATGAATTACATTTTCATTGTTGCTGGTTTCTTTTTCAGATCGCTCTTTTTAACCATCGTCATACCGCAACCTGGTTTTGGGCATTTACCCGGTTTGTAACTTACCACGTCTGTATGCATAGGGCAGGTATAAATTACTTTAGCAGGTTTAACTTTTTTTGTCTTAGTCGTATCAGACACCAGATTTGTTGAGTGGGCTGCGAAAACAGTTCCTACAGCAAACAGGATGGCTACAGCCATCAGCATTGCTTTTTTCATGTGTTTTTAAAATTAAAGAATGGATAAATAGCATAAGGCAAACCCGATGCGTGAATTATAATTAAGATGATGAATTGAAAATAATAGGTTAGCCGATACAGGAAGTATGGCTAATAAGAAATCGACGGATCAGATCCGGTAAGCACAGTTAAGGGTGTAGACAGGTATATCCGAATGTCCCGGTGGCGCATTCCCCCTATAAACTATTTTAGTATGTAATATGCTGACAACGGATTCATTAGATAAGCTAATGAACGATGGGAGTGTCGCAGGTAGGGGGTGATTTAAAGAAATAGAGGTAGCACTAAAATGGCTGTCCTTAACCTTAAAACTTTGTTTCTCGTGGCCGCAACACTTATCCTTACTACCGGATTGGCTGTTATCAGCTGCACCATAGCTGAGGGTTGTAGAGGTTAATTTACCGCAGCAATAAAAACGGTTAACACTCATGCCCATGCATGATACGATGTAGATAGCCGTTAATAAGATGAGCGCAGTGCGTTTCATTAGTCGAAGATATAAAAAAAATATACGTTTTTATGCCGGCAAATAGTTTATAAAACCGCCCCGGCTAAGAGGCGGCTTGTTATTAATTACAATTTACATTCGTTTTACAATTACCATCTGCCTTGCAGGTTTTGCTGCAATAGTCCTTGCAGTTTGACCCGCAACTCTTTGCGCAGGTTGAACAGTGGTTCATTTTGCTGTTACAGCAAGGGGTATTAGCATAAGTAATAGATATAGCAGATAATAGCATCATCATAGTGATGAAAAGAATTTTTTTCATGATTTTTTGAATTTAAAGATTAATAATTAACGAATAATACGGTCATAAACTGACCTGCATACAGCTATCATTATTAAGGTTTCGGAGGGTTCCAGTCATTATCCTGGTAGTCAGACAACTCGCCAGTAATAAGGGGATGAGGGGTTTTAGTATTTAAATCGCTAATAACCGGTGAAAGAGAAACGGATGAAATTATTAAAAATCCGCAGGTGCTACAGGATAGCATCGCATTACAATTGCCTTTTGCACAATCATTATCTGAACTATGTTTTTGTTGTTTACAGCAATCCTTTTTCATTTCCGCTGCACAACAAGATGCTGTTACATGAGAAATGTTTGCCATTCCTGTAACCGAGGATAACAGCAATACATTCAGAATGACGAAAACAGCTATATATTTCATGCTCCTATTAAAACGTTTATCGCTTAAAATATTGCGATACCTTATTGTTTATTTAATCTGCTGCTAAGATACCGGAGTTCGTTAAGCACCCTTTATATAATTCCGTTAAAAATTTATATCCTATTGCATAATATTAAATCTTGTCAATCGCTTTTCTGCCTGTTTTTTCAGAGGCTTTAAACTGGCTCGGTGTTAAACCGGTAACGCTTTTAAATTGTGTAGATAGATGAGCACTGCTGCTGTAACCCATTTGATAGGCAATTTCATTCAAGTTTAATTCACCATACTCGATCAACTCCTTAATCTTTTCAACCTTTTGCTCGATAATAAACCGCTCAATAGTGGTGTCCTGCGAGTTGGAAAATAACCGGCTCAGGTGCGCATAATCTTTGCCAACTCGTTTTGCTATCAGATCGGAAAAGGATATATTGAGTTCGGACAGATCGGAATGATGCACCAGTTCTATGACCACATTTTTGATCGCTTCTACCGTCCTATCTGTTTCCTTATTGATCAGTTCAAAACCGGGTACTTTTAATGCTGCCGAGATAAGCTGCATTTGTTTATCGTCCGGGTCAGGCGTTATTTCGGCCTGGCCCAAAGCAACCCTTTCAACGGTAAAGCCCAGGTTTTCGATTTGCTGCCGGACAATCATTTGGCAGCGGTCGCAAACCATGTTTTTAATATGTAGAAGCATGAAAATTCTCTTTCCCAAAATTAGCATTATTTCATGCTTTTCTTGCCCCAATAAAAATAGACCAGGGATAAAGGAATGAAGAACAGGTTCAGCCAGGTTTGATAGTTCCAATTGAAATGCTCACTTGACATTTGCATACTGGTGTGTGCTTTCGGTATCCAATGCAACGCTGCAAAAGAGTAATCTAAAAATAAGGAAGTAAAGAAAATGCTAACTACCAAAATGATCAATAAATACCACATCGTTTTATTGCCGTAATATTTACGGAAGACCATCAGCATAGGGATGGTAACCAGGTCGGATAGAATAAAAGCGATCACACCGCCAAACGAGATGCCCCCTTGCCATAATACTGCAGCCATGACAATATTGCCTACCGAACAGACAAAAGCGATTATGGCAATGAAAATTCCTACGATGGCATTCCAGCTTAACACAACGAAATGTGGCAAACTACTGTTCCCTGATAAAAATAGACCTTTCCAAAATCCGTCTGGAACTACAACCATTAAAATGGCCGATACGACCAGTCCGATCAAAATATCCTTGCCCACCATCGTTACATCCATATAATAATGCCCGCTGGCTTCCTTTAGTTTAGTAAATAGACCGGCTTTCTTTGGATGCGCTTCTTTGGTATCCATCTTCATATTATGCTGGCAACATGAACTTTCCATTTGATGATGCGCGTGAGGGTCATTTAATTTTTTTCCTTCAGAAGCTTCAATATGCTCTTTGGCCTCGTTCTTTACTTTAGCAGGAAAAAACCGACTAATGATTATTGCCGAAATGATGATAAAAAATATGCCACCTATAACTTCGCCACCAAAAAATGCCCAACCTAATAAGGTTACTATCACTATAAATATTTCAAACACAAGGTTGGTACTGGCTACCATAAAGGCGACCGCGTTTGACCAGGTAGCACCCTTGATCATTAATGTTCTTGCCATTGAAGCAGCGGCATAAGAACAAGATGACGATATGGCTCCAAATAGCGTAGAAAGACTTATAGCAGTTACCGAATCTTTACCAAGCCTGGACGATATACTTTCTGTAGATACAAAAGCCCGGATAAGGGATGAAAGGATAAAGCCTAATGCAAGTCCCCAATAGATGTCCCATATCATGTGGCCCAGTTGTGATAGGATATTTGTTATTACGTTCATGATGAATTAATTAATGTATACAAATTTACCCCAGGCCTGATTTTTAAGTTTACAGTTTAGCGTAATTAATTTATAGGATTACGATATTCGGTTTGCTTATAATTTGAATTTGATGTCGACATTAATAACAAAAACGTCCAAAAAATGAATATAAATGGCCATGACTACCGGATTGGTAATAGGATAACCAGCTCATTTTGTAGAAATTCCTCAGCGGAATCGAACCGCCAAATCGCTGTTTAAACGTATTCAGGGCACATTTTTTATAAAACAAGCATTTAGTCGCAAAAAAGCAGAAATGTTGAACCGCTTTTTTGTTGTTTTAAATATTAGCCTAATTGATTGTAAAACAGAATGTTACGGCCATAAAAAAAGAAAAAATTCAATAAGGAACTTTTCCTTTGGTAGCCAGAAGACAAATTCTTTGAACATTTAATGGGATTTTTAGAGGTAATTGAGCCGATTTTAACTGCGACTAAGTGGGCGCACCCAAGTGGGTAAAACCGCGATTCTGATTCAGAATCGCGGTTTTTGCTTTAGGACTTTTTTACTCATTTTCTCAATATTCTTTTATTGTACAATAAAGGCCATTTTTGGGTTCGAGCCCATTGGCTAACCCTACTAATAAAGACTAAGGTAAAACGGGTAAAAAAGCCTGTTTTACTTTTACTCTGACACAAGTCCGACACATTTTTCAAGTACAAAATCAAGATGCGGCCACCGGCCGAGTCCCCAATAATATTAATGACTTTTGGGCTTGGTCTACCGTTATATCCTTACCCTCTTTCTTTAATAATTCAACAATTCTCGCTGGTTTATCGTTCTTTTTCAATTAAGTAAATGTATTTTTAATATATATATCCGAGATGCAATTATTATCCAGTTTTAATTTAACATCAATTTTGTGTAAATTACGGCCATCATGTCAGTACTCACTACGCTTTCTGATCAAGAAATCCTTACCCTTATAGGGGATGATGACCGGGTTGCATTCAGTGAACTTTATAATCGTTACTGGCGATCATTGTATCAAACTGCATGGAATGTACTTCGTGATCAGGAATCTTGCATGGAGGTTACCCAGGAAGTATTTGTGTGGTTATGGGATCACAGGTCAAGCTTACAGATCAATTCGCTGCCATCATATCTGAGAGCTGCCGTTAAATATAAAGTTACCGATATATTACGTAGCAACAAGGCGAGGGAAGCGTGTTTTGTTAATTTAGATGAACTGGATTTTACAAATCTATTATTTGATGACGATCCTTTAGAACTTAAAGAGTTGAAAGCCGTAATCGCGCAAATGAGTGCGAAATTGCCAGCACGGGCAAGGTTAATATTTGAATTAAGCCGCAACGAACAGTTATCTAATCGGGAAATTTCCGAAAAGTTAGGTATTTCGGAAAAAACAGTAGAAAATCAGATCACTATCGCGCTGAAAAAACTCCGAATTGCGATGGGAAGCGTTTCTGTATGGCTTTTTTTCCTTTAAAATCGATTAACTAAAAATTTTTATTAAATTTTTTCTGATTCTTTGGGGGATAGCTTCTGTTTTTCCGCCTTACTACTGAAGACGGATAATTAGTCCGCCTAACAGGAATGACAAAGGAAATTTTTTTAGAACTTATTGAAAGAGTGAGGGATGGCAGCGCCAGTGATAAAGATATTCGTCTATATCACGTCTGGTTCAATAAATTTCAATCGCTAAACGAATGGAATGATGCAGAATTGGGAAATGCTGAAGAAATTAAAAGTTTAATCGAAAACCGCATCAATGCACAAATTACCCCCCGGTTTCCTTATAAAATCATTAGGCCGTTATGGACAAGATATGCAGCTGCCGCGTCGATTTTATTATGCATTTCGTTCGGCGGCTATTATTTCCTGCATAAGCAGTCCGGGCAAATTGCTTATTATAAAAACGATATTACTCCCGGCCACAACCAAGCAACCTTAACTTTAGCAAATGGTCAAAAAATTTTACTAAATAAAGGGCTGTACAGGTCACTAGTACAGGGAAGTACTGCAATACAAATTAACAATGGTATTACTTATACCACAAATTTAACAGGTAGAACAGAGGCTATTATCTATAATACCCTATCTACAGCAAATGGAGAGCAGTCACCTTATCCGCTTATTTTGCCAGACGGTTCCAAAGTATGGCTAAATGCCCAATCTTCGATAACTTTTCCGACCGCGTTTAACGGCAAACAAAGAATTGTTAAAATTAGAGGGGAGGCCTTATTTGAAGTTGCACATAATACCAAACAGCCTTTTAAGGTACTAACCGAAAAGCAAACAATCGAAGATATCGGCACCACTTTCGACGTGAATGCATATACTGATGAACCAGCTACGGAAACAACACTCATTGAAGGAAAGGTTAAAGTAAATGATATGTTCCTGGAACCCGGTCAACAGAGCGATGGCAGCCATATTAAAACCGTTGATATCAAAAGATATACCGCTTGGAAAAACGGTGACTTTTATTTTGAGAACGATAATATTCAAACCGTTATGCGGCAACTTTCGCGCTGGTACAATATCGAGGTCAACTACGAAGGCAACATGATAGCTGATGGTTTCAATGCACAGATCAGCCGCAACAAAAACATCAGCGCTATCTTACAAATACTCGAGAATACAAAAGGCGTACACTTTAAGATTGAAGGAAGGAGGATAACCGTTATTCAATAAATCTTTACCAGAATGCGATCCCATAAAAAAAGTCACCTGGCTCTAACCGGATGACTTCGAAAGGACTGCTCAAACAATTAATTATTTAAGAACCGCGCCAGCCCCCTGTCTTCGAAAACTAAAGGCGAAACGCATAATCCTAACTTAGCAAATGTACAAAATTTACTCAGAATACTTTGTGCTGCCTCCCGGCTTTACAAAAAAACTCTTGTTGTTCATGAAACTAACCGCCATGCTACTATTCCTGGCCTTCATGCATGTAAGCGCCAGCACCCTTGCGCAAAAGGTTACCTTATCAGAACGAAATGCGTCATTAACCACCATCTTTGAGCAAATCCGAAACCAGACTGGTTACGATTTTGCTTACACCACAGCGACTATACAGGCTGCCAAGCCGGTTACCATAGACGTGAAAAATATGGAATTAACCGAAGTGTTGAAAATAGTTTTTAACACTCAACCCCTGGATTACGAAATAGACAACAAGTCTGTAGAGGTTTCAATAAAAGAACCCTCCTTCCTGGAAAAACTCAAAGATAAGACCGCCAAAATGTTTGCCTTTCCTGCACATATTCACGGCAGAGTTATTGATAGTTTGGGTCAACCCTTACCCGGTGCAATCGTAAGCTTAAATTTGCAAGGGGCTCCTTATTCTTATGTCGCGACGACTGACAATAAGGGTCAATTTGATTTTCCTAGCATACCGCAGGAACGGTATACATTAACCGTAACTTATATTGGCTTCAACAAGCTCGAAAGGATTGTGCAAGTCAATAGCAGGGATATATCGTTCATTTTGGTTTTGCACAATTCATCTTCGGCGCTTGATCAAATCCAGATAATCGCTTACGGATCAGAATCCAAGCGTTTTAGTGTTGGGTCTGTCTCCTCCATTACCGCTGAACAAATAGAAAAGCAACCGGTAAGTAACCCCTTATTGGCATTGGAAGGGCTTGCTCCCGGGCTGGCTGTTACTGCCACCAATGGTGTGCCCGGCTCAACAGTATTGGTGCAGGTGCGGGGGCAAAACACATTGGGTGCTAATTCACTTGGACAAAAACCTTATGACCAGCCCTTATTTATTATAGATGGCGTGCCTTTTGCCCCGCAAAATAATAATGTTAACCAATTAGAAAATCTTGCGCTTGCACAAACTTTTAGCGGAGGTATAAGCCAGGAAACGGGCCTTAGCCCTTTTAACGGCATCAACCCCAACGATATAGAAAGTATTAGTATCCTTAAAGATGCGGATGCGACCTCTATTTATGGTTCACAGGGTGCTAACGGTGTTATTTTGATAACCACAAAGAAAGGAAAACCCGGTAAAACAACTTTTGACCTCAATCTTAATACACAGTTCAATTCGGTGGCCCAGCCGGTGCAATTGTTAAATACACAACAATATCTCCAATTGAGAAAGGATGCGTTTGCTGCAGACGGGCTTACACCTTCCAGCGATCCTAATAATTATTCAGCTTATGCACCTGATCTGACAGTTTTTGATCAAAATAAATATACAAATTGGGAGAAAATCATTGCCGGAAATACAACTAATAATACGGATTTGCATGCCAGCGTATCCGGCGGAACTGCTAATAATACTTTCCTTGTTTCTACAGGTTATACGCGTTCCGACTATAATTATCCGGGTGATTTTGCAGACCAGAGATATACCTTACATAGCGCATTACACAGTACCTCAGCAGATAAACGCTTCACTATTGACCTAGTTACTGACTATGGATATGATCAAAATAATTCTGCAGGTTTTGGAGGCAGCCAGGATGTGGTGTTACCTCCCAATTTGCCCGATTTAATAGATCCTGCCGGCAATTTAATTTGGAACTACAAGGGAGTGCCTTTAAATGTCCAGAATTTTTACAGCTCTTTAAAACAACCTACCTATTTGCAGAATTTTAATTTCAACAGTTCCTTAAATCTTTCCTATCAAATATTGCAGGGCTTAACAATTGGTGCTAATCTGGGTTATAGCCGTAATACCACAACTGAGAATTCCGAAGATCCCGCATCCTCACAAGACCCGTCGTATGCGGAGGCTAATGCGGCCTTTGCCAATAGCGCGGCTCAAACTATTAATATTGAACCGCAGATAAATTATAACAAATCCATTGGGAAAGGAACACTAAGCGCTTTATTGGGTGGTACCTATAAAAAGAATACGACGGATGCTGATCAAACCGAGGCATATGGTTATTCAAATGATAATTTCCTCGGGTCAATTGATGGTGCTACGACTATATATCCTTACGATGTTGCAAATATTGTTAAATACAGCGCCGCCTTTGCACGCCTTAAATATATTTATGATCAAGAATATATTATTGAATTTACAGGCAGAAGGGATGGTTCCAGTAATTTTGGCCCCGGCCGCCAGTTCGGTAATTTTGGTTCTGTGGGAGCGGGGTGGATATTTTCTGAAGAAAAAATATTCAAAGAAGCCCTTCCTTTCTTTAGTTACGGCAAGCTGTCCGGAAGTTATGGAACAACAGGAGGGGATGCTTCCCAAGCTTACTCCTATCAGGCATTATATCAAAATTTGTCTTATATTCCTGCTTACCAGAATATTAAGCAAAGCTATCCTTATAATCTTTACAATCCTGATTTTAGCTGGGCAACAAAAAAATCATTGAACCTGGCATTAGACTTTGGTTTTTTTAATAATCGATTGCTGTTAAATGCTACCTATTACAGGGATCGGGAAGGCGACCAATTGGTAAGTTATCCGCTTCCCGCACAAGCAGGTTTCCCGAGTGTATTTGGAAATCTGAATGCCAATGTTCAAAACCAGGGTTGGGAATTTACAGTAAGTTCAACCAACATAAAAACCAAGGATTTCACCTGGACAACTAATTTTAATTTAACATTCAACCGAAATAAATTACTTTCTTTCCCTAACCTGGCATCGTCGTCTTACAGCCAACAGTACGTAATAGGACAACCTACTTCTATTGTAATGGGTTATAGGTATAAGGATGTAAACCCTACCACCGGGCTGTTTGAGTTTTACGATAAAAACGGGAATGTTACTTCCTCTCCCAACTATGGAACCGCCGCAACCGGTGGTGACGAAGTGCCGATTGCCAATAGGGAAGTTAACTACATGGGTGGATTTGGCAATAATTTCACCTATAAACATTTCAGCCTTTATGTTTTCTGCCAGTTTTCCAGCGGGGATGCTCCTAATTATCTTTCCGCAATTTATGGTGTTAATTTCCCGGGCGCAATGCAAAATCAGCCCGAAGCAATACTGAATAATTATTGGAAAGCCCCCGGCGATCATGCCACGCTTCAACGATTGGCGAGCAGTTCCAATTCAAGTTCACTTATCTCTGCAGGGGATTTCGTGCAATCAAGTGGAGCCTACAGCAATGATACATACCTGCGTGTTAAAACAGCAGCATTATCTTACTCCTTACCTGATGCTTTTCTCAAAAAAGTTCATGTTAAAGGTGGCAGCATTTATATAAATGCCCAAAATCTGTTGACTATCACAAATTATAAGGTAGGCGACCCGGAACAGCCTGGTAATTACACCTCTTTCCCTTTGCAGCGAATTGTAGCATTTGGTTTAAATCTCAAATTTTAAACAATTATTATCATGAAAATCTTATCTTTTAATAAAAATAAAATACTGGCAGGTTTGTTATTGCTTGCCCTTAGTACGTTTGTTTCCTGCAAAAAATTAATTGAAATACCTCCTAATCCGCCAACGCAAATTACGAGGGCCGAGCAATTTTTAGATAGTGCGACAGCAATCTCTGCCGTTGTTGGGGTATACACTTATAATCAAGGACAAGGTTTTGCTTACAGCGATGCCAACCTTACCATATCTACAGGGCTTTCTGCTGATGAAATATCTAGCACCGAAAGTTATGGGGATGAAGCGGAATTTTACAGCTATACCCTAACTCCCGTAAATAGCGAGATAACTACTTTATGGCAATATCCTTATCAAAGTCTGTATCAGGTAAATGATGTATTGAATGGTATAGCCAACAACAATAATTTGTCGGCTTCATTCATCAAACAAATTACAGGAGAAATGAAGGTTGTTCGGGCTTTGTATTATTTTAACACAGTTAATTTATTTGGTGGCGTGCCTTTGGTAACTTCAATTGATTATAATACGACAGCTCATCTACCCAGGACTTCAGTTAACGCTGTTTATACTCAGATTTTAGCAGACCTTGGCGATGCCGTTAAAAAATTGCCGGCGGCCTATCCATCATCCGGACATGCAAGGCCAAATTTATATACGGCACTAGCATTGCTTGCCAAAGTTCATTTATACCAGGGACAATGGCAGGCTGCCTATAACGAAGCTGATTCAATTATTAAATCAGGCATGTATAGCGTGACTAACACCCCTTTAAATGGCGTATTTCTTGATGGAAGTAATGAAGCCATTTGGCAATTGCCTGCTATAAGTTCGGAGAACCAAACAGCAGAAGCAAGAATTTTTGTACCTAATAGCGGATCAACACCTAACTTTTTAGTAACGCCTTTTTTGTTAAATCAATTTGAAGCAGGAGACCAACGCCTTCAAAACTGGATAGGTACAGCTGTTATAAATAACCAGAATCTTTATTACCCTTTCAAATATAAGAATGTACTGGCAAGTGCAACCCCAGTGGAAGATTATATGGTTTTTAGGTTAGGTGAAATGTACCTGATCCGTGCTGAAGCTGCTGCGGAACTTAATAATTTGAGTGGAGCTTTGGCGGATGTTAATATTATACGTGCCAGGGCCGGCTTAGCAGCCAGCACCGCCAATGTAACATCTCAAACTGCTGTATTAGCCGCCGTTATGCATGAAAGGCAAACAGAACTGTGCTTTGAATGGGGCAATCGTTGGTTCGATTTAAAAAGGACAGGAACAGCGGGAACTGTATTAACTGCTGAAAAAACCGGTTGGCAGAGTTATGATACCCTATACCCATTACCACAAGCGCAAATACAGTTAAACAATCAGCTTACCCAAAACCCGGGTTATCATTGAGCAATAAATTTCTGATAATAATATACTTTAAAATCATTATCCAGGTCATGATTATATCCTGGGTAGTGGTTTTTATTTCAAACATTAAATATGGAAAATTCAATTTTGAGTATCAAAAATTTGTCGCATCGCTACAGTAGTAACTGGGCAATACGCGACATTGACCTGGAAATAAACAGGACTGGGATCTTAGGCCTACTGGGTTCTAATGGGGCAGGCAAATCCACCACTATGAATATCATGTGTGGGGTTTTAAACCAGACAGAAGGCAGTGTACTGATCAATGGGATAGATATTCGTGAAAACCCCGAGTTGGCTAAAAGACAGATCGGCTTCCTCCCCCAGAATCCACCCTTATACCTGGACTTAACGGTAGATGAATATCTCATTTATACGGCGGAATTACGGAAAATGGAGAACAGGGCTATTAAACCAGCCCTGGAAGAAGCTAAAGACCGTTGTGGCATATCCCACTTCAGCAATCGCCTGATCAAGAATTTGTCAGGCGGGTACCGCCAGCGGGTAGGCATCGCGCAGTCTATTATCCATAAACCGAAACTGGTGGTAATGGATGAGCCAACCAATGGTTTAGACCCAAACCAGATTACCGAGGTACGGTCACTGATCAAAGAAATTGCTGTAGAACATGCCGTTATTTTTTCTTCCCATGTTTTATCAGAAGTGCAAATGCTTTGCAAAGAGATCAAAATGATAGCTGATGGAAGAATCGTTTTTTCCGATACGATGGATGCCTTTAATAATTATGTAGAGCCGCATAGCGTATTAATGCAAATGGAAAATCCGCCGGTAGCAGCGGAACTGTTAAAGATAGCCGGCGTTGATAAAGTGGATTTCGTAACAGAAAGGCAAGCCCGCGTTTATTTTACCGGTGACCGGGAAATTACAGAACGGCTTATAGGAGCAAGCGTGCACAACGGCTGGCGTTTAAGCGAGATCAGTCTTGACAAAACGGCTCTTGATGAGATATTCAAACAACTATCTACCAAAACCATGCAATCCTAATTTATCCTACAATGAAATTAACTTTAAAAATAGCGAAGGCAGAGCTTCGCAACCTGTTTTACTCACCCATAGCCTGGTTTTTAACCATTGCCTTTATAGTAGAATGTGCGCTTAGTTATACCAAATTAATAGACCAATACGCCAGTACGCAGGAAATGGGCGGCATGGGGTTGCAATACATGAGGCAATTAACATATAATGTATTCACAAGCCAATTTGGATTATTTGGTGGTATCATGCAGAACTTGTATTTGTATATTCCCTTGTTAACCATGGGCCTCATCAGCCGGGAAATCAATGGGGGCACTATTAGCCTGCTCTATTCTTCACCCGTAAAAATACGGGAAATTGTTTTCGGCAAATACCTTGCTATGATGGTCTATAGCTTAATCCTGTTATTTGTGATCGGCATTTTCATGGCAGCCGGTGTTTTTGACATCAAATCGGCCGATTACGGGATGCTTTTGGCAGCTGCCCTTGGCTTTTACCTGCTGTTATGCGCTTATTCGGCTATCGGGCTTTTTATGTCCAGTTTAACCAGTTACCAGATAGTAGCGGCGGTAAGCACCTTTGTAATGATCGGGGTCTTGAGTTACATAGGCACCTTATGGCAAGGTGTAGATTTCGTGCGTGACCTGACCTATTTTCTATCCCTCTCGGGCCGCACCCATCATATGCTTGGAGGATTGATCACTACTAAAGACGTGATCTATTTTGTCGCTATCGTGTACATCTTCCTGGGCTTAACCATCTACAAGTTACAATCCGGCCGCGAAACAAAGGCATGGTATGTTTCGGCAGGGCGTTACATTGCCATTGTTGTTTCCGCACTGATTATCGGTTATATCAGTTCCCGCCCAAGTTTGATCGGTTACTGGGACACTACAGCAAATCAAGATAATACGCTTACCCCTAATGCGCAGCAGATCATTAAGGAACTGGGCGATGATAAGTTAGAGATCACCTCATACACCAATTTTTTGGATAATTATTATTGGTTTGGACTGCCGGAACAGCGCAACGAATATTTGGACAGGTGGGAACCTTATTTACGGTTTAAACCGGATATCGATTTCCATTACGTAAGCTATTATGACATGCCCTTAGCCTTAGGTTATAACCTTTTTGAAGGTTACAAAGGTAAAACGATGAAGCAGATAGCAGAACAAAGGGCTAAAGGGTCGGATTTGAAACTCTCTGCATTTGAAACACCCGAGCAAATTCAAAAAGAAATTGACCTGAAGCCCGAGCTGAACAGGTATGTAATGAAATTAACCTATAAAGGCAAGTCTACCTTCCTGCGGGTTTTCAATGATCAGATGATCTGGCCGAGTGAAACCGAAGTTTCGGCTGCCTTTAAAAGATTGCTACAAGCCAATATGCCTGTAATTGGTTTTGTAACCGGTGATGGGGAGCGTAAAACTGGTAAGAAAGGCGACAGAGAATATAAAACAGTAACTACTGACAAAACTTTCCGATACGCACTTATTAACCAGGGCTTTAACGTAGATACGCTTTCGCTATCCACTCAGGAGATCCCGGATAATATTAAAGCTTTAGTAATTGCAGACCCACAGAGCGAGTTGAGCGCGGTAGCTATTCAAAAGATACAAGCCTATATTGCTAAAGGAGGTAACTTATTGATTGCTGGAGAGTCTGGCAGGCAGCAAATGCTAAACCCGTTATTGAAAACGTTAGGGGTACAGCTGATGAATGGCATGCTTGAACAAGAAAGTGAAGATTATGCGCCTACATTGGTACTACCACATTTAACAAAAGCTGCCATCGGTTTTTCTAAATCATTGGACAGACCTTCAGTGGATACTTTGCCGGTTTCGATGAACGGCGTGGCAGGATTATCCTATCACGATACCAGCGGATTTCATGCTCAACCATTGATTGTAACCAAAGCAGGTGCTGTTACTAATACCATGAAACGTAACCCTGACCTGGATATTGTAAATAATAAAGAGGATGCTAACGCTGGGCAAGCCGGGGGAATAACAGTTTCTTCTGGTGGTTACGCCAGGGCTGTACATGTTATGTCAGTAGGTGGTGAAAAGCTACAGAAGTTTGGTGCAAAAAGTTTAGTAAAGCCATCTGCCTTAACTCCTAAGAACACAAATACTTCGAAAGATACCTTTATTACTGCATTAGCCTTAACAAGGCAAATTGGAGGTAAACAGCAACGCATCATTATCAGCGGTGATGCCGACTTTCTGAGCAATTCAGAGTTAGGAAGATACGAACCCCAGGTAGCCAACTTTTATTTCAGCACGGCTTTATTCAGCTGGCTAGATTATGGTGAGTTTCCTGTAAATACCTCGCGCCCGGATGCTAAAGATAACCGGGTAACGGTAAGTACAGACCGTGTAGCTTTTTTAAAGATTATATATATCTATATATTACCCGGTCTGATCCTGATCTTCTCCGCGGTCTTTTTAATCCGTCGTAAAAGGAAATAAGTATGTTATTTACGACAGATAAGCAAACGCAGGAAGACCTGAATATCTACGGTAAACAGGGAACGGATTCTATCCTTTCCCTGTTCAACCGTACGGCTACGCTCAATGGCTCCAAGCTACTGGAAGAGCTGTTCCGCTACCCGTTATTGGATGCGGAGGTGATTAATGCGCGCAGTGAGAAAATTAAATACCTGAAAACGGTAAAAGCCGTGTTCCCATTTAGTTCGGAACTGTTCGATCAGGCCGAGCAATATTTGGCGAATACGGACGAAAGGACGAAGCTGCCGATAGAAAAGCCATCGCTGGAAAAAATGCTGACCAGCCTGGTGGTATCAAACGCGGACTATAAACAGATAGTTAATGGGATTAGCGCATTAATGGAGATCATACGGCAGTTAAACAACCTGTTAAATAACACCCTGATATTAGCAGGCAGCCCTTTAAAAAGGGATGAGGAAACTACAAAGATCCGCACACTTTTAAATACGGAACCTATTAGTTTATTGCTACAGGAAAATCCAAAGAGTAAGCAGCCTCATGAGAAATTAGCCACCTACGATTTAATGCTAAGATTTCGCTATCGGGAAACGGTACAACAGGTATTGCGCTACATTTACCAATTGGATGTCTATATAACCGTAGCCAAAGTAGCTACAGAAAGAAATTATATCTTCCCCAAAGCCCTGCCCAAAGCAGAACATGTTATTAAGCTAGCGGGCTTTTACCACCCGCAATTAAAGAACGCGGTAGCCAACACCATCCATATCACCCCCGAAAGCAACCTGGTTTTTTTAACAGGGGCGAATATGGCTGGCAAGTCCACGTTCATGAAATCGCTGGGAATCGCTATGTATTTAGCGCACATGGGTTTCCCGGTAGCAGCAAGGGAGATGGAGTTTTCGGTACTGGACGGGATCTATACGACGATTAACCTGTCAGATAACCTGAGTATAGGGGCCAGTCACTTTTACGCCGAAGTACTGCGGATAAAAAAGATAGCCAAAGAGCTGAGCACGGGAAAGAACATCTTCGTGATCTTCGATGAGCTGTTCAGAGGTACCAATGTAAAGGATGCCTATGAAGCCACGATTGCCATAACAGCAGCCTTTGCCAAAAAGCGTAATAGCGTATTTGTGATCTCCACGCATATTATAGAAGCAGGTGAGGTACTAAAAGAACACCCCAATATCAACTTTAAATACTTGCCCACCAGGATGAAGGGAACTACACCTGAATACACTTATACGCTGGAAAGCGGCATCACCGATGACCGGCACGGGATGATCATTATTAATAATGAAGGGATTCTGGAACTGTTAAAGAAAAAAAGAAAGGAAGTTACAGCCCAATGAGCTTTATAACCGATAAACAAACCCTGGAAGACATGAACCTGCTGGGTAAGTACAAACAGCATTCGATCTTCAGCCTGTTCAACAAAGTAAGAACAGCAGGAGGAGAGCAGCTGCTCAATAAAATGTTCCAAAATCCGCTAACAGACCCGGAAGCCATCAACAAGCGCAGCGAGATCTTTAAATATTTCCAAAGCAAACAAGCTATCTTCCCTTTCAGTAATAAGCAGTTCAGCCAAACAGAGAACTACCTTAGCGGTAGCAGCGCAAATAATTATCCGGTAACACTGCTCACCCTTGCAAAGAAGAAACTGTTAGCCACAGTAATAAAAGATGAAGAATATCCCAACCTCCAAAGCGGGTTACAGCAGACCATAGCCGTATTGAATAATTGCAAAACATTCATCACCCAGTTCAAAGAAAATGATCACCCGTTTTACGATGAGCTACTTGAGGTAAGCAACATATTGCATGACCCCAGGCTGGAATGGCTGGCGGAAGAACAAACTACCGGCAGCCCCCAACAATCCTTACAAAAAACGGCTAGGTATGATCACCTGTTAAGGCATACCCTGCGGGCAGTGTTACAAACGGTGATGGAAGCCTTTTACCAGTTGGATGTGTATATAGCAGTATCGAACCTGGCAGAAACCAAAGGGTTCAACTATGCACAGGCCTTACCAAAGGAAAACAACCATTTAACCGCAACTGAACTAAGGCACCCAAATATTGATAAGGCGGTAGCCAACCCGGTATCCTTTAATCAGGAGAGCAATATGATCTTTTTAACGGGGGCTAACATGGCGGGCAAGTCCACATTCATGAAATCCTTCGGCATCAATGTTTACCTGGCCCATATGGGTTTTCCGGTAGCGGCGAAGGATATGCAGTTCTCGATAAAGGATGGTATCTACAGTTCTATCAATGTACCGGATAACCTGGATATGGGTTTAAGCCATTTTTATGCGGAAGTGTTAAGGGTAAAGAAGGTAGCTGAGGAAGTAAGCGAAGAAAAAGACTTGGTGATCATATTTGATGAGCTGTTTAAAGGCACCAATGTAAAAGACGCCTATGACGCGACGCTGGCGGTAACGGCCGCCTTCAGCGAATACCGGAACTGTTTGTTCATAGTTTCCACACACATCATTGAAGCAGGAGATGTGTTAAAACAACAAAACAACATACAAACACTATATCTGCCTACCATTATGAACGGTAATATTCCTACCTACACCTATAAGCTACAGCCGGGAATTTCCAGCGACCGCCATGGCATGATGATCATTGAAAATGAGGGGATACTTGAAATGCTGGAAGCGGAATAAATAAACACTAATCAATTAAATAATAAAAACGAAATGAAAAGAATGATTTTATTGGCTTTGGCAATTGCCCCAGCAACGGTGTGGGCACAAAGCAACAATTATGTATTAAAAGCCAAAATAGGAAATGATAAGGCGCCTGCAAAGGCCTATTTATTACAAATGGTGAACGGCAAAGAAGTTATTGATTCAGCTTTGATTGATAATGGTGCCTTTCAGTTTACAGGCACAATAGCAGAGCCGGCCAGGGCGCAGTTGGTATTAGATCATTATGGTGAAGGTTTAGCCAGATTAGGCAACGAGGCAGATGTAACCATGCTGTATCTTGAAAAAGGCGATATCAATATCACTGCAAAAGATTCAGTTAAATATGCAGCAATAACGGGTTCAAGGGTCAATGATGACAATACAAAGTACGAAACAGTCGTTGCCAGTTCTGAAAAAACATTGAAAGCTATTAATGCTGAATACGCGGCAGCTCCTGCTGAAAAAAGGAAAGATGAGGGATTTGTTAGCGGTTTAAAAAGCAAGTTTGATGCCGCAATGGAACAAAAAAAAGAATTGCAGTGCCAGTACATCAAAGAAAACCCGGATTCTTATGTGAGCTTGGTGACATTAACTGAAGTGGCCGGGCGCGATATAGATGTTTCTACCATAGAACCACTTTACAAAGGTCTATCTGTAGACGTACGTAATACTACTGCAGGTTTAGCGTTTGCAAAATCAATCGCAGCAGCACGTGCTGTTGCAATTGGCGCCATAGCGCCATTGTTTACGCAGAATGATGCGAATGACCGGCCTGTTTCCCTTACCAGTTTCCGTGGCAAATATGTTTTGCTTGATTTTTGGGCATCATGGTGCGGCCCCTGCAGGGGTGAAAATCCCAATGTTGTAAAAGCATATGATCAATATAAAAATAAGAATTTCACAATACTGAGTGTTTCTCTGGATCGCCCTGGGAAAAAAGATGCCTGGCTGGCCGCAATTAAAGCCGATGGGTTGGAGTGGACTCAGGTATCAGACCTTAAGTTTTGGGATAATGAGGTTGCCAAACAATACGGTATCCGGTCTATCCCTCAAAACTACCTGATCGATCCAAGCGGAAAAATCATTGCTAAAAATCTGCGTGGTGATGAACTGAATAAAGAATTAGCTACCCTTTTCAATTAACAATACATATGAAAATCAAACTTCTTTTTATTTCTGGCCTTGTTGTAGGAACCATCGGCGTATCTGCGGCGCAAAACCTACCCCTTGACCCATCAGTCCGGACGGGTAAACTAGCCAATGGCTTTACCTATTACATTCGTCATAATGAAGAGCCGAAGAACAGGGTGATGATGTACCTGGTCAACAAAGCAGGCTCGGTACTGGAAGATGAAG
>Ga0302303_10000015_pt1 | contig 278016 bp, 193 predicted proteins | sample III_Palsa_E2_1_FD_194542 | JGI IMG/M metagenome (GOLD analysis project Ga0302303, IMG submission 194542) | Peat permafrost microbial communities from Stordalen Mire near Abisko, Sweden - III_Palsa_E2_1 | ecosystem: Environmental > Terrestrial > Soil > Palsa > Peat permafrost | place: Sweden... | reverse complement strand
TTCGCGAGCATGTCGTTTATTATCTTCTAGTTTTTTGGAAATATTACTAACCGCTTTAAACAACTTATCAAAAGTATCTTCTAACTTATTTTCATTAAAAGTAAGTGCTTCTCGAGGTTCATCCTTTTCAGGTGAGAATGAAGGGGCATTCGGATCTACGATAGGCATAACATAACTCCTTTCTCGTTCAATAATTTGCTAGTTACCTTTCAGTATTGATGAAAACATCAAATGATTACAACTAAGGAACATTAATGATGCTAGAAAAAGATAATAAAGTTGCCAAAATCTTACTGGGCGGTATGAATGACTGTCTTTCATTTTACTATTACAACTCCTCTTGCTAATAACTAACTACTTAAAACTTCAATACTACTTACAATCACTACTTAAATACTTACGAACCACTTTTAAAGCTTACTAGTCAAAAACTGATTAAACTCAGTTAGCAATATTTGCAAAAAGAGTCTATAGAAATAATTTATACATGGTCTGTAAGCTGATGTCAAGAGTAAGCCATATGAATTAACTAGGTATTTTAGAGGGGTTAATTTTGTATCTGTATTTTACCAGGTAAATTCCAAAAATGGGTTTTAAGGAAGGGGAAGAGTATACTTTTTTAAATACTTAATATTTAGGTTCGCTACACCGTCATCCTCGCGAAAGCGCGGATCCATACGATGTTTGATATCCAATGGATCCCCGCTTTCGCGAGGATGACGGTGTAGGGAGGCAAGGAAGTATCGGCTAGATGGAAAGTGGAAAAAATATGTCTGCCCATGATAATTAGTCCTCTTTAATTATGGGTGAAAACGTGCCTGTCCTTTATTCATTCCATATCTCTAATTACGGAGAACGGCTGTAAGTACAGGGATTTGAAATGGGTGGCGCGTAAGCGGGGCCTCGTTGGGCGCAAGCACAACGGGGTGCTGCAGCGACAGGATCCCCTGTGCTTACAGCCAGGTCTTGCTACAGGGTGACAGGGCTACGGAGTGAGTGTTTAAAATACATGGCTGTCCCAATCTCTACCTTTCTTTGTTGTTTTATAACCAATAAGTCAACGCCAAATATACTTCATTAACTTTTAACTCCCCTTTCCAAGGGCTTGCAGCATCGTCTATACCCGATGGAGCATCCACAATACGCTTATTGGATTCAAAATTACCAGCATCTAAATAACGATAGCCAAGACCAAACATAAAGCGTTGCGTCGTACGCAGATTAATCCCTGCACCGACTTGATAGGCAAACGAGGCAGTGGTGTTAGGATTCATAGCACTGAATTTATCACCCGTAGTTGTTGCAGTAGAATGAAAATCAGTCATATGATTAAACGCAACGCCTAGACCTGCTGTAACAAATGGATCAAATATTCCAAAACTTGTTCTATAAGCTATAGGTTGTGATAAACCATTACCATTTAAAAATACATTAGCCATGACGGTAGTATTTTCTATATCAAAATAACGGGTTTTATCACCAAATGCGCCGGTAGACGTTTGTGTTTTTTGGTAGCGAAATGAATTGCGATGTGCCGCCTCTAATTCAACATCAATCCAATCGTATATGCTATAACCAAGACTTAATCCGACTATTTCCGATGTGCCTAAATCATTATTATAACCTTGCGATGCAGGATCCCAATTCAGAGGATCATTATTCTGGGTAACGGATAGAGAGGTGCTTTCAGAGAAAGAAGCACCTGCTTCGACCTTCAAATAAACATTGTGGATACTAAACCAATTTGCTGGACATGTTCTGTATTCTTGAGCGTTTACTAATAGTGGTGTGCAGAGTGAAAATGCGAGTGCTGTAAGAACAGTTTTACAAGATGGTAGATAATTTAGATTCATATATATTCTTTTTGAAAATTTTAACGGATTAAAGATTATAACAAAATATGCGATATTACAGGAGAGTTTCATAGAATATTTCCCTATACAACGACAATTCATTACGAAACAGAGGAAAATATGCCTGTCCTTATTTAATATCGCTACAAATTTCTCACAAATGCGCCAATCAATTTAAATAAGCTATCCAATCGAGATAACGGAATAAAATGCACTATTGTATTATCAAAAAATACATGGCTGTCCCAATACTTCCTAATTACGAGGAACAGTTGTAAGTACAGGGATTTGAAATGGGTGGCGCGTAAGCGGGGCCTCGTTGGGGGCAAGCACAACGGGGTGTGCTGCAGCGACAGGACCCGTTTCAAATTCCTGTGCTTACAGCTGGTTCTTGCTACGGAGTGAGTGTTTAAAATACGTGGCTGTCCCAATACTTATAGCGATCCATACAATGTTTGATTTCCGATGGATCCCCGCTTTCGCGAGGATGACGTTGTAGTGAACACGTGCGTGAGCGGGTAATAGATAACAGGTAGCGAGTAATGGGGAGTGAGTATTCAATATGTATATGAGATTAAGGAAGGAGAAAATATAAAATCTCAATCTATCTCAGCAAGGCTGCAGCGAGGAGTTACTTTGATGTGTAGATCAGCCCGCTTCCCTGCCATAAGACGTTGGCAGCCTACATAGGCAATCATAGCGCCGTTGTCGGTGCAGAATTCGGTACGGGGGAAATAGACGTTGCCTTGGTGTTGGGTGGCGTAAGATTGTAATGTATCGCGTAGGGATTGATTGGCGCCTACGCCGCCGGCGACTACTAGGTTATGGCAGCCGGTTTGTTGTAGGGCGCGTTGGGATTTGATGACTAGGGTGTCGACGACGGCTTTTTGGAAGGAGGCGGCGATGTCGGCTTTGTCTTGGTCGGTGCCAGGTACTTGCATTAAGGTGTTGCGAACGGCGGTTTTTAATCCGCTGAAACTAAAATCTAATGTGGGGCGATTGATTAATGGGCGAGGGAAATTAAATCGGTCGGCGTTTCCTTTTTCGGCTAGTTTTGCTAGTGCGGCGCCGCCAGGATATCCTAAGCCTAATAATTTGGCGGTTTTATCAAATGCTTCGCCTGCGGCATCATCGATGCTTTCACCTAATATTTGATAATTCCCTAAGCCATGAACATGCACTAACATAGAGTGCCCGCCTGAAACTAATAACGCTACAAAGGGAAAATCAGGTTTATTTTGCTCTAACATCACCGCTAATAAATGCCCTTCCATATGATGCACACCAATAGCAGGTTTTTGCCAAGTAAATGCCAAACTGCGCCCTAAACAAGCGCCTACTAATAAAGCCCCCATTAATCCTGGGCCTGAAGTATAGGCAATACCATCAATATCGCTCGATTTACAATTAGCTTGTTGTAACGCTTGGCTAATTAAGGGTAATAAAACACGCACATGATCACGCGAGGCTAATTCCGGCACTACACCACCATAACGCGCATGTAAATCGACTTGACTATATAATTGATGGCTTAAAAGGCCTTGTTCGCTATCATAAATAGCTACACCCGTTTCATCACACGATGTTTCAATACCTAATACGCGCATACTATTTTTTTTGAGATCCAATTTTTGGCTCTGTTCCAGCTAACAATCGTTGCATATTATGCCGGTGAGTCCACAATAAGATCAAGCACATAAGAGGAACGCTAATAACAGGCGTCAAATAAAATGGCGAGGCAAAAACAACTAACGCCATAACAATAGCGGCTAATGAAGAATAACGTGTCATATAAGCAACCAGTAACCACACGGCGCAAGCTAATAACCCTAAGCGCCAATCTAAGGCAATCCAAGTACCTAAAGCAGTAGCAACACCTTTTCCGCCTTTAAATCCAAAAAATATAGGAAATAAATGGCCTAAAAAAGCAGCAAGAGCACACCAGCTTGCGGCAGTGGTAGATATTAACATTCCAACAATAAAAACAGGAATAGCGCCTTTTAAGGCATCACACAATAAAACGATAAGCGCTAATTTTTTACCACCAAGGCGTAACACATTAGTAGCCCCAGGGTTTTTCGAGCCTTGCTCGCGGGGATCAGGTAATCCTGCTAATTTACAAACGATAATTGCTGAGGATAAAGAGCCCATGAGATAACTAAAAATAATGGCAACGATAATGCCATATACGGTATGAACGGTCATGCAAATTTCCTTTTTATTTTTCTTTTAAACTATTGATAGCAGTATCGAGTGTTTTTTGAATTTTAAAAATACTGGAAAAACCACTCACTTCGAATATTTCCTCTATCACATCTGACATGCAAGCTAAAATAAGATACCCATGAATATTTCGTAATTGTTTTTCTTTCATTAGTAATATACGCAAGCCTGCGCTACTGACAAAATCAGTTGCAGAAAAATCAACAATTATTTTTGAAAAACCACGCGCAATAAGATCGGAGATCTTTGCATCCAAATCAGTAGAAGTTATACTATCAATTCGCCCTTTTGGCGCAAGAATTACTAATTGATCTTGAATAGACTCTGAAATTTCCATTAATATGTCCTCATTTACTTTTATCTTTTTGGTTAACCGTAATACATTCTGCTTGTTTTCATACTTATAACTAATTTCGTCTATAAATGATCTTACCAGATGTATACCTAAACCTCCAATAGGTCTAGTCTCTAAAGGTAGCGTAATATCTGGAGCTGCTTGCTTTGTTGGATCAAAAGGAACACCATCATCGCTAATAATAGCGGTGATAGCTTCCTTCGTAACTTCAGTAGTAATATGAATCGTATGAGTATTTTTATCAGCAAATGCATAAGATAGAATATTCGTTATGATTTCATCGATCGCTAAGCAAAACTCATTAAGCTGCTTATGTGGCACATGATATTGATCTAAAAAAGCACTCAATGCCTCAATAAAATCAGACAAATTATTTTTTTTATTGTTTATTATCCAGTCTAGTTTATTTGCCATATTTCACTCTGCAATGCATTTTAGTGAGCAGCCTCATATTTTAGCTCTAACATGGTAATATCATCAAATTGACTCTGACCTTTGCTAAATTCATCTACCTTATTTTTTATCATTTCAACTTGTTGTTGGATTGATTTATCCTTGTTAGCTTGCAAGATATCCTTTACAGGCTGCTCACCAAATTTCTTACCAAAAGAATCGATAGCATCTGTTAAGCCATCAGTGAATAAAAATATGCGATCCCCTGATTGCAAATCAACTTGGCCTTCGTGATATACATAGTCTTCCATAATACCTAAAGGCAAGCCTTGTGTGGTTTGTAACTCTTCAATTTCACCTGAGTTTTTAATCCAAAAAGGTCGATTATGACCTGCATTGGCAAATACAACATGACCAGTTTGTAAATTCAGTTGGCCATAAAATGTAGTAACAAACATCATATTTTCATTTTCACCTGCTAATAATTCATTAACCTTTTGCAAGCATAAAGCGGGTGAATGCTCTATGACTGTGTGAGCTCGTATTAATGTGCGCGAAACCGTCATAAATAAGGCTGCAGGAACACCTTTTCCCGATACATCTGCAATTACAAATCCTAATCGATTTTCATCTAAATAGAAAAAGTCATAAAAATCCCCACCAATTTCCCTTGCTGGCTTCATGGTGGCATACAATTCAAGAGTAGGTGTTGTAATGAATTTTTTGGGCAAAATAGATTGTTGAATCGTCGCCGCAACATTTAATTCTTGCAGAATGCTATTTAATCTTAATTTGTCAGTTTCAGCACCGCGTAACATGGCGATATGCTTCAAAGCTTGCTCAATAGTAATATTTAAATCACTAAAGTTAATTGGTTTTGTTACAAAATCAAAGGCGCCCAAGTTCATCGCACTGCGAATATTAGCCATGTCGCCATAAGCTGAAATCACAACACAAATTAAATAAGGGTATTTTTCATTTATTTTATCGATTAAAGTTAAACCATCCATCTCTGGCATATTAATATCTGAAAGCACCATGATAATGTCTTCTTCTTTCGACAACACTTCAAGCGCCTGCACACCATTTTGTGCAAATGAAAACTCAAATTCATGATTTTGAATTTGTTTGCGAAACTTTTGACGGATCAATAACTCTAAATCCGCCTCATCATCAACTACTAAAATTTGCGTCACTATTTATCTCCGCTTATTCAATGTAATTATAAATTCGGCATATTCGCCTTCTACGGAATCAACTCTGATCTTACCATGATGTTCATTTGCAATAATATCGTAACAAATAGAAAGACCAAGACCAGTACCTTCACCAGTAGGCTTAGTTGTGAAAAAAGGATCAAAGATTCTATTTACAATTGCTTTTGGTACACCATCACCATTATCACGAATTTTTATAATCACTGTTGTATCAGTTTGCTCGGTAGTTAACGATAATATCGGCATAAAATCATGATCTATACGTTTACGTTTTTCACGTGTTGCATATAGTGCATTATTAACAATATTCAAAAATACACGGCCAATCTCTTGTGGGAATACTGGCACTCTCTCTAAATTAGAATCATAATGTTTCTCAATTTTAACATTAAATGTATTATCTTGAGCACGTATGCCGTGGTATGACAAACTCACGTGTTCATCAAGCAACATATTTAAGTCCGTGTCTTGCTGCTCTGATGCAGTAGCATGAGAATGATCGAGCATATTTCGCACGATGCTATCAGCACGTTTACCATGCACATTAATTCTATCACTGTTATTCTTTAAATCGCTTAGTAACTCATTAAGTGCATTGCGATCCTCATCAGACATTTGCGTGGACGGTTTTTCAAGCAATGTTCTTAATTCCTCTAATAATTCGGTGGAAAGTTCCGCAAAATTATTAACAAAATTTAACGGGTTTTTAATTTCATGAGCAATACCAGCTGATAGTTGGCCTAATGAAGCCATTTTCTCTTGAGCCACCATCTGTTGCTGTGTTTGTTTTAACTCAGTCAATGTAGTTTCTAATGTCATATTTTTTTGATCTAATTCTTGAGTACGGGATTTTACTCTATCTTCCAAATTACGATTGGTTTCCTCTAATTGGACCTCTACTTTTTTACGCTCTTCAATTTCAGTTTGTAATTGAATGTTCATCTCATTACGTTTTTGTGCAACTTCTTGGCTCATACGCAATGATTTTCTTAAACCACGTAAGGTAAGGTACAACAAAAATAACGCAGCTAATGTAATCAAAACCATGATAATTAAAGTTTGCGTAACGGCACGCTGACTTTGTTGGGTTATTTCGGTCAAGGGTAAAATAATTTCTTGCACACCACGGACATCACCTACCTTCCAATTTTTTATAGGGCTATCCGGATCGGAGTTATGGCACGCTACGCAAGATGCCTTCATCACCACGGCAGTCGCATAACGCAGTGCGGGTTTACCATTAAAGGTAGTTAATTCGCTAAACGGTTTACTGGGATCATCATGTAAAGCAACTAAAGCTTCTTTCTCAAATTCATCATGAGCCCCACCAGTTGCTTTGCGCCAAGGCCAAGGATAATTACTGTATACCCGCACCATAGCACCACCGGTTTGTTGTGACAGCATGTCACTAAAATCAATACTCATCGTAGCGGGAAAAGGAACTGCGCCTTTTTTAGCAAGGTAATCATGGGTAATAGTAATCCCTGGTTCGCCTTTTAAATTAGGAATAATTCGATCTGAGTAAAAATTTCGAAATTGCGTTACTGTTGTAGAGTATTTAGCCGCATCTTCCGTTGCTGCCAATTCAGTAATGTTATGCGCCAATTTATGGATGTACCATCCAATCGCAGCCAAGCTCACAATTGAAAGAATAATTGGGAATATAAAAGGATATTTACTAAGAAAACGCGCAAGCTTGTCCAAGTTAGACCTCTTAACTGTAAAATTTTATAGCCTATACTTTATTAAAGCAGATATTTTGGCAATAAGTAACTTTCTTAGTTAAATGACCGTCTAATATCAAACTAATTATCAAAAAAAAAGAGTATAGGTCACCTACAATATGGATTCTTCATCAAAAAAATACCGTGATTTTAGCGTGGTTGTTGGCGGGGGCGGTATCAAAGCTATGGCAGCCGTGCCATTTTTTGCTTTTCTTTCTAAAAACGGCTTAATACCAAATCAGTTATTTGGCTGTAGCGGTGGTACCTTTGTTCCTAGTTTTTGGGCCAATGGTATTCGCGAAGAGCAAAAAATGATAGAAGAGGTTTATGCCTTTCAACGCTTGGTAGTAAAAGAAAAATTATTTAATCAACTCGATTATCGCACTTTATTAGGAATGGCGAATTATCCTTTCGGTCGATTTAGTAAAAAACATGCCATATTATTTCCCAATAAATTCTTTGAAATGTGCCAACGAATGGCAGGTGGGAAAAAATTAGAAGATTTACCTATTCCAACTATATTACAAGCCACTGATTTGGATACCGCTGATCCGGTATTTTTAGAAAAAGGGGATTTAGCCTCTGCAATTTACGCTTCTAGCGCTTTATACCCTGTTCTTCCACCTATCGAAATTGATGGAAAATGGCTGGTGGACGGCGGTTATCACTCGGAAATTCCTTTAATGGAAGCGGTGAGACGCAGTAATGATATTATTATTGTACTGAGCTTTGATCAAGTTCCAGAACAACAACCTTCTAATTTCTTTAAACTATTTACGGGATTTATTAACCAAGTTGTGCATTATCATACGCATTCTCATACTTCGTTAGCTGTTAATACTCACCAAAATGAAATTTTATTTTTAAGGCATTTTTTTAAAACACCGATTAGTATTTGGGATGTCAATAAATTACCTGAAGTAATTGATATGGGTTATCAAGTACTAAAAAATAAAGAGCAGGAAATACTGAATATGTTGCTACTTTAAACAGGACTCATTACCATGGAAAATTCTCCTCAAACATCAAAAAAAATTGGCGTCGCATTTACAGGCAGCGGCTTGCAGGGCTTAGCAAATATTGCCTTAATAGAGCTGTTTGAAGAAGTAAATTTTAAACCCGATTTTGTAGTGGGTTGCAGTGGTGGAGCTGCTATTGCGGGGCTTTGGGGACAAGGCCTTAACGCAATAGAAATTCAGGAAAAAATTAGTCATTATCTTAATAGAGATATTATTCGACATGTTGATCTTTATGGTTTTTTATTTTTTTATAAAAAACCACGTAATGGCTATAAAAAAAATCACGCTTTATTAAAGGCAAATCGTCTTCATAAACTTTACAATCATCTTTTTGATGACATTAAACTGGAAAATTTGCAATTTCCAACTGCCATTCAAACCACTGAAGTTGGAAATGGGGTAGGCGCTGTATTTAAGCAAGGATTATTAAAAGATATTGTTTATGCCTCTAGCGCCATGTTGCCTTTTATACCCCCCATTTGTATTGATAATAAATGGTATGCTGATGGTTCATTTACTGCACCTATTCCTATTATGGAACTTGTGAACCGTGGCATGGATCATATTATTTCTTTAAGTTTTACAGAACCATCTTTAAAAAAACCTAAAAACTTTCTTTCCTATTATTCCAACTTTGTCTCTCAGGTTTTTACTAAGGCACAACGCAGCCAAATCACTTTTGCTATTGAATTTCATCATGGCGAGACCTTATTATTGCCGGTCAAACCGCATATGGAAGGAGATATTTTTGACAGAAGGGAAATAAACCGCATTATGACGGCAGGGCGTGATACCGTCCAACAATATCGTGATGAAATTCTACGATTAATTGAAAGATAACGCATCACGCATCATCGTCTAATGATAATAAACTCGCATTACCACCCATTGCCGTCGTATTAATAGTAAACACGCGTTCTGTTACTAATCGCAATAAATAATGTGGACCGCCTGCTTTAGGACCGGTACCCGATAAACCTTGTCCACCAAAAGGTTGAACACCAACAACTGCTCCTACTATATTACGATTAACGTAGGTATTTCCTGCTTTAGTACATCGGTAAATATAACGAATAGTTCGTTCAATCCGGCTATGTACACCAAAAGTTAAACCATATCCCGTTGCATTGATATCAGCAATGACTTTATCAAGATTTTGTGATGCGTACCGTATTACATGTAATACAGGTCCAAAAACCTCACCTGGTAATTGTTGTAAATTAGTTAATTCAAATGCGCACGGCGCTACAAAAGTTCCGGTTTGTAATTGGTCTTGCATTGAAACTTCATAAATTAATTTGGCTTCTTGCTTCATGCGAGCAATATGATTTAATAGCATGGTTTTGGCTTGCTCATCAATCACTGGACCCACATCTGTGGTTAAAAATGCAGGATCGCCCACTGTTAATTCTGCCATTGCACCTTTTAACATCGTAATAAAATCATCGGCAATTTCATTTTGTACAAAAACAACACGCAAGGCGGAACAACGTTGACCAGCGCTATCAAATGCTGAAAATATACTATCTGCAACCACTTGCTCTAGTAATGCAGAAGAATCAACAATTAATGCATTTTGGCCACCTGTTTCAGCAATTAATGGCACAATTGGACCTTTGCGTGCTGCTAAACTTTGATTAATTAATTGCGCTGTGGTTGTTGAACCTGTAAAAATAACGCCTGAAATGCGCTCATCTTTTACTAATTGTGCACCAATAGTCTCGCCATCACCTGGCAATAATTGGACAACAGCACTGGGAATACCTGCCTGATGTAGCAATTTTATGGCGTGATAAGCAATCAGTGGTGTTTGTTCGGCGGGTTTTGCTAATACAGCATTACCAGCAACTAATGCAGCGACTATCTGACCTAAAAAGATAGCAAGAGGGAAATTCCACGGGCTAATACAAACTATGACACCACGACCCACTAATTGTAATTCATTTTGCTCACCTGTTGGCCCTGGTAATAGAGTGGGTTGAGCGAGGTGTTTATTAGCTTGCTCTGCGTAATATCGACAATAATCAACCGCTTCACGAATTTCGCTAATGGCATTTGGAATTGTTTTTCCCGCTTCTTTTACTAATAACCCTAATAATAATGGTGTGTTTTGTTCCAATAAATCTGCCGCACGTAATAAATAATTAGCGCGTTGGTTCACAGGCATTGCATCCCACACATTTTGTGCCGTTATTGCTGATTGTATTGCTGTTTCTAAATCGGTAGCGTTTGCTAAAGATACCACGCCCACTTTTTGTGTATGATCAGTTGGAGAAATAATCGATTGCATTTGCCGAACTTCTTTATTGACAGAAGCTAGCAAAGGAGCTGCTGTAAAAGTAGTATTCATAGCATCGGAAATTTGTTGTTGCAAATTGGCGCGAACTTGTTGATTGCTTAAGTCAAAACCACGCGAATTAATGCGCGACTCACCAAATAAATTAGCAGGCAGCTTAATTCCAGGATGTGGTTTAACTGCTTTTTCTGCTAGTCTTTCACAAGGATTAGTAATTAATTCGTCAATGCTAGCATCATTATCTGCAATGCGATTCACAAATGATGTATTAGCACCATTTTCAAGTAATCGACGCACTAAATACGCCAATAAATGTTTATGACTGCCTACGGGAGCATAAATGCGACTCGCAATTTTATCTTCATCGCGCTCAACGATCTGAGCGTGTAATGCTTCACCCATCCCATGTAACCGCTGAAATTCAAAATCACGATTTTTGCCAGCCATTTCTACGATTGCAGCTAAAGTAAACGCATTATGTGTAGCAAATTGTGAGTAAAAGCATTGTGGCAATGCTAATAATTTTTGTGCACAAGCTAGATAAGATACATCTGTTGCTTGTTTACGTGTAAAAACAGGGTAACCATCAGCACCTAATTCTTGAGAGCGTTTAATTTCGCTATCCCAATAAGCACCTTTTACTAATCGAACCATTAAACGACGCTGTACTTTTTTAGAAAGTTCTGCCAACCAATCAATTAACCAAAATGCACGTTTTTGGTAAGCTTGTATTGCTAAACCAAAACCTTCCCACCCTGCAAGTTCTGATGAGCTAAAAACTTCTGCAAAAATGTCTAGCGATAAATCTAATCTGTCTGCTTCTTCTGCATCAACTGTCAAGCCGATATTAACTGCTTTAGCTTCCTTGGCAAGTTGTAATAATAATGGAGTTAATTCTTGACGCACTTCTTTTTCTTTAGCAAATTCATAACGTGGATGTAATGCAGATAATTTCACGGAAATACCAGGACCTGCAATAACACCAGCATTTTGGCTAGCAGCGCCAATAACTTTAATGGCATTTAAATAAGATTGAAAATAGTGATCGGCATCCTTACGTGTGCGCGCCGCTTCACCCAACATATCAAATGAAAAACGATATCCTTTTTTTTCCTCATTGCTTGCTCGTTCGACAGCTTCTTCAATGGTTTGCCCCATCACAAATTGACGACCCATTAAACGAATAGCTTGTTTTACTGCTTGACGAATTACTGGCTCACCACTTCTTGCTATTACATTTTTCATCACCTGTTGCCATTTAGTGGTGCCTGTTTCGGTAGGTTGCAATACTTTACCGGTTAGCATTAATCCCCAAGTGGCAGCATTAACAAATACTGATTCACTTTTTCCAATATGGGCTTGCCAATTTGCAGGTGCGATTTTATCTGCAATTAATTTATCAATGGTGGCTTCATCGGGGATACGTAATAAGGATTCTGCCAAACACATTAACGCTATGCCTTCATCGGTAGATAATCCATATTGAGACATAAACCCATCTATCCCGCCTTTGCCTAACTGTTGTTCGCGAACATGAGTTATTAATGTTCTTGCCTGTTGCTCAATACGTTGCATCATGGCTTTATCAAGGCTAACAGCTGCTAAAAGCTGCTCTACGCAGGCTGTTTCATCCATTCGGTAGGCTTGGTTAATAATTGCACGTAAATCAGCAAGGACACGGATAGGAGAAGTCTCAATAAATTGCATAAATAACCTCTAAGTTTGAACGCCAATATGCCAGATATTGTAGCAAAATAATGGTTAAAACAATACAAGATGGGGTTCATTACAGCATAAAGTTAATAGGGTCTGAAGAAAAACAAATAGTCGACTCGCCACCAGCTAATTAGTATTTTTATTTTCAGATAATAATTTGAACATAGGGTAAAAATCTTCTACCTTTTCAACCAACAGGTCAGGATTATAGGTTGCTAATGCGGATGCATTATTTGCTCCCCAGCCCACAGCAATACTATGTACTTTGGCACGATGCGCACATTGGATATCACGCACCTCATCTCCAATGTAATACATGTTATATGAAGTAAGTGGAAATAATTTCTTTAATTTATTCAGTTGATAATGCTTTTTAAAAAGTCCATAGCCACCATAAACTGCCTCAAAACAATTTAACTCATTCCTGATTAAAAATCGTGTAATATTATCGATTGAATTAGACGATAAAATAAATAGTCTATTTTGATCTTGCTTTAAAGAAACCAACAGATCAGCAATATTTGCAGTGGGTTTTATTTCAACATTTTTTTCGTAAGTTGCTTTACGTATATGAGAGACGACTTGCGAAACTTGATACCAAGACAAACCTAATGTACGCATCACTTCATGGGGCGACATCATTTTTATCTCACACCATAATTCTTTTGTTACTATTCTAAATCCCTTTATTTGAGCCCATTCATTGTAAATAGCAACGCTCAGATCAAGTGATTGCGCTAGAGTGCCATCAAAATCAAATACCAAGATATTATTCACTGTAGAGCCTGCTTTCCCTTTAGAACTCTCTACTTCGTCGTCCCCGCAAAAGCGGGGACGACGAAGTAGAGAGATTTGTATTAAAAAAAACGATGCTACCCCTTCTCAGGGCTGCATATATTTTTTTATTCCTTTTTCTTAGGAATATACAAATCCGTAATCGTGCCTTCAAACACTTCTGTTGCCATTGCAATGGTTTCAGATAATGTTGGATGTGGATGAATGGTTAATGCGATATCATCAGCGTCACAACCCATTTCAATCGCTAAAGCAGCTTCAGATATTAAATCACCAGCACGAGGACCAACAATAGCAACACCAATCAATTGATGCGTATCTTTATTGAAAATAACTTTCGTTAATCCTTCGCTACGACCCATCGATAATGATCGACCACTTGCAGCCCATGGGAAAGTACCTGTGCCATAGTTAATTTTTTGTTCTTTAGCTTGTGTTTCCGTTACACCAACCCATGCCACTTCAGGATCAGTATACGCCACTGAAGCAATACATTTTGGATCGAAATAATGTTTTTTGCCGGCAATAACTTCCGCTGCAACACGACCCTCTGGAATGGCTTTATGCGCTAACATCGGGTTACCGACGATATCACCAATTGCAAAAATATGGGGAACATTGGTACGTTGTTGTTTATCAACAGCAATAAAACCTCGTTCATCAACATTTACACCCGCTTTTTCTGCGGCAATTAATTTACCGTTGGGTGTGCGACCTACAGAACTTAAAATTTTATCAAAACGCACAGGTTCTTTTGGTGCTTGTTCGCCTTCAAACGTAACATATAAACCGTCTTTTTTCGCGTCGACTTTAGTAACTTTCGTTTTCAACATAATACTGCTGTAACGTTGTTTTACGCGTTTGGTGTAAGGTGCAATAATATCTTTATCAACACCTGGCATTAAACTATCCATTAATTCAACAACAGTAATTTTAGAGCCTAATGCTTCATATACGGTTGCCATTTCTAAACCGATAATACCACCACCAATAACTAATAATTCTTTAGGAATATCTTTTAATTCCAACGCACCCGTGGAATCTATAATACGTGGATCATCTGGGAGGAAAGGTAATTTAACAGGACGTGAACCCGCTGCAATAATCGCGTGCTCAAATTGAATGGTTTGTTTCCCTTGCGGACCTTCAACAACTAAACTATTAGCAGAATTAAAACTACCAACGCCTTGCACGATAGTTACTTTACGTTGTTTAGCCAGCATTTTTAATCCGCCAGTTAAACGAGTAACAATACCATCTTTCCATCCGCGCAATTTATTGATATCAATTTTTGGTTTGCCAAATTCAATACCATTTTGACTCATGTCGTGCGCTTGTTCGACTACATCAGCGGCATGTAATAATGCTTTAGAAGGAATACATCCCACATTTAAGCAAACACCACCAATATTTTCATAACGCTCTACGAGCACGACTTGCAAACCCAAATCTGCTGCACGAAATGCTGCTGTGTATCCACCAGGCCCACTGCCTAGTACTACGAGTTGTGTTTTAATATCTGACATAAAAACCTCGATCCGTTATCTAGAGGGAAAAAACTGGGTCATGATAGCATATTTTGGGTGGGAAAGTGGGGTAAAAATGGGGAAATAAAAAAGGCAGCGGATGCTGCCTTTTTGCTGGCGTTAGTTGGTCTTATTTTACAACAAATGCCTTTCCTCGTAATCCACCTAATTCACCCAACCCCATTGTTTTTGCAGGTGTAGCTAAGGGTTTTTCACCAAGCGTGTTATTAAAAGTGGTGTTGACTCTTGGCTTTTTGTTGTTATAGCTTACACAATGTGGCACTGCTGTAGACGTAGGTGCAGTGAGTTCCCCACTTGATTCCTTACGTTTCACAGGTGGCTCCAATTCTTCAGTACATACCATATTTGCGAATGCCATTTTCGAGGTCGCTTTTTTAATAGGCTTATCGGCCACCATCTGCTGGATAGCATCGGGTTTTACTAGTAAAAGTTCACAGGCTGTGGGGGTGTTTACTATCGATTGCAGTGCGTCGACGAAACGCTGTTTAGCCATGCTTTCCAAGGAGTTAGGTATTAAAAAACCACCCGCATCCTTTTTAAAAGGGGGAAGATTTTGAACTTTGATATAGTCTGTTAAGACTTGCTGTACTGCGGCAACGCTAGTTGCTTGCCCAAGATTTCTAGCTAACTCAGCCGTTTCAACTGCAAACATGTGACCACCAAAATAGTTATTAAACCAACAATTCGGGCAGTTTACTCTAAGCGAAGCGTATTTGTCAAATGGAGTATTTTAATGGGCTTTTCCGTCTAACCACAACTCGCGGCTTTTTAACCGGTAACCATTGAGATGCGCATCCAATACCAAACGCATCAATCGCTTAGCATCACGACGCTGCTCTGTAGAGTCATAGCGATCTTGGGCCAACGCTAATAAACTACTACCAACAAAATAATAACGATTTGAAGAAGCATCCATTTCATCAGTCAATAGTAAACCGTGAAATGGGTCTAGTTTATAATAGACTTCAGGACGAATGGGTCTTTGCTCTGTATCAACATCTAATACCAATCCATAACCTAACGCGTGTAATAACTTTTTTTCAAATGATCGTAAAGTAATGTCTAATTGAGTATTACTCTGCAATTGCCTTAACACTTGTTGATAATCAGTAAATAACTCGGGATAGGCGACGTGTTGTCCTAATAATCGCACTAATAATTCATTAAGATACATGCCACTGATTAACGCATTCCCTGTTAAATAAATCGCAGGCGCTGCGGCCTCTGCCGTGGTTAATGTGACTAAATCACCTTTACCTATCCACGATAAAAGCACTGGCGAAAAAGGTTGTAATAATGATTTTAATGAAGATTTTGGCTTACGAATATCCCGCGCAATCACCCGCACTCGACCAAGCTCTTGGGTGAAAACATCAAGCAATGCGTTATTTTCACGATAAGCTTGTGCATGTAGAACGAAGGAGGCTTGTAATAGAGTTTGCATGGTTGGTTTATGGGAGTTTTTGTGTATTCAAGCACTATACTCCTTCCTCCCTTGCGGGGGGAAGTATTGAAATATGAGGACAGTCACTATTTGTAACTACTATTATGGCTGCCTCATATTGTATGGCGAAAAGATCGAAATTTAAGTTAAAGGTTTTACCTTAACATCATGATGCTCGGGATGGTTTTGCGATAGTTCTGCATCGGCGAACACGTCGAGGATTATCGTTCATCTGATTAGCTTGCTGTTGCTGTTGCTGTTGCTGACGCTGAAGTTCTTGCTGTCGTTCGAGTTCTCGCTGTTGTTGGGCTTCTTGTTCCCGATGCCACTCGGGGTGCCATGGATGCTGCCTAGCTCCTTGCCCCTGTCTATTTAAAAAGTCATTATCAAAACTAAAAGGGGCCCTGGTTGCAGAGGAACGCAAACCAGCTAATAATTCACTTGAAAGAAACTGTGATGTTAATAATTGCTCTGCTCTCTCCGCAGCATTTTGCTCAGCGATAACATTCCTTAATTCGTTAGGGTGTTCAAAAATATAATGAGTTAAATCAACCGAGCGAATAGGGGGTATAAGTTTAGCAACCTCTACCGTCAGGGGCGAGGCATACAAAAGAGTAATGGGCGTTATCTCAAAGGTAAACTGTCCTTGCAAACCTGATATTTGACTGTTCAATGGTACATTAATTGCTGTATCTGATATGATTTGACTAAATGATGCAGCGATTATAGGAGTTTCGGTAATTGAAAATGTTTGTAACTCTATGGTTTCTGAGGTGCGCTCATTGTTAAGCATTTGCTGTGTACTCCTTAAGATTCTCTAATACGATAACTTAAATCAAATGCAACCAATTTGTCAATGTTGGATAGCTTTCCCCGTTTTTATTCTCAGCCGAAAGAAAAAGGATTTCTACCATGAAACTAGAACAGCAACCAAAAGTCTCTCTTGGATTTCTGCCGACGCCTCTCCAGGAACTAACTCGGCTGGGAAAAATATTAAATACTCCTAGAATTTTTATTAAAAGAGATGATCAAACCGGGCTGGCATTTGGTGGGAATAAAACACGGAAACTGGAATATTTATTGGGCGATGCTCTAAATCATGGCGATATTGATACATTAATCACAACAGGTGCTGTGCAATCAAACCATTGTCGACAAACAGCAGCTGCAGCTGCGAAAATGGGGCTACGATGTGAATTGTTATTAGGAGGCTCTCAACCTAATGATCTTGATGGCAATACCTTGCTGGATTATTTATTAGGCGCCAATTTGCATTGGACAGAATCAAACGATAGTCAATTGATGTTAAAAGATCTAGCAGAAAAAGTTAGGGCCAGTGGTTATAAACCCTATATTATTCCTTATGGCGCATCAAATCCAATTGGTGCATTAGGTTATGTTAATGCCATGATTGAATTGATACAGCAACTACAAACCCTACCATCTCCTATTGATTATATTATTTTTGCTTCCTGCTCAGGCGGAACTCAAGTCGGTTTACAAATCGGCGCAGATTTTATGAATTTTAAAGGACAAATTATAGGCATCAGTATAGACAGTGATGTCTCTCAAAAAAACAAATACCAAGAATTATTAACTAATTTAGCCAATGAAACATGTGATCTCTTGCAATTGCCGCAAACCTACCATAATCAAAACTTTACTGTGAATTATGACTATGCTAAAGGCTATGGAGTAGTCGGCGATCTAGAACGCAATGCAATTTTACAGCTAGCTCAATTGGAAGGAATTTTATTAGACCCTGTATATACAGGCCGGGCATTTGGTGGTTTATTAGACCTCATTAATAAAAATTTCTTTAAAAAAGAAGACTCCATTTTATTCTGGCATACTGGTGGAAGTTCTGCTCTCTTTCCCTATCGAGAAAAATTAATAAATGAAAAGCTAAAAGGACATCCATCTTAGGCATCTGAAATTAGATGGCTGTCCTGTTTTTACCTATCTTATCATGCCCATACCTTGCACGGCCCGATACTTTATGTTAAAAGTAATTAAACAAACTATTTGGCAGCTCATAGATGGCACCTCCACTAGAAGAAAAACAATCCGTTGCAACAGTTGATGAGGTCAGCAAACAACGGTTGATGCTTTTTCATACTGAAATTACTAATTTTTTACGCATTTTAGTAGTTATCACTCGTCGAAGCCCTATTTTACCTCTGCTGTTCTTAATTTGGTTAGTGCACATTTTCTTTTCTGATGTAATGACAAAATCTAAACAAACTCTAGAAAACGATCTTGGATTACCATCTGCATTATCGCAAATATTACAAATATTTATTATCGATACATTGCATGAAGGAACATATACAGTATTCCGTAAACTATTTTATGAGGCCACTGAATATTTTTCACGATCGAGAGTAAAATATCTTACTGAAAAATATTCAGTGCCTGATAATAATTTAGCTGAAGATGATCAATCAGTAGAGAAATCCTATGCATTGCATCTTAGTCAATTAGTTCAGAAGAATCATGCCAGAGAAAAGACATTGGACGTAGCGATTAGTTACTCTGCTTTTCTAGATATCATACCAATAGCAATCGTTACATTGCGATTCAATCCAACATCAACCCCTTTTGATCAATCTTTATTTTTTAGTTACATGCTGTCACACCATATAACGGGTAATCCGTTCAAACTGTTATATCAAGTGTCTAAGTGGTTTGTAGATGGAAAAAGACGACCACAAATTTTCGATCTTACTAATCAATACACAGACGAAAAGGCAGAAAAACAAATTAAGGCACTTTTAAAAAGAGATAGTGGTTATACTGATAAAGCTAGGTTATTGCGTGAAGTACACGATTTTCGCAGCACTATTCTAGCAGAATGCGAAAATAGCATGTCATTTTTACCTATAGGCAGCCCTGAAGCTTTTAGTTCAAAACAATTAACAGCCCCACAAGCTGGAAATGTTCAACAAGAAACGATATTTCGCATTTACAATCAATATAGACAGTTACAAACTCTTATACTAAGACGTTTTTTTGAAGCTCAACTTGCGCACATTCAATCTGCGACGAGTATTTCTATACAAACAAATGAAATACTGGGTGATGTTTTACGTTTTTACAGTGTAATTTTACTATTTAATCCTTTTAATTGCGTTATAAATAGCATGGCCATTACTTTTAACCCTAAGGAAACAGCTCATATTTTCTTTAAATCAGTATCTGAAGTTATCAAAACTGAAGATTATCTTAGTAAGGGTGTTGTTATTTTTGAAGGGGAAAACACAGTTGGTTTTTGTTTAAATTCAGTTTTTTCTAGAAAATCACTCATTGCAATTACTCAGATGCTAGTAGAAAATCTTGAAGCATTAAAACAAAAAAAATATATGCATTGTCTACTTATGATTTCATTAGCAAAGTGTATTCCTACAATTAAACACGGGTTATGGGTTCCTCTTAATATCAAAGGTCAGTATTCTTTATTGTTAGATAGATTAAGTGATACAGATGAAGCAAAAGTTTGTGCCTTTTATTCTGACGACAAGTTCAATCCTCCTTGTGAAATTATTCGCTATTCTGATAATACAACATATATTACTTTTAATGATTCCCAAAAAAATCGCGGGATAATTATAAGAAAAAATCGCGAAGTTGCTACGACACATATGCCTTATATACCAAGTAATACCTCACTACCCCGACAACGAGTAATCGTATATCCACCTGCAAATGAACCTATAGCTTATACTCGAAATAATAAGATAAAAACTATTGTTACATTTGTTGGCAAGAATCAAACCTTCACCTATGACTCCTCTGATAAAAATTGCGCCGTTGCTAACTATTATATCAATTGCTATTCTGCGCTAACAGATTCGACTAATTGTGCAACACCTTTTATTGAGGACAAATTTAAGAGAGTTCAACGGCGCGCAAAAATGGCTGCCAAAGATGATGAGCAAGGGATAAAACGTGAACCAAATGGCTTATTAGTACTAAAGGCACTGGGTGAATATGGTAATACACGGATCCCTGAATGTGAACGATTAACTGCAATTGATAATCATGGTAATTCATGCGTGTTAATTATTTTTGATTATGTAGCAATGATGGAAGAAAATGCACATCAGATCTTGAAAAGGAAAGGACTTGGCACCTAAAAATCAAATCAAGATTAAACACATTTACTTAGCGTTGACAAGAGCTATAAGCTAAAAGTGGTGGTAGCTATTTTTTCTGTAAAAAATTTTTACTAACTTCCTTAAATAAAGCCGTGCCTGCTTTTCTTAACCATTCAAACAAGACCATTTCGCTGGTTACTAATTCAATATTGGGATGTTGTCGTAGTCTTTTGAACGCCCAATGTTTATCATCAGGATATCGGCTGCTAGTAGCATCTGTTACTATATACACGTACTTACCTAAGTTGGCTAATTCGGTTGCTGTTTGCAATACACAAACATGTGTTTCGATCCCACATACTATAATATGATCCCGTTTAAATTCGTGTAATGCCTGTAACATATCGGGATTAGCTGCACAAGAAAATTCTAGCTTTGATAAGCATGCAGCTGTTGGCGCAAGTTCAGTTAAATGCGCAATCGTATGTTGTAAGCCTTTTGGATATTGCTCAGAAATAAATAATGGCACTTGTAACGTATTTGCTAAGCGTATTAGCCATACACATTGCTCGGTAAGTTTTTCCGAATCATGGATGAAAGGTAATAATTTTTCTTGCATATCAACTACTAGCAATAAACTTTGTTGTGCATCAATTAGCTGCATAAGATTTACCTCCTTTTTAATGAACCAGTCGTTGGTGCCGCAATTGCTCTTCTTTAATTAGTTGCTCAAATTTATTAATAAGAATGATCTCCTCATCTTTGCTAAGTGGTGGTGTGAGATGTGGATTCTTGGTTATCTTCCATGAAACATTACCAGTTTGATATGCTTTGATTGTTTTTAAAGCAGGGATGATAGTGGGGGAAATCTGTTTCAAATCACTAATAAATGCAGCTAATTTGTCGCGATTAATTTCTGGGTTTTTGACATAAACAAAAAGAAAATCGGCCGCCACATTTGCTAGGCCTGATATTCCTCCTTTACCTCCATTCCTCAAAGCTTCTGGCATATCTACCTCATTGCCCACATACACATCAAAAAAAGCATCGCCCTGTTCTGACATAATCTTTTCTCGCAATGCAAGAAATCTTTTGGTATCCGCGTATTGCCCGCTATTTTTAATACCAACAATATGATGAGGAAATTCTTTTTTTAGTTTGTAAATAGTTTCTGGTGAAATACTGGCCCCTTGTTCAGGATAGTGATAAAGGTAAATCTTCAATTGTGGATTATTCGCTTCTTTAATTAATTTTTGGTAATAGTTAATAATTATTTTTTCATCATCGCTTGCTGGTGGCATACTCAGTACTTCATAAGTATGATTTTTCAAGGCGTTTTTTGTCAAACTTAAAGTCTCGTCGTACGTTTTTGCACTAATATTAATTATTAATTGATCACCTGCTATCCCTTTATCGATAAGATAATGATGAGCATTTTTCCGCTCCTCAACTGTACATTGAAGCCCCTCACCTGTTGTACCAAATAACACGACTTTGTCGATACGTTGCTCAGTTAATAGATAATGGCAATGCTCATAATATTGAGGCAAGTCGATTTGACCACTAGCTAAAAAAGGAGTAAGAACTGCCGCCAGTAAACTAGTCATTTGACACTCCCATTTAATTATTATCCGTAAAAAAGTTTGAAAGCAGGACAATCACTATTCGTAGCTATATTATGCCTATCCTATTTCCCTCTGTCTATTTTGCAGAGATAAATATGAACGTCCTGATTTTTTTGCTTTCCTGTGTTGCACCTTAATACCTGCAGAGATTAGAATGTGCTTATTTCTGAATGGTTGGAGATGTGAAAATGTATGCCAATATGACGATAAAGCCCATTGCTTTTAAGTTGAGTCAAATGCTCTATATTCCACCTGGAGAATCCCCTGCCTTAATATCATCTATTTGTCCCCTCGGCGAGTCTTATGCAAATAAACAATTAGGAGAAACAGCAGCCACCTTAAAAATTATGAGGCAGATTCTGCTTTTTCGAAGAAAACAAGCAAATGACCGCTTTGAGGTGTGTAAAGTTAATTTAAATACCTACTTCAACGAATTACCTTTTAAGGTATCAGAGGAGTGGAGGCAATATATAATGGATTTAGTCTATTTAACAGAAATGGCGAGTAGTTTAAAACATGGGATAGGAAATTGTGGAGAAGGTGCTTATAATGCTGCCCATCAATCCATTATCAAACAACTGACAACAGGTAACCGCGAATCAATACAAATTCTTCATTTATCGTCAGATAGTCAGCACGATAATCATGGACTTGTCATTTTTAACGCAAAACCCATCAGTCCACCTGACAAAGTAGAAAATATACGAGAATTTTTTGGCGAATTTCAAAGTGAAAACCCTCAGATGCCAGTTATTTTTTGTGATCCCTGGGCAGGTATATATGGCCATGCGGTTAATTGGCTATCCTATTTTAGGCGTAGCTTTAGGAACAGCAATCAAGATTGGGCTGATATTCAGTGGAAAGGGATTCAGGTAGAGGATTATTCCATTCCAAGTTTTAATCGAAAAAATGAGATGAATTCACAAGAGAGAAAACCACTTAAGAGATTGATGTTGGCTATTTTAGAGGGAGAAGTAGACTATGAATGTCATGATATAAATCAGGCTTTAAAAAATACCAAAAAAATTTACTCCTTTAGAAAGTAAACCTAGCCTTTGTATTGCATAAGCTAATTAGAAATGTTCGCCTATGGGCTTTAAGATGTAATAATTAATAGAGAATCGCCATGTTTCATCCTTGAGTTATAAGCTTACTCAATGCTTTCTGGGTTTCCTGTGGTTTTTGCTTTCCTCAGATGTATCTTCAGAGCAAAGCGTCTTTGACGTTTCTTCTGAATTCTCCTCAATAGAAGTGAGTATTAATCTAAATTTTGTGTAGGTTTGTATGGCTAACTCAACAAAAGCATGCCTTAAAGTAGAGTGAGCATCTAAAAGTTGAAGTAGTTCCTGAGGGTTACTGCATGCTCTTATACTTTCACTCGATTCCGGAATATAATCGGTAAATATTCCTATCAAGGTATCAAAATGAAAACGATCTCGTTGTAGAAAAGAAATTATAGATTTTTCACGCTCGATATCTCTTCCAGACACATAGAATATATCATCAGAGCCTGCATCATGCATTAATTTGCCCAGCTTCTGGGGATATTTCATTAAATAACCCAACGTCATTTTTATAAAATATTTGAATTTAATGAGTTCATGCTGGATGTCTATTTGCGCCAACTCTTGCGCTTCCCTTTCTTTTTTGCTTAATTTTTTATCTTCAATTTTATGAGGAGGAGATACATAATATCTTTTTGAATCGCATGTAACCTGCAAAGCATATACATATTCCTGTCCGTTTATCCATAAATTGAAATTAATATGAAGACCTTTGCCAGGGTTTTGTCTTTTTTGGTGAGGATTAGGCTCTGTAAATGGATCAAAATCCACCCGATATTTCATCCTGAATTTATAATCAGGCATATCAAAATCAACCCCAATAATTAAGTTTTTATTAGCAAATGCTTTGCCTTCTTTACCATCTCCTTCAGTTGGTAATAAACCTCTACCCTCTTTAAATAAGGTGCGTGCACTTGTAGATGCGTAGCGATGTCGTGAAGCACACATATTAAAGAACGCATCTAGTACAGCTTTATCAGCAGTATCATCATCAATCTTTTTGTCTTTTTTACGCTTTTCAATAAAACCAACCCTATCCAAAAACCCCTCAAGCGCTTTTTTAAACTTATTATTCTTTTTTAAGCTCCCCTCTGGCTCTCTCACATAAGCATCAGCATATAGAAAAACTTTATTTAGTTCTTGAAGAACCTGATCGAGGCCCTTGTGGGTATGAAAAATCATTTCTTTCGTCATATTACTGCTCCGCTTAATTCGTGTATTAAAAGAAATATTTCTCTTTAACACATTAATTGATCTATCTTTGAGAACATAAAAGGGAAAAAGGCGATTTTAATTAAAGAATCAGAAAAGAGACTAAGCTCCAACGTATCAAAGAATTAAATAAGTGTCAAAGGTTTTTAACTATAAACGTGCAACGTGCCCTCGTTTTCAAATTGTTTATATTTTTAATGTTTTCCTGCTTGACTTGATCTAATTTTTCTTTGCATACTAAATGCTCTTGTCAATTAGCTAGCAACTATGTTTATTATGACTGCCTCAATTTAGCATCGGAGCCTTATCATGAATAGGGCACCTGCTGATCTCTATTCCATATTACTGATAGGCGAAAAATAATGGTTTCCTACAATAAATTTCTTTTTAACTGCATGTTGTTAACTTGTGCTATTCCCGTAGTTGCAAATGCAAACTCACAGGCAATTTTTATTAGTGATTGTAGAGGGCTGCAAAATATAGCCGATAATTTATCAGATGACTATGAGCTTATAAGCGATATTAATTGTGCTGGAGTAAATTTTGAGCCTATTGGAACTTATGCTAAACCATTTGTAGGAAGTTTAAATGGTAATGGTTATACCATTATGGATTTTTCAATCATAAATAATCCTAATGAAAATGATTATACTGGCCTATTTGGAAGAACAAAAGGCGCTCGCATCGAAAATATTGTTTTTGAAAATGTAGATATTGTAAATGACCCAGTTCCTCCTGATAATAATTATGTTGGTACTCTTGTAGGCTATGCTGTCGATACACAGATAATTGATGTCAAAGTTCAAGGTAAAATAAGGGTTATAGCAAATCCTTATGGAGGAGGATGGGTAGGCGGCCTTGTAGGCTATTCTGAAAACGGCGCAATAAATGATAGCTCTTCTGCAATAGAGATTGAAACTAGTGAATTTAATGCCGGGGGATTAATGGGAGCGAATGGTGGTTCAATCACTAATAGCTATTCAACCGGAAATATAAGTGAAAATGGATCAGGAAGTAGCATAGGCGGTCTTGTTGCATACAACAACCGAGGTGATATAACTTCTTGCTATGCTACAGGGCAACTAATTGGCGCTCATAATGCGGGAGGTCTTATTGGAAATAATAGAGGAGGGAATATAAGTTATAGTTATGCTACTGGCGATATCCAAGATGCGTCTACTGCAGGCGGCATTATCGGATTTTCAAGTGAGCCTTTAAATCTAGCAAGAAGTTATGCCACAGGCAACGTAGAGGGCAATCAATATCTTGGAGGGCTGATTGGATTTATTGAGGATGCTTACATTTCTGATACTTATGCAAAAGGAAAAGTCACTTCTACAGGTAATATCCGGAGTATAGGTGGTCTCATTGGCTATGGTAATGGATCTGTTGTTACTAGTTATTCAACAAGCGAAGTAAATGGCGAAGCTTCTGGGATAGGCGGTTTGTTAGGTCCCTATTCTGATGCCAGGGTAATAGCTAGCTATTGGGATACTGAAACTTCAGGCCAATCATTTTCTGCAGGCGGGACAGGTAAAACAACCCAAGAAATGTATCAGCAACGAACATATGAAAGCTGGGACTTTACTAGCGTATGGACCATCAATGAAGGAATAGGTTATCCCGCCTTAATTTTTGATGCCGAAGGAAATAATTAAAGAGGCATCGTTCCAGAAACACTATAATGCAAACGGGATTATGAGGACAGTCATTATTCGTAACTAATATTATGGCTGTCCCGTTTTTCCATTATTCATGAGGAATTAAAAGCACTCCGATTTCACGCCGCATTTCCTTATCTACGGCAAAGGCAAGAATAAGACCATTATTGTTAATGGCATATGCTGAAAGTATTTCAAACTTTTTACTATCGTTGTCCAACAACTCATTAAGATCAATCACCTTACCATCCTCATAGATATAGCCATATTCGTAGTAGCTATAATTATTAGCTTCGACTCTCTCAATTTTTTGCTTTAAATTTCGAAGAGGTAGCTTATTGAATAAAGGATTCTTTTTTATGTTATCTTTGACATTACTTTTGTTAGTTAATATATCACTTATAACTTCTCCAACAATTTGCCCCTTTTCATTAATATCATGTGCAATGGCAATGATATGTTCCGATGTAGGAAGCACCTCTAATATTTTGCCCTCTTTATCCCATACAACAGCATGAGAAATAAAATTAATATCCCTACTAAAACCTACAGTTATCCCATTTTTGTTTATAGCATAGGCTTCTGACCATCCACCACCTAATTCTTTGAGATCAATTAACCCTTCTTCAGGTAACCAACGTATTGCTATCCTTTCAGTAGGGTTTTCAGTAGGCTGCCTGTATCCAACACCTGTTTTCCCTCCTGACATAATATCAAAAAGATAGCTGTCATGATCAAGAGGTAATTCTTTTACACTATTTTGATTAAGATCCCAGAAAGTAGCATGCATATCAAATTCATCGACGCTGGTAATACCTACTACATAGCCCTCGTCATTAATTCTACGAGCATTACTGTAATTTCTGCCTTCTGGTAATTTTAAAGACTTTTGGATTTTTCCTGATGAATTCCAAAGTACTGCTTTATCATTTAAAACCCCGCCGCTGTAGCTTTCACCCACTATTTTAGATCCATCTGGACTAATACCCTGAGCTATAGTGGCATTATTGCCTGGTAGCGGCTCAAGTTTGATTGCTTTTCCATTGTCTATGTCATAGATAAAACCTGCCAAAATACAATATATTGTGCTGGCTGGACATCCCTCATAAACGCCAATAACACTGTTATTTTCTGCTAAATCTGTAGGAATGCCTACATTATATTCGTCAAAATGCAAAGGAATAGGGTGCACAGTATATGTTGTTGCAAAAGCTGTTTTTAATAAACCCAGAGAAATTATGTAAACTAGTTGAGCAACAGCAATTGTCTTCATTTGTTTACTCCTAGTGGTTTTAACTGCGACAAACATTCAATTTTAATAATATATTATATTTAAAAATAACTGAAGAAATAAAAAAACAGAGGAGCTGCTCTGCTCTTACTTTAGTAGACAATAAATTTGATAAACTAGTACCAGAGGAGGTGTTATGAATGATCAATATGATGCAACTTTTCAAGAGGAAGCTATCCGTAGCAAATGATGAAAATGATAGGAGGCTAATTATGGAACAAGCTAAAATCAATAAAACCAGGACAGCCATTTTTCTAACCGCTATTATAGGGAACTTAATTTCAAACACTATCGTTTATAGCAATGAGGACTTACCAAGGTTGTTTTTGTTTATAGAGGGCGACGAGGTAAGGTTGTATAAAAAAATTATACAAAATCCATGTGTTAGCTGTGTACAGGGGATTATGAGGACAGTCATTATTCGTAATTCATATTATGGCTGTCTCATTTTTCTCTGAGCCAGATCTTTTATATTAAGCCTCATAATGCAATGCGGGACAGACTGCCATGACACTATAAATTCCCCAACAATTTTGAACCCTGCCTTTTGGTAAACGTGGACTGCCCGTTCATATGTTTTTTCGGCTTTAGGCATTGACTTGTGATGCTCTACGAATTGTATGACATTAAACTATATACATAGATAAGAAATAATCTTTTTTTAAACGTCATATCTCATTCTCTTTGCTCAATGATAAAACAAAAACTATATCCTATTATCTAATAAAAAATCATTAAAATAAATCAATTAGAGCCTAACTTAATGGTAGTGATGTTGGCTTGGAGTGTATCACAATTTATTTTGGATGAGATATGAAATACTTACATTCTGGGTATTTTCGACAAGCTATATACTTTTCTCCTTGTTCATCAATAAATATAATCATATTCCCGTGAAAGGGACAATTGGGGAGATTTAGGTTGTTTTTATCTAGTACCTTTAGTTTAATTTTTTGACGTAAGCGATGTGATTGACGTGTGCCAAAATATACTCCACTTACACACCCCATCACCAAGCTGAATAAAAATGCAGCACTTTGAGCACTCCTATCTACGCCACCATGATGCGAGCATGCGCCAGATTTTCCAATAGAAGGAGATCGCCATCCACTATGACACCGAGGCTCTAAATCAAATATGTAGCTAAGAGTTAAGTGAGTAATGAAAAATATTATAATCCCGATTATCCAATGATTGCTTAAAAAGTTTTTCATGGTTTCAAGCCTTTTTATTAATGATTTTACTTTATATGCATTGCCGCTGCAATATAAGTAAGCAACCAGTGAAAAAAATATGAGGACAGTCATTATTCGTAACTAATATTATGACTGTCCTGATCCCAACGGTATGTTTGATATGGAAAACATTCTTGCATTGAAAACAGATTAAGTTATAATACTAGCACTCACGAAGCTGTTCACCCCACTATTTGCAGTTCCGCCCTTTACGCGGATTGTGAAGTAATTCATACAATGTATCTCATCTCACTTCAAAGAAATATCAGTAAAAGTACGGTAGGGTTTTAATTTACTTATATGTGATAATAGCGTTCATAAACGATACGAACATACCAGGAAGTTGGTTATAAAAATAAAACCGCTAAAACCTAATATGGGATAACTTACTGATGCCGTTGATGGAACCTTATTATGCATAGCTTATTAGAAATAAAAAATAAAACCAGAGATAGTAATCTAGATCTCAGGGAAATTTGCAAACCGCTGTTTGACGAAACGCCAATTGATTATTTTGGTTATATTCGCTCAAATTCGGATGGCACAATGCTCCATTTAGCGACCAATATAGATTGGATTGATCATTATATTGATAACAAATATCATGAAAAATCTGTATTTAGAAAACCTCCCAAAATGTACGCTGGCGGTATTATCTTATGTGACAATATGATTGAAGGAAAAGTATCCGAAATAGTAAACGATGCAATATGTAACTTTAATATCAAAAATACCATATGTTTAACAGAAAAAAGCTCTGATTATATGGAGTTTTTTCAGTTCTCATCGAGCAAAAGCAATGAAACGATATTGAATTTTTATTTTAGCATTTATGATGTTTTAAAAATGTTCACTTTTTACTTTAAAGATAAAGCAAAAAAGCTAATTGATTATCATGTGCAACACAAAATATTACTACCAAGATATACAATCATCGAAAAAGATACGGAAATTAAAAACCAAAATTTAATTAAAAAACTCTATCAACAAACAAACCGTTTTTATATCAATAATGGCAATGAAAATGTTTATTTGTCAAAAAGGGAAACAGAATGTGTTCGTAGCTGTGCAGCAGGTAAAACGGCAAAAGAGATTTCAATCATGCTAGGCATCACAAAAAAGACGGTGGATACCTACATGGAAAACATCAAATTTAAACTAAATTGCACCAAGCAATCACAAGTCCTAAATATTGTAATGAAAAATGGTATTATTTTTGATGAAATCACAGATTAAATCTAATTAGAAATAATTATTTGCGAGCTTTAATAAAAGGAAATAAATAAAGTGCACATCGATGATATTGTTAGGGTAAGCTCAAAACATCACCATAAGATTTCAAAAATATGTGATTCTTTATATCAACAATTCGGGATTACTGCCTTTATGTTCCAAGTGGTTGATAATGATGGCAATTATTATGTTATCAGAAGCAATGTGAATTGGGAGGAGTATATGCTCAATAATAAGCTTTATTATTATAATCCATCACTTATACATCCAAATCACTATCAATCAGGTACGCTTTATATTCCGAGTTACCAAAATGAGGAATTTAACCATATAAAATATGCTGCCAATAACTTATTTGATATGTATCACTCACTCCTAATAATTAACAAGACAGCATTTGGATGTGAATTTGCAGAGTTTGCAACATCCCGCCAAAATCAAAGAATCATTAACACCTACATTAGCAAACTGAATGTTTTAAAATATTTTGTGAAAGAATTCAAGGATGAACATTATTACTTAATTGATGAGGCACAGGATTACCAAGTTGATCTCAAAGAACTTAGAGGTGAAAGTTTTTTTAAAACAAGTAATATTTTTAGCATAACGCCCGATGAGCCTTATAAAGAGCAATTTGCTACTGAAAACGTTAACTTATCCGATTTTAATAAACGAGAACAAGATTGTCTAAAACACATCAGCCTCGGGAAAACAAATAAAGAAATAGCGAGAATTCTACATTTATCCCCACGAACAATTGATGACTATGTTATTAAATTTAAAGAAAACTTTGGCTGCCAACATAAAAGAGAGCTTGTAGGATTATTGAAGTCTTGATAGTAAAACCGTAACCGTTACGGTTGATAGCTTACGCTTTTAGCAATAATATATTAATTATTAATGCAAATTAAAAAAGTGTAATTATGAAACATCAAGATAAGAAAGAAATCAATTTTAACATTATTTCTGGCAGCACAAGGCCGAACTCGCAATCAAATAAAGTTGCGCTATATATTCAAAAAACAACTAACAATACCTATCCATTTGTTAATACCACATTGACCGACCTTAATAACGATAATATTCCATATTGGGACGAAGATTTATGGAATGATCCAACTTCTTGGAGTGATTCTTGGTCATTTACTTCTAAGCAATTAAAAGATAGCGATGCCTTTATTATTGTTACACCAGAATGGGGTGGAATGGTACCTCCAGCACTTAAAAATATATTTCAATTATGTCATCAAAATGAGCTGGCTCATAAACCAGCACTGATTATTAGTGTGTCATCAGGTCTTGGAGGAAGTTATCCTGTAGCTGAATTGCGAATGTCAAGTTACAAGAATACTAAAATTTGTTATATACCAGAGCACATGATTATACATAATGCTAAAAACGTCTTGAATAACCATGAAAGCTCGGACTCTAAACAAGATGCCTATATAAGTAAACGTCTCATCTACAACGTTAAAGTTTTATATACCTATGCACTAGCATTTAAAGAAATGCGGAAAGATAATAATTTATTAAACACAGATTACCAATATGGCATGTAGAAAACTCAAAAAGGATAAAGTCATGGTACAAGTACGTACAGAAATTTTATTTCCTACTAAACATGGGGTGTGCAAACTATATAGCTTTAAAGGGTTGTCTGACTCTAAAGAGCACATAGCACTAATTTTTGGTGATGGGAACATAAATAAAACCCCACTCGTCAGGATACATTCTGAATGTAAAACTGGCGATGTTTTTGGCTCAAAACTTTGTGATTGTGGTGAGCAGCTAAATGAAGCAGTATCATTATTCAGTAAGCGCGGTGGCATTATTATTTATCTTCAACAGGAAGGTAGAAATATTGGCCTATATAATAAAATTGATACATACGCTATACAAGCGAAAGGTTATGATACATACGAGGCCAATGAAATATTAAATTTCCCAAGAGATGCTCGTGACTTTAAAGTTGCCGCGGAGATTTTAATTGCATTAGGGATTAAAAAAATTAAATTATTATCTAATAATCCAAAAAAATATGAGCAATTAATCGAGAATGGCATTGATATCGTTTCACGTAAAAACACCAATTTATACATCAATAATGAAAACAAAAACTATCTAGAAGCAAAAATAAAAAAAGGCGGTCATATTTTTAATTTCAATTGCTGCAAGGAGGCTTTATGAAACATCACGGTCCAGTAAGTAGCGTTGCAACTTCTAAAAATAAATATGTTGCTACCGCTGGGTATGATAATAAAGTAATCTTATGGGATGCTTTAACTAATAAACCTCTGGCTATCGGCACTCATGATCACCTAGCTAATCAATGCCAATTTAGCCACTGTGGCAAATTTCTAGTGAGCTCAAGCAGTGATCATACTGCAAGGTTATGGTCATTACCTCATATGAAGTTAATCAGTGTATTAGCGGATCATACGGATGATGTTGAATGCGCGACAATTCATCCAAAACTACAGCTTATTGCCACAGGATCTCGAGATGGTCAAGCCAGGCTTTTTGATTTTTCCGGGAAGCTAATAGCTAGATTCTCAGGACATAAAGCAGATGTCATTTCGCTCAATTGGCTAAGTAATACAAACGATCTAGTGACAACTTCTGACGATGGAACAATACGTCGCTGGTCAATCTTTAACAATAAAAAGCATTCAAAACTATTTGATAGCAACATTCAAACAGATGCATTAGTCGTCGCATCGAATGGCACTATATACGCAGGTAATGACAAAGGTGAAATATTAGTTATCTCTGAAAACAAAACACATACTATTACAGCACACGCTGTAGGTATAAAAAAATTAATTTTAAATCATTCAGGCAATCAATTATTAAGTTTAGGTTATGATAAAAAAGCTATTTTATGGACAATAAAATCTTCAAAATCACCTGAAATGTCACATGTTATTGATTTGCCATATTTTGTTTGGGCACGTTCCGCAGCTTTTCTCAATAAAAATCGATTGGTTTTTGCCACCTTCGGAAGCAGCTATTGCGAGTATGATATATCAGAAAAAAAATGGTTCACCAATAACATAGTGTTGAATAACTGTTTAAATGCTGTTTGTATCACAGATGCGGATATATGGACTATTGGTGACTCCGGAATACTAAAAAAGAATGGAAGAAATTTTCAGCAATTACCAAGCCTATGTAATTTTCTTATTGAATTCAACGGATCTATTATTACTGGCGGACAAAGCGGTGATATATTTAATGCTACAACCAATAAAATAATACACTCGAATGCATCGCCGTTAAACTGTGCAGAAGTATTTGTTAAAAATGGTGTTCGTCACTTGATCATAGGAACCTATACGGGTGAAGCATTAATTTTCAGTGAAAAAGAAAATACAATAATTTATCAATCAACTATCAAGTTACACGATAATGCTATTAAAGGAATTAGTGCAACGAATGGTATTCTATTTTCAGTTTGTGCTACTGGCGCTGCTGCCTGGCATTCAACCCATGATTATCAAGTAATAAACAATCTTGCCGATGCACATCATAAAATTGCTAATGGATGTGACCATTTAGCAGAAACTGCGTTTATTAGTGTAAGCAGAGATAGAGTTTTAAGATTTTGGGAGATAGGTTCGTCCAAGTTAATAGCCTCTATTAACACACCGCATACTCACTCCATAAAATGCATATCGAGCACACCTGCAGGTACCTATATTGCCACGGGTAGTTATAATGGGAGAGTTAGTATTTATGATACTAAAAATAAGCTTTGGAACTCTATTAGACCAACGCAAAGCGGTATCTCCTGTTTGAAATTCTCTAAAGTTTTGAACAAATTTATTGCGTCTTCTTATGATGGTAGATTATATGCTATTAATTTGAAATCTGATGATTACATGGTGGTTTTAAATCATGACTAAAGATTCAATTAATCATTTGACAAATAGAGATGCAATGAGATTGCCAAATTTCTTTTCTGGATCTATTTGTGATTATATATCAGATGAATTTAATAAAGTAAGATATAACTCAAAAGATGAACTAATTGCTCAAATAAAATCACTTCATACTTCTTTATCTACACGCATTGCAGCAGCAACAGTATTGGGCCACATTGGTGATCCCCGTATTAATACGTATCAACCTGCCATGCAGTTAATTGATGGAGATAAAATATCTATTGGTACTAATTCAGAGAATATAGATAAAATCTACAATCAATTTAAAAATATTGGGGTTAAATACGAATGGATAGAAAAAGAAACACCTGAATTTGACATAGAATTAGAGTCGTTTAAAATAGCCTTGCACCCCGTCACTAATCAAGAATATCGTGACTTTCTAGTCGATAGCAGATGGTCAGAACTTCCTTCCAGCTGGCCTTTTGGTAAATACCCTCATTATGCGGTAAATCATCCTGTTTTCGGTATTTCGGTTGCCGCGGCTGAGGCCTATACAAAGTGGCTAGCTAAAAAAACTCAACGACTGTTTCGTTTACCTAGTGAAATTGAATGGGAATATGCTGCTGCTGGCCCATTACGAAACATTTACCCATGGGGCAATATCTTTTCAGACCTCAAAGCTAACACGTTAGAGTCAAATATATTATGCACTACTCCTATAGGTATTTATGAAGAGGGCAAGTCAGTATTTGGGCTTTATGATATGGCTGGAAATGTCGAGGAATATGTTGCAGATAACTATTGGGTTTATCCAAAGGGCAGGTTTATTAATGATGATCTTGCATTACTGGATCCGAATTATCGAATAACACGCGGCGGAAGTTTTACTCGATTCGCAGATTTGGCAAGATGTACTCGTCGCCACGGTTTTTATCCGAAAGATCTTTACGCAATAGGCTTTCGACTAGCTGAAACTATTTAAAATTTGCACAATGGCAACATTGTGCAAAATAGCAAGACTATATTTATAGTCTTAATTTCCCTCTTTAATAGAGGTTTTTATAATGGAGATAAATCTATGAAAATTAAAATGGTAAAAAAACCACAACAAAACAATGCACACAAAGTAATTGTTGAAACACTTTTATAAGTGTTTTTAATGAAAACAATGTTTGATTGTTAAATGAATGGGGTGCTGTCAAAGAGGCACCCTGTTTATAATAAAATTATATTATAGGTGGCGGAATGTCAGCAAAACATATTAATTCTTTTTGCGTAGATAGAAACGAAAAATTTATATTTTACGGCAACAAATTGGGTGAAATTTTCTCTGCAAAAATTGATGATTTTAAAATCATATCTAAAAGCAGGACGCATTATGGAAATATTCATACTATGTGCGCTCATGCTCAAAAAAATATTATTGCTGCGCTTAGCCAAGATCGAAGTATTTCACTGTGGCTCTATGACGAAGAAGGTAATATTTCTTTAATCTGTCAAATACCCACAAGAGATTATACTACAGATGAGCTAACTTTTGTTGCAAGTGAATCACAGGCCATAGCCCTTCATTCATCAGATTATAAAGTTGCTACCCGTTCAGGCAATGGACATCTTATTGAATTTGATTTTACTTTAGCTGGCGAATTTAATTTAATTAAATGCCTGCGCCCTTTCGAGGCACTCGATAATGGCAATATGAATGACATCGTTACCATTAGATACATTCCTAATTCAGACCGCCTTCTTGTTGGAGGTGGTGTTGGTGCAATATCATTAATAGAAGAAAATGAAATTATAAAAAGGTGGAAGTTTGATGATGCACCTATTCATTGGTTTGAACCAATTACTCATGATATTTTTTATATTGCAAGTGATGCAAGACGAGTCTTTCGATTAGATTTAGCGAAAGAAAATAATAATCTTTTAGGAGAAATTATTGCTCATGATGATATAGAGCATGTTACCTTTAACTCGGTATCTGGCAAACTGTATGCCTCTAGCTTTGATAGAAATGTGTACACGATTTCTCTTGATAATTGTCAAAAAACTGAAATTGTACACAGTGCCCCTTATCAATTAAGGTGGATAAAAACTTTAAAAACTCAACCCAATTGGTTGCTTGTTCAATGCCGTAATGGCGGTCTCTATAAAGTTGATATAAAAAATAATACCGTTATACAATCAATCCGAAACATGCGTGATGCAATTTGGACCGGAGTAAGCGCCAAAAACAAATTATATTTAGCAGGTGAAGGAAATGAATACCTATGTTTAGAATACCAAGGCACTACAGAACTCGATGGTTATCCTTCTTTTTCTGTACAAAGAAATTCCTTACCTAATATGGCCGAAGCCTATGTTAAACGTATGGCTCTACATCAAGAGCAAAATCTATTAGCCTTTGGATACTCTAATGGCAAAATTATTCTTGCAGATAACAACGAAACTTGGGAGGTTTATGACTTTGGTTTAGCAGTAAGAGATATCATTTTTTCCCAATCTGCACCTTTATTGTATGCCATATCTGAATCAGGAACTGCTGTTTGTATTGATGTTAATAAACAGGAAAGTTATGAAATATTCAAGGCAGATGACACCTTGTGGTCATTGGCCCTAAATGAGGAACGTAAAATTTTAGCGATAGGTCAGCGGAATGGTTATGTCTATTTTATTAATACACAAAACTCAGAAAAAATTGGTGAAAGTATATCTTATCGACCTAAAAGAATGAAGTGGTTAGATAGTGACACACTGTTAATAACAAAGAGTAGATCTATAGATAAAATCTATTATAAAAATGGCGAATGGTTACACGAAGAGTTTTTTTTCGAATCACTTGGCAATACTGTAGAAGATTTTATTATTGATGCTAACCATAAATATTTGGTTGGGATCTCTTATAACAGGGATATTTGGTTATGTGATTTAGCAACTGGTAAACCATTGAATTCTATTTTCAACAGTATTGATTACACAAAAGGCCTAGTTTATCTTGATCCACAGCTTGGTTTATCTGATTATCCTGGGGACTTTGTTGCATTTGGACGCAATGGAATAGCCTTTCAGTATAGAATTGCCAATGAACAGCTTATTCCCCTCGGAGAAATAGCAAAATTATAAATATATTATTTGGGTCTAGAAAGCTTATCTATTTCTTTTTAGGAATAGTATTTGTGCGTGCTGGTTGGTATATGAATCTGCCTTTTTTAGGTCTCTATATTTCAGAAGAGTATGCGATATCTAGTTCATCAATTGGAATAATTTTGGCAACTGGCCCTATAACTTATTGCTTTATGAGCATGTGGGGAGGGCTATTTATAGATAAGTATGGTTCTAAAAAAGTACTTCTTGCTTCACTTTTATTGTTTGGGAAAGTATTTTTATGCTTATTTTTATTATTTAGCTCGCTATACCCTATTATTTTTAATGTATTATTATGGTGCTGTATGTTTTTTTTTGATACTGCCAGTAAAGCTTATATTTCAGAAAGTTGTATTGAAGAGGAAAGACCTATTATTTTTAGCCACCGACTTATTGCAATTAACTGCGGTGCTGCAATAGGTCTTTTCTATATTGCATTTTTGAATAAGCTGCAGCCTGAAATGCTTTTTTTAGCCACTTCTTTTATATGTTATATTGTGTTCTTTTTATATCTTGTTTACACCTTTAATTACCAGGCAATCCAAAACAAAACCGCAAGCTTACCTGCATCAATGTTTAATTTAATTGCAAAGGATAAGTCTTTGATTAACTTTTGTATCATCGGAATAATATTATTTACAGCCTACTCGCAACTAACAAGCACTTTGCCTTTGGTATTAAACATGCCAAACTCAAACGCTCATCAATTTTATGCCAAGTTACTGCTAATAAATACAATTATAATCATTTTTATACAAATACCTGTTGGCATTATTATTAATAAATTTAACATACATATCTTTAGTTATATTGGAATTGCCCTTCTGACACTATCCTATCTTACTTTGGCCTCGGCAAATGCAACCAACTGGTATTTAATAGCTTTATTCATGTTATCTTTTAGCGAGGTAATCAATTCTACTGTAAATAATATCATAATTGACAAACTAGCCCCCCTGGGTATGAAAGGAATTTATTTTGGCTTTAATGGTTTTGCCATGATTGGATTATCGATAGGTCCAGTTTTAGGTGGCTTTATATTGGAGAAATCAGGAAAAACGATATTGTATCTGGGAGTCAGCATATTAGTTACTATCTGCTTCTTCCTTTATTGGAAGTGTATAAATAAAATCAGCAACTTTACCGGAGCATCATGTTAGCATTAAAAAAATGCCGTATAGCCTTGGCGAAACTTTCCACTAATTTAACAAATATTTTTATTGTTTTTTTGTTTTCGGCCTCATTAATTATATTTGTTTTTATTATCCTATACGACCCCTTCTCAAATAAAAGTTTTGGTTATACAATATGCCTTTTTATCCCCCCAGCCATAGCAATTGTAGGTATTTTTATTTCTTTATTAAAAATAAGCAAAAAAAAATTAACTAGTAATAAGTTGTCAATTATAAAAATAGATTTACCTTATTTATAAGCGGATCTTAAGGACTCCCCTACATAGGGACGTTTGCCTATTCTGAATAGTTTAATTACTAGCACCTAGCCAGAACGTTAATATTTTCACCTACTATAAAACAATATTGTTCAGTTATGGGTAACTCCACTGAGCCAGATCCTTTATATTAAGCCCCATAATGTAATGCCGGACAGGGTGCCATGGTGCTATAAATTCCCCAACAATTTTAAACCCTGTTTTTTAGTAAACGTGATATTGTCTCTGAAGCTGTTGCTATCTCATGACTACATACTTGCTGCTGCCTTTTTTGTAGTTAAGCTTTTCAAAAGCTGAGTTAACTCTGTGTTAGATTTCCACTCATAATAATAATGTTTGACTGTAGCTGCAGATGGAAAGCATTGAGGTAATTCTTTCCAGCGGCATTGATGTTGTTGCTTGTATTGTATCGCACAATATATGTTAAACATTTTATCTTCATTTCTAGGCCTTTGTGTGGCGGTATGCCCAATGATTTTATATATTTTTTGCCAATCATCAGAATATCTAGAAGTTTTTTTACTCCAAAGTGACATATTGTAATCATTTACTTTCATTAGGTTATGAAAATCTATATCTGAATCATACCCCTCATCCTTTTGTATTTCTTCGATCTGATTTTTCTGTTCTTCTAGTTCTTTTACTGAGCTTTCGTTAGGCATTGCATTTCCCACTAAGCTAGTAGAAATAGATTGTAATAGTGAATTTTGAGAGGCTCTCTCTTCTTCCGATAAAATAATCTTTCCAATACTATTTTGCTCAAATAGCCCTTTTACAAGCTGCTCCGCATAGTTTATCAACCAGGTTTCTTTTGCTTGGTTTATCATGCCACTTTCTGATTCAGACGAACGCTCCACATAACTATCGATTACAAATTTCTTGTAAGTATTCATGTAGGGGTCACTCCATTTTCTTGGATTTAGGCAACAATATAAAATACTAAATTGTTCACCAAAGACGGGATCCAAATCAGCCGAATACTTTGCAATCACATTGCAAGAAAGTTCAGGATTAAAAATTATATTTAAATAGAGTCTTTTAATGCTTTCATCTTTAATCTCGATTAGATTTTCCACCAAGCCAAAAATAATTTCATTAAAGCTGGTCAGAAACTCCCCTTTAATCTCAACAGGTTTAGCATTTGTTTTCCTGGTATCTTTTGCCGACTCTGAAAATAAAGCAAGAGCTTTTACCGAACTCTCCAGCTCTTCGTTTAAGCGATCACTTTGAGCTTTACTAAAAGCCATATCAAATGCTTCAGATGGAGCGTAATTTTTATTGTCTATTTCAAACTGCTTACCGGAGTGAATTGTACAAAAAAGAGTTTTTGCATCCTTTCCTTCAGTGGTTAATATATTTTTATCAGCGCCATGACATGCTAGCAAATAAATGAAATCAATATCTTCTCCTATAGCAGCAGTGTGTAAAGGAGTTATTTTATGCTGTTGATAGGTATCGGAATCAGGATAAAATTCACAGATACTGTTAACATCGGCACCTTGTTGTAACCAGTACTCTGCAACCTCGTAATGCTTTTTCCATATGGCTATATGCCATGGCGATAGTCCATTTAAAAAATTATCTTTTTTAGCATTTCGCCGAATTAACTTTTTCGTAGTAGCTAAGTCACCTTGAAAAGCAGCCTCTTGTAGTGGAGTAATCTTATCTTTACCCATGCCATTCACATTTAATTTTTCGCCCATCAGCAATAAATCAATTGCTTGAACGCGGTTATATCTTATAGCTTGGTTTAATGCTAGCTCGCCGTGTTTATTGGGCATATTAATAGTCTCAGGAGAATCAGATACAATTGATCCCACTGTTGACATATCGTTAGTAACTATTGCCCAGATCAACTTATCTGCGTTAGTATCGGGCGTATCATCAAGTTCTTCTAACATTTTAAGCACCTTTATTTCATTTAAAACTATAATTGAATGCTATTAAAACGGAGCACTCAGTTTCCGAGTATGTCTTGGTTCTTGTCTGGTTTCGCTATGTGTTATTTGGTTTAAGCTAAAACGTCTTTTACTTATTCTATCAAAATCAGGTGTTTTTTTAGCATTTACTGTATCTGGGCCGGAAATAACCTCTTTAGTAAAAAGTGTAACATTTCTCTCTATGGATTGTATATTGCTTAAAAAGTCAACAGGCGACGCAGAAACTCTAGATAGTGACTTAGTTTGTATAGGAAGACCGGCTGAAAATATAAGTTTTAATGCTGTCAACGGATATTTTTCGACAATTTGTCTAAAAGAATACTCTTGAGTATCGTCTAGAGTGAACATTCTCTGTGCATTATCAGCATGTTCTAGAAAACGAGTTAGGAAAATATTTCGAACTTTCTCATCTGTTTTAAGAAATTCTGGTATACCAGCAGGGTTAATTTGTGCATGTTCTGATTGTCTCGTCATAATCCTTTCACCATAGGCTTCATTTACAGCATCAATAGCGCACTTACACAGAGGACAGCACGGCTTACTAATACCAATATAATATGGTGGTTGATCATCACTTGCAATTTTATCGTTATTAAAGAGATCATCGATGATTTTCAATTCGGCATGTACATCCTGGTTGGACTCATCCATACTTCCCTCTTTACCTTTTGTGCTACTACTAGCTGTAGCGGAATCAATATAGTCTATATTATCCACTGATAAAAATATTGGCTGTGTTAATCGCCCAAATGATGTTGCACAATCAGGTAAAAGATAGGTATCTATAATAGAATTAATAATTTTGGAGAGTCTTACAGCAATGTCTGCGTATATGAATGGCATAGTTGGGTTTTCATCCGGGCTAGGGATAATAACTTTCTGATCTTTAAGTTGGTCTTTTAAGTGATCAAATGGTTTTTTTATTTTCTGCCGAAATTCATCTAATAAATCGATAGATAGTAGGTTTTGTAGCAAAAATAAAAACTCCATTTGAGATAGGGTTCTGCTAAAAATAATGTTTGAATTAATTTCTACCAGGTCAAGAATTTTTATAACCTTACTACTATCTAAATCATATTCTTTGCTCAAAGTTATTGGGCTTAAAGCGCTTTTTCCCATATAAGTAAAACGATTTCCGATGAGAACACAAGCATCCGTACCATCTTCTAAGGTTTGTAAAATTTCCTCAACACTTTGTGGTGGGTTTAAATAGAAAGTAGAGCTTTTTGCAGGTTTTTTTGATAAAAAAGCAAAGTCAACAATTTCCTTTATTTCTGAGTATTCCTCTTGAGATAATACTTTTTTTAAGTGGACATTTCTTTTTTCAGGTTCAATTTTTTTTATAATTTTTAAAATTAACCTTATGTGCTCCTCTGAAAGCGGAAGCTGGTTTTTAAAAGTCTTTCCCTTGCTATTTTTGCACAGGTAATACAAAATATTATTTTTTACGACGAGCGCACCTTTTCCATTTTCTAGTTCCGCTAAAATAAAATCACTATCTTCAGTTGGATTTAAATAAAAAATGCTGTGATTCAATAAATTTTCTAATTCAGCAGCTAAGCAAGCCACTAGAGAAAGATTAGTAAAAATTTTTCGTATGAAAGCTATAGATTGTGGGCTATGTATGTTAACACTGACCGTAAATTTTCCTGTATTAAGTGTAGCTGCAGCGCATATGGCAGCACCTTGAGTAATTTTTGCAAGCAGATCGACTCGTCTATTACGAGGAATTGGCACCCCATCTGGAGGTATACTTTCAAAATCACGCTGTCTTGCACTTAGGTCACTCCCCCGCCATCTTCCTTTCTTTTTCTGGCTAGGGGGTATTACTTCTTCTTTATCCATTATTAATTGCCATCAAAGTGATTAACGTGTGAATGGTATCATTTACCGGGATTAAAACTGTTATACAAATAACTTATTTTATTGGAGTCACAACCTGATGTCAACTGGAAACAGACAAAATTGGAAAAAATTAAGGGGAATTTCAAAAAATATGAGCGCAGCCCCTATTTGCCTATATTACGGCAGTCCTGCTTCTCTCTCCTTACACCAGATAAATATGGGTGTCCCGTACTTTGCGGAGCATCCATCTACCAATCAGTTAGTCCCTTTCCTTTGAAGATTTGCGGCATACATTTTTCAATCCTTGCTTCCCGAGTTTTAGATTGTTTGGCGGATGAAAAATAAAGAATATAGGCCCTTTGTCGTCCGGGCGTCAATTTATGAAAAGCTGTTGCCAAGGCGGCGCTTTCGTCTAATTGCTTTTGAAATTCATCGGGAACAGGTTCAGGGTTCTTTTTAAAATCCACCTTCAGGCCAGCTTTTTCCACTTTAATGGATTCGTGAATATAGGCTTTCAATACGGATTTCATCTTAATTATTTCTCGGACATCGATGAACCGAATTTGGCGGGCAGCCTGCACATTCTTCGTTTGTCGAACGAGGATATTCTCGGGGTCAGTTAACAAAGCACCTTTGATAAACAAAAGCGCACAGTAATTTTTAAATCCATGTATTAACACGACATTTTTTTTCTCAAAGGTGTAACAAGGATGACCCCACTTTAATTCTTCAGTAAGGCTACATTCAAGAACAATCATTCTCAATATTTTAAATTCTTCCTGCCACTTTTGAGCTTTTTCAAAATAAAATTCAACCTTAGGGTTCACTTTATGGCTCCCACCAACAGTCCTGATATGCTAGTTTAACATCATTATTTCGTTGCTTCTCGCCTTTTGGGTAATTTGCACACAGATAAATAAGGATGTCTCATATTTTCTTTCATGTCGATCACTAATTGTTACTTGTAGCCTTGATGAAGCAAAGCGCAATCAAGGCTACGTAAGAGAAAAAATTATGACTGTCCTGCTCTTTTCTCAAATGATTGAGCAAATTTTTCAAACTCAGCACGATTATATTTTGCTTCTTCTGATGTAAATTGGGCTGCTAAATAAAGCGTAAAGTCACCGTAGGAAACCAGATAAATGAGATGAGTTAATTTGATATCTTTATTGGGTAGATCCTGTTGTGCCTCAATTAAATAACCAGGATATTTATGAAATGTCACTGGCGTTTTAGAAATAACATGAACAGGGCTACCATATCGAGATAAAAGACTAAAATAATAATCTAATCCATCTTTAACCAGTACATCAATGGGGGTTGGTGGTCTTCCCTGGCCCAATATAACTCGATAAAAATTAAATTGATCGTTGCGTAAACCAAATGCTAAGTAAGTGCTATCTTGTTCAATCCTTTTACTTACCACCTCAGTAACTACCGCTCTATTATCCACGGTAAGGGTAGGAATTTTGATCGTAAAGTCGGTATAATCCGTCGAGTTATTACCCAATAGCACACTATGATATGTAAAATTAGTAATAACTCCTTCCTTTTGTAAAGCTGGGTGCTGAGTTGCACAGCCTGCTAAAAATAAGAAGGAAAAAGTAATAATTACGCTGTGTAATGCTCTTATATGCATAGAAATATTCCACTCTTATAATTTATATCAGTTATCATCATATAAAATATAGTGTTTTAGCACAAGCTCACAATTTTTGATTTGTTAAGAAAGAAAACTATAAGGGCAGTCATTATTCGAAGATAATATTATGGCAGTCTAGTTTTTCTGTAATTTTTTTATTAAAGTGTGTTAAATAGTATAGAATATAGCTAGCTGCCTACACTTCATTGAATCAAAAATATGAGAGCATGACCATGTTTAAAAATGGATATTTATACACCGCAATAGGAGAATTAATAGGACCAGGTAATCAAAAAATACCAATAGAAACGCCATATGAGGACGATACTTCTGAAAATATATCCCTAACAGGGCCCGTTCCTGGAGTTAATATTAGTGTGAAGCCACCCAAGGCTGTTCTAGCTAGATATCGGACGCATCACGCGGAGAAAGCAATATATAAAAACGAAAAATACTCACAAAACGATTATGGTTTTCTAAAAGTATTATGTGAGAAATATACAGATCTAAAAGATATCAGAAAAGATCTTTCCGTTAACTCAGCAGTCTTTACTGCAGATAACAAATTAAACCTAAAAAAATTAGATGCGTTTTTTAGAAAAAAAAGCAAGAGGATTTCTTGCCCTCGATAGTAATTCTTTTGATATGGGACATAAACTAGGAGCGGATTCAGGAGCAAAAAAATATATTGAGGAACGTCGTGAAGTAATTGAGCGACGAACTGATCAAAAACATAAGAGATGTTACAGGCTCTTTTTTTGGGAGCCAAACCACAATGGGCAACCTATGCCCTGACTTAATAAATGTTTAATGCATATCTTAACATTAACACATTGCTCAAATTCTCCTACCTCAACCTCTTTTGACCTAACATTAAATATACCATTTCATTTTAAGTTACAGTTAATGAAAATTTTTTTTATTCATATTAAAATAAAATAATAACCCTAAAGAGGTACAATCCTGTGGATAACGAAAAAAATCAGCGAATAGGTAGGATAATTTCTTATGTGACAATTATCCTACCCTTTTTAGTTACTATTTTTGCTATTTTTTTCATGCCACCCCGCACTATCGATCTCATTTTATTTGGTGTAATGTACGTTTTAACAGTGTTCGGTATTACTATAGGCTTTCATCGTTATTTTACGCATCATAGTTTTGAGTGCAAACCTTGGGTGCGTGATGCGCTAATTATTCTCGGCTCCATGGCTGCGCAAGGACCATTGCTGTATTGGGTAGCTAGTCATCGCAGGCATCATCGTTATGCTGATCAGCCAGGTGATCCGCATTCTCCCAATGAAGGAACAAAAAATTGGATTGTAAAATTTAGGAGTTTTTGGCATGCCCATATAGGATGGATGTTAAAATATCAGCCAGAGGATTATGGCCGTTATGCAATTGATCTATTAAAAAGTAAAAAAATTGTAAATCTTAGTAACAAATACATTTATTGGATATTATTGGGATTAGTTGTGCCCGGGATAATCGCAGGACTGTACACTCACAGTCTTTATGGCATTATGAGCGGAATTGTATGGGGTGGGTTTGTGCGGATATTTGTAGTCCATCATGTTACATGGTCCATTAATTCTATCTGTCATTTATTTGGCAAAGCTACCTATGCAAATCAGGATAAAAGTACCGATAATTTACTATTAGGGATCTTAGCATTGGGTGAAGGCTGGCATAATTCTCATCATGCATTTCCAACATCAGCTAGACACGGCTTACTTTGGTGGCAGTTAGACTTTTCTTATTTAACTATTTTTATTCTTTCCAAAGTCGGTTTAGTATGGAATATAAAGCAACCTAAAATATCCAACATAAAACCCATCTAACGTTTTTCTCGACTAGTAACCATACATATTGATAGATTCTAGCAGGATGATATAGTTAACTTATTGCAACCATAAAATATGGTGTAATTATGTCAAAATATAGAATTGCAATTGTTGGGAGTGGTGGTGCTGGTTTAACAGCAGCTTTTCTATTACATAAAAAACATGATGTCTATATCTACGAAAAAGAAAATCATTTTGGTGGGCATGCACATACTCTTTCGGTAGTAGAAGCAGATAACAAAAAAATAAATTTAGACGTTGGGTTCATGGTAATGAATTCCCATAATTATACTAAATTTTATAAACTGTTGGAAAGACTGAATATTGTTGAATTTGGTTCCAGCGAGATGTCATTTGGGTATTCCAATTTAACAGAAGATATTTCTTACGCAATTAATTGGCAAGTAAACGATCATTTTTCAACACAATTAAAGATGAATGATGGTTTGTTTGATAAAAATAATTATTTAAATGATTTGTTACCGCATATACTTAAATTTATTCACAAGGCCAAAGCATTTTTATCTACATCGGAGCAAGATCCGATAAGTTTGCATGACTTTATGGAGCAGGCAAAAATAAATGAAAAATTAAAAAAATATTATATTATACCTATCGGGGCTGCCATTTGGTCTACTCCATTTAACGAAATGCTAAAATTTCCAGCAAAAAACTTTTTGCAATTTTTTTATAACCATGGCTTACTTGAGCTTGACCGTGGTTTAGCATGGCAACATATTCAAGGAGGTTCGAGAACCTATGTGGATGCGATTGTTGAAAAAATTGGAAATAATGCCAAACTTAATGCACACATTACTAGTGTAAAACGAAATGCTGACAATGTGGAATTAAATTTTGCTTCTGGTGAAAAGGAAAAATTCGACAAGGTCATATTGGCTTGTCATGCTGATGAAGCTTTACAGCTATTGATCGACCCAACTAACCAAGAACAAGCGCTACTAAGTTCTTGGTCATATGCAACTAACTCTGCTATTTTGCATTGCGATCCATCATTGATGCCGACTAATAAAACGACATGGGCTTCATGGAATTTCATCAGCACAAAATCTGATGATTCAAATTTATGTTGTACTTATCATCTAAACCGATTGCAAGGGCATACTACAGCGCAAAAAGATTATTTCCTTACACTCAATCCACCTTATAAACCAGCAGATGATAAAATCATAAAGCAACTTTTATTCAAACATCCCACGTATAGCCTGGCTGCTTTTAAAGCACAAGACTTACTAAAGAAAATTAATGGTCTTAATAATTCTTATTTTTGTGGAAGTTACTTAGGATTTGGTTTTCATGAGGATGCTGTGCGATCTGGATTAAATGTTGCAGAGGATTTGGGGTGTACACTATGAACATGTTTATGTATACAGGAAAAATACTACATACACGCTACTCACCAGTATCACATACTTTTGTTTACCCATATTATTGCTTTTCTATTTTAATATCTTCATTAAAAAACAATGCAAATCGATTGCTTTCCCACAACAGGTTTAATGTTTTTTCTATCATTGATAAAGATTATATATACCCAACTAGCGAACCCATTAGCATTAAACTGGATAAATTTATCAATGAACAATGTCCGGCTTTACAATATAACAAAATATATTTAATAACAACTCCACGAGTGTTTGGCTATGCATTTAACCCTGCGAGTTTTTTCTACATTTATCATCAAGATACGCTGTCAGGCATAATAGTACAAATTAACAACACATATTCTGAAAGACATTTATATTTACTAACTGATTTGCAGAATGATGGAGCATTTTATTCATCTTCTCACAAAAAAGAATTTTTTGTATCTCCCTTTAATGACCTGCAAGGAGAGTACCAGTTTAAATTTAGTGAGTTGAATGATGAATTAAATATTCAAATTGATTTGTGTAAAAATCAACAAAAAATTATTCATACTTTTCTTTTTGGTAAACGAAAAAAAATATCTGATTTAAGCTTAGTAATCCTAATCCTCAAATATCCTTTGTTAGCAAGCTTAACAATATTACGAATTAGCAAACAAGCTATAATCTTACGTTATAAGGGATTATTTCCCTTACTAAAACCCGATGCACATCACCCTTTAACTGTGATTAAAAATAACAAGGTGAAAAAAAGTGAATGAATCTTCTTCTCAACATTTTGGTGCTTCTACGCAAGCCATACGAGCACATTACGATCTGAGTAATGATTTTTATCGAACATGGCTAGATGAAACGATGACTTATACAGCAGCTCTTTGGGATCATAATAATCCTTCGGATAATCTCTTGCTGGCTCAACAACGTAAAATTGATTTTGCTGCTCAACAAATTTTTACTGAGGATACCACATCCATTTTAGATATAGGCTGCGGCTGGGGCGGTGCTCTTGCTCATATGCAGCAATACTTTAATCTTAAAAACCCAGTTGGCATCACAATAAGCCAAGCACAATATGAGTGGATAAAATCTAAGCATTCCAATGTTAAAGTGCATTTGGAACGTTGGGAAAATTATCATACTGATGAAAAGTATGATGGCATCATTTCAGTGGAAGCTATTGAAGCATTTGTAAAACCGGGTATGACTAGCCAAGCGAAAATTGATATTTACAGACATTTATTTAAAAAATGTCGATATTGGCTCAAGGACAATGGCCGATTCTTCTTGCAATGTATCTGTTATGAAAATAGTTTTCCTAAAGATTTAGATGAATTTATCAAAAATGAAATATTTCCCGAATCTGATTTACCTCGTCTAGCAGAATTGGCTGCTGGGTGGGAATACTTATTTGAGCCTGTAAATATAGCTAATCATCGCCTACATTATGTTCAAACATTACGAGCATGGTTGAAAAATATGCGAGATAACAAAGAAAATCTTGTCAAAGAATTTGGCGACTCGATTTATATGCGTTATTTACATTATTTAAAGTTATCTGAGTATATGTTTTCCAACGGTAACTGCTCATTACTCAGGATAACATTACAACGAATTAATCATTCAAGAGAGGAAGAAAAATAATGGTAGCTACAATCGATAAAAATAGTGTCATAAACTGGCTTGTTACCTGGATTGCCAAAGAAGTTGATTTAAGCTCAGATAAAATTAACAGTGATGAACCATTTGTTAACTTTGGATTAGGTTCTCGTCAAGCTATTAGCATGGCAGCAGATTTGGAGGATTGGTTAAAAAGAGAGCTGCCACCTAGCATTGCGTGGGAATATCCTACTATTGAAAAGTTAGCAGAATTTATTAGTAGTGGTAAAGAAATAGATGGCGATGAATAAATTATAATGTGAGGCTTAATATGAATTTGCTAGTTGATAAACAACGTTTACTAGAAGGTAAAATTACTGATAAGCACTTGCGCCAACTTATTCAATATGGTTGCTCTCATTTATTAGAATCTATGAGAAAAAATGATACAGAGCAAGAGCAACAAATGTTAATAAGCTTTATAGAAATGTTAAAATCCAGCCCTATTGCCGTAGAAGAAAAAGCAGCTAATGAACAGCATTATGAGGTTCCTGCTGAATTTTTTCACCGTGTTTTAGGCAAATACAAGAAATACAGCTGCTGTTATTGGCCTAAAGGTGTGAATAATTTAGATGATGCTGAGCAGGCTATGTTAGAAATAATTTGTAATAGAGCTGATCTAAAAGATGGACAACACATATTGGATTTGGGATGCGGTTGGGGTAGCTTTAGCCTGTATGCAGCAAAAAAATATCCCAAAGCAACAGTAACAGGCTTGTCAAATTCCAAGGGTCAACATGATTATATTATGCAACAATGCAAAAACAATAACATTCAAAACCTGCAAATTATTACAGCTAATATTGCTGAATACCTGACTGATAAAAAATATGATCGGATTGTTTCTATAGAAATGTTTGAGCATATGAGAAACCTTGAACTTTTGTTAAAAAAGTTGTCTACGTGGTTAAATACGGATGGAAAAATGTTCATACATATTTTTACACATGTAAATTATCCCTATTTATTTACTGATAACTGGACAGCTGATAATTTCTTCACAGGGGGAATGATGCCATGTGATCAACTGTTATTATATTTTCAAAATGACATGAGGATTCTAAATCATTGGCGTGTTAATGGCACTCATTATAAAAAAACTGCTGATGCTTGGCTAGAAAATTTAGACGAAAATAAAGAGATAATATTGGATCTCTTTTCCAAAGAGAATGCTCAGGATGCAGTAGAAAAAATGCTAAGCTGGAGAATGTTTTTTCTCACTTGTGCAGAATCATTTGGTTATAATAAAGGCCAAGATTGGATAGTATCTCATTATTTAATGCAAAAACGGTAACCACCATGCAATATCAAACATTTGCAGAAATTATGGAACAGCGATATGAGAAAACACCAGAAAAAGTAGTCTTTAACTTTTTATCTGACCATATCGATATTAAACTGCAATTAACTCACCAACAATTACAAAATGATATTAATCAGCTTAGCGTAAGACTTTTAGAACATACGAAACTCAATGATCGATGTATTATATTTTGCCATCCAGGAAAGCATTTTGTTACTAGTTTTTTTACTTGCTTGTATAATGGCCTTATTGCTGTACCTGTCAATGTTTCCCATCATTTAGGCATTGAAAAAATTATTCATGTTATTAATGATTGCAAACCAGCAATTATTTTAACTGATTCGGCATCGGTATTATCTAACGCTCTTGATGCGTATCCTATCTTAAGTGGGGTACCAATTATTGATGTGTCAATTGAAAACAATATTTCTAATGATTTTTTTCCACCTGTTAAAACAAAGGCAGATTCTATTGCTTTCTTACAATATACCTCTGGTTCGACCTCGCAGCCAAAAGGTGTAAAAATTACCCATAAAAATTTATTAGCAAATTTAGAAATCATTAAAAATAAGTTTCAACATCATAACAATAGTGTTGGCGTCATTTGGCTGCCGCCTTTTCATGATATGGGATTAATTGGTGGGATCTTACAGCCTTATTATGTAAACTTTCCTGTTTATCTAATGTCGCCATTAATTTTACTGCAAAGACCTTTGCGTTGGTTACAGGCTATTACTCGTTATGCAGCCACAACAAGCGGTGGGCCTAACTTTGCTTATCAGCACTGCTGTAATCGTATCGCGGATGAAGATTTATCTACCTTGAATTTACAAAGCTGGGATGTTGCTTTTTGTGGGGCCGAACCGATTAATAGTAATACGCTTATTGAATTTAGCCATAAATTCTCCACTTGTGGTTTTAAGGCAAATAGCTTTTATTCTTGTTATGGTCTAGCAGAGGCCACTTTAATAGTATCAGGCGCACAAAAAAACCGCCCGCTCAATTTGCATGATTTAAATGGAAAAAATGCAGTTAGTTGTGGTTATCCTGGCGCAACTACTACTATTAAAATAATTCATCCTGAAACCTTGAACCCTTGTAAAGAAGATGAAATAGGTGAAATATGGGTCGCTGGTGATAGCATTGCACAGGGTTATTGGGAAAAAGCAGTAGAAACAGAAGAAACGTTTCATTCAAGGTTACAAGATGATACTACTAATTATTTACGAACTGGTGATTTAGGTTACCTTCATCAAAATGAATTATACGTAACAGGACGTTACAAAGAATTGATTATTATCGATGGAAAAAATCATTATCCTCAGGATATAGAATTAAGTATTCAAAAAAATGAAGCGAGATTTTGCTACGGCGGAGGTGCTGCTATCAGTGTGACCCGTAACGATAGAGAAATTTTAGTCATCTTTCAAGAAATTGCGCATCATGTTCATGCTGATACGTTTCCAGAGTTAATACAACATATTCGTCAAAAGGTTGCTCAATATCACGATCTTAGTGTGTCAGTTATTATTTTATTACTACACGGTAAGTTGCCAAAAACATCAAGTGGAAAAATTCGTCGTAAATATTGTCAAGAGCTTTTTATGAAAAAAGAAGTAGATTTATTACATCCTGTATTTATTTATCCAGAATCAACGATGGTAACTTAATATGCCAAGTCATAAGATTGCCATTATTAGTATGGTTGGACGATTCCCACAGGCCAGTAAGGTTGAGGAATTCTGGAATAACTTATTGTTTTTAAAAGACACCATAAGAGAAACACCATCGGCTCGATGGTCTGCTGAGGATTTTTTAGCTTCCTTACCAATCAGATCAGGCAAAATGTATTGTAACCTTGGTGGTTATATCGATGATGTAGATAAATTTGATGCGGATTTTTTTAATATATCCCCACGAGAAGCTCAGGATATGGATCCACAACAAAGGATACTTCTGGAGTTAACGTGGGAATTGTTTGAACGATGTGGAATACCACAGACTGTGTTTTCTGGTAGTAATACTGGTGTTTACATCGGTAATTACAATAGTGACTACGCCCGATTGTTATTACAAAACTATGATTACATCAATTCTTTTACAGGCACTGGTACTAGTGGTAGCATTTGCGCCAATCGTATCTCCTATCGTTTTAATTTGCGGGGTCCTAGCATCAGTATCGACACGGCATGCTCTTCTTCTCTTACCGCTATACATCTTGCCGTTCAAGCACTACGTTTATACCAAGCTGATCTAGCCATTGCAGGTGGAGTTAATATTATTTTAACGCCTACCGGGCATATTAGTGCCTCGCAATCCCAAATGCTTTCACCCGATGGACATTGCAAAGTATTTGACGATACTGCCAATGGTTATGTGCGAGGCGAAGGTTGTGGTTTGGTTTTATTAAAACGTTTAGAAGATGCAATTGCTGATGGCAATGAAATTTTGGCTATTATTAGCGGTTCGGCTATTAATCAAGATGGCCTTACAAACGGTTTAACTGCACCTAACGGCCTAGCGCAACAAGCTGTTATTCGTAATGCCTTACAAGATGCTGAATGCACTCCAGAACAAATTGATTACGTAGAAATACACGGTACTGGTACTAGTTTAGGTGATCCAATAGAAGTACGTGCTATACAAAATGCTTATGCAAAAGCACGAAAAAACAAATCCAATTTAATTTTAGGCTCAGTAAAAAGCCATATCGGCCATTTAGAAGCAGCAGCTGGGATTGCGGGACTTATAAAAACAGTTTTCTCATTACAACATGGTAAAATTCCAGGTAATCTGCAGTTTTCCAACTTAAATTCGCATATAAATGTTGATAAATTGCCACTTACTATTCCCAAAGAAACAATCGATTGGCCAGCTTCGCAAAAACGCTATGCCGCTGTAAGTTCATTTGGTTTTGGTGGCAGCAATGCACATGTGATTTTAGAAGCAGGTCCTTCTTACTGCCCTACTCCTATTTCTATTGGCGGAAAATCCCTTCATTTTGTTATTTCTGCCAAAACTATAGATGCATTGAACGCATATATTACGCTTTATAAAACGTATTTAAGCACCACTAAAGACGAGTTATCAACTATTTGTTACACGCAACAATATCGACGTACTCGCTTACCCTATCGCATTGTATTGGCTGTTAATACAATAACACAGCTGCAACAACTGCTTGAAAATCAAGAATATAATATAGATAAAACTCAGCATGTTACTGTATGGCCTGATGATTTTAGCTTGAGTGAAATGTTTCAATATGGCCATTTCTATGTCGCAGATTTGCCAACCTATCCTTGGCAAAGGCAACGCTATTGGGCTGATATAATTTCACAAAAACAAACAACTGAAAGTATTCTTCATCCTTTTCTAGGTGTTCATTTGCCAGAAATCGCAAATCAACATGCAATTATTTATGAGAAGGATTTTAATCTGCAAGAAGATTCTATAAGTTATTTGCAAGAGCACAAAATCTATGACGATATTGTATATCCTGGTGCTGGATATATTGAGCTCTTTTTACAAGCATTCCATAATAAAAATGGTGATGGCATTGAACTTAAAGAAATTAGCATAGATAAACCTCTAGTATTAGGCACAGGAACCACTAAAATACAAATTGTTATAAATGATAACGAAGCGGCAATATATAGCAAGGAACATAACAGTTGGCATTTGCACAGCAAATGCATAAAAGAAGAAAATAAAGCGTTATATATTTCAACTGATAGTTTATCTAATCTTGAATGCAGGATAAATAAAGAAGTTGATGTGGCAAGTTTCTATAATGAATTGAAAGCAATAGGCCTTTATTATGGCCCGCATTTTCAAGTAATCAAGAAAGCAAAGCTTGATGGTAATGAAGCACTTGTATATTTGCAAGCACCTTTTTTGGACTCAGGTTATTTAGCCTATCCTGCCCTTTTAGATGGTGCTTTACAAGGATTAGCTTTATTACAAAGGGGAAAAAATCTTTACTTGCCTGTAGGCTGCAAAAGCATTCAATGGCAACAACCATTTAGCTCAAATCTTGTGGCGCATATTCAACTGTTAGAAATAACTAACGATTTTATTACAGCAAATATTACTATTTACGCAAATGAACAATGTATTATGCGTCTAAATGAGTTTAAAGCTAAACGAGTCAATCAAATTAGCATAAAAAACTTGTTTAATAAAAAAACAGCCAATTGGTATTATGAACAAATTTGGGAAGCTTATATACCAAGAAAAGATAGCCCTACAAAAGATATGGTAATCTATGATGCGAGAGAAATTAAAGAAAAATCCCCTTTAGAATCAGCAATAATGCTAGTGACTTTTCTACAAAAACTTATTACTGAAGCTCGATCTTTATCAGCAATTTACATTATCACTCAAAATGCGTATGGTGAGTCAATTAATGTGAATCAAGCATCCCTCAATGGTTTAATTAAAACAGCAATTCTCGAACATCCAAAGCTTGCCATTTGTCAGGTAGATATGACTGAAGACGAAAATATAGAACCTCTGTTAGAGATATTAAGTCATGATAGTGGTAAAACACAAATTCTTCGGTATTATCAAGATCATTGGTACAGCGCTAAAATTGTTAATCAAATAGGATTAAGAATACCTGCATCTGACTACCGATTAATTAAAAATGAAAGTGGTACCTTAGATGAGCTAGTAATTATAGAAGAAGATACACTCCCTATTAAGGATGATGAAATTATTATTATCCCTAAAGCAGTAGGACTAAATTTTAGAGATGTATTAAATGTAATGAATTTATATCCAGGCGATGCCGGAGCCTTAGGAAGTGATGTGGCTGGTGTGGTTAAATCTGTAGGCAAAGCTGTTAAACATTATCAGATCGGTGATGAAATTGTAGGGTTAGCAGTGGGCAGTTTGGCGAGTCAAGCTATTACGCATGAATCATTAATTGTACCTAAACCAAATTTTTTAAGCTTCTGTGAGGCAGCAACTATTCCTACCGTTTTTATGACAGCATATTTAGCGTTAGTAAAACTAGCACAATTAAAAGAAGGTGAGTGGATATTAATTCACGCTGGTACTGGGGGTGTTGGTTTAGCTGCCATACAACTTGCCACATATCTAAAAGCCAATATAATATGCACTGTAGGTAGTGAGCGTAAAAAATCTTACTTACACACACTTGGCATTAAACATATATTTAATTCAAGAAATTTAAGTTTTAAAGAAGATATTTTACGTGCAACTAATAACCAAGGTGTTGATGTCGTATTAAATTCTCTGTCAGGTCAAGGTTTTATTGGGGCTACGCTACAAAGCTGCGCTAAAAATGCTAGGTTCATTGAGATAGGGAAAAGAGATATTTGGAGTTATGAACAAGTTGGCCATCTGCGAGCAGATGTTAACTACATTATTTTGGCACTTGATCAAATCTGCCAAGATAATCCACAGGAAATTTCCCCATTACTACAAACCTTGATTGATTTATTTAAAGAAAATATCTTGGTACCACTACCTAAAACATGTTTTACCTTATCAAAAGCTGTTGATGCATTTAAGTATTTACAGCAGGCAAAACAAATTGGAAAAGTTGTTATCAATCTACCTTCTACACACCTAGTTTTAAATGATAAAGCTAGCTATTTAATCACTGGTGGTTTAGGAGGTATTGGATTAGAGATAGCTAAATTTTTAGGTCAACATGGCGCAAAACATCTCGTTTTAATGGCTAGACATCAACCTTCTGACCACGCAGTAGAGGTGATTAATTTATTAAAAAGCAAAGCAATTGAAATCACTGTGGTTCAAAAGGATGTCAGTTTAAAAGAGGATGTAGAAAGCACCCTTGCTACTTATTGTACTCACTACCCCTTAAAAGGGATCTTTCATGCTGCTGGAACACTTGCTGATGCCCCTCTTATCAAACAAAATGCAGCAAGCTATAAAAATGTGTTTGCAGCTAAGGTACAAGGTGCATGGTACTTGCATGAGGCTACCAAAGATATTGATCTTGATTATTTTGTTCTCTTTTCCTCTTTTGCTTCGCTCAATGGTTCACCTACGCAAAGCAATTATGCTGCAGCTAATAGTTTTTTAGATGGATTAGCACACTACCGCCAACAGCTAGGATTAAAAGCACAAAGTATCAATTGGGGGCCTTGGAAAGAAACTGGCATGGCTAAGAATTTAGTAGCAAACTACGAACGACAAGGCATACAACCATTAACCAATCAGGAGGCGCTTGATGCACTCAATGAGGTATTAAAACAAGGAATTCCTCAATTAGGTGTTATTCATATCAATTGGCAAACATTAACTGAAAGTTTATCACCTCCTCCCTCTTGGTTAGCAGATTTTATCGAAAAAAAATCAAATAGTCCTATGATTGATTCACTAAAGATTGCACCACCAGAGCAACGCGAAAAGCTTCTTAAACAAATCGTTATTCAAGAAGTTAAAAAAATTCTGAATCAAACTCAAAACTTGGATGAAAGCAAAGGCTTTTTTGAAATGGGTATGGATTCGTTGCTTGCACTCGAGCTAAAAAACAAACTGCAAAATCTAGTAGGTGAAAAATTATCAGACACAGTCGTATTTGACTACCCCACACTTGATACATTAATACCTTACCTTGCTAGCTTATTAAAAATAAAAACATCACCATTACCCTCTTTTAGCAGCACCTCGCCCATCAATTCGGAAGAATCTATTGCCGTTATTGGTATGGGTTGTCGCTTTCCAGGAGGCGCAAATGATCCAGAAACATTTTGGAAATTACTAGAGCAAGGATTTGATAGCAGCATTGAGGTGCCAGAGAATCGTTGGAATATTGATGATTATTATGATCCGACAAATGCTCCTGGCAAAATGATAAGCCGTAAGAGCAGTTTTTTGACGACGCCAATTGAAAATTTTGATGCTGCCTTTTTTGGTATTAGCCCCAGAGAAGCAGAATATTTAGATCCTCAGCAACGTTTATTATTAGAAATTACTTGGGAAGCATTAGAAAATGCGAACATCGCCCCTCCTATTTTACGCAACACAGCAACTGGCGTATTCATAGGAATCAGCAGCAATGATTATGGCATGCTGTTATCTAAAAATGTGAACGATGAAGAAATCGAAGCCTACTATGGAACCGGGAATGCAGCAAGCGTGGCAGCAGGTCGGATCTCGTATACACTGGGATTATTGGGGCCTAGTTTAGCAATTGATACCGCTTGCTCATCGTCATTAGTAGCGATTCATGAAGCTTGCCAATCACTTCGTCAACAAGAAAGCCATCTTGCAATTGTTGGTGGAGTGAATTTATTGCTAACACCAGAACCTAGCATTAATTTTAGTCGTGCGCATATGTTAGCTGCAGATGGTCATTGCAAAACCTTTGATGCAACTGCAGATGGTTATGTCAGAGGCGAGGGTTGCGGTATTATTATCCTTAAACGTCTAAGTGATGCATTAACCGATCAGGATAATATACTAGCGGTTATTAAAGGCTCTGCCATTAACCAAGATGGCGCTTCAAGTGGGTTGACAGTACCCAATGGCCCTTCGCAAGAAAGGGTTATCACCGCTGCATTAGAGCAAGCACAGTTAGCTCCTAATGATATTGATTACATCGAAGCGCATGGTACAGGCACGCGCTTGGGTGACCCTATTGAAATTAATGCTATCAAAAATGTTTTCCACGATAAGAAAAAAAATCCACTAATTATAGGTACCGTAAAAACGAATATTGGCCATTTGGAAGCAGCTGCTGGCATTGCGGGAGTGATAAAAACAATTTTATCACTCCAATATAAATGTATCCCCAAGCATTTACATTTTAATACGCTCAATCCCTCTATCGAGTTAGCATCAATCCCTGCTCAAATTCCAGTCGATGTTATTGAATGGAAAAAAAGATCGGATAAATTGCGACGAGCTGGTATTAGTAGTTTTGGCTTTAGCGGTACTAATGCTCATCTCATCCTTGAAGAAGCGCCATTAAAATCTATTCAAGAAATACCAGCTAAACAAGAACAACAGGTCTTAATGATTTCCGCCAAAACAGAATTAGCTTTAGCGACACAAGTTCAGCAATATATTGCCTACTTAAAGCAAACGCATGAGCCTATTGCTAATATTTGCTATACCTCTCAATTAGGACGAGCACAATTTTTGCATCATATTGCTGTTATCGGACAATCTATTGCAGAATTAATTACGAAATTAAATCAGCATGAATACGCTAGTGAACAAGAAATCGAGCAATACCTTTATCCTACGAATAGTCATTATTTAAAAGTACAGTTACCCACCTATGCATTTGAGCATCGTAAATATTGGATTACTCTCAAAGAAAAAATATCTTGGCTAGCTAATAACAACAGTCATCCTCTGTTACAACATCATATTTTATTGCCAGATAGTGATGAAATGTATTTTGAAAGTGTAATTAATGCCGGTAACCCTAAATTTATAGCAGATCATTTAATTTATGATTATACCGTGATGGCGGGCGCAGCTTATCTTTCAATGGCATTATCACTAGCAAAAGATTATTTAGGGGCGCGTTATTGTAAATTACTACAGGTTGAATTTGTTGATGCACTCGTTCTCTCTCAACATGATAAACCTATCCATTTTGTAGTCAAAGTAAGCCCTACTGAAAAGAAACAACGAAAACATATTCAAATCTACAGTCGCCACGATGAACTAGATTCAACATCATTACACGTCAAAATGCAAATTGAGTTGGCTGATAGTTTACCTCTACCAAAGCGATTAGAAACAATAAAGCCTTCATTTTCTGAGCAAACTCCTTATACAAGCGAAAAGCATTTACAGGAAACTCAGCGACTATCTTTAATGCTAGGCCCTCATTTTCATTGGTTAGAAAAAGTCTTTGTACAAGATAATCAAGTGCTAGCCCAACTACGTACTGCAGTTGAGCCCGATGAAAGCAGGCATTATGTGCTTTATCCTGGTTTGATAGATAGCGCCTTTCAAAGTTTTTTAGCATTGATGCCAGGCAAAATGGATACGTTAGCTATTCCCTTTACGATTGAAACCTTTGCTTTTGATTTAAAAGCAAAGATCCCTCGTTGGGTTTATGGTGTTACCCAGCAAGAAGATCATCAGCTACACAGAAGAAGTGATATCTATTTCTTCGATGAATTTGGTGGGCAGGTAGGTTACATTACCGGTTTTATCTCACAAGTTGCACCGAAAGCTGCATTGGAACGCTCACTCAAACGCCAAATCAAAGCCGTAGAGTATTTTTACAATACGCAATGGGTAGAGTTAACTTTAAACACACAAGTACAAAAAACTACAGGCGAAGCATTACTCTATGATGCTCGTCCCATTAGCAAACAAACAACAAGTAGTGAACCACTTTTGCATCTACTGCACTACCTAGAAAATATACTCCAAACCCAACCTACTTTGAATGCGCTTACTATTGTCACAGAACAAGCTTATGCAGTTAATAATGAGACGGTTAATCCTTATCAAGCCCTTTTTAATGGATTTATTAAAACTGCTATTTTAGAGAACCCTGAATTGTGCATTCGGCAACTAGATGTGGAAAAAGATTATAAAATAGAAAATGAGCTAGTAGAGCAATTACCTCCAAAAGAGCAGATTATTGTAGTGCGAGATAATATATTATATGCCCCACGCTTAATGCCACTCGCATTGACTTTGGCAAACCAAGGGAAATTGAATATACCTTCTGCAACACGATGGCAATTAGAGCAAAAACATCGTGGTGATTTAAAGAGCCTTATTTTAGTACCAAACCTATCTAACTCTTTATTACAACCGCATGAAGTAGAAATTGCCATACGTGCTGTTGGATTAAATTTTCGCGATGTATTAGTAGCATTAGATTTATACCCTGGAGAAAGTGGCGGTTTAGGTGGAGACTGCGCAGGAGTAATTACACGCATTGGTGCTGAGGTTAAAGACTTTAAGGTGGGGGATAAGGTATTTGGAATCGCGCTGGGTGCTTTTAAAAGCTATGCTATTACCACATCAAAACTCGTTACCTTACTACCTAATTTTTTATCTTTTGCAGAAGGTGCTAGTCTACCTGTTATTATGCTGACAGCTTATTATGCTCTTTATCAGTTAGCTCATATTAAAGCCAAGGATAAAGTATTAATCCATACTGGTGCAGGCGGAGTAGGTTTAATGGCCATTCAATTGGCTAAATTGGCAGGCGCTACTATTTATACAACAGCAAGCAAGAGCAAACAAGCCTATTTAAAAAGTTTAGGCGTTAATTATATCTATGACTCTCGGAACACAGATTATCAACAATACCTATTAAAAGATACGAATGGCACTGGTGTTGATATTATTTTAAATACTTTAACAAGTGAGGGTTTTAAAGAAGCCTCATTGGCTTGTTTAAAACCAGAGGGAATTTTCCTTGAAATTAGCAAGCGTAATATTTATAGCTACGAAGAGTTGGCGCAAATCAGAAAAGATGTGCAGTATCATATTATTGCAATTGATGAAATGTTTGTTAATGAACCTGATGAGGTAAAGCAGTTGCTTACCACAACAGCTAGCCTGCTCATTGCAAAACAGCTAAAACCTCCGCTATTAACTACGTATCCCATTGCTTCTCTACTAGAAGCAATGAAAAATATGCAACAAGGTAAGCATATTGGCAAATTAGTAATCACTTTTCCTGAATCCATTCTCACCTTTAACGACAAGGCAAGTTATTTAATTACTGGTGGTTTAGGTGGTATTGGTTTAGAACTAGCACAATATTTGCAACAACACGGCGCCAAACGAATCATCCTATCTTCAAGAGGCACCCCCAATGATTTGGCACAACAAGTTATTGAAAAGCTACAAATAAATGGTGTAGATGTCGTGATTCATCAGGCGGATATTAGTAATAAAAAAGCCGTTGAACAATTACTGAATATCAGTCATCACAAGGTATATCCTTTAAAGGGTATTTTTCACGTGGCAGGAGTTATTGATGATGCACCTCTTCTTAAATTAACGACGCATCATTTGGAAAATGTATTAGCAGCTAAAGTATCAGGTACTTGGCACTTACATACCATAACTGTCCAAAAGAAATACCCGCTTGATTACTTTGTTTTATTTTCTTCTATAGCATCATTAAACGGCTCGCCTGCGCAAAGCAACTATGCTGCAGCAAATAGTTTTCTCGATAGTTTAGCCAAATTAAGACAGCAACAAGGCTTACCAGCACAAAGCATTAATTGGGGACCTTGGAAAGAAATTGGTATGGCTAAAGATTTAGTAATTAGACATGAGCGTCAAGGTATAAAACCCTTGAGTAATGACGAGGCATTCAATGCATTAACTTATGTGTTAATGCAAGGCTTAACAGGTATTGGTATTGTTCATGCTAATTGGAAAAAATTGATAGAATCTTTACCACTACCACCCTCTTGGTTAAATCATTTTGTGCAAGATAATACAGATACTCGTTTGATTGATATATTGCAAACTGTACTGCCTGAGCAACGTGAAACTTTGCTTAAAGAAATTATTATCCAAGAAATTAAAAAAGTTTTAGGTCAAACGGAGCCTTTAGATGAAAGCAAGGGGTTTTTTGAAATGGGTATGGACTCTTTATTAGCTTTAGAGTTAAAAAATAAACTACAAAGTTTAACAGGCACCTCTCTACCTAATACGCTGGTATTTGACTATCCTACTCTTGATGCATTGGTACCTTACATTAATAGCATAGTAAAAGTGCAGACTCCTTCAGAGTATGATTCCTCACCACCCTCTGCAAAGTTACTTGAACCTAATATCACGGTTACTGATGATATTAATAATCGCATTATTGGTATAAAATCGATTATTTTTACCGATAAACAAGTGCAAAGTGAGTTTTTATGCGTTGGTGAAGGAGAGCCTTTGTTACTTATCGGTGGATTAGGTGCTTCAGCACTTATTTGGGAAAAACAGGTATCACAGCTTACAGAAAAGTATCGAGTTATTATCTATTATCCTCCTGGACATGGTAAAACCTCATTCTATGAGCCTAAAACATTAACTAGCATTGTCACTCATCTCTATGACGGCTTAAAGATGTTGAATTTAAGTTTTCCTTTATCAGTCGTTGGATGGTCGTTAGGTGGCATTATTGCCAGAGAACTATCAACTACTTATCCAGAGATAATAAAATCATTAGTAATAATATCATCGCCATCTACTATTTCTTTAGATACATCTCTTAAAAACATGGGGGATGAATTTGTTAAAATAAATAATTTTGAGAGAAATACTTTAGCATTTTATAATGGTAGCATTATAAAATACTACAGCACCCTTTTTAAAAACGGTGGTGTAAATGTTGATAATCTAATTACTTGTCGCTGTTTGGTTTTGTATGGTCAAGAAGATAAGTATATAACTCCTGCGGAAAGTCTTGCTTTAAAACAAGTTATGCCTAATGCTATTTTTACTGAGATAAAAGACGCTGGTCATTATTTAATGCTGACTCACGCTGATATCTTCAACGAAGAGTTAAATAAGTTTATCTAATTAATTTAATAAGTTACTCATATATTTTTATAAGCTCTGTATCTAAGCCTAAGTATTTTGCCGTTGCTTTTGCAGCTCTACGACCGGATTCATTTGCAGATTCCATGCTCGAAATTTGATAAACTGTTTTAGTGTATTCACCACAAACAAAAAGATTATCAATTGGGGTTACACTATCAGGCCTATGTTTATATTCACCTACGCGAGGGCAATACAGTTTGGAAGAGGAACCTACAAATTTATTTTTTTCTTTGTCATAAAGTAATGTAGGATCAATATACCAACGTACAATAGAGCTAGGATCTATAGAAAAATTTTTATGATAGTTTATTTGAAATAAAATTTCCTCTATTAATTCTTCTCTATTGCAATCTAAAGCTGATTTTTTAATTTTTATTCCCTTTTCTAACCAGCAGGTTATGACGATAGACAGTATAGAATCAAAATCTTCAGAAAATTTATAATCAGGCCACATTCCCTTATCTTGATGTGCTAGTGAGATCTCCCATGGACTATCAAGCAAACTATGTATACCAGAACCTTTCGGTAACTTATTAGTAGACGATTCCTTTAAATGAAATTGAATGCCAGAAAATATTTTATGAGAATTGATTAATAATTCTGCCTGATTAATGCCAGGAGCAAGCTGTATTGCCTCCTCTAATTGAGTTGCAATAATAAAACATTTAGCATGAAGTAATTTTCCATCTTCTAATTTGATACTTTTTACCTGCTTTTTGTCATCAGTGCAAATGATTTCTCGTACAGTTTTATTTTTATTTATTTTCACACCCAAACGATTTAACTCATTTATCCAAGGGTTAATAAATGCCTCTGTAGTAGGAGATGTTAATGAGTATAAAAAACCTTTTCCACCAAATCGAGTTGCCTCGCTAAGAAAACTGCCGGTTTGTTGAGCCAAACAAAATATTGAGCCTTCATTAATATCAATAGCATTAGTAAACCGACATGTCCTGTGAAAATAACTGCGGGTAAATGGTGGGTATTTATCTATTTCTAAGTACTGAGCAATAGTAATATTGTCCAACACATCGAGGTCTTTTGTGCTAAGCTGAGATGCTTTAATAATTTTTTTAACTGCGGAAATATAGCCAAGAAAATCTTTAATACCAAGATTTTTAAATTTTAGCCAAAAATTCTTAAATAAAGTTTTTATACCAGAAAAATTATTTTTTGCTGGTATACAACTAATCATACAATCTTTTAAATAATGATTTGCGCTACTAGCTTGTAAATTATTTCTAATTCCAAGCTCATCAAACAATGCTAACGTATTAAAATAGCGGCCTGTAAAAACTCTAAACCCGTGCTCACCCAAATATTTCCCTTGCTCATCATAATAATTACGCATTTTACCGCCAACATTATCAGATTTTTCATAAATAGCAACGCTCAAGCCTACTTTTGCTAATTCATGAGCAGCTGATAAGCCCGACATGCCGCCACCTATAATAATGACGTCAGCAACATTCTCATTTTGCATGTAAATAATCCTTTATCTGTTTATAAAAGGTTAATGAAATTAATAAATTAAGCTAACTTTTTAAGCCTCTTATTTTAAGAATAGATGATAGCCAATATTTAGTCCAAGGAGATCCAAAAGGCAATTTTCTTTTTGATTCTTCTAAGTGATTCCTGATAGCGTGGTTAGGATCAAATGGTTTATCCTCAATTTCAATTTGTCTTATGGCTGCAAAGTCATCGGTAGTGGGATCGATATATTCATAATCTTAGTGGAAATTATAGCGAGGCAAATCATCATAATTAATAGAATCCGGGATCCCCGGACATAAGCGGGGGAAATGCAATGCCAGTCTGTTATGAATAACTCAATGCCTAACATTTAGCCTAAATGTTAATATTTTATCCATGTTAAAAGTCGTACTATTTGCTGCTTTTGTGAAAGCCTATTCCCAGCGCGCATATTAGCTCTGGTGCAATTCCTAATTAAAACTATTTTAATATTGATTACTATGCATTTTTTATGCAGCAAGTCCAAACAATTTATTAAAAAGTATTATTTGATCTTGCGCCTTATTAGCATCCATATTTTTTATCCCCGTAATTTAAGAACTAAAAATTCTGTTCTATTCGTAGATAATATTATGACTGTCCCATTTTTCAGGTATGCTATCTATGTTAGTGTTGAAAGCAAACACTGGCTCACTTATTATGTGTTAATAAAATGCAAAAGGAGCAAGAATTATGGATACATTTACCAATAGGCTAATTCAAGAGTCAAGACAAATTTTTTTAGACGCGCAAAGACGCTATCAAAGAAATAGAAATGATGGGCAGGCTGCTTTTATTTTATTTAATTCTTATAAGTGGGGTCGAGGTGGAGTAAGCGCTGACGAGCAATTAGCAGAGTCGTATCTACAAGCAGCTGCTAGGTGCAGAGATGCGGATGCTTTACGTGAGTTAGAAAATAGAAATGGATTACAAAGAGAGCAACAAAGATCGGTGCAAATGGATGCTAGAAGAGCAGCTGCAGCTAGAGATAAGTTGCGAAATACTTCAGGTTTAATCGCGGAAATTAAACAGAAAATTTTTCCCCTTGTTGTCTCGATAGTGAGAAACGATGGATGTATGGGAACGGGCTTTTTTCGACATGATACCTGGTTAGTATCAAACGCTCATGTATTACCATCAAAAGAAGTTCTTGCCTATAGTACAGTCTATGATCACATAGGCAATGAAGGTGCTCTAATACCCAATAATTCTTTTCATCGACCTGTATTAAATTTGCAAGCACCGGACATTACCTTAGTAAATACTGATTTTAACTCATTGCGTAAACTGGAATATTATTTGCCAGGGGTTGAGACAGAAGACAACAGGTTGGAGGAGAGATATTATTTTTATGTTGATATTAATATCGCTGGCGATAAGACATATCAAATCAAATTCCTTAGGTTATTATCACCAGAAGGTAGTTATCCACTTATTTATCAATGTCAGGATAATATCTCTCCACAACCCGGTAGTTCTGGATCACCAATTATAGAAGCACGAGTAACGATAGGGGCTAATCCAAAATGGGATTTTAAGCTTGTTAGTACCTTATACGCAAGATGTGATCCAGCATGGGCAAATAGTCAATTAAATGCACAAACGCCAACAGAAACAGCAGCAGTGACTGCTGAAGAAGATGCTAAGTTAGTATGTGCTATACCTGTTGATAGAGAATTTGAACAAATACTTTCGGAGATATTACTTCCTGATAATTTTGCACAACGTGCAAGGGATATGACTGCCGCTGCAAGATTAGTTAAAGATGGCGCCCAACAAACAGAACAATACACGGCCCAGCAATTACATTACGATCAATTAAAAGCAAGAGGATTGGAGGAATATCAATCTGGTAAAACTTCTTTATACATTGAATTACCCCCTGGCCTTGAGCGACTATGGCATGGTGACATAGTTAAGATTGAATACTCACTCCTTATACCTTCTCTGCTGAAAAAGGTAACAGGAAGAGCAGGTAATGAGTTCCCTAAAGAAGTACGAGCAAGAAATAAAGAGCAATTATACACCGACTTTGATGATTTAATCGCACAAATTAGAAAATTGTCCTGTTTTGAATTGAAAGAAGTTGATGATGCTCTAAAGCATATTGAGGCCTTATCTGGTAATGCTTTTCGGATTGATAATGAGCGGATAGATAACATATGGCGCATTGAAATTCAAGATAACACGGGGAAAGGCAATACATATAAAGACAAATCATTATCTTCCATCTTTGCTATTGCAAGGTTACCAATCGCTACGAAAATAATTGGGTATAGATATATAGTAATGTCTCGTGAGCCTAATGAAGCAGAATTGCAGCTTGCCAACGCAGGCCATACTATTCTCTTCAAGAGAGGATTGGAAGAAGATTACCCTCATAAATGGTCCTCTTATTACTATAACGAAGTTGAGGCAGTTAATGATTTTTTTGCACGTACACAACTGGATACAGTCTTAGATGAGCCAGGTATAGCAAAGACCATTACGGCAGATAACGAATTAATAACAATTAAAGAAATTGTTAAGCGAATTTTTCCTGTTAATCATGAAGTTATTGATGGAGAAGAGTTGGCAGATTTACTAGTTGCTAGTCGTAACAGTTTAGCTGAAGCTTGTCACCCACAAGCGCAATTGGAAATAAATGCACTACCCCAAAACCAAAAGAGCAAAGCTAAAAAACGGTAGCAATAAAGAAAAATAAAGGGACAGCCACTTTTATATCCTATGGATCCCCGCTCTCGCGGGGATGACGATGTAGCGAAAAAAACATGAGGATATTCATTATTCGTAACTAATATTACGGATATCCCATTTTTCTCTATAGATGTGAAAAAACGTAATCTATTACAGAGATTCAGATTAAAACTCAAAATGAGCAAAACTTCGCAATTCCATTTTTTATTAAGTGATTTGCAACCAACCTGTCATATTAGGGGACTATGATTTAAGTCTATACGTGATACACTAGCTCCGCTAACATAATTATTATTAATTTCTGCTGCTATGTAATAAATATCATGTATAACGATCAAGAGTTACACGCTTTAGAAAAGCATTGCTTTGACCCTACACAACCGCCCCCTCCGGGCTGGGAAATCATATTTAATTCTGCTGATATAAGATTATCCGCTGACTTGAATGGCCTCTATAACGCATTACGATTCTTATTTCCAGGAGTCGCTCCTGTTATTCCAACAAGTTATACACAGCTTTCTGTACCTCTAGGAACATTCTCTGGTGTACAAGTAGTGGGATACAATAAAACAGGAACTAATGTTTACGTAGCAGCACATGCAGGGACAGATCTTAGTAATAAACGACGCCTTTTTCCTAATGTGATATCCGATGCTCAAATTGCTACAGGGATTTTACCCTTTTGCTGGGAGGAAACTGAAGTTGCTGTTAATGAATTTAGAGCAACTTTAGCAAAAAGAGGATTGAACCCATCTGATATTGTTATTATCCACACGGGAGAATCATTGGGCGCTCTTATGGCCGAAAAAAGTGTGGCAAAAGCGCAGAATGGTGAAATAGCCATTGTATTTGAAAGTACAGGGTCTCGACCTTTTCTTACCCCAGATGAATATGACTATTTAAAAGCCCATTCCACGGTTTATTTATCCTTAACTAATATCATTAATACAAGACACGAACAAGTCGGTAATGCTTTTTCTGCTATTAGCCGAACAACAGAACGAACATTATCTGCCGAATGCTCAAAAATATTTGCACCAATGCTTAGCGATTTTATTCCCACAGGATGGCCTTATAGTGGATATGCATCGAATGCTCTGCAACGATTTCTTAAATTTGGTTTATTTACTACACATTATTCTAATAATTTTGCAGATAATTTTGATGCGAATGGGAAATTTATACGATTAATTCCTTGGACTCCCGGCACAAAATTATTTACACTACCCGAAGAACCGGTGTTTGCACCGGCAAGATTCTACAAGTTTTTACAAAGCGATGTTTTTAAACCCAATCCCATGGCCACTGTGGCTCGTGACCCAGCAAGTGCCAGTATTATTTTAGCCCGATGTGAACTTGCTGCATCTGAGCTAAAAGGTAGACAAGTTAACAATGTCACTCTCGCTCGTATGGCTGAACAAATTAATTTAACGAGAAATACACCCCTGTCATCTAGCGAAAAAGTAAAATTAATGGGACATTTTATTTCAACGCAAATTCAACATCCTAATCAAACATCGCAGGTTAATGGTCTTGAGCTGTATACTGGATTAACTCGATTAATGGATAATCCAGCCAATTTATCAGAGATGGAATATGCCCAATTAAAATTCGCGCTACACCCTTTTTATGTACATTTATTAACGGATGAAACCGCAGTAGCACTGTTGGACCAAGTTAACGCCTCAAATAATATTTTTGCCAACAACGATGGTGATACGATCAATTGGCAATCGCTGCAACTATTAGGGTTAGTCCAATATGCGAAGGATAATCAGCAGGATCAATCGTTACTCACTGAAATGCTACTTCCAGAGGTATTAGTAAAAGCAGAAGAAGATGTTACAAACCCTGACTATGATTTAGATACAGAGTTACAAACACAACGTTTTTACTTTACTGCTATTACCACACTCACAACGTTCGCACTCAGTGCATTTCCTGAGACTAAACAATACGCAAATGATTTTTCGTATTATTCAAATAAATCTTTTGATATCTATGCAATTTCGCGCAAAATTGCCGAATCTATCGCAAAAGGCGCAACTGCAGCTGTAACAGGTACTTTATTTTTGCAAGCGGCTGTCATTATCTGTGATGTAATCCAGCATATATTTACCGTCAATGAAAATCAACGACTCCAAAATGAAAATCAACAACTCCAATATGCACTTAATGATCTTAACAAGAAGGTTGATTTGATTACAGAGCATCTGCACAAATTAGATAAAGCTGTTAATAGTTTATACGATAATATAAATCAAATTTACATTGCCCTTAATAGCCTAATTACAGAATTCCAAAGATACCAAATCGTAAATCAACATCGATTAAGCACACTAGAATCTGTTATTTATTCGCTTCGTGGAAGGTCATTAGCGCTCGTCAGAGCCAAGGCGGTGAATTTTAGGGAGATTCCCACTCCTTATAATGCTACTCACCAGCATATTCATGACAGTTATCTTTTAGAAATCGATCATACTATGGGCATGTTGGAAAGAGCTAATGTCCCTCCAAACGATAAATTAAATCAAGATCATATATTATTAGATCGTTTAAGCAATGCGCTAAGCCTTGAACAAGTATTTATTGTTTGCAGTGAACTTGTAAAAGCGACCTCACCCACATTAATGCCAACAGCCAGTCATCCATTTGTTGAACCGGACTTTTGGTCAAAAGCAGTTGATCTATACCTATTTTTACGTTTGAATTGTCCATCATTGTGCAGTGACACGAGCTTACAAGTCGGTAAACATTTATATGCTATTGGCGCTGATGTAACACGCACCATTACCACACTGGCAGATGTTGATGTCATGAAAGCGGTTGAAAGTGATTATAACGTTAAGGCAAGAGCAATCATCGCCGAGTTAATTTCACTACTATCAGGTACGATAGAAAACTCGCTATTTTTTAGTGATCCGCTCAAGGCTCAACAGAATCATTATTTGTTTGATGGATGGCAACATGGGTATGATGTAAAATTTACTTGTGTTGCCATGTGTGCAAATATTACTAAGGAAAATGCTACTATATTTCCAGGGACTGGTAATCCTACGAGAGAGATAAGGTTGGGTAACCTACATTATCTTAAAAATGCATCTGCATCTTATGTCAAAGAATCTGAGAAACCATTTCACGTTTTAAAAGGAACTAGGTTAAGTAAAGATCAATTCTATTTGTATCATGCCGAAGGAATATACCTTTGCAGTAATTCAACACATTCAGATGTAGGTATACCTACAGCCCTGCATGATACATTAACAGCACTTGGATTAATCAAAATTTGGCCACTAGTTGCTTGTAGGGAAATTTCTTACTTAGAAGAAGGATATTATGCACAAGCTGTATCTTCTTGTGAAATCACTTTCCCGCAACTTGGTGGCGATAAGATAACCTATTATCAGGTTAAATATGAATGCCAAAATTCTATCGTAGACGGTAAACTTATAACTGAGGAATTTGTTATTCATTATTATTTTGATTGGGGCGATCTTGCAAAACGGCATAATTTACTTAGCCGATTCGGCGTACCAGAGACTTTAGATTTAAGCAACGAAATAGATGCTAAAGGGCAGACATATCCTAGATTACCGGATAATTATGCAACAATCACATTCTTTGATTTTTTAAACCTATATCTAAGATACTATCTTGCAGAAAGAAAGCAGAAAGTCATAACGCATTTTACATCGCAAATTAGTGCGGAAGCACAAAGTCGTATAATACATCTTAAAGCCGTTAGAACGGCATTAACGCTACTTCACTTTATCAATCGGATGATAGGCCAGCAGCAAACACTTCTTGTTGAATTAGATGTATTTCGATTATTTAGCATAATGGCAGTAACTCAGGCCGAAGCAATCGATAGACATATCATTGCAATTTTTTCAAATTGCTATCGACTAGTAACTATTGCTGCAGGATCATTTTCAAGCGGCACTTTATCAAAAATAACTTATGATTTATCCCCAAGTGATCTGAGCTCATTCATGTTAGATACGACTGACGGGTTATCTTTTGCTGGTAAATTAAATCAACTGCTAGATAAAGAACTCGCTGCTTTGATGGCACAATATGACACCTCTTATAAAATTCACCAAAATTTCTCTTTGATTGGTATAACTCCTCGCTTGGATGCTCTCAGACAAGTATTAGCTACTGATAGATTAGCGCTATCAGCTAAAGGTGATCACTACTATTCTTTAAGCAATTATCCTCTACTACAACGATGGTTATTGTCCGTAGATTGGCGTGACTTATCAGAAACTATGGTAAATGTCATTGTAGCAACCTCTTATAGTAGCCAAAGTCCAACGCTTTCACTGCAAAGTCTTGCCAGTGCCTCCATGATGGGATTAGTTTCATGGAGTTATAATACAATGAAAATGTTTAGATACACCTGCACTTTTACTGATCAAATCGATCTTATCGCACCCATTGATCACACAACTATTCTAGTCATCGTTAATAATTCAGCACATATAAAAAACATGCGATCCGGTATAAATGAAAAAGTGATTGATCTGAAAAAGATTATAGGAAATAGTACCGACGTAGCCATGGAAATAGTGCAAGCAAATTCTGCGTTCGCTTTGTTATCCGTTTTTAGTAACTCAACCAAAACTATTTATGCAATAAAAATAGATTATGAATTGGCGGCCGCACGATTAATTTCAAAATATCAAACTGCTAAATCAAAACTAGTAACAGAAAAGCAAGGGCAAGTACGTCTTGGATTTTATACGGGGCATAATCGGCATATTATTATAATTGGTAAGCATCAAAAGATTTGCGCTGAAAAAAATGAAACCCAAACTGAATCATACATCGTTGCTCATCCAGGGAAGATAACAGCTGTACTTTGTGCATACCCGGAATTAATAACTGGTGGGGAAGAAGGCAGTTTATGTGTTTGGTCACTACCCGGTTTAGCAAAAAAAGCTAGCTTGGTTCACCATGAACATGCTGTTTTCTGCATTAAATCACTCTCTTCTGATCGTATAATTAGCACTGATAATGCCGGTGAAATTGTGGTTTGGAACCTACAAGATAATAGTGCTGAACATGTTTTTTATGCAAATAATAAGGTTATTGCTATCGAAGCTATTAGCGATTATCATTTTGTTACCCTAACAGATCAAGGTCAGTTACAGATCTGGGATATCGTTTCACAGCAAGAAGTCTATACCATAAATTTAAAACAATCCTATACCACCGTACGGACGAGTATTTCAGGCAATAGCGATTTATTTATTGCCAGTGATGATAAGCTACAGCTATTTAAACTCCCAGCACACTTTGGAGCTATGAGTAAAAAACATCAAAGTTTACGAAAATTCCTTCCTTAACCTCTCACTATCAGCATCCAAAGCTGGCATACACATAAGAAATGATATGGGCAATCTGACTAAATTACCCAAAAAATAATGACGATTTTTTAATTAATAGCAGTAATTGAAATTGATTAACTACTTTTAGCCTTCAATCTTGGGAGAACTGAAATTATAATCCAATTTCCTAGGTTGTTTACTGGCAGTACGTGGGTCGATAAACTCATCTTATTTGCAGGCCCTTGGCTCCGATGATATTCTATTTCGAGAAATTATGGATATCAACCAATTGATTGAATAAAAATCATAAAGATTTCATATCTATTTTTCTTTAACAGCATACAAGGACAAAATTATTAATTTAAAGGGACGCTAATCAAATGCCTGATATTAAAGATATTGAAATCGAATTTCGTAATGAAGTCCTTGGGTGGCACCTTAGCCACTTGGATAAAAGAAAGCAAGATCACCCTGAATTTCTAATGCAAGGTTTAAACGCCTTACCCTCCACTTTTTGGGGTATGTCACACTATCATTCTTCCTTTAAAGATCTTATTTTGTATGAGGCTTTATCCATTCTTCGTGATGGTCTTGAGGGCATTGGTTATCATCGTTATCCCGCCGAACGACAGCGTGCAATAGGTGATCTTACTTTATCAATAAATCAACTTAAAACCTACCCACATTCTAATGATGTTGAAATCAAATGCTACCAACGTGGCAATAGTAGGCTTAAAGAACCTTTAAGAACGCATGATGCATTTTTATTAGTTGGGCCTAATGATACGGTATTCTGGGGGCTAGTTACTTATAATGATGAAGGTAGTCCTCACTTTACATTTAAAACCAAGCTTAGTAAAACTAAGCATGCAACATTACAGCAATACCGTGAAGGTAATTGGTATGCCTTCCACTTAGGCAATATGACTACCATTAGTCGTATGTACACCGCTTGTCGATTAGAGCCCACTGTAGCGTTTCAACATCAGTTGTTACTAGGAAATGCAGAACATCAAGTCCGACGTCAAATGCCCACGGCCTATACAAAACCGCTAGAAAATCTAAATGCCCCTCAACGTGAGGCCGTGCGCGATTTTTTAAAATTACAACAAGGTCTGTCTATTATTGAAGGACCGCCAGGTACAGGAAAAACTACAACCATCATTTCATTATTAGATATGTTAAATCACCGCAAGAGTAGAACGATGGTATCCGCACCATCTAATAAAGCGGTACAATTGCTACTACTGGGTTTTCGCGAACGCTGTCCCGACGCATATGTAATCTATATCGGCGTAATAGATAAGCTTCCTCCCGAACTAAAAGATGTATGTATACATACTTGGGTAGATTTTCGTACTGCTCAAATTTGTGCGTTTATTACTGCATTACAAAAGATACAGGCATCTTTAGAACCAAAATCTAGTGTCGACGTCACTACTCTCACCGAAAGCGTAAAAAAACTAAATATTAACGATGATAAAAGTTCAGTAGAAAAAGCCCAGGAAATAATTGCTCGCTTAACAAAAATAAGTAATGACTTAAATTTATATTTACCTGACCAAATTACTGAATATAAAGGAATCTTAGATGCTCTTTTAAAAAATTTAGAAAGTACAAAAGTCCTATTGGCAAGAAACTCTAGGAGAGCACCGGAATTTATTCTTGCTATTATCGATCAACTCACGCAATTGAATGCAAAGCTAACCACCAATACCGAAAAAATTGAAGAAGAACTACAAAAAAGGGCTCTTTTCATTTTTTCCACACTCAGCGTAGCCGGCCGTAGCGCTTTACAAGCTATTGGCACAGTTCGTAATCTTATTATTGATGAAGCTGCTCAAAGTACTGAAGCTGAAACCAAAATCCCGTTTGTTTTTCAGCCAGACCGCTGTTTATTAGTAGGTGACACCAGACAATTACCAGCCACCGTAAAATCATCAAATGCCAAAGAAACTGGTTTTGGACGATCATTAATGAGCCGTTTAGTGGATGATTGTAAGCACTCCCATCATATGCTTACTATTCAGCATCGTATGCATGCTCAAATTCGAGCTTTTCCCTCGTTGCAATTTTATGGAAATCGATTGCAAGACGCTGCAGAAGTCACGGCACGTCAATTGGAACCTCTTCCCTCACAACCTTTATTTCATCGGCCCTATTCAATTATTGATGTTGCATCTGGACATGATGAACACCACGAATCATCCCCTAGTTATAGAAATACGGATGAAGCGCAATGGGCTCTAACCCTGGTAAAACAACTTAAAAAGACATATAGCAATGCCGAATTATTGAAACGTGTTGGTATTATAACCTTCTATGCTGACCAAGTATTGGCTATTAGCCAAAAGTTAAATCCTCTTGGTTTAGCCAGTTTAGTGCACACGGTTGATGGTTTTCAGGGTGGCGAAAAAGATATTATTATCATTTCTTGTGTTCGTACTAAACCAGGAAGAATTGGATTTTTAAGTGACTACCGCCGACTCAATGTTGCAATTACTCGTGCCAAAATGTGTTTAGTAATATTGATGAACGTTCAAAAATTAAGGCAATGCGACGATACAAATTTACAAGCACTGATAGCCAACGGGATTCAACGAAAAATCGTTGTATCCGAAGAAAGCGCGGAAAATCTACTAGAATTGGCTACCTCATTCACGCCCGATAATGGCAAGGGTAAACAAAAGGATATAGTTGAGGCAGCTTCATCGGCATCATCAAGTCGCTCGCATCAAAAACAAGAAGCACCATCTCCCGCAACCACTAGAAAACTATGCGTTTATTATCAACGAGGTCATTGCAAATACGAAGCCTCATGTCGGGATCGTCATGATGATCATCAAGCAGGCTCTAGTAGTGCTATGGCCACACAAGCTAGTTCAAGTGCGTCAGCTAAGTCTGTACCAACCAATCAATTTGCACGCCGGCGTTAACTTCTCTCATAAGTGGAAATTTGGGACATCTATCTTAAAATAGGATAGATGTCCCATTTCCCTAGATACACCGCCATCCTTGCTTTCGCGGGGATGACAGTGTAGCTAAGAAACATGATAATAGCTATTATTTGTAACTAATATTATGGCTGTCCTGTTTTTTTCTTACATCATAACAATTTCTGAATATATTTTTAAAAAAATTAATGGTGGGGAACAAAATGCAAAAATTAGCAAAATCGATTGAATATCGATATGTCTTTGAAGCGTTATTTTACATTGCATGCGGAAAAAATGTAGCGACACAAGATAACAACGGATTGACATTATTGCACGTCTTAGTTGATGAACTTTATGGAAATACTGATTTTTATGAATTACAAGATGAAGAACAATATATTTTTACCGCAGGACTAGATCCTCTTATTTTGCCTGAAAACAATAGAATTAACCTAATTGATGCTATTCGCTATCTTGTTATAAAAAAGGAAGCAAAATTAATACAGGATATTCATGGAGAAACTCCATTACACTGGGCTGCTAAATCCGCATATGAAAATTTAACCTTAGAACAGACTCGATTAATTATAACTCTCTTATGTACTGGTCAGGATTATGAACAAATTAATGTAAGAAGCAAAAAAGGAGTAAGCGCATGGATGTTGTCAGTAATAAATAATGTGCCACAAAGTTCTATATTTGTTGAAATGCAATGTATTGAAATCAATTTTGTATTAAAAACAGCATTTGGCGAATATCACCTATATGAAAAAGACTCGAGATTAAGTGAAAAATTAGAAAGATTATGGGGTGGGGAAGGATTATTGCCGATTGGCTTCACCGATCTAATGGTAGCTTGTCTATTTGAAAACTATACTGTATTAGAAAAAATGTTTTTACGATCTGATTTAAAACTTACCAATGATCAATATATTATTTCCACAGGATCAGCCGCACATAGGGAAGTATTAGCAGGTGAAACTCCATTTCATTATGCTGTTGAATGTGAAGATATTAAGCTATTTATTTTTTTACTCAAAAAACTTGGCCCTGATCGCATGATGCAGGAAAATAGCCAAGGTCATTCTCCATTGCATAAGGCTGCACATGTAAAATGTAGCTCAATTCTTCAATTGTTATTAGACATACGCAAATTAAGAAATATTTTAGAGCCAACGTGGGCGTTGTCTGACGAAAAATATAAAACATTTGTTAACAGGAATTCTATGCAAGGGATGGCAGCAAGTTGTTATTCGATTTGGTTATGTAATTTCAATCTTCGAACAGAAGATGATTACCGTTCCTTTATAAGATGTCAGTTATATGAAGTTACCATGTGTGACATTAACGGTAACTCTTTAATTCATATTTTAGCTGATGAGGGTTATCCCAAATTATTAGAAGAAGCCGCAGAAAGAGCAGATGTTCGTTTTGATACTAAAAATGCCTCCGGGCATACACCTCTGCGAGTTGCTTTAGAAAGTGAAAATAGTAAATCGCCACAGGTAATCGAAACATTCGCAAAATTGGCAAAAAATAGAGATGACATCAATCCTAATACATATGAACGGTACTATCCAAATATAAGAAAACGATTGGAAACAATACTTGAGGAATCACTACATGATATGTCAATTGAAAATATTAGCGTTGAAAAATTGCTTAATGTGTATCTTACAGAAAAACCGTTTATTAGTCATGCGTATTTTGAGGAAGAAACTGTAAAAATTGATATTCTAGGAAATGGATTACTAGCGCAGGAATTAAAAACAAACATAGAATATTGCCTTCATTTTTACTTAAGTTATCATTATGAATATGAACGCTCTGCATTTTGTTCTCAATATCCTGTTTTAGACCCTTCATTGTCACCTTTATATGAAACAATTATCACTGCTTACAAGAATTGCGATTATGATGAACCGTTTATTTGTAAAATAAGTAATATTGAATTTAGAGTGTCTATTGTGGAAAGCACATCACATCCCATTAGAAGACCAATTGAAATTACCTATAATGAGTTGGTAGAAATGCATATGGGTGTGGAGTGGGATTATAAACGAGTCATCCCTCGCGGAAAATGTGACAAAGCCACCCTGCCCAAAAGACATATATTTCATTTCCCAGAAATTCCTTTAATGCATGTGTTAATAGAGAAAATTAACAATACAGATAAGCTTAAAAAAATGATTAATTTTAAGAAATTTTGGAGATTGCTCTGTTTCCCCTATATCGAAAATAGCATCATCCGCTATTCCAGTAAAAATCTTATTCTACTTAGTCAATATGCATCAGGCAGTATTAAGGAAGATTTAGAAGAAAAATTTAAAAAGCAAACATCTGGGGCTGGTATAATACAAACATCAAGTATAAAAGTTAAAAATATAAGTTATCAATCGTTTGACGAAATAGACTATAATCTTATAAATATTTTAACTTCCGGTAAAAATTCTTCGCCCTCAACAAAGGAAAATAAATTATACTATTTTTTAGAGATTCTTTGTAAAAGAATGGCTTTGGTTATCAATGCACGCAGGTATTTCCCAAGCAATAAAAAATTGGACATTCTAGCTTCTCTTGCTGAATTACTGGAATTAGATACAACATGCGTTGCTGTTTTATTTGATAAACGTTTTATTATATCATCTAATTTTTCTTCTAATACCCTCTCTTCAGATACTCTTCGCATTCAATTAAATAATTTCACAAAGCGTGTCTTAACTTACTTTCACAACATTTCTCATAGAAGAAAAAATAGCGAAAGTGCCATTTCAATTCTAGTAGATATTGCAAGTGAACACTTAAAATCCGTCAATGCCAATAAAAAAACAAAAGAAATAATAAACAATAAATTAAAGGAAGTTATTGAATATATCTATTTTGAATATAAAAGTATAGAAAATGTTGTTATTATTGATGAGGATGGTGAGTTGATAAGAGATAGATTTGTCAATAAGTTTGTAAATGCATTCTCATTTATAGATAAAAATATAGACTTTAATAAAATATCAGGCATATTGGATGAAGTTTATAGAGTATGCAAGAACTTCTTGATATTAGAAGAAAGTATTTTAACAGCTAATTTAGACCGAAAAATACCTAATGAAATGTTCAAATTGATTCACGAAACATCGAATGTATTAGACATGTATGTTATCCTTCCTAATAAGGACTTGGTTCATGCTGAAATTGCTATTTTTGAAGAAATGGCAAATAGAAAAAATAATTCAAATCATAAAAACGAATATTTGATGGGTATTTCTAAAATATGTTGTCCTCACTGCGCATTATTTTTTGATTCTCTTCGTCATGCAGAAAAAAAATCTTTTGAGTTTTATATCTATACAAAAGGTGTGCATAAAATGCATTTTGATTGGAAAATTCCCCGGTTATTCTTCGATAAATCAGAGTTTTTTTCCCTATTTTTGGGAGGCGCACAATCTGAATTGCATCAAAAATTTTTGGATTTTGATGATGAATATAAATTTTTTGCACTTACTTGCATACAAAATATCTCTTCTATTTCTTCAAAGGAAATCAATAAAAAACCAGTTTTTACAGAGCTAAGAAACATCTTGAATCGCGGAGCACATTTTCATTTGCGCGCGCCTCACATGATGCTTGGAATAGATGCATCAGTATCAAACCAGTGGGCATTAGCTAACTTAGAAAAAGTTGTAGATGAATATGCAGCAACCTCTAAAAAAGTTAGATTTGGATTATTTATTGGCCAGCTTCCTAGAAATTTACGGGAAATATATATGGAGTTAAGCAATATTAAACTCCAATCCTATCCAATCAAACAAGGTTTAAGAAACATTATACATATCGCTGAAAATATGGGTAGAGCACATCCTATACTTCAAGCGGCACAGAAATGTTTTTCTTACATCCAAATGGAGCCCCATAAGCCATCTGTCAAGCGAATTACTATTTAATTAAGATTGATTTTGTGGCATTTATTTTTTATCTATTATAAACTTGGTATAGATAGCAGTTATGCAAAGGCACTACAGATTTTTTCAACACAATATAGACAAAGAGAATTAGCAAATGTTTTTTGGTCGCAAAATAGCAAAACGGTCAGCATCTGAAAATATTCGACCATACCCTGAACATCAACTATCTATCATCACTAATGATATACAGCGTTTTAGCTCAATGCTTACAGCTTTGAAGGGTATTGGTGAAATTAAAAAAAGAAATGGAATCGTTAGTCAAATAAGATTATCAGAGCAAGATTTAGATCATTTAATTATTTATCTTAAAAAACTATCGTGGTTAACCATGGAACTGTCCGATACAGTCAAATATAGCGCTCCACTTGTAAAAAAATACATTTCTGAGGAAGTTTGGCGCATCCTGACTCCTTTAGCTAAAGCATTAAACTATACTGCTGCGAAAGTCGATCATAGCATTTTGCTAGGAAACCCACATCTCTTTATGGAATTAGAACATTTTGAGGGTGCTTTAAAAGGTATTATTGAAGGAAGACGTGGGGCTAATACTGATCCTTCAGCCATTTTCTCATTATCAGTACTGAAACAAATTACTGATCCGTATTTAGATCATAATTATTTGCAAGAATCACTGTCATGTAGAGAAACACTTACCACGTTAGATTTAAGCAAATACGAACATCGTGCTGTAGCCCTTAGGATCATTGAGATTGTTGGAGAAACAGCAAAAAATTTGAGTGAAAGTGTTAAAAGTAAATTTAATAAAATCCCTTATGAAGAACTACAATTCCTCAGAAATCGCATCCAGCATCCAGAGGATACAGATGCCTCATCGATCACAATCATTAATATTAGAAAATTAATTGAAAATGAAGGCAATTGCTTAAAGGATATTTGTGATGATGTAAATAAAATTCTTGTTGAGTTCGAGCATATACTAACTGACCAACAGCAAAATGATGATCTTGAGTTTACTAATACTGATACCTTTGTGGGTGAATTACGCAAGGAACAAGCTAAAAAATCATTAAATAGTTCAGATTTATCTCCATCCGAAGTAGATGCTTTAATTACATTAACAGGGTTACACGCAGAAAGAACCGCACTTTGTAAAATTTATAAAATCTTTTTCATTAAGGACGGATATCAAGAAGTAAGTGAAGATGAGTTTAAACAATTATTAATAAGTTTTCATAAAGCAGAAGATAGAGACCTACTGCAAGCATATCAAAATATAAAGACCAAAGGATATCTAACTTCTGAAGAAAAACAAGAATATTTTCAAAACATACCAGGACTTAAACAACAATTACTGAGAAACAAGTTGAAATCCTACTTTGAGAAACCACGATCCTTTCAAAAAAAAGCTAAAGAGCCATTCCCAAACAGAGCTGATTTAACTGATTTATTAAACGAGCTAGCTATTTCCCCATCAATAAGAGATTGTTTAATTACGCACTACGATTCCCTTAAAGAGTTAGCGGAAAAGTACCAGATTTCTGCAAATGACCAAGAATTAATACTTGATGATATGATTCAAGAAAATAATGTAATTCAATATAGCAGTGAGTTTATTTCTTATCTCGAAAAATTATTTAATAATCAGTTAAAACATTTCGCCAGGTCGCCGGTTACACAAAACGACTTTGAGTCATTAGAACAAACTTTAAAAGAAAAGCAAACTACCATACTACAATGGCTAGATACTCAAGATGTTAATACGGATCTTCAACAAAAGGCATCCAGTGCCTTAGAAGATCTAAGAAGTGCTTTTCCAAAAAATAATATTCCTTACAGTTTAGCTAAAATTACTAACAAAGAAGCTCTATTATGCTTACCGGGTTATCCAGAACGATACTTACGAGAAATACTAAATGGAGAATATAAGAACATTGCTCTTGAAAATTTCCTGCTGGTATTAAAAGCTAACAAGGTAAATTTAGAAAATTATATCTCAGCAAAACCGTTCTATGAGGCTTATCGAAAAATAAAAAAATTACCCTCATACGAAAATGCTATAAGCAAATTACGACAAGCCCTTATAGAGTTTCGCAACTTGGCAAAATCGACCCAATTACCACAAAACCCCAGTGAATTAAGCAAAATGCATTATTTACAAGTGGAATACCATCTTGAGGTAATCGCGCGTTATGCTGAAGATTTACTAGACCAACCTGAACTTTTGACCAAAATTTTTGATCATGTTACGTTTTCAGAGCTTTCTATTCTTAAAGAATTTCGCAATGGTTTGGCTCACCGTCCTTATGCAACGGATAGACATCGATTATCGTATTTTTCGGATACTTGCCTTCTTTATATGGTAAGAGATTTAGACAATCGCCTACAGGATATAGAAACGCAGAAAGCTATTTTGCCGCAGCATCGTAAAGCATCTTCGGTTGAAACGATAGAGGACATGAGAAAACTTATTTATGATAACCGAAAAGAATTTATTGATATAATTACTGAATTTAGCGTTTCTTATTCAGACTTGAAAATCATAGGTCGTATTAATGGCTGTGATCTAGGGCCACAAAGATCGTTAACCTTATCTGTACAATTTATTGGTGAAGCTAGTGACGTTAATTTATTTTTGCTTGAATCCAGACTCTCTGCAGCATTAGGCATTGAAGTCTTAGCAGTTATTCCAAGTCAAAACACGCAAAATCTACAATCAGAACTTACTGAGCAGGAGTTTAAAGAACTTATTACCTCTGGTATTAGTCTTTCTGATTTTCTACAAGCAGAATCACATTATAGAATTTACCAAAACAATCCAGAGACTTTATTTTCTTTCCAAGAAGAAAATCGACCAAGAAGAGCTCAAAATGCTATTGAAGCAGCTCAAGCAATTGGAGCAGATAATTTTGCTTTGCAAAACATCCCTGGGCAAGCTCTTGTTAACTATGAGCGTATGAGAAAATTATTTGAAGATAGCTGCAGAATTTTAAGTACATTAGAAGGCGATTCACAAACGCTTAAATCTAGGAGCCTGTATGAACAATATTTCTGTGCAGACCCGGGCAGGTTGCGAGCAGAGCAGCTCATAAGTTACTTCGGTTCAGACGCCAATTTAATAGTGAAGCTGCCAACAGATTGGAATATTGGGACATCTATTATAGAGATGTTTGTTTTTACATTAGAGGATATGATGGGGAAGGACATCCAGCATTCCGCTAAAAATATCTCTGCAGCTATTCCTGAATTTCAACCTGATAATAACATTTATATTGATTTTTTAAAAAATTTAATGAGTATCCGCAACGATGTTGCAGGACAAAACATTATATTAAAAGGAATTACCCATCAAATTAAAGAAGTTTTAGATTATATACAACATGAATATCCTCATTTATCATTTGATGGCGACCTGCTAGATCAAATTAACAATTTTAAGAGGATAGCTAAGAATACTTCTGACTATGTTCTGGAAAGATTCGCCAATATTTTATTTGAACTGAGGAAAAAGCAAAGAGATTGCCATACTGATATTAATAACTATCTAGACATAAATGGAAAATACAAATCACTCTATAATAATTTAAATAACTGTCTTGTCGATTTGCTCTTGGGACAACCACCACTCTTTTTAGCTTTAGAGCAGCTAATTCGAGATAATTTATCTGCACTGGGTAATCGCGTCGAACCAAATGATATTAGAGTTAGATGGTCGTGCTTTCGCCATATGCGTGAGCGACTCAAGGAATACATTCCTAAACAGCTTAGAGAAAATATTGAAAAGTTGGCCGAAGATCTGATCCAATCTGGAAACTTTTATTCTGCAAGTTCCTTAGTACTATATGTTCCAATAGCCGACTATGATGATATTGCCTCAAGACGCGGCGCCAGTAATTTTACCGCACAAACTTACTGATTGCTATTACAGGCTAAGCCAACATACTAGTAAAAGCAGCAATTACTATTCAAATGCCTGTTGACCCACAAAGTCCCCTCTTAATAATTTATTTAATTTTCAATAAACTACCGTAGGATCGGTAAAATTTAAGGCTATATTCATTGGGATTGTGAGGACAGTCACTATTCATAGCCATATTATGCCTGTCCTGGTTCTCAATAGAAACTCTAGATGTACTTAGTGAAAATGTTATTCCTTCCTTCTAGAGGATTATGAGGACAGCCCTTATTCGCGGCTGATATTATGACTGTCTTAGTTCTTGTCTATTGCACACATAAATATGGGAACCTCATATTTTTTCACTTTTACCATGTAGCAAGAAACAACTGTAAATATAGCCTTCCCGTAATTTAAGAGCTAAAAATTATGCTTGGCCTGTTTCCCCCCTCACAATGGTTTAAACCAACTATTAGCTTTCTTCTTTTCAATTTCTGAAAAATATTTTTTTAATACGCAATTTTTTGAGATTACTTCTATCTCTTCTTCATACTTAATAAATACATTTGCCTCAGCATTTATAAGGCGACTCACTAAGAGCATATCGCTTTCAGCCGCAACAAGTGTTTGATCATCTTCATCTCCCCTATCCTCATCTCCTCTGTAGCTGTAAGGATATGGCATGTAGAGATTAAATATTGAATGAAGAGTCGTGGCAGCTATTACGGCTCCTTTCATTATCATTGGAATAAAAACAGGGCTTTTATCATCAAGAACGTTGTCCCAATAAAGCTTTCTTTCTTCAATCATATCTAAAATCATCATGCTTACAATTAAATGGGCCGGATTTCTTCCAGCTTCAGTTCCGGCAATTAAGTGTTTTAATTTTAGCAAAGTTTCTTTTTGGGAGTCTTTCACAAAAATCATTGAAAAACCGCCTTCTTTCTTCAATTCATCTATATTTTTTCCTCTGATTAATTCTTTTATAAATATAGCGATTTGTGAATGATATAATCCTAATTCTTTTACTTTCTCTAACAATTTTTTATATGCCCCTCCATCTTCTACTAAATCAACCTTCTTACCAGTGCTCGTAATTTTATTTTTCTCAACTATACCAGTCTCACTGCTTAAAGCGTCTGTATTTATTTTATTATAAGTCCATAAAGTCGTGGTGGTTCTAGGAGTAATTTTATTACCTTCTTGAGATTTTCTTGTTTTAATTATTCTAGTTTGAGATCTTTGTAAAAGTCTCCTATTAACTATAAGATCTTGTATATCTTTAGAAACAAAATTATATAATTGGGGATAGGTTGGGCGTACTATTTGTATAGCATCAATGGCACAAGATAACATTTCATAAAATATTTTTTTTAAAGTCTTCTTATCATCTAGATCGAGAGCAGTTGGTTCCACTACTTCTTTATTAATATGTCTCTGAAGTCCTTTAAATTGTTTAGTTCGCAAATCTTTAGCCAAAGCAAAAAATAGCCTATCTTTATTTTCTTTATAAACATTTGCTGCAGTTTGGGAGTTTTTATTTTCATAGGACAATTTTATTTCCCTAACAAAATTATAATGGTCATTTATGTCATCTAAATTATCCTGTATCTCAAGAGCGTCATATAGTTCAGTTTCAACAGGTTTGCGATTTTTACCTGGTGATTTTGAAGTATCTTGGGCAACTAAACCAAGCTTCCTGGCATATGATACAGCAATCTCCACTATTGATTTATAAACTGAAAAATCTGCTGTCCCCGTTTGTTTAATAATTTCATCGACGGAAGCATTTAGAAGTTTATCTATATTTTTTTTCTCGCCCTGAATGTCCTCTTTAGCCTTTTCTTTATTAAAAGAATGATCGCATAAAATTGACCAAATCATTTCAGAAAGCTTATCAATTAAAGTATCATTAAAATTTTTCTTAGAAAAGCTGATAAAATTGTTTCTTATCACAGCAAAATCTATTTGCTCATCATCAGGTAGCTCTATAAGTGCTAAATACATAGCGAATAACATACAAGATACATTATCTTTTATATCATCTTGTATCATTTTCGTATGTTCTTCTTTTAAAGCCAATTTTTCTTTTTTAGCTCTATATTTCTCTTGAACTTTTTCCTCATAAAACATATTAATACCAAGGGCATGAAGCACAAAACATTTTTTTAGACTATCTAATTTTATGCCTTTCATTTCGTATTTTTGTATAGTAATAATATCTTCTTCTATTTCAAGGGTTTTATAAAACGATTGCCATTGAGTTTCAATGTCGTATTGCTTAACATTTGCTGTAGTAGTTTCATCATCAGATGAGTCATCAATGTCAATAGTCCATTTACTAGGCATATTATAATTCTCCAACTTTAACTATTTCTGTAATAAATAATTATAACGCATAATTACCTTCAATCTGATTTTTCCTTGCTTAGTTAGGATTCTTATAGGTTAATTAACAACTATTTTTGCATGGTTCAACCTTGCACCGGAACCATTATTATGGCTTGGCGGCCGATTTCGTATAATCGTAAGCAGTCTTCGCGTTTTTTGAAGCTTTGGATTTGTGCGGTGGGTTGCGTGAGGTAATTTTTGGCCTAGGGATTATAAGGACTAGGGATTATAAGGACAGCCACTATTTGTGGTTGATATTATGACTGCCCTAGTTTCCCACTACTATGCTCCCTTCTCAGAGTTTTCTAAGGAATGACGCACTACCCATAGGCGAATATCAGCCAAAATATTTTTTTGTGCTTCTGTTGCATTTCGCTCCATGACATCAAACTCCTTCCAAAATGACTCTAATCTTGAATTAAACTTCCTAGCACAAAATGATCGCCAATTATCTCGTTCTTCAGCATTTAAGCTATTAGGAAAATTCCGTGCGCGATAACGAAGGAATAATTCGTTTAAGCGTCGATCTTCAAACCTTGGATTTTCTAAGGCTAATTGAGTACCATCCAAAATGCGTAAACGATTTAATAAATTACGATCATTATTTGGCAAAAAATTACTGTACAAATCTTCATCAACATCAATATTATCAAATTTATCTCGTACATAAACATCGTGCCATAGGTTGGGCGCCAAGGTAAGTTTTCTTGCAGTCTCAGCATTTCTATGGATTAAATCCAAATCAATATTTAATCGTGCTATGTGCTCAGGTTTTAACACTCGCAAATCGTGCACTACAAATGGTGATTTATTGAGCGATATTGTTTTAATGGGTAACCGTGAAATGGTATTTGATAGATCATCATTTCTAGTAAATAAACGCATTTTAATTTCGTGAGCATCCAAATCTAATAAAACGGATGGATCTGAGTTCAAATCCCATACAATTATTTCATTTTTATTAGTCGGATGCTCCGCCAATGGCCATACCAGTGCAAGACAGGAGCGTGCTAAACCGTACATACCCGAAATGTGTAATAAAGGTCTTTTCGAATTAAGACACATTTGTGTTCGCACAAACTCTTTGCTACGTAAATTCAAACAATAATCAAAAAATTTTGGTTGAGCTTTCTTGATCAAATTTGCTAATGCAATAGTAGCACGCACATCGGATAGCGCATCGTGAGCGTTTTCATGAACTAAGCGGTTAGCTACACTTAGCTGCGCTAACTTAAAACTGGCGGTACCTTCCTCATTGTGTGGCCAACTGAGTGATTCAGGAAATAAAGCATACATACCACGTACAACATCCAATAAATCCCAACGACCACAATTGTTTTGCCATTCACGCGCGTAAGGATCTATCAAATTTCGCCAAAATAAAAACCGGGTCACCTCATCATCAAAGCGTATACTATTATATCCAAGCCCTATAGTTCCCGGCGCTGCTAATTCACGTTCAATGCTTGCAGCAAACTCACGCTCAGTAACTCCATGCTGCTCACAATATGGCGGTGTAATACCTGTAATTAAACAGGACTCAAGGGATGGCAAAATAGCATCTAAAGTGGGTTTACAATAAAGCATTATTGGATCACCGATTGGATTCAAATCCATATCGGTTCGAATTCCTGCAAATTGTGCGGGACGATCGCTTTTTGGTGTTGCACCAAAGGTTTCATAATCGTGCCAAAAAAAAGTATTCATCATTATAAGGGCCTTTTAATTTTGACTGAATAATAAATTAGGGACAGCCACCTATTTTACACAGATACATATGGGTGTCCCATATTTTTCCCAAACGAATTTCAGGGCACCCACCTAACTTCTATATTATGCCCGTCCTGTTTACCGTTAAGAGGAAATAGAACTAAAGAGCAAAAAATTATGACTGTCCGGTTTCCTACCCATTAAATTGTCCATATTTGGCGAAACTGCCGAGCTCAATATGACTAAGAAATTTTATAAAAATAGCTTTAAATTCAAAGTATTGGAGCGTATTAGGCAAATGCCAGATACTGCTATCTTACGTAAAGACATCGAAGATATGGGCAACCCTCGTCAAATTAGCCGATGTTTTAAAACTCTCCTGGAAATGGGTGTTTTGGTCAAAATTGGCTATGGTATCTACGCCAAAGCTTATATATCAGATTCTATCGATAAACCAGTAATCCAAGGTGGTTTTGGGCAAGCTTGCAAAGAAGCTTTAACAAAAAAAGGAATTAAATGGGAGGCCGGTAGCGCTGAAAAAGCCTACAACACTGGTGTGTCTACTCAAATTCCTATACGTAACATTGTTCAGTTAAAAAGTCGTTTTAGAGGTCATCTGAATTACGGTAATAAAAAGCTAATTGTGGAGAAAGGAATTAATGCTAAATGAACAATTGCTTAAACTGATTGACGCCACAAATGAAATTTGCAGCCTAGAATGAAAATAAAAGGACCGCCATCTGCTTTTACTTGCACCCAACGGCTCTCCGTTTATGTGTCACCTATTTCAAATCGCTGTATTTACAGCCGCCCCATAATTTGAGATAGAAAAGATTATGGCTGTGCAGTTTCTCCTTGAATCATTCTCTATTCCGCTTTGGTAAGCTGGTAAGGAATATGAGTTATTATTGGCAAATCTTGTAAAAGTGTTGCCTTTAAAAAAGCTTCTAATTTAAATGAGCCGGCTATATCAAATTATATTTTGAGTAAGACAGAGGGGGTTATTGGCGAAATAATTACTTTAGTAAAAGAGGCAGCGATCAGTGCTATTTATGGAGGTACTGAAAAGATAGAGGAATTGATTATTAAATCAATTAAATGTAATGTAATGATATTGTCAAAAGATATAGGGCTTTTAGTGGTAGGTCAGTTTAATAAGGTGAACAAAGGCTGTTGACGATGAGGTCGGTCCACCTATATTATATAAGTTATAAGAACATATAAATGCAAATTGTAGCATCCAAAAAAGTCGTCGGAGAATAAAATGGGTAAGAAAAAGCAGAAGAAGAAAGGAGGGTCAGAGGCTGCAAGTTCATCTGCTTTACAAGAAGAATTAATGTCAGAAATACCTGCAGAAAATCAAGAAACCAAAGAAAGAAGTGATTCTATGCATTCTGATACTTCCGTTCACTCTATAAACTATGTTATTGCTCCAGAAACATCAGAAGCTTCTGGCATTTTAAAAATACCGGTTATAGGTATTCGCCTTGAAAAAGATACAACTACCAATGAAAGCAGGTTACTTTTAAAAATAGGGGATGAACGCCCTCCCACCTCTATTTTAAAAGGACAAGGGCGACATATCTCCGCTTATGTGCTTTATAGAGAGGCGATGATAAATCGCATCAATGGTCAAGATGTTGAAAGCGTAGAAGATTTATTGCGTGAATTTATCAAAGAATATATTGATTCAAGCGATGTTTTAGAGAAATTTAATGCCTATCTTGATTTACACAAAGATAAAAGTCAAAGTAATTATGATAAAAATACCCGAAAAGCCTTATTTGAAGCAGAATCACAAACCAGAGAATTTTTTTCAAAGCCATTACCGACAGAGGCAGAATGTGCGAGCTTACCTCAAAACATACAGGATGCTCTCAATGATCTACGTAAATTACAACCCCTGTGGACAGCTGTTAAACCAATGCCACTAGATACCCGAAATCAGTTAAAACAAGGCAATATCTTTTCTTATCAAATTCCTATTATTGAAGCAATGAAAGGCATTTTAACTATTTTCAATAAAATGGAGCAGGCGGCTTTTGAAGATAAACGAGATCTTTCTTTCCAAGAACGTCAGCGGGAAGGCTCATCCCAAGGGGGAAAAATAAGTAATATTGTGGCAAAAATCAGGGCTGGATATGTGGATAAAAAGGGAATAATTGATACCGATAAACTACGCGATCATCTTTATACTACGTTTGATTACCCTTATGCTGAAATTAGCCAGCAATTTGACTCTGTCACTAATCTTTTTGACGTGGAAAAGTACTTTTATCAGATAGTGAGGCGCCATATTAAGCTATTTTTTGATACAATTCCTAAAGATAGGTTAATCAATTTTAGTGAGGATGATCGGGATAAAATTTGTAGAAACTTTTTACAAGACGTATTAGAAAAAAGCAAGTGGTATGAGCCATTAGTAATAAAACATAAGTCCGGTAACATAGCAAGAGAAGCGCTAACCCAATTAATGCCTATTTTGTACGCTCAGTTGATTTGGAATGGTGAAAGATTCCAATTAACCCAAAAATTCTCCGCGCAGTTGCCCGATAACTTACAAATGGCGGTAACTGAATTAGAACAACAAATAGAAGACGCAAAAGAAAGAGAAAAAGCAGCGAAGAAAGCAACAGTAGAAGAGGGAACGGTGGCTACTGAAGGTAGTAGTAGCAAGCCTAAGCCTACAAAAATGACAAAACAAAAGTAGAATATAAAAGAGAGATGAAATATGCCAGCACCTCCTCAAGACAAACGTTACGCTGCTTACGTGCAAGCATTATGCATTCGTCATGCCAATCAGCTTAATTTACCTGCAGAAAGTATAGATGTATATATTCAAAACATAAAGCCTTTAGTCGATGAATTAGTAGGTTGCCTTTACTTTTTAGCTAAGTACTTATCCTTCTCAGAAATAAAGGAAATTTGCCAAAACTTAGAATTGATGAATGAAGAAAGCTTCTGCTTGTCAACTTATAGCAAATATCAAAAACACAAGGAAAATCGTTCTATCGGTGCCCTTTCTACTTTATATTACACTCTCTTACTAAGAGATTTTTACGTGGGTAATTTTGAAAAAATTTCACAAGGCGGTATCTTTGCACCTCAAATATTAATGCTAATGCAACTTTGTGATGAGCATAAACCTTATGAAGAATTGCGTTGCACTATTTATTTCCCCGAAGAAGAAGTACCTTTTCTTGATAGTGCTGGCTTGAAACTTCTTATTAATCGCAGTCAACACGCTATTATGCCTCCTGATTTTAATAAGGAATCATTTAAAGCAATGGTTCAAGAAAATTTGACAGAAATTGCTACTACTATGAATAATTTAGTTATCTCATGGGGAGAAAAAGAACAGCTGGATGATAGGAATAAAGCATTGTCAGATACCGTACCACTATCTTGGATTCAAACGCATATGACACCAAAAAAAGCTGAGGAGACCCAAAAAAGAAAAAAGGTCACCTTCAGTGAATCCTTAATTGTCGTTCCTACTAGTCCAAAGAAGATGGAGCCTAAAAAAACAAAATAATTTGTAACGAACAATATACTCCTGTTATTCGCTTGATGAGGCGAAGCAAAATTAATATAAATTAAATGCTAAAATTATCAGGAGCCAATATTAATACTGCTAGTGTGTGTATTATAGAGGCAGAATGGGTAAGAGGAGGACTTATATTTGGAAAGTTGGTTGGAGGCTCTGCATCCTCAAAAATTTCAAAATCTCTACTTGCTGAAGCTGTCTGCTAAAAAGGTCTTTCATTCAACGCCACTTCTGCTGATTCTACTCGTCTTCTGCAAGTGAAGTGGCGCTGAAAAAGCCTACAACGCTGGTTTGTCTGCTCAAATTCCTGTACGTACCATTGTCCGGTTAAAAAATCGTTTTAGAGGTCATCTGAATTACGGTAATAGAAAGCTAATTGTGGAGAAAGGAATTAATGCTAAATGAACAACTGCTTAAACTGATTGACGCAACAAGTGAAATTTTAAGTCTAGAAAATACTGTTATCGAAAAAGATTATTATGTTACGCAGATTATTCATGAAAAATTATGGCTGCCCTAGTTTCTGTTCGTTATGCCTGTTCTGTTTCCCTATTATGCCACTTCTGCCATATCAAAATTGGGAAATAATAATACGGCAGGATGAACATGTAATGCTTTAGCGAACATTAAAGCTCTTTCCCGTCTCATTTGTCTGGAACCATGTTCAATAGCCGACAGATTGTTAGGACAGCCATCTATTTTACACAGATAGATATGGGTGTCCCATATTTTTCTCGTAATTTAAAAGTAAAAATTATGCCTGTCCTGCTTCCCCAATCGCAAAGAAATAAAAGATCATGCCATGGAGTTATTGCTTTATAACTTAAATGGCAATAATTTTTGTAGGGCGCTTGAAACCTGTAGCTGATCTGATTTGCTGAGATGACCTATCTTTCGAATAATAAGCTGATTATCTAGAGTAAATAATTTCATTCGCAGTGTACATAATGTGGTTAACCCAGCACTTTTATAATCGTTAATTATCACGTCTAACGGCCATGGTGAATGCTGTTGAGACGTTATCATTGCTAATACACAATGCTGACTTTCTTGATTAAAAGATGAGTAATCAGAGAGCACCAAAGCAGGTCGACGTTTAGAAGAAGATTTGTCGGTGAAAGGAAAGAGGACAGTAATAACATCAAATGTTTTATAGGTCACGAAATGCTTCCTCGTCATCACTACTGTTCCATTCGCTTAAAGTATCATTTAACCCAGTAATAAACGCTATATCCATAGGACTGGCTTTATGAATAATGATATCTGATCCACTTATTTCAAATGCGATGGTATCTCCCGCGCTTAAATTAAGCTTTTCTCTTATCAAAGCAGGAATAGTTGCCTGATATTTTTTAGTGATTTTGCTGATAGCTTTTTGCATGACAGTATTACCGTATTACACCATTACTGTAATGATAGCATACCTTTAGCTAGAAAACCACCATCTTACCCACTGTCCATAAACTCTCTACTATTCCACACTAGGCGGGCTTAGCCTGAGAAGGGAAAGGTAGGTTAGCAAAGACATAAAAAATTTAAACGAGCTTTGATGGAGCATAGCTGCAGAGGATTAGGAGAGCAGCCATATTTTTTCTTCTTCCTAAATGAATTGTTCTGAAATTTAATTCAAAAACCGCTATATCATCATTCTCGCGAAAACGGGAATGATGATGTAGCCAAGGAATAGGAGAATAGTGATTATTGGTAACTAATATTAGGACGGTCTCATTTTCTGCCACTCGCATCCAATGCTTTAAAATATTCGTATAGCTTGGGGTATTTATATTTAAGTATCTTTTCAAACTCTGCCGGAGTAGCATCTTGATAGTTCATTTCTTTTTCCCATATTGAATCCGTAATCTTTAAGATGCGTATGATGTTTTCTTTTGGAATGTAAGGTAATGGAGGTAGTGTTAGCGATCCTGATGCAATAATATCAGTTCGCTGCAAAGCTTCCTCGAGCGACAAAGCGTCATCTTTACCAGTACCAGTAAAGTATATAGCTGGTTTATTATCAAAGATTTCATGAATCTCATGAGCCAGGTTTCTTTGATGAATTTCAAGTATTTCCTTATCCGCACTTTCTGTGATTTTTTTTTCTAAATCAATGAGCTTATGAGCAATTTCTGATGCTGTAATCCAGCTTATACGCCGTGTAGGAGTATCAGAATTAAGTCGGATTAAAATCATGTCTGCTGTCTGCTTATAATTTTCTAAATAAAATTTAGAATTTTCTTTATTATCTTCTTTTTTATTTCTATCCGCTTGATAAAAAATTGCTATGGCGGAAATTAATACGGCTGCACATGTAAATAAATCTCTATCCTTATATTTGGGTTGGAATGCAAAAAAAAATGCTGTCGCACAAAATATAACAGAAATTAGCATTGCAAAAGACAAAAAATATTCTTTTATTTTATTTATTACTCTGTTAACAAAATTACATGTTATATAACATAAGCGTTTTTCACTCATAAAAATTCTCCAATATCAACTCGGCTTCTGAAGGAAATATGAGGATAGTCATCTTTTTCTTCTTAATTTAAATACAAAAAGCAACTATCCTGTTCCCATCACATAGACTTTGTTCTTCGCTATAATCAATAAATTTCAGGGCGCACATCTAATGCCTCACAATAGCAATGTAAACTTAACATAGGAATTTTAATAGAAAATCTTATTTATGTCATTAGTGCCAAATAAGTTGCTGATTTTAAATTCTCAACCCTGCGGCAGATATTTTGGATAGGCAATACTACTGCTTGGCGCGATCGAGGAGATAAATAGAATCCAGTGCCAACGTCCGGAGCCCTCTCCCTCGCAAGCTGGCGCTTGCATTTCCCTCTCCCGCTTGCGGGAGAGGGGAGTTTATTAGTGGTAGTTAGAATCTATGATTCGTCGTCGTAGCCTAATTGTTTTAGGGCGCGTTCGTCGTCGGACCAGCCGGATTTTACTTTTACCCATAGGCGTAAATAGACTTTGGCGTTTAACCATTTTTCCATATCCATGCGGGCTTGGCGGCCGATTTCGCGTAAGCGTAAACCGCCCTCGCCTACTACGATGCCTTTTTGGCTTTCGCGTTCGACAAGGATAATCGCGCTAATGGAAATAAGACCATCTTCGCGTTTTTTGAAGCTTTGGATTTGTACGGTGGTTGCGTAGGGTAATTCTTGGCCTAGGGCGCGCATTAATTTTTCGCGGATCATTTCGCTCATCATAAATTGATCAGGTTTATCGGTCACTTGTTCGGCGGGGAAAAAGAAAAAATCTGTTTTTGGTAATAATTCATTAATTTGTGTTTCTAATAATGTAATATTGGAACCAGTTTTAGCAGAGAGCGCAATTAAATGTAAAGGTTTAATGGTGTCGTGCAAGAATGTTAAAAATGGGAGTAATCGCTCTTTATCAGCTATTTTATCAACTTTATTAACGACAACAATAACAGGAGATTTACTTTTTTGAATGAGAGATAATACTAGCTCATCTTCTTTTTGCCAATGTAATGCAGTGACCACAAAAATAATTACATCCACATCATGCACTACGCTCGCTGCTGTTTTATTTAAGCGACGATTTAGTGCGTGTTTATTATCCAAATGAATGCCTGGGGTATCTACATAAATTACCTGATGCTTTTCATCACTTTTAATACCTAAAATACGATGACGTGTAGTTTGCGGGCGGCGTGAGGTGATGCTGATTTTTTGACCTAATAATCGATTTAATAAAGTAGATTTACCTACATTTGGTCGGCCTAAAATAGCGACATAACCACAGCTTAATGATTCACTCACTTTATTAACTCCAATGCTTTAGTAGCTGCTATTTGTTCTGCACTGCGCCGGCTATTACCTTCACCTTCAGTGGTGATAGCTAATGCTTCTACAATGCAATTGACTTTAAATGATTGTTCACTGGCATCGCCTTGCATGGCGATGATCGTATAAACAGGTAACGCTAATTTACGTTGCTGTAAATATTCTTGTAATTGTGTTTTAGAATCTTTACTCGTGCTTTCGAGAGAAACCGTTGCTAATGAGGGTGCAAACCAATTGAGGACGCACTTTTCGCATACCGTTAAATCAGCATCTAAATAAATAGCTGCAACGATAGCTTCTAGGGCATCAGCACAAATGGATGCGCGGCGCATACCACCACTTTTTAGCTCGCCGCTGCCAAGATGTAAAAATTCACCTAATCCTAATTGGGTTGCGATATTCGCTAAGGTTTGTTCGCGTACTAGTAAAGAACGTAATTGCGTTAATTGTCCTTCATTAGCTTTGGGAAATTGTTGGTATAAGGCTTTGGCGATAATCATATTTAAAATGCCATCGCCTAAAAATTCTAAACGTTCATTATTTTGGTAGGAATAGCTGCGGTGTGTTAACGCGAGTGCTAATAAATCACTGCGTACAAAGGTATAACCTAATTTTCGATAAATAGTTGCAAAATTATCGATCACTCACTCCACTCCATCGCCTATGCGATCAAAACGAATGCGGTTGTTAACGCCATCCCAACTCATCCAAATGCCAAATGCTTTACCGACAATATGATCCTCAGGTACAAATCCCCAGACGCGACTATCGTCACTATCATCGCGATTATCGCCCATGACAAAATAATGGCCGGCGGGTACTACTACGCCCTGCGCATCTAAGCCTGGTGTTAAACGCTCATAAATATTATGATCTTTTCCTGGCAATGATTCTAACCAATGTTTCACGGTAACACTTTGACCACTGTCATTAACAACGGTTTCGGTAGCTAATAATTCTTTTGCTACCACTTTATTATTAATCGATAATTTTTTATCAGTATAAGTTATCGTGTCCCCAGGAACGCCGATCACACGTTTAATAAAATTATCACCGGGATTTACAGGATAACGAAATACCATCACATCACCACGTTGTGGCTCATTATTGGTAATTACTTTTTTATTAATAATGGGGATTCGCACGCCATAGGTGAATTTATTGACCAAAATAAAATCGCCGGGCAATAATGTGGGCTTCATAGATCCTGATGGAATTCGAAAAGGTTCTACTACAAAAGCGCGCAATAAAAAGACAAGTAACAAGACGGGAAAAAAAGCATGTGCATAATCAATCAGCACTGGCATATTTTCTTTATCTGCCGATTCATCTATACCTGCAGCTCTGAGGGCTTTTTTGCGACGTGGTGCTAGCCATAATTTATCTGCTAACACAATCACACCACTGCCAACTACGCCAGCTAATAAAATTGCTGAAAAATCCATTATTTTTTCTCCACTTGTAATACCGCCAAGAATGCTTCTTGTGGAATTTCTACTGAACCTATTTGTTTCATGCGCTTTTTACCCGCTTTTTGTTTTTCTAATAATTTGCGTTTACGGGAAATATCGCCACCATAACATTTTGCTATTACATTTTTACGTAACGCTTTTATTGTTTGACGTGCAATAATTTGCGCGCCAATAGCTGCTTGTATCGCCACATCAAATTGTTGACGTGGAATTAATTCTTTCATTTTTTCTGCTAATTGGCGTCCGCGATACATGGATTGGGCGCGATGTACAATTGTTGCCAATGCATCCACTCTTTCGCCATTAACCATAATATCTAATTTCACCAAATCAGCCGCTTCAAAATGATTAAATGAATAATCTAGGGACGCATACCCGCGGCTAACCGATTTTAATCGGTCAAAAAAGTCGAGCACCACTTCATTCATCGGTAATAAATAGGTTAAAGATACTTGCCGGCCCACATATAACATTTTAGTTTGCACGCCACGCTTTTCCACACATAAACCAATCACATTACCTAAATAATCTTGTGGCACTAAAATATTAGCGGCCACAATAGGTTCGCGAATTTCTTCCATAGCGCCAGGTTCTGGTAATGAGGCGGGATTATCAACATAAACAATAGCGCCTTTTTTATCGATAACTTCAAATACTACCGTTGGTGCTGTGGTAATTAAATCTAAACTATATTCACGCTCTAAACGCTCTTGCACAATTTCCATGTGCAACATGCCTAAAAAGCCGCAGCGAAAACCAAAACCTAATGCTTGGGATGTTTCTGGCTCAAAAAATAAAGAAGAATCATTGAGGCGTAATTTAGCTAATGCCTCGCGAAATGCTTCATAATCATCGGATTCGATAGGGAACATACCGGCATAAACTTGTGGTTTAACGCGTTTAAAACCAGGCAAAGCTTCCAATGCAGGTTTAGCAGCGTGCGTTAAAGTATCACCAACAGGTGCACCGTCAATTTCCTTAATTCCTGCAATCACATAACCTACTTCACCGGCATGTAATACACCGGTTTCTTTACGTTTTGGTGTGAAAATACCAATACCATCAACGCCGTAAACGCCATTCGTGGACATCACGCGCATTTTATCACCAACGCGTAAGGTACCATTTTTCACGCGCACGAGTGAGACAACACCTAAATAGCTATCAAACCAAGAATCAATAATTAATGCTTGTAATGGCGCTTCGCTATCACCATGAGGTGCTGGAACGCAGGCGACAATTTGTTCTAATAATTCTGGAATACCAAGACCCACTTTAGCGCTGACCCGTAACGCATTGGAGGCATCAATACCCACAATATCTTCAATTTCTTGGCAAACACGCTCGGGTTCAACTTGTGGTAGATCAATTTTATTAAGGACGGGAATGACTTCTAAGCCCTGCTCAATAGCGGTATAACAATTCGCTACTGTTTGTGCTTCCACACCTTGGGCGGCATCAACCACTAATAAAGCACCTTCACATGCGCATAATGAGCGTGAGACTTCGTAAGCAAAGTCAACATGGCCTGGTGTATCAATGAAATTGAGTAAATAGGTTTTACCATCTTTAGCTTTATAATCAAGGCTCACGCACTGCGCTTTAATGGTAATACCACGCTCGCGTTCGAGATCCATTGAATCTAATACTTGTGCGGCCATCTCGCGCTCAGAAAGTCCACCACAAAGCTGGATGAGGCGATCGGCTAAGGTTGATTTACCATGATCAATATGAGCGATGATGGAAAAATTTCTAATGTGTGTGAGTTCGTGTGAGGCCATATATCTTTAATGGAATAGGTTAAAAGCGAGTATTATACCTCAAGCTAGGGACTATTTGTTATTAAAGTATTGGGTCGTGCTTAGGAAGGGCTCTTGTGAACGTGGTCGACCGCGCTTTAGCGTGGGCGATGAGGGGCAGATCTTGCTACGAGGTAATTAAAAATAGGGGTAATGTTTTTTCTTTCTTCGTAGCTTTCCCCTCACCCTCGCAAGCTGTGCTTGCATTTCCCTCTCCCACAAGGGGAGAGGGGAAGTCGTATGTGCTTATTCTACAAATACTAAACGGAAACTGACAGGAACCTCGGGGGTGATGGAGTTTAGTCCCATAATTTCGCGTAAATTTTCAACTCCCTGATGAAGTTTAAAATCATTAGCATTCACTATGATGGGTTTAACAGTAGCAATTTCCACTTTGTTATCAGCAAGACGGGTAATTTTTACTTCTGCAGTTATTGGTTTTTTTGTGCCGTGTAATTGTAATTCGCCTTTTAAGGTTTGTAATGTAGAGTCGCCAACGGCTAATTTTTCTATGTGTGGTTTATTAACTTGGGTAATAAATTCAGCTCGTGGATATTCTTCTGTTTCAAATAACATGGTGCGCATACGTTCATCACGTAATGGTACTTTAGTATCAACACTGGTTAATACAATGATGAGGTTTGCTTTACCATTATCGGCAACTGTGCCACTTAATGCTTGAAAAGTATGGGTTTCGGTTATTGTGTTATTTTTAGTGGAATCAAAATTAAGTTGTGAGTTGTCGTTATCTAAGGTCCATTCTGCTAAAGCAAGTTGGCTAAAGGTGAGCAAGGCAATAAAAAGTAATTTTTTCATAATGATCTCTCTTAAATTTGATTTATAATTTTAGGAAAATCCAGCTGCACCGCCATCCCCGCTTTCGCAGGGGTGGCGGTGAAACACCTCATCGGTTTCGTCCACTATTTTCAGTATCGCTCATTATTTTTTTAAAAGATAATTGTTTATTTACATCATATTAATAGTGTTTAACTATAATCATGCTGTAATTTAACTAGCAAACTTCCAAGTGGTCTTCGGCTAGCAAAATAAGCCATAACGATCTGGACAGTAACACTAGTGAGCATGGGAGTATGCTTTTCAGTGTGAACACATTGATTAATAAATACCGCTCCGGTGAGTTACTGACTGAAGACGAGCAATTTGTGATTACTGCATTGATTGATACCGCAAGAGATTAACCAGTATCAGTTGGGTTATGCACTGTATGCTAGATATTGAAGCATTATTGACTTGTATGATTTATGTGGATTTAAATCCCATTCGAGCAGATATCTGTGATAGTCTTGATGGTTCTAATTTTACTTCGGTACAAGAACGATTATTTACCTTAGTGAAAAACCATCAAAATATACTGATGAGAAAGAAATAGCGCAACCATCAGCATTGGCCCATTTTCTGCAGCAGAATCTAACCCGCTCCATCAATTATCCCTATGCCATTACTTTCTTATCTTGAATTATCAGATGCAACTGACCGCGCTATTCGCACCAATAAACCAGGATATATTCCCGAACATATTACACCTTTTTTGCAGTAGCTTGGCATTGATCCCCCTGCTTCGTTATAGTCGAAAAAAAATATAAAAATTTATTTAAATCTGCATCTGGTTCTCTCACACAGATAAGATGATTTAATCAACATTTTAGGAAAAGTGCAGCAAGGGCTTGTCTGGTAGGCGCTTGTTGTATTCTAAAGCAGTATAAATAATTTTTTAATATCGATTTATGAGAAATTTATTCAGTCAGTTGATAATTTTTTTATTCTGTAGTTGCATTATGTTTTCAGCTCCAAAATTTTTCCTTATTTAAAAAAGATGGCTGTCCTAAAAGGCGTCAAGTGGGCGGAGGGGTTACAGCATGGCGTAGATATGGTAAAAAATCAAATATCTTTTCCTCCCTAAAAAGCCAGCTTTACTTTATTCAAAAGTTTAGTTTAGATATACTTCTCTTGTTTACAATCCCTAATTCAAGTTCAACCTCTGTTTTAATTTGCTTAGGAAGCTCATAAGCAGGATCAGCTTTTATCGCTTTATTAAGATCTTTTAAAACTTGCGCTGCATGAACAGCAGAGCCATCCTTAAAGGCTAACGCACGTTCGGTATATGCTTGGGCAACTAATCTATTAGAAACAGGGTAAGCACCTTCAACCCGATGTTGAGCCTCTAATCGACTAACAATAAGCTCAAAATATGCTCTTGCTTCAGCAACGTTATGATCTTCTAATAACTGATGCCCTTGTTTTAGCATCCGCTCATAACAAGATTCCTCTAGTCCTATCATTTTTTTTACTTCATTAACAACAACAGTTAGTTCAGGAACAGCACTATTTTTATTCGCTAAAAATTGTTGAAAAGCAAGAAAAGTTCCTAATGCTCCTATCCCCTGATTAAAAATCCTCTTATCATTTGGCTCAGCTATTTCTGAATGGTTTGATGCTGATATTGCTGTTTTTGAAAAGGCAGCAGCCTGAACAGCCGATGGATGCAGAGGCATTTTCCCTGAAAATATTGACCTTGAAAAAAATTTACTAAGATTAAAATAGGTTCGCATAATGATTACCTCTTACATATATATTTTGATACTAACATAGGCGTATAAAATAAAACACCCGCTATTTTTTTATTAATCCTTTAGGCTTTTCTTTTGATTCTTCTTGTTGCTTTAACCTTTTTGCACGCTCAAGCATGGAGGCTCCAATGCCTGATTTACTAATAGCAATAAGCGATTCAGTATCATTTTGGACTTTTAATTCTCCTAAAGTCGCAGCTGCTTTCTGGGGAGTGAGTCCATATAATTGAGTTTCCTTAAAAATGCTCCTCGCATAAACTCGTAACACCGCATGCGCACAGTTATTATCCTGTCGTCCATAATTTTTATTTTCTTCTTCTAACTTTTTGTTCTCGTCTTGTATCTGCGCCACCTCTTCATCACTAATCGTGTATGCCATAAAATAGCGTATTTGATCCGGCGCTTTAATCGTTGAAAATGCAACTTGCTCAAAGCGACTATTGGCATGACGAAAATAGGCACTTGCCTCATATTGCCCATTAGGTAGTAGCTTTCCCTTCAGTTCTGCAATAGCAGCCTCTGTTACATTCCACCTTCCACTTAAAGGCCTATAACCAAAATCTGTTCTGGTGCCTGAAATTAAAGCCAGCTCCTGAGAGTTATCTGCTTTTATTTCCCCGTTTCGATAGGTTACTGCTGCTATATGGGTATCATCATTTACAGATAGTATGCCATTTTGGATACCTAATATAATTGTAGGGTTGACTTGTATAATAACTAAATTAGTATTGGGCTCTCTTCTACTTGCTGAAAGCGCGGTGAGTACAGAGGCCTTATTTTCTTCCCAAGTTTCACCACATTCAGTAGCCTTAACTATATCCAGAAGGGTGGACGAAAATGTTTCTGTTCGGTAGCGTCGAGACTGAAAAGAATTAATGCCTGGAATGGCCCCTTTCTTTATACTGCGTATAGCTTGCCTAATTAGTTGAAATCTAAGAGTAAACATATAAACACCCTACTGCAATTTTGACAAAACTTTATTGACTTTAAAACAATTTTCGAGAACACAAAATGAAAGTTAACTTTTTAACTTATAATACCACAAAAAAGTAGTACCTGTTATCAACATATATATGATAAATTAATCATTATAGAATAACCACCTAATTTAATCCCAGCAAAAAAACTGGCTTTTGCCGGTTTCATATCGTAATTGCCACCACCTTAATAGTGCTTAACTATAATCATACTGTAATTTAACTACTGAACTTCTCAATAGTCTTCGGCTAGCAAAATAAGCCATAACGATCTGGACAGTAACACCAGCAAGCACAGCAACACCCAAGATAAGGAAATTAGGTGAATACGCGAGACCTAACCATTGGGTCGTTAATAAAAAGCTGCCTAACATGGCCATACAACCACCTAAAGCACCTGATAGCAAACCAATCGTGAAAAACTCGGCAAGAATACCGTGTAATAATTGGCGTTTACTTGCACCTAAGGTTCTTAATACCGCTGTTTCTTGGTAACGCTCATTGTAGTGAAAATACAATATCGTGACTAATACAAGTAATGCAGCGATAAAAATGAATATAAAAATGCCGTTAATACCAATGCTTATTTTATCAAATAAATCGGTCAGATTTTGCATTAACTTATCAATTTCTATTACAAAAACAGTAGGAAACTTTTGTAATAGATTATTTAAGAGAACTTTTTTATATTCTGGCAAATAAAAACTGGTTACATAGGTAGTAGGTAAATTGCTCCAGGAGTCCGGTGAAAAAATAACGAAAAAGTTGGGATGAAAAGAATCCCATTCTACGCTACGGACACTGCTAATCACTCCAAATAACTGTTGATCAGCAACGGTAAATGTTAAGGTATCACCTAATTTCAAATGCAAACTATCTGCCATGGTTTTTTCCACGGAGATCAGGTTTCCATTACCTGACGAATTTTGCAGCGGTGTACCTTCTAAGATCTTATTATCAGTAGGCATTGATGTTGTCTGGGTTACATTTAAATCACGTGTTAAAGCACTGTGAGGTTTTTCACCTGGAAAATCTTCTATTGAGACAGGTTTACCATTGATTTCAACCAAACGAGCTCGAACCATAGGATATAAATCGGTGCGAGTTACTTTATGCTCATCAAGATAATTTTGAAAGGATTGCAACTCTTCCCCAGGTTGAATGTTAAATGCAAAATGATTAGGTGCATCTGGCGCTAATTTATTTTCCCATTGGTGTAATACATCGTTGCGCACCATACCTACTAATAAAAATAACGTAATAACCAAACCACTCGCTATAATTTGTAGCGTATTACTGCGCGCTCGCCAGAGAATATGTGCCAATGCCATTCGCCAAGCTGGTGATAATTTCCAGCGTAAACTAGCAATAGCGGCTAATACAAGGTAAGTTACAACGCTTAACGCACAAATGCCGATACTAATAATTGCTAGCACCATTAACGCTAACATCACATCGTTTGTTAATAAAACAACTAAACCAAATATCGCAGCTACTGCAAAACCATAAATAAATAATTGCTTAGTTGGCATTGCCTGACCACGACGATATAGGGCTTGTAAAGGAGATACATTACGCAATTGCCAAAGTGGAGGAAGAGCAAATCCTGCTAGTAATAAAAATCCAGCCAATAACGCAATTAAAAAAGGTGTGTAAGTAGCAACAGGTAAGGTAATTGAGAAGACGGTAGCTAAAAAGTAGCCTAACAACATCTGCCCGCCATAACCTATTGCACCACCTATTATCACACCAATTAATGCAATGATACTGAGCATACGCAAATATAATCCGCTTATTCTCGATGTTTTTGCACCTAAGCAACGTAACATCGCGCAGGTTTCAATTTGTTTTTGACTGTATTGTTGAGCTGCCAACGCAATGGCGATGCTAACTAATAATAAACAACCAATAGCAGATAAATTCATATATTTTTGCACGCGTAGCACATTGTGCTCAACACGCGGTTGGCTTTGCTCTAGTGTTTGAATTTTTTCATCGGCGTTTAAATGAGGTTCAACGGCTAGGCGCCATTCGTTAATATTATTTCGATGACCGGCAACTAATAATTGATAAGTCACACGGCTGCCAGGCTGAATCACTTTGGTTTGGGCAAGATCAGCCACATTGATTAAAGCACGTGGAGAAATGCTTAAAAAATCACTAATAGGATCAGGCTCACCGGTTAAAATTGCTGAGACATGCAAAGTCGCATCACCCAAACGTACGCTATCACCAAGTCTTAATTGCATTGCTGATAATAATCGTGCGTCCATCCAAATGGTACCTGGCAAAGGCACGCCTTTTGCTATTTTATCCTCAAGTGAAGTAACACTATTTTTAATACGTAAATTGCCTCGTAACGGGTAATCCTCGTCAACGGCTTTTATCGATGCCAATTGTAAGATGTCACCCACCGATAACATGCTTAAAAAGAGCGACACAGATGAGGTTTGCAAATCATCATCAACAGCTTGCTTTTGCCACTTCGGATCAATAGGTTGGCTGCTGCTTAATATCAAATCAGCACCTAACAATTGATGAGCTTCTAATAAAATCGATTGCTTTAACCGCTCAGAGAGAAAAGTTACTGTCGTTAAACCGGCAATACCAATAATGAGCGCTGCTAATAACAAACGAATACTAAAGGTTCGTAAGTGTCCTAATAATAATCGATAGGTAAAGTAGAATTTCACAGTCAACAGTTTCCTTGTTCGTTAAATTTAATTTACTATTTGTCCTGCAGCTAGATAAATTTGCCTTTGACAAAGTTGTGCTAATTTTTCATCATGCGTCACTAAAATTAACGTGGTTTGACGTTCTTTATTTAATTCAAATAATAAATCAATGATCTGCGCACCGGTATTTTGATCTAAATTACCAGTAGGTTCGTCAGCAAATAATAATTTAGGCTGAGTAATAAAAGCACGAGCTAAAGCAACTCGCTGTTGTTCACCACCTGACAGTTGCCGCGGATAGTGATGGTAACGCGAATCAAGACCGGTACGTGTCAAAATCTCTTTTGCACGAGTTCTAGCATCGCTAAAACCAGCGAGCTCAAGAGGTAACATGACATTCTCTAAGGCGGTCAGTGCGGGTAACAAGTTAAAGAATTGGAACACAAAACCGACTTGACCTGCACGCCATTTAGCGCGACCATCTTCATCTAGTAGGGTTAAGGAGATTCCCGCGGTACGAATATCGCCGGCCGACGGTCTATCCAATCCAGCTAATAAACCTAACAATGTTGATTTACCTGAGCCTGAGGCGCCTAAAATAGCAAGCGATTCTCCGGCTTGTACGACCAAATCAATGTTAGCTAATATAGTTATAGATCCAGCTGGGGTCTCTACTATCTTAGATAAACCCGCGGCTTGTAAAAGAGGAGGTTGTGTAATGCTATCCATCGTGCGGCACCTGTTAAGTAAAGTAGTGGTTACATTATTGTGTCTTTTGGGGTTGTTTGCCATTTCCATGCAAACCGTTTTGGCATCCCAAAAAACAATTTTGGTACTAGGTGATAGTTTAAGCGCAAACTACGGTATAAATCCAGCGGCAGGATGGGTTAGTTTGCTGGAGCAACGGGTAGTAAATGAAAAATACCCCTATCAAGTTCTCAATGCAAGTGTTAGTGGTGATACCACAGGAAACGGTGTAGCCCGTTTACCCGATTTACTCACACGCCACACACCAGCCATTGTCATCATTGAGCTTGGTGGTAATGATGGCTTACGTGGTATGGCACTGAGTATCTCGAAAGCCAATTTAGAAAAAATGATCGAAATGATCTTGAAGGCCAAATCGGTACCTTTATTGTTACAAATTGATATTCCACCTAACTATGGCCCAGACTATACCCACGCATTCCAAAAAATGTATATTGATCTAGCAAAAAAACACAATATTGCTTTAGCACCGCATTTTTTACAGGGAGTGGGAGATAATCCTAAGTTAATGCAATCGGATAAAGTTCACCCTGTGGCGCAAGCGCAGCCTTTATTATTAGATAACACGTGGCCTTACTTAGAGCCCTTATTAGCAACAAAAGGATAACAAACTAATCCATCGGCTAACTTTGGCTCAAACCAGGTTGATTTAGGTGGCATGATTTGTTCTTTATCCGCAACGCTTAGTAATTGTTGTGCTGAGGTGGGGTAAAGTAAAAAGCCCGCGCGCCATTGATTACTTTTTACACCATTTACAATGGTCTGCAATGCATCTTGGCCACCAATAAAATGAATGCGCTCATCACGGCGGATATCATTAATACCGACAAGAGGCTTTAGGATTTGTTCATTTAAAACAGAGACATCCAGATCAGCTAAGGGATTATGTTGTTCTGGTTGACGATAATTAATACGGTAATGGCCCGATGGCAAACACACCACAAATTGACGCGCATTTTGGGGCAATGTCGCTGCATCTAACTTCTCAATAAAAAATGATTCATTTAATCGACGTAAAAAAGCATCGTCACTTAATCCGTTGAGATCAGTTACCACACGATGATACGCTAAAATTTGTAACTCATTGGTTGGAAATAATCCGGCCAAGCAATAATTTTGGGGCAAAGGCAAATGAATATTCCCTTTTTCGCTTGCATATTGAAATGCCGCTGCACACCGGTGATGACCATCAGCAATATAGACTTTATCCATGATTGCAAAACGTGATGCAATAATATGCCTTGTGGTGGCATCTCGCATAGGCCATAAGCGATGTAAAGTACCATCAGGTGTTCGCGCTTCTAATAGCGGTTTGTCACTGGTAATGTCAGCTAATAATGCAGCTAAAATAACATCTGGTTTATAAGTTAATAACACTGGACTAACTTGAGCTTGTAAGGCTGCAATATGTAATGTGCGATCACGTTCCTTATCGGGACGTGTCAATTCATGTTTGCGCACCCAACCTTGTTCATAAGCAGCCAGCGATACTAACGCTAAAATACCCGTTTGACGGTGGTAAGAAGTACTAAGTTCGTAAATATAATAATTAGGTTCTGGATCGCGCCGTAATAATCCTTGTTGTTGTAGGAAATGAAATTTTTTGGCTGCCTGTTGATAAACCAAGGGATCGGTTGCTGCAGTATCATCCGGCAAATCAATTTCAGCACGGGTAATATGTAAAAAATTATTGGGTAAATGGCTCGCCAATGCGCGCGCTTGTGGAACGTCGACAATATCGTACGGTGGTGCAATCATTTCTCTGAGTGCACGGGGTTCTGGTAATAAACCAGTAAAAGGGTGAACCCACGCCGACATAACGACCTCCTAGATAGTTATGCACTTCTTAGAACAGAAATTCAGTATGAATAAGTTCATAACAAATAGCAACCATCTAATCAATTAATATCCAACCGCCAATCCGGTAGCATTACGGGAGTCAGCTGCACCGTATAATTTATCATCCACTACAACAATCGCTTGTGCCACACTCGGGAGTGCTTTTTGTTCTACACGATGACCTTGCTGTTGTAATTTTTCGATCGTATCTTGGCTAAATCCCTGCTCTATCACAATTTCATCTGGCAACCACTGACTATGAAAACGTGGGCTATTAATTGCACTGGCAATATCTAAATTATAGTCCAACACATTGAGTATGATTTGCAAGATGGTACTAATAATTCGACTACCGCCCGCAGCACCAATAACTAACACGGGGTTACCTTTTTTATCAAAAACAAAGGTAGGCGTCATCGAGCTTAATGGTTGTTTTTTAGCTTGAATTGCATTGGCGGCACCATCAATAACACCAAACATGTTGGACGCACCTACTTTGGCGGTAAAATCATCCATTTCATTGTTTAACAAAATACCTGTTCCTGACACAATAATCCCGCTTCCTAACATATCATTTAATGTTTGGGTATTAGCGACTAAATTCCGATCTTTATCAACCACGGAAAAATGTGCTGTTTGGGAAGACTCCTCAATTCTTATTGCTGGCATTTCTAATTTATTGGCAGGCGTATGTTGTTGTGAATTAATGGGTACTTGTTTTAAACGTTGCTCATCCAATAATTGTTTAAGGGGAACCTTTACAAAATTAGGGTCACCCAGATAATGATTGCGATCAACAAATGCTTTATTTAACGCTTCAGCTATGACGTGAATACTTTTGCTGCTATTTAATCCCCAATCAGCCAAAGGATAATCCTTGATTAACGTTAATATTTGCGCCAATGCCACTCCACCTGAGCTTGGTAAAGGCATCATTGCGATTTGATAATCATGATAGGTTGTAGTTAATGGCTTTAATTCTTGGATTTTATAATCCGCTAAATCAGTCAAAGTAATTATGCCACCATGCTTTTTCATATCAGCTGCAATCACATCAGCAATTTGTCCTTGATAAAAAGCAAACGCACCTTGCTTGGCAATTAAGCGTAATGTATTAGCTAAATCTTTTTGGATTAATATATCCCCTGCAGCTAATAATTTCCCTTGTGGCATGTAAATCGCTTTAGTTGCAGGCCATTTTTGAATGGCTGATTGTTTTTCAATTAATAATTGCGCAAAATTGTTGGTAACTAAAAACCCATTTTGAGCCAATTCAATGGCAGGTTGCATGACTTTTGCTAAAGGCAATGTTCCATACGCTTTTTGCACATACGTTAAACCCGCAACCGTTCCGGGTACACCAGAGGCTAAATAACTATTGCTGATTTTTTCACGATCAACCATTTGATCTTTATCTAAAAACATCTCGGGCATTGCTGCTAATGGTGCTTTTTCGCGATAGTTAATGGCGATGGTTTTATTCTGTTTTGCTAAATGAATCATCATAAATCCACCACCACCAAGACCACCACTACCTTGGCGTGTCACACTGAGTGCAAATGCAGTTGCCACAGCAGCATCAACGGCATTACCACCATCTTGTAAAATTTTCACGCCAACCTGACTAGCGATATTATCAGGGGAGCTTACCATCCCATTTTCGCCTATGGCAGGATGAAATCGTGCGAATAAGGAATCACCTGTAATGGCAAAACAAGGTGGGGATAAAAAGGTAAGAAATAGAATAAGAAGGTAATTCCTTTTATTAAACACGATATTCTCCTTAATTTATTAGAGCTATAACTCTTCATGACAGTTTTGGTATTTGATGAGATAATGGCATCCTGATTCTACTAGCTAGTATACCGTTATTTCACTTAAGTCATAAGGAGTTTTATTTATGACGCTTGAAGCATTAAAAGCTTACATCAAAGAAACTGACCTGATTCAATATCCTGACGAGTCGAGAATGCATCTTTCTGAGCTGAATCAATTATGGCGACGCTGGGTGGCACATGAGGATCCTGTCGCTGGTTTTGAATTAGCGTTATTAGCACACTTCTTTCTTATTCAAGATCGAGCACCTTATCCAGAGGATCTTGGAGAAGAATGGTTGTCCTGCCCCGAGATTTTAAAAGCGCGTGTAACATCAGCTGTATCAGGATGGAGTGGTCAAAGATCATTTGCATTACTAAAGAATACTCCGCCAGATAGAGATTATGCATTGCAATTTATGGAGATGGTTTGCGGGAAAATTCAACAAACTCCCTATGGCGCCGCGCTAAGAGGTTTTTTACATTCGAAATTTTCTATCGTAATGCATGTTGAAGGCCAGGCAATCAGCTACTGGGATGAGAGTTCGGCCATAACTCACTATCAAGAAGCTAAAGGCATTGGTGTGGCTCTTTATAACGCAGTAGCTTTAATGCTTAAACCAACATTAAGAAGAAAAGTAAGAGCTAAAAGTTTTTTTGAAAGCGTCAAACTATTGCTAGAACAAACCGCAGCAACCAATTTTGGGCCTGCAAATTATTGTTTAGGATTAATGCATGATGCGCCAGGAATTACTATTGACGAGCAAGTGGTTGTCCCTGTAAATCTAAAATTTGCAGCGGACTATTATTTACGGGCACTGTCACAAGGTCTTGTCGATGCTGTCACTAAATTACAAAAAAGAGAAATATTAGCAGTACTTGAACCAGAACAGGTTCTCAATTTACTTTATTTAATAAAAAGATTTTCTCCTGAGAGTTTGCCTGCATTTGCTCGATATTACTATGAAAAGCACGATTATGATTTTGCTCTCCTTTTTATGGTAGAGAATGTGCTGGCGAGTGCTGCAAATAATATTTACGATAATTTGCAAAAACTGATAGAAATGTGGGAAGGAAGGTTGCCTCTAGAAACTTACCGAGCTGAAATTAATGGGGTTCAATATACTGCTAGTCTAGAAATTGCAGAGCTAGCTCATTTTGTGGGTGCAGATAATAAAGGTAGCCATATGCTATGGCTTTCAGATTTTTCTGGATTATTAAAAGAATTGAAAAACGGCGTAGAACCTTTTCTTACTGATCGTAACCATTATAAAAAACTTGAAAAAATAGAGAAAAAGCTTATTCAAACTCGCAGGTCATTAGGAAGGTTCATAGGAAAGCGATTTGGCAATGAAGTTCCATTTCACCTTCGGTTAAATGATCTATTTTTAGAAATGAGTAAATACAATAGTTTAACAGATGAAACTTTTACCAAATGTGTACACCATTTTTCTGACCATATCAATCCTAATTCTTTATTCAAATTTATTCCCCTTAATACTCGTCTTACTATTGTTATCACAGTATTAGAAGCATCACCAAGAAATGCCGTCGTTAACTTCTTATTGGCTATAGCTTATCGGGGGCAAGGCAATTATGAAAAGGCCGTAGAGTGTTACGCCCGCTATCAATTTTGTCAAGGCACTGCTCATATAACTAGGGATGTAGCCGCTAGTGATTTAATTGCTTTGGCAGAGCAAGCCCTACACAACGAACATAAACCTGATGCATCCTCTTTGCATTTGTTTTCTATGGTGCAAAGCTTAACTTCGCAAGCAAATAATGATACTGATGAACCTCCACCTGTTCGTTCAAAAGGAAGTCCTTTTAGCGTAGAAAATTTACGAAATGACACATCCCATCTCATTGATGTGATCACAGCCTTATGCGAATTTCAACTGCGCCAAGCTATCGATACGAGATGTGAAATAGAAACTTACTGTGCTCTAACACGCGCATTAATGGCAGACAATAAACATCAACAAGCCATAGAAAAATGGGAAGGATATTATCGCTATATCGAAAGTTGTCAGCCGCAATATACTGCAGCAATAGCTTATATAATTGCCTCTCTTTATGAAGTCATGAGCACAGCTAGAGAGCTACGGCCGTACACTAAACCTTTAGATAAAGCAACGACATGGGCTCTTAAAGCGTATTATACTACCGAAATTGCAGCTGATAATACTCCATCTTACAGAAAACAAGCTGCTATTCTAACCACTCAAATTCTGATAAAAAAAGGTGAATATCAAGAAGCTGAATTGTGGTTTTCACACATACAACAGAATTTAACACAACCTTTAAATAATAAAGAAATAGTTGAATTAGTGGAAAGCGTATATGCCACACAAAACATCAAATCCTTTGAAACCCTTTTATCAACTGGATCAATCGATAATCTCGATTGTATCAATCTCCTTGATACATTAGTTTCATACCTACCAATTTTAGTAAATGAAGATGGCGATGAGGATGATATTTATAACACCTTACGCCAACCTATTAGTGAAAGAAAAGCCGAACTAGAAAAGGCGCTTTATGCTGGTACAGGTGCTCTCACAACAATGGCGAGCTGGCTTACAACCGGTGAAGGATTTTTCCGACAACAAGTGGTGCTTGGCGATGAGGAAATGAAAACTATTCGACCTTGGCAAAGCAAAAGATTCTCTAACTAAAATCAAGAAACTTTCGATGTCGCTTATCATTTGATACCATATATTTTTTGTAACAAGCAGAGAGTGAACAAAATGACTAAAAAAACAATTTTTATTACCGGTGCCACTGCAGGTTTTGGAGAAGCCATCGCGCGATTATTTGCAGAGCATGGTTGGCAACTCATTTTGTTAGGACGACGCCAAGAACGACTTGCTGCATTAGCAAAAGAGCTTGGGGCAAAAACCAAAGTCCACACTGTAGCCATTGATGTTAGTGATGCTAAAGGATTGCAAGAAGGTGTGGATAATCTTCCCTCTGAGTTTAAAGAAATTGATGTTTTGATAAATAATGCTGGTTTAGGTTTAGGATTATCTCCTGCTTATGAAGGTAATTTAGATGATTGGAATACCATGATATCAACTAATATTAATGGATTATTAAATTCCACTCACGCCATTTTGCCTGGTATGGTAAAGCGCAATAAAGGACACATTATCAATATAGGATCGATGGCTGCAACAGTTCCCTATCCTGGTGGCAATGTATATGGAGCAACGAAAGCGTTTGTTTCGCAATTTACTAAAAATCTAAATTGTGATCTGCTAAAAACAGCTTTGCGTGTCACCAATATTGAACCAGGCGCTGCAGAAACAGAGTTTTCGGTAGTACGTTATAAAGGTGATATTGATAAAGCAGCTGCTGTTTATCACGGTATGAAGCCTTTGACGGCGGAAGATATTGCAAACAATGTTTATTGGGTTGTAACTCAACCTCCCCATGTTAATATTTTAAGTCTTGAAATATTGCCTACCAACCAAAGTTATGCTGGGTTTACGATGCATAGAGAGGAATAGAAAAAACTTTTTTTGCTTGCTATTTTATTTTTATACCTTCCGTTAAAATATCTGAAGCAATCACTGTTCGTTAGCTAAAAATGATTGTTTCAGATGTTGTGATATACTTTACTAGTTTTGCCTTAATACAACAATATAATAAGTAAAATTAATCAACTAATAAGTGAATATCATGGGTAAATTAAAATCAAGAATTGTCGAGCTATGTAATGATGCACTAAACATTCCCGCACATTTTTTAGGAAAACTAGGCCGATCAACACAGCTAATAAGCAATCAATCACTTTCAGGTGATGCCTTTCTAAATGAATTATTACAAAATGCGGATGATGCAAAATTCGAGACACCAAGAGTTCGGCATATTAATATAGAAATCATTAATGGCTGGTTGATCTTTTCTCACAATGGTTTGCCATTTGAGGTAGATCATCTTGAGGCAATTTGTGATACAGCAAATCGCAAACGAAAAAAATTGCATGATAACAACTCAATTGGTAATAAAGGCATCGGTTTTAAAGCACTATTTTCTATTTCGGAGCGTGTCATTGTCTTTAGTGAAGAGGACATTTTTTCATTTGATAAGCATTATGAACCCTGGCGTGCTGTAGATGACTTTCCATGGGAAACAACTCCAATATATATAGAGCAAAAACAATTACCCCCACATTTGTTACAATTTGCTAATGGTCAACAGGTAACGTTCGCAATTCAGTTAACTTCCGTTAGTCACACTATGGCTCTTCAGACAGTAAGGAATTTAATTCAAGAGCCAAAAGGAATGCTCTTTTTACGAGAAGTTAGGAGTTTAACCTTCCGTGATGAAAATCGCAGTGAACATCTTCAATGGACTCCAGAGCTAATAGAAAACACCCCTACTTTTTCCATATCAAGACAACATGTACAATCCACAGGCGCTACCCAATATGAAAAGACCTGGTTAAAATTCTCTCAGCAAATACCAATTCCCGCTGAAATCCAACAGCAATTACGAACTACGGCAAATGTCGCTGAAAAATATATGACCGCCGAAGCAATTTCTCTAGAATTGGCATTTGAATATAATAACAATGGCGTAATACCAGCAAAGGGTGTTAATCTTTTTTGTTTCTTACCTACCACCTTACAAATTCCAGGTGGATTTTTGGTTAATACGGAACTTTTCTTAGAGTTAGCGCGCAAGAATCTAGATGATAAACCATTGTCGATTCAATGGAACACTTTTTTAATTCAACAGGTAATTCATAATCAATTTACCTTTTTACATTATATTGCCCAAAGGACAGGCTTTTGGCCCTATATTTTTGACCTAATGATTGATGAATTCCCGAGCTCACTTGCTTCACTAGCAAGTTCGAAAAAGAACATTATGGCTCCTATGAAGCCAGGTTTAGATAATACTGCTATTGTTAAATCAATTCATTTAAATGGAAGTTTAACTATAGCAAGCTCTATCATTGATGAACTTAGATTCCTTGAAAGGTTTGGCACTGATCAACTCAAAGCAGCAATTGCACATCCTCAAATCCCTGTTGCCAAACTAAGAAAATATGATGCCAAGATATTTGGCCTGACAGAAATTGGCGCTTATATTAAAAGCGATTTCTTTCAGCAACAACTAAAAAATAGAACTGCTGATGGTCCACGATTAGCAGCTGAATTAATTAAATATGCAGCCCAATTATATGACATATGGCCAGAAAGCGACAGGCCAGCGCTAATAACATTTTTTCGAGATCTGCCTTTCATTCTATCCTCGCAACATACTGTTAAAAAGCCGAGTGAAATTTTACTCCCTGATGACACTTTAAAATACTTGGCTGTGAATTGTATTACAATAGTTCATGCAACAATTTATGCTTTGGTACGTGATAAAGAATCCAATGAAGCAAAGTTTTTAAAAGAAATTAAAGTTAACGAGCTTTCCATTCCACAAGCTGTCAGCGAGGTGAATAAACACCCTGATAATATTGAGAATTTTACAAAAAGAGTTTTTGAAAAATATAGGACTAATTTAACTAGCCTTGATAAACAAGATTGGGAAAATCTCAAAAACTTAAAAGTTAAAACCAAAAAAGGAACATTTTCCCCTCCTGCAAAAGCTTTTTTATCAAACGCTTATCATCCCAAAGAACCTCTTGCAGAATATATAAACAGTGATGTGGTTGTCGCTGATAGCTATCTACAAGGTGAAAATGCAGTAGGAATTAATCTATGGCGAGCTTTTTTTGCAAATTTGGGTGTTAACCAGGAAATTAATGGGGAAAATTTAGCACAACTGGTTGAGAGTCTTCATAAGCACCCTGAAGCTCTTATAAGAGTTACCGGTATAATCCATCATAAATGTATGCATGGGATAGATAATTATGTAGACAAATTAAAAAAATTACCGCTAGTTACTGTTGATAACGTCGTCAAAGAGAATGAAGAATTTTATTTTAGTGATGCTTATCAACCCGTGATGCCAGTACAAACTATGGTCAACACATTAAATTATGTTTCTGCAGCTTATATGCAACCAGATGGTACGGATAGAAAAGCATGGTTACTATTTTTCTCTAAATTGGGCGTTAAGGATAGGATTTCCCTTCGCTTTAAGGAGGGATATCATTATCGTAAACATTTCAGTGACAATGTTGCCTATGGTTCCGAGTATTTAGCCTGGTTAGAAACACATTATGGTAGAGATTCCCTTATGCCTTCAGGAACAGCAGGGTATCAAGGTCAGCATTGGATATCCGGTTACTTTGAGATTGATTATTTGTTACAAATAGTTAACTCAGTAATTTTTTGGCAAATTATTCGTGATAACTGGGCAACCATCCAACAACATAAGGAGGTTACCTATCATACACGCTTCTCTGATAAAGAAGTTAAAGCCAATGTATATTATTATGTTCATGCTTTTTGTATTCGATATTATAGGAAGCAACCCAGTGAATTATACATACCAAGCCTAACTAGCAATATAGGTGCCTCCCTGCCATCGGTACAGATGGCAGCTGTTTTATCAGACGAACAGCTACGCGGACTTGGTTTTCGAGAATACTTATCTGGAGAAGACACCGTCACTGTACTCAATGGTATTGCTGGTGAAATGTCTACAGTGGAGACTCCTAAACAAATTAGTGCTATTTATCAAAATCTTGCTGCTAACTCTGAAATCTTACCTACAACCACCCCGATGGAAGATGAAGTATTATTGCTTTCACAAGCAGGGGAGTTTTTACCAAGCTCGCAATTATTTGTTCTTGCCACTGATGAGGTACGATCACGAGAAAAAATACCGCAAATGCTATGGCGTCCTGATGCCTCAATAATTGATGCGGAAAATATGGAAAGAGTGGGACGTTATTTAGGAGCTAATGTTATTAAAAAAGAGGAGTTATCAGTTAATCCTACTATTGATATGAGTCGAGATAATTGCGAGTTAATTGCACAACGTTTAATCCTGGTTGGGGTTTTACAGGCAGAAAATCAACTTATTGATAGCGCCACATTTTCAAAATATATGACCTCTTTTATTAGAGATTTATTTAAAAAACTGAAAAAGATGTCATTTCACATAACAAGCAGTTTACATGTTAGCTATAAAGACGTGTTTTCTACCGCTGTTAATGCATGGGTTGATGAGTCATCACCAAATATTCAACTCTTTTATCAAGATTATGATGTTTTCTCATTTAGACCTATCCTTCGTTTTTTAATAAGATATTTTTCAATACAAATTGATTTTGATAATGTTGAAAAAATATTTTTTCAGGATATCCCTTTGCTCTTAACAGACTTTAGTGGGCCTCTATTTACTGAGGAAAATCTAAAGTTGGCTATGATTCTATGCGATAGCATAGAAAGTGAGGTGGCTAATGAGAAAGAACCTATAAGTGCCGATGAAATGGAAAGCACTGTCTTAGCACCAACAACAAGCACGCAGTCAGTTGCATCTGAAGAAAGTAGCGATGAAAATGAAGACATGGATGTTGATAAACCAGCTACTAATCAAGTAGTGCCTACTTCATCGCAGCCATCAGCGTCGTCAAGCGCTGCATCATCAAGCGCGCGAGTTTTTTCAGGTTTTCTTTCATCAAATGGAGGACAACGCAGCAGTAAACTCAGGAAGATTGAAACACCTACAACCCCTAATGCAGCACATGCAGAGCAAGGACAAGATAGCGGGAACCAAGCAACATCCTCTGATTCAGAGGATGACTTTGATTATGCAGATCGTGCTCGAGAAGTAAAAACAATGACACAAACCACTCTTGTTCAATTATGGGATTTAAAAAAAGGCTCGAAACCTTCTGGTTTATTTAAACAATCTAAAGCACCCAATGAAAAAACACGAAAACAAGTGGGTGATATTGGTGAGCAATATGTTTACAATCATCTGAAATCCCAACAATTTCCAGGTTGGCGCATTACTGAAAATGATGATGGGTTTGAGGCAACAAATGGTGAAACATTATGTAGAGTTATTTGGTACAACAAAAATAACATTGATAAGAACAAGGAGGAAAGAAGCACTTTACCTTATGATATTACCATTGAACATTTTAGGGCTGCAGAACCAACACAAGTAACACGCACAGAATATATTGAAGTTAAAGCAACACGTGGCAAAGAATGGAAAGATCCCGCTCTTTCTAAAAATGAAATGGAAATCTTGATCCGCTATGGCGAAAATTACAGCATTTATTATGTCCTCGATGTCAAAGGCAATATCCAACATATTTTAATATCTGATCCATTAAAAGCTATTAAAGATGGGGAAATGAAAATTGATGGGGAGATTCGATTGCAGGTAGGAAATCGCAAAACACAAAGCTTTTAAAAGTAAATTTAATCAAGCCTCTCAGGCCTAGAGTCAATATATTCCTCTAAACTTTGGGCTTGATTTTGATCTAAAGCTACAAAAGGTAGCGGTAATATGATTTTTTTGCGCATGACACCATCTTCGAATTCCGGTAATTCAATTTCAGTGTCTTCTTCTGCTAATAGCGTATCGCGCATAAAATTATATTTTGCACCGGTCACTTTTATACCTTGCTCAGGTTCACGAATAATAGTAGGGCGTAAAAAAATCATTAAATTCGTTTTTTGTACGTTTTTTGAAGTATTGTTCAGTAAAAAACCAACACCAGGAATATCACTTAAAAAAGGTACTCCTTCTTCCGCATCTTGTTCTTGTGTTTGAATTAATCCACCTAATACTAAAATGTCACCATCATTCACTAAAACCGTGGTATTAATCGCGCGGTTAGCAGTAACTGGCTGATTATTTACATCAAAACGTAAAATATTATCGACTATTTGTTCAATTGCCAGATGAATTGCTTTGTCTTGAGTAATTTGTGGAATAACAGCTAAGGATAAACCGACTTCTTTAAATGCGGTTGTCTTAAAAGGTGCATTATTACTGGTGCCATCGGTAATATATTCACCTGAAGTATAAGGTACGGTTTGACCAACAAAAATAACAGCCTGGCTATTATCTAAGGCTAATACGCTAGGGGTTGCTAATATATTGCTATCGGACTCTGAATTTAATGCACGCAATAAAAATCGTAGCGAACCATCTTTTATATAACCGACATTCAATCCGCCAGGTAAAGCAGCCACATCGCCCTTAATAAGTGTTTGTTGTACGGTATCAATAATGGGGTTAGTACCAGTAAACCCACCATAGGTATCACCGCCCCCACGCCACTCAACACCTAATTCCTCACTGACATCATGGGATAATTCCACGATTATCGCCTCTATTAATACCTGCGCACGACGCACATCTAAGCGATTAATCACTGTTTTTAAACTGCGCATTAAACTGGGTGGCGCGGAAATAATTAGCGCATTCATGTTAGGTTCTGCCTGTACACCGTAACCACCAATAACAGTACCTAATGCTTGACGATTACCAGATTGCCCTAAGCTACTACCTCTATCTGAGGCTAAATCACTGTTATAACCACCATCTGATCCTACAACATCGGGTGTTGTTGAGCGTTGTACATCGACATTTACGGCCGTATTATTACGCATTGGCGGTAAAGCTTGTTGACCACCAGTACCGCCGTTCGCAGCACCATGATAACTGCTAATAATATTACTTAATACAGGAACCATATCCTCTGCTTTCTGATATTTAAGATAAATAACTTCGGTATTACCCACATTATCAGCCGGCACATCTAATTGCGCGATAAGTGCGCGTAATTGTAAGCGACGTTTTTTATCACCACTTAATAATATGGTATTACTTCTATCATCAGCTGATAATACGACGTTGCTTTGTTGTGGCTCATTCGGGCGACGATTAGCTGCGGTTAAGTTATTGACTACTTGCACTACTTCACTCGCGGTTGCATGCTGTAATACGATATGATCAACACCATCCGTATCTTCAACATCAATCCTCTCTACAATCTCAGCTAAACGATTAACAGTGCCCGCCCTATCAGCAGCGATAAGGACATTCGAGCCAGGATATGCCGCCAAATGGCCTTGGGGGGAAATAAGATTGCGAAGGACCGGTACTAAACCTGCAGCATTCACAAATTGTACGGGAATAATTCGCACTTCCATCGAATCACCAACACCAGAACCAATTGGGGTATTCATAAACTTCGCTGATGCATCAGGAACAATCTTAATCACACTCCCTTCATCAACCGCAGCAAAACCTAATACTTGTAACGCAGCTAAAAAGACTTGATAAACCTCATCAGGAGAAATAGGCTGATTGGAGATAATGCTGATTGTACCACTCACTTTCGGATCCAGAATAAAGTTTTTCCCCGTTTCACGTGAGACTTGCTCTACCACTGTTTTAATATCAGCATCTTGCAGATTCCAAGTGCGCTCTTTGTTAACAATTGTCGCTGATTCAGCAGGAAGTTGTGGGAGTGGGGATAAAGGTTCTTCTGCCATCACAGGCATGCTAGCAACTAGCAGTAAGCTTATTAAACAATCTATACGACGTTTTAATGACAGCATCCGATGGCACTCAGCACTTAATTAATAGTTAGATAATCTCATCGTACCTCAATTGAGCTGTTTGCACAAAGGGCTAATTTATATAGGTGCTAGCAAATCAATAGGGCTCAAACTAAAAGCTTTTTATCATGTGGGTTTTAAAAGTTGACCAAGATGAATTCGCTGCTCAGGAGCTGTATCAAAAATAATTTCTTGAGAAAATTCCATGCCCAATTTATTGGCTTTAGCCTCTAATAGACCAATGACAAGATCAAGATGCCCATAACCTAAAACAGTGAAAGAAGTTGCTGTTGTGGGTATGAAATAGATTAACAAGGCCATAATTTTTTCTACCATTGCAATGTCCCGGTTACCCGTAGCTTCTAGCTGTGCAACAGCTTTTTTTCTTGTTTGATGTGCGGCAGAATCTACTTGATAAACTCCTTTTGCTCTTCGTTGAGAATAATATTTAAAATTTAAACTCTCCCTTTTAATATCTTCCTCAGTAACTTTTCCGGCATCAGCATATTGTTGATAAAACTTCCTGGTCGCAGCAAGTACCAAAGCAGATTCGTCAATTCTAAATACTTTTTTGCCTTGTGTTTCTGCTGCTTTTGTAAAATAAGTTTCCATCATTTCATCTTCAGTAAAATCCTTGCTAAGATTTAACTTCATTTTTTTATTATATTCTTGTTCTATCAGATATCCTCGATATTCTTTGACGCACTCTTCGTCAGAACTCGTTGCAATCTTATCCAAATAACTTTGAAAAGGGTTAACAAAGCCGTCAATATAATCAAATTCAAGCGGAACTTCTTCTATGAGAAAATAATTGGCGCCGTTAAAAGCGGCAGCAATTTCTTTGGTAATTAAATTATTTTCCACATACCCTTTATGATGTGATCCAAAAAAATAAACGGTATGATCTCCGAATTGCACTTTTCTAAAATGGGGTAATGGTTGATGTCCTTTTCTTTTATAAAATTTTAGTGCTTCATTAATATTGAGTTGATTATGATCACAGTTCCAAGATAGAGTTTTGTTTTCTAGTCGAAACCTCTTTAAATGGACACGTATCTCATCTTCAGAAGGATTCGTTGTGATTAATACGCTAAGTTCTTTGGTTATTTTTTCTAAAAATGCAATTTGTGATAATAAAGCAATAGATTGACCCCAAACCGAATGTTTTTGCTTTTCTAAATACATATCATTCAAAATACTGCCAAGCCTAGCGATAACTAATACTAGAAAATCGTTATCCATTTTTATAGCAAGATCAGATTCCTTATATTGTTTATATCTTTCATAATTTAATATTGTCGCCATACTCATTTTATAGCGGTCATCATCAAAGCTAATTTTTTTATTTTCTTCAAGATATGTTTTTACAACATCACGCGTTTGCTCATCGCTCGGCTCAGGATGTGATACTAATAAAGTACGAATAGCAACTATTGCTTTGCGCGCAAGAGCAATTTGCTCTGAATAAGTTGTTGCACGCACCCAACTAAAGTAGGTACGGCTTTTTTCATATTCTAGCGATTTACAAAGCTTTTCTAGGTGAGCTAATGCCTTGCGAAGAAATTCACTATTGGGTCTGACAGGGAATTCGGTTCCCATGAAGAAGTATGCCTCTAAATCTTATTACTTATTCGACCAACTATATCATGGGTTTGATGGTTAAGCAAGGTAAAATATAATCTTAAATAATCTATTTCAATCTTTCTTTGGTCTCAACATTAATCGTTCTAACTGACCATTGCGATTTAAAATCACACCGTCATTTAAAATTTCAACTAATGTTGCTTTGCCATCAATGGAATCGCCAATGCGATAGACTTTAGCGGGAGCGCCACCATTAGAAATTAATGCGGTTTGCTCTGCAATAGGCTCTTTTACCATTACACCTTGTAATATAAAAGGTAATTGTGTTTTAACAATGGTGTCATAATTATCTGCAGTGGCAATTCCAAATAAATGGAAATTAACAATATCGCTTGCAGAAGGTATTACTTTAGTAGTAATCGCAACTTCACCTGTGTTGTTCTCCACTTTGTTGGTTTGAAGAGAAATAACATGAGTAAGAGATAAAATAAAAATAAATCCGCTGATAGCTAATGCTATTTTTGGAGCATAAGGGTGAGACACTAACGATCTAAAATCTGCTGTATTAAATGCTAACATGTTTTACCTTCTTGCAAAAAACGACTAATTAAAATGCGCTGCATTTCGCTGGTTCCTTCATAAATTTGTGCCACTCGCACATCGCGATAAATACGCTCTACGGCAAAATCTTGTAAATAACCATAACCGCCATGAATTTGTATTGCATCAGAGCACACTTTCTCTGCCATCTCAGAGGCAAATAATTTTGCCATCGCAACAGCTTGCGTACACGGTTTGCCTGCTTGTTTTAACATTGCCGCATGCCAAATTAATTGTCTTGCCGCTTCAAGTTGTGTTGCCATATCGGCTAAACGAAAGGCAATGGTTTGATGCTCAATCAGATGTTTGCCAAATGTTGCACGTTCTTTAGCGTATTGTAACGCAGCTTTATAAGCAGCGCGCGCCATGCCAACACATTGCGCAGCAATACCAAGACGACCACCTTCTAATTGACTTAATGCAATTTTATATCCTTCACCTTCATTGCCTAAACGATTTACCACGGGCACTTCTAAATTATCAAATACTAATTGTGCCGTATCTGAAGCACGTTGTCCCATTTTTTTTTCAATATGAGCTACTTGATAACCTGCTGTATTGGTTGGAACAATAAACGCACTAATGCCTTTTTTCCCAGCTTTTTTATCTGTTACTGCAAAAACCAAAGTAATATCGGCATTTTTTCCTGAGGTAATAAATTGTTTTACACCGTTAATAATATATTTATCCTTGGCTAAAACGGCAGTAGTCATTAAATTCGCTGCATCACTACCTGCTTGTGGCTCGCTTAGGGCAAATGCACCTAAATAATTTCCCGATGCTAAGGGAGATAAAAATTGTTTTTTTTGTTGATCATTGCCATATTCTACTAGCGACATACAAACAACAGAATTATTTACACTCATCACGGTCGAACAACTGCCATCACCAGCAGCAATTTCTTCTATGGCGATCACATACGATAAATAATCGGCGCCCGATCCTTGCCACTGTTCTGGTACTAACATACCCATCAATCCCAATTGACCCATTTTTTTGATAGTATCAGCTGGGAAAATGGCCTGGGCATCCCATTGCGCTGCAAAAGGTAATAATTCCTTATTGGCAAAATCACGTGCCATATCACGAATTAAAAAGTGTTCTTCTGAGACTATCATAATCATATTCCAAATCGTTTTTGCCGTAGATGCATTCTTTAGATTATACTTTAACTAACAACTTAATAACGCACCATGAAATTTTTATGCAACAACTTACCGCACAATTCTCTATTTACTATAGTCAATTTCTAAATGAGAAGGGCGAGCTCACGCAACCCTTACCCGATTTTGCACAAGATCCTTCTGTGCTAGTCCCTTTATATGAAATGATGGTCCTCACAAGAGCTTTTGATAGCAAAGCGACTATGTTGCAGCGCACTGGAAAATTAGGTACTTATCCTTCTAGTTATGGGCAAGAAGCTATCAGTGTCGCCATAGGCAGTGCAATGCAACCTACCGATGTGTTTGCAGGTTACTATCGTGAATACGGCGCCCATTTTCAACGTGGTGTGAAAATGGAAGAAATTTTATTGTATTGGGGCGGTGATGAGCAAGGTAGTAATTTTGCAGAGTGTAAAGAGGATTTTCCACATTGTGTTCCTATCGCTACCCAAGTATTACATGCAACAGGTATCGCTACTGCGATGAAGCTTCGTAAGCAACCGCGTTGTGCAGTCACCATTTGTGGTGATGGCGCTACTTCTGAGGGTGATTTTTATGAGGCGATTAATTTAGCTGGTGTATGGAAATTACCGATTGTCTATCTCATTAATAATAATCAATGGGCTATTTCTGTTCCTTTAAAATTACAAACCGCTTGCCAAACATTAGCCCAAAAAGGTATTGCAGCAGGTATACCAGGCGAACAGGTGGATGGTAATGATATTATTGCTGTGCGTGCTGCGCTTGATAAAGCATTGGATAGAGCGCGACGCGGAGAGGGGCCTTCATTAATTGAAGCATTAACCTATCGATTAGGTGATCATACAACAGCAGATGATGCACGGCGTTATCGCGATGAAAATGAGGTAAACTCAGCCAAACAAAAAGAACCTATTAAACGCTTACAAAAATTTTTAGTGGCGCAAAATTTATGGGATGAAGTAAAAGAAAAAAACTTATTGACTCATTGCCAACAGCAAGTTGAAAAAGCTGTTCAAGCTTATGAAAATAGACCACATTCATCGGTAAGTGAAATGTTTGATTATATGTATGCTCAATTACCAAATGAATTAGCAGAGCAACGCGAAATAGCATTAGCTTATTCCAAGGAAAATAAATGACTACATCTGATGGTATCACCTTAGTCGAAGCAATTACTCAAGCATTGGCTTATGAGTTATCAGCAAATCCCAATCTTGTGGTATTTGGTGAAGATATTGGCGCAAATGGTGGTGTATTTCGCGCTACTGCTGGTTTACAACAACGCTTTGGTGCGGATCGCGTGCTTGATACACCGCTTGCTGAATCCATGTTAGCAGGAATTGCAGTGGGTATGGCGGCACAAGGATTAAAACCGGTGTTGGAAATTCAATTTATGGGGTTTGTTTATCCTGCATTTGATGAAATCGTAAATCACATTTCACGATTGCGTAATCGCACACGTGGGCGATTAAGTTGTCCTATGGTGATTCGTATTCCTTGTGGTGGTGGTATTCATGCCCCAGAGCATCATTCAGAAAGTACAGAGGCAATTTTTGCACATACCCCCGGCTTACGCGTTGTAATTGCAGCCTCACCCGTACGTGCTTATGGTTTATTATTAGGTGCTATGCGATCGAATGATCCGGTCATTTTTTTAGAGCCAATTCGCCTTTATCGAAAAACAAAACAAATCGTGCCTGATAATGGTATTGCCTTACCGATTGATAAATGTTTTTTACTACGCGAAGGGTCACATGTTACGTTAATTAGCTGGGGCGCTTCTACCCATGAAACATTAACTGCCGCAGAGAAATTAAGCCAACAAGGTATTGAAGCTGAAGTTATTGATGTGGCTAGTATTAAACCTTTGGATATGGACACTATTTTACAATCAGTGGAAAAAACGGGGCGCTGTGTCATTATCCATGAAGCACCACGTACCTGTGGCGTGGGTGCTGAAATTGCAGCGCAATTAGCGGAAAAAGCGTTAACTTCTTTACAAGCACCTATTTTACGAGTTACAGGCTATGATACGGTGATGCCGCTTTATCGGTTAGAATATGAATATATTCCTTCTGAACAACGCATTGTAGATGCAGTACAACAAGTGATGGCATTTGGATAATTTTAATTAAAATATTTAAGAATAAGTTTAACAAAAAATAACCGAACTTTTATAATGAGCCTCATTATTTCCGTTATCTTTGCCAACCCCAAATTACCTTTTTGCATTCGCATGTAACAATCATTAATGGGATTTTTATAATCCATCCCAAGTAAGCCCTCATCTTGAAAATGGTATTTTGCTAAAGTAGATAAGATCTTAGCTGGAACGTTAGTTGTACCAAAGCCAAATTGTTGATTGAACATTTCAGATGTATAATCCATAATTTTTGAAACTTGCTCATCTGAAATGTATTCATTATTGTCTTTTTTAATTACTGGCATTAGCATAGTAAAAGCATTTTCTAAATCTTCCATTTTTATAGCAGGAAATATATAGTCATCTTGTTTGATAATATTTTTATAGATAGAGGCTGTGATTATAAGAAAACGGGTATAGGATGCTCTGACACATTTATCATGGAATGAATAGGCCTCTTTTTCAGTGCATTCTTTTTTTAAACTAGAGCTAATACTTGCCGCTGCAGATAAAGCACCATAGATAGCCAAGTGAACTCCAGTAGAACCAAATGGATCAATAAATCCAGCAGCATCTCCAATTAATCGAAAACGATTGCCAGCAAGGGTATCAGCCGCGCAAGAATAATTATCCCATTGAATTACTTCGCCTATCTGTGCTGATTCTGTTGAAATAAAATCATTGTGTTTTGATAAGCTTACTACGTATTCATACACGGCTTGATTGCTTTTTAACTCTTGGAAAAGCGTTTGGTAAGCATTTTGATGCATGACAATACCTAAACTAAGTGTATTATTATGCAAAGGAATTGCCCACAGCCAACCTGAAACTTCGGTTAGCACCTCCATATAGTATGGCGATGGATAGTCAGCACCATCATAATAAAAATCACCACGATAATTACGCCAATAAGATCCCAAAATCACATTAGAAAATGATTTTTGAGGGTGGATATTCTTAAGTAATTTTTTGGCAAATAATCCTGATGCTCCAGTAGCATCAATTACATAATCAAATTGGATATTACCTGAATGACCTCGCGCATTCTTCCATTCAGCTAAAATGGGGGTATCATTCTCAAAAACCACATTAGTAACAACCGTTTCCTCAAAGATCTTTGCACCTGCTTCTTTAGCATGATCCAAAAGCATTTTATCAAAATCAGCTCTTGTAACGTGATAGGTTTCACCAATGATATCAGATCCGCGGTAGTTCATTCGCCCCAATTTATTAATCGAGTTTATTTTAAATAGCTCATCATGCTTTCTAATAAAGCCATAATTACGAATTTTATCAACCAATCCAGCTAATTTATAAATGTTCGTAAGGTTTAATAATGACTCACCTATGTGATATCGAGGAAATTTGGTTTGCTCGAGTAAGGTTACATTAAATCCTTCTCTGGCAAGAAAAGTAGCTGCCATAGAACCACCAGGACCACCACCAATAATCAATACGTTTGTCGAAGTAGGAATTGATATGTCGTTATTATTACTCATTAATACACCTAAAAATCAAGCGGCAATTTTAAAAGGGTGGCGCCTAATTATTTTTACGGTTCAAATTTGGCCTATATAACATCAAAAGCAAACGTCGTATCCATTTAAATTTGGTTATAGTGTAGGGCGGATAGAAAATTTTCAGATCAAACTTAATTGGATGCAACATCACTGACTTGTGATGACTAAAAAAATCAAATGTTGCTTTACCATGATATGATCCCATACCACTTGCACCAACTCCGCCAAATGGGAGCGTTGATGATACGCTATGAAACCCAATACAATTTATACCTACCCCACCTGAACTCGTATTGTTAATCACTTTTTCACGAACCGTACTACTTTCAGTAAACAAATAAAGAGCCAATGGCTTTTCTTTAGTATTTACAAAGGCAATTGCTTCATCAATATCCTTCACTCTTATAACAGGAAGTATTGGGCCAAAAACTTCTTCTTGCATTATTGGTGCATCTTTTCGTACATTTTTCAAAACTGTAGGTGCTATATAACAAGTCTCTTGGTCAACTTTTCCTCCCACAACGATATCACCATTTTCTGTAAGAAATGGTAATAACCGCTGAAAATTATGCTGATTGATGATTCTCGAAAAGCTAGAGCTTAGCATTGGATCATTGCCATAAAATTCTTCTAGTGCTTTTTTTATTTGAAATAACAGCTCGGTTTCTATAGATTCATGAACCAACAAATAATCAGGGGCTACACATATTTGACCAGCATTAACAAATTTCCCAAAAACAATTCGTCTTGCGGTCGTTTTAATATCGGTATTGTTGTCGATGATACAAGGACATTTACCACCGAGCTCTAGCGTAACGGGAGTTAAATGTTTTGCAGCTGCCTCCAAAATTATACGTCCTACTCTTTTGTTCCCTGTATAAAAAATAGCATCAAATCGTTCCCTCAGTAAGGATGTAGCCAAGGAGGCATCACCTTCCATAATTTGCAAACAGCGCCTGTCAATATACTGTGGTAAGCGGCTTGCCAATAATCGGCTTGAATGAGAGGCAACCTCACTGCATTTGAGAATAATGCAGTTACCAGCAGCAATAGCTCCAATAAGTGGTGTAAGAGTCAGTGTTATTGGAAAATTCCATGTCCCAAAAATTAACACAACTCCACGAGGCTCTTTATAAACTTTACTAAATGCCGGTTGCATTGCCAAGGGTGAGGGGGCTTTTTCAGGCTTTGCCCATTTAGATAAATTTTCTTTAGTATATTTAAGTTCTTGGAGCGGTAAAAAAATATCCCCAATAAGCGCTTCACAGGGTGCTCTACCTAAATCCCGTTGTATAGCCTCGTAGATTGCTTGCTCGCAATCTAATAAAAAACGCCCTATACCATCAAGTTGCTGAAATCTAAATGCTAAATCACGCGTTATTCCCTCATCAAAATTTTTACGAAGGGAAGATACGATAAGACTAACAGAGTCACCTCCAGGAGTTTTAAGCTCCATATCAGTTATCATATTATTTACCATTGTTTATCCTTCCACAACCTTCAACATACCATTGTTTTTCAGCATAAAATATTTGAATTCATTTTCAAAGTCCGAAGCATGTGTTAACAACAAATAGTGCCCAGCATCTTTAATCTCACTAACTAGTGCATGTGGAATTACTGTTTTTAAAGCGAGTGTTTGTTCTGGTTTTATATAAGTGTCTTCGCCACCATAAACAATCAAACAGTGAGATTGTGCGTTGATGTTAACATTAACATCTGCACTATCAAAAATCTCTTTATAGTATTTCACGATTTTCTCATTATAAAATGACAACAAATCAGGACTAAAATTTTTAGCTTTATTAAGTTCATTTTGTATGTCTTTAAACGAAACCGTTGTGGCAATTTGGTGCGGTGAAGAAATTATAACTATAGAGCTGACTGTTTGAGGATATTGAGTTGCTAACATCTGGATAATTGAACCACCCAAAGACCATCCTGTGGCTATCAAAGGCAGGTCTACATTTAGCAGGGTTAATCCTTCATATAAATGTTTTGCAATCGATTGCAATGTCATATCTTTATAAAAAGTGGTACTACCATGACCTGGTGGGTAATAAATAATAACCTGATAATTTTCAATAAAATAGGGAAGCTGCTTTTCCCATATTGCAGCCGATGCACCTAAACCACCAACAAGCAACAAAGGCTGGCCTTTGCCAGCACATAAAAACTCACTTTTTTCTTGTTGATGTGTAATAATAATGGAGGTCATATTTTTTAACGCCATGGATGTGGTGCTCGTATCGAGCTCCTGCTCGACTTCATTTTCCATTTGCATCCATAAAGCATCGAATGTTTTTTCTTTGCTATTTACAACCGAGTTGACCGCCGGCTTTTTTTCCGATAATGACAGCACATGATTATTAAATTTTTCATCAATTATTGGTGATGTATTTTCAAAATAAAATTTAATTTTATCATGATGGATATTAAATAGTTTATCAACCAGCTCCCCAAGAGTGGCGCACTCAAATAGGAGAAGGGGGGAAATATCAATTTTGTAGGTATTTTTAATCTTGCTCATTAATTCCGAGGAACTTATCGAATCAAAACCATAGTCTACAATTGGCACATCCAAATTAATTTCATATTCGTTATCATTTGCATCGACTTTTAAAACGCTTTTAAGCTCTTTAAAAAAAGCCTCTATAAATAACTGCTTCAACTTGACGGCACCATTCGCAGATAAGGCCATCTTAGGATTATTATGGTTAAAAACAGCTGGATCAACCACAATATTTTCCCCTGCATCTAGCCACTGTTGAATAATTAGCATGGCTTCATCCTGGTTAATTTCTTTTGCAGCAACCTTTCCAAGAAGGTCATCGATTTTATTATTTGCCATATTATTATCCTGATGTTTAAAAATTTTCCTGCAAACACTCCATTAAGTACTTTCTAAAAATTTCACTCGCAACTCATTCATGAGCTTTACCACACTCCACAAATCCACCTCATATTTATGCCGCGGTGATTGATAAAACATACTATTTCCCAAATCAGGCTCTTCAGCCAATTTAAGTTTTCTAAAAATTTTTATCGCTTTTGTATCTTTTTCAAGTGCTTTTATATAAGCCGATAGCATACTGCCACCAGAGTTGACCAAATTACCAAGGCCTGATGGGCTATTAAAATAACCAGAAAAAAATAGATTGTCATAATATTTATGAAAAATATAACAATAAATATCCGGATAATTGTCTTGCCAATTTAAATATTCATCATCAAGAAAAGGTAGCGATATATCATATCCTGTAGCATATAAAATCAAATCTACTTGCTCAACTGAGTTATCTTTAAAAACTACTGAGCTTTCCCTTAATTCTTTAATGTCATCTTTTGGGCTGACATCACCATGACCAATAAAGTAAAGAATTTGTGAATTTAAGATGGGATGGCTCTGGTAGATTTCATGATCAGGTTCTGGCAATCCATAATCCACACCATCAAATCCTGTTAATTTAAATATTTTTTTTACATACTGCCAATAACTCTGTTTATCATTAAATTGCTGCGCCAATTCCATCAGCCAATTTTGTACCGGAATACCTGCAATAAACTTAGGCATATAATGATAACCACGCCGCATACTATGAAATGTCTTTTCAGCTCGTGATGCAGCATCAACAGCAATATCACATCCTGAATTTCCACCACCAACGACCAATACCCGCTTATTTTTAAATATGTCGGGCGAAGTGTACTCATTGGCATGCATGATTAATCCATTGAAATTTCCAGGGTATTTCGGCCAACGAGGCTCTCGCAAGAGTCCATTTGCAATAACAACTCCATTATAAATATGTTCACTCTCATCTGATAAAATGATTCTCCATGTTGTTTTTGTTAGGCTTGGGTCCACAGGTTCAATTTTTTTAACTGTAGTATTAAATTTGGTATGTTCATATAGATTAAAATTTTTTGCAATGGAACGAAGGTATTCTAACATTAGCTTATGATTAGGATACCAAGGGTAATCGTTTGGCATTGGGAAATCACTAAACTGAGTATTTGTTTTTGAACTGATAAGGTGCGCCGAAGAATACATTTTTGAAGATAATTTACCTGCATACCAATTTCCACCAAAATCATCCTCTCTTTCATAGATGGAAAAGGGAATATCAGCTTGTCTAAAACATTTCCCCATACCAATTCCTGTGGCTCCTCCGCCAATAATACAATATTTTTTATTGGTTAACTCCATATTCATTTATTCTACCCCTCATTAGGATCCTGAAAATCAAGATATCCCCTTGCTTGTTCAACGTTAATTTTTCCATCTTGCAATAATTGAAATAATTCGCGTAACTCCTTTTCTCCAGGCATCAATAGATTCTTACCAGACAAAAGGGCTTTATCTATCTCATTTTTTGATATCAACGCAATATTAGTTTGAGATAACCTGTTATCAGACAATTTTTCTTCTTTTGAATCAATATCGCCAGTTATGGGTTTTATCCAATAACGTTTGCGTCTAAATGCATAGGTTGGCAACAGCACTTGTTGTACTCTTTCTTTATAGCTGCTACTAAAGTACTTCCAATCCATGTTATACCCTTTCGTATAAAGCCAAGATAAAACTTCGACCGCTGCTGCATATTTATCAACATTGATATCCATTATCATTTGCCACTGGCCTTGATTATTTTGTATAAACCACTCTTTCGCATAATCGAATAATTCAGGAAATACATTATTATCGACACCGAGCTTATTATCTTGATAATAGTCGCCTGCCATCAATTTTGCATGGATTTCTTTATGACTTTCACCTATAACGGCAATACGATATCTAAAGTGATTTCTACCCACTTGACTCGAATAGGCAATATCTGAGATATGATAAGGACTGGTTTTCAGATAATTTTTATAGCTCTCGATTTGTTGCTGTAATGCTTTTTCAGTTTTAGCTGAAATTAATAAAAGACTTGTTTTTGGTGTACTCTCTTTATTCAAGCACTCTTGTTGTAATGGCGCTTCTTCTATAATTACATGAGAGTTAGTTCCACTAAACCCAAAACTACTAATGCCAGCACGACGAGGATCATTTCCTTTCTTCTTCCACATAATCGCATTTACAGGAATTTGTGCAGGTATTTCATCAAAAGGCATAATCTGTGGATTATGTTGTTTATAATGTAAATGTTTAGGAATTTTTTCATTTTGTAAGGCCAGTACTGTTTTAATAATACCAGCAATACCTGCAGCTGCTTCCGTATGGCCAATGTTGGTTTTCACTGACCCAATGATCAATGGTGTATTACGTTTATTATCTCCTTTTCCCGCTCCAAATACATTGAAAAGCGCATTAACTTCAATAGGATCACCAAGGCTAGTACCCGTGCCATGCGCTTCAATATAATCAATTTGATCTGGCATTAACTGTGCTTGCTGTAATGCTCTTTTAATAACACTTTCTTGTGCGGGCCCATTTGGCACTGTGAGTCCACTACTTGCACCATCTTGATTGACGGCTGACCCTTTAATTACAGCAAAAACTCTATCTCCATCGCGTTGCGCATCACTTAACCGCTTCAGCACAATAATTCCACAGCCCTCACCTCTTACATAACCATCTGCATTAATATCAAATGTTTGGCAACGACCTACTCGAGATAACATGTTTGCTTTAGAACAGCTAATATGCATGCTAGGCGTTAACATTAAATTAACACCACCTGCTAGCGCTAAATCCGATTCACCAAGACGTAAACTTTGACATGCCTGATGTACTGATACCAATGAAGACGAACACGCTGTATCTAAAACGACACTGGGCCCTTGTAAACCAAAAAAGTATGATAAACGACCTGATAATACCGCAGCACCTAAACCCACACCCGTCTGTGATGTTGGGCATCCTGTCTCTGCTACCAATTCAGCATAATCATTATTCATCATTCCAATAAACACACTGGTATTACTCCCCTCTAATTGGTGATTAACCAACCCAGCATTTTCTAAAGCTTCCCAAGTCACTTCTAACAAAAGCCTTTGCCTTGGGTCCATCATCTCTGCCTCACGCGGACTGATTTTGAAAAAATGCGCATCAAAAGTTTCTATATCCTGTGTCAAAAAGGCTCCATGGCGGGTATAACCTTTATTCGGTATGCCATCTTCAGCTGCATAATATTCATCCAAATTCCAACGACTGCTAGGCACTTCACTGATGGCATCGTAACCTTCTTCCAATAAATTCCACAGTTGTTTTGGATCATTTGCTCCACCAGGGAAACGACAACTTAAGCCAATAATTGCAATAGGTTCTGCTGCATTATATGTTTGGGCCAATTTTGCAATCTTAGGCTGCTTTGTTCCATTTAAGTTCAACTGATTCACAATAAAAGCTGTTATTTTTGCTGGAGTAGGATAGTCAAACGCTAATGTGTTAGGTAAAACCTGATTAAGTATCACCTGGAGCTGATTTTTCAATTCCAAAGTCATCAATGAATCCATCCCCATTTCAAAGAACCCTTTGTTTTCATCGATAACTTGTGAACTATCAAATCGCAAGACTTTTCTAATTTCTTGCATAACCCGTGCTTTTATTAGTTTTTCACGTTGATCATTCGGTGTTGCTTGCAGCTGATTGATAAATGTTGTGTCGTGTGATTTTTCAGCTAAGATTTTTAACCAGGATGGTATTTTTGGTATTTGTTCAGCAAAATGTTTCCAATTTATTCGCATAATACCAAGCTCTGCAATAGGTTGATGTAAAGCTATCGCCAAAGCATCGAGCGCTTGCGTAGTTCTTAACGCAAAAATACCGAGTTTTTTCTGGTCGCCCGGCAATTCTTTCGCCATACCGACTTCAGCCCATGGTCCCCAATTAATACTTTGTGCGACGAGTCCATTTTGCTGCCTATAATAAGCTAATGCATCTAAGAAACTATTAGCAGCCGCATAATTACTTTGACCCAAAGAACCTGTCAGTGAAGCAATTGAAGAAAATAGTACAAAATAATCAAGTACGACTCCTTTTTCTTGTGTAAGCTCATGTAAATGCCAAGCACCTCTCGCCTTGGGAGCAAATACTTTTTCAAAATGATCTCGCGTTTGTTTATCAAAAGTTGCATCATCAATAAGGCCTGCTGCGTGAAAAATTCCTTTGAGCGGATAATCATTATTTGCGACACATAACAACTCTGCAACCTGTTTCCTATCTCTGATATCACAAGGGTAAACAATAACTTGTGCGCCTGTTTTTTGAATTTGTGCAATGATATTTTGCGCATTCTCACTCGGTTTACCTCGAGAAGATAAAATGATGCGACCGGCTTTATTATTAGCCAAGTATCTCGCAACTTCTAACCCAATACCACCTAGCCCACCAGTAATGATATAAGCTGCATCCGCATCAAATTGCATTTTGTTTTTGCTATTTCCAGCAGAATTTTTATATTTATTTATTCGCTGCGCATAGCATTTACCACCTCGGTATGCCAAAATTTGTTCATGATGATCAAGGTTTACAATTTGCTCTAATGCAGATTTTATTTCTTGATTAGCCAAAACATCTATCTGTTGAATTGCCAACTCAGGATATTCAAGTATTAGTGTTTTAATAAAACCATTTAGTACCCCTTGGTTTAAATGAATCGTCTCCCCACTAAGCGAAAAAGCATTTTCAGTTATGATAATTAGTCTCGAATTACTTAACTTATCTTGTATGAAACCCTGCATGAATTCCAGCAGTTGTTGTGCAGGAGTAATATCGGCGAATTGTTCATCTTTGTTACGTGCATCATAAGTAACAATATTTTGGTATTCCTTCTGCTCACTACCATTACTTAACGATAATTCAGTCCATACTGTTTCATAGAAATAATCTGTCATTGTCATTTGACGTTTTAATGAACGCTCTAAAGCTTCCTTAGGGGCTTTTTGTGTTACAACGCCCAATAATGAGCCAACTTGTACACCTTGTTCACTAAAGAACAGGAAGTCTATCAACGAACGCTGTGTCTGCTCATCGTATTGTATCTTTCCATAAACCCAACGTGGCGATTCGGCTGTTAAATCAAATGAAAATTCCTCTATAGTGAGCGGGATAGCGAGCGTCTTAATATCATCATGCAGTATCGCTAACATGCTTTGAAAACAGCTATCGATAAGACCTGGGTATAACACATATTGAGCTGTTTCAAATGGATCTTGGGGTGCACGCATTTTTGCTAAAGTACAATTATCTTTAGTAAATACCGATTCAATCCAATGAAAATGTGGCCCTAAAGTTAATGATATTTTTTTAATCTGTTCTATATGATCTTCAGAAGTATAGGTGGGCTCAGCTGGAAATAAGGCTTTAATTTCCTCTAAATAATTATTGGCCTGCAGTGTATCCACTAGCTTTATTTTCATTTTAGCACGCAACTGTGGCTCTTCTTGCTCTGCTGCTTTACTGAAAATTTGTACTGTTTTATCTTGATTACCTTTCTCATCGACATTACTAATCTTTACTAAAATTTGCGTGCCTTTATTATTCTCTTCCAAGACTAAAGCCTCAATAAACTCAATATGCATCAATTTGCAAAATTTAGCTCCAAAGTAATTTTTTGCTAATGATAAAGCAGTTGATATATAAGCAGCACCAGCGATTACTGGATAATCATAAATTTGATGATCTAACACAAATTCAGGATAATGTGTGTCTATCACACTTTCAAAATACTGTTCTACACTTTCTGGTAAATCTAATTTATGCTGCAAGAAAGGATGATTGCCATCATTATATAGAAAAGCATATGTTGGTTTTTTGGAAAACCAATAATGCTCTTTCTGGAAAGGATATGATGGCAACATAACTCTACATAAAGTGACTGAGTCGAGATATCGTGTAATAGCAATTTCTTCTGCTGTAGCAAATTGTTTATTTACTAAATTAGCTACTAACTCTACAATGGTTTCACCTATCACACCCACTTTGTGTTCAAACTCTTTTTTGGCTGTCTGACTGGTATAACAAATATTAGCAATGAATTCCTGAGTGTTCGTTAAGAAAGAAACATAATTTGCGATATATTCTTGCAATGCAATTTCAGAATGTGCTGAAATTATTAATAAATGTTTTTGCTGTGTTACCGTAGATTCCTGTATTTTCTGAATGGGCGCTTCCTCTAAAATCACATGAGCATTGGTACCACTAAACCCAAAGCTACTGATACCTGCTCTTCGAATATGATCATCCTTATGCTGCCATGCCATCGTAGATAACGGGATTTGTGCTGGAATACTATTTAATTCAATTGCTGGATTTATTGTATTAAAATGCAAATGACGAGGTATTTCTTCATGCTGTAATGACAGTATCGTTTTAATTACTGCAGCAATACCTGCAGCGGATTCCAAATGGCCAATATTCGTTTTTACAGTACCAATAATTAATGGCGTAGTTCTTTTTTGTCCATAAATGGTATGTATTGCGCCAATTTCTATTGGATCACCTAAAGCAGTTCCTGTTCCGTGTGCTTCAATATAATCAATTTCATGGGGTTGCACATTCGCATTCGCCAATGCCTTAGCAATCACTTTTTCTTGTGCCAAACCATTTGGCACTGTAAGACCACTACTTGCGCCATCTTGATTAACAGCACTGCCTTTAATAACTGCAAAAATTTTGTCATTATTTTGCTGGGCATCACTTAATCGTTTTAAAATCACTATGCCGCAACCTTCTCCTCGCACATAGCCATTAGCTTCTTTATCAAAGGTTTTGCAATAACCATCTGATGAAAGCATATTACCTTGCATTAGCGTTTCAAAAATTTTAGGTTCGATTAAAGCATTTACTCCACCTGCTATGGCTAAATTACATTCATTCATCTGCAAGCTGCGACAAGCTTCATGTAATGCAACCAACGATGATGAGCAAGCGGTATCTATTGCCATAGCAGGACCTTGTAGGCCCAAGTAATAAGCTAAGCGTCCTGCGGCAACGTTTAATGCATTACCGGTAGCACTGTAGAAATCTGCTGTATTAGTATCATTTGATGCTTGTCGCAATAATTGTGCATATTCACTTTGCGTGATACCAATAAAAACACCGGTGTCACTACCATTTAAGTTTTCAGGATTTATACACGCTCTTTCTAAAGCTCGCCATGACGTTTCTAATAATAAGCGTTGCTGCGGATCCATGGAATCTGCTTCACGCGGGGTAATATTAAAGAAATTAGCATCAAACTTATCAATATTATTGATAAATCCTGCTTTATAAGGGTAGCGCTCTATATCCCAGCGACTTTTTTCAGTGAACCGTATCGCATTTTTACCTTGTGCTAAATTTTGCCAAAAAGCATCAATGTCTGTCGCATCACCAGGAAATATACATTCTAACCCCACAACGGCTATTGCTTCATTACCGTAGTTTTGCCCTACTATCGTGATGGCGTGCACCACATCTGATAATTGTTCTTGCAAATACAATGATATTTTTTCAACTGAGGGATAATCAAACACTAAAGTAGGACGTAACTCAATTTTATCTCCCAATTTTTGTTTAATACTATTGTATAAATCTACAGCCATTAAAGAATCCAAACCAAGTTCAAAGAAACCTTGCTCTTTGTTTATAATTGTTGATTCTGGAAGATGCAACACTGCCTTTAATTGATCCACTACTAGTTGTTCAATAAGTCCATAACGTTGATGATTTTCGTTCTGATAATACTGCTGCAAAAAGACATTGTCGCCGGGATTTTTTTCTTTATTTTTCTCAGCAAATGGTTGTAACCACTCTGGTAAATGATTATAAAATCCAAGCATAAAACGTAAATAGGAAGGTGAAACAATTCCTAGGCTTGCCAAAGCAGGTGATTGCAAGGCTTGTATTACGAGGTTCATGCCATGTTCTACACTAATTAACTCTGAGCTTGGTATTAAATCGAGACGATCATCGCGACTTGCCATACCAACCTCAGCCCACGGCCCCCATTGAAGATTGGTAATCGGTAATCCTAGTGAATAACGATAACGAGCTAAACCATCCATAAAACCATTTGCAATCACGTAAGGACCTTGTCGACTTGAACCAAATAAAGAGGAAATTGAAGAAAATAATATAAAGTTTTTTAAAGGCAGATGCTGAGTTAATTGATGCAGGTACCAAGCACCTGCTATTTTAGGTTTTATGATATTATTTATTTTCTCAGAATTATAATCTTCAAGGCTTGCATTAAATTCATTACCCGCCAAATGAAAAATACCCTGTAAATTGTCAATTTGCTGTAGTGTATTTTTTAATTGCTGGTAATCAGCTACGTCAACTTGGTAATGAATAATAGAGGCATTATAATGCTGCTCTAAACGTTCCATTTCTTCTTTTTGCTCAAAGGGCATCGCGCGACGTGACATTAAAGCAATATGCTTAACTCCACAGTCAAGCAACTTGTGCATTAATGCGACACCAAGACCACCTAAGCCACCAGTAATTAAATAATTAGCTTGCTCATCAATTACCATTTTACCGGTAGACAATGACAATAAGTTTGCAGCCTTAGCTTTTTCAATACGCCATACATAGCGTTGGTCTTTTCTATAACTGACCTGTTTTTCATTTCCAGTAATTACTTCGCTCACAACACGAGCCGCTATATCCAGTGAAAAAGCATCAATATCAATACCACTGACGACGCCAGAACATTGCCAATCTAAAACCTTTACCAAGTGTGTTAAAATAGCTTGCTGTGGATCAGTAGGTTGTTGCGATTTCTCAATGGTCGTTGCTTGATATGATAATATCACCCAGTTGCTCACTTGATGATTAAAGATCACTAATTTTTGATAAAATGTTATTAACTCTTGAGTTGACTCGGCAAGCTTGTCATCAGTAAGTTCTTTAAATTGATTAAAGCTGCTGGCATCGATAATACCAATAGGTTTTACCACATTGCTTAAATAAGCAGCCAGATTAGCCTTAGATAATTTTTCACAGCTTAAGTGACGGGCAAGAAAATTTTGTTCAATATTTTTTATAAACTCAATATATTCTACATCTTGGTTTTTATCATCCCATATCAAAGCAACCAATTCGAAATGTGGTATTTTAGCCTTTGCATTATCCGACACAGTCAATTCTGCTTGTAACCATTGCTCTGAAAAATACCAATCTGCTGGGAATACCAACTCTTTCGCTTTAACCTCATCTAAAACTCTCGCCCAATAGCGTTGTCTTTGAAATGGATAGGTCGGTAAAGCGACTTTTTTCAAATGGGTTTTAATTTCATCAGAATAGCTATATATAGCACTTTGTATTTCTTCATCTGACAAATAGTTCCCACTCTCAAGTTTTTGAATTAATTCTTCAATTGTTTTCCCACTTACAGCAATATACTTTTCCAACCGGACACGACCAACTTGGCTGGTATAACAAATATCATGCACGAGCGGACTTCTATTTTTCAGAGTTAGACATTGTTTCAAATAATGAGTATATTGCCTAATAATTACTGCTAAGGCTTCATCTGTTTTTGCAGAAACAATTAATAAATGCTCTTTGCTACGCAACTCATCTAGAGCTACTAATGGAGTATTTATCTCTTGCCCAATCGCTTCTGCTAAGATGGCATGTGCATTGGTACCTGTCGCTCCAAATGCACTAATAGCAGCGTAACGCAAGTCATTGTTGTTTTTTTGTTCCCATGGATAGGGCTGCGTTGGAATCATGCCAGGAATTGCAGCAAGATCAATTTTTGAATTTAATGATTCGAAATGTAAATTTGCTGGAATGGTACTGTGTTGTAATGATAATACAACCTTAATAACGCTAGCGACTCCTGCAGCAGATTCTAAGTGACCAATATTACTTTTAACTGCACCTAATACCAAAGGAGATGCAGCATAATCTTTTCTTGACCCGTATACCGATTTTATAGCCCCCACTTCTATGGGATCACCCAACTGTGTCCCTGTACCATGCGTTTCGATATAATCTATTTGATGCGCTTGCAATTGAGCTCGATTGAGTGTTTCAAGCAGCAGTCGCTCTTGTGCAAGTCCATTAGGAGCCGTAAACCCGCTGCTGGCACCATCTTGATTAACTGCACTTGCTTTAATAACTGCTAAAACGTTATCTTTATCGCGTTTAGCATCACATAATCTTTTCAATACAATAACGCCACAACCTTCACCTCTTACATATCCATTAGCAGCTGCGTCAAATGTTTTACAGTGCCCATCTGGCGATAACATATGCATTTGGCTAAACCCGATAGTTACCGTTGGATCTAGTAGAATATTAACTCCAGCTACCAATGCTGCATCACAATCACCTAACTGCAACCCTTGACAAGCTTGATGCAAAGCCACTAACGAGGAGGAACATGCTGTATCAATTGAGACGCATGGACCTTGTAGACCAAATACATAGGAGATCCTACCTGCCGCAGCTGATAAACTACTACCCATACCACTATACATAGTAATATCGGTTAACTCGCCATTTTTCATAAAAAGTTGGTTATAATCGCTAGTCCAAATACCAACATAAACACCAGTTCTACTATTACGCAAATCTGTTTGACAAATGTTTGCATTTTCTAATGCTTCCCATGCAGTTTCTAATAATAACCGATGCTGTGGATCTACAAATTCGGCCTCCCTTGGACTTATTCCAAAAAAGTGCGCATCAAACTTATCAATTTCAATATTTAAAAAACCACCCCTATGAGAGCACATTTTTCCTGGAGCATTCACATCAGGATCATAATACTTTGCACTATCCCAACGACCAAGAGGAATATCAACAATACCATCGACATTTTCCACTAATAATTTCCAGTAATCTTCAGGCGAATTAGCCCCACTGGGGAATCGACAACCCATGCCAATAATAGCAATCGACTCGTTAATTACTGAGTCTTCGAGTTGTTGCACCTTCACTATCGGTTTTTCATTTGTAAAATAGGATGAAATATATGCAGATAAGGAAGTAATGTTAGAATAATTAAAAAGTGTTGCCGCATTCGGGATAATTTCTTTACCAAAATAATTTTGTAACTTTTGTGAAAATTCAACAGCCACAAGTGAATCCATACCAAGTTCCATGAATCCTTTATTAATATCTATTTCCGACGAGCTCAAACCCAAAACCACACTAATTTGGCTGCGAACTATCTCTATTACCTGACGAGGGTCATATTGTTTTCCAGATTTTTCTGACAAGGTATTACCTATATCGTTTTCTTCTTTGCTAGTCTCACTTTCAGCAGCTTGTGACTTCGAATAAGAAGAAGAGGGCATTGTTGCTTGTAGGCTCTGTGATAATGTTTCGTGCGAGATCGCTTTAAGATACAAGTCACGCATCGTTAAAATAATTTGGCCAGAAGATGATAGAAAATAGCCATTGGTGTGTATTGTTTCTGCTTGTTGATAGAAGTCATCCACTATTTCAATATAAACCCACATTGGATCTTCATGGTCAAGAGAATAGATTACCTCACCAATTTGATACGGCAAATAGATTGTTGTACTCTCAAAAATACCAAATAATAATATACAAGAGTCTAAGCATCCTGGATGCAATAAATAACCATGATCCCTTGTTTCAGCAGCTCCTGGCATTCGTACACGAGCCAATGCTTGTTTTTTATCAGACCATGCCTCCTCTATCCAGCAATCATGCCGTAGGATTTTTACTCCCTTAGGCAGCAATTTATCTTGATATAGCTGTTTGCCTGTAAGATAAAACAAATAATTACTTTGCAGTTCATTTATCTTGTCGGATAGGTTCTTTTCTAAGTATTGTGAAAGAAGCTCTTTATTTTCAGCACTCTCCACCACCATCGTTGCATGCAAAGCCCAGTTTTCATTGGTAAGATCATCATGTGCTGTATTGTTATGACTTTTAACACTAACATGTTGCTTATCATCTTTTTGCTTTTGAATATGAATTTGCAATTCTCTTATTTCTTGATTTGTTTGCAGTGTTAGGGGCTTGTAAAATGAAATTTCTTCTATTTTCCCATGTGAAAGTTGTTTTTCACAAAAAACATAATTGATTAATGCAGATAAATAAGTGGGCCCTGAAAGGACGGGCACATCAAACACGCAATGATCTGCAATAAAATCTGGGTAATTGCTTGAAATTTGATTTATAAATAGGGTAATGCCCGTATCATTTATATCAACTCGACGCGACAATAATGGATGTGTGCCTTTTTTATTGCCAGCCGCGGGAAAAATCGCACCTTGATTAATAGGAGCAGACCAATAATTTTTCCTTTGAAAGGAATAACCAGGAAGTGATACTTTTCTTAAATACGGCTTTATTTCATCAGAGTATTGGCATGCTAATTTATTGATTCCCTCATTACTGCTGTAATTTTTTGCTTCAAGTTTTTTGAGTAATTCTTCAGCTGTGTTACCCACCACCATAATTTGTTTTTCAAATCGCGCACGCCCTATTTGACTGGTATAACAAATATCCTGTATTAGTAATTTAGCTTTGGAAATTACTTCACGTTTAAAAAATAAAATGTAATCATTAATTTGCTGTTCAAGTGCTTCTTCTGTTTTGGCAGAAATCACTAAAACATGTTCTTGTTGGCATAGTTTTTCTTGAATTTCCACAGGAATAATAATTTCTTCATATGGTACTTCTTCAATTATCACGTGTGAATTAGTTCCACCAAACCCAAAGCTACTAATACCTGCGCGCCTGATATGATCTCCCTGTTTTTTCCAAGGCAGTGAGTCCAAGGGAATTTGCGCTGGAATTTCGTTAAAATCGACTATCGCAGGATTACGTTCTTTAAAATGTAACTGTTTGGGTATTGTCTCATGCTCAAGCGCAAGTATTGTTTTAATAAGCCCAGCAATACCCGCAGCCGCCTCTAAGTGGCCAATATTCGTTTTCACGGTACCAATCATTAACGGTTGTGTACGCTTATTACCCTGTGCATCAAAGCCAAATACATTATGAATCGCATTGATCTCAATGGGATCACCTAAACTCGTTCCCGTACCGTGCGCCTCAATATAATCAATATCGTTAGATTGCAATTGTGCTTGTAGCAAGGCACGGTGAATAACCTCTTCTTGCGCAGGGCCGTTGGGTACTGTTAGGCCACTCGTTGCCCCATCTTGATTGACCGCTGAGCCTTTAATAACTGCATAAATCCTATCACCATCTCGCTTGGCATCGCTTAATCGTTTGAGCACAATAATACCGCAGCCTTCACCACGCATAAAACCATTGGCATCTTTATCAAACGTCTTACAATATCCCTCTGGAGATAACATACGTAATTGACACAATGTCGCCATCGTATCAGGATTTAGAATAACGTTCACACCACCTGCAATCGCCATATTGCTTTCACGATTATGCAGATTTTGACACGCCTGATGTACAGCGACTAATGACGATGAACAGGCTGTATCAATAGCAACACTGGGCCCTTTAAAACCAAATGCAAATGAAATACGCCCTGCAGCCGTACTCGGACTATTACCCGTTCCCGCATACCCTTCCGTTGATACCCGCGCTTTTCCCAGTAAATCTAAATAATCATGACTGCATAAGCCAACAAATACGCTGGTATCACTTCCTTTTAACGTGTTAGCATCAATTCTTGCATCTTCAATAGCCGACCATGTTTCTTCTAGCAAAATACGTTGCTGTGGATCAAGATATTCTGCTTCACGACGGCTTATGCCAAAAAATTCCGCATCAAAGCTATCAATAGGTGTCGATAGTAAACCAGCACGACGTACATAAATTTTTCCGGCAGCTTCCATCTTCTCATCATAGTATTCATCCATATCCCAACGTTGTTTGGATATTTCTACACCACCATCGAATCCTTTAGCCAATAATTGCCAGAATTCCTCACTATTATTAGCTCCTCCCGGAAAGCGACAACTTAAGCCAATTATGGCTATAGGCTCAAGCATATTATGATCATTTACAAATGCAATAGGGATATTTTTCTTTTTACCTGTTAATTGTGCCTCAATGTAACCACTTAATTTTTCGATGGTAGGGTAGTCAAAAGCTACTGTTGTATTAAGGGTAACGTCAGGGAATAATTTGTTTATACGTCGGCCTAAACCAGCAGCCAATAATGAATCCATACCTAAATTAAAAAGCCCAATCTCATCGTATTTAGTTGCATCAATAGGCAGCCCTAATACAGTTAGGACTTGCTCTCTTACAAGGGGCAAAATTTGATCATAACTAGTTATTTTTTGAATCGGTATTATTTTATCTGGCGATGCCACTGCAATAGTCTTGCTGCTTTCATTCAAGTGTGAATGTAAAACATAGCGTGCTTTATTAAAATAAAGAGCCTTTTCAGGTCGTGTATTGGTAAACTCTTTAAGTAATGTTTTTACCAAATTTTTTGGGGAGCTCTTGCGACTCAATAAAATAAGTGTTGTTGACAGTTCAGTTGCTTTAAAGGCAAGTTGCATAGCGTCATCAAGATTAAGCTCAGATAAAGAAAAAGTGCTTTGCTGATTAATCTCGTTGATAAAATTACAAATAAAATAATGTTTACAAATCGATTTTATGCCTTCCGGTATTTCAAAAGAAATAACTGACTGGGCTTCATCCACTAATCTGCTAAAATCGACTATACCTGCAATCATATTATTTTCAGCAAGCAATCTTTCATATAAATGTGAAAATTGGTTGGCATCTACTAACTTATGGCAACCAAGCCCTTCTTGCTGAAGTTTCTCAGTTAATTCATCTGCAAATCCCAGCTTATCAGCAATAATAATCCATTCACCATCACTGATATCAAATTCTTTAAAATTTGAGAAATCGAGAATCGCTTGTTTCCACTCATAAACTATTTCATTATTTTCTTCAGGTTGTACCAGCCAATAACGTTCCCGTTTAAATTCGGTTTTAGGGAGGGCTGATCTTACTTCACTTGTGCCATTTTTGGGTGCCTCTTCAAGAATGACATGCGCATTGGTACCGCTAAATCCAAAGCTACTAATGCCTGCACGACGTTGACGTTGGCTTTTTGGCCAAGGCATAAGCTCTTGCGGAATCTTAGCGGGAATAGTATGTAAATTAATTTTAGAGTTAATTTCTTTCACATGAATTTGCTGGGGGATCGCTTCATTTTTTAAGCTTAATAAAACTTTAATAATACCAGCCATACCTGCAGCTGCTTCTAAATGACCAACATTAGCTTTGACACTACCAATAATAAGCGGTGCTTGATTAGTATGCGATTTATGGTAAACCGTATTAATCGCATGGATCTCCATGGGATCGCCCAGTTTAGTGCCAGTTCCATGCGCTTCTAAATAATCAATATCAGCTGGTTGTAAATGAGCATGCCCCAGTGCTTCTCTTAATAATTTTTCCTGCGCAACGCCATTTGGTACGGTAAGGCCGCTCGATGCACCATCTTGATTAACAATTGCACTTTTAATCACAGCAAGGATGTTGTCATTATTTTTTTGTGCATCACTTAACCGTTTTAAAATAACAACACCAACACCTTCGCCTCGCACATAACCATCAGCATTTTCCGAAAAAACTTTACACCGGCCATCAAGCGCTAACATATTAGCTTTAGATAAATTAATAAAACCATCAGGAGATATTAAGGCATTTACACCACCTACAATGGCTAAGCCAGTTTCGCCTAAATGTAAACTATTACATGCTTCATGCAGCGCGACTAAAGCGGAAGAACAGGCTGTGTCGAGCGTTAAACTAGGTCCTTGCAATCCCAAGGCATAAGAAATTCGTCCTGATAAAACACTTAATGTATTTCCTGTTGCAAAATAGCTATGATAATGATGTTGCTGTGAAAGCAAATCGCCATACTCATGCGTAGTAGCGCCAATAAACACACTGGCATCGGTGCCCTTCAGTTCTTTAGGATAAATACCCGCCTCTTCTAATGCATGCCATGTTGTTTCCAACAATATTCTTTGCTGAGGATCCATTGCCTCTGCTTCTTTAGGAGAGATACTAAAAAATTCAGCATCAAAATACTCTATTTCATCTATAAAAGCCCCATATTTTATCGGTGTTTTATCGTCTTTCTCAACATCTGTATCATAATAAGTTTGCCAATTCCATCGACTGGCAGGAATGGTATCAATACCATCTTTACCACTTTTTAAAAGATCCCAAAAACTTTCGGGGCTGTTTGCTTTGCCAGGAAAGCGACATGAGAAGCCGATAATAGCAATAGGTTCATGCAAAAATGGCGCATCGTTTTTGTAGGTGATTTCTTGATATTGTTGAGGATTTGTTAACTGCTCAAAAAGATAATTTGATAGTTCTTGTATGGTAGGATAATCAAAAGCAATACTGGGTGATAATTCAATGCGGTTCCCTACATAATTTTGTAGCTGCTGATGAAACATTACAGCATGTAAGGAGGTTCCGCCCAGATCTGAAAATTTACTATTATCATTGATTGCTTCAATGGCCAATATTTTAGATAGTGTAATGCTAATATTTTTTTTAATCTCTTCTCGTGAAGGTATTTCACTAGAGGGCGCCATTGCCAAAACATCCTCTGCTAAAATAGTCAAATCTCCCGCTAAATAAGCTGCTTTGGTTGCACTTCGTTGAATTTTACCACTGGTTGTTTTTAAAGCCCTTGCTGGCGCTAAAAGCTGAATACTAAAAGGCACTGCCTCTAGGGTGTCAATGATTGCACGTCTTATTGCTTGAAACACAGGGTTGAAATCAATTTTACGGGAAGTGCGCTCTATCTCTGCTACTATAATTAATTGTTCTTGTTCATTAGCCTCAATTGAAAATGCAGCTGTACAACCACCTCGAATTGCAGGATCACACTCCTCAACCACTTTTTCTATATCCTGCGGATAAATATTTCTACCCTGCAAAATAATTAAATCTTTCAAGCGTCCTGTAACGAATAATTCTTTACCATCCAAATAGCCCAAATCCCCAGTGCGTAAATAGGGTGTGGCATCATTTTCTAAGGTTGCGAAAAATATTTCTTCGGTTACTTCGGGTTTATTCCAGTACCCTTGTGCAACACTAGGACCTGCTATCCAAATTTCACCAATTTCCCCTGGCTTGGCTAGCGTTAACTGTTGTGGATTAACAATCTTAATTTGATAACTACTATGAACATGCCCTGAACTGACTAATATGCTTTTACTATTTTTATCAACCTCAAATCGCCCAGCAGAAAGCGCCGCTTTATTAACTCCAATAATAACAGGGCTTTCTTGCAATGGTTTACCACTAATAATAAGGGTAGTCTCTGCCATACCATAACAGGGCAAAGATGTTTGCAATGTGAAACCACATGAGGCAAATTTCTCGGAAAATGCCTGTAAAGTAGATGCTCGCACAGGTTCAGAGCCATTAAATGCTGCTTTCCAACTGGTTAAATCTAATTGTTTTATTTCTTCTTCACTGATCTTATCAACACAAAGCTGATAACCAAAATTAGGAGCACCAGAAAAATAGGCTTGATAATCACTAATTGCTTTCAACCAAAGGAAAGGCTTTTCTATAAATGCTGTAGGTGACATGAAGATTGCCGTTGTACCTTCATAAATGGTAAATAATAACTGACCTACAAGCCCCATATCGTGTTGTGTTGGTAACCAAAAAACAATAGGCTTATTAGCATCAACCGCAAATACATCCTGCAAAATTTGTTGATTAGCAGTGATATTACTATGGCTTACCATCACACCTTTTGGAGCACTGGTTGAGCCGGAGGTGTATTGTAAAAATGCTAAATCTGATGGCATTATACTGCGTGGCTCAAAATCATCTGCCAACTCTTCAGAAATATTCTCGGTTAGAACATAATGATATTGAGATAACTCTGGATGATTTTGCATCACTGCTAAGCTTGCTGTGTTTCCTAGGATAAGCGTTGGTCTACAGTCTTCAATAATTGTTAATAATCTTTTAGCATGATGATTAGTACGTAGCGGATAAGCTGGAACCGCTACCATTCCTGCATAAAGACATCCCATAAAAGCAGAGATAAATTCTAAACCTGGTAGGTAGGGTAATAAAATTCTATCATTTTGCTTGGCATACTGTTGTAAATACCTAGCAATCCTGCGCGCATTTTTATCCAATTGCTGATAGGTCAATTGCTCTTTGTCATTTTTGCCATCAGCAAGAAATATAAAGGCAGTTTTATTGGGATTTTGCGTGATATGAAGACGAAGAATATCAATAAGATTTTGATGTTGATTATTAAGCACTGACATAATTATTTACTTTATAAATTTAACCCATACATATAAATATAGTTGATAATAAACTGTTAACAACTAATAAAATAACAAAAAAGACGAGAGGTTTCACAAGGAAAATTGTAGTAATAATTTGAGAAATACTTTGCAAATCACACTGTAAGCTCTAGCTACATAGTCGTCTATTGCTTCAATTCCTATACCCATTTTCATTTCCTATTTAGTATTTTACTTAACTATGCAACCATAAAAATTCATTTATGCATTCAACAAAAGTTAGTGGTAAGCTATTAATAGTAGATGCAAATCATACACCAGTAAAAATTTTCAAAATGAGTTATCAATAAGTATAGAGCGTTAAATTGAATGCCAGTTATAATGAAAAAAACATCTACTAACACAAGGAAAAATATTATGCGTTTTTTCAAACTTCCTGATTTAGGCGAAGGTTTAGCTGAAGCAGAAATTCACGAATGGTTAGTCAAAGAGGGTGATGAAGTTGTTGTTGATCAACCTTTAGTTACTGTAGAAACGGCTAAAGCGGTAGTGGAAGTACCCTCGCCACAAAAAGGTCGAATTGTAAAATTGCATGGGAAAGTAGGGGATATTCTTGCAACAGGCGCTACCTTAGTAGAATTTGCTGAAGCTGCAGATAGCGGTACGGTAGTAGGCACATTCGATACACAACCTGAGCTGGTAGCAGAAACCGCAACGATTATCTCACACCAAACACCGACACAACGTATTAAGGTTACACCCGCTGTTCGTTTATTAGCGCAACAATTACACGTTGATCTGGCTACCATACACGGTACAGGTCCTAACGGTATTATTACAGCTGATGATGTACGTCATGTACAACAACACACCACATCACCTATTCAAGGCGAGCCATTAAAAGGGATCCGCAGAAATATGGCGCAAATAATGGCACAATCTCATGCGGCTATTGTACCCGTGAGTTTGGTTGATGATGCGGATATTCATGCTTGGGAAAATAAAGCAGATATTACAACTCGTGTTATTCGCGCTATTGTTGTTGCTTGCCAAAAAATACCCGCATTAAATGCGTGGTTTGATGGGCCTTCATTTTCACGTCAATTATTTTCGGAAATTAATTTGGGCTTAGCGGTAGATACTGATGAAGGATTAATGGTTCCTGTTATCAATCAAGTAGAACAATATAATACTAACCCACAAGCACTACGCGAAAAAATTGATGGCATTAAAACTGCTGCAAAATCACGCACTTTTGCACCCACTGATTTTCAAGGTGCCACGATTACTTTATCCAATTTTGGTACTTTTGCTGGGAAATATGCCAATCCTATTATTGTGCCGCCACAAGTAGCTATCATAGGCACAGGTCGTTGTCGTGATGAAGTGGTTGCTCATCAAGGTCAGATAGTAATACATAAGATATTACCGTTATCAATTACGGTTGATCACCGTGCTGTTACTGGCAGTGAAGCTGCACAATTTTTAGCAGCAATGATTGTAGATTTACAACAGCAACAATAAAAACCATTTACATACTCATGGCAGTAACGCGCAATGCAGTGGTGTTTTGCGCGCTCGCAGCTTGTTTATTATTATGAATAGTTGCTTTTAACGTATTAAAATCGACCCTTTTTAACCAACTTTCTGTATTAGGCCTTTTACTTTGGAACACTGTAAAATCTTGACTTTCATCTATAGCCCGCAGTAATTCATTAGCATAGGCAACTTCAGGTTGCAATTCTTGCGATAAAACATCTGTATTATCAATTTTTATTTTTCCATTACTGCTTACTGATAAATATAAATTTTCTTCATGCCCCATTGCCAACAAGACTACCTTAAGAAAAATTGCAGCAAATTTATATTCACCTGATGTATCATTTGCCTTCATCCTTTCAGTAACTTTTTTCCATAAAAGGAAAGTCGAGTGATAATCGGCAGGAGTTACTCTTTGTATGTGATCAAAAACAGCTGCAAAATATTTTTTGGTTTTACTGGTTACGCCGCCAAAAATTGACGTATACAAGCTTCCTTTCTTATCTGTATCCGTTATGACAGCAAGGCGATATAAAGATAATTTTTCCGCCTGATGCGCTTGGCGCAACTCTTCATAGGCTTGACGCTTTTGCGCTCTTGCGATCACTCGATTATTGAAAAATCGCTTATAACCAGTTAATTGATACGAGGTTGGATTTGTTGGTTGAAATTGCGTGCCGTCTGATGCGGTTTTTATAACTAAATCATTATAATAACGATACACAGAGCGGGCACGTTGTGTATTTTGTACTGGAGCAAATCCTGCTTCTTGTAATAAATTAGCATCTGTGATTACAAAATTAATAGCGGGTGTTCTGCTCCAAGTAATGTCTGGTAATACCACAGCTGGGGGTGCGACTACTATTGGTGTTGATGTTGGTACTTTTGGTACTTCAGTTAGTGGCGCAGATGCAGGTGTAGACGCGGGTTCAAGTGTAGGTGCAGGCGAAGGTTCAGGTGTTGTGATGGTGGCTGATAGTGAGGTTACTTGACGCTCCAACTCCCGAGTATGGGCTTTTTCTTGCTGTAATTCGTCTCTTACTGCACTGAGTGCTTCCCCCTGGCGCGCCTCTTCCGCTCCTTTGTCGTGGATCTCACTTTGCAACTCATGATGTTGTGCTTGTAGAGCAACGAAATCGTTTTGACGTTGGACCTGCTCCTGATCCATACGTTGCATAGTGGCTGCTGCCTGCTCTATCATGCCATCTAATCTTGCAACCACTTTATGTGTTCTATGCAAAGCTAACCGTTGTAAACTCAACATATAATTGGTGATTTCATTACACAGTGTTGCTACTTTAACAGTAATTTCTGAGGGCACTTTTTCTTTATTATTAACAAGAAATAACAGCTTATTTTCCACCATGATTTTAAAAGCGTTTAACTTCTCAATGCAGGGAGTAGAATAAGGCTGCATTATTACAAGCAATATGTCATTAAAAAGCGGAGCGCATTCGGCCACCAATTGGTTTGTGGCTGGTGACGCCTCATCATCTTCTTGCGATTTAATCAATCCATTTAAGTCAACGATGGCCCTAATTAAATTTCGGCTAGACGCCGTTTGCTCTACAGCACTTAACGTTGTCTGTAATAATACAGCTGTGTGGTCAATATTTGCCTCATCTCCGAAGGGATCAGCATCAAATTCACTGCTAACAGCTGGCGTGGGAATCCAATCATATAATTCATCGGTATTTATTTCAAAAGAACAGGTATCTTCCGCTATTTCCGATGCTTCTCCTGGTTTTACAATTTGAAAAATTGTAGGTTGACCGTTGGTACTGCTAAATAACGTATCACAGATGTCACGTAAAAGAGATAACATACTTACTGATGCCAAATTTACCCGACAATCATCCTCTTCCAGCACATGATAATTAATTTTATCGTCTGAGATATTACAAGATAATAGTTTTAATATATTTTGTAATATGATTTTTAAATTTCTTTGGTTGTGTGGATTTTTAAAAAATTGGGTAGTCAGAGCATCAAACTGAAGTGTTTTTGGCAGTGCATTATAATCTTTTTCTTCAATCTCAACCCAAGCACTCTCACCTGTGTCCTCAACTAAGCGCATTCCCTCATCTGCAGAGGCTCGAATGTTTACCAGCTCATAAATTTTGAAAACAATAGCACCTAAATCAAAATGGCGATCTTTAGAAATTAATTTCTCAAAATTATTGACCTCTCCATTACTTGGATCTTGAATCATAATCAAATTGCGATCAAGGAATTGAGCGTCAAGAATTTCCTTCATTATTACCGAATACAAATGGACAAGAGCTTGTTGTAGCTTCTTCACATTTTCATCATTAAGCGACACTCGAATTTGCATGATCGCACCTCTTTTTATAAAAACCCAAGGTAACAACTCAAAAAATTCTTTTTGCAGCAAGCAGTAAACTCTATAATTTATTTTGAAAATAACTTGCTGCTATTGCTAATTACAATAACATGAAATAAAAATTAAACAAAGGAAGGAAATTAAAAGATTGAAAAGCCTGAATAATATTATATTCAGGCTACAGCTCATAGCATAATTACGATACGAAGGTTAACCATTCAGGATATTCTTTTCTTTTATTATGTACTTGATCAAAATATAAAGTTTGCAAACGCTTAGTTATTGGCCCAGGTGTACCAGTACCAATTATACGACTATCCACATCGCAAATTGGGGTAATTTCCGCTGCGGTACCTGTAAAAAATACTTCATCAGCAATATATACTTCATCACGGGTAATGCGTTTTTCATGCACTTTTAAACCAGCATCTTGTGCCAAACGACAAACCGTATCGCGTGTTAAACCCTCTAAACAGGATGCTAAATCCGGAGTACATAATTCACCATGACGAACGATAAAAATATTTTCACCGCTGCCTTCTGCAACATAACCTTCAGGATCTAACAAAATAGCTTCATCATAACTACATAATTTAGCTTCTTGATGCGCTAAAATAGAATTCGTATAATTACCAATTGCTTTTGCTTTACAAAGTGTAATATCAACATGATGTCGCATATAAGATGAGGTTTTCACGCGAATTCCTTTTTCTATAGCGCCCTCACCTAAATAAGAACCCCATGCCCAACCAGCAATAAAAACTTGCACTCTGCTCTCATCTGTTATTTGCAGTCCCATTTTGTCGGCACCATAAATACAAACCGGACGCAAATAACCTGATTGCAATTTATTTTCACGAACAATTGATTTACAAGCTTCTAAAATTTCTTGACGAGAAAAAGGAATTTTCATGCGATAAATGTGTGCAGAATTAAATAAGCGTTCGATATGATCTTGCAAACGGAAAATAGCAGGGCCTGTTTCTGTTTTATAAACGCGGATCCCTTCAAATACACCCATACCGTAATGTAACGTATGTGTTAATACATGTACTTTTGCTTCACGCCAAGGTACTAATTCACCATCAAGCCAAATTACGCCATCGCGATCTGCTATCGACATGTTAGCTCCTCCTGGAATGGGTTTTGCTTAATTTACCTCTCCCCTAGTGGGAGAGGTCGACCGCGCAAAGCGCGGGCGGGTGAGGGGGTGATCTCTCTACGTAGAAAAAATCGCAAATTACAGACAATTTCTTTCTTCGTCGCTTTCCCCTCACCCTCGCAAGCTGCGCTTGCATTTCCCTCTCCCACAAGGGGAGAGGGGTATTTCCTTATTTTGCGTGCATTAGGACGGTGGTGATATCTAACATACGGTTAGAAAATCCCCATTCATTATCATACCAGCTTAATACTTTTACCAAATTACCAATCACCTTCGTTTGAGTCGCATCAAAAATGCTGGAGGAAGGGTTGTGATTAAAATCAATAGAAACTAATGGTTCTGTATTGTAAGCTAAAACACCATGTAATTCGCCTTGCGATGCTTTGTATACAATCTGATTGACTTCTTCAACAGACGTATTACGCGCTGCAATAAAACTTAAATCAACGACTGAAACATTTAACGTAGGCACACGCATCGCAAACCCATCCAATTTACCATTTAATTCTGGCAATACTAAACCTACCGCAGCTGCAGCGCCTGTTTTGGTTGGGATCATGGATTGTGTAGCGGAACGCGCACGACGTAAATCTTCATGATATACATCGGTTAAAACTTGATCATTAGTATAAGCATGAATCGTTGTCATTAAACCACTGACTACACCTAATTCCTGATTTAACGGTTTTACTAACGGTGCTAAACAATTAGTGGTACAAGATGCGTTGGAAATAATTTTATCACTTGCTTTTAATATCTTATGATTCACGCCATAAACAACTGTTGCATCCACTTCGCCTTTTGCAGGTGCTGAAATAATGACTTTTTTTGCGCCGGCTTGTAAATGTAAGCCTGCTTTTTCTCTAGAAGTAAATAAACCTGTACATTCATATACCACATCAATATTTAATTCACCCCATGGCAAACTGGCTGGATCACGCTGTGCAAAAACACGAATGCTATCACCATTAACAATCAAATTACCGCCTTCAACGACAACCGTGCCTGGGAATTTACCGTGCGTGCTATCATGACGTGTTAAGTGCGCTAGTAAATTAGCATCACCTAAATCATTAATGGCAACAATTTGAATGTCACGATGATTAGTTGACTCATATAAGGCACGTAACGTATTGCGACCAATACGACCATAACCATTAATTGCTACACGAATTGTCATAATAACTCCTTAAAATAATAATTAAACAACGGATTCCCGTCTTACTTTTTATTTAATAATGAGATAACTTCATTAATTACTCGTTCTGTTGTAATACCAAATGCTGTGTAAAGATCTGGCGCTGGCGCTGATTCACCAAAATGATCAAGGCCTATTACAGTGCCATTTAAACCAACATACTGATACCAACCTGCCGTTGCCCCTGCTTCAATAGCAACACGCTTAGTGATTTTTGCAGGCAATACCTGCTCTTTATAATCATCTGATTGTGCTGCAAATACATCGACACTTGGCATCGACACAACGCGAACGGAAATATTTTGTTGCGCTAATTTTTCTGCTGCTTGCATGGCTAAATACACTTCTGACCCTGTAGCTATCACAATGGCAGCGGGTTCCCCATCAGTGTCGCGCAGAATATACCCACCTTTATGAACCATTGCAATTTGCGCCGCACTACGCCCTTGCGCTGGTAATGCTTGGCGGGATAAAGCTAAACAAGTTGGACCATTTTGACGTTCAATTGCCTGTTGCCAAGCAATCGCTGTTTCAGTGCTATCACAAGGCCGCCATAATGAGACGTTAGGTGTTACACGTAACATCGTTAAATGTTCAATCGGCTGATGCGTAGGGCCATCTTCACCTAAACCAATAGAATCATGGGTATAAATATAAATTACCCGTTGTTTCATCAACGCACTCATACGAACAGCATTACGCGCATAATCTAAAAATGTTAAAAAAGTACCGCCAAAAGGAATAAATCCGCCATAAATAGCCAATCCATTCATAATGGCCGACATACCAAATTCACGCACACCATAATAAATATAATTACCGGTAGCGTCATTGGCAGTGAGGGCTTTTGCTGTTTTTGCCATGGTTAAATTAGAATGAGTTAGATCAGCTGAACCGCCTAATAATTCTGGCAATACAGGCGTTAAATAATTAATGCAAAGTTGTGAGGCTTGGCGTGTAGCAATAGATGCGCCTGCTTCTTGTTGCTCATTAATAAATGCTGATATTTGTTGCGCCCATCCTTCAGGAAATTGCTTTTGGATACGGCGTTGTAATTGCGCACTTAATTCCGGGTATGCTTTTGTGTATTTATCAAACATCTGTTGCCATTGATTTTGCCAAGTGGCTCCCTGTTCGCGCGCATTCCAAGCTGCATAAATATCTTGAGGGATAACAAACGGTTCGTATGTCCAACCTAATTTTTCTCTAGTCGCAAGGATTTCAGCATCTCCCAAGGGTGCGCCATGTGTTTTTTCACTACCTGCTAAATTAGGTGCGCCAAAACCGATAATAGTACGACAACAAATGAGTGTTGGGCGCTCGGTTTGTGCTTGTGCTTCCAAAATGGCCGCTTTTATTGCCTGAGGATCATGGCCATCGACAGGGGATATCACATGCCAGCCATACGCTTTAAATCGTTCTGGTGTGCTGTCACTAAACCAATGTTCCACTTTGCCATCAATGGAAATGCCATTATCATCCCAAAAGGCAATTAATTTATTGAGCTTTTGAGTACCTGCAAAAGAACACACCTCATGCGAAATGCCTTCCATCAAGCAACCATCTCCTAAAAATACATAGGTATAATGATCAATGATAGGGAATTCAGGACGGTTAAACGTGGCAGCTAAGATCTTTTGAGCCAAGGCCATACCAACGCCATTGGCTATCCCTTGACCTAAAGGACCTGTGGTTGTTTCCACGCCAGGTGTGTAATCCACCTCAGGGTGGCCTGGTGTTTTTGAGTGCAGTTGACGAAATTGCTTTAGATCGTCGATGCTTAATTGATAGCCGGCCAAATGCAATAGAGCATACTGCAACATAGAACCATGCCCATTAGAAAGGATAAACCTGTCACGATTTAGCCAGTGGGGATCCGTGGGATTATGTTTGAGAAAATCGCCCCATAAGACTTGTGCAATATCTGCCATACCCATAGGCATGCCGGGGTGACCTGATTTGGCTTTTTGTACCGCATCCATACTAAGCACACGAATGGCATTTGCCAATTGCGTACGAGAAGGCATCTTAAACTCCAATATAATTTTCGTAAGCGCTATTCTCGCGCAGGTAGGTAAAGTATGCAACCCAATCAGGATGGATTTCTAAAGAGCTGAGCTATCGACTTATTTTTTGAGGGCAAATTTTCAAGAAAATCCATCTACATCGTCATCCCCGCTTTCGCAGGGATGACGATGTAGATGGATTTTTAAAGCGGACCTCGCAACTTGACACCCTCTTGCTCACACCATAATCTAACAGTACCGCCTCTAAAACCATGTAAGGGATTATTATGGATAATTTCAGTCAGCTGACAAAAAATGAGTTGGCAAGTTATTTTTGCAGACCTGCAACTTATTTTTTTATTGTAATCTTTTTAATACTGAACCAAACACTCACTTTTTATGTGGGTGATTTTTTTCAACGCAATGAAGCGGACTTGCTTTCCTTTTTTGAAATGATTCCTTGGGTTTTTGCTGTTTTTGTTTCTGCAATAATTACTCAACATGCTTTTCATCAAAAAAAGATGCTAGCTAACGAGACAACCGCGATTTACACACAAGTAATTGCCCGTTTTTTTGCAGACTGGGTTATAACACTAGTTGCGTTATTATTCACCATTCCCCTTTGGATAACGCTGAATTATTTAGGACATCCTGATAATGAGGCAATTATGGCGGGTTATCTCGGTTGTCTTTTATTAGGTGGTGCTTTTGCAGCAGTTGCTGTTTGTTTTACATCATTTATAAAAACACCGTTATTGGCATTTTTGTTAAGCACGGTTGTTTGCCTGTTCTTTTTAGTAAAAGGCACACCCATGGTATTAGATTATTTAGAAACCGTTACGCCTTTATGGGTGCCAAATATGTTAAATAGTTTCAGCCTATTAACACATTTTTCTAGTTTGTGCAGAGGATTGTTCGATGCTAGAACTCTCATTTACATAGTAACCTTTATTGTTTTCTGGTTATTTCTAACCACCGTTATCTTAGAAAAACACAAAAAGTAAGTGTATTACGTAAACTGCCATAAATAGGGATATATACAAATGAATACCAAAAGCCGTCATTATTTATTTAGCTACAGTGCTGTGATACTCGTTGCTGCAGCGCTCATTATCATTAATCTCTTAGCTAATCACTTTATGACTTCTAGTCGATTCGATTTAACTGAAAATAAAATTTATACTTTAACGCCGGGAACTAAAAAAATCATTGAGCAAATAAAATCCCCCGTTACTATTCAATTTTATTATACGAAAGAATTAGCTACTAAATCACCTGCTGTCTCTTTATATGTTAATTATATTGTTGATATGTTAGAGCAATATAGGAATGTTGCACCCGATAAAATTAAAATGGAGGTTATTGAACCAGCAGCACAACCAGAAAATGAAACGCAACTACTGGCGCAAGGTTTAGTTCCTATGTCTATGCCAAACTCTAAGGACAAATTTTATTTTGGTTTAGTCATCTCAGATGCTGCTGGTCAAAAACAGATTATCCCTTATTTAGAATTAAGACATGAACGTTTTTTTGAATATGATGTTTCTAGTGCGTTATATGAATTAAGTCATCCCGAAAAACCGCTACTAGGTGTTATCAGCAGTCTGCCAATACAAGGTAATGCCACCGGAAGTATAACCGAGCAAAAACCATGGGCAATTTGGCCTAGGATGAGTGATTTATATCAGTTAAAAATACTTGATCAATCTATCAAAAAAATTCCTGATGATATAAATATATTAATGCTGGTATCACCTAAGAATATCAGTGATGATTTTCTTTATGCTATCGATCAATTTGTATTGAGAGGTGGTCATTTACTTGCTTTTGTAGATGCTTATCAAGAGCAGTCACCAGGTGGCGCTGTGGCAATTTCAGCTGAAGATCAAGAAAAATGGAACCGATTGTTTAATAGTTGGGGTCTTGAATTAATACCACAAAAAGTACTTGCTGATATGAGTTATGGCCAACCTATTGAGTTTGTTTTTCCGCACACGGAATTGATTGTTAAACAACCTTTATGGCTTTCCATTCCTGCTAATAGTATTAATAAAAACGATATCATTACTGGCACCTTGTTTAACCATTTGCTTATAGCAACGCCGGCTGTTATTACTGAACGTAACCAAGCGGATGCAAATATCAAAATTAGTCCATTGATAAAATCAAACTTCGATGCAGATCTTATTGATGTTCAGAAAGTACCTGACTATTTGCATAGTCCGCAAGATTTATTAAAAGATTATCAACCCGGTGGAAAATCTTTCATTGTTGCTACCCGCGTGGAAGGAACACTAGGCAGTGTATTTAACGATACACCTCGCGCAACTGCTGCTGGTAAAAATCATTTAAATCAATCCAAGGAACCAGCAGAAATAGTGATCGTAGCTGATTCCGATCTTTTATATGATGGTTACTGGTTAGGCGCTCGCAATATATTTGGCCAAGAAATGCTAGTGGCTCGCGCAAGCAATGGAAATTTTGTTTTAAATGCTTTGGATAGTTTATCAGGTAGTAATGATCTGATTAGTATTCGAGCGCATGGTATTTTTCCACGACCATTCATTAAATTTTCTGGCTTGGTCACGAAAGCAGAACAAGAATATAAACCTCAAATAGGCGATACAGTGGCTGAGGCAGTGAGTGATATAAAACTTAATTTATGGAAAGATTATAATCAATTAGTTTATGCGATTATGGCGTTTAATATTTTATTAATTCCTGCCATTATTATTATTGTTATGTTGATACGCCGTAGATGTAAGAAAGGGTGATCCTACACCCCTCTCCCCTTGTGGGAGAGGAAAATGCAAGCGCAGCTTGCGAGGGTGGGGGGAAAGCTACGAAGAAAAATCTTATTTTACCACCAATTTTTTCTTCGTAGATAAATCCCCCCCCTCACCCGCCTGCGCTAAAGCGCAGTCGACCTCTCCCACAAGGGGGAGAGGTGGGGCTTGCGAAGTTTTACTTTCCGTAAACAACAAAGGCCTACCATCCACCATCCCACCATTCTCATCAACCGCATCAATACACCGTTGCGTTAATTCTGCTGCCACACAATTTTTTTGCAATTGCTCAACGCGTTGACGAGCAACTGCTACCTTGTGGCTCAACCATTCGCCTTCCTTGGCAATACGATTTTCATTTTTTGATGAAAACCAACCGCTCACTAAACAAAAAAAACCAACAAGTCCAAAACCCACAGCAATACTTTGTACCGTGCCAAGCGCAGCGGCAGCTACTTGTGCACCTGCAATTGCGCGGTAAAAAGGGCGTACAACCTCATTAAATTGAATACAATAATCATAAATATACTGATAAGTCCTTTTTTCAATAACCGCTGTAGGTGATGTTGCATCATAAATATTACGCGTTACTTTATTAGCATCATCAATATAAGTTTTAGGTATGGTTGCTAGGCTTTTTTCAGTATCAATAGGGCATGTTTCTAATAATGATCTATTTTCATCATGTATGCGTTGTAATCGCTCCTGTTGTCCCTTTAAATAAGAAATTTTGGCATTAACGCTATGATTATCTTTACCGTCAATTCTTTGCAATTCAAGCATAGAAATTTTATCATTAAGTTGTTGTATCTTTTTCTCTAAATTTGATTTATCTAAAAGATCTTTAAGATTTTGTTCTCTAGCATTAAGCTGCTGCAACAGTATTTCATTTTTATAATTTATCTCATCTCTTTTATAATTTTTAACAACCTGCGAAATAATAGCGGCCGCAAAAAATGCAGTACAACACGCCAATACAGCCCAACCTGCCGGGCCTGATAATATTGCGCCAGGAATAAACAGCAGGACGATACAGGCAACAGATAAAGGAAAAGCACCATAGCGAACGCCTTGCAACAAGGCATTGGAAGATAGGCCTCGTTTGGCGTAGGTTAATACTAAATCAACATATTGATTTCTAGTGAGAGTGCAGGGCGCAACATGAGGAAATAAGGCAGAAAATAGTGTCGCCGGACGAAACAAATAATTATTCTCTGAAAATTCAAAGAGCAATAATCCATCAGCAAGATGAACTAGCTCGCCTGCTTTTTCATCAAATAGAATCATGTGCAATGATTGCAATAATAATTCCCGGCACATTGCTTTTGATTCATAAGATGCACCCGGTTGTATTTGCTCTAAATAAAACGATAAATCAACTAACGGATCAAGTAGCATAAAATTTGTTAATTTTTTATCTGTAAGCATTAACGCATCGGTAATTGCTGTTGCATCCTCTTTGCGTCGTTTTTCAAAAACTAAATTATCAGCAAAAGAGCTTGCCAACAAACCATAACCAATACCCGCGAAAACACCGAGCAAAGCATTATAAAGTGTCGTTTCTGGCTCAGCAAAACTGGTTAATAATAAAAAAGATAAACGCGACCAATAAAATACCGGCCGATGAATTTCTTTAAATCTTTCAAATCGCTTATTAAAATTTATTAAAAACTCACTCAGCTCCGTAGGCGGAACCGTAAGCAATGTATTGGCATGATAATCATCTAATTCTTGTTGCAAATCCGTCTGTAATTGATAGGCTAGTATTTCTTTTTTACTATTTTTATAATAATTCGATAATTCCTGAAATTTGCTTTCAGCTAATTCATAATTTTCATACCAGGCCGCTTTTATTTCAAGCCCGCAATGACTATATAATGTGGCGCCAAGTGGTCCTGTTACTAAAGCACCTATGCCTAAGCCCAATCCAAGTAATAAGGGAGTTTCTGTATCGATATCACCATCAATACTGGGTGTGTCCACCATATTTGACCATCGTGAAATAGCAGCGACAGGGAAGCAAAAATCAATAAGTGCATAAGCGCCAACAGAATAAAAAGCAGCACCATCTTTTAATGATTTAGGTTTTGTAAAAACAGGAAGATTATTAGCATCTCGTTTACGACCATAGGCTAACCAAAACCACCAACGTTGCCAAAACCATTCTTCTTCTTGTTGGCTTATACTCAGTAATTTTTCATTATCAATAACATTGTAAGGACTAGAATGAACAACCATTTTTTAAGAATCAAGTCACCTGCTAATGCGCTCGGCGACGATAAATCGGTGAGGATAAGGACTCTTTTCATCAATTGTCCCTTGCTCCTCTGTGATAATTTTCCATTGCGTCCAATCAATGGCGGGAAAATAGGTATCACCTAGAAAACGATGCTCAATAATTGTTACATACAATTTATCTGCACGTGGTAAACACTGCTCATAGACACGCGCACCACCTATAATCATAATTTCTTTTTCATCTTCTACTAACGCAAGAGCAGCATCAAGTGATGGCACTACATCGCATTCAGGTGCAACAAAATCCGTACGAGTTGATAATACAATATTGCGTCTGCCGGGCAGAGCTTTTCCTATTGAGGTAAATGTATGCGAACCCATAATAATAGGCTTGCCCATTGTTATTGCTTTAAAGCGACGCAAATCAGCAGATAAATGCCAAGGTAATTGATTATGATAACCAATTACCCTTTGCTCATCCATTGCTACCACGAATGCAATCTGTTGCGCCATTAAACAGCTACCTTGCCAGGAATATGAGGCGCTGCTTGATAATTTTCTAAAATAATATCTGCAAAGGTAAATGCAAAAATATCTTTTATTGCTGGATTTAAAGTAACTTGAGGTATGGATCCTGGGATTCTTGCTAGCTGTAAATCAACTTGTGGCAAATGATTATGGTATAAATGCGCATCACCTAGTGTATGAACAAAATCACCTGGCTCTAAATCGGTCACTTTTGCTACCATTAAAGTTAATAATGCATAGGAGGCGATATTAAATGGCACACCCAAGAAAATATCTGCACTGCGTTGATACAATTGACACGATAATCGTCCATTGGCCACATTAAATTGCACCAAACAATGACAAGGTGGCAATGCCATTTCATCAATTTGCGCCACATTCCATGCATTGATAATCATACGACGCGAATTGGGGTTGGTTTTTATTTCATGAACAACAGAGCTGATTTGATCAACTGTTTTATTATTTGGTCCACACCACGAACGCCATTGCTGACCGTAAACAGGTCCTAAATCGCCATTTTCATCTGCCCACTCATTCCAAATCCGCACACCATTTTCATTAAGATATTTGATATTAGTATCACCTTTCAAAAACCATAATAATTCGTGCGCAATCGATTTAAAATGTAACTGTTTTGTTGTTAACAGCGGATACCCCTTTGTTAAGTCAAAGCGCATTTGATAACCAAATACACTACGAGTCCCAGTACCCGTTCTATCCATTTTATCAACACCGTTATCACGTACATGTCGCATTAAATCAAGATATTGCTTCATAATAAAATTTCTCTTTTAATTTAACTATTGCTTTTTTCTAGCACTCAAAATCCATAATATGATACCAAAAAATACCACAGGAATAGATAATAATTGTCCCATACTCATCGAGTTAAAAAGAACAAAGCCCCATTGCGCATCTGGTTCGCGAAAATATTCAACAATAAACCGAAAACAGCCATACAACAAAAGAAACAAAGCCGAAACCCGCATAGTAGGTGGGTTTCTCGCAGAATAACACCAAAGAATAACAAACATCACCACGCCTTCCAAAAAAAACTCATATAACTGCGAAGGATGTCGCGCCAAAGCATCAACACGTGGGAAAACCATACCCCAAGGAACATCTGTCGCTCGGCCCCATAGTTCGCCGTTGATAAAATTTCCTAACCGGCCGGCAGCAAGGCCTAATGGCACTAGCGGTGCAATAAAATCGGTTACCGCAAAAAAAGGTTTGTGGAAACGGCGTGCCATAAACCACATAGCAACAAGAACACCGATTAAGCCACCATGAAAAGACATACCGCCTTGCCACGTGCGCACCAGTGATAAAGGATCGGCAATAAGCCCACTGAAATTATAAAACAACATGTAACCAATTCGCCCGCCAAGCACAACACCAAGCGCGCCATAAAATATTAAATCACTCACTTGTTCGGTAGTCCACACCCCTTGTGAATGGCGTGCTCGATAATTGCCTAATAACCAAGCCGCGATAAATCCTACTAGATACATTAAGCCATACCAGTACACAGGTAAGGAACCGACATGAAAAGCCACTGGGTTAATATTCGGATATATAAGCATAGTTATCTCTTATGATAAGAACATAGAAAAGGCAACCAACATCAATAACACAGCAAAAGCTCTTTGTAAATGCGCACTCGCAGCACGATGCATCAAATGCGTACCTAATACTGCAAATGGAATACTTGTGATGATAATACCGATTACAGCGGGCCAATAAATATAACCAGTATGCCAACTTAGCCCATCAAAAGGACTGCTCTTTGCATTGAAAATATAGACCATCGTTCCACTTAACGAAACTAAAAAGCTACAGATATTACTGGTGCCAATAGCTTCTTTTATAGGCACTTGCGCGCCTCTTAAAACCGGGATGAAAAAAACGCCCCCGCCTAAACCAAGCAACGTAGAAAGTGTGGCTATACCACCACTTGCTGTTGATAATAACCAAGGCCGCTTTTGTAAATCATGCCAATTGGGCATGCGATCACGCCATAAATTAAGCGCCATCAAAAACAAGATGATGGAGAAAAACCCTTTCAACCACGGAGCCGCAATATATCGTATAAGTATTGCGCCAAGCATTCCACCAAGAATAATAGTAGGCACCATGTATTTCAACATATCAACACGCACATTCTTTTTTAGAATTTGCCGAAAACTACTCACTGCAGTAGTAACCACCATGGTCGCTAACGAAGTAGCGATAGCAACTTGTAACCTTTCATCTACTGGAATATTTATTAGCACCAATAAAGCTGATAAAGCCGGAACAATAATAACACCACTACCAATGCCAAGCAGACCCACACAAAGCCCACAAAATGCACCAATACCGATACAGCTTAAAAGAAAAAGCAATATATCCATAAAATCCTCTATGTTACGTTATGCGCAGTTGTTAAATAGTCCAACGATTGCATTTCTATCAATCGGCTTTTCGTGCGCGCCATTTCTGCTTGCAAATAATCACCTTGATACAGTAAATCAATTGTTGTTTGCGCAGATACAATCAGTTTAACGCGATGATCATATAGTGTATCAATCAAATGAATAAAGCGTTTCACCCAGTCTTTGTGCATGTCACTCATCTTTGGTATCGCTCGTAAAAAAAGCGTGTGATAAATGCGCGCCAATTCAATATAATCATAATTACTGCGTGGTTCAACGCAAAGCACATGAAAATCACACCATAATATATCTGAACTATACCCTAATGTTAATATTGATCGTGAATTAAGCGAAAGTAATCCTTGCTGCGTGGTTGTGTGCGCAGTTAGTGCATTAAAACGAGCAGCAAGTGCAGCATCACTTTGTGCATCGATAGGTGTATAAAAAATAGAGGCTTGTTCTAAAGTACGCAAACGATAATCACAATTGGGTTGCAATAGCATTACACGCAACTCATTTTTAATAAAATCAATCGCTGGTAAAAAATATTGCCGTTGCACACCATTTTTATAGAGATCATCAGGGGCTGTATTAGTAGTAATCACTAAACGAATACCTTTTTGCGATAAAGCAGCAAATAAATTAGCCAGTGTCATCGCATCAGTGACATCTTGCACCAAAAACTCATCTAAACAAATAATACATGCTTTGGCTGCTAATTGACGGGCAATTTGTTTTAAAGGATTTTTTTGCCCTGTTAATTGATGCAATTGTGCATGAATACTTTGCATAAAAGCATGATAATGAATACGGTATTTATTAGAAAATGGCAAGCTATTAAAAAAGAGATCCATCAAATACGTTTTACCGCTGCCCACTGTGCCATACAAATAAAGTCCAGAGGATTTTTTATGTCTTTCCGGTAACAATCGCGATACAAAAGAAAAGGCTTGTTGCTCTGTGATTAATTCATCGTATAGCTGTTGTAAATAATCAATTACCTGCGCTTGTGCGGGATCTGCAATAAAATCCGGTTGTTTTAAATCCGATTGATATTGTGCACTAGGATTCATTTGATGTTTGTGAGGAATCTTGTGAAGGCGGATTCGTAATTATCGGTCGCGTCGTATGAATTAATGGCGCCAACTCTCGTAATGCACGACGATAAACATCTTTTTTGAAATCGACAACATGGTGTAGGGGATACCAATAACTTACCCATCGCCATTTATCAAACTCAGGTGATCGCATGCGATTTAAATGCACATGATCATCGCTTTGTATTAATCGAAATAAAAACCAAATTTGTTTTTGCCCTATGCATAGCGGTTGAGCATTCGCATCTAAACGCCAATATTGTTGGGGTAAACGGTAACGCAACCAACTCCGTGTTTGACCTAATAATTTCACGTCTTGGCGGCGCAAACCGACCTCTTCAAATAGTTCTCGATATGCAGCAGCCAAAGGCGTTTCGCCTTGGTTTACTCCACCCTGCGGAAATTGCCAAGCATCATTAGATCCAGCACGCCGCGCCCAAAGCAACTCGCGCGACTGATTCGCAACAATAATTCCAACGTTGGCACGAAAACCGTGTTTATCAATCACTTTGCTATACCTCAACGCTGGGAAAGTAGTCTAAATCTTTGAAAATAAAATGATATCACAATAGTAACAAGTATAGTAAGCCGCAAAGAATCACCCACATTGAATTTTCTGGCTGTTCATGTAAAACTGGCTGTTAATTTCATTGCCCCATCTATTCTAAGGAGAGAACAATATGTTAAATAAATGGCTAGTAAATTCAGCGGTGATGGCTATTGCGATATGTTCTGCACCAGCATTTGCCAATTTACTACCTGAGGAATGGCAAGGTTCGGATAGCGGCGTTCTTTCCATTTCCGGTGAAGGGCAATACTTCATGCAGTCTTATAATTTATTAGATGTTAATGAAGGCGTTGTAGACAACTTCCAGGATTTTTTTCCAGGTAATGTAGCAGAGCAATACCCTTTATTTAATCATCAAACCAATGATTCATGGGGTTATCGTGCTAATATCGGGTACCTTTTTCCATCACATGAATGGGATATTCGTGGCACTTACACACAAATTCTTGATTCAAGCTCAACCCAATCTTTTTCTATTGCTGCAGCGGACTTCTCAGGCTCAGTCGATCAAAAGAATATTTATGATTTTCAGGCTGCTGATATCACTGTTGGTTTTTTCTTCCCTTTTGCTGATTGGTTTGATCTTCGTGTTGGAGCAGGTATTGCTTTTGCAGATATTAAACAAAAAAGTACAAACACAGCCGTTGCTGGATCTGAAGTCATTAAAAGTACGTTTGAAAATAAATATCTCGGTGTGGGCCCTAAAGTTGCTCTTGAAGCCGCATTTGCGATAAGTCAAAACCTTTCTGTTGTTGGTGATCTAGGGCTCTTTGGATTGTGGGGGCCTTCTAAGGCAACAACCTCGCTTCTCGAAGCATCTCCCGTTGGATTAGATAATGAGTTTCCAAATGTAGAAGATAACTCTCAATTCTCTCCAGGAGTAGATGGTAAGTTAGCTTTACATTATGCCCATTTGATGACAGATAATTCACGCTGGAATATTGAACTCGGCTATCGCGGGGCTTATTACAGTGATGCTCTACAAAATGAAGCTGATGGATTTGATGTCTTAAGAAACGACATTTCCCATAGCGTTGATTTTTCTAATACCGATTATTACAATTCAGGACCGTACCTTAGTATAGGTTTTGAATTCATGTAATTAATATTATAAGTCGTGGAGTGCCTTCTTAATCCCTTACATCGTCGTCCCCGCGAAAGCGGGGATCCATACGATGTAGCCTAGCCTGCAAAATCACACCCTGTAATTTATTTTTCTCAAATGCTTCATACGCTATTTTAAAATTACTATACATACGGTCAAATTGTGACGCTCCAAATTTTGCAATAGCATCTTGCCTTAATATTTCCATTTTTTGAATTAACATCGCATACCATTTTAAAAAATCAGCGGAAATATCCGTGTATTTTTTAAGCTTCCATCCAGTAAGCAATAATAACTCTGCCATTGTTTCTTTATGTAATGGCGCAAAATGAGCTACCGTTCCACCAGAAAATGGGTTTTCAATACTGTTAGGCTCTTGCCAAGCATAATCAAAAATAACGAGATCAGCAGTTGGTTTTGCAATGTTAGCCATAGCACGTAGCGCATCTTTTTGATCAGTAAAACAAAAAAATGCATTAAAAATCATGATTAAATCAAACTGGTTAGCAGAAAATTTTTTATCTATATCATTAGCACTACAGGTTTGAAACTCAATATCAGAGTATTTATTTTCAGCATAATCTATCGCATCTTGTTCAATATCAATCCCATAAACCTTACCCCAACCCTGCGTTTGAATATACTGCGCTGTGCCACCTAACCCGCAACCAATATCCAAAATCTGACGAGAGGGATTTTTATCATAATCCTGCAATGTTAATTCAATCGCCTCTTCCTCTCCTGCATGCGCAAAGTCACCTTTTCTAATAAAAGAGAGGAATTCTTTTCCTTGCGAGTAGATGCTTGATTTTTTCATGGGAATAAATCCTTTTTCATTAGTTTGTAGCTCAGTGAAAATTTGTATCAATAGTTGATAATCTTAGAGGAAGCTGCGCATGGCTACGTGCCTCTAGAGGGAAAAAGAGGATATTGTATCGAAACTGACTAGAGTTTACTGGTTATACTCTGTGCTCGAACAGAACTTATGTATAAAAACATAAATTTATACAAACAATCAATTGGTTATATTTGTTTCCGTGTGAAACTATTGGAGCTACCGACCTTGCCAAATCAGCGGATGGTTACACTTTACTTACCGTTTTTTCATCGACGGTTTCGCCGCTATATTTGCATAAGTTAATCCTCCACCTACTGGCAACGGCGCTGCTGCAGTTGACGGTGGTGGTGGCACTGGTGTAGATGTTTGAGACGTTACTGGAGCAGGTGGTCTTTGAGGTCTTGAGCTTCTCGTTTGATGTGGCGCAGAAGCAGGCGAGCTTTGAGGTCTGGGGCTTCTCGTTTGATCTGGTGCAAAAGCAGGTGAGCCTTGAGGTCTGCGGCTTCTTGCATGATATGGTGCAGAAGCAAGTGAGCTTTGAGGTTGTGGTCTAGGAGTGATAACAGGCCGTGCGGGAGAATGCGAAGTAGCGCTCCCTACAGTTGCAGAACCATCTCCCGTTGTAGTTCGAGGCTGAAGAATACTAATCCGCTGACGAGGTAACTTATCGGTAATTGGAAATAAACTTAGCGGCGCTACAAAATCATAATTTCTAAAAAATGGATCTAAACTTACTAATTCTAAAGGCTGCAACCAAAAATCATACATTGCTAACAACTGCCTTTCATGTGCACACAACATTTGTAATACTTCATTTATTTCCAGGGTTTGAGGTAAAATCGTGGCATCATCTGCAGCACTGTCTTGTCCACGAGGTTCCCAGGTAGCCCTAAATATTTCTGTTTCAGTTGCCTGCACATTATCACTCGCTTCGCTTGTCATTCGCGTTTCAGCCTCGAAATGATCAGGTGCCTCTGATTCCTCAGCAAAATTTTCTAATGCGCTAGGTTGCTCTGGCTCATTGCTAGTGTAGGATGAAAAAGGAGCAGGGTGATGATTTAGCACGGATCGCTGCGGAACATGTTCAGGTTGATAATTAAAGGGAGAATAACCAGGCATCTGTGGTGGAGAATATTGGGCCAAAGGAACTGCTGGCAAAATTAAATTTCCAACCGAGAACCTGAAATATTCTTCAATTGAGCTCGTATATTCTTGAGCCATTCTTAAGTAATTCGAACATTCAACATCAAGAGCATATTCAGTTAACTGTGGATCTATCTGATGCAACATACTCAAAAGATTTTCTATAAGCCCTAGCACTATGCCCGCGTGCTTTGCATTATTACAGTGAAGCATAATCAATTTAGTGATAGTAGTAGAAAACTCATCCTTACTATTAGTATTAAAGAGGCCCTTAGCAATAACATAACGAATGTTAGGGGCGTCCAGCACATTGATACCATAATATTTAATCAAAAAATCAACCAAGTTCAATATGGCCACAGAGATTCCTAACAATTCTTTTTCATTAATTAATTTTTGCAAATAATCTCTAAATTCTTGCATATGTTTTATAAACGCAATATTCACTATCTTGTTTACACTGTATTTAAAAATTCTCGATATTGCGACCAGCCTCCCATCTTTCGATTGTGTATATAAACGTTTTCTATAAAAAAAACACTCAATACCATAAAATACTTGTCCTTCCTTACATGTTCTAAGTAAGGCAAAGTATTTTTGATTATTATCTTTAGCCCTTACACGTCTTAGGAGAAGTTCAACATGTGGGAGTACAGTATTGACCTTGCCAATGTTGATTAAAAAAGCCATGACGTCATCTACACGATACGCATTCATATCGAACATGGCAACTCGCAAATAATTAGCAAGAACACTTTGAATTTCTTCACAAAACTCTTTATCAACATCTATAAACTCTCTGAAAATGTGCATAGTCACATCCAGTTCAGGAGAAAATACAACATTAAACGAGGATTTATATTGTGTAGTTAAAGACTCCATATTCTCACGAAACTTATTAAAAAGGAAAGAAACAACAAAATTTTTATAATCACCTTGAAACCTAAATAATTCAAAAAATATAGCGCCCACTTTATAGAGTAGAATATTTTTTTTACTTAAATCAATACTTGAAGAGATTACATTGACAGAAATGTTAAATAAAATTTCTAAAATGATTTTTATTCTTGCTTCCTCAAAAGGTACATTTGCATCAATCAAAAGGATACACTTTCTTTTAAGTTGAGACACAAAATGCTTTAAACCAGCAAACAATGCCAACTCCTCAATTACTTCATAAACTCGGGGCACAAAAGGAAATCTTTCTCGCAGAATCACTGAAAAAAGAACATTTCGATGATAAACATCTGACTCCAGGTATTGTTTCAATTCTTCAGGATCCAATTGAGCTATCATATTACGCTTAACCAGCTGGCTATAAAAAACCTTATAAAAACCATTTTTTATGTCTTCATCATTATTACTCTGAATAGAAATCAAATCATTCAAATAATCTACAAAGTATTTTATTGTTATAACCCTATGTATTAATAACGTTATGAATATGTTTGTAATTTGTTCAAGAGTTTCGTCAGATAAACCAATGCTACCAAGAGTAAACTTCAGGACGTTTGCTTGCTCCAGAACCATACTTTCATTCTGATTTAAAAATTGCAATGCGTTCATCCGACGTTGTGCTATCTGCGGGACAACTGAATCCCGCTTTCTTTGAAGATCATTCATTATGATAGAATGAGAATACGAGCTGCTTGGACGAGCATACTGGGCAGGGTCATATTGACCTGATTGGACATATAGAGTCAAAAGCTTAGTAGTTGACATATGTACACTCATTAATTCTTGATATCTTACAAGCGATTGTGGATCATCCATGTTTAGAGTAATTAATAAATAATTTATTGCTTCGTATGAAAATTTTGCAGTTATTGCATTACTACTTCCCACAAAGGTACTAAAAAACTGTAAGCATTCTTGATAGTAAGCAAAACCCTGTTCGTTTAATAAAAATTTTAATACAATGGAAGACTCAACCGTATAGCCATTAAAGAAAAGCACTTTGGCTAGCACGTCTAACCATAATAATTTAAATGATTTATCTTTTATTTCATCAATAGCTTGAGCTAACAATACTACCAAATACGTTCTAAAGTCATTTAATACAACTGTTTTTTTATCATTCAATAAACGATTTTCTTGTGGTTCTAAGCTATTTAATAATAAAAAACTATTAGGTAAGGAATTTTTATCGGCAACAATTTCACCCCGCAGCTCTTCCCCAGGCAACATATCGTAATTAATTGTCCAAGTGTTGGATCTCGATCTTACCAATCTAATTTCTGGCAAACAGCCATTGTCACGCGAGTGGATATTTTGAGCGTTTTTAATAATACCAATAGGTTTGTTTTGTAAATTTTTAAAAGAGGTGGCAATGTTTGTAATATACACTATTGACAAGGCTACAAGTAGAAATGAATCCAAAAAATATAGTGATTGATTATTCGTCGCCCCGCTTTCCTCTCTGCGTTGCAAGAAAAAATTAAATACGGCATTAGGTATTTTTTCTTTTAACTGCAAAATCTCACTTACCTTAAGATTACCTTGCCTTTCTATATATAACCAGGCGATATATGACAACAAATTAAGTATTTTAATAGAATCTGAACGATGATCTTCGCCCAGCAAACCATCAACTATATGCAATAAAATCTCCTGAGCTTGATTTGGATTGTCACCCCGCAAGTTACTCAACACCTTAGCAACAGCTTGAAGCACAAAAGGTCTCATAGAATATCGTAATAATAAATTATGAAAAGATAATGCGGGCTCATGCATTTTTTGCATTTCTAATTTTGCCCTTAAATAGTAGTATCTTTTCTCTGCCAAAGCAAAACCCATATTGTATAGTAACTGATAATTCTCTAGACTAAAGGTCGCGGCTCTTACTTTTTCATTTGAAAATACAACAACAGCAATATTTCTTATTGCTGTGAAAAGATTAAAAAAAGCTACTAAATCATCATTAAGTGGCGGAAGGTCAGCGATTAATACTAAAACCCTAGTGTTCTTATTGCTTGCTGATTTTTTTAAGACCGGATTTTTAATCTCCATTCTATTAAAAACAGCTTGAATTAAAGCTGAAGGGGAGATGATCTTATTATTTTTTATTTCGGCCACATAGTTATTGAAATCATCTTTGTCGATCGGTAATATTAAGTCAAAATCAGATAATGCTCGGCCCTCAACCCAACAATTAATAAATTGTTGATATAAAGATGTATTACCTATTTTAGATGAGCCGTAAACAAACTTTCTATCATAAGGCTTTAACATTAAATCATTAAAAGCTTTATACACACCAGAACGCTTCGTTTCAAAGAGCCCATCTGTGGAGAAAGTTTTAGCACTATCCTCAAACTCGTCTAGCCTATCTTCAGTTACGAGCACAGGAAAAATGAAATCACGCTGAATTTTATATAGAGTAGAGCGTTTTTTATAAAATTTTTGAATCTCTCTTTTTAAACTTTCTGGTGTATAGCCCTCACCAACCCTTACTTCCGTTTGGTTGGTGAAGGGCTCTGCTGGGGGCGGCCACTTGGCCCTCCATTGTTAGCAGCTGCATCTTCTGCAGCACTTTGACTTTCTGAATCTAAAATAGATTTTATTTTTTGAGCATATTCTTCAGTATATTTTTTAAAAACAGCTTTGAGATTACCATCATTTTCCATTTTAGTTTCATACAACTTTTCCAGTATAGTCGGGAATTTTTGAAAAAATGCTCTTTGTGTAAGTATGCTTTCATATACTCGACTACTCGTACCAAAATCGGGAGGGAATCCCTTATTAAAAGTACTAGATGCCAATACTCTAATAATTTGTTGAGGGGCGGTCTTATATTTAGCCCAAATCTTCTCATACTCTAAACGAATAACGCTTTTCTCTTTTGCACCCACTTTATTGCAATAACCTTCAGAGCCTATAACAAGAACATACTGACAATTTATAATTTCTTGAATAAAATCTGCAACAGAACTCCCTAATTTAGCATTATCAATAACATCTAACCTAATTTTAATACCTGCCTCTTTTAAATAGGGTGCTATTTTTTCTCGCACTAGATTTTCAGATTTTGCTTCACCCCATGCATAACTAATAAAACAAGATGGTTGGTAATCAGAAAAAAGCCCTCTAACTTTATTTATAAAAGCTTTTAACGCATCATTCAATTGCTGATCATATTCTGGTAGCAAAGGTTGCTCATTAACTGGTCTTTGGCTACTTTCATCCTGATCAACAACTTCTGTAATTCTTTGAGTAATATGCTCTAGCAGATTTTTATCTTCAGTAGGTTGAAATCCACTAAAATAATTTTGAAAACTGGTAAGCTCAGCCTGAAGCTGAAAAAAGAAATTGCCTATAGTCGTTAACATAAATTCATTATTAGCATTAGCTCTTAACGCGCCTTGCAGTGTACTTCTTAAAGTACTATTTATTTCGCCCAACCGATTAAGATGGGAAAATGCCGTCACTCTAACTTCAGATGATTGGTATATATCGGGAACAGTCGCATCTTTAAGTACTTGCTCCAAGTCACCACTTTTTTGCAGCATAGCATTATAAAATTCAGTATTATCCTCACCTTCTGCAATTCTTCTTTGTTCCATAAAAATTTTATAAGCTGATAACATAGTAATAAATTTTCCCTAAATAATTTACCAAATTCAATTTAATATAAATTTTAAACTTAATCAAATAACATAAACTTATTCTGATCATTAATTAAAATAAAAAACTGCCTCAGTGCAAAGTTGAACCACCCATAGTAAAATAGTTGTTAATTAATCGATAATCGTCTTTAGTATGGTTAGCTCAACTAGTAATATTTCGGGATTTGATGGATCATCTCGAAATGTAGAAACAGTGCTTAATTTTTTATTAACAGTTTATCACAACAACTGAACTGATCATTTATAAAATGAGAAAAATATTAGAACAAAATAAGGGTTCACAAGAAATGAATAATGCTCTAAAGGTAATGGTTTTTGTTGTATTAACTTCTTTAAAACAACTCTCTAGCAGTACATTGAATATATCTTCTATCGCTCCGCGTGAGATTATTTCTATCGCATACCTAAAGACGGTGCTTTGATAGCACCTGCTTTTTTGCGATCTTTGACCACAATCACTATGCCTAGTTAGAAGGTTCAGCTAATAGGGAAACTCAATGAAGGTCAAATTCAATGGCATTAACCCAACGGGGCGGTACGAGTAACTAATAATCTTATCTCTCTTCCCTTACAATAGTTCATAGGAAACGAGACCAAGACTACAGGTTATTTTTCATTTCTGCTACACTATGCTCGACATTCAGTGACGATATAATGATTGAAATTATGAACAAATCGCAACTCCTGCAATTAGATAATCACGGCCGACTCCGGCATTTTTTAACCATTGAAGGGTTAAATGCGCCTTTGATCCAATCGTTATTGGATAAAGCTGAGGGTTTTCTTGATATTAGTCGTCAACCGATTAAAAAGTCCAGCCTATTACAAGGTAAGACAGTAACTAACTTGTTTTTCGAGCCTAGCACGCGTACCCGCACCACATTTGAACTTGCCGCAAAACGTTTATCAGCCGATGTTATGAACATTAATATCGCCACCTCATCAACAACTAAAGGCGAGTCGCTGCTTGATACCTTGCGCAATTTAGAAGCGATGCATACCGATATTTTTGTGGTTAGGCATGATCAAAGTGGCGCAGCGCATTTTATTGCAGAATATGTTGATAAGAATGTAGCCGTTATCAATGGCGGCGATGGCCGTCACGCTCATCCCACACAAGCAATTTTAGATATGTTAACCATACGCCAACACAAATCATCCTTTGAAAATCTTCGTGTTGCAATTGTTGGCGATATTTTGCACTCGCGTGTCGCACGTTCAGAATTACAGGCTTTACAATTATTGGGTGTTGGTGAAATTCATGTGATTGCCCCAAAAACATTATTACCTCGATTTATTGAACAATACGGCGTTAAAGTATTTTACGATTTATCAGAAGGGCTTCGTGATGTTGATGTGGTCATGATGTTACGTTTACAAAAAGAACGTATGTTAAGCGCATTATTACCCAATGAACAAGAATATTATCGTTGTTATGGTTTAACCGAAGAACGTTTGGCCTGTGCCAAACCGGATGCAATTGTAATGCACCCTGGACCAATTAATCGTCATGTGGAAATTGCTCCTTCTGTTGCTGATGGCAAACAATCAGTCATTTTACAACAAGTGAGTAATGGTATTGCCGTACGCATGGCGGTGATGGCAATGATCATGGAGAATAGAAGTTCATGAAAATTCATATTAAAAGTGGGCGATTAATTGACCCGAGTTTATCGCTTGATAAAATCACCGATTTATTTATTAGCGACAATAATATTGTTGGCCATCACACGGCACCATCTGGTTTTACTGCTGATAAAACCATCGATGCTAATCAACAGTGGGTTATACCAGGACTTATTGATATCAGTTTTAATGTGACGTCAAATTCTGCCATTACACCAGCTGCACGATTAGCACGAAAGGCGGGGATTACCAGTTTGTGTTGCTTACCATTGATGCAACCTGTAGTTGATTCACCTGTTATCGCACAAACTATTTTGCAACAAGGCTTAACAAATGACACAGCGCGCGTTTTTCCAATTGGTGCATTAACACAAGCATTAAATGGACAACAATTATCAGCCATGTCAGCTTTAAAAGAAGCGGGATGTGTTGCTCTCAGTAATGTACGCTGTCCTATTATTGATACAACTATTTTGCGCCACGCGTTTGATTATGCCGCAACGTTTGATTTACCGATTATTTATTACCCTGCTGATCCGTATTTATCACAAGGTTATGTCCATGAAGGGCAAGCCAGTATGCGGTTAGGATTACCAGGTATTCCTGCTACTTCAGAAACGATTGATTTGGCCAGGGTATTATTATTACAACAAGAAACCGGTGTACGCTTGCATATTGCAAGATTATCTACAGCGCTTGGTGTTGAAATGATAGCTCAAGCAAAAGCAACGTCATCCGGTATTAGCGCAGATGTAGCCATTCATCATTTATTTTTAACAGAAAATGATGTGTTGGATTTTTCAGGTAATTGCCATTTGCAACCACCACTTCGTAGTTTGCTAGATCAAAAAGCATTAATAGAAGGGGTTAAAAATGGTGTGATTGATATTATTTGTGCGGATCATTTTGAGGTAGATATTGCCGATAAATGTGCGCCATTTGCTCAAACTAAACCAGGGATTTATGGCTTGCCGACCTTATTACCACTGACATTAGAATTAGCAACACGCAATAAAATTGCTTTAAATACATTGATTAATGCGGTTTGTTACAATCCGGCAAAATTAATTAATCAGCTGTTGGGTACGTTGCAAGTAGGACGCCCTGCCGATCTTTGTATCGTTGACCCACAAAGCCGTTGTGAAATTAATCTTGATGAGATGATTAATCCTTTTGCTGCTTGGCCTTTGATGGGGAAGGTAAGTATCTTGTAATTAAATTACGCCATCATCTCAGCTAATGTATAGCCTGTAATCGCCACCAACCCCATTACAAATACCACACCACCAAAACGTGTACGATAAATCGCCAAACGAGGAATACGACGCATCATCACCACCGGCATAATATAGCAATATAATGCAATAATTGGTGCTGATAACATACCAATCATATTTAAAATCGAAGGATTATATACCGCTAACGCCCACAAAAATAATACCAGGGCAATTGTCGTATATTTGTTTAAATGACGAATTGATTTTATATCGCCTGCTGAATTTTTTCGTTCTACTGCAAATCGTACAATACTATTCAATCCTTCCCGAGTACCTAAAAAATGCCCGAAGTAGGAGCTTGCTATCGCGAAAAATGCTAACAATGGAACAAAATAGCGAATTAAAGGATGATGATGATTTAACGAAATCATGGTTAATATATCAATATTTTCTGCTTTTGCTACTTTAATGGATTCCGGTGTTGAGGACAACACCATAGAAAATACAAAAAACATCACAAAAATCAGGAGAATAAGACAATTCCAAAATATAATCTTATCCGTGCGCTTCACCGCTTCCTCTGGCGTTGAACACCTTTCCCGATAGGATAAACCAAATGCCGAGCAAATCGGGGAGAAATTCATTGCAAAAACCAGTAAAGGGAAAATTAATAATACATGCCGCAATACATCGTTTGGCACTAAAGGCTGTTCAAAAACCGATAAATTCCACTCAGGCATCATATAAATTGACAGCCCAAATAAAATAACAATAAGAGGATATACCATTAATGAAGTGACTGTAATTAATACTTTTTCACCAGCAACAATTACACTGGTTAATAATAATAATAAGAGTAAGCATAACAACGGCCTTGGAAATCCACTAATGCCCATTTGATTTTCTAAAAATGATTCAACTAAATTCGTTACCCCGGTAGCATAACCGACACAAATGGTAACAATAGAAAGAAAATAAAGTATGCTCACGGCAAAACCAACATTCTTACCCAAATCTTGCTCGACAACACCGGTAATATCTTTTGGTTCTTTATTAGAGGCAACAATACGCGTAATACCGCGGTGTGAAAGATAAGTCAGCGGGAAAATAATCAAAGTGACAGCAATCATAGGCCAAATGCCACCAAGCCCGGCCTGAATCGGCAAAAACAAAATCCCTGCTCCAACCGCAGTTCCAAACAAGGTCAACATCCACTCAAAATCATGTTTGTTTAGAATACTACGCATGGTCTACGCCTCTAGGAGAGAGAAAAGAAGCTATTGTATCGAAATTGCTTATGGTTTACTAGTTAACCCTATAAAACTCATCAAAAAATATAAATTTCAATAAAAATCAATCCGTTAGCCTGAGTATAACGAAAAGAATATAGCTTGTCGACTATTAAGCTGCCTCCACTATAGGTGGTTAACATAAATCATTCAAAAATAGTAGTTTTTAGTCTATTATTTCTTCTGGCAAATAAAAGTTGTGTAACAAATTCAAATCAAACGGATTGTAGGATCTATCTGCCAATAAATTGTAAGTTGCAGAGTAACTATCAACAGTAAATTTTATTTGATATAACTTGTCACTATTAACACTTCGAATATGGCTATTATCTAACAGTTTGAATAGTGCCCAAGGACCGGTAGCGTTATAATTAAATTCACGACCTTTAAAGTCTATAAATTGAATGTTTGCAGTTTGATTACTATTATTTCCTGGCCAACGAAAATCAGTATAAAACTCTGGGCCATGCTTGTATTGTATTGATTGATCATTTATTTGCAAGTTAAATACTTTAACGGTAGCATCTAAATCTGTGGGTTTTAATGAATAATTAATTTGAATTTTCTTTTCATTTTGATTAAAAAATCTTTTTTGTATTTGTTTGAAATTGTCCAAGTATTTAAGTGAAATTGCAGAATTACCAATTGATTGATTATCAAGTATAATCCATGCCCAAGGAGATTGACTGGTATTAACAAATGGTTTCAGGTAATTAGTAAAAAACATGTCCATGGATGACTCAGGCGCAAAAAAGTTAGTAAAGTCAATAAGTGATATTTGCTCAGACGCATTTTTAGTAAACGGATAATGATTAGAAATAAGTTGATGGTATGGGCGGTAAATTTGTTCATTCCACTGCTGATCGATATAATCTGCTGCGTCTGCTAAAATAAGAAACCAAGTTTGATCGGCAATTTGATTTAGCCATTGATTAACAACAAGCGGTTTGGTTGCAGCAATATCTTTTAATTGACTAATTGGAGAAACCTCTCCATTGAAATAGCCAACAACAAATTCAAAAGTAGTATGTTGAGGATTATCAGAATTTAGAATGAAATTTAAAGTTTTATTAAGTGAGTTTAAAGAATTATCAATATTTACAATAGGTGCATAGCCCTCCTTTGGAGTTCTTACTAATTGATTTAATTCAGAAAAAATAGGATTGATAACTTCAGCAGCTTGTATTACTTGGGTATTATTTGTAGTCTTACTATCAGTAGCCAATGTAGTGTTTTCAGCAATAGTTCGAATTATCTGCTGCATAGGCGAGTTTGCTTGCTCAAGAATACCAATGACTTGTGTCGCATGTTGTATACTAGTGAAATCAACAATATCCAATGATGAAATTAAGTTTGACCAAAATGAAATATAATTGCTGTAATAGATCCTATCAATTTGGTTGGCAAGTGTACTTTTATCAAGCAATTTAATTTGATACTGTTCACCTAAAACCCAATCACTTCCATATAATATTTTTAATGCATTATCTCGCAATTTTGAATAATAGTTAGTTAATCCATAGGCAGTATAAAGTAAGGGTATTCTTAACTGTTCATTAGTTACATTATAAACTCGTGTTATATTGCTAATGTCTAAAATGGTGTTATTTTGATTTATATTTCCCAGCGTAGTTGCTTGTGATGCAATATAAAAATAACCAAGTTGAGCAATTGAAAATTGCCATAACCTCTCTCTAGCACTTTCAATCCATTCAGTATTTAATGGTAATTTTTGATATTCTTCTTGATTCAAATATTCATTTAACAATTGCATTAATATGGCGTGTTGATTTGTACTTTGCTGCTCTATATTCTGCCAATAATTAGAAAACCATTGTATTATTTGTTGATCATTACGATGTTGAGGCATCCCTAACATTAAATAAACCGATAATGTTTGGTAAAGATCAAGCCCTGTTGTTGCTTGTAATTGCCTACCTAAAGCAGCTTGCAGTCTGGGAACAAATTGTTGTAATGCTACGCGCTCATACGCTTTACGACTGGCTTTTACGATATCATCACCAACAAATAAACCTAAATGTGCTCGCCATTGCTGTGCTTCTTCATCAAACGTATGATTAACAAGCTCTAGCTTGTTTAAAGCTTGAAGATATTGAGTATAATAATCTGTCATACCAGGCTGAGTAGAATTTACTATGCCTTGGTAATCACTCAAAGTATTTTGCACACGTACTAAAGCCCGTAAGTTTATATTATAGCTATTTACCCACAAACCAATACAAGCAAGACCACAAAAAATAATTAAAAAATTGGTAAGATAACGTTTTAGGTTTATACGTCGTTGACATCGTATATTAGCATGCTTTATATTTTGCTCTTTTAAAATGAATTTAGAAAATAAAGTTTTAGTAAAATAGGCTCTCTGAGAGACAAGCTGTTGACTATATTCATTACATTCTAATGCAAGTTGTTTTTTAAATATATCAGCAAGCGGATTAATGGTGGCTCCCTGCTGGCAACTGCTAACGAAAAAAATGCCCCTCAGGAAAGGTATTTCATAGTAATTATTACTGACAAATACTTCACTTATAAAATGAGCAAGTGGTTTTTGTAAACAAGCAAATTGCTCTGGGAATAGGTAGCTAATAGCACGAGCAGATGTTTGCAATTCTCTAGATAGCAGATCATTTTTATGGATACGCAAGCGTTGCAAGAGATCATGAAATCGTTGTTCAATTAACGTTGTCCACTGCACTTTATCCCGTGCTTCATCAGTAAATCCTATACCCCAACTTTGTTGCTGCTCTTTAAGGTCAAGATGATTAAAAAATTCAGTAAAACCTTGTAGCTTGTCAAGCTGAGTGACAACAAGGTAAATAGGATAACGCATACCTATTGCTTTTAGTTGATTATCGAGAGTTCGCCTTACTAGCATTATTTGTTTTAATTTTTCTTCGGGATTATCAAAAAAATCACTAGCATTTAGGCAGATAATTAAGCCATTTATTGAGCGTTTTTGTTTAATTAATAAATTTAACACTTGCTTCCATAGCTCAGATTGAACTTCGTGGTTTGGGTATCCTAATTCAATAAAAACTGCCTCATCCGAAAACCACCAGGTACACAAATGTTCAATAATCTCCGCAGGAGGAATTTGTAAAGGAAAAGTTAAGCCTGAATTCAATAATAAACTTGTTTTTCCTGATCCATTCAAGCCTGCAATAACATACGCAGGCAAGTTCTTTGTAGTATACTTGCCTTCAAATTCATGGGCTTGAGCAAAGATACTTGTTAGACGGTCTTTCATTTGTGGTGTTAGTTGTGATTCAGCAGGTGATACTGATTCATTAGGGTTTTCAGTTGATTCAGTTGTTTTTTTCACGTGAGATAGAATGCCCATATTCATTTTTTTGGAAAAAAAGATCAAGATAAGAAGAAACGTTGCTACAAAAAAGAGTGTGATTAAAATAACTATTTGAAGAGGGTGTAATTTAATTAAAAAAGGTAAAGAAGTTATGTTTCTTAATTGTTCGCTATAATTCCAAGCCAAAACGCAAAGCAGCCCATTTAAAATACATAGAAATGCAGCGATAAAAAGTATTTGCTTTGTCGCCCTTGACATTAGTTTTCTTCCTTTAATTTATAGTTAATAGATGGGATTACAAGCGGGATAGCAATGCCATTTAACTGCTTAACAATGGGTTGCGCAACATGATATAGCTGCGTTTTTAGCAAGCCAAAACAAGTGACCAAGGTAACAATAGCCAAAATAGTAACAAAAAATGCTAACCTACTTTTTCCTACCTTATGTGTTAAAGGAGACCATCCAATAAAAGATGCAATTTGCTCAGAGTTGTGTCGATAATGTGAAATTATTTTAAAGAGATTTTGGCGTATTTCCTCTAAATCCTCTGTCCCTTTCTCTTGTAACTCATATTTTCCTTTAAAACCTAAACTTAAACATACAAACATCAATTCGAGCAATTCAATGTTAGCCAAGGGGTCATGCTGTGCTGCATTCAAAATTATAAAAAATTTTTCACCACCCAATCTGTCATATCCAAACGCACTACCAATAACTTGTGAACGCCAATAATTTAAACTAGCCGCATCCCAGGGTGCATGTAATATGGCTTCATCAATAGCGGCGCAAAGAATATAATGGGCATCTACCAAAAAATACGAATGATTCGATTGTTTTGCTTTATGTTCAAACTCATTTAAGTACTGAATTATCTTTTTGCGAAAGCATTCAATATCTTTAGGCGGAGATAAGTGAGAGAGTTCTGATAAGAAAAACAAAATATCTGAGGCATTTTGTATTAAAGTATCTCCGCGTGGATAATCCAATGTGGCTGCAATCGGTGGAATTTTATCATGTAATAAATGGGATGCCCTACTAAACATTATATCCACCTTCTGATAGCCCAAAATTCTAATTTAATATTGGAAATTTCACCAACAAGGTGTAAAGCAAAGCCTTTGCTTGTTATCACATTTTGCCAATAATTGTGTTTGGTATCTATAGAAAAATAGCAATAACCTGCATGGAAAGGAATTTCTGGTGGCGTTATTACCAAAGGATGTAAATCAATACCACTCACTTGAGTTTTAATCAAACTATCTATATTATCAATAGCTCCCAGTTTACTATTAGTTAGAAAAATTTTCTCTAATTCTTTAGGATCCATATCAGCCTTTACAGCCAATATGAAGTCGGCTTGTTCAAACAACTTGTTATCATCAATATGGACCATAAAGGTACCATTTTTATCAATCTCAATTAATAATGATATGGCTGCTTGATCGCGAATATAATTAAGGCTACGTCTTATCTGCTGCATGAGAGGCAAAAAGGTAGCAGTCAAATTATTATGATCATAATCTGGCCAGTTGGACAATTTTTTAACTTCATTAGTTAAGGTAGTAAATTCACCAACGATCTGTAAAAAATAACGATACAATATTAAAGGATGTAAAATGTCTTTATCTGTCGCCAAATGATGTACTACTGCTATATAGCGATTTATTATTTGTAAAAATACAAAATCAATGATTTCCATTGTACCGCCACGCCCAGTAAATTGTGAGAGACGTTCTACTAACATATCTGCACGATTAGATAATAAAGCGTATAATTCATTAATGAACTCTTGAAGAATTGGAGTTGAATGACAACAAAGCAATGGTGGAATAAAAGTATCATCAAATAATATATTTTTGCCAGGTTTTGCTTCTTTTATCTGCGCAATCGGGATGCAACTAAATTGGCTTTTATCATCAGTATCCAATAATAATCGCATATGAAGTTTAGCCACATGAATAGTGGCTTCCTCCATCTCGGCACATGTGTTATCTTTAACAACAACCGGACTAGCAATATAACGATTTAAGTAATTAGTTTTATTAGGATTTAATTCAACTTCTTGTTGCCTAATTCTTTGCAATGGTAAAGCAAGATAAACTAGGCAATTATAGCAATCTTCCTTAATCTCTAATGGTGGCGGCACATCTGCTTGCTCTGGTATACCAAAAGGCGTACCATCAACCATAATACCTGAACATTCTGTTATAATAATTTTTCCTAGTGACAAACTATTTTTATCAAACTTAACGGATCTTAAACCCCAACTGTGAGGTTGGGTTAGTGCATTGATATGTTGTATAAAGGTTTGAGTGTATCTTTCTTGTTGTTGAAAGTGTTGGTGCCGTAATAGCATCCCCTCTGTCCAGATAACTTTATTAGTGGCTGACATTTCTTTTATTTCCCTATTTGTATTTTATTGTTTGTAAAATAAATTTCTAATTCCTGTTCATTTTGAGAGAATAAAGCATTCCAGAAGTTTTGGTTATTAGATAATTCCTTTTCATCCGTTGGAAAAATTACCCGCCATTCAGATTGCGCCAAATGGTTATAGGCGGCGACTATTCCAATATATTTAGTTTGATTATTTAATGTCCACTTTAATTCAATATGTTGATTAGGAAGTAACTCAAGTTCTTTCTTACTTAAAAGATCAGTACCTAACAGATTTTTATCACTATTATAAAGCGTAAAAAAATCAGCATTTAAGAATGTGTTATCATCAGCTAATTGATAGAATATGATGACAAGTGGTGACGGTCTATTATAATCATTGGGATTTAAATCAGCCGTAGTAATAACCTGACCGATCCACTGTTTGGGATTGACTTCTTCTGGTGTAGTAGCGCAGCCGGTTATATGGCAAAATACAACCAGGCAAATAGTTATTGACAAAAATTTTCTAGTTAAAGCTTGCATTTTAATTCCAATAATTAAATTTATTTATCCCCAATACGGATTGATAAAATATTAGAGACATTTTGATAGTTTTTTTTATGGTTTATCCAGCTATTCCAGCCGAGTCTACCACTAGTGACATCACTTAATTTACAGGACTCTATTACAGATAAATTACAAGATAGCTCTATCGAGAATGAATAATCTATCCCCACATAACGTTGTGTTATATCACATATATTTTTAAAAAAGCTTTTATCAGGGAGTAAATTATTCAATTGTTCAAAAGATTTTACATAAATAATAATTTTAAAGTAATTTTGATACAAATTTATCGCATCTCCCAAATGAGTATTTATACTAAGCAAACAATTATTACCATTAATATGAGCTCTACTAGATAAGCAACTAGCTTGTGAACTCAAGAAATAATATTTTTTTTTGTAATAAGGTACAATTTCAACATGTAATTTTGAATAGTATTCAATTAATGTACGTAATTCACTCGGTGTTGGTCTTTTCTTTGCAAATATTCCCGCATGGCACAATAGGAATTTTTCAGTAAAATTCAAAGACTGCAATTTTTTACTCACTGACAAGCCAACATGCCCTCCTAAAGTATCCATTATATCATTAGGCTGCTCGAAGCTATTTTTAGCATTAAAATTGAAATAAAAATGGGTTTTTATCCAAACCTCATAGTAAAAGGTTATTATTCTTTGGTGCAGCAGATCAATAAATTCCTTTAAGGCAAATCTTTTTTGATGGGCTTGCTCAAGCAATAGCTCAGTATAATGAGGTGGTAAAACGCCTGATGGGCCAATTAAACCTAAAAAGTTAATTGTCACCTGCCAATAGGGTTCGTCCTCTTCAATATATTGAAGCGACTCAATATCGCTATTAGGAAAAGCTAGATTACCTGCGACACTAAATTGTATAGCTCGATTATTTTTATTGTATTCCCTCAATAAAGTCATCAGCTGAAAAAAGTCGTATTCTGATGCATTTGCAACCATTTCATTTATCATAATGTACTTCCCCACCCTAGCTTAGGTTGCCATCGATAAATTTCTGTACCACGCCGATAACATATAATGCTTAACTCAACAAAAGAATTAATTGAGCTATACAGTGTAAGAAAATGATAGATAACAAATAAAAATAAGTATAAATTACTATTAGCTATTTCTATATCGCTTAAAATAAGTTTTATTTCATTGCCTTGCACAGCAGCAGTAACAGCATTATCGGGTAAAAAACGAACTATTTTATGTGCATTGACTTGCATGATGCTATGGATTGCCTTTTTAATTATTTGATTATCTCCAAAATCATATATATCAAGCAAATTTTTCAAACCAGCACCATTTTTATCAAGCAAACTACTATGATTAAGAGCCAAGTGCGACATGATTATTTTTTGAGTTTTGGAAGCAAGAATTGGTATATGATAGGGAGTTGGAGAAACAGCCCATGTTACATTAGCAATAGGAGCGCCACTGTTAACAAATTGTAACTTTGGAATATTCCCTCCAAGAAATAATTTGCGCACATTCAAGCCATTAGAACATAGTATTTCCATATGTGTTACTAAATCGTTTAATAATAAAGGACTACCATCTTGATTTACAAAGCTAATATGTAAATCCGATTGAATTTCATCGCCTCCTTCTGCTGATTCAATATGTTTAGTCCGTGTTGTGTGATAATAACCACCAAGAGCTATGCTATCATCAGCATGTTCTATTCCAAAAAAAGGCATATATTCTGCCTCTTTGCCATTACTATCTAATACAACGGCTTTTGTTACTTGGCATATCTCATATTGGTATGGATTGCGTGCATCAGCAATAACAGGGTATTCATATGTTTTACCTGTTAATTGTATTGGTTCTGCATTACGTGTAAAAAGATTAATAAGTGGTGTGCAACCCAACATAAAATTGTCTTTATCAATAGTGAAATCGACATCTTCCTGTGTTGAATTGAAGAAAAAATGCAGCACTAAATTATTACCACAGTTTTTTATATGTGACGATAAGTTTTTAATATCAAAAAATAGAAATTTTTCTGGGAAAATACTGAATTCTGTTAATAAACGATACCCACTAAATGAACGTTTACTATCTACCAATAAGGTTTCTTCCTCGGTAAAACCAACTGCAGCTAAATTTTTATTACTAATAAATAAAGGATTGGCAATATCATCAGCTGTCGTAATACTAATTGTGGCAGTGTCATTGAATAACATTTCATAAATCTTGTGTGTATGATTGGATGGGCCACTTAGAAAGAAACGTAATTTATCAACTTCTAATTGTGAGAAGCGTATATCGTTGTCAGTACAACGTAACTCTAAACGTAATACGGATTGAGCATTTACAGAGGGAGGTAACTTTGGGACAAAACTCTTATCATGCAATAAACAAGCATCGACTACTTCTACAGGCAATATATAGTTATCATAACATGTTCTAAAGCAACATATATCTCCATCCTCCGGGGAAGTTTCTAATAGAGAATTTTTAGGAATTATAAACTGTTTAGTTAAACCATCCTTAGCTAAGCATTGAATAATTGCAGCAGATGGAATTGGCATTTCAAAATGAGGATAAAGAAAAGCTAATAACGCATTATCTACACCTGGCATCTCGTCATCTAATTTACGTTTCATTCCTGCATTTAATAAAGCAATACCTTGTATCAAACGACTTACATGTGGAGCTTCATTATTAGGGTCAACTACTAAATATCCTGCTGCTTCAGGATATTTGCGAGAAAAATGTTCAGCGAGGTCATCAAATTCTTGTAATTCGTTTTCATAGTATGTCAACAGTTTGTCAAGCATAATCAGCCTCTTTAATTTGAAAATTTGTTTTCACTGGATCAAATACAAAATTAAAGTAAACTGGCAGCAGTGTTGAAGGTACTTGTAAAACTGCAGATATACTAACTTGAACATTGAGCTCAATTTCGCTTGTATTTCCTAATATTTCAACTTTTACATTCTTTAACCGATGGTCAAATGTTTCAATAGCACGCAGGATAGATTCCCGCAGTTTTTCCTTGTGTGCATTTGATTGAGGATTAAATCCAGAAAAATCCTGAATGCCATAGGCAAGTAAACTGTTAGAAAGCACCTCACTTGATTCATCATTTAGCAATGGAATTCTGGTATTTAATAAATTTTGTATATCCCTTTTCATAGAATTCAATATTACGCTTTCAACATCCATGTATACAGAGTTAATTCTCTGAGTATCAAATGCCATAATAGAATCAATAAGATTAAAATAACTAATGGCAAGTTTCTGATTATCCATTCTTCCCTACCTCAACCTAAAAATAGACTTCAAGACTATTTATAGTCTCGAAGTTTATTACTAGATAAATCACTTATTTTTTTGCTGTTGCGGCAGCTAAATCATAGCCAACGCGCATAGGTGTTTTATTGCCATCTGGAGTTGTAGAATAATAGCTTTTTTCAAAAGTACTGTAACCCCAAAAGCTCACCGCAGTGGTATCATTTTCATTAAAGAATTCTGATATGCGCGCATTTTCAATAATGACTTCCTCATCGATTACAAATTGTTTATTATCATTGCGCATGCGATGCACAATAATTTTCTTTATTACATCGTTATTTATCTTTATTTGATGTAGATAAGGAGCAACACTGCTGTATCTAACGGACATGGTCAGTGGAGAGATGGATATTGGATTACGCGTGTTATTATCGACATATCCTACTTCACTACCACCAATTTCTTGCGATACCTGGCAACCACCTACATCATCCATTTTGAACCATTGTTTATGATTTCCTTCTACTACATCACCCTTACCTTCAGCAGAAGTACCTTCAAATTTAACAAAATATAATGTTGTCATAATAATCCCTCCTAATAATTAACCATCTAACTAAAAAATGACCTGGAATGCTATTTGTTTAATAGTTCTAATTATTGTTTATCTGTAGTAACTTGGCCAGGTATACTCACACTAATTATCCCTCCCCATTGACAAATTAGCTTGCAAGATGCATTAACAGCCGGAATGCCTGCGATTAGCACTTGCGGTGTACCTGGGAACCAAGGTGCTAATGTTAAAGGCACGCAAGGTACTGGTGCCCCTGCCGCGGCAATTACAGCAGGATTTGTTGGTGCTGAGCAAGTTACAAATGGATTAATATTTAATAATGGTTTATTATCCATAATATTCGCAACTGGCGTAGCAGCAAAAATACGATTTTGTGGCAATACTGTCATTGCCATTGGTGCAGCTCCAAAACTGCACTGTAAAAGAGATCCTGCATTAACGCATTTGGTCATCAGTAACATCTCCTTTATTTTGAATTAGCTCGCCATTCTCATAAAGATGACTAGATACTTCCTTACCTTGATTATCATATTGAATTAATTTACCGTGTAATTTGCCATTTTTATATTCAGAGATTTGTATAATATTATTTTTTTCATCAAAAAATTTACTCAATCCATGCAGCTTGTCATTAACAAATTGTTGACGGCAGGTTACATGTTTATTCGGACCAATAATAGTTAAAAAGCCATTTTTCAAACCATTTTTATATTGAACAATAAGTTGTAGCATGTCATTATCATATACACACAATCGACCATGCAACCTGCCTTCTTTATATTGTGCCTTTTGCAGTAGCTCCCCATTGTCATTATAGTTGTAACTTGTACCGTGTAATACACCAGCAAAAAATCTAATTCGAGCACATATCTTTACGGAGGTACTATAACTAATATATGCACCATGAAGCTTATCATTTAATAAATTAAATTGTTCTTTCAATTGACCAGTTGGATAGTATATTTTATTACTAACACTTTCTTGATCAAGAATTTCCTGATTTTTAAACACAAATAGCCTCTAATTACCATTTAATTATTCTTAATTAAAGCCCCTTGCAAGCAAATCACGCCATCAGCTTTTATATTTGTTAATCCTGACTTTAAATCCATAGTGGAATTTGCTGTTGCTGATAATGAAGTACCTGCTTGACAGGCTAACCCCGTACCCGATTTAATGTTAACCGCACGTTGACCATTAATATTAATATCACCTTTTGATTCAATGGTGAATGAACCAGCCGAATTTAATTTAGCATTACCTTGTGTAGAAATGGTTATATCACCTTTTACAGTTAGTTGATATTTACCTTCCTTAACTGTAATTAATAAATCACCCTTATTAATGTTTATAGTACTGTTTCCTTTGTTTACCAACATTTCAGAATCATTCTCTACTGTAACTACCATATCCTTGCTAGCGTAGACACAAAGTTGCTGCTTATCTTGTTTGTCTTCAAACGAGATAGAATTATAGGTTTTTTCTTCTGATGGTTTAGTAATTCTTCGCTTCAAACCACTCATAGTTTTATTTTGTGGCAATTCAAACAAAGGCTTTAGATTTTCGTCAACTACTGGACCAACAACAATTGGCTGATCGATATCTTGATTAATAAAAGCTACCAAAACAGGAGTGCCGATTCTTAGTACGCCTTCCCATCGTTGTACAACTCTCATCCAGCATGAGCTATTTTCTGGGTCCTTAGGATTTCTATCCCAAAAAAAACGGACTTTTATTCTGCCGTATTGATCAGTATAAAGGGATTCCTGAGTTGGCCCTGTCACTACTGCTTCTTGTAATCCTAAAATACTTGGTTTAGGCGTAATTTTTTCTGGATAATAAATTTTTTTCGCAGGAATACATGAGAAACTATTCTGATAAGCAACGCTTGTAGATGAGTTATTAGTAAAATAACTATTATCAAATGCTTGGAAATTCATACTAATTAACACATAACATTTATCAGTTTCTTGGTTAAAACTTTGTGACTGCAATGAAATACGATCACCCGCACGAAACGACATACAATTACTTTTACCAAGCACAATATCATAGTGAGATTCGAATCGTTCCATTCCTACACGACTTGCCTCCCCTGATTCATTTCGTTCATTATAAAAGGGAGAAAAGTGATATTGCTCTATATTATTTGCTTGAGAAATACCTAAAAGACTGGCGCTTGTGGCTTGAAATGAAATACTTGGTTTTTGAAAATTATGACTATTTGTCGTATATTTACCAGGCTGCATAGTATAAATATGTTGCCACTCTTTTATTCCACTAAAAGAACTGGTGTCATCGTAGAAATGCAGTGGTTGCTGTTTTTCAGCACCATAAGCACCAACTTGGTCACCTATTTTCAACATATGTTTATTATTATCATGTGCAAAATAATAAAAAAGACCAGCTTCTTCCATCAACCTAGAAACAAAATTGAAATCTGACTCACCATATTGAACGCAGTACTCCCTTTGTGGGTATGTTTTTTTAATGCCTGAAAAATCATAATCTTTAAAGCTAGCCTGATCAAAGACATTTTGAATAATTTGAATTATGCTTTGATTTTGAAAAATACGAGAACTCAAGTTTCTTGTTAAGAACCATAACCAAGGCCGTACTACAGCTTTATAAATATAAAAATTTTCACGGCGCACCGCATTCGCTACAAACTCGGATACGTAGCCATGATAAACTTGCGAGCTATTATTTTTATTGATAGTAAACTGTAGTGCTTTCCCTACAATTTGCTGAGGATTAATATTTGCCTTTGGTGATAACAACTCTAAAGAATAGCTGAATAAACTGGACAGTTTTTCTTCGCCTGATACCGCATGTAATAATAAAACATCATCACCAAGAGGTGTTTTAATGGACAAAAATCGGTTGGTTTGTGAGTATTGCTTTATAGTTGTCGTAACCATTTATTCCCCCGCACCACTTGATAATTCAGTAACAAACCGTAGTGACGTAATTACCTCATCTATTTGAAAGTGTGGTTTTAGATAAATAACACACAAATAATTACCTTTTTCTTTGCTTGGATTTTCTCTAATTTCCACCTTAGCAGCGCGCAAGGGGTAACGAGCACTTTGTGCTGGTGATAAGTTTGAATTACCGGCCACATAATTCATCAGCCAACTGTTCAGAAACGCTTGACAACCTTCAACATCAGTGTAGGAACCAATTTTATCCCTGCCTATCATCTTGATATAATGCGCAAAACGACAAGCACATAATAAATATTGTAACATTGTTGATATTGAAAAATTTTTTTCTTCAATTTGACTTGATCTTGCATTAATTGATTGAATGGCGTTATTACTATAGAAAATCATTTTATTGCTTGCATAACGCTGACATAGTGGTATAAAGCCTAATTGTCTTAACTCTTGCTCTAACTGATCGCTAATATAAACATCTGTACCAAATTTAGGTGCTAAAGAACTAGTATCGCTGTAAAAGTAATCATTGGCCATAAGAGGAACATATCCACCTTGTTGTTGTTCATCATAACCACAAATTTGTCCTAACCAACCAAAAGTTGAAAAAGCACGCAATAAGATTGTGGCAAAGGCATAAGCAGTATTTCCCCACAAATAACTGTCTTTGTTAGACAATGAGGGGCGAAAGCAAAAACCATGTGTCTCATGCTTAATGTGTCGATGGGGATTTCTTAGCAAACGTTTTGGCAACGTTAAACCAATAAAACGTGAATCTTCATATGCTCGCAATTGATGCCATGCCTCATATCCTGAGTTTTGAAAAACTTTCGAAACATTATGCTGTTTACCAAGATCAGAAAAATCTTCAACGCCTAATAAAGCAGGTGCCGCGCTTGCTACAAATGGAACAAAGGCCGCTGCTGCAATTTGAGATAAAATACGCAAAGCATAGATATCATTTTGCTCGGTAGAAAAACTATAATCGCCAATCAAAATAGAAAAAGGTTCGCCACCTGGCATATCAAATTCTTGATTATAAACAAGATCGAATAAAATTGTATTTTCAAAATCAATTGCGTAGTTTAAATCTTTCAATAATAATTTTTTAGAAACATTTAACAATTTTATTTTAATATTATTTTTTTTATCAGTATACTCGACAACTAAACAAAAGAGGCTGTACCAACTTGCTTCTAAATTCTTTACCGCAGGATGGTACATAACGAGTTGGAGCTGATTGCTAACTAGCAAATCTAGCTTAGCAATCACCCTTTCTATTAAATAACGCCACCTTACTTGTTGCGTCGGAGAAACATTATTTTCACTTACCATGAATTATCCTTATTCTTATTCTTAATCCTTCACTGATTGTAAGGTTAATTACTAGGCTAGACTAGGAATACGAGCAACCATGCGTATGGATGTTGAGAGCTCTTCCAGTTGTAACCAAGGTCTCATCCAGGCTACAGCATGATAAGAACCAGACTGTCCAGGAACAGGTTGCACATCTATTTTTGCTTCTGCAAGTGGATATTTAGCCTTCATACGTGCACCACAATCAGGATTGCCATTGACATAATATAAAATCCAACGATTGAGCCAACTGGAGACATCATTAGCCTCCATAAATGAGCCAATCTTATCTCGAGCTAATATTTTAATATAATGAGCAAAGCGTGATGTAGCCATTATATATGGTAAACGAGCTGAAATTGCTGCATTGGATGTTGCTTCGGGTGTATCATATATAGCTGGTTTTTGAATAGATTGTGCGCCAAAAAATACAGAATAATTGGTGTTCTTATAGTGACACAAAGGTAAAAAACCTAGTTTACTTAATTCAGCTTCGCGGCGATCTGTAATACCTATTTCTGTCGGACATTTCAGATCAGTGTCGCCATCATCACTAGTAAATATGTGAGTAGGTAAACCTTCTACTTTGCCACCACCTTCTGCTCCACGAATTGCGGTACACCAACCATTCTCAGCGAAACTTTCTGTTAATTTTGCCCCCAAAACATAGGCGGCATTCATCCAGCAATAGTGTTCATGAGGCAATGCTTTAGAATTTCCATGACTGTCAAAAGTCGTTTCTTCATAGGAAAATTCTTCAACTGCTAAGGTTTTTGAGCCATATGGTAAACGTGCTAAAGCTCTTGGCATTACTAAGTTAATGAAACGTGAATCCTCAGAATCACGGAGCTCCCGCCATTGCACATATTCTGGCGAGTCAAATATTTTTTCTAAATCCCTTGGTTTAGATAACTCTGTCCAACTATCTAAGCCTAATAAACCAGGCCCAGCAGCTGCAATAACTGGACAAAAAGCTGCTGCTGCAACTTGTGAAATATTTTTCATGAACTCTATATCCTGAGGATGATTAGTTAATTCATAATCACAAATTAAAGTAGCATAAGGTTCACCGCCAGCTGTTCCAAACTCTTCTTCATAAATCTTTTTAAATAATTCAGTTTGATCAAACTCTAAGGCCTTGCTCATATTTTTAGCTAATTCTAATTTTTTAGCATTGAGAACTTTTATTTTTAATTGCGAGCTAATAAAAGAATTTTGCACTAAATAACGTAGACCACGCCAACTACCTTCTAATGTGCGAAATTTTTCGGTATGCATAATGGTAGCAAGTTGTTTTGAGATTTGTTGATCAATTGCTTTTATAGTGGATAAGATTGTCTGAGTTAGATTTTTATTCCAAGTCATAGAACCTTTCAATGCTTCTTCTGTGAAAGTATGTAACAATTCCTTAACACGATCTGGTTGTGTTTGTTTTGTAACACTAATGGCTTGGGTCAATAAACTAATATTTTCTGCTTGCGCCTGCTTTTTTGGTTTCTGTTTATCTGTTTCGTTAACCATGTTTGTTCCCCCTTAAAAATACTTATAGTTAAACACCCAATTCTTTAGATAAAGCTTGTAGTTGTTCGTTATTGTTTAAAATCTTCTCAAGAAGATTTTCTAATTCTGTCGATCGATCTGCTTTACCTGCTAAATCGGTTAACTTATTACGCACCTCAAGTAGTTTACGTAATGGTTCCACCTGATCCACAATCTTTGCTGGAGAGAAATCATCCATAGAATTAAAGTGCAGCTCTAAAGCCATTTCACTATTATCATTTTGCAGTAGATTTTCCACCTTAATTTGTATGCTAGGAGCTATTTTTTGCATTACTTCATCAAAGTTGTCAGCATCAATTTGTACAAATTTTCTATCTTTTAATGGCTTTACTGATTCGATAGAGTCTCCTGAAAAATCACCTACAACTCCTGCGATAAACGGCAGTTCTTTTTTAATTTCTGCGCCTTCTGTTTCCACATCATAGGTAATATGCACTCTAGGCGCCCTAACTTTTTCTAATTTATTATGAACACTCTTTATTGTCATTGACATTTTTATCCCCTTTAAAATTAATAATTAAAATATTCTTGTGATTGTTACTCTAATCTTCCCTATCTTGATAATTCCTTGCCAATAATTTTTGATCATCGTCTAAAAATTCAAGATCTTCTGGTTCATAACCATTATTTGTAATTGATTGATTTGGCTGATTTTTATAGATTGGGTTAATACCAGTTAATTTACAATAATAAAAATAGGCTTTATCATCAATCATCAGTTCTGGAAGCAATTCGCTAAGCGACAAATTAGCCCAACGAATAACTTGATCCAATGTGTTCGAAATGGGTGAGTGCATTTCTGTTTTTCTAAAAAACTCTGCAACCGTACTTAATAAATTTAATGCGGTGTCTCTATCCAACCCCTCTAAACTTATATCCATCTTTGGTCGGCTACTATTAACTATAGTTGAACCTTCCGTATTTGTGTAAGGACCATTAGATTGTGAAAAAATGGGTTGTGTTACTTTATTAATGTTCCTTGTTAGGTATCTCATCGCATTTAAGCACTCTTCCAAGGCATAACGTAAATACATTAATGATATATTATTAACTGGTTGTTTTGATTCCAACTCGGTATGAAGTTCATCTATTATCCCTAAACAATCATTAATTAGACTTTCTAATTCTATAAAAAATTTACTTTCTGTTTCTCGAGCAGATTTTTCAATATCATCAAGAATCACAGCACCTCTTGATATTCGATCATTAATATGTTGTTTGTCTTTAATCTTATTAAGTTCAAGAGCTTCTTCATATTGCCAAACAGCATATTGCCCTGTATGGAGACCGTTAGTAATAAAACATGATTTAATCGGAGCTACTAATGTACCAGGACTATTCGTTCCTGCTAACCCCGACAAAGCTCCCAACTGCGTAATAATTCCTTCCTCATCAGGGCGAGGGTAAAAATCAGGTGAAAAATTTGCGATTAATTCTTTTATAAGCTTTAAACCATCATATAAACCTGCAAAACCATTGATTCTAACCAGGCCTTCACAAAGCCAACTAGCAATTTCCAAGTCCTTACTCTCTTGTATTAAAACTTTTTTGGCTAATTCAACAACGGGTTTCCAATCACTAGGATTAATATGTTTTCCCTCACTATTTTCAACGTGCTTACGTTCTTGAGTACGCGCTGTATTTCTAATATTTTTTATTTGATAATATAACGAATGTTTTATTTCATTCTGACGTAAATCATACCCTGCAGGAGCAGAGTCACTGATGGGCAACAATAATTCGTCTCGGTTTAATCGCTCTGATGTATACATAGCAATCCTTAAGTTAAAATTTGAGGTTTTACTCAAATTATTAAAAAATCATATGTTAAGATTAGTTTAAAAATTATATATGAGAAAGCTTCCCTCTGTATTTTCCTAAAACGTCATATTGCGTTACAGGCCTGACAGATTGAGATAATTACTAAAAAATATCGCTTAAATAAGAATATAGCTCACATGATTTTAAGACATAACTTACCACTTAAGTCGACAATTGTCCGTCTTCTTTATATTTCACTATCTCAATTGGCATAAATCGATTTGTATACTTTACTTATGATATTGATATTATTTTCTTATATTAATGAAAATTATGGCTGTTTATTTTCCTATTAATAAAGCAGTTAGACCGTTTTTTTCTGAATAGTGGTTGTTTTTAATCATCGAGGTAATTATGACATGCCCGATTTGTGGTAAAAAAACATTAAGGCGAGGTAAATGTTCTAATTGTGGTTATACAGAAAAAGCTGAACATAAAGGTGAGGGCTCACGTTCTGGAGCTAAAACTATTCCTCAGCAACCAGTTATAGATAAAGACAAAACCACCTGGGAAAAAGCTCGAGATAAAGCACAAGAGAGTCTTCAACGAGTTAGGGATCGTAAAAAACTTGAAATCAGAGCTGCCATATTAGCTCTACATCGCTATGATAGAGCAAAAGGAAACGATCGTCAGAAAAAATTAATGCTTGTCCAAAATATACAAAATATATTATTTGGGGTGCGCAAACCCCTTAGAGATTATTTAGATGCATTAATAGATATGCTGGACATAGATGCAATAGATGATGACGCATCATTAGCACCAGACGATAAAATTATCCTAAAAGATCTATCGGAACAATGTTTAGAAGATTTATCCAATTGGCTTGCTTCTGGTAATATAAGGGGAGAGGGCGGATGGTTTGATTTATTAGTCCTATGTTGTCCTGATAAATTCAACGTAGCTCCCGCAAGTACAATTGAAAAAGATGGTCGTTGTGCAGTGTACTATCTAACAGCTGCTCCTACACCAGGTTCACAAGGATTTGGGCAACAGTGTTTGGGTTCACTTAGTCTAGAAAAAACTAGCCGCCTAATTCTTGGTCGGCCGAGTTTTCCTTCTTACACTAAGGTCCATGTTGCGATTGCTCGTAAGCAAGCTAGACGGCATATCGTTGCTTGGCATAATATACGATATTACATGAACCATCTAATACAGGCAGACGGTATAGCTAACACAGCTAGTTTTTTAAGAAACTTAAGCCTTGCTAAAGTCCCTCAAAAGGTACTAGATGAAATTGATGGTGCAGTTGGAATCAAACCACTAAAATCAGGTGCGAAAAAACCACCTAAAAAACTTGATGATGATGCTAAAATTATATTCAAATATTTATTCATTATAAATGGAAATACTCGTAATTTGTGGGCAGGTGAATCTAGAGTTAATTCTCTTATACCTGGAATTTATTCACGAGCTATAGGGTATCTAAAAGGATGCGGTAATTTAGAAGAAATGCTAAAATTATTGGGAAAATGGAAGGGAGTTACCGGGAGTTTATCTGCTGATGAAAGTGTGCAAAAAGCCGTTGCAATAGAACTTTTGGATTACTCTACTGCTCGTCGAGCATTAAAGAGTTTGTATTGTAGTAGTATGCAAGCTGCATTTGAAAGTGCACCCAGTAGAGTTTGTTTACATAGACCCGCTGTTGGTTCAGGTGGCCCTGATTACGATAAGGGAGATAGAAAAGATGGAGGGGACAGAAAAGATGGTGGAGATGGCAAAGACAAAAGTGCTTCGGATACAAGATCAGTCTCAGTGGGAGAAATGTTTGCGGAGAAGAACGAGCTCGAGATATTACTAAAAAGAGCTATCTTTTTTCTCTCCTCTCTAGAAGTTGATAAACCACTTGTTAACGCACCTCCAGGACTTATTCGTGCTGGTACTCCTACTCATGAGAATGAGACATATATTTTAAAAGATCAGCCAGATATTGTTAAACTGAAGGCAATTAAACCGACAAGTGTTCCAGGACGGATTAGCTCTATTGGTAAGGCCCTTTTTCTGCAACATCAATTAGCTGGTCTTAATGTGGAAGTAATAAAAATGCTTTTTGAAGAGTTATTAGATTATGGCCAATGTGGTGTTGTTGCTCCAATCTCTGCCTCTGCCCCTCACGCACATAGTGGTTTGGGTCATTCTACAGCCCCTATTCCTGATGTTGATCCTATTGCCTACTTAGCGTCACTTCTTGGCCGTGATCCTAGCATGGATACAAGTAGTGATGAAAAAGGAGACGATGGAAAAAGATAGGAAATCTCTGCTACACAATAGCTGCAATGTAAGCGTAACAAAATTGACCCCATTTTAGAGCTCAATTAAATTTTGAAGCAACTTACCGCTTTTCTTTACTGGCAGGGTATTACCTTATTTAAGACCTTTTAGTAAAAAGGTTTAGGAATATAAGAGGGCCATGTTACTTACAACTACTCCTTAATTTCAATCAATAATTCACCAGGATTTACTTTATCGCCTTTTTGGGTGTGAATTGACTCAATAACACCCGCAACAGAGGATTGGATCTCCGTCTCCATTTTCATCGCTTCAACAACGAGTACTGGATCACCCACGCGGACAGTTTGTCCTTTTTCCACTAAAACCTGCACAACCACTGCTGGCATTGCACAGCTAACGTGGCCAGGTAACGTTGCGATAGGGCGTGATGATTTAGGGCTTTCTTTAACAGGATGAACAGTGGTTTGCTCGACGCCCCATTCCTCAGACTCAATCATAACTTCTTCTGGAACACCATCAACGACGACATAAAATGGGCGCATTTTTTCGTGTTTATCACCACAGCCTGTGACAGCAATATTATATTCCTCACCATGAAACCTCACTTTAAAATCATGGGGTGGCAAATCTTTCGGTGTACCAATAGCTTGAGGATCAGGTGTGATAGGCTCTGGCTTTAATGTGCCATCAGCACGTTGTTGTAAAAACTCTTTACCCAAATCAGGGAACATCGCGTAAATTAATACATCTTCATCTGATTTTGCGAGATCGCCAATTTCTTTACGTAAGCTGTCCACCTCATCGGATAATAAATCGGCAGGACGCTGATCAATAATACTTGTTTCTTGCCCAATGGCTTTACATTGCACTTCGTGATTAATTTCACCCGGTGGTTTGCCGTATTTTCCTTGTAAATACAGTTTTACTTCATTGGTAATGACTTTATAACGCTCACCTGAAACCACATTTAATAAGGCCTGTGTACCTACAATTTGTGAAGTGGGTGTCACTAACGGTGGATATCCTAAATCGGCACGTACGCGAGGAATTTCTTTTTGTACCTCTGGCATTTTATCAAGTACTTGTTGCTGGCGCATTTGATTATATAAATTCGATATCATGCCACCAGGTATTTGTGTTAATTGCATGCGAGTATCAATAGCAGGCCCTTCACTGAAAAAGCGTTGGTATTTTTTACGTAATTTAAAGAAATATTCACCGATATCTTGTAAAGCAGCCAAATTTAATCCTGTATCATAAGGCGTATTTTTTAAAGCTAATACCATACTTTCTGTACAAGGATGGCTTGAGCCCTCAGAAAATGCCGAGATAGCAGTATCGATATGTAAACAACCATTTTTTACCGCTTCCCAAAGACAAATACTAGAAACACCTGTTGTAGCATGACTATGGATATGTAAAGGAACATGTAATTTTTTAGTCAATGCTTGTGTTAATTGTGCTGCGACATTAGGTGTTAATAAACCAGCCATATCTTTAATGGCAATACTATCACAACCTAATTCTTCTAATTCTAATGCTGTTTTTACAAAAGCATCAATATCATGAACAGGGCTAATAGTATAAGCAACCGCACCTTGCGCGTGTTTCCCTTCTTTTTTAACAGCAGTAATTGCAGTTTGTAAATTTCGAATATCATTTAACGCATCGAAAATTCGAAACACATCAATACCATTGTTTGCTGCTTTTTTTACAAATAATCGTACAACATCATCAGGATAATGACGATACCCTAATAAATTTTGCCCTCGTAACAACATTTGCAACCGGGTATTAGGTAGTGCTTTACGTAATAAACGCAAACGCTCCCACGGATCTTCACGTAAAAAACGAATGCATGAATCAAAAGTTGCACCACCCCACACTTCTAGTGACCAGTAGCCAATAGCGTCTAATTGTGGGCAAATAGGCAACATATCCGCTGTTTGTAATCGGGTTGCAATTAAACATTGATGCGCATCTCGTAAGATCGTATCCATAATATGCACACGGGGCATATTTTATCTCCCTAAATAAGCACTAATTGCTACAGCAATAACACTAGCCACATGATGCTGACTTGTTCTGGTGGAATACTGTAGTAATTCCGGATGTTTTTCAATAAAAGCCGTTGTAAAATGAGCTTGTTGAAAATCGTTTGTTTTTACTATTTGTAAATAATACGGAATTGTTGTTTTTACTCCATACATATGCATTTCTTCAAGCGCGCGTTTAGCTCTTGCTATTAACGAAGGCCAATCCAATGCCCAAATCGTTAACTTTGCGCACATCGAGTCAAAATAAGGTGGAATCTTATATCCAGTATATATTGCTGAATCCAAACGAATACCAGGACCACCGGGCGGATAATAACGCGTAATTCGTCCAAAACTTGGTAAAAAATCATGGCGTGGATCTTCCGCATTAATACGAAACTCCATTGCATAGCCTCTTTTTTGTATATCTTTTTGGGCAAAAGGTAAAGGTTTACCGGAAGCAATACGAATTTGTTGTTGCACAATATCAATACCGGTAATTTGTTCAGTAATGGTATGTTCAACTTGTAAGCGCGTATTCATTTCCATAAAATAAATATCACCACGCTCATCAACTAAAAACTCCACCGTGCCCGCATTGGTATAATGCACTGCTTCTGCTGCTTTAATAGCATAAGATGTAATTAATTTGCGCTGCTCTTCTGTAATTTGTGGAGATGGTGCAATTTCAATTAATTTTTGGTGACGACGTTGAATAGAACAATCGCGATCAAATAAATGAACAACATGCCCTTGTTTATCCGCTAAAATTTGCACTTCAATATGTTTAGGATTAAGAATCGCTTTTTCTAAAAATATACCCGCCTGTCCAAATGCTTTTGTTGCTTCAGAAACAACACGCGGATATTGACGGCGTAATTCTTGCTCATTATTAACAAGGCGAATACCACGGCCACCACCACCTGCTGCTGCTTTTAACATCACGGGATAACCAATTTTTTCTGCAAGGACAACGGCTGCTTCTTCATCTGCCAATATGCCATCAGAACCTGGCGTGGTTGGCACATTCGCTTTTTTCATTAACGCACGTGCTTGTGTTTTATCACCCATTTGCGCAATAGCAGCAGGAGATGGGCCGATATAAATAATATTTTGCTCTTCACAAGCTGTAGCTAATTCAGGAATTTCTGATAAAAACCCATAACCAGGATGAATCGCATCACACCCTGTCGTTTTCGCTAATTGAACAATTTTGTTGATATCAAGATAGCCAGCTACTGGCTCTGGCCCGATAGTGTAGGCATAGTCCGCTTTTTTAACATGCAAGCTGTACTGATCAGCATCACTATAAATAGCAACTGATATAATACCCATTTCGGCACAAGCACGCACAATACGTAGTGCAATTTCGCCGCGATTAGCAATTAGTATTTTTTTGATCACAGTTCTTTACCATGCAAAAAGGCAGATTCGGAACTATTAGTATAGCTAATATGCGGCAAACCCAACACCACATACAAATAAAAAAGGCAACCATAACGGTTGCCTTTTACAAATAACAGTCCATGTAGCTTAAAGCTCAATCCATGAACTATTTCCTAATGGTGACTTTCCTTGTCCCTTTATCTGTCCACTCCGTGGAACCTTCCTATGTAGCAAATCCCTGCTACATTTGTTCATTCCTTGAACTTTCCTTTTGCTCACATCCGTGTCGCATGAAGAACAGGTTATCGATATTTCGTGGCGTACACAAGAGTGCCAAATGAAAAATGAGTACAGCTAGAGTGTGGCTTCCTCCTATCTAAAAAGCTGTATCTCGTTGATTTAAATCATATTGAGTTAATTAACTGCTCATAAATTCCAGCTATAACACCAACAAAATTTCAGCAATGGCTGACAAGAGCTTGAGATATAGCTTACAAGCTTCACAGCTTATTACCCAGTAAATAGGGTGGAATGATCGTTATTTTTTGTTAATGATGTCTTGTGCAACAGCTTTAGCATATAATCTTAGCTTCGTTACAAGATACAACCCCAATTTTAAAATCGACACGTTAGCGTTAATTAACTCTTAGTTATAAAAAAAGGTATAACCATTATGCAAATGAATATTGCATCCTTAATCGGGGACTATAAAACTTTTTTCACTGATTTGCTCCATAGAACAAAAAAAGCAGGTATTGATATCCAAGGCATGCCAATGAGCCATCTTCTTTACAGAGTGGCAACAATCCCAGAATATGAAAAATTGCGTGATGAATTAAAAGCTTTTTGTAGCGAATTTGTAGAAACACAATTTAACGGGAGGGCTGTTTCTGTTTTAGTACTAAAAGAACCTTTAACTCTAGAGGATGGCTTCAAAGTATCTGTTATTGAGCTACCAGCGCCCCGCGCTGCACACACTTACCCCAGCGGTCTTGAGAGTATAGGGGTGATTATCGGAAAGGCTCTTTCTACATTTATAAATCGATATAAGGATATATTACATATAAAAGATCACGGGCAACACTGCCAACCGGCGTTTATTACATTTAACAATGAAAAAACTGTTAAATTTTATGAGCATTCCTTAACAGAAATTGTTACGTTACAAGGATGGAGCATTGCAAAGCTAGCATAAGTAATAATTTATCTAGGGATGAGGAATAGAAGAATTTTTTGATGATTGAAATTACACCCACTATTTTATTAAATAACGATGAGCTCACTTTTGCTTTTACTTGCTCTTCTGGCCCTGGAGGTCAGAATGTTAATAAAGTGGCAACCGCAGCTCAATTGCGTTTTAACGTTAAAAATTCAGCTTCATTACCTGAAGAAGTACGCCTGCGTTTATTATCGATATTGAGTAAAAAAATTACATCTCAAGGCGAGCTAATCATCAAAGCTGACCGACATCGAACTCAAGAACGAAACAAGCAAGATGCGCTTGAGCGATTAATTGAACTCATTAAAGGCGCCACAAAAATACCTAAAAAACGCAAAAAAACGAAACCTACTTTCTCCTCAACACAACGGCGTTTAGAAAAAAAGAAATTACATAGTAAGAATAAGATGTTGCGCAGTTCTATTAATAATTACTAGCAATGCTTGCAGACAATGCTAATGAAGAAAGAAGTTACATCAACAGCTCGAAGATCAACCAGAGGAAAAACAAAATGGATAAACCTAAATTTACTTATGTTGCATATATTAAAACAACCCCTGAAAAATTGTGGACAGCACTTACCAGTAGTGATTTTACACAACAATATTGGTGGGGAAGACGTATTGAATCGGATTGGCAAAAAGGTTCTCCCATTAAAATTATTATGGAAAATGGCCAAATTGATCTACAAGGTGAACTATTGCAAGTAGAAAAACTAAAAGTTATTTCCTATACATTTGAAGTAAAATGGAAAGAGGAATTCAGTAAAGAGCCTCCATCACGAGTTACTTATGAAATTAAACCTCAAGGAGCAGTAGTGCGCCTTACTGTAACACATGACGAATTTGAATCTGGCAGTAAACTGTATGAAGGAGTCAGTGAGGGATGGCCAACTATTCTCAGCGGCTTAAAGACGTTACTTGAAACAGGAGAACCTCTTTTTATTGGAAAAGATGATAGTCCTTGCTAATAAAGTGGCTATTGTAGCTTTATGGCACCTGGCTTTGAAGCGAAGTAATCAAGCGGCATGCGAAGCCGCTTGATTTATTTTCTCAGCAGCCCAAGCATTTAGGCTTTTTCCCTCTAACCTAGCAGCAAGCGCAGCTCGACGATGAGCCTCTGGATTTAACCGCAATACAAATTTTCCAGAAAACGGTTTCTCAGGCGCAATACCTTGCTCTCCGCAAAAATTTAAATACCCATCCACAGAATCACGAAATGATTTTTTAAGCTCATTTACTGTGCGACCTTGAAAGGTAACAACTCCGCGGGTGAGTAAAACTTCACCGTGAAAAATTTCAGCTTCATCATCAACCTCAGCTTTACCTACATAACCTTTGTATTCCATCATGGTAATACTCCTGCATCAATTAAAAATTTACGTACTGCCTTCACCGCCCCTTTGTCTGTTTCCTTTTGTGGGTGTGGTCGGTGAAACACTGCTGGCACACCATTTAACAAAATATGCACTCGCGATCCGTTGCCTTCTTGCACAAGATCGCCTAATCCTGCCATTAGCGCTTCAATATCATTCCAGGTTATATTTGAACGCACAGGATCTGCAAAAACTGCATCCAGCGTCTTACGGTGTTTTTTATTCACAATCAAATAGTATCAATAATTGATACTGCCGTCAAATTCTATTCAGAATTATGAAGGGAATGGCATTCATCTGATTTGTATCTCAAATGGAAGCAGTGACCTCTTATGTCTCTAAATGGACCAAAAATTATATTTTATATTTATAATGCTAATAATCTGCACATAAAATATAATTTAGGATAATCCGCAAACTTAAAGGAACTTAACATGCATTGGATCTACCTCACTATTGCTATCTTCGCTGAAGTAATTGCCACTAGCGCATTAAAATCAACAGATGGTTTCACACGCCTATTCCCAAGTATCATCGTAATCATCGGTTACCTGTTTGCCTTTTACTTTCTATCCTTAACCTTACGAACATTACCCATCAGTATTGCTTATGCCATATGGAGTGGTTTGGGGGTGATATTAATTGCGATGGTAGGATGGTTTTTTTACAAGCAATCGCTCGATTTGGCGGGTATGGTAGGAGTAGGTTTTATTATTGCAGGTGTTGTTATTTTGAATTTATTTTCTAAAACAATTCCACATTGATCAAATAATAGAAGGTTTAAATATTGAATGTGTTATTGATTGCAATCTACTGCCTTGCCCCCTTAGCATAGAGGGCAAGGCAGTTATATTAACTAAATTATCGGAAATTACTACTTGAGTTTTCGTGAAAGTTAGGACGATGTTTTTTCTCCCATACCATAAAACGCTTTAGCACGCTCTACTAACAATTCAAATTCTTCCTTATTAGGTGTTGCTGGAGTAGCGCCTTCTATAAATGTTCCGCCAATTACACCAACATCATTGGGTGCAGCGTGGTTTAATTGTTTGGGGAATATATAAAAAGCACGTTTAACTTTTTGTCCGGACTCTGTTTCACCTTCACCGAGATACACTAAAATCATATATTGTAAATCTTTTGGAATTTGATCTTTCAGCATAATAAGATGTCCTTGCACCGATACCATCTTATTATCACCACTCAATGCAGAAGCGCCAAGACCAGCACAATTTATAATATAGCGAGTAGTAATTTCAGAAAAATTATTAACTCGTTTTTGTACAAATTTAACTTTCTTTTTTAAAATTTGCGTTAATTCATCCATCATGACTGCGGTATCCATAAAAATACCATCATCATAAACAACCATTTTACGTGTTGTACCATTACCAAAATCTAATACGACATCTTTAGCAGGTTTCATCACCTTACCAACATAAGGCTCCAACCCAGATTCTTCTCGTGTTTCAAAATAGGATGGTACAATAAGAGCACTCTTTGAAAAAACAGGTATCTTACCTTTTGCAATATCTGCATAAAATTTATAGGCCTCAATACCTATATCGTTAATTACATCCTGCATCTCAGGCGCATTATCCATAGAGACAGGCGCAAGCAAACCACCTGCGTTATGTGAAGTTAAATTATCGAATTTTTCTGCAACAATAGTAATATTACTATATCCTCGTTGCATTAAATCATAAGCACTAAATAATCCTAAAATACCCGCACCAATCACCGTAATCGGTGTATCTTTTTTAAGATCGCTAGCGTATTTTGATTTTTCCAATAAATGATTAACATACTTTGCCGAACCAGGCCCTAATGTCCAACCACTACCACCATGACCATAATTATTGGCAATAATTTTATCATCAACCTTCTCAATACTCATATTAGGCGCACCACGACGCATCGGACGATAACATATAATCTCTTCACCTAAATGCGCAGCATCTAAACTTGGCGGAATAATTTTTCTAATTTCAACTGGATATTGTGATAAGGAATCACCTGCCCACAACGAAATAGGAATTAAGGTGAATAGCAAAGCTAATCCAAGACGCCGTAAAAAATGTTGCATAGGTTCACCACAATAAAGAGAAGAGTGATAAAAAGCATAGGATTCATCGAGGGGGGGGTCAAGGTTGCGATCAAGATCTTTGTAGCAAAATTAAAGCAAAAAAATTTAACACTGCCCTAACGATCTGAAACAACGTATCAAGCGGTGAGATAGGGTATTATATAACCAATACCCTGTCTCACCACACTCTCTAAAGTTAACGCGATCTTAAAAAATTCCGTACCACGCTCCAACCCCTCACCCTCGCAAGCTTGTGCTTGCATTCCCCTCTCCCACAAGGGATCTAATTACAACCTCTGGGCAAAGAAGGGGATTTCGTATAACCTATACCAAACTTCATCATCAATGGTATATCGTGAATAAAATCTTACGGTTTTTTTCCCTTACAGGGCTCACATTGTGCATATTCAGCTATCAGCAGCAAGCTATGGCAGAAGAAAGCTGCACGACTTGTGCAGCACCTGATACCACCACAATGGGAGCAACTTCACGATCCGGGTTTAATGACTGGGTATCTGATACCAATCGCAGTGTTTGTGGAGGGTATTACGCATTACCACAATTTTCCGAAAGTGCTGCTACACAAACCGAAACACTAATTCATGCTGATTCTGCCGAATTTGTACGCCATGGCACATCTCTTCTCAGCGGGAATGTGGAAATTGAGGAAAGTTATCGTCGGATAAAATCTGATGAACTCTATATTTATCGAAATAAAGATACGCAAGAAATTGAACGCCTTAATGCATTTGGTGATGTATTATTAGAAGAACCTTTTGCGCGTATTTTAGCAAACTCTGCTCATGTTGATTTATTAACTAAAGAAACCGTACTGGAAGATACAAAATACAGAGACTATGAAAGTCATGCTCGTGGCACATCGAAAAAAGTCACGTATGTTCAAGATAAACCGCTGCATTTATATACTGCCACCTACACAACTTGCGCACCTGAAAGTAATTTGTGGGATTTACGTGCTGGTCACGTTACGCTTGATAACATAGAAGGGACCGGTGTAGCGACTAACGCTGTTTTATATTTAAAAGATATCCCTGTATTTTACACGCCTTATATCACCTTTCCTATTGGTGATGAACGTAAATCAGGTTTTTTAGCACCAAGTTATGGATCGGCAACTAATGATGGTATTACTATCGCAGCCCCTTATTATTTTAATCTTGCACCGAATTTTGATGATACCTTCACACCACAATGGTATCAAAAACGCGGCATGTTATGGAGTAATGAGTTTCGTTATTTAACCAATAAAATGCAAGGTGATTTGCAAACCAGTTTCATTAGCCATGATAAAGAATATGAATCCTTTAAAGCACAAAGTATTGCATCAGGTCAAATTACTGATCCTTTTGATCCAAGGCTTAAAGGTGTTGAGAATAATAGAAATGATCGCTATGCTATTTCGTACTCTAATTTGGCGCAATTTAATCAAAATTGGTCATCGAAGATTGTTTATAATAAAGTCTCTGATGATAATTATTATTTTGATTTCCCCGCGCAGCCTACACAATTTGATACCACATTAGATTCACGTCAATTATTACGTTTGGCAACGCTTAATTATCAACAAGTTAATTGGGATGCGAGTTTAAAGGTACAAGAATACCAAATATTACAACCCTTTGATGATAGTGTCTATGATGTACCCTATAAAATTATGCCACAGCTATTAGTAAATGGTTATGATAATAATATTGGAATACGCGGATTAGATGGTTTATTACGCCTTGAAACAACACATTTCACGCATGATGATGCATTATTTACCGATCAACCTGAAATAACCGGTGACCGGTATGATATCGCACCCGTATTACAATACACCTGGGAGCGCCCTTATATTTACAGCACGCCACAAGTAGAACTCCGTTATACCGCTTATAATCTGGAGCGTGATTTCCTCACCAAAGAACTAGCTTATTCTGATGAGCCAACACGCACTATTCCTTTATTTAGCCTTGATAATGGCATGACATTTGAACGTGATGTGAATATATTTTCCACTAATTATACCCAAACACTAGAGCCACGCGTTTATTATTTATATGTTCCCTATCAAAATCAAAATGAACTCCCTGTGTTTGATGATGGCATATTATTCTTAAATTACGATCAACTCTTTCGTAATAATCGCTTTGGCGGACGTGATCGTGTCGGTGATGCGAACCAATTGGCTGTTGGCGCTAGCTCCAGCTTTTTAGATAGTAAAAATGGCAATGAATATGCAAGATTGGGTATCGGCCAATTATATTATTTTGAAGACAGGCGAGTAACGCTTTGTAACACGGACATTGATCCAGACTGCTTTTTGGTAGAAGATCCCTACAATGATTATTATGAATCTACTTCCGATATCGTAGGGCAAGCTGATCTCCGTTTTCACCCTAAATGGACAATCAGCTCCAATATACTCTGGAACCCGGCTGCCAGTCGGGTAGATCAATATGGTCTGCGCATTGGTTATGTTCACGATGAACAAACATTGATTAATTTCGGTTACACTAAGGATCTTGAAGATCAATTGGGTCTAGAGACCATTAACCAAACCGATATTTCTGGTGTGTGGGCATTCAATCCAACCTGGAAAATGATAGCACGCTGGCAATACGATTATGATTTAAACACGACATTAAACACGTTTGCAGGCATAGAGTATGAAAATTGCTGCTGGGCGATGCGTGTTGGCGCTCAACGAGCCAAGAGTATTAGTGAAATAGATACTTACATTGATCGCATGATTTATATAGAATTTATATTAAAAGGCTTCACCAGCTTTGGTAGTGATTACACCTCTTATGTAAGTACATCAGTACCAGGCTATAAAGACACATTGGGTACAAGGTATTAATAGGATTATTATGATTAAAAAATTACTGTCCATTTCTTTTGGTTTATTTGCTTTGCTTATGTGGGCTTTTCCAGCTGCTGGCGAAAAACAACCATTAGATAAAATTGTTGCTGTTGTTAACGATAATGTGATTACACAACAAGAATTTGATGTGCGCTTGAAAAGCATAGTCCAACAAATGCAATCGAGCGGCAATCCTCTCCCTCCTCAAGATGTACTTACTAAACAAGTATTGGAATATTTAATTAATGAACATTTGCAATTGCAAATTGCCGAACAAAATGGCATTACAACCAATGATAAAGCAGTTGATGAGGCGATTCATCGTATTGCTCAACAAAATAATGTCAATTTAGAGCAATTTCGTGCTTTACTCGAAAAAGATGGTTATAACTACAATCAATTTCGCGAAGACATTCGTAATGAACTCACCGTCAATACGGTGCAACAACGAAAAGCAAGAAACCAAGTCACCGTCAGTGATGAAGAAATCGATAATTTCTTAAAACAAACCCAATTATCACAACGCAATGGCGAATACCATATTGCTCACATTTTAATTGCTTTACCTGAAGAGCCAACACCAGAGCAAACAGAAGAAGCACAAAATAAAGCTAATAAAGCACTCGCCGAAATTAAAGACGGAACCGCATTTAGTGAAGTAGTTGCTGAATATTCCGATGGTCAAAATGCGTTAGAAGGCGGTGATCTTGGATGGCGTAACATTGCTGAACTCCCTTATTTATTTATTACCCCTTTATTAAGTATGCAAATGGGAGATACTTCAGATGTATTACGTAATCCCAGCGGTTTTCATATCATTAAATTAATAGATAAAAAAGTAAATCAACAATCTCATCAAGTTCAACAAACGTTAGCAAGACATATCTTAATTAAAACCAGTCTTATCACTAAAGATGCCGATGCCAAACGTACGTTAACAGAAGTGCGTCAGCGCATTGTAAAAGGTGCTAACTTTGCACAATTAGCAAAAGAATATTCCGATGATCCCGGCACCGTAAATGAAGGTGGTGATTTAGGTTGGACGAACCCTGAACAATTTGATCCTATATTTGCACAAGAAATGGCAAAACTAGCACCCAAACAAATCAGCGAGCCTTTTAAAACCCCATTTGGGTGGCATATCATCCAAGTAGAAGATCGTCGTACGATTGATAGTACTGAAGAATTTCAACGCAACCAAGTGCGCCAATTAATTCAACGACGCAAATTTGAAGATTCATTGCAAGATTGGATCACTGAACTACGCACCACTGCGCATGTGGAGATTAAAACATAATTACTAAACCTATCGCCATTACGCCTGGCGAACCAGCCGGGATTGGCCCTGATTTAGTCGTCACCTTAGCACAACAGGGATTTAATTACCCTGTTGTAATTATTGCTGATCCGCATTTATTAATAGCCCGTGCGCAACAGTTAGGATTTAATTTAGTTATTGAAGAATATACCGCAAATAAACCTAGTAAAATTTTACCCGCTGGCCATTTATATGTGCTACCTATTTTGTTAGCAGAACCCGCTCAAGCAGGTATATTATCCACCAAAAATGCAGCTTATGTTCTGGCCACTTTACAACGTGCAACTGAGGGTTGTTTACGCCAAGAATTTGCAGCATTAGTAACAGGCCCTGTACACAAAGGCATTATTAATGATGCCGGTGTTGCTTTTTCTGGTCATACAGAATATTTAGCAACGCAAAGCGGTGTTGATACCGTCGTTATGATGCTTGCAACCAATAAATTACGCGTAGCATTAACCACTACACATATTCCACTTGCACAAGTCAGTGCGCATATTACTAAAGCACATTTAACAAAGATTATTGAAATTTTGTATCATGAATTGCAAAAAAAATATAAAATCATTTCTCCCTGCTTATTTATCGCCGGACTTAATCCCCATGCTGGGGAAAATGGGCATTTAGGTACAGAAGAAATTAATATCATTTCCCCTGTGATTAAAGAATTACAACAACGACATGGTTGGCATTTGATAGGCCCATTACCCGCAGATACCTTATTTACTCCACGCTATTTAGACGAAGCCGATGCTGTATTAACCATGTATCACGACCAAGGGTTGCCGGTTTTAAAATATGTAGGATTTGGTCAGGCCGTTAATATTACCCTAGGATTACCTTTTATTCGCACATCAGTTGATCATGGAACAGCACTAGATTTAGCGGGTACTGACAAAGCTGATGTCGGCAGTTTTCAGTGTGCGCTGGCAGAAGCAGTGATGTTGGTGCGGTCCGTAGAAATCTAAACTTCAATCACCTCTCCCCTCGTGGAAGAGGTCGACAGCGCTTTAGCGCGGGCGGGTGAGGGGGCTCTATCTACAAAGGAATGATCCAAATAAATTATAGTTTCTTTCTTCGTAGCTCTCCCTCACCCTCGCAAGCTGCGCTTGCATTTCCCTCCCACAAGGGGGGAGGGGTAATTCCCTACATATCATTCCCTCCCGTACTATGGTAAAATAGTGGACTTTTAGTATTCCGTTCCCGTCTTTATATGAGGTGAAATATGTTTTACGGTTTGCTCGATTTACCTTGGTGGGGATATATCGTTGCCTATTTTTTACTAACTCACATAACCGCTCTGGGTGTTAGTATTTTTCTTCATAGAAATCAAGCGCATAGAGCATTAGAATTGCATCCTATTGTATCCCATTTTTTCCGTTTTTGGTTATGGATAGCCACCGGTATGGAAACAAAGGCTTGGACGGCGGTGCATCGCAAGCACCATTCCCGTTGTGAAACAGAAGATGATCCTCACAGTCCCCAAGTCTTAGGACTTAGCAAAGTCCTCTGGCAAGGCGCCGAACTTTATCGTAGAGAAGCAAAGAACAAAGAAACTTTAGAGCGTTATGGTCAAGGTACTCCTGATGATTGGCTTGAAAAAACCATTTATACGCCTTTTAGTGCAAAAGGTATCTATATCATGTTACTCGTCGATATTATTCTGATGGGTGTACCTGGAATCACTATTTGGGCTTTCCAAATGATGTGGACGCCATTTTTTGCTGCTGGCGTTATCAATGGTATCGGCCACTATTGGGGTTATCGTAATTATGAATGTCCTGATGCTGCAAGGAATATTTTTCCTTGGGGTATTTTGATTGCCGGTGAAGAATTACATAATAACCACCACACGTTTGGCACCTCTGCTAAATTCTCGGTTAAACCTTGGGAATTTGATTTAGGTTGGGCTTACATTAAATTATTCTCCGCATTGGGTTTAGCTAAGGTAAAACGTTTACCACCCGAAATTCAGGTTGTGCCTGAAAAACAATCGATTGATCTTGAAACAGTTAAAGCGGTTATTACCAATCGTTTTCAAGTCATGTCGCATTATACAAACGAAGTGGTACACCCCGTATTTAATGAATTACGAGAAAAAAGTGTTCATGGTAAGGAGCAGTTAACCAATCGGGTTAAAAAGCTACTAACACGCCATGAATCATTGGTTACACCTACTCATCAACAACAATTACAAGCGGTACTGAGTAATAATGGTCCGTTACAAGTTGTTCATGATTTTTACCGACGCTTACAAGCGCTGTGGGACAAGACAACAGCAACTCAAAAAGAGCTGTTAGATGCACTACAAGAATGGTGTCAACATGCTGAAGCAACTGGCATTCGTGTATTACAAGAATTTGCGGTAAAAATACGTACTTACACAATGAAGACGGATGCTACTGCATAATACGAAATAAGGAACCGTAGCCTTGATGGAAGCATAGCGACATCAAGGAGCGGATCCCTTAATGTTACCTCGCTCTAACAGAGCTACAAAAACTATATTTAAAATTTTTAAAGGACTAAAAATGAGCAGATTACTCAATAAAATAACCATAACCACTCTTACCGCTTTAACATTAAGCCTGTCCAGCTATCCAGCTGCCGCAGCTATCGTCTCTACTGAACCCCAAAATAATGATTGGCAGTTTGCTATAGCACCCTATGCGTGGGCCGTTAATATGAATGGCAGTACGGAAGTTGGTCCTGTACATACCAATGTTGATGAAGATTTTGGCGACATTGTGGAATATTTAAATGGCGGCGGTATGTTATGGATGGATGTCCGTAAAGGGAAATGGAGTGTATTTTTCAATGGGTTATATGCTTCATTAAAAGAAAATGACAACACGAAGAACGGCCCTTTTGATGTGAGTGCTAAAAGTGATTTTGGCCTTTTCAGTGCGGGTATTACTTATGAACTATTTCGCCATAAGTTCGCAAATTCTGCTAGTCAATTTATCATCGAGCCTTATGCTGGCGCTCGTTATACTGTTATTAGCTCAACCTATACATTAGAAATAAAACCTAACGTATTTAAAGCTACGGAAGAAACTAAACATCAATGGACTGATCCTATCGTTGGTCTACGTTTTACCTATGATTTCAACGACAATTGGGATGTTATTGTTGCAGGCGATGTAGGTGGTACTGATAGATCCGATGACTACAGTTATAACGTAACTGGGTTGCTTGGATATAGTTCATCTGATTTTCTTGAGGAAATCACGTGGTATGCAGGCTATCGTACATTAAAACAAAAATATATCACGGGTAGTGAAGAAAATCGTTTTGAATGGGATATGCAAATTTTCGGACCTATTATTGGGTTTTCGTTTGAGTTTTAAATAGGTCGTAGCCTTGATAGCGCGCAGCAAAATCAAGGCTACGTATAATTAATCACCAATATCTTTTTCTGGTAAAAATCCGCCAGCTTGCATGTGCCACATTTTTGCATAATGGCCATTACGTTTAATTAAATCCTCATGTGTACCATCCTCAATAATACGCCCCCTATCGAAAACAAGTATGCGATCCATTTCAGAGAGTGTCGATAAACGATGAGCAATTACGATAGTCGTTCTGCCTGACATCAATAAATGTAAACTCGTTTGGATCAACTTTTCAGTGACTGAATCTAAAGAAGAGGTAGCCTCATCCAGAATTAAAATAGAAGTGTCTTTTAGCATCGCGCGAGCAATTGCTATTCTTTGGCGCTGTCCACCAGATAATTTAACACCTCGCTCCCCAACTAAAGCTTGATAACCATCGTTAAGCTCCATAATAAATTCATGGCAATGCGCTTTTTTAGATGCTTCAACTACTTCTTCATCACTGGCACCAACTCGACCATAACGAATATTATCCAGCAATGAGCGATGAAATAGAGTGATATCTTGCGGGATCATAGTAATATTTTCTCTTAGCGATTGCTGCGTAACATCCGCAATATTTTGTTCGTCAATTTTAATTTGTCCTGACTCAACATCAAATAAACGCAAGATCAAATTGACAAACGTGCTCTTACCGCCACCCGAAAAACCTACAAGCCCCACTTTTTGCCCTGGTTCTATAATCACATTTTTATTATTAAATAAATGCCTACCATTATCATAATGGAATGTCACATTATGAAACTCAATTTTACCTTTAGTAACATCAAGCGTGGGAGCATTAGGTTTATCCGCTATTCCATGCGGCACAGTTACAATAGTTAAGGCTTGATTACATTTTCCAACTTCCTCTGAAAAGGTGACAAATTGGCTCGCCAAATACCATAAGTTGAAAAACATTGACATGGAAAGTGAGGTAATAAAGGTAAAATCTCCGACTGATACTAACCCTTTACTGTACATATTTACTAAAGTATATAGATTTAATCCTATCAAAATAAGGATGCTTACATCCCAAAATATGCGCATTTTTAAGAGATACCATTGTAGATCGCGATCTTTTGTTACGGTATCTGCAATAGCTGTTTTAATTAATTGATTTTCATAATTACTTCTAGAGAATAGGCGCATATTGGTAATATTACTCACACTATCCACAATTTTACCCATCAATAACGTTTTGCTCGTTGCAAAAATATTGGAAAGATTGCTAATGGGTTTAATAAAAAAAACTGTAATTAAAATAAAAGCTGTAGCCCAGCCTGCAAAAATACAAGCAAAAACCGGATGAATAATAAACATGGCAATCATGGCAATAATAAGACCAACACCTTGCGCATAAGCATCTTCAAGTGTTGAAAATATGGCTGTAGCACCTACTGTTAAATCACCTACTTTATTTGATAAGCTACCTGCGAAATTATTTTGAAAATAGCTGTGCGAATGTTTATTTAAATAGGAGAACATATAGTTCACGATATCAAATCGTACGCTTGGAAAAAGTCGCAATCGTAACCAGTCAACAAAACGCACATCAATGACTAACAAAGTCCATAGCAATATATAGATTATTCCCAATGGCAATACTGCATCAAAAACAGCCATTTTATTGCCTTCGAAGGCGACAGCTTTATCGATAATTAATTTTAAAACATAGGGTGTTAGTGAATTATTAATTCCCCAGATTAATCCCGTCATTAATAGACCAAAAACAAGCCATTTATGGGGTTTTAATATGGTGAGGAGAAATTGGGTTAATGATGATGAGCTGTTATTCATAATAATTTACCAGGAAGTAAAGGGGTAAAAATTGGGCCTTGATTTAAATCTGGATCCCGGATATTAAGCATATCTAAGTTCGCTATGCTCACTAAGATACGCTACAATTCCGGGAACCGGGACACCTATAGCTGGCCTAACAGTAATTCCTGAGGTCGTAAACACCTATAGCTAACCTAACGCGGTTCCCGGATAATAACAGCCACTTAATGAGTGCGTAGCACGAATTTAGTGGCTGTTATTATCCGGGATCTAGCTTTTTACTTCGCTCCATCAAGATTACGCGTCAATAATAATTCCTTTAATATAATCTTATCTTCATTGCTTAAGCCATATAAACCAGCTTGGCCAGCTTTTAATAAAATTTCATTTTCCACTGACTTATTTTGCTCTTCAAGCAAACGCACCATGGCATCGACTACTTCATTATTAATGGCTTCTGGTGTTAGTAAACATTCACGACTTGCTAACGTAATTAAAAATTGTGCCGCTGGCATATCACGCCAATATTCCAATAAACCACCTGTATTAATGGTGGGGTTTTGCTGAATAATATCGATTATTTGGATTAATAATTCGATTTCCTTACTATTATTTTTCCGTAGTTTCGTGAGTTGCTCGGCACCAATAGCTAATGCTGCTGTTGGTTGATTTAATAATAAACTAATAACCCGTTGCACCGTATTCAGTGTTGGCGGTAAAGCTGTATCACGCTGAAACTTGCCGCGTGCAAAACGCCCTTTTTTTCGCACCGGATCTGTTTTGCCAGAAGACACAGTGGATTGCTGTGCTGTTGGAAATAAAAATCGTTGTAATTGTGCCATATCCATTTGAACGCGCATACTTAATTGTTGCATTAATAAATGGCGTAATACGCCATCGGATAATTTACTAATAGCAGGTTTTGCCAATTCAACTAATTGCGCTCTACCATCTAAAGTTGATAAATCCAATCCCTCACATAAATTATCCAGTAAAAAGCGAGAGAAAGGGACAGCAGCACTAATACGTTGCTCAAAGCCAGCACGACCTTCTTGACGCACTAATGAATCAGGATCCTCACCTTGGGGTAGAAATAAAAAATAAACCGTATGACTATCATCAATAATAGGTAAACAAACTTGTAGCGCTCTTTTTGCTGCAGTAAATCCCGCCTCATCACCATCGAAACAAAAAATAACTTTAACCACTTGACGAAATAAAGCAGTAAGATGCTGCTCTGTTAATGCTGTACCTAAAGTAGCTACTGCATCGGTAATATCATGCTGCGCCAGCGCGACAACATCCATATATCCTTCCACAACCAATAATCGCTCTAGGGTGCGATTGGTTTGTAGTGCTTCATATAATCCGTATAATTCATTTCCTTTATGAAACAACGGTGTTTCTGGCGAATTTAAATATTTGGGTTTGCTATCATCTAGCACGCGCCCACCAAAACCAATGACACGACCGCGCTTATCGCGAATGGGAAACATCACGCGTTCACGAAAGCGATCATAATAATGATCCGTTTCATCTTTTTGAATTAGCATGCCAGTCGTTAATAATTCCTGCTTGCTATTTTCTTGTTGATGAAATAATTGTAATAAATTATCCCAACCTGCTGGGGCATAACCAATACCAAAGCGTTTGCATAATTGGCCAGTAAGCCCGCGCTGTTTTAAATAATTAATTGCTTTTGGTGATGATTTTAATGATTGCTGATAGTAGGTTGCAACGCGTGTTAATAATTCATATAAACTAGGTTCTGCGGTAGGTTTATCCGGCACAAAATGCCCACCCTCACGTGGCACAGTTAAACCAAACTGTCCCGCTAATAATTCTACGGCCTCAACAAAAGAGAGCCTGTCATGTTCCATAATAAAACCAATGGCATTACCATGCACACCGCAACCAAAGCAATGATAAAACTGCTGTCTTGGATTAATGGAAAAAGAAGGGGTTTTTTCTTGATGGAAAGGGCATAGGGCGAGATAATTTTGACCTGCTTTGCGCAATGGCAACCGCGCGCGAATTAATTCAACAATATCAAGCTTGCTCAGCAATTCTTGAATAAATTCGCGCGGAATATAGCCCGTCATGGTGGAATAGGTTAATCCCTCTATGATAAATGTTGTTTAATTAATTGACCAACTATCGCCATATCAGCACGACCTTGTAGGAATGGTTTTAGCGCAGCCATTACTTTGCCCATATCTTTAATAGAGCTAGCACCTGTTTCAGCAACAGTCTTGGCCACTAATGCTACAACTTCTGCTTCACTTAATGGTGTTGGTAGGTAGTGACTAATGAGATCAAGCTCAAATTGTTCTTTTGCAACGAGATCTAACCTATTAGCTGCTTGAAATTCTTTGATCGACTCACGACGTTGCTTTGCCATTTTATCCAAAACAACCAGCAATTGGTCATCGGATAAGACGATTCGCTCGTCCACTTCGCGTTGTTTTACTGCTGCTAAAATAAGGCGAATGGCTGATAATCGCTCTTGCTCACGCGCCTTCATGGCGGTTTTCATATCTTCAGTGATTTGAGCCTTTAGGGAAGAATCGGTCATGATATGTTATCCACAAAATGAGGGCGCTTATACACACTGACAACGTGGGAATACCCCACGCCGCATCGTTAGTTTTAATTGCTGCGTTCACGCGCTGCTTGCTGACGACCGCCGCCACCACCAGTCTCACGCATCAATTTCTTTTGATAACGTTTGATAGCAGCTGCTTTTTCGCGCTTACGAATAGTCGATGGCTTTTCATAAAACTGGCAACGACGCACCTTGGTTAACACACCTGATTTCTCAACAGCACGTTTAAAACGGCGTAGAGCTGAATCTATACTATCATTCGGTTTAACATACGTTTTTGGCATGTGGTATCTCACCTATATATTTTATTCAAAATTCAATAACTTGCCTCAGAACATGAGGCCCAAAACAACAGACAAAGCAAAAGACCAGTCATAAAGACTGGAAAAAAATGCTGAAATGAGTGGTGGCATAAAGCCCATCGCGCAAGGTGATAGGAAGATTTTACACGTTGCTGCTAGAAAAGCAAGAGGGTTTTAAACTCTCTACCCGTTACCTTCGCTTTCGCTAAGGTAACGGGTAGTAGAAAAATCTAAATCAAACTGCGGGATTAGTTACTGCCACCAGAACATTTACTCTTGCAACGGAAAGCAAAGTAAATTAAATAAACGCTGGCCAATCCAACCAAGGTAAAAATAACGCGGGATAACATAGACATTTCACCAAAAATACGACCAACTAAATCAATATGAAATGCACCGACTACACCCCAGTTAAGACCGCCGATAATAACAAGAATAAAAGCAATTCGGTCAAAAATATTCAAATTTTTCATCACAAGCTCCTCATCCTTTGGTAAACAAGTTTAGAAATAGCCATCTGCTTTATCATAGCAGGCATTTCCCTTCAGGCAAGTTGCTTAAAATAAAGCAACCATTTCTTTATTCTGTAGCAAATGCACCATAAGCGCAATATTATCTGCCATTGAACAATCATCGCGATAAAAAGTAATTTTTTCTCGCACAGCATCTTTACGCCATTGCAAAGCAGGTGAGGTTTGCAAAGGAGCGCGATGATCGATAGCTTGGCAAGCAGCTAGCCATTCAATAGCAACAATAGTACGGGTATTTTCTATCATTTCCATTAATCTTCTCGCAGCGAAAGTTGCCATGCTGACATGATCCTCTTGATTACCCGAAGTAGGCAAGCTATCAACACTAGCTGGATGAGCAAAGGATTTATTTTCACTCGCTAAAGAAGCCGCCGTAACATGAGCAATCATAAAACCAGAATGTAATCCGGGATTGTCGGCTAAAAAAGCTGGGAGATCAGTAAAATGGGTATCCATTAATAAGGCAATACGCCGTTCTGATAAAGCACCTATTTCTGCAATAGCTAAGGCTAAGTAATCCGCGACAAAGGCTACTGATTCAGCATGGAAATTCCCGCCAGATAGGATTGAAAGCGTTTCGGCAAAGACCAAAGGATTATCTGTTACTGCATTTGCCTCACGCACTAATACTTCGCTAACATGAGTCATCACATCTAAACAAGCGCCCATCACTTGCGGTTGGCAACGTAAAGAATAAGGATCTTGGGTTTTACCGCAATAACGATGCGATGCGCGAATTTCACTGTCTTGTAATAATTTACACAAAATTTTGGCAACCTGAATTTGCCCTGGATGTCGTCTCAATTGCTGAATACGAGGGTCAAATGGTGTATCGCTTGCAGCTGCCCCATCAACACTTAAACACCCTGCAATCAGTGCTGCCGAAAAAACCTCAGTTAATTCAAAATAAGCTGCTAAGGCAAGTGCTGTTGATACTTGAGTACCATTAATTAATGCTAATCCTTCTTTGGGCGCAAACAGTAAAGGAGGCTGGCCAATCTTTTGCCAAGCTTCTTTGGCTGAAATCGTTTGCCCATGATATTGCACCTCACCCTCACCAATTAAAGCACGTGATAGACAAGCTAATGGTGCTAAATCACCACTGGCGCCCACCGATCCTTTTGCCGGAATCCTTGGTAATAAATCATGGCGTAAAAAAGAGAGTAGTGCATCGATTACAACTGGCCGAACACCTGAATATCCTTGTGCCAAGGCATTAATTTTAAGGGCGATAATCAAACGCACAACAGCATCTGGCAACAACTCTCCCACACCCGCGAGATGGGACTCTATCATCGCATGCTGTAATTCTGATAAATTAGCTCCCTCAATACGTGTATGACCCAAAAGGCCAAACCCGGTATTAACACCATAAATCGTTTCGCCTCGCAAAAGCACTTCATCGACTGTATGAGCCGAAGCAATTATTGATTGATACGTGTTGTCTTCTAATTTAAATACTATGGGCTCACGGTAAATACGCTGTAACATATCAAGTGATAATTCGCCTGGTTTTAATATGTGAAGTGGGTGGGGTTTCATGATGTTAGGTAAAAATAGTGGGAACATTAATTTAATTATAGTGCAATAACGCCAGCCTTTCCTTGACAGCTTTTAGCCATCTATGGCATAACTAACTTTTAACCAAGAATTTCTATTATGGGGATCTTTTATGTCATTAGCTCATCACCACCATCATCATAGCTAATCGGCTTTCCTGTTATTGTGGGAAGGCCAGCGCGTGCCTTCCCGGAAAAGCCCGGTAAGTGTACGCATTTACCGGGCTTTTTATTTATTGCGTTATAGTGAGAAAGAATTATGTCAACAACAACCATGACTTGGTCATCACGGTGGATTTTTATTTTGGCAGCAACCGGTTCTGCTGTCGGCCTAGGTAATATATGGAAATTTCCGTATATGACAGGAGAAAATGGCGGAAGTGCATTTGTTTTGTTATTTCTTGGTTGCGTATTATTAATCGGTTTACCAGTGCAAATTGCTGAAATTATGTTGGGTCGGCGCGGTCGTGGCAACCCAGTACACAGTATGCAAACTGTTGCTGTAGAGTCCAATCGTAGCCCTAAGTGGGGCTGGTTAGGTTTTGCGGGTATAGCAACTTCTTTTTTATTATTATCCTATTACAGCGTGATTGCAGGATTTGCAGCAGGCTATATTAGCAAAGCTTTTTTCGGTGATTTCTCACAATTATCCGCATTACAAATCAGTAGTATTTTTGATCAATTCCAAGAAAATCCATTTACAGTAATCGGTTGGCACACGCTTATTATACTCATTACCGGTTTTTTTGTAGCACGTGGGTTAAAAAAAGGCTTAGAAAAAGCTATTGGTTGGATGGTGCCAGGATTATTTATTATTTTACTGATTTTATGCGCTTATGCAGCTACAACCAGCGGTTTTATGGAAGGTGTTCGGTTTATGTTTAAACCCAATTGGTCTGCCATCACCAGCAGTAGCTTTTTATATGCATTAGGCCATGCTTTTTTTAGTCTTAGCATTGCAACAGCAAGCATGTTAATTTACGGCGCTTATTTATCACCAAAAATTTCTATTCCTGGTGCGGCGGTTATTTCAACGGTGCTTGATACGTTATGTGCCTTATTGGCAGGTCTTGCTATTTTCCCATTAGTATTTACTCATCAACTCGTTCCTGATCAAGGTCCTGCTTTAGTATTTAAAACATTACCTATTGCATTTGGACACATGACAGGTGGTGCAATAATTGGTGGATTATTTTTTGTATTATTAGTTTTCGCAGCCATTACTTCTGCAATTTCCATGTTAGAACCTATGGTTGCTTGGGTTACTGAACGCTGGAAAATAGGGCGATTACGAGCAACATGTTACACTGCTGGTGCTGCTTGGTTATTTGGTCTTGGATCGGCTTTATCATTTAATTTGTGGAAAAATTATCGACTATTCGATAAATGGACATTTTATGAAGTCTCCGATAATTTAGTTTCATTAATTTTATTACCGCTTGGCGGCTTATTATTAGCTTTATTCGCTAGCTGGTTTATGAAACGTCAAGCATCAGAACAAGAATTAAGTTTAAATAAATCTTTATACCTTTTGTGGCGCTTTTTAACACGATATATGGCGCCACTGGCATTATTGATTATTATTTATCATGAGTTATAAAGAATAATTTCAGAGCTGTGTGAAAATTAATAAGTGATCACAGCTTCGCAATCATTATAATATAAGCATTCTGGGTAATCTTGATAGGCAGGATCTGGTCCATAAAAACCGCCATAAAAATAGGCGTCATCGTCATGATGATTCCATTGATTATTATGGTATTGATTGTTCTGATTCCACTGATGATTTTGTTGATGGGATTGTTGTTGCTGATGCTGTTGTTGGTGCGGCTGTTGATGAGGCATAGCATGCTCTCCAGCTGCAAATAAGGGTGCAGAAATAACACAAAGACTAGTCGTTAATAAACATGCGGATGTTAATTGGCTAAATTTCATGGTCAATATCCTTTTGATGCAGTGGCTACATTTAGTATCGGTTGTAAATTAATGCCCGTCAAATGCGCATGTAGCTTTGATGGAGCGCAGCAACATCAAGGAGCCGATCAATGAGTCGCTCTAATCTCACCAATATAATAAAAAGTATAACTAGCACCAAAACTTGTCCATAGCCAACCTGCGATTACACTTGCTAGTAACATGGCAATACCTGAACTTAAACTAAAAAATCCAAATGCCGTGGCACGTAGCTTTTTTAAAATCACACTAATTTTAAAAATCGCGACGAGGAGGGATAGAGGTTATCCAAAAGCGCCGTAAATCCATCCCTGCAACAGACGTTTTGTATAACCTCTATCCCTCCTCACCACTTGATACTTTGTTTGGGATTTTTAGTTCTTACAAAAAATTCAATTCGAGCTTTTTTCCAGCACAGAAATCCCTTGAATCTTCCTTCCTAATCTATTTCCCATCGCCATATTTTCCATAATCTTCCAATAAATCTCCGCCCTAAAAATTGAAACATTTTCAGGTGCCTCAAATACAAACCTTACCGAATTTGCGTTATATAAATTCCCATTCACGTCAACAGAAAATGGGTAGTTTTCCATCGTGCTCTTCAGTTGAAAGCTAAAGTTACTTGCTGTTTTTGCAGATAAAATTCGTGAGTTGCTGGTTTTTCCAGCAGGCAAGATAGATTTGCAGCCAGACTGCATGGTTAATACCACGTGGCTTGGCATTTCAATCGATAATAAAATCGTTTTTTGTTGGATGGTTCCTACGGTGAGGGTTATATCTGAGTTTATCTTTATACTCTCTAGGCAACTGCGTTTTAGTACTAACATATTTTTACTCATTTAATAATAAATAACTACCTACTACTTAATACAACTTTACTACTTCTTAAATTTTAAAAACTACAATTAAGATTATTTTTCGCCACTCCAAAAAATAATTGTTCGCGAACTTTTGATTTTTTATGTAATGAAGACAAATCTATCTTTAATTTGCTCACTAAAGTTTCTGATATCTTATTGATGGTGATTAAATATAATCGTTCAACATCCAAATTAGAAGATAAGTTACTAGGAGGTATCTGATATTCCTTTATTGCTGCTATTAACAGCTCCTCTAGAATATCGATTTGTTTTTGAGTGGGGTTCTTATTGCCTAAAAAATCGAGTAACTCGATAGCAAAATAATTAAGTTGCTGGGCACTTAATACGTGATGGTTTTTCATTACGGTACAACCTCTTACTGATTACTAACTGCTAAAACTACCAATACTACTTTCATTGACTACTTAATAACTGCTACTGATATAAATATAATTTATGTGTAATAGCGTACCGTAAGCGACAATGTTAAAGCAAGATCAACTACGTAAGCCAATGCTGATTTTCGTGTGAGACATTGACCATATCGGAGCCAGATCCTAGGTTATTCTTATGCCTGTCCTCATTCTTGTGCTTCTCACCTCTCCCCTCGTGGGAGAGGTCGACTGCGCTTTAGCGCAGGCGGGTGAGGGGGATCTTTCTACGTAGAAATGATCATAAGTAAAATACGATTTCTTTCTTCGTAGCTTTCCCCTCACCCTCGCAAGCTACGCTTGCATTTCCCTCTCCCACAAGGGGAGAGGGGTTTATTATATGCCTGTCCTCATTCTTACACCGTACGAGGAAGAGCACACCGTTTCGTGATATGATTTGGATAACTTCTCATACAGGATCATCAATAATAATGAATGAGCTTTTTTTATACTGTGGCAGTGCATTTTTACTGGGTGTTGTCGTTAGTGCATTATTGTGTCGTTACAAATATCACGCATCACAACTGGTGGAAAAGGCTAGTCTTGTCAATGAGCATATGCAAGAAATAATCAGCTTGCGGGAAACTATTTCACGTACGCAAACAGAACTTGCAGCAGAACGACAAACAGCGGTGGAAAAATTAGGATTATTGGAGCAATCTAAACAGCAATTAAGTTTGGCATTTAGCGATATTGCCAATCGATTATTTGATGATAAATCTACTAAATTGGTGCAGCAAAATAAACATGAAATGACCAATTTATTACAACCATTACGTGAACAATTAACATCTTTCACACAGCAAGTTAATCAAGCTTATGATAAAGAAACCCGCGAACGTTTGTCGCTCGGCCAGGAAATTCGTCATTTAGCTGAGCTTAATAAACAGATGAGTGAGGAAACAACAAATCTCACGCGCGCATTAAAAGGACAACACAAGACTCAGGGTGCTTGGGGGGAATTAATATTAACACGTGTGTTAGAACATTCAGGATTAGAAGCTGGACGTGAGTATGCTACGCAAGTGCAATTACAACACGAAGAAGGTGCCTCCTTTCGTCCTGATGTGATTATTTATTTGCCTGATAATAAAAGTATTATTATCGATGCTAAGGTTTCTTTAAATGCTTATGAACGTTATGTAAACTGTCAGAATGAAGATGAGCAACAACAAGAATTGCAATTGCATATTGCAGCGGTCCGACAACATATTAAATCGTTGAGCATAAAAGAATATCAAAAACTATCTTCTTTACATACATTAGATTTCGTCATCTTGTTTATGCCAATTGAGGCTGCGTTTAGTGTTGCTGTTGCATATGATCAGCAATTATTAGCAGATGCATTGGCTAGAAATATCATTTTAGTAACACCAACGACTTTATTAGCCACATTGCGTATTATTGAAAATCTGTGGCGCGTAGACTCACAAAATAAAAATGCTCAAAAAATTGCTGAACGTGCAGGGCGGTTGCATGATAAATTTGTGGCGTTGGTAGATGATTTAACTCGTCTTGGCCAACAATTATCAACCACACAAAATACCTATGATGATATTTTTAATAAATTATCGACAGGGAAAGGTAATTTAGTGACACGCACGCAAGAATTAAAAAAATTAGGGGCAAAAACGAGTAAACAATTACCGGCGGCGTTAGTTGAGATGGAGGAAGAGGTGGTTGAGGAATAAAAAAATTACTTTCCTGCTGCAATAATTTCATCTGGATCCCGGATAATAACAACCCCTAAACTCGTGCTACGCACTCATTAAGTGGTTGTAATTTCCGGGAACTGCAAGTTTCCTGTACCTTGTTGGAATTATTACGATATCGAACTTCGGTTCCCGGAATTATAGTGTATCTTAGTGAGCGTAGCGAACTTAGATACACTTAATATCCGGGATCCAAGCATCACTCTACAGTTTTCTTAGCATCTCCAATATCGCTTTATCACCCACGGCTAAAAACTCTGGATTTAATAAGGATTCTTTGCTGTTATAAACCAACGGCTGATTATTAAAATCAACTAATAACCCACCCGCTTGCTCTAAAATACAATGTGCAGCAGCGGTATCCCATTCTGACGTTGGGCCTAAACGCGGATAAAAATCTGCTTTTCCTTCGGCAATTAAACAAAATTTTAATGAACTGCCCAAATTTATTATTTGATAATGGCTAAAATGATTATTTAAAAAATCAGTCATTTGCTGTGATGTTGATCCATGATGACGGCTAGAGGCAATGATAAAATGGGATAGATCACAGCGACGTGTTTGAATTGATACGGGTTGTGAATTATGGTGTTGTTTAAAAGCACCAATATCTTTACTCGCAAAATAAGCTAATTGCTGCATAGGTGCAATCACTACACCAAGTATCGATTTTCCCTCGTGAATTAGTGCAATATTCACGGTAAATTCACCATTATGAGCGAGAAATTCGCGAGTACCATCTAAGGGATCAACCAACCAATAACTGTTCCAAAGGCGACGTGTAGCATAATCACTTGCCACCGACTCTTCCGATAAAATAGGCAGTGTTGGTTGTAGTTGTGATAAACCCTCTACAATAATTTGATTGGCAATTAAATCAGCTTGTGTAACAGGTGAATTGTCTTCTTTGCGTATAATATCGGGTCGGTTAGTTTGGGTATATTGTGTATAGATTTGCACAATAGCATCGCTTGCCTGCCGTGCTAGTGCTAACACGGCAGTTACTACTGGTAAAGAGCAATCTATCATACGAATTAATCTGCTGTGGCAACATCGGCTTTTTGCGATGCTGAGATAGTTTGTCCTGGTAAAGTAATATTCAACTCTAATATTGAACAATCGCCACTATGCTCTAACTCTACTTTAATTTGTGAGGCGTCAATAGCAACGTATTTACCAATAACAGCTATCAATTCCTTTTGTAACAAGGGTAAATAATCTGTATTTTTACCACGTTCATGTGCAACAATAATTTGTAATCGTTCTTTTGCTAGAGAGGCAGAACCTTTTTGGCGTACAAAACGAAAATAATCAAAAATACTCATGCTTCAACTCCACCAAACAATCGTTGAAAAAAGCCCTTCTTTTCTTCTTGGATAAATCGGTGAGGGACACTCTCGCCTAAGAAACGACTAACTGCATCACGGTATGCAGAGCCCGCATCACTTTCTTTGTCCAAAATGACTGGCACACCAGCATTAGAAGCACGTAATACGGCTTTAGATTCTGGAATAACGCCCAATAGAGGAATCGCTAAAATTTCTTGCACGTCAGTAACACTTAACATTTCTCCGCGCGTCACGCGTTCTGGGGAATAACGTGTCAATATCATATGTTCTTTAATAGGTGGCAACCCTTGCTCTGCACGACGGGATTTGCTGGCTAATATACCCAAAATTCGGTCTGAGTCACGCACAGAAGAAACTTCTGGGTTAGTTACAACTAATGCATGATCAGCAAAATACAATGCCATTAATGCACCATGTTCAATACCTGCAGGGGAATCACAGACGATATAATCAAAGGTTTTTTGTAATTCTTCAATAACCTGCGCCACGCCTTCTTCGGTTAAAGCGTCTTTATCACGAGTTTGGGAAGCAGGTAGGATAAAGAGATTGTCAACACGCTTATCTTTAATTAATGCTTGTGTCAGCGATGCTTCTTTATTAATCACATTAATAAAATCATAAACCACGCGACGCTCTGCGCCCATGATTAAATCCAGGTTTCGCAAGCCGACATCAAAATCGATAACAGCTGTTTTAAAACCGCGCATTGCTAAACCAGAACTAAATGCTGCACTGGTTGTTGTTTTACCAACACCACCCTTACCGGAAGTCACTACAATTATTTCAGCCAATGTCTTACCCTTCCCTTTAATAAATATAAATACGAATAACATATCAAGTAGCTATTAGCCACCCATTCCTCACTAAGTATACTACATCTTGGTGATCCGCAATTGGTTTTCACACAAGGACACGTCAACTGCTTGTTGCCACAGGCCTTCTTTTAGTTGTTCACTTAACTGATATTGGCCAGCAATTGACACCAATTCGGCCTCCAAACGTTGACAAAAAATATGGGCTGAAGTATCGCCATGGATACCAGCCAACGCTCGCCCGCGTAACGGTGCATATACATGAATATTGCCATCTGCTAATAATTCAGCACCTACGCTAACTGGGGCTAATACGATTAAATCTCCACCTTGCGCATAGACTTGTTGTCCTGAGCGAACTGGCTGTATAATGACTTTAGTGGGAGATAATATAGTATTGGTCGGTTTTGCTATCTCTACTTTTTCTGCTTTGGTCGTATCCGTTAATAAAGCAAGACCCGCTTGAATAACCGCTTCTTGTTGAGCTCCAATCGCACCTTTTACCCCAATTGGGATAATATGGTATTTGCGTAATAACTTATTAAGTGCTGCAAAATCGATAGCTAAATTCGGTTGTTGGATACTTTGTAGATCAATAACAATCGGCGTGTTGGCAAAAAATTGCGGTGCTTGTTGTACTTTGAATGCTAAATCGGCTTCTAGCTTATTGGGATCAGTATCTAGTAATTGTAAAGTCGTTAAGGTAAAGAACCCACCTTTTAAACGAAAGCAAGGAGTAGATTTAGTTTTTTCGCGCGCTGCTGCTGTTGTATTCATCCTGAATGCTCACAAAATATCGAATGTTTCATATTATGAAACAAAGTTTAACAGTTTGCTATATCAGAATGAGAAATTAGTGAAGATAAATCGTAATCTTAATAGGATGTAAGGCATAAAAACAAACCCCGCGACTTGGAATAGGCCGCGGGGTCTAAACAAAAGGCTTAGAATGTCCAGCTTAAGCTAACACCAACGATGTTAACGTTGCTTTCATAATCAGCTGTCAATGAACCACTTGCAGCATTATTAGGATTGCTGTCATTTAAATCTACACTGACATCTTCTACAAACACATAGGAATAACCAACATCTATGCGACCACATTCTGCGAAGTTGTAACCAGCACCAATAGATAACCAGGTTCTATCGCCATCTGGAAGGGCAGGAGTTCTGTAGTCATCATCAATTGGGGACTCATCAAAAGCGACACCAGCACGAAATACCCAGTCAGGGTTAAGCTGATAATCTACGCCCAAATTATAAAAGAATGTGTTGTCCCATTTTTCATCAACAGTAGAGCTAATTTCTCCACCAACATAGTTAGGATTCTCGATGTCAACAGTAAGGTCATGAAAACGATTCCAACGCGTCCATTGAACACCAGCATGACCAGTCCACTTTTCATTAAAGCCATGTGTAATACTGAAGTTAACATTTTCTGGGGTTACAATGTTTGCTTTGGACGTTCCTGTTAAAGCGCCGCCCAAACCAAGGTTTAATGTAGGATCGGGAGTAGAATCCGATACACCTGTTGCATCACCTTCGAGCGTCTGATGGATAGCGGATTGGTAAGAAAGACCAACACGTGTCATTTCTGAAAATTCATATAAGAGCCCTAAGTTATAACCATATCCCCAATCATTACCCGTTACTTTGCTATGAACAGCGGTTGCTGGTGACGGAGGAAATGGCGCAGCAGGAAGCCAAGCTTGTTTAGTTAAGGTTGCTTCTAAATATTGTGCTTGCACACCAGCCGCTACTGAGAGTTTCTTATTAAAGCGGTAGGAAACCATTGGATTAATATTTACCGACGTTAGTTCTGATTTTAATGCGTATAAATTACCACTCCAATTATCATGATAATTTGTACCTAATGCCCATGGTGACGTGACAGCTACACCAAAATTAATATCATCGCGCCAATTCCAACCCAAATAACCCGCTGGAATAACACCACTAAGAGCGGCGTTATCATCAGATGTACGACCACCTACAGGCTCAGCCCCAAATGGAGTTTCAGGTCCAAAACCTTCTGCATTTTTTGCTTTGATGGTTGGATCAACATAGGTACCAGAAAAAGACACTTCGCGCCCTTCAACTAAAGCTAAAGTAGCTGGATTATAGTGGATAGTTGATAAATCACCGCTAGCGCTTGCTGATCCGGCAAAGGCTCGCCCTAATAAGGACGCACTATTTTCTTTGATAGCATAACCAGAAGCTAAAGCAGCTTGACTGGCAATTAAGCCAACCACCACCACGCCACTTAGTGCACAAATTTTATGAAAAGGGGTAATAACTTTCATTCAGGATCTCCCATTGTTATAGTAAACTTCCGCTGTCAATTGTGTGATACTTACAAGCGCAAGATATCATTAATAATTTCTGTAATTTCACCACCTAATACGCAAGCTAAAAACACACTACGATAATCCACTGATTAATATCTTGGTGGTATTATAGACCAATTTATGCAAAAACAATACTGTCAGCAGTCATAGCCTTGATCCCGCTTCGCTTCATTAAGGCTACAATGAGTACAACAGAACATTGTAGCTATTGTCTCCAAAACTTTTTTCTAGTAAAATAACTTCCCCCCTCTAATAAAAGAGTTTCCCCATGTCGTACTTTCAACAGCGTCTGGCTATTGTAAGAACCCCGGCTCTGCTTTTATATATTTTAAGTTGTTTTTTTACTACGGTAGGTGTAGGTATTTCCTATCTGGTAATGTCTTGGATCATTGTAGAAACCTACGAAAATGTCGCGTCTATTTCTTGGTTAATGTCGTGTTTTTGGTTACCTGGTATTTTAGTGTCGCCTTTTATTGGCGTTATAATCGATAGGTATAGCCGTAAGCAAATTATCATTTTTACCAACATAGTGCGGATTATTGCCTTGGTCGCTGCGGGTATTTTATTTCTCTCTTATCAGCATCCAGCCGTCATTTATGGGCTGGCTTTGGCCATTGGCTTAGCGTATGCGTTTTATGCTCCAGCGGCTCTTGCTTTTGTACGTGACATCGCCACACCAGAACAATTAATGTACGCCAATGCCACTGTCGATATGAGCTACGAAATTGGTTTTTTAGCTGGCATGAGTTTTGGTGGGATATTAATTGCATTTTTTTCAACAACAACCATTTTTTTCATCAGCGCCGCTTTGTTTTTAATAGCCGCATTATGTACGGGCTATATTAAACAATTGCAGATCAAAACAGCAACAGTGAAAAAATTCACTTTTTATAACGATATCATTTCTGGCTTAAAATATCTTTTATCGAAAAAGCAATTACTTATGCTATATACAGTTCAACTTTCATTTTTCTCATTGATGATGACAGCTGGTATTTTACTGACTCCTTTTGCTAAAGTTATTTTAAATGCCACTCCTTTTGAATTTGGTTTAATTGAATCCGCCTTATCACTCGGTGTTGTGTTTGGCAGTTTTGTGATGCCTTATTTTGCAGATAGATTTTCAGTAAAAAAAGTCTTATTGCTTTGTTCTGGTGGTATGGGAATTGGATTTATATTGTTTGCTGCATTTTCCAAAACTGTTCCGCAAGCGATTTGGTTATACGGACTTATCGGGATATTTTTTGCTGGTTGGGCCGTCTGTACAACAGCTGCGCAACACGCAACAGCAATTGCATTTCAAGGGCGCGTGCAAACTACATTTAACGCTTTATCAAATATTGTTATATTAACTATTTACGCGGCTGTAGGTGGTTTAAGTCATTACATCAGTATACGTGGCAGTTATATCTTTCTTATCATTATTTCGGCGGTTGCGTTGGTAATGGTTTGTTGTGCTACTTTTACTTCTAAAGACGCGTCAACAACATCACCTTAAATAATTCCCCCATCTCATGGGGGGCTGTTAATTGCTGTATTTGTTGACTTAAACGTAACCGCGTTATTTCATCTGCTTGCTGCAATAACAATGTTGCTTCCTCAAGAATTCCCATGCCTAATAAAAATTGAGCTTGCGATGCATATCCTGCTACGGTTAATTGTTGTGCTACTGCTGCTTGCTCTATTGCCGTAAAATCCACATGGGCCGTAATATCTTGTAAACCAGGATAGAAAAAAGGATTATCGTGCGCATAATGACGATAGTGACACATTAAAGTTCCCTGATTGCGAGAAGGATGATAATAAGTATCGCGCTCAAAACCATAGTCAATCAATAAAATAGCGCCTTGCTGTAAACAATCGCTCAAACTTGCAACAAAAGCCGGGATGGTTGCATTTATTTCACTGATATAACCTGTGGGCATCGGTTGAGGTAACGTCGTTTGATAGGATGCTACTTGTTGCTGCCATGCTTGTGTTGCTGTGGGCAGTAATTGCCATTGTAATTGGGATTGCTCATTGATAATAACCCCAACCTCAGCTATTTTTTGCTCTGTCACCATAAAACGATGAACAGGCATAGCATCAAGCACTTCATTAGCGATGATAATGCCACAAAAATGCGTAGGTAATTGATCCAACCAGATAATAGAAGTTAATTTGTCCACACCTTCTTTTTGCATTAATTCTTGCTGACGTGCACGCAGTTCTGGGCTCACTTCCAAAATGTAATAATGGGCTGGTAGCTGTTGCATGCTAGCTAAAGTGCGTAAGATATCAACGGCCATTTGGCCATTTCCAGCACCCAACTCTAAAATATCACCCGCTATCGGCATAAAAATTTCACAGGCTTGCCGCGCAATACAGGCAGAAAAGAGCGGTGAAATTAGCGGCGCCGTCACAAAATCACCTGATTTACCTAATTTATGACTACCTGCAACATAATATCCCAAACCAGGGGCGTATAATGCCAACTCCATATAACGTGCAAAAGAAATAGCACCTTTGGATTTAATTTCCTGGCAAATTAAATCCAATAAAGCAGCACTGTGCTCTAGAGCCTCAGTTGAAGGGAGTGGTAATTTAGGGACATTTTGACGTAACATAGCGGCATTAATTGCAAAAAGTGATAGATTACCATGAATGAGACCGCAACCCAACGAAAAGTGGCACTAATTACTGGCGCAGCAAGGCGCATTGGTGCGCAAATTGCTAAAACGTTACATCAGCAAGGCTGCCACGTGATTATTCATTATCATCAATCCGAGCGGGAAGCTCATGATTTAGTAGCGCAATTAAACGAGGTACGACCCTATTCTGCGGCGCTAGTACAAGCAGATTTGCGCGATATGGAACAAATGAAACTCGCTGTAAAAAACGCACTAGCAATATGGGGACAATTGGATATCCTCGTTAATAATGCATCCTGTTTTTTTGCCACTCCTCCTGGACAATTATCTTCTGTTGAGTGGACTGAACTAATGGACATTAACTGTAAAGCAGCCTATTTTCTAAGCCAAATGGTCTTATCTGCATTACAACAAACTAACGGTACAATAATTAATATCTTAGATACATACGCTGATAAGCCACTACAACATTATGCTATTTATTGTGCAAGTAAAGCTGCATTGGCAGCGCTGACTAAAGCATTAGCTATCGACTTAGCGCCTACTATTCGCGTTAATGCTATTGCCCCTGGTAAAACTATCTGGCCTGAAGGAAAAAATGCTTTATCAGAGCAACAAAAGCAGGTTATTGAATCAGCTATTCCTCTACAACGTCATGGTGATCCTACTGATGTTGCTAATGCCGTGGTTTTTTTGGCATTACATGCACCTTTTATGACTGGCCAAACTATAGCAATAGATGGCGGCAGCTCAATAAAACCCATTGTTTAATACCCCGTATTTTAAACGGGATATTTTTTTTCATATTATTTGATAAACTATCCAAATAGTCCGCAAATAATATTCTATTATTTTACGTACTATTTATATCACGTGATGCCTCGATTTTTATAAATTGATAATGAGGAGAAGATCATGAGAATAAAAAAACAAATAAAAAGACAATTACAATCGATTTTCAATGGATTACGCGTGTTTGCTGGTATAGGCGCAGTTAGCGCCATTATCGTAGGAGTATCACAAACTGTCCAAGCAGCTACTGCTGCATTATTTGCTGCCGCTGCTTCTATCTTTGGTGAAATCTGTGAGTTGATAAACCGGCTATTAGATAGTCCCGCGTTTACCGAATCATCTGATAGTCAGCATGAATTATCTCCATTACATGTTGAATCAAATGCAACTCACTTATCTAGCGACAGATCGGGTGAGCATTCTACAGAAAGTACCCCAGCAAGCCCAGCCGCGCTGCATAGCTGGTTTCATTTTCGACAACCAGGAAATCATTTCAAATTAACAAATGGAGGAAGAACAGCGGTTCAATCAACAGATAAACCACGATTCACTAACCATTATTAATGCAACCCCGCGCAATTTCATTGCGCGGGGTTTTTAATTTTTTCTTTCAATCCATTAAAATAGGCTTCTATTAATTGCATGCGATCCTTGCACCCCGTTTTTTCCTTTATAGTACTAATATATTCCTCCACCGTGCGAAAAGAAATCCCCATTGCTTGCGCCATTTTTTTATAGGTGTATCCTTTTGACATAAAAGACAAGCATTCAAATTGTCTTTTTGAAAGAGCGTAACCCTCGCCCAAAATATAGATGTTATGATGCGTCGTTTCTATTGTTCTGTTCTCTTTCTCTTCTTTTGGATTGCCGGTGATATAGGGGATTAAGAATGGCTCTACATTTTTTAATATACCGCCAGCCTTTTCTAAAAAGTCTTTTGCAAAAAGCTCAATGACAGCCATATTATTTAAATAGGTATTAATAATATCATCATCGTGCCGATTAGAGACAAAGCAAAACATCTCATAAAATTCATTGTTATACCGAAAAAGATCGATCATAGTCCCATGTTCAAATAATTGATACTCGTCAATGACAATTGCTGGTGATTCATTATTGACAGTAAATAATTTAAATGCTTTGCATTCATTAATTGTTTCCGTACTAGGTTCAATACAAAGTTTGTATCCCTTTTTTATGTGATTATCGAAGACATTGGCGTTAGTTGACAATATAATGCAACGATTGTCCTTATAAAATCTGCCATATGAAAAATATTGCAAACAAAATTTTTTCTTAATATCAACGCATATTTCTCGAATTTTGTTTTCATTGCACTTCAAAAACTGAATAACATCAAAATGTGACATACATCCTCCTTCAAACTAGATAACCACTTCTTTAGTTTGCAATGTAGTGCACTACTTTTAATATTTACTCTCAATTAATAATGAAGTCTAGCTTTTTATTGGCGATGGAGGCAGCAAGGTGTTAGCTGATTGAAATAACAAGTTGTTTTCCTGATTGATTCGCACACCATCATTTTCATTAGAATGATGGTGTGGAAATGACCTTCAATTACCCTTTAAAACTATTTACACTCGCCATAATAACTTCTTTAGCAGCCGCAACATCACGCCAGCCTTCAACTTTTACCCATTTTCCAGGCTCTAAGTCTTTATAATGCTCAAAAAAGTGACGAATTTGATCTTTTAATAAAGAAGAAATATCTTCTACTTTTTCCACTTTGCTATATTGCGCGCATAATTTTGTAACGGGAACTGCAATAATTTTAGCGTCAGTACCTGACTCATCTACCATTTCTAATAAACCTATCGGACGACAACGAATAACCGCACCATTCACTACAGGGAAAGGTGTTGCGACTAATACATCGAGGGGATCTCCATCCTCTGACAAGGTATTAGGAATAAAACCGTAATTACAAGGGTATTGCATGCAGGTTGGCATAAAGCGATCAACAAATAGTGCACCGCTTTTTTTATCGACTTCATATTTAACCGGTGTGCTAAAAGCAGGGATTTCAATAACAACATTAAAATCATTCGGCACATCTTTGCCGCAGGGAATTTGCGCTAAGTCCATAGTGTTATCCTTCTAAAATTGTGATAGCTAAAGCAGGCTATTATCGTATGAGAATCAGAGAATGTCACGTAGTAACCATTAGTCGTAATAAGACATGGAAAAAAGAGCCGGGCGATTAAAAATAGGTGTAGCAGGAGCTCACTAGACTCTTACTGTATAAACGCATAACATAGCTGTTAGCTGTTCTTGCGCCCGTAGCTCAGTCCGGATAGAGCGTTGGCCTCCGGAGCCAAAGGTCAGAGGTTCGAATCCTCTCGGGCGCGCCATTTTAGCATCATAAAGCCGACTTATCTACTGCTTCCCATCGGGGTCAATGATATTGCTGACGTGCGTCCCAAGTCATTACCCGTAGTAACATCAGTGCTTGTCTTACGCTCAGGATGAATAGTTGACAACTGCACTCTTGAGCGTGTGCCTGAGGGTTGGAGTAATGCATAATAGGGTGAGCCACTAGAGCGTATAAAATTGCTCAGTGCTGTTGCTCCACGTTCGTCCATTATTTTTAAGGCACTTGTTATATAACTACGTGCTATCTCTTGCCCTGTTATCCCCTTAGACATCTGATAATTAGCAGCCATGAGATAAATAGTAAAAACAAATTCGGGACGCGGGTAGTCAACCGGCAGAACCTTTATTGCCATTGCATATAACGTTGCCGCATCAAAACTATTTGTCATACAACAGGCACTAGAAGGGAGCTCGCCTGCCACATCCAGATAAGACTGAAGAATTTTCTTAGGTATACTTTGCTTACCTACAACGCGTGCTTTATTGGCAAGCATAGTCAAATAAAGCGCACCAAAAACAGGAAAATTATAAGTTGCCCATTGCTTAGCTAATCTCATATTTTTATTTACTGCCCCAATCAGACTTGGATGTAAGTACGGGCTAGTACTGCTAACAGAAGCAACTGCACTTGATGAAGCATATAAAGCGACCAAGGGTTTATATTGAGGAAATGAATCTAACGATTTGGTATTCCCTAAATTCTGAAAAATCTGGTTAGCTTTAGAATATTTTCCAAACATATAACAAAGCACGCCTTCATACAGATGCAATATACTACCAACAAGACTTTCCTGACCATCACTAAGATATTTATCTCTTTCTGGTAAATCTCTATTTAACAGAACACCTTTTTCAGGTGATGCTAAAGCTTTTGAAAAGTGCACTTCTAGCTCTGCAACTAATTTTACAAGAGGATTTCCACAACCTTTAATAAAAGCTTCCATCTCGCTGATACGCGAAGTCATTGTTTGCGCGCTGTCACCATTCATCAAGGCGAGCCCATCTGCCTGCTCAAAAACCAAGGAAATTCCTGCAGTTCGCCCATAACTTGAAGCGGTTCTAAAAGATTCCATAAATTCATGAGGTTGTTGAAACCAAGGGGCTATATAAGCTCCAATACCTATATGCACCCAAGCAATAAATTCCATATCCTTACATTTTTTAGCTATTTTTACTGCAGCATCATAAAGTTTTTTTGCTAATTCAAAAGCATCAAAGGGTAATCCTTGATATTCAGCCACACGAATAAAAAGAAGTGCCGCATGCATAAGAATATGAGGGTGAGAAACAAAAGCTTTTTGTTCCATCCAAATAGATAAATTAGTAGCCATTAGCACAGCAGCAAGATTTTCATTATTAATAGACCCAGCAACCGTTATTAAATAATATAATAAACGCATTCTTGCGACACTTATTGGATCAGCTGTCAGTGTTGATTCTGATAACTGGTCTAAATTAAGTTGTCTTAATCCTGATACCGTTGGCAATGCTTTACGTGTTACGGTAAACAAAGAAGGGTTAGAGGGAATATGAAACCCATGAGCATTTAATACTTCCAACCCTATTTTTGCCCCATCCATAAATCGATTATCAAGAGTATTTCCATAAACCAGTAAATAACCTAGTTCCAATTTATCAACTTCACTCGTAGCGCTATCATATAAACGGCGCGCCAGATCTAAGCCCTTTTGAACATCCTTGGTCAGGAAATAATATTGACATAAAACACGATTAATCTGTGGATCAATTTGTTGACCTTTTTGTAGAGTGATAACAGCTTGCGCAAATAAACCTGCTTGAACAAAATTACCTTGTTTTATAGCTTGTAACGCAGCTTTTGCATTTAACTCTGCTAATTGTTGTAAATTATCAACAGGGATAGCAGCTCCATTTAATTTTCCTTCAGCAATAATGGTCCGCCATTCACCACCAAGCCAAGAATAATTTAAATAAGATACAACATCACATATCACTGTATCCAATTGAGCTGTAGGCGTTCTTTGATATAAAGCTGTACCCAAAGCATAATAAATGGATCGGCTCTCTTCATCTGTTAATCTTCCTAAAACCGTGAGTCTTACTTGATCATGAGCGAAGCGATAATAGCCGGTAGCTATTTTTGCATCATCAGTATTTGTTGTGTAAATGGGCTCTATTAATCCCATAACAACAGCTTCTTGTAAATAAAACTGGATTTGATCTTCTGTAATAGTGTTTTGGCCACGAGACATTGCAACTGCGATTAAATTGGCATTAAATTCATGACCTATACACGCAGCCCATTGCAACGCTAAGGATGTGAAAGGCCCCAGATCATCAACGCGTTTATAAATTAATGCTGATAAATTTTCTGGTATTTTCCATGTTGCAAGAGCAGACATATTCCACTGCCATTTACCTTGTTCATGAGAAAAAGAAATATATCCCTCTTTATGTAACTCCAACAGTAATTGCTCGGTATGAAATGGATTACCCGTTGCATACTTGAATACATAATCAGCAAGCTCACGAGCGCTAGCAACTGATGTCATTAATAGCTTTGATACCAGTTCCTCAATATCCATCTTGGATAATTTTTTTAGCTCTATTTCTCGTTGCTGAACCTGCGCAAAAGTAGCTATTTGCTCACGTAGCGCGGTTAAATCTTGCAAACTAGCAGCATCAGTAGGATCTTTTGGGCGATGGCTACCTATAAATAATATTTTTCCTGCGAGTGCCGGTTCACTAATTAACGCTTTTATTAAACGAAATGAATCAGGATCCGCCCATTGTAAATCTTCTAAACAAAGTACAAATTTTTGTCCATAGGTTATAATTTTAAAAAATTGCAAGAAAGCATAAATTAGCTGATTTTTTGCTGCTTCTACATCAAGATTTTCTGGTGGAGCAGCAACATTGTCACCTAATAACTCACCTAACGAAGGTAATACAGCGATGAGTGCTGTCGCGGAAGAACCTAGAGCATCCATTAAAGCGTTTTTCCAAGCGTCTTTATCTGCCTTATTAGGCAAACTTAAAATGGCATCAATTACTGGCATTAAAGCATCCTGCCAGGGTTTATACCAAATATTTTGTTCACCTTTATTAAATTTTCCAGTTGCAAATAACCCGCGCTCAGTAATAACGGAGTTTCTAACATGTTCTACTACGCTTGATTTACCAACACCAGGCTCTCCACGTAACCATACTGTAGGGAAAACACCGGAGTCTAGTGACAAGGCAGAAAATGCATCAAGTAATTCTCCAATTTCTTTTTCTCGTCCTACACAAAGAGAACCTGTTTTTAGACCTTGTATAATTTCAATATTTTTTAATTTTGCATAACCTAAAATTCGTATGCTATTTGTTTCGATATCACGGCTATATAATTTATTTTGAATAGCCAGATCATAATCATCATAAGCTGCTTTTAATATTTGTGCCCTTAGATTTTCAGGAATAGGTAAATCATAAAGGTCTATATACGTTGTCATAAACAATATATCAACTCTATAACGCTCAGCGATAACTGCTACGGATTCACCTTTTTTGAGTGCGGCAATAATATTTCTTTTATTCGTCGTTACATTATCCGGTTTTATTAATCCCCACTCATAAACTGTTAACTGACCTTCTACTTCTTCTTCTAACTCAATTAATGCATCGTCTGCGGTAGTCATTTCATGAACAACATCTTGTGACTGCTGTAAATGATCTTGCAACGTATCAACAGTCACTTGTTGGTCACGCGCTCTTTTTCGATTAAGTGCGATATTGACACCACCTATTACTACGCTCGAAACAGCGCCAAATGCATTACCCACCGCAGCGTTAGCAACAACTGATACAACCATGTTGACCGCACTGACACCTGCAGATGCATTATTACGCACCATTTCTTGGTGGATTTTATCACTGGCTAATTGCACCACTTCATGGCCTACTTGCAATTGCCCAACTGCCAGATCACGTTGGCTTTTTGCCGCTAATGCCATCTTTTTCCAATGGTTTTCTCGTGCTTTTAGGGATTTCAAGCGTGATAACTCTAATTCGCTTTCATCATCAGACGGTGGTGCAACTTTGGGTACTGGTGGTATCGAAGCAGGGGTGACTTTAGCAGCAGGTTGAGTAGTTGGAGGAGCCATAATTTATTCTCCATAGTAAAAACATGCTTAACTTTAACAAGTGTTCAGTTATTAGACAATAGATAATTAAATAAAATTCGGTTATTTCATTTTTTTATGATAGACTACTCACTCTTAATGCCCTCCCCGTCTTAATCTTCGGGTAGGGCACGAAAGCTTACCCTAAACCGCTACTGTGTGACTTTTGCATTATCGTGGGTTCGCTTAACGTGGTTTTGGTGTATTCAATTCGGGTTTTTCTCTAATTACCCTCAAATTAAGCATGAACACTTGTTTCATAGATACCCCAAGGCCGTTTCATAAGGCACTAGCCTTAATTTTAACGATACAGGTGTATTTATTATGACATTCGAAGCAATGGGCTTAAAGCCTTCTATTTTACGTGGTTTGAAAGAAGCGGGCTTTGAAAAGCCAAGCCCTATTCAAAGAGAAGTTATTCCCCACATTTTACAAGGTCGCGATATTATCGGCCAAGCACACACGGGTACAGGCAAAACAGCTGCCTTCGCACTACCAGCACTCAGCGTTATTGATCCTAAAGCAACAGCACAAATTCTAGTGATAACGCCAACTCGTGAATTAGCAACGCAAATTAGCGATGAAATTTTCCGCCTTGGTAAATTTGAAAGTACACGCACGGCAACCATTTACGGTGGACAAAGTTACAGCCGTCAATTAAGCCAAGTACGTGAAGCGCAAGCAGTGGTAGCAACACCTGGCCGTTTATTGGATTTATTATCCTCCAAACAATTAGGAAAATTTGCTCCAAAATTCGTTATCCTTGATGAGGCTGATGAAATGTTGGATATGGGTTTTATCGATGATATTCAAGAAATATTCACCTATTTACCTAAAGAACGCCAAACCTTATTATTTTCGGCAACCATGCCAAAACCAATTGAGCGTTTAGCAGAGAAAATTTTGCGTGATCCGCTACGTATCAGCGTTGATACCGATCAAGCTACCAATAAAGATATCGCACAACAATTTTATGTAATGAAAGATGCTGAGCGTGATAATGCGTTATTACGTTTAATTGATAGCATGAATCCTACTAAAGGTATTGTTTTTTGCCGTACCAAAAAAGACGTGGATCGCGTTACCAGTCATTTAGTTATTAAAGGCTATGCTGCACAAGGTTTACATGGCGATATGGAGCAACCTGCGCGTGAAAAAGCGATTAGTCGTTTCCGTCAACATCCACAAGGTTTATTAATTGCGACCGATGTTGCTGCACGTGGATTAGATGTCGCGGATGTAACTCATGTATTTAATTATCATGTACCAACTGAAGTGGAAAGCTATGTCCATCGCATTGGCCGTACTGGCCGCGCGGGTCGTGCTGGATTGGCAATTACCTTTATTTCAACATCTGAACGCTTCCACGCAAAACGTATCATGGAAACTGTCGGTACCGTAGAATTTGTTCCTCTTCCTACTGCAAAAGAAGTGCGAAAATCCCGTTTAGAAGGCTTATTACAAAATATTACTGCACAAACGGATAATGAGTATGCTCGCAATCTGGTTGCCACTTTACAAGAACAATTTCCAAGTGAAGTTATTGCAACTAAATTAATGAGTTTGTTATTAGATCAGCAATTAATAGGCGGGCCAGAATATATTGGGATGTCACCTAGCGAATTAAAAGAATTTGCTGAACACAATCCCCGACATTCCAGCCGACAAGGCCATAACAGCCGCAGTCATAGTAACCACAATCGCCATAACTATAACGAACGTCGTGCCTTTACCAGCAAACGTTCTTATAGTGATAGTGACAAACCCCGTTTCCACCGTGGCGAAGATCATAAACCCGGTGGTCGCAGTAGTAGTCGGGTTAAACGACAAAGAACGGAAAAAGTCTAGGAAGATTGCTCATTAAGGGACTGTCATCATGGATGAAATCTTCATTCAACAACTAACCTTGCAAGCTGGCATAGGCTGTCTCCCATGGGAGAACGCCGTACGCCAGCCCATCATCATTGACATCTCGTTAATTTGTGACTGTACTAAAGCGTGTCAGAGCGATAAAATTGATGACGCTGTAAACTATGCTGAAGTAGTTGCTCACATTGAAACCCTAGTGCAACAACAACATTTTCAATTAGTAGAAGCGCTTGCACAAGCAATTAGCGATAGTTTGTTAGCCACATTTGCTATAAAGAAGGTAAAACTACGCGTGACAAAGCCACATGTTTTGCAAAATTGCGCAGCAACGGGTATCGTCATTGAACGGCAACGAGGATAAACACACACATGAGTACTGAACCAGCAAATTTTGCCACTGATCTGGCCGCATTAGAAGCTGTGGTTTCACAATTGGAGAGCGGAAAGTTAAGCCTCGAGGATTCGCTGGCTCGATTTGAACAAGGAATCGCGCTAGTACGACGTTGCCAACTCGCACTAACAACAGCAGAGCAAAAAGTATCTACTTTATTGGCAGAACAAGGCCAACTAACCACCACCCCTTTTCAACCATCCGAGTAAAATATGACAACAACTTTTATTCAAGATTGTACTAAACGCGTTAATGGTTATTTATCTTTGATCTTATCTTATGAAGAACAAAAACCAGAACGCTTATATGAAGCTATTCGTTATGCATGCGCTGGTGGTAAACGTGTTCGCGCTTGTTTAGTTTATGCAGCTGGTGCTTTATTTCCTGATACACCACCTGCCGTTTTAGACCGATTAGCGGCTAGCGCAGAATTAATTCATGCTTATTCACTTATACATGACGATTTACCCGCTATGGATAATGCAGAATTACGTCGTGGTCAACCTACCTGCCATGTTGCCTATGATGAAGCAACGGCTATTTTAGTTGGCGATGCTTTACAAGCATTAGCTTTTGAAGTAATAACCACACCAGAACCTGGTATTAATCCTCAACAACTTTTATCTTGCGTTCATATCCTCGCTAAAGCATCAGGTTCCCTAGGTATGATTGCAGGCCAAGCATTTGATTTAGAGGCTGTAGGAAAAAAATTATCGCTGGTTGAATTAGACGAAATGCATAAATTAAAAACAGGCGCATTAATTAGCGCTAGCGTCACATTAGGCGCATTAGCAAGCCCACATGCAACACCGCCACAATTAGAAGCATTGCATATATTTGGTGAAACGATTGGTTTAGCATTTCAAATTCAAGATGATATTCTCGACGCGGAAAGCTCCACTGAAATACTAGGCAAAACATCTCAATCTGACCAATTTTTAAATAAACCAACTTATGCAAGTTTGATGAGCTTAGCGGAAGCAAAAATAAGAGCGGAGAATTTATATCTCACCGCACTAGATGAATTAACGCCTTTTGGCGAGCGTGCTAATCATTTGCGTGAAATAGCACAATTTATTATTCAGCGTGAAAGTTAAATCATTTTATTATGCCAGAATTACCCGAAGTTGAAGTCACCTGTCGTGGTATTGCACCACACATCACCCATCAAACGATGAGTAAAGCTATCGTTCGCCAACGCCAATTGCGTTGGCCTATTCCGCATGATTTTGCAAAAATGGTACAAGGGCAACCGATTATTGCTGTAAAAAGGCGCGCTAAATATTTATTATTAAGCACTACCAATGGCACGATTATTATTCATCTTGGCATGTCAGGGCGATTAAAACTAGTTCCTATCGATTTACCAGCCGATAAACATGACCATGTTGATCTGTTATTCAATAATAAAACAATATTACGCTACACTGATCCACGCCGTTTTGGCGCAATATTATGGACTAAAGATGATCCCCTTACTCACCCTTTATTAAAAGATTTAGGGCCTGAACCACTTGAGAAAAAATTTACGGCCGATTATTTATTTGCGCAAACTAAAAACCGTCGTATTCCTGTTAAAACATTTATTATGACCAATCAAATCGTAGTGGGAGTAGGGAATATTTATGCCAATGAAGCGCTTTTTATGGCGGGTATTCATCCACAACGACCTGCTCATTTATTAACATATCAAGAATGTGAAATATTGGTTAAAGCGATAAAAGTTATTTTAAAAAAGGCGATTAAAGAAGGTGGTACTACCTTGCGTGATTTTTTTAATAGTGATGGAAAACCAGGTTATTTTCAGCAAACGTTACGAGTTTATGGTCGGCACGAGCAGCCGTGTGTGGTTTGTGGACAGGTATTGCAGAGTATTACACAAGGGCAAAGGCGAACTGTGTTTTGTGGTGTATGTCAGAAGTAAGAGGAAAATACCCTCAAACAGCCCACTCACTATACCGTCATTGCGAGGAGCGAAGCGACATGGCAATCCAGTAACGCAAATGATTATCGCCGCGATTGCCACGTCACTTCGCCCCTCGCAATGATGAGACTGCTACATGCTATTCGCAATAACGGGGCTGCTATACGCTCCTAGCAATGATAACTTCACAGGGATGATTATGTAGAAAAGCCTTCAATCGCCAATATCTTCTTCTTCAACCCCAATCCTCCCGCAAATCCTGTTAGTGATCCATCACTCCCAATAATGCGATGACAAGGCACTATAATTGACAATGGATTTTTACCCACTGCCCCACCAACCGCTCGCACACTCGTCGGGGATTTAATATCATGAGCTAATTGTAAGTAGCTACTCGTTTTACCATAAGGTACTTTAGCAATAGCACGCCATACTTTTTGTTGAAAAGGCGTACCTGCGGGAAAATGATAAGGTGTTTCAAAAACATGCCTAACACCAGCAAGATACTCATCAAGTTCGGCAGTAAATTGTTTAAAAACAGGAAGATCTGCCTTTTCTTGCCAATCTTCTGAATTAGTAGGTTCATATTTTTGACCAACAAAATAAAAGCCGGTCAGATGTTTACCATCTGACAATAACATGATTTTACCTAAAGAAATCGTTTTATAAATATAAAAGACAGTCATTTTATTCAATCACCAACTCAACTGGAAAAATGCACCGAAACTCACTTCCTTTATTAATCTCACTTTCTACTACTAATACAGCATCATGGCGTAATAACACATGTTTTACAATCGCCAAACCCAAACCTGTGCCACCGTTCTCACGAGAGCGCGCTTTATCAACACGGTAAAATCGTTGGGTTAAACGAGAAATATGCTTCTTTTCAATACCAATACCTGTATCGCGCACGCTAAAGTGAACACCTTTTTTATCTTTATACCAGCCGACATAAATTGCACCTCCCGCTGGGGTGTATTTTACCGCATTAAATACCAAATTAGAAAAAGCACTACGCAACTCATCTTCATGACCGTATAAATTAAATTCCTTGGGAATATTCAATATTACATCGTGTTTTTTCTCACCACTTAATGCGCGCGCTTCATCACAAATTGTTGCTAACATACGCGGAATATTAACCCGTTGTTGACCTTGCATTTCAGGAAGTGCTTCGGTTTCTAATTGTGACAATAATAATAAATCTTCCACCAATTTTTCCATACGCAGGCTTTGATCATACATTTGATCTAAAATTTTATGCCAGGGCGGCGGAGCTAGCAATTTTTCATCAACCAACATCTCTAAGTAGCCGCGAATAACTGTTAATGGCGTACGTAATTCATGCGATACATTAGCAACGAAATCCTGACGCATACGCTCAATGTGATAAGTATGAGAAATATCTTCTATGGAAACTAGAAAATGGTTTTGTTCGTAACTAACGACAACTAACGATAAACGATTATCGGGCTGGCTAGGGGCAGAAATTTCTAAGGTTTTATAGGTTTTTTCATGTAAGTACGAAGTAAACTCTGGCATATCAATAATGGCTGCCAACGGTTTAAAGTTGTCGCGTGGCGCTTTTAATTGTAATAAACGCTCCGCAGCAGGGTTCCACCACAACATTTGACCTGGTGCATTGAGCACAACGACACCGGTAGGAAGGCCAGCGGCTAATGTTTGATCGGCAAAATGGGGAACTACATTTTCAACTGTCATTTTAATTTTCCAAATCGATAACCAGCACAACGAACCGTTTGTAAATAATCAGCAAGTTGCAAAGGTTCTAGTATTTTACGTAAACGACGCACATGCACATCAACAGTACGTTCATCAATATAAACATTACCGCCCCATACATGATGCAAAATTTGTTCACGCGCAAAAACGCGTTCTTGGTGTGTCATAAAAAAATACAACAACCGATATTCTGTTGGTCCGATTTTTAACGGTTGGTCTTGGTGGGTAACCTGATGTGTTGTGCTATCAAGCTGCAATCCTTGAAATACAATAATACCCTGTGGGTTTTCGATAATCCCACGACGTAACACGGCCTTTACACGCGCCACTAGCTCGCGCGGCGAAAAGGGTTTAGTAATGTAATCATCTGCCCCAACTTCTAAACCACGTACACGGTGATCTTCTTGTGCTTTTGCAGTTAATAAGATAATTGGCATATTTTGGGTTAATGTATTAACGCGCAAACGCTTTGTTAAATCGATACCACTAGTACCTGGTAACATCCAATCCAATAAAATCAAAGCGGGTGGGTTATCTGCAATAATCTTCCATCCTTCATCCGCATTACTTGCTTCCACCACGGAATAGCTAGCATGCTCTAAAGCAAAACGCACCATATCTCGAATAGGGGCTTCATCATCTATCACTAAAACAGTTTTTTGATTTGGTCCTCGCATAATACAGAAATCTATTGTTAAATTAATCCAGTACGCACGTTATATCTCTATCTCGCAAAGAGTGCAACACTAATTATTTTTTGCTATTGATTTACAATAATATAAATTTATAGGTTAGCCGCTAATTTATGTTTTTCATAGCAATTTTATACTATTTTTTTGCTGTATTATCGCTACTAAACGAATTAGCTTTCTCCATGGTTGTGATCATGATGATGTGTATAAAACGCTAACACGGCTTGCATATGCTGACCAAATAGCGCCAAATAGGCAGGATCTTGCTGAATTAAATCGGGATGACCATGACAACAAACATGCTGGTTTAAGCAAATTACCGTATCAGTTGCAGCCATTACCAAGTGTAAATCGTGTGAAACCATCAAAATTGCACAAGGTAATTTATCCCGCAAAGCAACTAATAGCTTGTATAAAGCAACTTGGCCATTAATATCTACACCTTGCGCTGGCTCATCAAGAACCAATAGCTCGGGTTGACGCAAAATAGCTCTTGCTAAGAGCACCCGTTGCATTTCTCCGCCTGATAAATGGTATAAAGGCCTGTCATAAAGGGCAGTGGCTTGCACATCGGATAATGCAGCTTGAATTGTATCCTCTGTGCAATTATCAACTAAACGTAAAAAGTGGTGTGTTTTTAAAGGAAGTGTTTGCTCCACAGACAACCTTTGCGGCATGTATCCCATCCGTAACCCTGGTTTACGCCAAATAGTGCCTTCAGAGGGCTTACATAAACCCAATAATATGCGTAATAAAGTCGTTTTGCCAGCACCATTAGGACCAATTAATGTAACAATTTCCTTTGGTTTTATCGATAAACTCACTTCTTTTAGGACAGTTCGTTTGGCTATCGTTAACCCTACATGGTCAGCAGTTAAGAGCAATTCATTCATTGTTTATCTCAAAAATTGTTTTTTTACCTCAACATTGCCGCGAAAACGGTGATGGTTTAGAGAAATCTTTACTCTTTGTTATGCCCCATGGTAACGTTGGGGCATTACCCGTTAATTTCAACCTCTAAAGGTATATTATGCGACACCTTGGCTTCGCACTATTGGCACTGTTTTTCTCGTTGATTGTATCAGCTAATGAGGGTAACACAATTCGAGTAGTTACCACCATTGCGCCTATCCAATCCTTGGTAAGTGGTGTGATGCAGGGGGTTGCAACACCAACTGCTATAGTGTCCCCAGGAACATCAGAGCATACCTATTCGCTAAGCCCCTCAGAAGCACTGACTATCTCCCAAGCGGATGTTATTTTTTGGGTAAATGATGATATAGAAAACTTTTTCCCTCGCATCATCCGTAGCTTATCCCCCAAACAACAGGTAGTTAAGTTAATAGAGGCACCCGGTCTTCTCTTGTTGGAAAAAAGAAGTGATCTGAACTGGGAAGCTCATGACCATGATCATGACCACGGTCATGATGAGGAATCTGAGCATCATAAGCTCGATGGTCATATCTGGTTAGATCCTGTTAACGCCAGCCATTTAGTCGCATATATTGCGGCTAAATTAAGCGCAGCTGACCCTAGCCATGCAATACAATATCAAACCAATGCACTCTCTCTTCAAGCAGAATTGAAAACGTTAGACAGCCAAGTACAACAACAGTTAAATCCTATTAAAAACAAACCTTATTGGGTGTTTCATGATGCCTATCATTATTTTGAAAATCGTTACCAGTTAAATGCGAAGGGGGCTATTAGCATCAATCCCGAACAACCATTAAGTGCAAAACGAGTGCAACAATTAAGGGAAAAAATCCTTCAAGATAAGATACAATGTGTTTTTTCTGAGCCCCAATTTTTACCCGCTATTGTGCATACGATCACGGAAAAAACAGGAGTTAGAAACGGTGTGTTAGATCCTATTGGCGCCGATTCCTCAGGAAATGCCACTGATTATTTCAAATTAATCCATCAACTTAACAATGCGTTAATCACATGTTTACAAGCATAATTCAACATGAGTTTTTATTAAGGGCGCTACTTGCCGGTATTGGTATTGCACTTATTGCTGGCCCGCTAGGGTGTTTTACCATCTGGCGTCGTATGGCTTATTTTGGCGATACGCTGGCCCATGCTTCTTTATTAGGAATTGCTTTTGGCATTATGCTGAATATTAATCTTGATATTGCGATATTAATCATCGCCTTTACAATGGCATTAGCTTTTGTTTTATTGCAACATCAACAACAATTAGCCAATGATACGCTGCTTGGTATTATGGCACATGGTAGTTTAGCAAGCGGTCTTGTTGTGGTTTCGTTCATAAAAGGAGCGCGGCTCGATTTATTAGGATTTTTATTTGGTGATATTTTGGCTATCACTTGGCAAGATGTTATTACTATTTTCTGCGCATCCACTTTATTACTGTTAGTAATAGGCTATTATTGGCGAAAACTAATAGCCATTACCGTACATGAAGATTTAGCACAAGTTGAAGGAATATCTGTACGCAATATGCGTCTTTTATTGATGTTAGCAATTGCCCTGATGATTGCGCTTGCAATGAAAATTGTGGGTATTTTACTTATCACTGCTTTATTGATTATTCCGGCTGCAAGCGCTCGTTGTTTTGCAAAAAGCCCGGCTCAAATGACCATATTAGCAAGTGGCATCGCCATACTCGCTGTTGCTTTAGGCCTGCAAGGTTCAATAATGTTTGATACGCCAGCAGGGCCAAGTATTGTAGTTATGGCTGTGTTGATATTTGGTGTCAGCTATGGGTTTTTGAGAGTAAGAGAAGGGTAGCTATATCACCGTCATTGCGAGGAGCGTAGCGACGTGGCAATCCATGCGATAATCATTTTCGTTACTGGATTGCCACGTCGCTACGCTCCTCGCAATGACGGAGTTATTACATATTCCTCGTAATGACGGTTACGGATTTTCCACCATTCTTTCTACCTGCACTAATTTCTGCTGTAACGTAGTATGCATATGATCAATTTCAGCCACGCGTTGTCGCAATTTATCAATTAATTGTGGCGGTGCTTTCAACACATAAGCACTATTATCCAATTGTGCTTGCAATTTTTGACGCTCATTGTGTAACTTGGTAATTTCCTTTTGCAAACGTGCTAGCTCTGCAGCAGGTTCAATAAGCCCAGCTAAGGGAATTAAAATTTCAAGATCGCCTACTAAACCCGTTGCAGCAGGAGGAATCATTGCATCATCTTTTAACCAATCGATACGCTCAACTCGTGCTAATGTCGATAAAAAGAGAGCATGCTCATCAATACGACTTTTATCACTGCTACTACCATGACGACATAAAATAGCAAGCTGTTTTGCAGGTGAAATAGCCATTTCACTACGAATCGTACGCACGCTGACAATAAATGATTTTAACCATTCCACCTCTTGCTGTGCTGCTTTATCAATTAACGCATTATTGGCTGTTGGAAAAGCGGCCAATGAAATACTGTTAATTTGTTGTACACCACAAAGCGGCGCAATTTTTTGCCAAATTTCTTCTGTTAAAAAAGGAATAAAAGGATGCGCCAAACGTAAAGTCGTTTCCAATACTTCCAGCATGGTTTGTCTTGTCCCACGACATAAAGGAGTATCTTGCTGCGTTTGTAAAATGGGTTTTGATAATTCCAAATACCAATCACAATAGGCATACCAAATAAAATCGTATAGTGTCTGTGCTGCTAAATCAAAGCGATAATGCGTCAAATGCTCTGTTACTTGCGCAATAGCATGTTGCAATAAGGATACAATCCATCTGTCAGCAATGCTAAATACAATGGGTTCATCACCTAAGCTGCTATCTTTGTCCACCGTGTTCATCAACACATAGCGCGTAGCGTTCCATATTTTATTACAGAAATTACGATAACCCTCGATGCGACTCATTTCAAATTGAATATTACGACCCGTGGAAGCTAAAGAACAAAAGGTAAAACGCAAGGCATCCGTACCAAAAGCAGCGATGCCATCTGGAAATTGCTTGCGGGTTGCTTCTATGATTTGTTTCGCTTTTTGTGGCTGCATTAAATCAGAGGTACGTTTTTTTAATAAACTTTCCAAATCAATACCATCGATCAAATCTAAAGGATCTAATACATTTCCTTTTGATTTTGACATTTTTTGACCTTGATTATCACGAATTAAGCCGTGAATATAAACTTCTTTAAAAGGAACTTTTCCAGTGAATTTTAATCCCATCATGATCATGCGGGCTACCCAGAAAAAGATAATATCAAATCCAGTGACTAATACACTGGTTGGATAAAAACGCTGAAAATCAACTGTTTTTTCTGGCCAACCTAATGTAGAAAAAGGCCACAATGCAGAAGAAAACCATGTATCTAATACATCTTCATCTTGGTATAATTTTACATTATCACTAAGTGCATATTTTTTGCGAACTGCCTCTTCATTTTTGGCAACATAAATATTATTTTGATCATCATACCAAGCAGGAATGCGATGCCCCCACCATAATTGTCGGCTAATGCACCAATCTTGTAAATTACGCATCCAAGCGTAATACGTATTTGCCCAATTTTCAGGAATAAAGCGGATACGACCACTTTCTACAGCTTCAATAGCAGGCTCTGCTAAGGGGCCTACTTTTACATACCATTGGTTGGTTAAATAAGGTTCCAATACGCTACCAGAGCGATCCCCACGTGGAATAGTTATTTTATAATTTTCTGTTTTTGCTAATAATCCAGCAGCGTCTAATGCTTTTACCACTTCATTTCTAGCAATAAAACGATCCAATCCTTGATAAGGTGCTGGAACATTTTCATTTAACGTTGCACTAGCCGTAAAAATCATAACGGGCGTTAGATTATGTCTTTCACCAACGGTATAATCGTTAAAATCATGCGCTGGAGTGATTTTAACGCAACCCGTACCAAATTCTTTATCAACAAAACTATCAGCAAGAATAGGTATTGTTTTATCAGTTAAAGGTAAATGAAGTTTTTGTCCAATTAAATGGCGATACCGTTCATCATCCGGATGCACAGCAACTGCCACATCACCAAATAATGTTTCAGGCCTTGTGGTAGCTACTGTTAAAAACCCTTCACCATTAACAAGTGGGTAATTAATATGCCATAAAAAGCCATCTTCTTCGCTGTTTACTACCTCTAAATCAGAAACCGCTGTTAATAATGTGGGATCCCAATTCACCAATCGTTTACCACGATAAATTAATCCTTCTTCATAAAGGCGGATAAAAACCGTACGCACTGATTCTGATAATCCCTCATCCATGGTAAAACGTTCACGTGACCAATCAACCGATGCACCTATCCGACGTAATTGCTGAGTAATACGATTTCCAGAAACCTCTTTCCATTCCCATATTTTTTTAACAAACTCTTCACGTCCTATATCATGGCGAGAAATATTTTGTCCCTGCAGTTGACGTTCAACGACCATTTGAGTGGCAATACCAGCGTGATCAGTACCCACCTGCCATAACGTGGTGCAACCTTGCATTCGTTTAAAACGAATCAAGGTATCCATCAATGTTTGTTGGAACGCATGTCCCATATGTAAACTACCAGTGACATTTGGTGGTGGCAACATAATACAAAAAGGATCATGATGTCCTTTTGGCTTAAAATAGCCATTTTCTTCCCATAATTTATACCAACGGGATTCTATTTCACTTGGATTATAAGTTTTATCAAGGTAATTATCTGTCATACAATTGTCACTGCCTTTCGTAAATCATGGTAATTTAAGGGACACCCTTGCGCACGATACTCTCGGTACATATTACGCGCTTGGACTATTTTTTGTTCATTATTCGGCACAAATTGCACAACATGGTGAAACTGTTTAAAAAATGAAGGGATTTCATCTGTTAAATTGATTAACGTATCATGTGTAATTTGTGGTGGTTGTCCATAACCAATTTGTATTGGTGGAACAGGTTTTAATCCTTCATAACATAAAGTATGAGGTAAAAAACTGTCATCACGAAATGTCCATAATAATTCATCTAATTCTTCTGCTTGTATTTTTGACGCAGTATGAATATAAATCCGATGGCCTTTAGCAAAATGTTGCTCAATCCATTCACAACAATATAACCAATTTTGTTGCATGTCCTCAACAGCCAAAATATAAAAATCTACTGTTGGCATTATTTTTTACCATCACAAAGTTGCAATAAATATTGTGCTAATAAAGGCACTGGTCGTCCTGTTGCGCGACCATCACGACCCATACGTGCTGCAGTACCTGCGATATCTAAATGTGCCCAACGTAATTTTTTAGTAAAACGCGCTAGAAAACAGGCAGATGTCACTAAGCTTGCCTCTGAACCTGGTGCATTATTCATATCTGCTACGACACTATCAAGCTGGGATTGGTACTCTTCCCATAAAGGTAATTGCCACACTCTATCACCACTGTATTCACCCGCCTGAATCAATTCATGTGCTAATGCACTGTTATTAGAAAATAATCCTGATGCATGTTGGCCTAGTGCTGCTACACAAACACCGGTTAATGTAGCCATATCAATTACGGTAGCAGGATTAAACCGCTCGCTATAAGTTAATGCATCGCATAATACTAATCGTCCTTCAGCATCCGTATTACCAATTTCAATGGTTTGTCCGGATAAACTGGTCACCACATCATCGGGACGAAATGCTGTGCCACTTGGCATATTTTCAGCAAGCGCCATTATGCCAATAACATGCAGTGGTAATTTCAGCTCACTCGCTATGGTTAAAAGCGCTAATACACTCGCAGCACCACACATATCATATTTCATACCGACCATACCGGGTGCTTGTTTTAACGACAAACCACCACTATCAAAAGTAATGCCTTTACCCACAAATACAATCGGTTTATCATCATTTTTACCAGGATTATAATCAATGATGACCATTTTCCCTGATTTATCACTACCGCTCGCAACCGCTAAAAAAGCACCCATACCAAGATGTTGCATATCAGATTGGTCAACAACGGACACTTGTAGATTATTATATTTTCGGGCTAATTCAGTTGCTTGCTCAACCATATAATCAGGTGTGCAAATATTTGGTGGTAAATTCCCTAAATTTTTAGTTAATTCCGCGCCACGGGCTACGGCACAAGCAATGCGTAATGCTTCTTGCGATAGCACTAAATCACGCCTGGTTGGAACATGAAACGTTAAATGTTTTAATACGCGTTTTTGTGTGTTTTTCTTGCTTTTTAACATTTCAAAATTATAAAGCGCATCAAAGGTGGCCTCTACAGCTTGGCGAACACGCCATGCAGCATTGCGACCTTTAATAATTAATTCTGTTAAAAATGACGCAGCTTCCATAGCGCCGGTATCACTCACAATTTTTATAGAGCGATACAATAACTGCCGATATTGTGTTTCACCTAACTCGCGCTCTTTACCACAACCTATCAATAGAATACGATCAGCTAAAGTGCCAGCTACATTATGCAATAAAAGATATTGCCCTGTTTTGCCCTCTAAATCGCCTCGACGTAATAATCCACTAATATAGCCATTACTTGCCTCATCTAATTGATGTGCAGTAGAGGATAATTTCCGTCCCTCAAAAATACCGACAATCAAACAAGCACTGCGTTGTTTTTCGGGATTGCCACTTTTAATTGTAAATTCCATTAAGATCTCCTAGAGAAGCGGGTCAAAGGCTGATAGTATAATAGGTTAAATTTAACGAACCTTGCGATTTTACTCTAATAACCCGCTTTTTCAAAGGCATACTATGGCTTTAATCACGCGCTACTTGGTTAGCGAAATTCTTAAAACCACATTTGGGGTGTTACTTATCTTATTGCTGATTGGTCTTAGCAATGAGTTTGTTAGCTACTTGGCAAAAGCAGCTGCTGGCGAGCTTTCCGCCACTTTTGTGGCTAAAATCGTGCTTTACAACCTACCCATGCTGTTGGGTATGTTACTCCCTTTAGCTTTTTTCTTAGGCGTTGTTCTTGCCTATGGGCGATTATACGCCGAAAGTGAAATGACTGTTTTGATGGCCTGTGGTGTCAGTTTATGGCAGTTAATTCGCATAACCTTGCTGCCAGCTATTTTACTAACCTTCGTCACGTTATCATTACATTTTTGGTTAATTCCTCAAAGTACGCATTTAATGGATACATTAATTGAAAAAGCCCAAGCTGATTTAATGTCACGACTACTTGAGCCAGGGCGTTTTCAAATCTCCAGTGATGGCCGAGCTGTTTTTTTTGCAGAAAAAGTCGCGCCTGATAGATTTCAGGCCAGTGGTATTTTTATTGCCCAATTACAACAAGGCAATGAATCATTACTAGGTACTAATACGTCTGAAAAAAGTGTTTGGAATATTATTACGAGTGAGAATGGTAAACAGCTATTTTCTCCGGAATGGGAAGCAGATTATCTGATATTGGCAAATGGCCATCGTTATGCTGGTATTCCAGGCCAAAAAGATTTTAGCATTACCCATTTTAAAGAGTTTGGGCTACGAATGGAAGATTACGAACCTGCCTCTACAAGTATTTACAGCCGACCGCTACCAACAGTTCACGATTTATGGATTTCCAATGATCCGGTTGATAGAGCTGAATTGGCCTGGCGTATCGCGCTTGCTGTTTCCGTATTAGTTGTGGCTATCCTTGCTGTACCACTTTGCGCCGTCAGCCCACGCAAGGGAAAATATGCAGCTTTATTGCCTGCTGTTATATTGATTATGGGTTATTGTAATTTATTGGTGTTAGGGCGCGCTTGGTTAATAGAAGGGATTATGCCCCTTAGTCTTGGTTTATGGTGGGTGCATGCTCTTGGACTGTTAGTAGCATTTATATTAATAGCTTGGCGTTTGGCTTGGTTCAGACGGCTGAGGTGGTAATTATTATGAGTATCATTAATCGTTATATTGCACGCACCGTCATAGTCTATATTTTGTTAGCGTTACTTTTAATTATTGGTGTTGATTTATTATTTGCCTTTGTGCGTGAATTAAAATATACCGGGAACGCTAATTATACCGTATTAGACATTATCCATTATTTAATACTAACTATTCCACGTCGTATTTATAATATGTTTCCAATGGCAAGCTTGCTAGGTACTGTTATTGGCCTTGGTTTATTAGCAAGTCATAGCGAACTAATTATTATGCGAGCTAGTGGTATTTCTTTCACACAACTTGCTGGCTCTTTGGTTCGCGTCGCTTTAATTCTTGCTGTAGTTAACACAGCAATAGGTGAGTGGGTTGTTCCCAAAACCCAACCTGCTGCTGAAGTGTTACGCGCTGCAGCACGAGGAAAAACACAAGCCATGCTGACAGCCGAGGGTGCCTGGATTAAAAATCAAAATACCTTTATCCACATTGATAGAATGTACCCCGGTGGTCATATGCAAGGAATTATACGTTATTCATTTACACCTGATGGACACTTGCAATCAGCTAGTTATAGTCGCGATGCGTTTTATGAGGGAGACTCTTGGACGCTACATGATACAGATTACAGTATTATTGATAATAATTCGGTTAAAACTTCTCATACGAAAGAAGAGCAGTGGGAAAGCAATGTTAGCCCTAACTTGTTAAATGTATTAATTAGCTCACCAGATGATTTATCTATTTCTGGGTTGGTTCAATATATTTCTTATTTAAAGAATAATAGTTTAAATGCTGAATCTTATTTACTGGCATTTTGGCGTAAAATTGTACAACCCTTCACCACCATGGTTATGATTGTGCTCGCATTAACCTTTATCATGAGCTCTGTTCGCAATCATGCTATCGGTTTACGCATTGTGATTGGTGTGGTAGCAGGATTTGCATTTTATGTATTAAACCAATTATTTGGTCCATTGAGTATTGTTTATAATTTCCCACCATTACTCGCAGCCTTAATGCCAACGGCACTGTTTGCTTTATTAGCAGCTTGGTTATTGCGTAGGGTGTTTTAGTTTTCTTTATCCATTTATATTTTTGAGCCGCCTCTTACATTAATTCCCTCTCCCCTTGCGGCTGAGGAGTGTGGAGTTCCGTCATCGCGAGGACCGCAGCAGGGAACAAAAGGAATAAATAGACTTTTCCTGTATAAAATATTAAAATTTTTCAACTAACTAATTAATAAAAAGAAGTTATCGATGAAAATAAAACCTATTGATGTGCTTTTCCCAGTAGAAATAGACGGTAAAGAGCAAACTGTAACCAAGCAAGAATTAGTGAGTCTTTTTGAGAAAGGAAAGCTTAGCAATTTGGTTTTTATTGGGCACGGACATGGAATAGGGGAATCAATAGTTATTCTGAAGCCAGCTTTAACAAGCAACAGTGAAAAACTCTTCTACGAAATTATCAACATACTTGGGACAAAAAAATTCAGAGATCCTGAAAGTACAGAGAAACTGACAGCTATTTTTAAAATGGATAAGGGGTTGAGTACCCGCATTATTGATATGTGTATGCCTATTCAGTTACCAGACTCTTTGAGTGCATATATATATAATATGGTTATGCGAGAATGGCCAGAAAACGATATCAAAGACCTTATTACGACGCTTATTGAGTGTGGCGCTGACTATGAAAATTTATTGGTAGATCCGAGGTATCGCCCAGAGCATCTAAGCCAATTTTTCAAATATATGGATTTATCATGCTTTAACAGAACGTTCCAAAAAACACCTTTGTTAGCCATATTTGTAATGGGAAAATGTGATGGGGATATAGGCTTGCAGAAAATAGAGACCGCACTTAATTGTGGGGTTTCTCCTAATATTGTACACCCTGAATTTGGCAGTTTTTTACATATTGTTATTGCTAATGAATATCAAGATTCTGTTTCTGCATGTATCAATTTATTATTAGAAAAAGCAAAAGCCCCTGGAATGGAAGCTTTTGACTTCAAAGCAGTTGATGGCGAGGGCAAAACTTGCTTATTACTCGCTGTAAAAACCAACCAAACTGGGATTGCACAGCTCTTAATAGCCTGTCATAAAAAGGGTAAAGATATAGGTGTTAATACTCCCGATAAGACAGGAGCAACCCCTTTACTTTACGCTGCTGCCTTAGGTAATGAGCAACTGGTAGAAAGCCTATTAGCTATAGGCGCAGATCCTGCGCAAAAAGATAATAACAACCGCGATCTGAAATGGTATGCCAGTGCTCCATCACATGAGGTTGCTAACATCTTAAAGTCTATATTTATTCACCCTGATCGTGATGCAGAGGCAGAACACAGCTGGTTATATTTTAATGATCCTTATGTGCCCCCAATAACCGTTGAAGCAAGCACTGAAACTCACCATCGCGTGTTAATTTCCAAGCTGGATGAGCACTGGAAGCTGTTGCAACAGGTACTGAAAGAGGCAATAGATAATAGCAACGATTACCCAGCTGGCTTAGCAGATTTCATCAAGTCGCAAATAAAACCCCTAGAAAAAAGCAATGGCAAAACTATCCTACAAAAGTGCATGGAAGGCCGACCTTTAGTGCAAAAAACAATAGCCACTTTTATAGCATCACAAAAAGAAGAACAACTACGAGAAGGGTGCGCTTTAGGTGATATTGAATTAGTGCAAAAATTAATAAGCGAGCACGTAAATATAAATGCCGCTAAACAGACAGGCATGACGCCAGCACACTATACTGTTTTATCTGCCCCACTCACTGAAATTATGATTAAACAACGCAAATGCACCAGAACGTTTGAGGAATGTGTCACTAACCGCGCCATAATCTTGATCTATTTAAGTGAACATGGCGCTGATCTTACCATTAAGAATAGAAGTAAATTAACAGTAGTGGAAATATTACGTAATACATTGAATGACGCTAAGAGCTCTGAAAGTGAAAAAAATATGGCTAATAAGGTACTGCTGTCTTTACAAGGTATCGATAATAATACGTCTGCCGCTATCCCAGGCTCATCCTTAAAGATGTAACTTTTCACTAAAGCAGCCCCCTCAGAAAGAGGACATTAAAAAAATAGGGGGGCCCCTTTATTTCTTCCTAAAAAGGACTTGCACTTCGCCTTGCTTTCTTCTGCTGTTTGCTATCTTCAGCATTTTTCAGCATTTCCTGGGCCAAAGTCAAAGAAGTAGATGGGTCCTGCAAAAACCTATTTAAAGATACTACAGTAAGTGATGATGGCTCAGTAGTTTTTAAAATATTACAAGCACCATGCACTATATCAGCATGTTTTCCTTGTGTTACAACCCGATGAATTATTTCACCGGTATACAATGCGGGATCTGTTGCATATAAAAATTTTAAAAAATCTAATAAATGCGGGTAGTCTATTAAATTTTGAATATTATCTTTAGAAAAACCAACTGTTACTAATCGTAATAAGGCGTTACAAGGTTCCGGCAAACGAGTAGAGGTACGAAAACCCAATTGGATACTGTAAAGATCATCATTCATATCTTCTACCAATTTTGCCATTGTTTGCCTATCTGGCAAATCAGGATAATCTAAAGCGATAAGTAGAGCCACATGAATATTATTTTTACCCCCCAGCATCAAGGCTTCAATATTCTGCGCATGAAATACTGTTGCGCCTCTATTAGCCAAAAGGCGAGTTGCTGCTGCTAAATCATCAGATGTTTTTAGGTTATCTCGAATTTTTCTTATTATTTTTGGATCAGACAAAGAAATACCTGCTGTTGTCATCAGCTCCAAGGCATCCATTAAAACAACTATTTGATGGCTCGTCAGATTAAAGGACCTGAAAAAATTCCTATCAAATAACGTTGCTATACCCAAAATCATTAACAGGCTTATATAACAAGCCATGTTGTCAGCGCTATTGTCGTCAGGGCTTGTTGCAGGACGAAACTCCAAGATGAAATCTCGAATAACAGATCGAAGGTTGCTAGGTTTTGTTGCAAGTAATCGGATTATTCTAGGACGGTTCAATAGAAAAGGATGAACACGATATAATTCAACTACCAAAAAAGGCCAACCGCGCGAAATATTAGGATATTGCTCCTCCTTACCACCTGACCACCACAACAAATCAGGTTGTTCGTCACTAATTTTGAAAAATTTACTTTGCAAAACATTGCCTATTTTATCGACAAAGAAAAGAATTCTTTTCAATAATGGCTCTAGTTCATATTCCTCTAACAACTCTGCAGCTCCCTCAACCTGCCCTAAATCAGGGGAATGGCAAAGCGTTTGGAAAGTATCAAATTTCAAATTATGGGCTATACACAGCGATACAATCGTCTCAAGAGTTGTATTATTACATTCCGAGTTCAAAACCTTACCTACATACATTAATTCTGTTTGCACTTGCCTAAAAGCATTATATTTCTTGAGATCGCCAAAAACGAGCCTCGCTAGTGATAAACACTCCTCTGTATTTTGAAACGTTGCGAATAAATCTTTAGCAAATTTGATTAGTGCTATTTCGCTTAACTGCGCAATATATTGCGGCGTTACCCTATTTACGCTAATTATTGCCTCAATAATCAGAGTTAGAGTTTCTTCTAGTGATAGCCCTAATAAGGCTGCTTGATGCTCCGCTGGAATAACAGATAATTCGGTCACTTTCTCTATTAATCGGGAAACAGCCCCCTCACTAGCAGCGGAGAAATATGAGAAAATGTCACATATTTTGGGATGACGCACGAAAATTTCAAATAATTCTTGCACCTCCTTAGTATTTAAAAATTGATGCCATTGCTCTACTATTTTCTTGGCATACTCATTACCGGCTCGTGCTGCAGTTATCATCCAGGTAATGATATTAATATTATCGCCATAATAAGAAATCAAATTTTGAATGTCAGCATGGTGTTGAACTTGCAAGAACAAATTATATATATTTTTTGAGTTTGTATTATGCAAATTATCTAACGCGAGAGATTTCTCAATACTTCTAAGTAATTCTTCTTTGGCGTCATGCGATGACATAGAGCCAACTGCATTATAAAGCTGTCGACTATCAGATAACGCATCAACCAATGCCTCTCCTGCTCTATATTTCTCCCTTAATAAGGGATGAGATAAAACAAAATTTTCTATGGGTTTTCCATATAAATTAATATAACGCGCTATTGTCGCATACGTGATTGTGCTAGCATGGCTTTCCATATGACGTTTTGCTTCATATTGTCGAATCTCATCAGAGGCTTTTTCTGTAAATCGAGTCGCCATTTTCATTAAAGAGGAATTTAGGCAAATCGCACCATAATTTTCATTAGCCCATGTAATCACTAGACTGCCAAACTCCTGATTAATCATACATAATGAAAACAAAATAGCTTCTAGTATCCGATCAAACGATCGCAGATTCATTAAGGATATGATTTTTTGATATATCCATGCATTTGTTGAATCATATGTGGTTATATTTTGACTAAAAATGTACAGAGTCGTTTCAATAAGATCTAAAGTGGCTTGATATACTTGTTTATTATCATCAAGGTAATTTTTGGGATGAATAATTCTATAATAGGTATCTTGTAAAGGGTCTGAGTACATTTGAGAATGATCGGCCACAGATAATGTTCTAAATAAGCTACGTAAAAAATCGGTGGCTTTTTCGGGCGGGGTTTTGGATCCTACATCAAGCGTTACAATGATTTTTTGTGCGCGAAAAACTTGATAAAGCTCTGAAATGAACGCATGAAATTTTCTAGCCAAGTCTAATTTTAGGAAAAATTGGGTGGTATGATAACGCATCAGTGCATTTTTATTCCCGGTCGGCACTCTTTCTTCTAGAAAAAACCCTTTTTTTAAGAAGGCACATATAAAGACCGTGGTGAAGCTGTCGTACTGATAATGGAGGTTTAAACGAAAGGACAATCTAATGACAGTTTGTGCAAGTAACCGAGGAATTAAATCATCACCTAGATCATTGGCAAAAAGTATTAAGAGCTTAATTATATTGGGCGTTTGCATTTTGATAAACTCAATACTTTCTCCATATAAATACTGCTTATCCAAAAGGTAATTCATAGTTTTATATAAGAAAAGCACTATATTCTTTTTATCTTGCGCAGGAACAACCTTCGATTTATATAGATAAACATCTAGCATAACCTGTCCAACAATACGCTTGCAGTCGACTAAAGTTTGCTCATGATTGTCTTCATTTTTGATGCGATCAAATAGATCTGGATCGAATACTTTTGGACAGATCGTCGTGCTTTCCAAACTACTGTCTTTTGGGTTTAAGGCCCTTAAGCAAAGTTCTGCAAGAATAACTTGAGCGTCAAGACAAAGCATTTTCTCTTCAGTTGCAGAAAAATCATGTGCTTCCAAAACAAATGCCAGGTCGTTTTGATTCAAAATCGGAGCATTACGATTGACAGTGAGCTCCAACGCTAAAAGAGCTAGGGATTTATACTTGCGCAATAATTTTAAAAAGCGCTTTCTTGAAAGCATGCAGTTTAAAAACAATTCCCGCTTATTTTCACTATTCAATGATTTTACAGAAGAAATAATTACCTCGGCATCACTCATATTTTTTGCCTCATATAATGATATATAAAGCATTTCATATAACTCTCTTGCTTCATCTGCTGAACAATGAGCAGCTGATGAGAGTGGTGCACTCTTATTGACCTCATTTAATAGAGGGTAAACGATCGGTTTTAATCGGATCGAAAGTTTATTGTAATAAACAATAATATGCGCGATTTGATCTTGCGGAAAAAAAGAATTCATTTCTTTAAATGCTTTAAGTACCGTCGCTTCATTTGCAAACTGCTCGATGATGCGGTGGCATTCCAGTATGCGTTTGCTACGCTCTGATAAAAAAGATTTCAAAGGTTCACTAGCGCCGTAAGGATAGTGCTTATTTATATCTACTAAATCTGATAAGGAAAAAGAATCTTCCCAGTCTTTAAGCCGCATACAAAAAAGAGTCGGTGCTATCTTATATAGTCTTAAAAATTGTAATTGCGTTAAAACTGGAAGTGACCATATATACTCTTTAATAAAATAAAGTGCTGCATCAGCAACTTCAGAGCAAGCGGCTATAAAACTCTCAATGTTTGCGACAAGAATGTTTCTATCAAATAAATACCTATTCATATCATAACGAGTGTTATTGCCTTCTTTTTTATAACTACTTAGCAATAATTGATAAAGAGCTGCAATTCCATAAGTTTTCCAAATGTGATTGTTATTTAATACGGCAACTCTTAAATTAGGATTATTTAAGCATTCAATAAGAAAAAGCGAGCATTCATAATGTGAGACAGCAAATAATTCAGTTAAGTTAGCAGTCACTGGCGGTGCAGATATTTCAACTACCTCGGTGCTAGCTGCTGGCAGAATAGTGGGGTCAAGCACCGAGGTTGACGCCATGCGCAGAACTAATGCCTCTGTATGCTCGGCATCAGTTTCCTCTCTTACTCCAATCAACGTTTGGTCATAGATAATACGGTTTAGTGAATTACTAAGTATTCTATAAGCTTCATACACAGCGATAAAAGCTTCATGTCCCTGTGGATTTTTGTCCGGATGAAACTCTAGGGCACGCTTTCTATAAGCTGCTTTTAAAGCCTCTGGATCACAGTCTCTTGCTACCCCTAATGTTTCATACAACGTAGGCATAATAGAATTCCCAGCACTTTTTTGATTTTAAAGCTGCCTGTCATGAGACTGGTTTAAATTAAGTTAAATAACAATACCATTTATTGCGATTTAACCCAAGTCTTTAATAACATTTGACCATTCTATGCGTGGGTTTTGTATAAACAAAATAGATATTTCTAAAAAGAATATGCCAGACAATATGCTTGTGCCGTTTTGCGATACAAATTTCCCGGAAACTCTAGCTACATCGTCGCCCTCGCGAAAATGAAGATCCATACAATATTGACTATCCGATGGATCCCCGTTTTCACGGGGATGACGATGTAGCAGACAATATGATATGCCTGTCCTGATTCTCGTCCAAACATTTCAAACAACGTATCGAGCGCTGAGAAGGGGGCTTACTTATGCAAAACGTCTGCCGCAGGGATGCGGCAGCCGAGCCTCCAGGGATGGATTTACGGCGTTTTTGGATAAGTAAGCCCCCTTCTCAGCGCGATCTAGCAGATAACGGCGATCTTAAAGAAGCACGAACCCCCTACGGAATCAAACCCCACTTTGGAATGACCTACACCCCATATCGGCTCTAATCGGCATTTTTGATACTAAATCGGTTGACTCTTAGTGGTACCATGTATTATGCTTTTAATGTAGATAAGTTGGTTTTAAAACTGAAGTAGGTGAGCATTATGAAAATGAAGTCCAAATCCTTAGTACAATCTTGGCTAGAAGTAGAATTAACCATTAACGGCAGAACGTTAAGCGAAGCGTTATTCGATATGAATAAAGCGCTAGGTAGCGCTCATACTCACTCACGGGTACGTGAATGGGCTGAGAATCGTAATGGGCGGGGTAAACGTTTGCCACGTGAAGTACGGATATACATGGCAAAAGTGGTTATGCCTCATGTATTAAAATCTGCTGGGGTTGCTAGCAGTGCAAAAATTGATAAACGGACAATGAATCGTTTAGTTGAGCAATTATGCTGATTAACCGTATCTTCCCTTCCTGCACTTGCAGGAAGGGGACGGTAGGAAAGTCAATGCAAGGAAGAAAATACCATGGACGACGTTTTATACACACCAACCGTTGAACAACAAGCTACCGCACAGATCACTCATTTTCTTGTAGCAATAAATAAAAAATATAATTTATCGATTAGTGATTATCATACACTTTATACTTGGTCTGTAGAAAATCCTGCCTTATTTTGGCAAGAAGTATGGAATTTTTTCAATCTTATTGCCACAACTCCTGCAACACACACAGTAACCCATGGCGATAAAATGCCAGGAGCGCAATGGTTTCCTGGTGCAAAATTAAATTTTGCCGAAAATTTATTACGCTTTCGTGATGAACAATTAGCTATTATTTTTTGTGGAGAAAATGGCCAGAAGCAAACCTTAACATATAGGGCACTTTATCAACAAGTCGCAAAATTAGCTCATGCATTAAAAAAAATAGGTGTCCAGCCACACGATAGAGTCGCTGGGTTTTTACCTAATTTACCGCAAACTATTATTGCTATGTTAGCAACCACCAGTTTAGGCGCCATTTGGTCAAGTTGTTCGCCGGATTTTGGTCGTCAAGGGATTCTCGATAGGTTTGGTCAAATTCAACCAAAAATTTTATTTACTGCTGATGGTTATTATTTCAAAGGTCAAGTATTTAATTCATTACCCATCATAAAATCGGTTATTAATGAATTACCTGAATTGCAAAAAATCATTGTCATTCCTTACGCACAACAAAAAGCTGATATTACCGATTTACCTCATGCTATACATTACCATGATTTTATTAATAATGACGCTGAAGAAATACCGTTTACCCCTTTACCCTTCGAGCACCCTGTTTATATCATGTATTCTTCTGGAACCACCGGCAAACCAAAATGTATTGTCCACAGTGTTGGTGGTACATTAATTCAACATATCAAAGAATTAGCGTTACATGTCGATTTACATCGTCATGATCGCCTGTTTTATTACACAACCTGCGGCTGGATGATGTGGAATTGGATGGTCAGTGGTTTAGCCTTGGGTGCAACGTTAATATTATATGATGGCCACCCCTTTCATCCTAATCCACAGCGCTTGATCAACCTTATCGATGAAGAAAAAATCAGTGTATTTGGTACTAGTGCAAAATATATTGCCACCTTAGAAAAAATGGAGGTAAAACCAATACAATCAAATTCATTAGAATCATTACGCATGATTTTATCGACAGGATCACCTTTAGCACCTGAAAGCTTTGATTATGTTTATCATGATATTAAGAAAAAAGTCCATCTAGCATCGATTAGCGGTGGTACTGATATTGTTTCTTGTTTTGCTTTAGGTTGCCCTTTATTACCCGTATATCGTGGTGAGTTACAATGTCGTGGACTTGGTATGGCGGTGGCTTTTTTTGATTCAACAGGAAAAGCGGTGGTAGAACAAAAAGGCGAGTTGGTTTGTACTAAATCATTTCCTTCTATGCCCGTTGGTTTTTGGCAAGATCCTTCAGGTAAAAAGTATCATGATGCCTATTTTTCTCGATTTAATAGTATTTGGACACATGGGGATTTTGGTGAATTAACGGCAAGAAATAGTGTTATTATTTATGGTCGCTCGGATGCTGTATTAAACCCAGGCGGCATACGCATTGGAACGGCGGAAATTTATCGTCAAGTAGAAAAAATTCCTGTCATCCTGGAAGCATGTGCTGTAGGCCAAGCATGGCAAAATGATGAACGTATTATTTTATTTGTGCGTTTGCAAGAAGGCGCCATTTTAGATCAATCATTAATTAAACTCATCACCACGACTATACGAGAGAATACGACGCCTCGACATGTGCCTGCTAAAATTATTGCTGTTCCCGATATTCCCAGAACTCGCAATGGTAAAATTGCCGAGCTTGCGGTTAAACGATCGTTACAGCATGAGCCAATAACAAACCTTGAAGCCATAAGTAACCCCGAGGTATTGGCTTTTTACCAACAGCTTGTGATTAGTTAATTGAGATTATTATATGCATATAACCGCTTCTTTTGAGCAACTATTACAACAGGAAATAGGTGCCCCTTCGCTCGTATTAACAACTAATGAGGTCATAACACCTCTTGCTATCTTGCGTTATTTACCGCGCAATCGGTTGGTGTTACGGGCAAAATGGCAAGATCGTATAGTTGCTGTCAAAATATTCTTTCACCCTTTTAAGGCCTATTGGCATTGGCAACGTGAAAATCATGGTTTACAACTGTTACAACAAGCTGGTATTGAAACACCTTTATTATTGTATCAAGGAAAAAATCAAACTAAAACTGCGTATATTATTTTAACCACTTATATAGAAAATGCTGGTCATTTTGATGATTATCTTCCTGAGACCACCACGGCATTGCCCTTCTTAAAAACACATATCGATATGATGACAAAATTACATAAAAAAAATTATGTGCAAAAAGATTGGCATATTAATAATTTTTTATATACTAACCAAGCTATTTATGCCATTGATGCAGGACAAATTAAACACATCTTGTGGCAAAAGGAAACTGCGCGTTTTAGTAACCTGGCATTGTTCCTATCCATTTTATCTGATGACTATCAAAGTCTTTATCGTGATTTATACGATTATTATTGCGATGCAATGGCATTACCCTACAACAAATCTTATACTTGGGTGCTAAAACAAATAACGTATCACCAAAAACAACGCTGGCATAATCAACAAAGCAAGCTCTTTCGTACCTCAAGTCAAATTATTTGCAAGCAAACCTTCTCGTTACGGTTATTACGCACCACAACAACACGCACTAAGGCATGGAGCCATTTATTAGCTAATCCTGATTTTGTCTTTTCAGATGATGCCACCTATTTAAAAAAAGGAAACTCCAGCACCGTTGTTAAAACGGTCATTGATGAAAATTCTGATAAAAATACCTATGTTATTAAGCGTTATAATATTAAAAATAAATGGCATGCTTTTTTACGTTTCTGGCAACCCACGCGCGCTGCGATTAATTGGCGGTTCTCACATTTTTTATTAGCTCTTGGTATTCCCACACCAACGCCATGTGCCATGTTCGAATATCGGTTTGGTCCTTTGCGTCGCAAATCTTTTTTTATTAGTCAATGGCAAAATGGTGAACCATTAGATACCTATTTACAACAAGCCACTGCAGAGCAGCAACAGCTTATTGCCAAACAGATCATAGCTATTTTCAAAAAACTATTTTCAGCACAAATTATTCATGGTGATACTAAAGCAAGTAATTGGTTGGTGGAAAATGAAAAAGTGTATTTACTTGATTTGGATGGAATGAAACAATATAAAAACACGCATCTTTTTATGCGTGCTCATCAGCAAGAATGGCAACGCTTTTTAAAGAATTGGAAACAACAAGAAATAATAAATATTTTTTTAAATTTGAAAAAATAATAATCCGTCAATATTCCGACAAAATAGTTAATCTGCCAATATTTTTTTGACATATAAATAATTAATTCGATTGGTTGAAAATAAATTGCTGTGCTATACCTAAATGGCACCTTTTTTTATTTACTGACGGAGTGAGTTATGAGTAATCAAAAACAATCTAATCAATCTAATACTAATAAAAATAATAGTGGATATAGAGACAGTGTTAGCCTAAGCAATGAGTTATGCTTCCATGAAATTAAATCTGATGCACCAAATGCTAGCAATCGCACTGCAGTCGTTTGGGCAAAAACCAAGGCTGAAGCAACTGACCTTATCGAATCTGTTAAGAAAGGTGAAAAAGAACCTGGTGTTCAACCTTCAGTAAAAGTATTGCAATACCGTGAAATTCCTCAAAAAGAGATTCAAGTATTGTTAGGTAAAAATGAACCAAATCCTTCCACATTAAAAATCAAATATTGTGGTAAGGAACTAACATTTGGACCAACAAGCCGCGTTCAATATTTATAATAAGTAGTTTGCCGTACTAGCAGTTTAGTTAGATGTAGAAGTTGATGTTGCAGTTGGGGCGGTAGGAAATTCTTTGACTACCGCTTGCAGTTCTTCCTGATAACCTTTCAGTGGTTCACCAAAAATCGGATCATCTTGTAATTCTTCCACCGCCTTTGCAGATTGTTGCACTGATTCTTGCAATTTCATCATTTTTTGCTCATCAACTGATGGTTGAGGCGCAATATTCTTTAATGTATTACTTTTTGTTTCCGTAGGCTCTATAACGGGTTGTAAGGGATCGGGAAGCTTTACATCAGCCATTTTTGTTGATTGGGTTGTTACTTGTACCACGTCCACCGCTTTTTCGTCTTCACTCTGGGAAACTACCGGAACATTTTCATTGGCTGCGGCAATATCGTGTTCAACCTGTTTTTGTATTTCTGTTTCTGTAGGAGTTGGTATTGTTTCAGCGTCCATGGCAGCAATGTCCGCACTTCCCTCGAGGAGCGCAGGATCTGGTTTTTGGGTATCTTGATAGATGGGTTCCGCTACCTTTTCAGCTTTTGCAGGTTCAATACTTTCTATTTCTTCTTGTACAGCAACAGAATGCGCTGCTGGCTCTTGCGTTTCCTGCTCTTGGATTTCTTGTTCCGCCACTTCCTGTTGTTTCTGCAGCTCTTGCTCCTGGACTTCCTGCTCAACTACTTTTGGAGTATTTTCAGCAACCTGAGGTGCTGCGCTTACATTCTTTATATCCTGCTCTGTTAAAGGCGTTGCTGGTTTCACAACACCTATTTGAAGTCCATCTTTCTTCTTGGGTTCCTCTACTACCAGCTCACCATCGACCACGCGACGTGCTTTATTTACGGCTAGTTTCGCTTCCTCGGGAGAAGTTTGCTTCATCGTTGCTACTGAGGGCACATTAAGCTTCACATCTTTTAACAAGTTATCTGGATCATGCTTCAAGCCAAATGCTTTAGGATTATTTTCAAATAATGCCCATACCACTTGATAAGTGTTCACACTTTCATCAGGACGTATAGTTTCAGCCACCGACCACAACGTTTCTTTTGCCTTAGTTGGACCATATGTCGTTACTGCCTCATTACTGTAAGCGTAAGTGCTGGTAAGGCAAGAGGCAAGTAGTAACCATTGGCTAAGTTGTCGTTTATCCATTAAAGAAGGATCCTGTATATATAAAATTATTAAGAGCTTATGAGGCTTAACCAAATATTGTCAAGGTGATATTGATAAAGAGTCGGGTAAAAGCTAAGTTTATTCTTTACAAATAAATCAATAGCAAGTACTATTCAGTTAGCCAAATTTGCACTAACAAACCGAGAAATGGTATGTCTTGCTTTACTCTTACAGGATTTTTATTGGAAGAATGGTGGGACGATGAAATTACCTCCAATAAGGAAGTTTGTATTTCCTTTGAAGAAAGCACTAACGAAGCAGGAACCCGTGAACGTCAACTTTTAATTAATGATACCCCACAAAAATCAAACACTTGGTTTGTTGCAAGTGAAGGTGAATTATTTTGTTTACTTTACGTGGAAGATGAGCGTACTTTATACCACTTTCAAGTTCAGAAAGTTCGACGGAGTGACGATGAGTCAAGTGAAACTCCCGATAAAACAACTGACTTCTACATGCCACTTTATCAAATTATTTCCCCGACAGGTAATTACATCGGTCCTAGAAGAATGGGAAAAAAGCATCTACAGCAAATTATATCTTCTCTACAATTAGCAGAAGAAATACCCGATAAAGCAGAATTACTTTTTAATAAAATAGCACAATATCGTGACATTGCTGCAAACCTTAACACCGCGCTTGTTGAAACAGAGGAACAGCGCACAGCTAAGTTAAGAAAAGAAAAATATCACGCTGCTCTTGAACAGGCTCAAGAGCTTATATTACTAAGCCCCAGTTTAAATCGTGCTAAAGATATTGGAAAATTTAATACTTATTTTTATCCGTTACTTGCTAGACAAATTATGGCCATTTGCGATGCGGCAGTAGATGATGAAAGCTTCCTCACTGCACTTTGTGATGTGCTTATCAATAGATATGCTACAACGAAAAATCCGCTATGTGCTGAGATTAATGCATTAAATTCCCTTTTGTCACATGTTAATATGAACAGGTACGCATTAAAAGAAATAGATTTATATTCCCTTTGCTTGGAATTATTATTTTCCATCATAAGAAAAGCTCAGCCGAATCCAATTTATAATATTCTTTTTGTACCCAATACATCCAATAATCCTAGAGTACCGTGGATAGAAGAAGATACAGCATACATACCTTACGTTATGACTCCGAGAGTAGATAACTTAGAGCCTTATCGCTCCCTTACAGTAGAACAATATGAGCTATTCATAGAAATCTTGCGAATCGTGAAAAGCCCAATAGACTCAACAGAAGATTTTACTTTTATCTATTTACATTGTGAAAAAATAAAACTTATTTTATTGAGTTCCAACGATCCTATTCATAATGTTTTACGAATTACCCTATCACAATCCAACCTTACCTCCTCTCAAATCGATGATTTATTTAGCTCGTTAGAGCTTAAGGTAACGCTTGCTATCAATTTACATTATGATAAATGCAATAAACTCTATTCCGCTGCTATCGATGATGATTTTTCATTACTGTATGATCCAATGACAATTAATGCTAATGATATTCGAATGTTACTCTATCGTATTGCCCCAGCAAAATTGTTTCCCTTATTAACTTGTCTGCTTAAAACACATTCAGCAGATTGCAAAGCAATTCTAGATCAAGTTAATAAGGATGCTGTTTTTTTGCAAAGGGCTTTTCCTTATTTAGAAAATAATCGCGCCTTAAGATACTATGTATTTCCTGAAAAACAGCTTCTCGATATTCTTGAGGATGCATGCCAATTTATAACAAGTGAGGAAAAACCAGCAGCTGATCTTTTAAAAGCAAAAGTATTTATTAAATCTGTATATCCTCGCTTAAAAAAATTAATTGTGCAGCTTTTTGAATCAGCAACAGATACTGAAAGTTTTTCACAAGCTCTTTACCATCTTCTTGAAGATAAGCGGGTAAAAAACGATGATCTATTGGGTCATTTAAATTGGCAACTCTCCACAGCTGTATTAGAGCTTGAATTACTTAAAGGTGAAGGAAGTATAAACGATAAATATAAAATATACTTAGAGCTCTTTTTTTTCATAATAAGAAAACTCAACCCTAACCAAACTATTACCTTTACTGCCAATACCTCTGAGAGGCACTATGCTCCACGGTTAGAACAAGGTTCTCTTGCTATATTTTACCGTGAACTACCAAAAACACCCCCGGAGTTCATAGGGATTGGTTTCCGGAATTATCGTTGTCTTACTACAGGCCAATATGAGCTCCTTAGTGTAATCGAAAACTTTTCTAGAAATACTATGGGTAATCAATCAGCATCGTTTTACTTGTTTTTTTTACACTCACAAGAAATACAAATTGCTCTGCAGGATACCGATAATACTATCTATAATATTTTAATAAGCAGATTCAGTACTGCCGTGGTCGAAGATATGCTTTTACGGGCGCGCACAATGGCAGCGCATCTTATTGAAAATCATAAGAACTGCCAACAGTTATTTTCGGCACCTATTGGAGCCAATCTCAAATCACTATATAATTCGAATGAAATTAAAATTAATGATATTTTTTTATTACTACTTAAGATCAACCCTCAACAATTATCGAGTTTATTGAATTACTTGCTGAGCTCCAATCGTGCTGATTGCTTAAGTGTCATAGAAATAGCTAGAACCATTCCCAAATTTATTAATCGGATTGCCCCTTATCTAAACGCTTCAGCCCGCTGGAAGCATTTTATTTCACTTACAGTGTCAGATTTTGGTTTATCTGGGGTACTAGGTCAGGTTGAAGAAAAATATCGCGTCAAGGTGGCTATTATTTATAAAAAAGCAGGGCGCCTTTCCAATTTTTCACAAATATTTCGCTATATTCCCGAGCCTGATCGTCTTTTTGGTATATTGGCGTACAAACCTTGGCTTGGTTTTTCTCTTGAGGATATTGAATCATTTTATCGCACAGTCTTTTCTGAAGATCAGATGAGATTACTGATCGCTTGTAAGAAAAAAGTTCTATTTTCAAAATCTGTTTATTATCGTGAGATGCAAAGAACAATAATTGGTTTACCTACCGATCCGCATTTTGATATTGGAGTTAACTGTGAGCAAACTAATTTTTGGACTTTTCTCGTTGATTTAGAAAGAGCGCCTGAAAAGCAGCGCAGACAGCTTTTTAAAGACAATCCTTACATTGCACCAGAACAGATTGAAAAAACATTATACTACATTAACACAGGTCGATTTTTAGAATATGTAGACGTTTTGCTAGATGAAATATCAAGCAATGAGGATTTTAAGCCTTATTCAATGGCCAATAACACCTATTTATTATCATATATTGTTTTACATCGTGATGACTCACTATCTCTTAGCCTGGAATTCCTTTTTCAAAAAATTGCAACCTTTTGCAGATGCAATGTTTTTGATTTGGTCATTAAAATCATTCAAATATTACCCGCACAAGAAATCCTCGATCTTTTAAAAAAAGTCGCACCAGCTCTTAAAAAATCTGACGATTTAATTCGCGTGCTTTCTTGTGCCTTACACATTCATGGTATAAAACTGCACTATGCCATTATTTTGGAATTTATGCACCTTACCGAAGGTGCGGACACTGCTGGTAGAGTGCAAGACCGTCAACATTTAGCCAAATTTTATGCTGCAAATAAAGATCAACAACATGTACTGATAAAACTTGCTGCATTTTTCCCAAAATTTAAATTATTTGAATTATTTGATATGTATCATTTATCTGATCGCACACAGATACAGCTAGATCACCTACAGCCCCCCTATGCCAACATGGAAACGGCTACTATTGATAACTTTGATAAACTCCTTGTTAGAATTATGGACATAGAGTCATCAGCTCTTTTACCGTTTTTAATGCGATTTACACCGCTTATTAGTAACTGCCAACATATTATTACTATACTGAAGTACCACCGTGATTTAAGAAGCTATGAAATAATGGCTATTCTTAGTGCATTCCCAACAGCAGTCACAACGGAGGGGCGATATGTCGAGTTTGATGAAAGTAATTATTTATCTACGCTTACTTTATTTCCTTACGTTGATGGCGAAAAAAATTCTTGTAAAGCATTAAGATCGATTTACGGTGCTATCAGTACGTCTGTAAGTTTTGGAGATAAAGTTTCGCTGATATACGCTCATCAAAACACACTAAAAAATGGGAGGGATTTGGCATGGGCATTAGAATATAGTCCTATAGATTTCCGACTTGAATTTTTTAATTGTAATTTGGAACGTCTAAATAATGCGCAAGATCTTATTCTATTTTTTATAAATTTTCCGTTATTAAGCGATCATCTTTTTGAATATACCATGCAATTTATATTAAGATTATATAGAGATATCTCTCCTGCCAAAAATAATCTCATTCAAGATCCCAATGCAAATGACTCTATACATAACAAGCGAGAAGCCTTAGTCGGTGCTTTAATTATTATGTTTAAATTTCAACAGACTTCACCACAAGGCATGAAATCAATGCAGGAAATCTTCTGCTTTTTAGCATTGTATGATAGGCCGTTATTGGAGGCATTAGGTCAAGCCAGAGATGCAGCTGATCATCGTTTAGCAACAGTCATTCGTGAGATTCTAAAGAAATTTCCTACCACCATGGCTTCGTCTTTTAACAATTCATTTAAAGAAAAGCGTCGCGCTTCCTATTCAACATCACCTGTTGAAGCGTTTAAAGACGCTGTTAGCGAATACATGCAACTCACGCCGTCTGGAACCTTACTATCGAGCGACGTTTTTGCTTTATCGGCGAGCAGTAAGCATCTTGTCCAATTAGCAAGCGCTTGTGACGCTTTACTTATTCATTGCGAACCCCAAAAGAAGCAAGCGAGTTTCTCATTTATGAGGCTATGGAAGACATAATCCATTTTTTAACCCCTCTCCCCTTGCGGGAGAGGGAAATGCAAGCAAAGCTTGCGGGGGTGAGGGGAAGCTACGAAGAAATAAACCCAATTTCAATGACTATTATTTCTACGTAGAAAGATCGCCCCCTCACCCGCCCACGCTAACGCGCGGTCGACCTCTCCCACAAGGAGAGAGGTATTGTGCCCTATATCAAGATATTCCCCCTTTGATCTTTTCATCCCTTTATGACATAATCGCTGGTTCTTAATAGAATACTTCCTTGCTACACTGCTCGCATCTTGCGATGTCAGGTAGCTTTTAGTAACCAAAAGGAGAAACCATGCGTCACTATGAAATAGTATTTTTAGTACATCCTGATCAAAGCGAACAAGTCAGCTCAATGGTAGCGCGCTACCGCAGCTTGATTGAAGGCGCTCAAGGCATTATTCACCGCTTAGAAGATTGGGGCCGTCGTCAATTGGCTTACCCTATTAATAAGGTATACAAAGCTCATTACGTGTTAATGAACGTTGAGTGCGATGAACCCACATTGAAAGAGCTAGAAAGCTTATTCCGTTATAACGATGCTGTGTTACGCAACATGATTATTCGCTGCAAAAAAGCAATCACTGAACCTTCACCTATTATAAAACCACGCGAAGAAACTCGTGACGGTCATCGCGACAGACGTGATGAATATGGTGATGACGAAGGATATGACGATTAATCATTTTTTGGCATTTGTTATTTATTGAATTTAAAAAATTAGGAGCTTTAAATTATGTCCGTAGCATTTCGACGCAAAAAGAAATTTTGCAAATTTACCGCTGCAGGTACTACTGAGATCGATTATAAAGATATCGTTGAACTCAAAAACTTTATCACTGAAAGTGGTCAAATCGTACCTAGTCGCATTACAGGTACCAGTGCTCGTTTCCAACGTCAATTAGCATTAGCAATCCGTCGCGCACGTTTGCTGGCTTTATTGCCGTTTTGCGATCAACACTAATTCGGTTGTTACCAGCATGCGTAATTGGATGCTGCAAATATTACAGCGCCCGTGGCAAAGCGCGCTCGCGGTATTTGTTTTAACCATTTTTCCACTTCTTAATGTATTGGCAAGTCCATTGCTAGGCTTAATTACTTTACGTAATGGCCTGAAAGCAGGACTCATTGCATTAATAGGTGGGATTGCTGGTACATGGCTAATTGTTTATTTTGAACTGGGTCACTCACTACCCCAATCGTATGATTTGATAGTGTTACAGCTGGTGGCTGATTTTGGTTTGCTCATGATTGCCGCATTAATTTTGCGCAGTGTGGTTTCACTTTCATTAGCGCTTTATATTACGGCATTAGTGCTTTGTGTGATAGCAATTGGGTTACAACTTTTTGGTAAATTACCCGATGCTAATGTGTGGCACTCGCTTTATATTGAGCAACAAACCTTATTAGGTGTACCAAATGCTGGTGATGGGGGCGTTATGGGATTTAACCCCACTGAAACAACCCTATTGTTTGAAATCTTAGCAAAAAGCTGGATGGCTGTTTTATTTTTAGTGACTATATTGAAATTGTTATTAGCTCGCTGGTGGCAATCACGTTTATATTATCCAGGCGGCTTTCAACAAGCGTTTCATAGTTTACGCATAAGTTCTCTAAGTCTTTTAATTTTAACGCCATTTCTTATTGCTGGCTTTATTCCGCAGGCCCCACTTTGGCTCGCGGTGTGCAGCTCAGTCGTATTGTGCTTATTAGCTATTCTTGGTTGCGGAATTGTCCATGGATTAGTAGGACAACGAAAAGGGTGGGCAGCAACATTAACTTTAGCGTTATTTTACGGAATATTTTTCTTTGCGCTAACAAATGGCTTTGCCGATGTGTGGGTTTTTGCTGTGGTTATGTTAACAATTGCCGATAGTTTTTTAAATTTGCGGCAGCGTTTTCAACCGGTGAAGTAAACTAATTTTTTTTAAATGAGATGAGGTGTTTCATGAACATTATATTAATGGATAAAGTACATAATTTAGGTCAATTAGGCGATAAAATAAGTGTGAAAGCTGGTTATGCTCGCAATTTTTTAATCCCTCAAGGTAAAGCAGTTCTTGCTTCTGAAAAAAACATAGCTAATTTTGAAGTTCGCCGTGCCGAATTAGAAAAGAAATCACAAGAATTACTCGATGCAGCAATGCACCGTGCTCAATCACTACAAGATTTAGTAGTGGTTATTTCTAGTAAAGCAGGTGATGAAGGTCGTTTATATGGTTCTATTGGTACCCGTGATATTGCTAAAGCAGTTAGCGATGCTGGCGTTGCATTAGCAAAACATGAAGTACGTTTACCTTATGGCCCATTACGTCAAATAGGTGAATACGACATTACTGTGCAATTACATGGTGATGTATCTGCAACTGTTAAAGTGCAAGTTGTTGTAGAGTAACTCAAGGTGCAGCCTTGATGTGAGCGATGCATCAAGGAATTATATGTTTATCCTGCGATGCTATTATCCCCACTTTTGTGGGGATAATGATAATAAAAACTCATCAAGGCCACTTTTATGAAGATACGATATCCGCGCAATAAATTATTAGGTGGAATTCTCTTAATTGCTGGAACCGCCATTGGCGCGGGTATGTTAGCCCTACCTTTAAAAACTGCCGGAGCTGGTTTACTTCCTACTACGCTATTATTTGTTTTTGGCTGGCTTTATATGACCATCGCTGGTTTATTAATGCTAGAGGCAAATTTATGGTTTAAAGGCGATGTCAATTTAATTACCATGACACGTCAAACCATTGGTCTGCCAGGACAAATTATCGCTTGGCTTAGTTTATTATTATTACTGTACGCTATCAACGTTGCCTATATCACTGAATGTGGCAGTATGATTGCCTTAACATTAAACCAAAATTTTAATCTCTCTATTTCTGATAGAGCCGCTAGCATAGGATTTACGCTGTCACTTGGCTTAGTGATTTTTGCAGGAACAGTACTTGTTGATTATCTTAACCGTTGGTTAATGATTGGACTTATCGCTATTTATTTGTTATTGCTGGCGCTAGCAACTGCTCATATTGAGCCTAGCTATTTAAAAATAGAAACCACCCAATATTTACCCCTTGCTTTCCCTGTTATCGTAACCTCATTTGCCTATCAATTTGTAATTCCTAGTTTAAAAGTCTATCTAAACGAAAACACGAGGGATCTTGTAAAAACCGTTTTAATTGGTGGCAGTATTCCTTTATTACTTTATATATTCTGGACAGCCATTATTACAGGTGTTATCCCACTACATGGCGCAGCTGGTTTAATTCATATCGCTCATGATGAAAATCCCACATCTGCCATGTCATTATCACTCAGTGATTTATTTCATGCGCCGTGGATCCCACTCATCATTCATTATTTTAGTTTGCTCGCCTTGTTAACTTCCTTTTTAGGTGTAACTCTAAGCCTTTCTGACTTTTTTAGTGACGCTTTTACACTTAAACATGATACCAAAGGACGAGCTATCGCTACTATACTAGCAATTATTCCTCCTTTATTAATTGCCATGACATATCCTGATAGCTTTATGGTTGCCTTAGGATACGCAGGTGTATTTGTGGTTATTTTACTGGGTATTCTGCCTATTTTTATGGTTTGGGTGGGTCGTTACCGCAAAAAACTAACGGGGCCATTTCGTGTGCCAGGTGGAAAAATTACTTTACTCGTGATGTTAACTATTTCTATCCTCACTATCTCATTACATTTTGCAGAACATTTTGATTTATTACCTGAAAAATTTTATATGCGCTCAGCAATTGAAGACCCTACAGGTGAAACAAAACCTCATTGAGAAAATGCATGAACAAGCCATCCTCAACACAAAAAATTGTATCTCTCGCTCCCATGATGGATTGGACTGATAAACATTTTCGTTATTTTGCTCGATTATTAGCACCTTGCATTCGTTTATACACGGAGATGATCAGTTGCCAGGCGCTTATTCATGGTGATAAAAATCGTTTGCTGGCATTTGATCCCAGTGAACATCCTATTGCTTTACAAGTGGGTGGCAGCGATCCAAAACAATTAGCATTTTGCGCGACACTCGCTGAACAATTTGGTTATGATGAAATTAATTTAAATGTAGGTTGCCCAAGTGATCGGGTGCAAGAAGCACGGATTGGTGCTTGTTTAATGGCTGATCCGAATTGTGTAGCAGAAGGCGTCGCTGCAATGTGCGCGGCTACCGCTATTCCTGTTACCGTAAAAACACGGATTGGTGTAGATGATCATGATAGTTATGAGCATTTATATCATTTTATTAATACTGTACATCAAGCTGGTTGCCAAGAATTTATAATTCATGCGAGAAAAGCCTGGTTATCTGGTTTAAGCCCAAAAGAAAATCGTGAAATTCCACCACTTGATTATCCCCGTGTCTATCAATTAAAAAAAGATTTTCCCCAATTATCGATTATTATTAACGGCGGAATTAATACGATTGACGCTGCACAGGAACATCTTACCCACGTCGATGGCATTATGATCGGCCGTCAAGCCTACCAACAACCTTATTTTTTAACCGCGTTAGAATCTATTTTATCACCTAATTATCAAGCCCCAAGTCGGGAAGAAATTATCGATCGTTATAAACCTTATATGATGAATGAAATAAAAAAAGGCGTACGATTACATGATATGACGCGGCATTTATTAGGATTATTTAATACTCTACCCGGCGCTCGCGCCTGGCGCCGCCATTTAAGTACCGAAGTACACAAAGTAGAAAACACTCTAGAATTTATCGAACTGATGGGCCTTACGTAAACTCACCCCTATCCTGCAAGCGGGAGAGGGAAATGCAAGCACAAGCTTGCGAGGGAGAGGGGCTTGAACGTAGCCGCAATATTTGCAATATTTGCAATATTTGCAATATTTGCAATATTTGAGAAATTCTAGCTGAATTAAAGATCGCGCAGGGAAGTGATCTCCTTTATTCAAAAACGCCGTAAATCCATCCCTGGAGGCTCGGCTGCCGCATCCCTGCGGCAGACGTTTTGAATAAAGGAGATCACTTCCCCGCGCTCGAAGCTTCGTTTGAATTTTTTAAGACAAGGATAAAAGGAGCCCATTATGCAATTTCACATCGTAACTCTAGGTGTTGCCGATCTTCAACAATCCACCGATTTTTACACTCGCTGGTTTAAAACAGAACCCGCAAGCTCCAGTAATGATCATATTACTTTTTTTAATTTAAAAGGCTGCAACCTCGCACTATTCCCGCGCGATGCCTTAGCAGAAGATGCAACCGTACCTACAAATCAAAATGGTTTTGATAATATCACTGTTGCTATTACCGCCGACTCCCA